>OFTX01000025.1_pt1 | contig 91610 bp, 85 predicted proteins | sample 1775051 | NCBI WGS metagenome assembly OFTX01 (sample SAMN08195772, study PRJEB24354) | sludge metagenome | isolation source: sludge from phenol fed wastewater aerobic bioreactor A | place: India: Nagpur | collected 2016-09-15 | reverse complement strand
GGGTAGGTTGAACACCTGGCTCAGTTTTACTTCGGCACTACCCGCAAAACTGGCTCAACTTCCGGTCGGCGCCAACACCTACAGGGGGAAAAGGCGATAAATCCGCCCCGAACCGAGCTCTACGCAGGCAGGTTGTCGCTGGTGCGCTGCGTCTCGATCCCATCTTGCCCGGTGCCCGGGTGCTGCGGCACGGGAGGGAAAGCAGGGCTGGTGTTCTCGCGCACGGCCGGCGCCGATCCCGCCTCGGCTTCGGCCGCGCCCGTGCGCTCGCCTTCCGCTCCCTGACCCTGGATGTAGGGGCTCTTGATGTTCATCGCCGCCGTGGTGCTTGGCGTCGGGAAGTTGGGATCGTCGCCGGGCAGGTTCTTGTGGCCAGCACCCTGCATGATGGCGTCGGCGATGGGGGCGATCATCGGCATCTGCGCCACCTGCGCGCCGCCCTGCATGGCGCTGAATGCCGCCTGAACCCCCTTGAGCACGGCCGCAGCCACGACATCCTTGATCTGTGCATCGGTCAGCCGCTCTTTGATGTCCAGCTCGCGCGCCTTGAGGTCGTTCCCGGCCTTGACCAAGGCATCCTGAACAGCCTGCTTGATGCGCTGATCGACCTGTTCCGGCGTCTCCTGAGCGCCCACGGCACGCAGCGCCTCGACGATTTCTCGCTTGTACGGCGTGTCCATGAGTGCCACCATGTACGGGAACGCCGCCTGCTGGAACTGCGGCGGCATGGTCTTGATGACCTCCTGGAAGGCGTAGAGCTGCTGCGCGCGGTACCGGAGCACCCATGGTTCGCGCGGCTTTGGGCCAGCAGTGGGTTCGCTGGAACCCCCTAACCGACGACGGCGATGCGCTGCGACTGGCGTGCGACCTCGGTCTGCGCGTGTATCCGGTTGCTAGAACATCGACTGGCGCAGCGTGCAGCGCAGTAGGCTCCGCGAACAACGAACGGCTGTCAGAGGTTGCAGACATGACGCTTGATACGCGAGCCGCCACCCGCCGCGCCATCGTCTTAGCCGCCGCCGAAGTCGGGAGGGCAATGCCGTGATGGAATTCATGAATTTCGTTTTCAGCAGTTTGTGGCACTTCGCTGGCACTTTCCTGCTTCTTGCGATTGGGCTTGAAGGTCTTGCGGATGTGATCCGCGCAATTCGGGGTAAGCCATGACCAGCCGACGTAAACGCACACGCCGCGACAAGCGCGATCCCTGGCCCGAGCCCTCAGACGAGGGCTTTTTCATGTCCACCCTGCCCCGCTGATGAGCGGGGTTCTTTTTGGAGGAAGCCATGACATTGGCAGCCGAAGAAGTACAAGACCTCGCGCGCGAAATCGCGATGCGCATGGCGCCAGACTCGCTCCTTGATGCAAAGGACATCGGCGCCCTGCTCAAGTGCTCGGCCGAGTACGTCACTGAGCACTACGCCAAGGCGCCGGGCTTTCCACAAGCGTTGCGCCTGACCGGTATCGACGGGCGCAAAAGCAAGCCGCGCTGGATGCGCTCTGACGTGATTACGTGGGTGGAGCGCCACAAAAACGGGCGTGGAACGGGCCCTGGCAGGCCACGCCGAAAAACAGCCGGCGACTGACGCCTGGGGACACATCGTCCCCGAACACCGGTCAAGCCCGCATGAATGCTGGATTTCGTTGCCTCTCCTGGGCACCAAGTGTAGAAGAACACTTGGCAATGAAAATGAAAATCGGCCGCTTGCTTCGCGCAGCGGCCTTTTTTATTGCTGCTGCCGCAATTCACTTGCGCAGCAGCACCTTGAGTGCGCCCTGCAGGCGCCGTTCGCTCGCCGGGTCAGCCGCCGCCGCCAGCACCTGCGCCGCGTCCTGCACCCAGGTTTGCTGCGGCGACGGATCGTTGCGGCGCGTCAGCAGTTGCAACTGCAGCGCACGGCGCGCCTCGTGGTGCTCGGCTGGCGTGGGCACTTCCGCCGCAATTTCCAGGCGCAGCAGCGCCTCGGGACTCGCCGCCACGGGCTCGCTGCCCAGCGCCCGGGTCCACACGGCATGCGCCGCGGCATTGAACTGGCGGCCCAGCTCGCGCGCGGCGGGCAGCAGGGCGGCATCACGCTTTTCCCAGGCCTGAACCAGGTGGGACAGCGCTTCGCCATGCGCCTGCGCGGCCAGCTTGCGCAGCGCCCCCTGGGCCTGCTCCAGCGCATCGCGCTGCGCACGGAACGCCGCATCGCCCAGACGCGGGGCACGCGGTCCGCGATCCGCGCCGCCCGGTCGCTCAAAGCGCTCCGGACCCGGCCGCCGCGGGCGCAGGTCCTTGCGCTCGGGGGCTCGCCCTGACGCAGATCCGGGCTTGTTGGCGCCCGGCCGGTCGTCGCCTCGCACCGCCACCACACGCCGCACCGGAGCCCGTGGTGCCGCGGCCGTCTCAGAGGCGGACGAGGGCTCGGATTCGTTCGCTATTGAAAGTGTAGCTTCTTGCGCTTTTTCAGAAAGCGTCTGAACCTGATTTTGTTCATATTTCTCGGTCGAAACGGGTGCCGACTCGCCGCGCAGCGCCAGTTCCAACACCTGCATGGCCTCCTGGATCTTGCCCGCCTCGCCTGAGGCGTTGGCCGCTTCCAGCGCCCTGGATGCATCGAGCACGGCGCGATCATGGGCGCTGAGTTGCGCCGCCACGCGCTCGCGTTCCTCCGTCTTGCGCGCAAACGCTTCGTCGATCGGCTTGCGAAAAGCGTCCCAGAGCTTCTGCTCGTTGCGACGCTCGAGCGGCACCGCTTGCGCGAGTTGCTGCCAACGCTGCTGCAGCGCCTTGACGGCGTCGATGCGCAAGGCCGGGGCCGCACCCAGGGCGGCGGCCTCGTCGATCAACGCGTGGCGCTGCTCCAGGTTGCTCTTTTGCGCGGCGGCCAGAGGCGCGCCCGCCGTGGCGATCGCCTGTTTCCATAGTGGTTGCAGCTCGGTGAAGAGCTTTTCGCCCACATGCCCACCGGCGCGCCAGCGCTCGCCAAAGTCATGCAGGGCGCGAATGTGGGCCTTCCAGTCGCCCGAGTCCGCATGCGCGCTGGCCCAGGCATTGACTTCTTCGATCAGTGCCATGCGCTGCGCCTTGTGCTCCTGCGCCTCGGCGCGGGATTTTTCCAGCCACGCCTCGACCACCTTGTGCGCGGCGTTGCACGCTTCATCGAATTTCTTCCAGAGCGCGTGGTTGGCCACGGCGCCCTGATCTGCCTGCTTCCACTGCTCGCGCAGCTGGCGCAGCATCTCCTGCAGCTTGCGCCCGCCCAGCGCCTGACCTTCGGGACGGTTGAGCAGGCCTTCGGCCTTGGCCAGAAGTTCCTCGCGTATCTGGTCGGCACTCCAGCGCTGCCAGCCTTCGAGCTCGCCCGCCGTCACCAGGGCGGCATGCACCCGGGCCTCCAGCGCGGCATCGACAAAGCGTCCATGGCTCTTCCAGGCCGCACGCATCTGTGCGGCCGCGCCCACGCTGGCCTTGCCGTGACCCTGCGCCGTTTCGGTCTCGAGCTTGGTCAATGCCTCGGTCACGGCTTGCACGGCCTGGGCCGCACGCTGCGGATCCACCGGCGCGCGCGCGGGTTCGGCCGCGACCACCGCCTCACCCCGGGCCGCACGCAATTCATCGGCCCACACCGGCACGGAAGGCAGGGGGGCCTTGGCGTCCTCGCTGGCCGCGGCAGCCTGCGTCAGCGCCGCGCCAAACGCCTCCCAGACGAGACCCAGCTGCGTCTGCGCCGCTTCCAGCTGCGGAGGGAAACGCAGATCCACGCTCGGCCAGATCACGTCCTGCGTGATCGCCTCGGCTTGCGCGCGCCAGTGCGCCACGTCGTCGGACAAGGCCTGAAATGCCGCCTGCGCATCGCGCCAGGATTTGGTGGAGAGCACCTCGATGCGCTGCGCCATCAGCACCGCCGCCTCGCGCTGCACCTGCACGCGATGCTGCAGATCTTCCACGGCCTTCACGCGCTCGGCCAGATCACCCTTGAGCGTTTGCAGAGGCTCGCGCGACAGCGGTGCACCGGCCTTGGCCGCGTCGCGCTGCCAGGCCAGAGCATCCGCGATGTTCAGGCGCGCGGCCGCCAGAAGCGCCTGCGCCTTCGCCGCCCAATCGGCGGCAATCGCTTCCTGCGCCACCGCCCGGCGCAGTTCGTCCAGGCGCTCGCGGATCGCCTTGGCGGCGCCCTTGTCGCGCGCGCTCAGCTCCTTGAACACCTCCTGCAGCTGGGCCGTGGGGGGGTCAGTGGCAAGCCAGTCGCGGATGCGCGCCGCGCGTTCGCCAGAGGTGGCCGCCGAGAAGGCCCCACCCGTGAGGGCATCCAGCGGATGCGTGACGGCGGGCTTGCCGCTTGTCGCGGTGGCTTCAGGCTCGGGTACGGGGCTGGAGGTAGAAAAGGGAAACATGAATGGCAAAGGGAAAAAAGTCGGATGGCACGCGCCATCCTCATCCCGCCACGCAATGCGCGTGAGCAGACAAGGGGCCTATTGTGGCGTGGTTTGCGGCCCACGCCGCACAAGCGTCAATCCACCGCCAGCTCCAGCTGCACGTGCGGCGCGACGTCCTGTTCGCGCCCGGCCGGCGAGGTGAGCTTGCTGGCACCGATGAAAAGACGGTCCATGGGAACGTTTCGGGCCGCGAGATAGTCACGCACGGCCACGCTGCGCGCCAGGGCCAGTTGCTGCATGGCATCGTCGGGTACGGCGATGCCGGAGAGTAACAGCTTTTCCATATCCGCCTGGGGAATGTCCTTAGCGAAGCCGATCACGTTGCGCGGCTTCTTGACGTTGTCCGCGCGCTGGTAGACGCGCTTGAGCAGCACCGCGTAATCACCGTCGCCCACCTGCGTGACCTGGGTCGCGTCCTGCCCGGCCCGCACCGCTTCACGGCGCTTTTCGGCCAGCAGCATGTCCATGAGGCGTTCATGCTTGTAGCCCTGCAGCTCTGAATCCGGGTTGGCCCAGCCCACCACCGTGGCCTTGAGCGCCGGCCGGTCGGCAAGCGCCCCGGCAATGGCGCCCAGCTGCTCGCGCGCCTTGAGCGAAAGCGCGCTGCTGCCGGGGGCGAAGGTGACATCACCCGACTCGTCACCACCGACGAAGGCACGGGCCAGCAGCGAAAACGGCGCGGTGACCGCCTTCATGATGAGATTGCCGATCACCCTCATGATCACCGGCCCGAGGCTGAAATCCGGGTCGTTGAGCGAGCCGCTGATGGGCAGGTCCACGTCGATCACGCCATTGCGGTCCGCCAGCAGCGCTACGGCCAGACGCACCGGCAGGCTGTTGGGCGCGCCGGTGACCTCGTCGCCAAACGCGAGCTGCTTGAGCACGAGCTTGTTGGTCGCCGTCAATTGCCCGTCGGGCTGCACCTTGTAGGTCACATCCACGCTGAGCTTGCCGCGCTCGATGCCGTGACCGGCGTATTTCACGCTGTAGGGCGACAGCGGGGGCAGCTCCAGATCGCGCATGTGCCCCTCGATGTTGAGCGCCAGCGGCTTGGCCAGCGGGTTGATCTGTCCGGAAATATCCAGCGTGGCCGTCCCCTGCGCCCTGCCCTTGAGCTCGAGCTGCGCCATCTGCGGCGTCGCGCCCGTCGCCGAGGTTCCGGATGAAAACGCGCTCAGCCCGCCCGTGAGTTCAGTCAGGTTGGCCGAATAGTTGGGCTTGATGAAGTGATCTGTGAAATCGACGGTGCCATTGACCAGCGCCACCGGTCCGAAGTGGATGCGCGGCGCCGCGGCGCCATCATCGGCCTGCGGACTCGGCGCCGCAGCCGCCGATCCGGCTGCATCGGCGCTGGCGACCCGGCCGATGTCCTGCAGATTGATGCGGCCGTTTTCCTGCACGATCACGCGGGCGAAAAAATCCGTGAGCGCCGTCTCACGCACGTCCAGCGCGAGCGGTCGCCGGGGTTGCAGCGCCAGCGACAGGCCGCGCAGCGACAGGGTCTTCCAGCGCAGCAGGTCAGCGCCCGGCTGTTCGCCGTTTACGATATCGGGCTCATCCGCGCCCGCTCGCGGCTTGAGGCGCACCTGCACGTCCCCGAGCGCCGCGTCGCCCTGCACGCCCGCGCTGAACCCTTCCTTCGCCTGAACCAGGTTCACGTCACCCGAAAAATCGCCGTCGGCACGCAACACGTCCACGTTCAGTTCGTCGGGCAGATAGGCCTGCACCACCTGCAGCGGGAGATTTCTGGCTCGCAGGCTGCCCTTCACGCGCAACTCAGGTGCGAGCCCGACGGAGCCGTCCCAGTTCAACTGGCCGGGATCGGCCTTGCCCGCGCCCACGCGGGCCTGCACACGCAGGCCGAACGCGGGCAGGCGGCCGTCGTCCCACGCCAGGTCGTGCGCATCCACACGGAGTGCCGAGACATTGAGCGAGACGGGGCTGCGCGCGCCCGCGTCACGCCACGCCACGGTGCCATCCTTGAGCTGCACCTCGCGCACCGACGCACTCCACGGGGCGGAATCACCCTGGGAACGGGTCTGCCCGGCGGGGGCAGCCACCCACCAGTCATCGAACAGCCAGGCGCCCGCCTTGTCGCGCTCGACCAGCACCTGAGGTCCCGTCAGAGCCACGTGCCCGACCTGCACCTGGTGGCGGCGCAGATCAATGGTGGCATCGGCCACCTCCAACTGCTTGAGCGCCAGCTGCTCATCGGCTGGCGCACCGGCCACGCCGGCCTGCCTGAGCGTGGCGCAGCCCTTGCGCACTGCGCATGAGACGCTCACCTGGCTCAGCCGAAACTGCTGCAGCTTGAGCGTGAGCGCATCGCCCTCCAGCTCAAGACCGACCTTGGCATCCAGCGTGCCCGCGATCACCGGCTTGAGATACTGCGCCAGATACGGCGCGGCAAGCGCCAGTGAAACGCCACTCGCGCTGGTCGAGGCCTGCACGGCATTGCCCGATGCCTTTCCCTGCACTTCGATGCTCGACGGCTCACCGCTCGCCGCGCCACCGCCAAGGCGCAGCGTCGCGCTGAACTGTGCCGGTTGGACGGGCGGCCAGACGGCGTCGTGCATCTGCGCCTGCCAGTCGCGCACCTGCCAGGTGGCCTCGGCCGCAGCCCCGTGCAAGGTCTCGTCGCGCCAGTCCAGCGCGCCATCGGTCATCGCGAACTGCCTGAGGGCAAACTTCCATGATGCCGCTGATGAAGTCGTTGCCTTCGGCTCCGGTGGCGCTTCCCGCTCCCGTGCCTGGCCCGGCAGATGCACGCTCCCCGACGCATCGCGCCGCAGGTAAGCGTGCGGCGCCTTCAGTTCAATGGACGCGATCTCCACCTGCCGCTCCAAGGGGCGCACATCGCCCAGCGTGACCTTCAAAGCGTCAAACGCGAGCCATTTCTCGCCTTGAGCGTCGGATACGCTCGCACCTCCAAGCTGCATGCTGCCGGAGAGCTTGACCTCGGGTGTATGGGCCTGCGCGGAAAAATCCAGCCCGAGATCGGCGTTGAACTTCGCCGAATCAAGTTTCACGCCCAGCGACGCGGGGATGTAGGCCGCCAGTGGCGCAAGATCGAAATCCCTGATCCGCAGGCGCACCTGTGCCTGGTGGGAATCGGCAAAGGGCGTCGCCTGGGCCGACGTATCGAAGGCGCTTCCATCGAGTTCGAAGGCGAGCTTGGGCAAGACCTTGACCTCGCGATCGGCAGGCAGGTTGCTCAGGAAGGGCAAATCCAGGGTGAGACCGCGCAATTCATGCTTCACATGCACCGTCTCATCATCAAAATCCACCGCGCCCCCCCGCAGCTGCACGTTGTAGAGCGCAAAGTGCAGCGGCGGCTGCTCGCCCGTGCCGCCGTGGCTTGCAAAGCGCTGCGCGATATCGTCCACATCGAACATGCCGGGCGCGGTTTGCGCCAGCCGCAGCACGGGGTCGTCGATCTGCAGTGCATCGATCACAGGCGCGAGCCGCCACAGGGACTGCACCGCCATATTGACGTAAATGCGCGCGACCTGCAGTTGTGGCGCCTTTCCCGAAGGACCGGCCACCGCCAGATCTCGCACCGTGAGTTCAAGCGTCCACGGATTGAACGTGACCTGGGCAGCCGTCACCTGCCGCCCGAGCGCCGCGGTGCCCTGCTTTTGCAACTGCGATCGCACGATGGGCGGCACGGCAAGCCAGGCCAGGACATAGAGCAGCAGGACAACCGCAGCCGACCACACCGCACGCCGCACCCCAATGGAGTGCGCCTTCATCCAGCTCCTGAGCTGCATCAAACCACCACCAACACGGCAACGACAAAGCGGAAATTGTGCACGCCAGGTTGCAAGGCAAATCGCAACAATTGCAAAAGAAAGCCCGGCGGCGGGGGAGCCCCGAGCGCCGGGCTTGATGGCGGGCATGACAGCCCGTCCACCCTGGGCACCCCGGAGATTGCTGTCCGGCGTACCGGAGGCAAATGATTGCCTCCTTTGGGGCCCCGGAGCTTGCACACGGCGACTTGGCTGGCGCTTCGCGCCTCGCCCGCCGCGGGTACGCGCCCCGAAGCAGATGCCTGCGTCGTGCAGGCAGCGCCACCTTATCAGGTTTGAGACGAAGTGGCCATGGGCGCGTTGCAATTTGCAACGCGCTGCAAGCAGTGTTGCATTTGCAGAACCACGCTGCGGTTTCTGGCCGTACAAATCGGCCGCGGCGCGGAAAATTCAGCGCGGAACATGTCACAATAATTACTTATTTATCTGGTAATACAATTCTTTAGTATTGACTTGGTATTTTGAGACTCCATAGAATCCGCCCAATTCAACGGGAAGTCAGTACAAACCCTTATTACCGCAGTCGCCATCCACCGTATCGGCACGATCCGAACGCGCCGACTCCCTCTTCTGGACAGTCTGGATGGCGTAACGCCGGACCCTGTGTCCGGCCCCACAAAGCGGGCCTGCTCGATTCGGACAGATCGCAGACCGCCTCAAACCGAAAGGGTCCTCCATGCAGAAGGCAGGCTTGCGTGCCGTCTCTGGCTTGCGCACCTTCACTGGCGACGTTGCCGCCGGTTTTTTTGAAATCACCCACAACAGTCTGGCGCTGCTGGGCTTGGCCGTCGCCTTTGCCCTCATCACGCTCACCGCACGCCCCGACCTGCGCGAGATGGGGCAACAGCAGCTCATGAGCTGGCTGCAGGAGCAGCAAGTGGCCATGGACGGCTTTGCCACCGAGCCTTTCGCCAGCGAACGCGCCACCGCCAGCAACCCCAAGGATCTGCCACGCGAGCAGGCCGCGGTGACCTACTGGCTGAGCAAGAAGTACCGCGTGGCGCCCGAGCCGCTCGCGGTGCTCGTGAGCGAGGCCTACGCGATCGGGGCGCGCACCAAGCTCGATCCGACACTGATCCTCTCCGTCATGGCCGTGGAATCGAGCTTCAACCCCTTCGCCCAGAGCGATGTAGGCGCCCAGGGCTTGATGCAGGTGATGACGCGCGTGCACACCGACAAATACGAAGACTTCGGCGGCCGTTTTGCGGCCTTCGACCCCGTGGCCAATCTGCGCGTGGGCGTGAAGATATTGCAGGAATGCATCGCCCGCGCAGGCTCCGTCGAGGGCGGGCTGCGTGCCTATGTGGGCGCGACCAACCTGCCCGACGACACGGGCTATGCCACCAAGGTGCTGGCCGAGCACGAGCGACTGCGCCAGGCGGCCAGTGCCGCAGCCAAATCGCCGGTCGTGGCCACCAAGGCCGCTCCCGCGACCCAGGCGCAACAGGTGCAAAAGGTGGCGCTGCTCACCAGCGGCCTCTGAGAAGACGCCGCCCACCCGCCGGGGTGGCGCGCTACACTCGCGCGGTACGCGACTGGCGATAGGTCCGCGGTCGCCCTGCCGGGGCGATGCGACTGACGTGGGGCACCGCCGCAAAAGGCACAAAACCACTGGGAAGCGTACCGCGCACGGGCACAAGCCGTGGCGCGTTCTGTCGTTCGCCTGGGCAGCCCTTGCACGTCAAGGGAAAGACCTCGTTAGCTCCTGCCATGTACCAACGCAACATCCTCGTAGAACAGACCGACCCCGAAGTGTGGGCCGCCATCCAGGCCGAGAACCGCCGCCAGGAAGAACATATCGAGCTCATCGCCAGCGAAAACTACGCTTCGCCCGCCGTGATGGCGGCGCAGGGCTCGCAGCTCACCAACAAGTACGCCGAGGGCTACCCCGGCAAGCGCTACTACGGCGGCTGCGAGAACGTGGACGTGGTCGAGCAGCTGGCGATCGACCGCGTCAAGCAGCTCTTCGGCGCCGAGGCGGCGAACGTGCAGCCCAACTCGGGCTCGCAGGCCAACCAGGCGGTGCTGATGGCCTTCCTGAAGCCCGGCGACACCATCCTCGGCATGAGCCTGGCCGAGGGCGGGCACCTGACGCACGGCATGGCACTGAACATGAGCGGCAAGTGGTTCAACGTCGTCTCCTACGGCCTGAACGCCAGGGAAGAGGTCGACTACGACGCCTTCGAGGCCAAGGCGCGCGAGCACAAACCCAAACTCATCATCGGCGGTGCCTCGGCCTATGCGCTGCGCATTGATTTCGAGCGCATGGCCAGAGTCGCCAAGGAAATCGGCGCGATTTTCTGGGTCGACATCGCGCACTACGCGGGCCTGGTGGTGGCGGGCGAATACCCCAACCCGGTGCCGCACGCCGACGTGGTCACCTCCACCACCCACAAGAGCCTGCGCGGCCCGCGCGGCGGCTTCGTGCTGATGAAGGCCGAACACGAGAAGGCCATCAACTCCGCCATCTTCCCCGGCCTGCAGGGCGGACCGCTGGAGCATGTGATCGCGGCCAAGGCCGTGGCCTTCAAGGAGGCGCTCTCGCCCGAGTTCAAGGCCTATGGCCGGCAGGTGGCGAAGAACGCGCAGGTGTTCGCGCAGACGCTCACCGAGCGCGGCCTGCGCATCGTCAGCGGTCGTACCGAAAGCCATGTGATGCTGGTCGATCTGCGCGCCAAGGGCATCACCGGCAAGGCGGCCGAGGCGGCGCTGGGCCTGGCGCACATCACGATCAACAAGAACGCGATTCCCAACGACCCGGAAAAGCCCTTCGTGACCAGCGGCGTGCGCGTGGGCACGCCCGCGATCACCACGCGCGGCTTCAAGGAGGAGGAAACGCGCCTGACGGCGAATCTCATGGCCGACGTGCTGGACAAGCCGCACGACGAGGCCCACATCGCGACTGTGCGCGCCAAGGTGCAGGCACTGACCAGCCGCTTCCCGGTCTACCGCTGAACGCCAGCCCGCGAAGGCGCTGCCATGAAGTGCCCGTTCTGCAGCCACCCGGACACGCAGGTCGTCGAGACCCGCGAATCCGAGGGCGGCGAGTACGTGCGTCGCAGGCGCCGCTGCAGCGCCTGCGACAAGCGCTTTACGACGTATGAACGGCCCGAGGTGAACTTCCCGGCCATCGTCAAGAAGGACGGGCGGCGCGTCGAGTACAAGCGTGAGAAGCTCGAAGGGTCGCTGCGCATCGCGCTGCGCAAGCGCCCGGTGGGCACCGAACAGGTGGACGCGGCCATCGAGCGCATCGAGGAGCGCCTGCTGCAGCTGGGCGAGCGCGAGGTGCTCTCCAACCGCATCGGCGAGATGGCGATGAACGAGCTGCAGAAGATGGACAAGGTGGCCTACGTGCGCTACGCGAGCGTCTACCGCAGCTTCGAGCACATCGACGAATTCAAGGCGCTGGTCGATCGCGTGGGCGAGTAGTCCGCTATCTTCGCCATAGCTGTCTGCGCTTGATGGATGTGCGTCACAGCCAGATTCAATCCATATTCCCAGGAATGGGCCCCACGGCCTGATGCACGTCCGCGCACTGCGCGCGGTGCAGCAGGGCGTGATCCATGAGCACGAGCGCCAGCAGCGCCTCGGCGATGGGCGCGGCGCGTATGCCCACGCAGGGGTCGTGGCGGCCACGGGTCGACACCTCCACCGGCGCGCCATGGATGTCGATCGAAGGGCGCGGCGTGAGGATGGAGCTCGTCGGTTTGATCGCCAGGCTCACCTCGATGTCCTGTCCCGTGCTCAGGCCGCCCAGCACCCCGCCCGCATGGTTGCTGGCAAAACCCCGCGGCGTGAGCGCGTCGCCGTGCACACTGCCGCGCTGCGCCACGCTCGCGAAACCGTCACCGATCTCCACGCCCTTGACGGCATTCAGCCCCATCATGGCGTAGGCGATGTCGGCGTCGAGCTTGTCGTACAGCGGTGCACCCAGCCCCACCGGCACGCCGCTGGCCTGCACGCGGATGCGCGCGCCGCAGGAGTCGTGCGCCTTGCGCAACTCATCCATGTAGGCTTCATAGCGCGCAACATCGGCCACGGGCGCAAAGAAGGGGTTGTGCGCCACGTGCTCCCAGCCCTCAAACGGAATCGGCAGCTCGCCGAGCTGGGTCATGCAGGCGCGCAACTGCATGCCGAATTTTTCGCGCAGCCATTTTTTGGCGACGGCTCCGGCCGCCACCGTGGGCGCCGTCAGGCGCGCCGACGAACGCCCGCCGCCACGCGGATCGCGCAGGCCGTACTTGTGCCAGTAGGTGTAGTCCGCATGGCCCGGGCGAAACCGCAGCGCGATGTCGCCATAGTCCTTGCTGCGCTGGTCCTGGTTGCGGATGAGCAGCGCGATCGGCGTGCCCGTGGTCCTGCCCTCGTACACGCCCGAGAGGATTTCCACCGCATCGGGCTCATTTCGTTGCGTGACGTGGCGGCTGGTGCCGGGGCGGCGCCGGTCCAGATCGTGCTGGATGTCGGCGGCATCGAGGGCCATGCCCGGCGGGCAGCCGTCGATCACGCAGCCGATGGCCGGGCCGTGGGATTCACCGAAGTTGGTGACGCAAAACAGGGTGCCGAGGGTGCTGCCGCTCATGGGTGATCCTGTGATTTGCGATACGCAGCGGCCGCTCGTGCCGGGCTGGCGTCAGGCTTCATGCCTTTTTTTCGGAAACCGCTGACTCCTCGGGCCAGTCGCGGATGTAGGCCTTGAGCAGCTTGTTTTCGAGGTTCTGGCTGTCCACCACGGTCTTGGCCACGTCGTAGAAGCTGATCACGCCCATGAGCTGGCGGTTGTCGATCACCGGCAGGTAGCGCGCGTGACGGTCGAGCATCATGCGGCGCACTTCATCGAGTTCGGTCTCCATCGTGCAAATGAGCGGCCCCGGGTCCATGCTGCGGTAGACCGACAGGCCGTCGAAACGGCCACCGTTCTTCACTGTGGCGTTGATCACCTCGCGGAAGGTGAGGATGCCTACCACGCGCTCGTGCGCCATGACGACAAGCGAGCCGATGTCGTTGTCCGACATGGTGCGCGCGGCGTCCGCCAGCGTGTCTTCCGGCGTGATGGTATAGAGCGTGCCGCCCTTGAGGCGCAGGATGTCGCGAACTTTCATGGCTGATGGGCTGGTGGCGTGTACGGGAGCACCGGCAAATATAGCCCACAATGCATGGCTTCACGCATGACAAGGGAGACCAGGAATGCCCGGCTACGCCGATCCCGGCTTTGACACGCTCGCGGTGCACGCAGGCGCGCGGCCCGACCCGACCACCGGCGCACGCGCCACGCCGATCTACCTCACGACCTCGTTCGTCTTCGAGTCGAGCGACCACGCGGCTTCGCTCTTCAACATGGAGCGCCCGGGTCACGTCTATTCGCGCCTCTCCAACCCCACGACCGACGTGCTGGAGCAGCGCGTGGCGGCGCTCGAAGGCGGCGCGGGCGCGATCGCCACCGCGAGCGGCATGGCCACGCTGCACCTGGCCATCGTCACGCTCATGGGCGCGGGCAGCCACATCGTGGCGAGCACGGCGCTGTACGGCGGCTCGCAGAATCTGCTGAACTACACGCTCAGGCGCTTCGGCATCGAAACCACCTTCGTCAAGCCCACGGACGTGGACGCCTGGCGCGCGGCCATCCGGCCGAACACCAAGCTGTTCCTGGGCGAGACCGTGGGCAACCCAGGCCTGGAGGTGCTGGACATTCCCACCGTGGCGCAGATCGCGCACGAGGCGGGCATCCCACTGCTGGTCGACTCCACCTTCACCACGCCGTATCTGATGCGCCCGCTCACGCTGGGCGCGGACATGGTCTACCACGCGGCCACCAAGTTCCTCTCGGGCCACGGCACGGTGATGGGCGGGGTGCTGGTCGATGGCGGTGGCTTCGACTGGGACGCCTCGGGGCGCTTCCCGGAGCTGGCCGCGCCCTACGACGGCTTTCACGACATGGTGTTCGCGCAGGAATCGAGCGTCGGCGCCTTCCTGCTGCGCGCGCGCCGCGAGGGCCTGCGCGACTTCGGCGCCTGCATGAGCCCGCACAGCGCCTGGCTGATCCTGCAGGGCGTGGAAACGCTGGGCGCGCGCATGGAACGGCACGTGCGCAACACCGAGCGCGTGGTGCAGTTCCTCGCCAGCCACCCCTTCGTCGCACGCGTCGGCCATCCGCTGCTGGAGGGCCACCCCAGCCACAAGATCGCGCAAAAACTGCTGCCGCGTGGCGCGGGCGCGGTCTTCAGCTTCGACCTCAGGGGCAACCGCGAGCAGGGCAAGAAGTTCATCGAAACGCTCAAAATCTTCAGCCACCTGGCCAACGTGGGCGACTGCCGCTCGCTCGTGATTCATCCGGCAAGCACCACGCACTTTCGCATGACGGACGAGGCGCTGCTCGCGGGCGGCATCACGCAGGGCACGATACGCCTGTCGATCGGGCTGGAAGACCCCGACGACCTGATCGACGACCTCAAGCGTGCGCTCAAGGCCGCCGAGAAGTTCGACGGAAAGGCGGGTGCGTGATGTTCTACGAAGTACAAGGAGCGCCGCTGTACTGCTACACCGGCGACAAAAAGTTCGACACGGCCAAGCCCACGGTGGTGCTGATCCACGGCGTGCTGGGCGACCACAGCGTCTGGATCTGGCAGGCGCGCTACCTGGCCAACCACGGCTTCAATGTGCTCGCCATCGACCTGCCCGGCCACGGGCGCAGCGGCGGCGAGGCGCCCGCCAGCGTGCAACAGGCCGCGGCCACCATCGCCGCGCTGCTCGATGCCGCAGGTGCGCAAAAGGCAGCGCTCGTCGGCCACAGCTGGGGCTCGCTCATCGCGATGGAGGGGGCCGCGCACCTGAAGGGGCGTATCAGCCACCTCGCGTTGATCGGCACCGCCGCGCCGATGAAGGTCTCGCCGGCGCTGATCGAAGCCTCGCAGAGCGACCCCGAGGCGGCGCTCAAGATGATCAACGTCTTCTCACGCAGCACGCTCGCCTCACCCACCGGCGCGGGCCTGTGGGTGTACGGCGCAAGCATGGCGCTGGGGCGCAAGGTGATGCGCGGCAACCGCGCGGTGAACGTGTTTCACCGCGGCTTCGTCGCCTGCGACCAATACACGGGCGGGCCGGCGGCGATGGCCGCGACCACCTGCCCGGTGCTGTTCCTGCTGGGCCGGCTCGACCAGATGACGCCACCTGGGGCCGCGCAGCCCCTGATCGACGCCGCGCGCGCGGCGGGCCGTGCCGTGCAGGTGCAGCACCTGGCCGTGGGGCACCACCAGATGACGGAAGCGCCCAACGAGACCACGATGGCGCTGCGCGACTTTCTGCGCCATGCCTGAGGCAATCGCCGCGCCCATCACGCACGACGAGAACTTTCCGGTCGCCTCGTGGCTGTGCCCGCCACGGCTGCGCGCGCCCATTGCGGCGATCTACCACTACGCGCGCACGGCCGACGACATCGCCGACGAAGGCGACGCGCCGGCGGCGCAGCGCCTGGCGGACCTGCAGGCCTACCGCGCCGATCTGCTCGCCTGCGCCCAGGGGCGGCCGAGCAGCGCGCGCTGGGCCCGGGTGTTCACCCCGCTGGCCATGGCGATCGAGCGCCACGCCCTGCCCCTGGCGCCGCTCGGCGATCTGCTCGACGCCTTCGCGCAGGACGTGGAGATGACGGACCGCGGCGCCACCTACCCCGATCGCGCGGCGCTGCTGGCCTACTGCCGCCGCTCGGCCAATCCCATCGGAAGGCTGCTGCTGCACCTGTACGGCGTGAGCGACGAGGCGGCGCTCAGGCAAAGCGACGCGATCTGCACCGCTCTGCAACTCATCAACTTCTGGCAGGACCTGAGCGTGGACCTGCCGCGCGGGCGCCACTATCTGGTGGATGCCGACTGCGCCGCGCACGGCGTGGCGCGCGCCGATCTGGCGGCGCAGCGGCGCACGCCCGCCAGCGACGCGCTCATCATGGACTGCGCCGCCTGGGCGCGCGCCCTGATGCTGCAGGGCGCACCGCTGGTGCACCGGCTGCCGGGACGCATAGCCTGGGAGCTGCGCCTCGTGGTGCAGGGGGGTCTCGCGGTGCTGGGCCGGGTACAGGCCCTGCACGGCGCAAGCCTGCTTCGGCGCCCGCGCCTGCGCGCCTGGCACCTGCCGGGCATGCTGATACGCGCCATGGCGATGTAGTCACCGATTGATAGCTGGCTGCGCCCGCCAGATAAGCGTTACAGGCCAATCTAGCTTAAAACCTCAAACCCAGGGCGGACGCCTGCCTGCATGGGACAATCACGCCCTCATGACACCCGAGCAGTACGTCCAGAACAAGGCCGCGGCCTCCGGCAGCAGCTTCTACTACGCCTTCCTCTTCCTGCCACGCGAGCGCCGTGAGGCCATCACCGCCTTCTACGCCTTCTGCCGCGAGGTCGATGACGTGGTCGATGAAGTGCGCGACCCGGGCGTGGCCAGCGCCAAGCTCGACTGGTGGCGCAGCGAAGTCACGCAGGCCTTCGGCGGGCAACCCACGCACCCGGTGATGCGCGCCTTGATGCCTTTTGCCGACAGCTACCAGATCGAGCATCAGCAACTGCTGGACATCATCGAAGGCTGCCAGATGGACCTCAGGTACGACAGTTACGAGGACTTCGCGGGCCTGGCCAACTACTGCCATTACGTGGCCGGGGTCGTCGGCGAGGTCTCGGCGCGCATCTTCGGCCAGCAGGACAAGGCCACGAGCGACTACGCGCACAAGCTCGGGCTGGCGCTGCAGCTGACCAACATCATCCGCGACGTGGGCGAAGACGCACGGCGCGGGCGCGTGTACCTGCCGCAGTCCGAGCTGCGCCAGTTCGGTGTCACGCCCGAAGACATCGCCCAGCGCCGTTATGGCGAGCCGTTCACGCGGCTGATGCGCTTTCAGGCCGAGCGGGCGCACCAGGCCTATGACGAGGCGCTGTCCATGCTGCCCGCGGTGGACCGGCGCAGCCAGAAGCCCGGCCTGATGATGGCCAGCATCTACCGCACGCTGCTCACAGAAATCGAGGCGGACGGATTTCAGGTGCTGCACCAGCGCATCGCGCTCACGCCGCTGCGCAAGCTCTGGCTCGCGTGGAAGGTGCAGGCGCTGGGGAGAATGTGAAACACCCCCCTGAGCGGCTGCGCCGCTTTCCCCCTCTCTGTCACGCTGCGCGCGGGAGGGGGGACGCCGCCGGTGCGGCGGGGCGGCCCTTGCACGGCGGCCCTCGCCTGGCGCGCGGCATTTTTGCGCCATGAAAGTCGCCATCGTCGGCGCCGGTTGGGCGGGCTGCGCCGCCGCGCTGCAGGCCGCACAGGACGGCCACCAGGTCACGCTGATCGAAGCCGCACGCGACCCCGGCGGGCGCGCCCGCACCCTGACCGTCACGCGCGCGGACGGCCGCACGCTGGAACTGGACAACGGTCAGCACATCCTGATCGGCGCGTACTCTGAATGCCTGCGCCTCATGCGCCTGGTGGGCGTCAACCCGCAAGTCGCGCTGCACCGCGAGCCGCTGGCGCTCAGCTTTCCCGACGGTAGCGGTCTCGCCCTGCCCGACCTGGCGCCCCCCTGGGATGCGCTCACGGGCATTGCCCGCGCGCGCGGCTGGTCGTCGCGCGAGAAGCTCGCGCTCTTGAGCCGTGCTGCGCGCTGGCGCATGCTGGGTTTTCGCTGCGCGCCCGGCACCACCGTCGCGCAGCTCTGCGCCGGCCTGCCCCGGCGGCTGGCCGATGAATTCATCGCGCCGCTGTGCGTCTCCGCGCTCAACACACCGCCCGAGGCCGCCAGCGGCCAAGTGTTCCTCACCGTGCTGCGCGACAGCCTGTTTGCGGGGCGCGGCGGCTCGCACCTGCTGCTGCCGCGCGTGCCGCTGGGCGCGCTGCTGCCCGAACCGGCGCTGCACTGGCTCGCGCGGCGCGGCCACGCGGTGCGCCTGGGCTCGCGCGTGCGGCGGCTCGCGATGCACGAGGGCCGCTGGCAAGTCGATGACGAGCCCTTCGACGCCGTGCTTCTGGCCTGTACCAGCACCGAGGCCGCGCGGCTCGTGCGCGAAGCCGACGCACCGGCCCTCCCGCGCGCTCCGCTGCAGGCCTGGGCCAGCGCAGCCGACCCACTCGACTTCGGCGCCATCGCCACCGTGTATGCCGAACAGCCCGGCGCCAGCGGCCCGCTGCTGGCGCGCGCCATGCTGGCGCTGCGCGCCACGGCCACGCGGCCCGCGCAGTTCGTCTTCGACCGGGCACACTTGGGGGGGCCAACGGGCGTGCTTGCTTTTGTCGTCAGCGCCTTTTCCGGCGAGCGCGAGGCACTATCAAACCAGGTGCTGCAACAGGCCCGGGAACAGCTGGGCCTGCGCGCGCTGCAGCCACTGCAAACCGTGGTGGAAAAACGCGCCGCCTTCATCTGCGCACCCGCGCTCGCGCGTCCGCCGCGCACCATCGCGCCCGGCCTGCAGGCCTGTGGCGACTACGTCGCCGGTCCCTGGCCCGCCACACTGGAGGGCGCCGTGCGGCACGGCCTGGCGGCGGTGCAGAATTTGGCGCCATGAATGAGCACGCCATGCGCCTGAGCCCGCAGGAGCTGCGCGACGTGACGCTGGCCCAAGCCATCGAACGGGCCGACGGCGAGCGCACCCTGGTCAGCCAGACCGAGTGGGACGAAGCCACGCGCCAGGCCGCCGATGCCGCGCGCGGCCGCGGCGTGCCGCGCGTGGGCGTGGCCGACGTGGTGCGCGAACGCGCGGCCGCCGTCGTCGCCCGCGCCGCCGGGCGCGACGCCACCGTGACCGCGCTGCGGCACGCGGGTGCGCAGGGGCGCTGGCTGGCGCGCGGCCTGCCGCTGCTGGCGCTGCTGCTGGGGCTGGTGCTCGATCGCGTCGCCAACGCGCACCGCGTGGATCTGCTCTCGCCCCCGCTGCTGCTGGTGCTGGGCTGGAACCTGGTCGTCTATGCACTGCTGTTCTGGCACGCCTGGCGCGCCCGGCGCGCACCCGACGCGAAAGAGCGGCCCAGTTCCTCCCCGTCCGCCCTGCACCACTGGCTGCTGCGCCGCCAGGCGCACGCGGGCCGCCGCGCGCGCCGGGCTCTGGGCGCGCGCATCGCCGCCGATTTCACGACGCACTGGGCCAGCCTGACACGCGCGCGCTTCACGCAGCAGGCGGCCGCCGTGCTGCACCTGTGCGCCGCCGCCTGGGCCGCGGGTATCGCGCTGTCGCTGCTGTTGCGCGGCCTGGTGGTGAGCTACCACTTCGGCTGGGAAAGCACCTTTCTCGATGCGGGCCAGGTGCACGCCATCGTGGGCCTGCTGTTCGCGCCGCTCACGCTGCTGTTCGGCCTGACGCCGTTCTCATTGCAGGAGGTGGCCGACGCGCAGAACTTCTCCGGCGAAGGCGCGGCCGGTGCCCGCTGGGTATGGATGTATGTGGGCCTGCTGGCGCTCGTCGTCGTGCTGCCGCGCCTGCTGCTGGCTGCCTGGGCCCACTGGCGCCAGGCGCAATGGGCGCGGCAGTGCACGCTGGATACCCGCGGCAGCGGTTTCGATGCGCTGCGCCAGGCCCTGCCGGATGATCTGCTGATCGGCCTGCTGTGCACCACACCCACCCTGCGGCCCACGCTCACCACCGTGCTGGCGCTGCACGCCGAGCACGGCGCCACAACCAGCGCGCAGGGCGACCGCCTGCGCCTGATGGAGCCCGAGGACGCTGCCGCGCCCGTCGATGCCGTGGTCGTCTGGGGCGACGGCCCGGCGCCCCCGCTGCCGCCCGGCTGGCGGCAAGCTCCCCTGCTGACGCTCGCCAGCGCGGAATTCGGCGCCAGCTGGGTGTGCGACGGCGCCCTGTTCGAGCGTCTGGCCGCGCTGCTGCCCACGCGCCAGCACGCGCTGCAGCGCCTGGGCCAGACGTGGCAGGCACGCAACGAGGCCATCTTCACCGAATCGCTGCAACGGCTGGCCGCGCATCTGCACGACTGCGCCGCACTGGCGAAAACCGGCGAAAGTGCCGCCCGCTACGTCGAGCTGCTGCAGGCGCTGGACGCCGCGCTGCAGGATCTGCACGGCCACACGGCGGCCATGGCGCCCACGCCCAGGCAACTGCCGCCGACCACGCAGAGCGCGCCGACGGTCAGCGGCGACACCGCCGCCCTGGCGGTGGGCACATCGGCCGGCGCGGCCGCCGGGGTTGCCGCTGGCGCCAAGGTGGGCGCGATGATCGACGTGGGCACGGGTGGCCTGACGCTGGGCGTGGGCACGGTCCTGGGCGCGCTGCTGGGCGGCACCACCGCCTGGGCGATGCGCGCCCTGCAGAAAAAGGGAACGCAAAAAGGCAGCATCGACGAGCTGCTGCGCCGCATGGTCGAAGACGCCTGCACGCGCTATCTGGTGCTGGCCCACCTGGGGCGCATGCCCGCGGCGCAGGCGGACGAATGGGGCGCGCGCTGGCATGCCGATGTCGTCGCCACCGTGGCCGCCCACTGGGGGACTCTGAACACCGCCCTGAACGCCGAAACCGCGCGCGACGACACCCTGCAGCCGCTGCTGCGAACCATGCTGCGGGGCATCCTGTCGCGCGAAGGCGTCTGACGCGCACGACTGCCCGGGCGGACATAAGCACATGCGCAAAGCATCTGAAGCACGGCCGGACAATGGCGCCCATCGAGCGCATACTTGAACGCCCCTTGCGTATCACGCACACCCCTGAAGGTTGAAACCATGCAATTGCTGAAAAGATTCCGGCTGGCCATCGGACTGTCCCTCGTGGCTCTTTTGCCGCTGCTGACACCGGCGCCCGCCATGGCCGCCGACGACCTCGCCGCGATTCAGAAGGCCGGCACGATCCGCATCGGCACCGAGGGCACCTACGCGCCCTTCACCTTCCACCAGGCGTCGGACAACGCGCTCGTGGGCTTCGACGTGGACATTGGCCGCGCCGTGGCCGCCAAGCTCGGCGTCAAGGCTGAGTTCGTCGAGGGCAAGTGGGACGGTCTGATCGCCGGCCTGAACGTGAACCGCTACGACGTGGTCATCAACCAGGTCGGCATCTCGGCCGAGCGCCAGGCCAAGTACGACTTCTCCCGGCCCTACATCGCCTCGGCCGCCGCACTCATCGTGCGCGAGGACAACGCCGAAATCAAGGGCTTCGCCGACCTCAAAGGCAAGCGCTCGGCCAACAGCATCAGCAGCAACTTCGCCAAGCTCGCCGAGCGCAACGGCGCGCAGGTGGTGGCGGTGCAGGGCTTCAACGATGCCGTCGCACTGCTGCTGGCGGGCCGCGTGGACGCCACGGTCAACGACTACCTCTCATACCTCGACTTCAAGAAACAGCAGCCGCAGGCCAAGGTGAAGGTGGTCGCGCGCGACGACAGCGCCGAGTTCGGCGTCTCCGGCATCCTGATGCGCAAGGGCCAGGCGCAACTGAAGGCCGCGATCGACAAGGCAATAGCCGACATCATCGCCGACGGCACCTACAAGAAGATCTCCGAACGCTACTTCGGCGAAGACCTCTCCACCAAGCTGCACTGAAGCAGCGCCAGAACCCGCCTGACGAGGATCGTGCCCGACTGGCTCCATCTGATGTGGCAATCCCTCTGGCCGCTGCTGGTCGGGGGGATCAAGTTCACCGTCCCGCTGGCCCTACTGTCATTCGCGGCGGGGCTGGCGCTGGCCTTCTGGGCGGCGCTCGCGCGCCTGTTCGCGCCCGCGCCCGTCGCGCTGCTGGTGCGCTTCTACATCTGGCTCGTCCGCGGCACGCCGCTCTTGGTGCAGCTCTTCGTGATCTTCTACGGCCTGCCGAGCCTGGGCATCGTGCTCGATCCGTTCACGGCGGCGCTGATCGGCTTTTCGCTCAACATCGGCGCCTACAACGCCGAGGTGATCCGCGGCGCCATCGAGGCCATCCCGCGCGGTCAGTGGGACGCGGCCTACTCCATTGGCATGACGCGCGCGCAGGCCATGCGCCGCACCATCCTGCCGCAGGCCGCGCGCGTGGCGGTGCCGCCACTGGCCAACTCCTTCATCGCGCTGGTCAAGGACACCTCGCTGGCCGCCGTCATCACCGTGCCCGAGATCTTCCAGGCCGCGCAGCGCATCGCCTCCGTCACCTACGAGCCGCTGGTGCTCTACGTGGAGGCCGCGCTCATCTACCTCATGCTGTGCTCGGTTCTCTCGTCCGCGCAGGTGCGGCTGGAGCGCCATTTCAGCCGCCACGCGGTGTTTGCCGAGGGCCAGCGATGATCGCCCTGCAGGACATCCGCAAGGCCTTCGCGGGCAACGAGGTGCTGCACGCGGTGAGCGTGCAGATCGCACCCGGGCAGGTTACCGCGCTCATCGGCCCCTCGGGCAGCGGCAAGAGCACGCTGCTGCGCTGCGTGAACCTGCTCGAAATCCCCGACGCGGGCCGCCTCACGCTGGGGCAGGAAGAGATCCGTTTCACCCCCGGCACGCGCCCCAGCCACGAGGCGGTGCAGCGCATCCGACTGCAGACCGGCATGGTGTTCCAGAACTTTCAGCTCTTCGCCCACCAGAGCGCGGTGCAGAACGTGATGGAGGGCCTCGTCACCGTCAAGCACTGGGACAAGGCCCGCGCCCATGCGCGTGCACTGGCGCTGCTGGAGAAGGTAGGCCTGAAGGACAAGGCCGACGCCTGGCCCGCCAACCTCTCGGGCGGCCAGCAGCAGCGCGTGGCCATCGCCCGCGCGCTCGCGCCCGAGCCGGCGGTGCTGCTGTGCGACGAACCCACTTCGGCGCTGGACCCGGGCCTGGCCGCCGAGGTCGTCGCCGTGCTCAGCGACCTCGCGCGCGAAGGCATGACCATGCTGATGGCAACGCACGATCTGCGCCTGGCGGCGCAGGTGGCGAGCCACACCGTCTTCCTGCAGGACGGCGCGGTGGTGGAGGCGGGCAGCTCCGCGGCGATCTTCGGCAATGCCCAGGATGTACGCACCCGGGAATTCGTGAAAACGCTGGGGCAGGCCTGATCGCCCGTCTGCCTGTATCGATCAAGCGCCCGGGGGGGCCTGCAATCGAAAAAGACTCACGCCACGCGGCGCCACGGGCAGGCGCACGCGCCTGCGCGGTCGCATCCTGCTAGCGCCGATCCGCCAGCGCATGCGCGATCGTGCCCAGGTCCACGTACTCCAGTTCGCTGCCCACCGGCACGCCGCGCGCCAGGCGCGTGACGCGCACGCCCCGGCGCTGCAGCGCTTCGGAGATGGCGTAGGCGGTGGCCTCGCCTTCGGCGGTGAAGCTCGTGGCGAGGATCACCTCCTGCACCACGCCATCCTGCGCGCGCTCCATCAGCGGCTGCATGCCGATGTCGCGCGGGCCGACGCCATCGAGCGGCGACAGACGCCCCATGAGCACGAAATACAGGCCGTGGAAGGCGCCGGTGCGCTCCATCGCCGCCTGGTCGGCGGGTGTTTCCAGCACGCACAGGCGCGTGGCGTCGCGTTCGGCATTGGCGCAGATCGCGCAGATGCGGCCTTCCGTGAAGGTGTGGCAGCGCTCGCAGTGCCCGGTGTGCTCGGCCGCCTGCTGCAGCGCGCGAGAGAGCACGAGCGCGCCTGCCCTGTCGTGCTGCAGCAGATGAAACGCCATGCGCTGCGCGGACTTCACGCCCACGCCGGGCAGGCGCCGCAGCGCCTGGATCAGCGTGTCGAGACTGTGGGTGTCGTTCATGTCAGATCGGGCTTGGCGTCAGAACCGATCCAGGCCGAACGTCGAACGCCGTGGCTGCCGCTTCAGAACGGAAACTTCATGCCCCCCGGCAGACCGGGCATGCCCGCGGTGATCTTGCCCATCTTCTCCTGCGAGGTTTCCTCGGCCTTGCGCACGGCGGCGTTGAAGGCGGCGGCGACGAGGTCTTCGAGCATATCCTTGTCGTCGGCCAGCAGGCTGGGGTCGATGGTGATGCGCTTGACGTCGTGCTTGCAGGTCATGACGACCTTGACCAGGCCCGCGCCCGATTCACCTTCGACCTCGATGTGTTCGAGCTCTTCCTGTGCCTTCTTGAGGTTGTCCTGCATGGCCTGTGCCTGCTTCATGAGACCGGCGAGCTGCCCTTTGTTGAACATGAGTCTTTCCTTGTGGGTTCCAAAAATGCTTATGCCAGCCTGACGCTGCCGGGCACGATTTTCGCCCCGAAATCACGCATCAGCTGCTGCACCTGCGGATCGTTGCGCACGATGGCCTCGGCGCGCGCCTGCTGCTCGGCGGCGATCTGCGCGTTGCGCCGCGCCGGGCTGTCGGCCACGGGGCCGACCTCGACACTGACCTCGCGCGCCTGCCCCGCCTCCTGCAGGGCCGCGCACAGGCGCTCGCGCGCCGCCGGCTGGTTGAGCGAGGCGCTCTCCACGCGCAGATGCCAGTGATCACCATCGCGTGCCAGAAGCTCGGACTGCAGGGCCAGCTCGCGCGTGAGGGCGCTGATCTTCTGCTGCGCCACCATCTGCTGCACCAGTTCATGCCAGAACGCACCGTCTTGCGTGCTGCGGTACCGGCCGGGAGGCACCGCCGATACGGCCGCCTCGGGCTCGGGCTGTGGGGGCAACTCGTGCACCGGAATTTCTATGGTTTCAGTAGCTTCTCGCGCTTTGTTGATGGGCGTTTGAACCTGTTTTTCCTTGAAATTCTCGGCCGAACGCACTGGCAGACGAAGCGGTGCGGGCGCCACCGCGGGTGCTGACACAGGCGGCGTTGGGGGCACCTGCCGGGGTGCCTGCTGAGATACCCGTTGCACCAGCGCCTCTTCAGCAGGCACAGGGGCTGGCGCTTCAGACGGCGTCAGCTTTTTTTTTTCGGCGTCCGCAGGCTGGAATGCCAGCAGCCTGAGCAGCACCATGGTGAGCGCGGCGTATTCATCGGGCGCCAGGCCCAGCTCGTCCACGCCATGCAGGCAGATGCTGTAGAGCAGCTGCACTTCATCGGCGGGCATGGCCTGCGCCAGGCGCACGATCTCGGCACCATCCGGGTCGGCGTCGCCCGCGGGGCGCGCCGCATCCGGCGCCACCTGCTGCACGGCCATGCGCTGCAGCACCGCCACCATTTCCTGCAAGGTGGATGCGGCCGACAAGCCCTGCACACGCAGCTCGTCCGAGGTCCGCACCACCGCCGCGCCATCGCCGCGCGCGAGCGCATCGATGAGCGCCAGCACATGGGCACGGTCGGCGCTGCCCAGCATCTGGCGCACCGCCGCTTCCTGCAGAGTGCCGCTGCCAAAGGCGATGGCCTGGTCGGTGAGGCTGAGCGCATCGCGCATCGAGCCGCGCGCCGCTCGGGCGATGAGGCGCAGCGCCTGCGCCTCGGCACTGACGGATTCGGCCTGCAGCACCTGCACGAGATGCTCCTGGATGGTCTCGGGCGCCATCGGCCGCAGGTTGAACTGCAGACAGCGCGAGAGCACGGTGACCGGCACCTTCTGCGGGTCGGTCGTCGCCAGCACGAACTTGAGGTACTCGGGCGGCTCCTCCAGCGTCTTGAGCATCGCGTTGAACGCAGTATTGGTGAGCATGTGCACTTCGTCGATCATGAAGACCTTGAAGCGCCCCTGCACCGGTTTGTAGACCGCCTGCTCCAGCAGGCCCTGCACCTCGTCGACGCCGCGATTGGACGCGGCATCGAGCTCCACGTAATCAGGAAAACGCCCGGCGTCGATCGCCGTGCAGGCGGGGCACACACCACAAGGCGTGGCGGTGATACCGCCCGTGCCATCGGCGCCGATGCAGTTGAGCGACTTGGCCAGAATGCGCGAGACCGTCGTCTTGCCGATGCCGCGCGTGCCGGTGAACAGGTAGGCATGGTGCAGGCGCTGCTGCGTGAGCGCGTTGGTCAGCGCCCGCACCACGTGCTCCTGCCCGACCATCTCCGAGAAATTGCGGGGGCGGTATTTGCGGGCGAGCACGAGGTAGGACATGGGCAGGGATTCTATGTGGCTCCGTTACCCAGCGATGCCCCCATCCGCATACAATTGGCTCTGACGGGCCTCCCCGCATGGAGAAGCAGCCAACCGGGTCAGGTGGGGAACCAAGCAGCCCCAACTGTGGAACCAGTGCCGGGGGTAAGGCTCGTCACCTCTCACACCAAACACACTCAAAAGACGGTCTGAATTAGGCTAGAATAGCCATCCTTCGTGGGGGGGTAGCTCAGCTGGGAGAGCGCCGCGTTCGCAATGCGGAGGTCGGGAGTTCGATCCTCCTCCTCTCCACCACCATTCAAAAAAAACCAACCGTTCCCGGTTGGTTTTTTTCGCCCGCCTCCAGACACCGGCCCTTCACACCGCGGCCGCCCGGCTTGCCAGACGCTGTTCGAAGCGTCGCACGTCAATGATGGCCCGCTGGTGCATGCCTTCGCCTATCAGGCCTGCATCGTCGCTGCATCTCACTTTGAACGTCAGCGACTTGCCCTTGACCTCGACCAGCTCCACCTGCGCCACAACCTTCATGCCCACCGCAGTAGCCGCCACATGGTTCATGTCCACGCATGTGCCCACCGTTCGCTGGCTGTCCGTGAGGTAGGGCCGCAGCGCCTGGATGCACGTTTGCTCCATGAATCCGATCATCATGGCCGTGGCAAAGACTTGCGGCATGTCCGCAAAGCCGGGCCAGTGGCCTACCTGTGGCACGGCATGGGCCGCGGTGACCACCATGTGCTCCGAGTGACGCAAGCCGGGGAGCAAGGCTGGCAAAGGGGTTGATGGACTCATAATTTGCCCAGTCGCATATTGATGGGCCAGCGCACCGCGCGGCGATGCGTTGGATCACCCCAGAGCGCTGTCAGATCCGAGGCAAAGCTTTGCAGGATGTCTTCGCGCGACGCTTCGCGCACGCTGCGAACAGCCGACCACGTGGAGATGTAGCCCAGCAGCTCTTCCAGATTCCAATCCTTGCGAATTTCCAGGGCTGGAGCCGTTTGTTCGGCAAAAGGAAACGGCAGATCCGCATAGCCGGTATCCACGAGTTGACGCTCGGCTGGCCAGTAGGGACCGATCTCGCGCCAGTAGAAGTGCCCGAAACGAGGAGCCAGCTCATCGTCCAACCGCGGTACGCCGTAACTGATCAGGGCAAGCACCGCGTTCGCGGACCCGATCCGCCGCACTTGATCGTAGAAGCGCGGCAGATCGAACCAGTGCGCGGCCTGGGCCGCCGTGATCAGGCTGGCTTCATGGTCGGCAACGGGCAGTTGCTCCGCAGGGGCGCGGACGTATTCCACACGAGGATGGGCGCTGGCGTGGGCAATTTGGTCGGCACTGGGGTCCAAGCCCAGCACTTTGTCAAAGTGCATGGCCAGTTGACCCGTCAGCTGACCATTGCCGCAGCCGACATCGACCGCCAGCACTGTGTTCGGAGCCACACTTGCAAGGAACCGTGCCAGCTCGGGCGGGTATTCGGGCCGAAAGCGCGAGTAGGCCCGGCCTCCCTGGTCAAACCAGTTTCGGGCGCCTTTGGCCTCATTCGCCACGGATGCTCTCCTCCTGGAGCGCTGGGACAGGAGCAGCGTCAGCAGCGCGGCGCAGGCGGTCGGCAAAGCCTTCGCGTTCCAGCGCCCCCGCGGCAGCTCCCAGCACCCGTCGCAATGGATAGCCAATTTCAGCCTCCAGCATCGCAATCGCAGCAAAAGTGATTTCCCAATGTGGCTGCAACCTCCCCAGCAGCGCGGCACCGTCCGGCGTCAGGCGAACGCCGCTCTTGCGGGCATCGTCCATGGGACGCTTGACCAGGATGCCATCGGCAACCATCAGGGCGACGGTCTGGCTCACGGCACCCTGGGTCAGGTGGGTCGCTCCCGTGATGTCGGTAACGGTTTCCGCTCCAGCCGCAATGGCTCGCAAAACCGGGGTGTAGCGGGCGCGATAGCTGAGGCTCAGGTCGCGGTAATGCTCTTCAGCGCCTTGATCGACCAGTTCAGTGACGTATCTGAGCAGTTCGCCCAGACCGGACATCGCTTTGGTGTTCATGCAGCCATTTTACATTAGCGCTAATGCAAAAGGGCTGCATGGCCTGATGTTTGAAGCCGAGAACGGCCCTTACGCGAACTCAGAGGGCGGCCGGTTCGACCCTTGTCTGCCCTCTGTTCCTCGGAATCCTGTCGATGGCTCAGTGAGGCAGTTCGATGGATTTCCAGCCGCTGTGGTTGAAATACTTGCCATAGGCGTTGGAGGCCTGGGCGATCTGCACCACGCCTGCGGCGCGCTTGGCGTCGCCCCGCTTGCCCTGCGCGGCTTCCACACCCTCCACCAGCTCGGCGACGATGAGGTGCAGCTGGGCGTCGGCCTCGGGGGGCAGCTTGCAGTTCTCCACCAGGAAGGTGACTTGCTTGCCCACGGCGTCGCCGAAAGCGTTGTAGTCGGCCGCGGTCACCTTGCCCGCGTGGGCGGCGGGCAGGATCTGCGTGGTCGATTGACGAATGGCCGTCATTGCCTGGCGCAATGGCGCGTCGGTGACCCATTTCTCGCCGGCGTTGAGCTGCAACTGATGGGTCTCGGCGCTGCCGTGGTGGTCATGCGCGGTCGCGGCCATGGAGGCCAGGGGGGCGGCCAGGGCGGCGGCCAGCAGCAGTGCGGTGAATTTTTTCATGGAAACGCTCCGTTGAAAGTTGAACGATGCAAGGCGGCTACGCGGGTTGCGTGGCGGCCTTGCTGTCTTCAACGAAGGGCGCGCGGGAATGTTCCATCTGTTTTGCGTTTTTTGACGCTGGCGCCTGCAAACGTACTCAAGATCTCATTTGCGGTGCAGCAGCTCCTCCTCCGTCGCCTCCTCGGCGTAGCGGCTCAGCAGCAGTTGCAGCAGCCGCTCGCGCTGGCCTTCTTCCAGCAGCGCGCGCTCGGCCAGCAGCTGGGCAATCACGCGCTGTTGCTGCGCGGCCTGCAGACGGCCGATGGTGGCCTGCTCGGCGTCGATGGCCGCGCGGTCTGGCGTGGCGGCGAAGATGTGGCGCACCAGGGCGTCGCGATGGCGGCGTATGTCGCTCCAGTTGGCCGACAGGTCGTGCAGGAAAGGTGCCTCCAGAGCGTCCCAACGCGCGCGCTGCTCGGGCGTGAGCTGCAGGTAGTCGGGCAGGTGCACGGCCGGCTGGCTCGCCGCTTGCGGCGGTGCCACCGGGGCGGGGCGCAGCGCCAGCGCCACGAGGACGCCCAGGTTGAGCGCCAGCGAGACGGCCAGCAGCGTGCGGGTCCAGGCGGGATGTTTCATGGCAGGGTCCTCGGAAGTCGGCAAATTTCAGCGGCGGCGCACAGCCCGCCGGGCGGCACGGGATCGAACACGCGGGCCATCGCGGTGCCGGTCGCCACGGCCGTCGTGGGAATGGCCGCGCCCGTGCCCAGCAGCAAGCCGCCCAGCCACAGGCCCGAGACCAGGGCTGCGCCGATCACCATGCCCGTGGGCAGCCAGCTCGGCAGGCTCCAGCCGACGCGCCGGGGCCTGGGGGCACGCCGCGGCAGTCGGTCCTGCAGCTGCGCCGCCAGGTCAAAGCCCAGCGTGGGTGAAGGCAGCGCGCGCAACTGCTGGCGCACCGCCTGCAGCGCATCGAGCTGCTGGCGGCACGCCGGGCAGCCAAGCAGGTGCTGGCGCAGCGCGGCCTGTCGACGCGCAGGCAGGGCCTGGTCGACATAGGCGGAGAGGTCTTCGGTGCGAGGGCAGGTCATGATGGCTCCTTGCGATCAGCGTGGCATGTGTTGCAGCAGCCCGGTGCGCGCGCGGGCGATGCGGGATTTGACGGTGCCCAGGCTGATGCCCAGCACCTCGGCGATCTCTTCGTAGGGCATGTCCTCGATGTCGCGCAGCAGCAGGATCTCGCGGTGCTCGACCGACAGCCGCGCCAGCGCGCCCTCCAGCGCCACGATGCGCTGGCGCGCCTGCAGCGCGGCCTCGGGCGTGGGCGTATCCGCTGGCACCTGATCGTGCAGTGTCTCGTCCAGCGCCACGAACTCCACGTGCCGCGCCCGGCGCAGCCGATCCAGCGCCTGGTTGCGCGCGATGCGAAACAGCCAGGTGGACAGGCGCGCGTCCGGGCGCCAGCGCGCAATGGCCTGGTAGGCGCTCAGGAAGGTTTCCTGGGTCAGCTCGCGGGCATCCTCCTGCGAGCGTGTCATGCGCACCAGAAAACGGTAGATGCTGTCCTGGTAGCGGGTCACCAGCTCGGAAAACGCCGCAACCTCTCCGCGCTGGGCGCGGGCGATGCAGTCGGTTTCGTCAAAAGCGCTTGATGCAGGCATTGACACCATCAACGTACACGCCGGGCAAAAGTTCCATCTCTGCCGTGAAGGCACACGGCAAAGGTGCGCAGGCGAGCAACGGACAAAAAAAGGGCCAACCGCGAACACGATTGGCCCTTTTTATCATTGGTGGAGGTAAGCGGGATCGAACCGCTGACCTCTTGCATGCCATGCAAGCGCTCTCCCAGCTGAGCTATACCCCCAAACAAGGTCTTCGTTAACGAAGAAACGAGATTATGCACGAATTTTTTTTGGCGTGCAAGCGAGCCCGGATTTTTTTATTCGGGTCCGCCTCGAAACCCTGCTTCCGCGCGCTGTATCACAAATCCTTACACCTGCGCGAGCAGAAGAAGATCGGACCAGAAACCCGGCCAGCGATGCTGGCTATCGCACAATAGGAGGCAAGATCGCCGTACTACCGGCCATTTGCACGCCGGTTGCACGGCGTTGGCGCTTGCGGGGCGATGTGCGGAACGCCTACGATCCGGGCTGTTCGACACCCTCGGAGCTCATCCGTCATGCACGCCCGCGTCCGTCACGAAACCCTGGCGCCCGTCTGGCCGGTCCAGGCAATCCTGGACCTGTTCGCCCTGCCCTTCAACGACCTGCTGCTGCGGGCGCAGACCGTGCACCGCGCGCACCATCCGGCCAACGCCGTGCAGCAGTCCAGCCTGCTGTCGATCAAGACCGGCGCCTGTCCCGAGGACTGCGCCTACTGCCCGCAGTCCTCGCGCTACCACACCGAAGTGGAGCCGGCGCCGCTGATGCCGCTGGAGCAGGTGCTGGCTGCGGCGCGCAAGGCGCGCGACGCGGGCGCGCAGCGTTTCTGCATGGGGGCCGCCTGGCGGTCGCCGACCGAGCGCCAGCTGGACCAGGTGATCGAGCACGTGCAGGCCGTCAAGTCGCTGGGCCTGGAAACCTGCGTCACCCTGGGCATGCTGAAGGACGGCCAGGCCGAACGCCTGAAAGCGGCCGGCCTGGACTACTACAACCACAACCTGGACACCGCGCCGGAACACTACGGCGAGATCATCCGCACCCGCACGTTCCAGGACCGCCTGGACACGCTGCGGCGCGTGCGCGACGCCGGGCTGAAGGTCTGCTGCGGCGGCATCGTGGGCATGGGCGAATCGCGCGAGATCCGCGCCGGCCTGATCGCCGCCCTGGCCAGCCTGGACCCCTATCCCGAATCGGTGCCCGTCAACCAGCTCGTGAAGGCGCCCGGCACGCCCCTGGCCGACGCGCCCGACCTGGATCCCATCGAATTCGTGCGCACCATTGCGGTGACCCGCATCGTCATGCCGCGCGCCGTGGTGCGGCTGTCGGCGGGCCGCGAGAGCATGCACGACAGCACCCAGGCGCTGTGCTTCATGGCCGGCGCCAACTCGATCTTCCACGGCGAGCGGCTGCTGACCACGCCGAACCCGCAGGCGCAGGCCGACGCACGGCTGTTCGAGCGCCTGGGGCTGGTGCCGATGCCCGACGACACGGTATCCGCAACCCTGGAAACCCACGCGGCCGCCAGTCCGGCCTGACCCTCATCCGACGCGCCCCACCATGCACACCCTGATCCTCAGCATTTCCTTCAGCGTCGCCGTCTCGATCTTCCTGAAGCTCGCCCGCAGCGGCGGCATCCGCGTCGACCAGGCCATCGCCGTGAACTACGCGACGGCGGTGGCGCTATGCCTGTGGCTGCTGCACCCGCCGCTGGACACGCTGTTCGAGCAGCCGGCCGCCGTCTGGCTGATCCTGGGCCTGCTCGGCGTGCTGCTGCCCAGCGTGTTCCTGGTCATGGCGGCCGCCGTGCGCCGCGCGGGCATCGTGCGCAGCGACACGGCCCAGCGCCTGTCGCTGATCCTGCCGATCCTGGCCGCCTTCCTGGTGTTCCACGAAGTCCTGTCGGGCCGCAAGGCCATCGGCATCGCCCTGGCGCTGTGCGCCCTGGCCTGCCTGCTGACGCGCCCCCGGGCCGCGGCCGCGGCAGCCGGGAGCGCCGCGGCGACGGCGCCCGAGGACGAGACGCGGGGATGGGCGTCGCGCGGCTGGCTGGTGCTGCTGGGCGTCTGGGCGGGCTACGGCTGCATCGACATCCTGTTCAAGCAGATGGCGCGCATCGGCGCGGGCTTCGCCGGCAGCCTGCTGCTGAGCTTCGTCCTGGCCGGCGTGCTGATGGGCCTGTGGCTGCTGGCCCGGGGCACCCGCTGGCACGCCCGCAGCCTGGCGTCCGGCGTCCTGCTGGGCGGGCTGAACTTCGGCAACATCTACTTCTACATCCGCGCGCACCAGACCTTCCCGGACAACCCCACCCTGGTGTTCGCGGCCATGAACATCGGCGTGATCTCCATCGGCACGCTGGTGGGCGCGGGCGTGTTCCGCGAGCGCCTGAGCCTGCTGAACGTGCTGGGCATCGTCCTGGCGCTAGGCGCCATCGTCCTGCTGTTTCCCCGCTGAGGCTGGCAGGCCCGGCGCCAGGGGCGAAAGCGGACCGCACGCTGGGACCGGGACCGGACGGGAAGCCGGAGCCGCTGCCGATGCAGGAACCGGCGCCTCCGCCGTTGGTGCCGGTGACGGCGTCGCCGCCGGTGCCGGTGTTGGCGCCGATGCCGATGCCGCAGCCGGTGCCGGTGTTGGTGCCGATGCCGCTGTCGCTGCCGCCGGTGCCGATGTTGACGCCGATGCCGCTGTCGCCGGCGCCGCCAGCGGATCGTCGATGACCGGATCGTGCGAGATGTCGCGCTGCGGATCGACGCGCGGATCCAGCACCGCCATCACATGGGAATTCTGCAGGGTGTCGGCCATGGGCACGAACTGGGTGGGCGCGTCCTCGCTGCGGTGCGTGCCCTTGACCTTGCGCTCGCGGATGAACACCACCAGCAGGGCGGCACAGGCCGACACGAAGACGAAGTACACGTCCGATCCCCAGACCCGCATCAGCCCCCCCGCCGCCAGCGGCCCGAGACAGGCCCCCAGGCCGTAGACCATGTACAGCAGGGCGCTCAGGCCCACCCGCCGCTCCGGATCGACGTTGTCGTTGGCGAAGGCCGCCCCCATGGGATAGAGCGTGAACTGCACCACCCCCAGCACGCCCGAGAAGGCCACCAGGGCCGGGTAGGGAAACTCGAACCAGCCCCACAGCGGCACCCCCAGGCACAGCAGGAGCAGCGCGCCGATGCGGATCAGGCGCACCCGGCTCATGTGGTCGGCGAGCCAGCCCAGCGGCCACTGGAACACCAGGCCGGCCGCCACGGACACCGCCAGGAACACCCCGACCTGGTGATTGTCCATGCCGTGCTGCAGCCCGTAGACGGGCGCCAGGCCGTAGAACGCGCCCGTCAGCATGCCGGCCAGGAACAGCACCGTCAGCGACAGGGGCACGCGCGCCACGTAGTAGCGCAGGGCCAGGGGGGCCGGCACCTGCAGCGCCGGGTGCAGGCGGCGCGTCAGCGTCACCGGAATGAGGCTCAGCACGCTGCAGATCGCCACGAACACCAGCGGCTCGGAATCCAGCTTGGGGAACAGCCCCAGCGCCAGCTGGCCGAGCACGGTGCCCAGACAGGACGCGACCATGTAGAAGCCGAACACGGTCCCGCGCGAGGCGTTCTCGGTCTGCTCGTTGAGCCAGCTTTCGATGGCGATGAACAGGCTCACCATGGCGATGCCCGCCACGAAGCGCAGCGCCAGCCAGAGCCACAGGCCCTCGATCAGGATCATCGCCAGCACGGTGACGGTGACCATCGCCGCGCAGGCCGCGTAGGCGCGGATGTGGCCCACGCCGATGATCAGCCGGTGCCCGACCCGGGCGCCCAGCACCAGGCCCAGGTAGTACGCGGCGATCATCGCCCCGACCCAGACCTCGGACACGGACAGCGCGGTCAGCCGCAGGCCCAGATAGGTGTTGAACAGTCCCGAACTGAGCAACAGGATCAGGGTTGCCAGATACAGGGAAAAAAATGCGCCGATCGTCTTGGCCATGCGGAATTCCGGTCGGAAGCGCCGCCGGTGCGGCAGCAGCGTCCTCAAACAGGCATCATAGCAGCGGCGCATGCCGCCCGGCGGCGTCCTCGTTTATCATAGGCCCATGAGCGAAACAGACCTCTCCCCCGTCCTTACCCACCTGGATGAAAATGGCCAGGTCCGCATGGTCGACGTCGGCGCCAAGGCGCCGACCGACCGCAGCGCCGTGGCCGAAGGCCGCGTGCGCCTGAACGCCCACGCCTGGAGTCTGCTGTCGGCCCAGGCCAACGCCAAGGGCGAGGTCCTGAACACCGCCCGCATCGCCGGCATCCTGGCGGCCAAGCGCTGCGCCGAACTCATCCCCCTGTGCCACAGCCTGCCGCTCAGCTTCGTCGGGGTGGATTTCTCGGCCGACGAATCCAGCCGCACGCTGACCATCCGCGCCACCAGCCGCACCCGCCACCAGACCGGCGTCGAAATGGAAGCCATGACGGCCTGCTCGGTCGCCGCCCTGACGGTCTACGACATGTGCAAGGCCGCCGACAAGGGCATCGTCATCGAGCAGATCCGCCTGCTCAGCAAAACCGGAGGCAAGAGTGGCGACTGGCACAACGATTGATGTCCTGTATTTCGCCCAGGTGGCGGAACACATGGGCCTGCGGCGCGAGACCCTGCCCCTGGACGCGCCCGTCCGGGCGGGCGACTGGCTGGACGCCCTGGCGGCGCGCTGCCCCGCGCTGGGCCCCTCGGCGCGCCTGAAGCTCGCCATCAACCAGGAACACGCCGGGCGCGCCGCCACGATCCGCCCGGGCGACGAGGTCGCCGTGTTCGAGCCCGTCACCGGCGGCTGAGGCCGACGCCCCGGGCGCATCCACCCAGCCGCATCCATCATGATCCGCATCCAGACCGAACGCTTTGAAGTCGCCGAACTGGCCGAGCTGCTGCAGACCCGCGCGGCCGGCCGGGCCGGCGCGCTGGTGCATTTCGTCGGCATGGTGCGCGACTACAGCCCCGACGCCGGCTCCCGCAGCCTGTTCCTGGAGCATTACCCGGGCATGTGCGAACGCGAGATCCAGGCGCTGTGCGACCAGGCGAAACAGCGCTGGGACGTGCTCGACACCGTGGTGGTCCACCGGGTCGGCGAACTGCCGCTGGGCGATCCCATCGTCTTCGTCGGCGCGGCCGCCGCCCACCGGGGCCAGGCCTTCCGCGCCTGCGAATACATCATCGACGCCCTCAAGACCCGCGCGCCCTTCTGGAAGCGCGAGACCCTGGCCGACGGCCGCGCCTTCTGGGTCGAGCAGCAGGCCGCCGACGCCGAAAAAACCGCCCGCTGGGACATGCCCCAGGACACGCCCTCCGGCACATCCCCGGACGCGCCCCGCAACACGCCCCCCGATACGCCATGAAAGCCCGTCCCGACCTGCCGCCCGTCAGCCTGCGCTGCGCGGTGCTGACGATTTCCAGCCGCCGCACGGCCGCCGAGGACACGACCGGCGACTACCTGGCCGCCGCGCTGGCCGAGGCGGGCCACGTCCTGCAGGCCCGCGCGCTGTGCCCGGACGATCGCTACCGGATCCGCAAGGTCCTCAGCGACTGGATCGCCGATCCGGACATCCAGGTGATCCTGTGCAACGGCGGCACGGGCTTCACCCATGGCAAGTCCGCCATTCCCGCCGTCACGCCGCTGCTGGACCAGGTCGTGCCCGGCTTCGGCGAACTGTTCCGCCACCTGTCCTGGCTGGACATCGGCGCCTCCTCGCTGCAGTCCGACGCACTGGGCGGCATGGCCAACGACACCCTGGTGTTCTGCCTGCCCGGCTCGACGGGCGCCTGCCGCCTGGCCTGGGAAAAGATCCTCCTGTCCCAGCTCGACAGCCGCCAGCTCCCCTGCAATTTCGCCAGCGCCTACCGCGCGCGCACGGAAACCTGATCATGCTCGACTTCGATACCGCCCAGGCGCGGCTGGCGGCGCGCGGACGCGCGCCCGCCGGACGCGAGACCCTGCCCCTCGACGCCCTGTACGGCCGCGTGCTGGCCGAGGACATCATCGCCGGCCTGGACCTGCCGCCCGCCGACAACAGCGCCATGGACGGCTACGCGCTGCGCGCCGCCGACGCGGCCGCCCCCGGCGCCACGCTGCCCATCCAGCAGCGCTGCTTCGCCGGCCAGGCGCCCGACCCCCTGCTGCCCGGCCAGGCCATCCGCCTGTTCACCGGCAGCGTGATCCCGGCGGGCGCCGACACCGTGGTCATGCAGGAGGACTGCCGCGAGGACGCCGGCCGGGTCGCCGTCCTCGCGCCGCCCGCGCCCGGCCAGCACATCCGCCGCCGGGGCGAGGACATGCGGGCGGGGCAGACGGTCCTCCTCCGCGGCACCCGCCTGGGCGCCGGGCAGCTGGCCGTCCTGGCGGCCCAGGGCCACGACCGGGCGCCCGTCTTCCCGCGCCTGACGGTCGGCATCCTGACCACCGGCGACGAACTCGTCCCCCCCGGCCAGCCCCTGCCGCCGGCCGCCATCCACAATTCCAACGCGCCGATGCTCGCCGGCCTGTGCGGCGGGATGGGCACCGCCGCGCCGCTGCTGCGCCACGCGCGCGACGACGCGGACGCCACCCGCCGGGCGCTGGCCGAACTCAATGAAGCCTGCGACCTGGTGCTCAGCGTGGGCGGCGCCTCGGTCGGCGAAAAGGACCTGGTCAAGCCCGCCATCGAGGCCCTGGGCGGCACGCTGGACCTGTGGCGCGTGCGCATGAAGCCGGGCAAGCCGGTCGCGCTGGCCGAACTGAACGGCCGCCCGGTGGTCTGCCTGCCCGGCAACCCGGTCTCGGCCTTCGCCGTGTTCACGCTGCTGGTCAGCCCCCTGATCCGGGGCCTGCAGGGCCGCCGGGACGTGCTGCCCCCCATCCGGCGCGGCATCCTGGACACGTCCCGCCCCGTCGGCGGCGAACGCGACGATTTCCTGCGCATCCAGGCCGCGCAGGGCGCCGCCGGGCTGCCCCGCCTGACGCCGCACACGCAGCAAAGCTCGGGCGCGCTCGGCAGCCTGGCCTGGGCGCACGGCCTGGCCCGCATCCCGGCGGGCGCGCGGCTGGAATCCGGCGCCGAAGTGGACTGGATGGCGCTGTCCGACTGGCTGGTCTGACGATCCGCCAGGGTCGGCGGCCCCCATCGTCAAACGCACGGCAAGGCGAACGCCGGGGCGCGGTCCCGACGGCGCGGTCCCGGCGACGCGGCCCCGCCGGATGCGGGTCCGGATCAGGACCAGCGGTCCCAGTCCTCGGGCGTGTTCAGGTTGATCAGCGCGTCCGCATCGGAAAAATCCACGGCGACCGCGCCGCAGGAGCGCAGCCAGCCCTGGACCTGGCGGCCGCCCGCGTCCAGGAAGGCCTGCAGTCCGTCCGCCAGATCGTGGTGCGCCATCAGGCAGAGCGGATGCGGGCCATCGGACGTACGCGCATAGGCCGGGCGGTCGGGCCGCGCCGCGGCGGCCAGCCGCGCCGCCAGGTCGCCGGGCTGGCGCACCACGTCCACCGGCAGCACGAACAGCCAGGGCGAGCGCGCCCGCCGCAGCCCCGCCAGCACCCCGGCCAGGGGACCGCACTGCGCATGATCGGGATCGTCGCGCACGACCGTGCCGTAGGCGGCGTAGTCCTCCGGATGACGGTTGGCGCTTATCCACACGGCATCCGCGCCCTGGGCGCGCAGATAGCGGCAGGCATGGGCCGCCAGGGGCTCGCCGCGCCAGGGCATCAAGCCCTTGTCGGCCTCGGGCGCATCAGCCGAGCGCATGCGCCGGGATTGCCCGCCTGCGAGAATCAGACCATCGAACAAGATCGAGACATCCCTCCACCTCGCCGCTTGCACGCGGCTCGGATTCGACAGGCACAGAAGGGTCCGCAGGGACCGGTCTTGGATTGGGGCATCCCTCCACCTCGCCGCTTGCACGCGGCTCGGATTCGACAGGCACAGAAGGGTCCGCAGGGACCCTTCTGTGTCCTGTCTCATCCACCAATGTAACTCATCTCGATCTTGTGATCGCGGTGGGCCTCGCCGCGCCGCTCGGAATAGCGGTCGTCGCGCGCGCGCCAGACGCCGGCCAGGCGTGCCGCCAGCGCCGCGTCGTCGGCCCCGGCGCGCAGCAGCGCGCGGAGGTCGTGGCCCTGCTCGGCGAACAGGCAGGTGAACAGCCGCCCTTCGGGCGACAGGCGCAGCCGCGTACAGTCCCCGCAGAAGGGCTGGGACACGCTGGTGATCAGGCCGATCTCGCCGGCGCCGTCGGCGTAGGCCCAGCGGTTGGCGACTTCGCCGCGGTAGCGGGCCTGGAGCGGCCGCAGCGGGAATTCGGCGCCGATGATCCGCACGATTTCCGCCCCGGTGACGACTTCGTCCATGCGCCAGCCGTTGGTGTTGCCGACGTCCATGTATTCGATGAAGCGCAGCGTGTGGCCGGTGCCCCTGAAATGGCGCGCCATCGGCAGGATCTGGCCGTCGTTCATGCCCCGGCGCACGACCATGTTGACCTTCACGGGCGCAAGCCCGGCGGCGGCCGCGGCCTCGATGCCGTCGAGGATCGTGGCGACCGGCACGCCGCTGTCGCTCATGCGCTCGAACAGGGCGTCGTCCAGCGCGTCGAGGCTGACCGTCACCCGCGTCAGGCCGGCATCGGCCAGCGCGCGGGCCTTGCGGGCGAGCAGCGTGCCGTTGGTGGTGAGGGTCAATTCCGGCGGGGCGCCCTCCGGCGTGCGCAGGCCGGCCAGCATCCCGACCAGGGTTTCGATCTGCTTGCGCAGCAGGGGCTCGCCGCCGGTCAGGCGGATCTTGCGCACCCCGCCCTGCAGGGCGATCCGGGCGACCCGGGTGATTTCCTCGAAGGTGAGCAGGGCGCCCTGCGGCAGGAAGGCGTGGTCCGCGCCGAACAGCTCGCGCGGCATGCAGTAGGTGCAGCGGAAATTGCAGCGGTCCGTGACGGAAATCCGCAGGTCGCGCAAGGGGCGGCCGAAGGTGTCGCGCACCGCCTCGCCCGGTGCGGGGGCGGCGTCGCCGCCCGCCGGCGCCGGGTCCGGCTGGTGATGGATCACGCGGGGCATGGCATCAGGATCCGTTCCCGCTCGTGGAGGAGATCGCTTCGGGCATCAACCGGCCTCAATCGTTTTCCTTCACCCGGTAGACCAGGGTGGCGACCTTGGCCAGGCCCAGGACCTTGACCGTGACGCTGCCCAGCAGCAGGCGCGACAGGCCGCTGCGGCCGTGGCTGCCGATGAAGATCAGGTCGCAGCCTTCGGACTGGGCGGCCTGCACGATGCCGTCGGCGACGTTGAAGTTGGACACCGCCAGGGACTTGGCCTTGACGCCGGCGGTCTCGGCCCGGTCGAGCACGGCCTGGAGGTATTTCTTGGCCTGCTCGGCGGCGGTGCGGTCGTAGTCTTCGTCCGTGATGGCGTAGGCGGCGGCCATGCCGTCGAAGCCCACCGTGGCTGCGAACGGCTGCGTCACGTGCAGCGCGACGACTTCCGCGCCGATGGTGCGGGCGAAGCAGACGCCCTTGTTGGCCGCCTGGGCGGAGAGCTTGGAGCCATCCGTGGGGATCAGGATTTTCTTGAACATGGGCGGATCATCCAAAACGGTGAAAAGGGAGATATCAGCATACCTGCTGCCCCCCTGAAATGACAGTCGGATCAGCCCTGGGTTTGATCTACCCCATATTCCCGGGCGGCCTGGAACAGATTGGTGCAGCGCGCGCCCGAGCGGCAGAAGGCCAGCACCGGCGCGGGCAGTTCCCGCAGCAGGCCGGCGAACTCGGCCACGTCGGCGGCGGTGATCGCGCCGCTGACCACCGGCTGGTAGCGCGCCTGCAGGCCGGCCTCGCGGGCCGCCCGCAGCACGTCGTCGGACAGGGGCTGCTCGGGGCCGCCCTCGCCGTCCGGGCGGTTGATGATGACGGACTTGAACCCCGCGTCCGCCAGGGCCCGCATGTCGGCGGGCTGCAGCTGGGGGGCGACGGAAAAGTCGGGGGTCAGGGTTTGGTAGCTCAGGCTCATGTGGTTTCCTCGGGGCGGCGCGCCGCCCCCACGATCGTCAGGTGATGTTCCGCCAGCAGCCGCCCCATCAGCGGGCCCGCCAGCACCTCGTGCTCGGCCTGGCGCTGCGCCGCCAGGCCGTCGGTCTCGTCCGCGCCGAGCGCGGGATGGCACATCAGCACGTCGCCGTCGCGGCACGAGGCCAGCCAGCGGCGCATCCAGCCCTCGTAGGCCGGGACGCCGCCCTGGAAATCATACACGCCCAGAAAGCCGGGGTTGAGCGCATGGCCGCGCAGGCGCGCCCGGCGCCGCAGGCCGGACGCGCCCAGCCCGGCGATGACGGCGGCCTTGAAGCGCAGGCGCGGCGGCAGGCCCGCCATGCGGGGCCGGCCGACGTCGCGGATCCAGGGCTGGCCATCGCGGGGCTCGGGCAGCGATTCCAGCAGCGCATCGCGGATGCCCGGCAGCTGGTGCACGTGCTGATGGCCGTCGACGTAGTCGGGCGCGCGGCCCGTGATGTCCTGGAACAGCGCCAGCTGCCGCCGCACGCCCGCCCGCACGGCATCGCCGGGCAGCCGTCCCAGCCAGGCAGCGCGGATCAGCGCCCCCAGGGGCAGGCAGGGGCCGGGCTGGCCGAAGGATTCGGTGAAGTTCAGGTGCAGGCCGATCTGCAGGCCCGAGGCCAGCAGGGCCGCCGTGTCGCGGCGCGCGGCCGGGCCGTCGACCAGCAGGCTGGTGGCCGACAGGCGGCCCCGCGCGGCCAGCGACAGGATGCCGGCGTTCACCGCCGGGTTCATCCCGAAATCGTCGGCGCACAATACAATGCGCCGGTATCGCTGCCCTGCTGCTCGTGAATCCGGATCCATGTTCAAGAAACTCGCTGCCCAGATCGGCTGGTTCGTCATTGTAGGCTGCGCGGCGGCGGCCACCCACTGGGCGGTCGCCGTGGCCTGCGTGTCCCTGGGCGGCCTGCCGCCGCTGGCCGCCAACGTGGTCGGCTGGCTGGTGGCGTTCGGCGTGTCCTTCGCGGGCCACTACCATCTGACCTTCCGCCACCAGCGCGCGCCGCTGGGGCGCGCGGCGGCGCGGTTCTTCCTGGTGTCGGCGCTGGGCTTCGCCGTCAACGAGGCCGCCTACGCCGCGCTGCTGCGCCTGACGGCGATCCGCTACGACGTGCTGCTGGCCCTGGTGCTGGTGGGCATCGCCGGGATGACCTTCATTCTGGGGCGCTACTGGGCGTTTCGCCGCAGCCATTGACGGTCTCGGCGGCGGGCACGCGCCACAGGCCCATCTTGCGCGTTCGCGCCACGGGCGCGCGGTCCGCCAGCGGCGGATGGCGGTCGGCCTCGTCCAGCCAGGCCAGCAGCCAGGTCGTCGCATGCGCCGGATCGCACAGGTAGGCCTGCAGCCGCTGCGGCAGCCACAGCCGGTCGGCGCCCCGGTCGGGCGCGAAGCCGGCGGCGTCGGCCAGTTCGCGGCGCCAGTCGTCGCCCCGCATGACCTTGGGGTCGTCCCACTGGGCGACAGCGACGACCGGGCCGCGCCAGCCGGCGTACATCGGCACGTCGTAGGCATACTGGTCGAGCATCACCAGGCGGTCGCCGGGCGCCGCCCCGGCGGCCAGCGCCAGGGCCAGGTCCTTGGTGCTGCGCTGCGGAAACAGCACCAGCGCCGCCACCGCCAGCAGGCACAGGCCGGCCGCCACCAGGGCATGCCGCACCAGGCTGCGGCGCGCGCCCGGGGCGGTGGATTCCTCCCGCTGCTCGAAGGTTTCCTGGATGAACCAGGCCAGCGGCGGCAGCACGGCGATCACGTAGCCGACCAGCTTCGAGGTGGGAATCGAGAAGAACACCAGCACCACGGCCAGCCAGGACAGCATCAGGCCGCGCAACACCCCGCGGTCGACCTGCTCGATCCGGTGGGCGGGCGGCACGAACGCCGTCTGCATCGGCCCGCGCGGCTGGAACCAGCGCCACAGCTGGATCGACCACGGCAGCGTCAGGCCCAGCACCACCGGCACGTAGAACCAGAAGGGATGCGGATTGTTGAAGCCGGATTCGAGGAAACGCTGGAAATGCTGGTGGACGATGTAGTAGTCGAAGAAGCCGGGGTGGCGCAGTTCCATGGCCACCATCCAGGGCAGGGTCAGCGCCAGGAACAGCAGGATGCCCGGCCACCACAGCAGGCGTCCCATGGCGCGCCAGCGGCGCCGGCCCAGCAGCCAGAAGAACAGCACCCCGCCCGGCAGCACGACGCCGATCAGGCCCTTGGCGAGGAACCCGGCCGCCGCCGCCACGTACATGGCCGCCAGCGCCGCCGCGTCCGGACGCAGCTGCTCGCGGCGGAACACCGCGTCGGCGCCCGCCATCACGGTCAGGCTCATCAGGGCGGCCACCAGCATGTCCAGGTTGGCGTAGTGCGCCGCGCCGAACAGGAAGGGCTGCACCGCCAGGATCAGGGCCGTGCGGCGCGCGGCGCCGCCGCTGGCGTAGCGGCGCAGGAAGACGTAGAACACCGTCACCAGCGCCGTGGCGGCCAGCACCGAGCACAGCCGCCCGGCCCAGGCGTTGTCGCCGAACAGCGCCAGGGACGCCGCCGTCAGCCAGTAGAACAGCGGCGGCTTGTGGAAGAAGGGCAGGCCGTCCAGGCGCGGCGTGAGGAAATCCCCCGAGGCCAGCATCTGCCAGGCCACGCCGACGTAGCGGCCCTCGTCGGGCAGCAGCAGCGGATACGTCCAGGTGGTGGCCGCCAGCCAGAGGAAGGCGAACAGCGCCACCCAGGGCCAGGCGCGCCGGGCCTGCAGGCGCCGCCAGAGGGATTCGCCGGCGTCCACCAGCCGCGCGCCGAAGACGGGAACTTTCATGCCTGGCGTTCTCCCGGCGAAAGCGGATCGGCAACCGCCGGCGGGGCGTCCGCATCGGCCGCGGCGGTCCCCGCGTAGCGCGGCGGCGGGACTTCCAGCCCGGGCCGGGGGCCGGACCCGCCGGAGCCGCCTCGGTCAGGGCCGGCACCGTCCAGCCCCGTTCCCGCGCGCTCGCGCAGCAGGTAGACGGGCCGGCCCTTGACCTCGGTGAAGATGCGGGCGACGTATTCGCCCACCACCCCCAGCGACATCAGGTTGACCCCGGCGAAGAACAGGATCACGGTGATCAGGGTGGCCCAGCCGCGCACCGCGTCGCCGTAGAGCAGGTGGGACACGATGATGAACAGGCCGTACAGGAAGGCCAGCAGCGACACGCAGGCCCCCAGCAGACTGAGCAGGCGCAGCGGCCAGGTGGTGAAGGCCGTCAGCCCGTCCACGGCGAAGCGCAGCAGCTTCAGGGGCCGGAAGCGGCTGACGCCATGCTGCCGCTGGCGCGGCGTGTAGACCATGGCCTCGGACTGGAAACCGACCCAGGCGAACAGGCCCTTCATGAAGCGGTCGCGTTCCGGCAGCCGCTTCAGGGCGTCGACCACGACCCGGTCCATCAGGCGGAAATCCCCCGCGTTGGGCGGCACGCCCAGGCCGTCCGAGGTGCGCATCAGGGCGTAGAACAGCCGCGTGCCGATGCGCTTGAACCAGGTCTCGTCGTTGCGCGTGGCGCGCACGGCATAGACCATCTGCACGCCGGCGCGCCAGCGCGCCAGCATCGCGGGAATCATGTCCGGCGGATGCTGCATGTCGGCGTCCAGGCAGACCACGACGTCGCCGCGCGCGGCGTCCAGCCCCGCGGTCAGGGCGGCTTCCTTGCCGAAATTGCGCGACAGGCGCAGGTAGACGATTTCCGGATGCAGGTCCGTCCAGTGGCGCATCAGGCCGGGGGTGCCGTCGGTGCTGCCGTCGTCGACGACGATGATCTCCGGCGCGCAGTCCTGGCGCGCCAGGATGGCGAGCAATTCCGGCAGCAGCACCCCCAGGTTGGCCTGCTCGTTCAGACAGGGGATGACGCAGGACAGGGTGACGGGTTCGGGCATGATGGGAGACGCCGGCGAAGGCCGGGCGGTGCGCAATCCGGGGAGATGAAAGAGAAGTATCCGATCATAACTGAACGCCGGGTCCGCCGGGCCTCGCGGCGCCTGCGGAACCCCACGGATTTTCCCGGATTCCCGAAGGTGTCTTCGCCGGCGCGGAATGCCGCGGAACCTCCAGGGGCCGCACGGCGCCCGCGCAGGCATCCAAGGGCCGGGCGGCACCGTGCGGGACGCCAACAAGGGCACCAAAGAGCTTTGCGGTTCCGCGTGAAGATATCTATAATATGAACCTTTGAAATCCGACCTGCCGCCGCATGGAAGACAATCCGGTCTGTACCGAGGACGAGATCACCACCCTCGTCCACCACTTCTACCGCCGCGTCCGCCAGGATGCGGTCCTGGGGCCGATCTTCGACGCCCACATCGACGACTGGGACGAGCACCTGGAACGCATGGTGCGCTTCTGGTCGTCGCTGCTGCGGCGCACCGGCACCTACAGCGGCACGCCCATGCCGCGGCACGTCGCCCTGCCGGGCCTGGACGGCCCGATGTTCGTGCGCTGGCTGGATCTGTTCCGCGAGACGCTGGACGAGTTCGACAACCCGGCCTTCGCGGCCCAGGCCGAGGATTTCGCCCGCCGCATCGCCCGCAGCCTGTGGTACGGCTACCAGATCAGCCACCAACCCGACCAACCCGTGACGGAGTTCGACGCCCATGTCCCGCCTGCTCGATATTGAGGAACCGGCCGCCGCCACGCCGCGGCCGTCCATGACGGCCTTCCTGGCCCTCGGCTTCCGGCCGCTGTACCTGGCCGGCGCATCCTGGGCGCTGATCTCCATCGCCCTGTGGATCTTCGTCCCGCAGGTGCTGGACGGCCCCCTGTCGCAAGTCTACTGGCACGCCCACGAAATGCTGTGGGGCTTCATCATCACCATCGCGGTCGGCTTCCTGCTCACCGCCAGCGCCACCTGGACCGGCTTCAATCCCCTGACCGGCCGCCCCCTGGGGCTGCTGTGCCTGCTGTGGCTCGCCGCCCGGATCGGCTTCCTGGCGGGCGGCCTGACGGGCTTCTGGATCGCCACGGCGGCGGAACTGCTGTTCTTCCTGGCCGCCGCGGCCAGCCTGATGCGCGTGATGGTCAAGGGCCGCAGCCGCCGCAACTACGGCCTGCCGGTGCTGATGCTGGCGCTCGGCGCGGCCGACCTGCTGTACCTGCTCGCGGCCCTGCGGGGCGACTACGTGGTGCTGATGCAGCGCTTCGACCTGGGCCTGATCGGCATGGCCGTGGTCGCCCTGCTGATCGCCCGGCGCGTCATCCCCTTCTTTTCCATGCGCATGGTCCAGGGCCTGCAGATCCCCATGCTGACCCGCTCCGGCCACGTCCAGATGGTCTTCAGCGCCCTGGCGCTGGTGGCCGGCGTGCTGATGCAGATCGTGCCGCCCGCCGCCGGCGGGCCGGCCTTCCTGCCGCTGTTCATGGCCTTCAGCCTGGCGCTGACCGGCCTGATCAGCCTGGGCCAGCTGCTGGCCTGGCGGCCGCTGGCGGTGCTGCGCAAGCCCATGCTGTGGATCCTGTACCTGGGCTACGCCTTCATCGGCATCGGCCTGCTGGCCGCGGCGGTCCAGGTCAGCGGCCTGCTCGACCCGGCGCTGCTGCGCGGCCTGCTGGCGCGCAGCGCCACGCACGTCCACCTGATCGGCATGGCCGGCTTCTGCGTCCTCATCATCGGCATGCTGACCCGCACGGCCCTGGGCCACCTGGGGCGTCCGCTGGCGCTGGACGGCAGCATGCTGGCCAGCTACTGGCTGATGATCGCCGCCGTCGTCTTCCGGCTGGCCGCGCTGTGGCCCTCGGCCGCCAGCCAGCCCCTGCTGCACCTGGCCGGCGGCGCCTGGGTCCTGTGCATGGGCCTGTACCTGTGGCGCTTCGCGCCGATGCTGATCCGCCCCCGGCCGGACAAGCCCGCGCCCGTCGCCGCCCCGCCCCGGGCCGACGCGCGGCCCGCCCAGGCGCGCTGACCAGGGCCCGCGCCATGCGCCTGACCAACATGAGCGACTACGCGGTGCGGCTGCTGATCTACCTCGGCAGCCACCGCGAGCGCCTGTGCACGATCGCCGAGATCGCCCAGGTCTACGGCATTTCCGAACCGCACCTGATGAAGATCACGCACCGCCTCGCCCAGCGTGGCTGGATCCGCACCGTGCGTGGCAAGAACGGCGGCATGGAACTGGCCCACGAACCCGGCGAGATCCGCCTGGGCGCGCTGATCCGCGACATGGAAAACGACCTGGCGCTGGTGGAGTGCATGGGGCCCGACAACCACTGCATCCTGAGCGGCTGCTGCGGCCTGAAACCCATCGTCGCGGGCGCGATGAAGGCCTTCATGGACCACCTGGACGCCCATACCCTGGCCGACGTGATCCCGGCCGTCCCGCCCGCGGCGCTGCGCATCGCGCCCCGCCGCGTGGCGGCGGGTGGTTTCCCGACAACCGCGTGAGGCGCCGGCCGCTTCCGAAGGGAGAGCGGGGGCGGTCGGTGCGCACTGTCTGAGGAGCGCGCAGCGCGACGAGTTTGCGCACCGCCCGCCCGGACGAGAAAGGGCCGGGCAGTCCGACCACAGGGAGGACCGCCGAGCAGGGCGGAGGGGAACCGCCCGCCGCCACGCGCACAGCGGCAATCCTGCTATTGCACCAGCGGCGAATCCGCGCCCTGCATGGGGATGCCCTCGATGCGGGCGGCCCCGACCAATTGCTGCAGGTACTGGTGCACGGCGCGCCGGCGGCTGGATTCCTCCAGCCAGGCCGCCAGCCGTTCGCGCACGGCCTCGAACGGCAAGGCGCGGCCTTCGACCTTGCGGCCGGTGCGCACGATGTGGAAGCCGAAGCGGGTTTCGACCAGTTCGCCGCCCAGGGTGTATTCCGGCAGGGCGAAGACCGCGCGCTCGAATTCCGGCACCATCTCGCCGCGCGTCAGTTCGCCCAGGGCGCCACCGCCCGCGCCGGAGGGGCAATTGGAATAGGTGCGGGCGAAGGCCGCGAACGAGCCCAGGCCCTCGCGGTGCAGCTCGGCCAGCACGCCGTTGGCCCGGGCGCGCAGTTTCTGCACGTCCAGCCCGGAGGTGGCCTGGAACAGGATGTGCCAGGCCTCGACCAGGTCGCCCTCGCGGAACTCGTCGGGATGCTGCTCGTAGTAGCGCCGGCAGCTGGCCTCGTCGGCCTCGGGCGTGCGCACGTCGTGCGCCAGCACGGATTCGAGCAGGGTCTCGTCGTCCTGGGCCGACAGGTCCAGTTCGGCGGCGCGCTGGCGGCACAGCGCGCGCAGCACCAGTTCCTGGCCGGCGGCCAGGCGGGGATTGGCTTCCCGCTGGTGGCGCGGGACCTCGGCCAGGATCTCGGCCTCGGTGATGAGCGTGTCGTTGACGGTGATCATGCCTCGTGTCCCGGACCGGTTCAGCGCGGCCGCACGAGCTGCCAGGCCCGCGCCAGATAGGCGACCGAGGCGAAGCCCGACCACACGTGCACCAGGCGGGTGAAGGGGAAGATCACGAACAGCGTCATGCCCAGCACCATGTGCAGGCGGTAGACGCCGGGCACGCCTTCCAGGGCGCCGACCGCGCCGCCGCGGAAGGTGACGATGCGCTGGGCCCATTCGCCCAGCTGGACCATCACCGCGCCGTCCGAGTGGTGCACGGACGTGAAGATCGAGGCGATGCCCACCACCAGCACCAGCAGGATCCACAGCAGCGTCACCCAGTCGGACACGTTGGAATTGTGGGCCAGGCGGATTTCCGCCCAGCGGCGGTGGATCAGCAGCAGCAGGCCGATGAGGCAGACGACCCCCAGGATCGCGCCGACCACGATGGCCATCATCTGCTTGAACTGCGTCGTCACGCCGAAGGCGTGGTAGACGGCCGGCGGCGTCAGCAGCCCCACCAGGTGGGTGAAGAACAGGGAAATGATGCCGATGTGGAACAGGTTGCTGCCCCAGCGCAGCGACCCGTGGCGCAGCAGCTGGCTGGAATCGCTCTTCCAGGTGTACTGCTCGCGCTCGAAGCGCAGCAGGCTGCCCACGAAGAACACGGTCAGCGCGATATAGGGATACACCCCAAAGAAAAAGAGTTCGAGCGTGGCTTTCATGGGAGTCTCCTCAAACCTGGCCGCCGGCCGGACCGGCCTGGCGGGAACGGGGCGGATGAAACACGAGGGGCTGCGCGCCGTCGCCGCGGCCCGCGCGGCGCATGAGCAGGGGTTCGGTGCCGTCGGCCTCGGGGCCGAAGGTGATCAGGGTTTCTTCCATGTCGCCTTCGGGGGGATCGGGCAGGACCTCGGGCTGCACGTCGGTCATGGTCCGCAGCTGGGCGAACAGGCAGGCATAGGGGCTGTCCGCTTGCGCCAGCTTGTCGCCCAGCCGGGCCAGCACGTGGATGGCGTCGCCCAGCAGGTCCTCGGCCGCCTCGGCCGGGATCTGGCCGAGGAATTCCAGGAACAGCGGCACGTAGTCCGGCAGTTCCGTGGTGGCGGGCTCCAGCCCGTGCTTCAGGTATTCGTTGCGCAGGTCCACCATGGCCTGGCCACGGTCGCGGGATTCGCCGTGCACGTGCTCGAACAGGTGCAGGGAATGGGCCGCGCGCCGGTCGAAGGTGGCGACGTACTGCTCCTGGAGATCGATCAGGTCGGCGTCCTGCCCGAGGAAGTCGAACAGCGGCGCCAGCCGCGCGCGCACGGCGGGCGGCAGGACGGCGGACAGTTCCGGCAGGGCGTCCAGCCATTCCCGCTCGGGATAGCCGAGCAGGACGGACAGGACCGAATACACCGGCGCCGGACGGAAAGTCGTGAGGGTATCCATGCGCGCTCCTAGGCCGTGCGGGCCGGGTCGAGGAACACCACGCTCGGCTTGCGCTTGTTGCGCGGCTTGCCGAACAGCGAGCCCTCGGACGTGCCGCCCGAGCAGCCGTTGCCGAAGGTGAAGCCGCAGCCGCCCCGCAGCTCGAAGGCATTTTCGGCGCTTTCCCGATGGGCGGTCGGCACCACGAAGCGGTCCTCGAAGTTGGCGATGGCCAGGTAGCGGTGCATGTCCTCGACCTGGTGCAGGGACAGGCCGACCTGGTCGAGGATGTCGTGGCGTTCCTGGCGGTCCACCGAGCGCGCCCGCATGAAGGCGCGCATGCCCAGCAGGCGCTCCAGCGCCGTGGCGATGGGGGCTTCGTCGCCGGCCGTCAGCAGGTTGGCCAGATAGCGCAGGGGAATGCGCAGCGACTGCACGTCGGGGATCTCGCCGAACGAGCCGATCCGGCCGCTGTTGGCGGCCGACTGGATCGGCGAGAGCGGCGGCACGTACCACACCATGGGCAGGGTGCGGTATTCCGGGTGCAGGGGGAAGGCGATCTTCCATTCGACGGCCATCTTGTAGACCGGGGAATTGCAGGCCGCGTCCAGCCAGTTTTCCGGGATGCCGTCGGCCAGGGCCTGGCGGCGGACCTCGGGATCGTAGGGGTCCAGGAACAGGTCCAGCTGGGCCTGGTACAGGTCCTTTTCATGCAGCGTGCTGGCGGCCGCCTCGATGCCGTCGGCGTCGTAGAGCAGCACGCCCAGGTAGCGGATGCGGCCCACGCAGGTCTCGGAGCAGACCGTGGGCATGCCGGCCTCGATGCGCGGGTAGCAGAAGATGCACTTTTCCGCCTTGCCGGACTTCCAGTTGTAGTAGATCTTCTTGTACGGACAGCCGGACACGCACATGCGCCAGCCGCGGCACTTGTCCTGGTCGATCAGGACGATGCCGTCCTCGGCGCGCTTGTAGATCGAGCCCGACGGACAGCTGGCCACGCAGGTGGGGTTCAGGCAGTGCTCGCACAGGCGCGGCAGGTACATCATGAAGGTGTTCTCGAACTGCCCGTAGATGTCCTTCTGCACCGCCTCGAAGTTGTAGTCCTGCGAGCGCTTGGCGAATTCGCCGCCCAGGATTTCCTCCCAGTTGGGGCCCCACTCGATCTTTTCCATGCGCTGGCCGGTGATCAGGGAACGCGGCCGCGCCACCGGCGGCGTGGTGCGCTCCGGGGCCTTCTGCAGGTAGTCGTAGTCGTAGGTGAAGGGCTCGTAGTAGTCGTCGATCTCGGGCAGGTTCGGGTTCGAGAAGATGCGCGACAGCAGGCGCAGCTTGCCGCCCTGGCGCGGCTCGATGCGGCCGTTGTCGCGGCGGCGCCAGCCGCCGTTCCAGCGGTCCTGGTTTTCCCAGTCCTTGGGGTAGCCCACGCCGGGCTTGGTCTCGACGTTGTTGAACCAGGCATATTCCATGCCCTCGCGGGACGTCCAGACGTTCTTGCAGGTGATCGAACAGGTATGGCAGCCGATGCATTTGTCCAGGTTCAGGACCATGGCGACTTGCGCGCGGATTTTCATGTGTCGGACTCCTCAGGCCTGCGTCTGGGCGGTGACCTCATGGGTCTCGTCCATCCAGTCGATGTTTTTCATTTTGCGGACGACCACGAACTCGTCGCGGTTCGAGCCGACCGTGCCGTAGTAGTTGAAGCCATAGGACAGCTGGGCGTAGCCGCCGATCATGTGCGTGGGCTTGAGCACGGTGCGGGTCACGGAATTGTGGATCCCGCCGCGCTTGCCGGTGACCTCGGAGCCCGGCACGTTCACGATCTTTTCCTGCGCGTGGTACATCATGGTCATGCCCTCGGGCACCCGCTGGCTGACCACGGCGCGCGCGACCAGCGCCCCGTTGACGTTGAAGACCTCGATCCAGTCGTTGTCCACGATGCCGGCCTTGGCCGCGTCGATCTCGGACATCCAGACGATCGGGCCGCCGCGCGAGAGCGTCAGCATGATCAGGTTGTCCGAATAGGTGGAGTGGATCCCCCATTTCTGGTGCGGCGTGATGAAGTTCAGCACCACGTGCGGCTCGCCGTTGCTGAAGCGCTTGTCCAGCATGGGCGCGATGGTCTTGGTGTCCACCGGCGGCCGGTACACGCACAGCGATTCGCCGAAGTCGCGCATCCAGGGGTGGTCCTGGTAGAGCTCCTGGCGGCCGGTCAGCGTGCGCCAGGGGATGAGCTCGTGCACGTTGGTGTAGCCGGCGCTGTAGCTGACCTTGTCGGACTCGATCCCCGACCAGGTGGGCGAAGTCAGGATCTTGCGCGGCTGGGCCTGGATGTCGCGGAAGCGGATTTTTTCGTGCTCGCTGGACTTGACCAGGTGGGAGTGGTCGCGGCCGGTGAATTTCGACAGGGCCTCCCAGGCTTTCAGGGCCACATGGCCGTTGGTTTCCGGCGCCAGGGTCAGGATGGTCTCGCAGGCGTCGATGTCGGTGAAGATGCGCGGCTGGCCCTGGCCCACACCGGGATCGCGCTCGCGGCCGTTGAGCTTGCCGAGGAATTCGACTTCCTCCTTGGTGTCCCAGGAAATGCCCTTGCCGCCGTTGCCGAGCTTTTCCGCCAGCGGCCCGAGCGTGGTGAAGCGCTCGTAGACGCGCTTGTAGTCGCGGTTCACGACCATCATGTTCGGCAGCGTCTTGCCGGGGATCAGCTCGCACTCGCCCTTGCGCCATTCGCGCACGTCGTAGGGGTCGCTCAGTTCGCCCGGGGAGTCGTGCTGCAGGGGCTGCAGCACCAGGTCCTCGTCGGGCAGGCCGGCGTCGGCCGCCAGCTCGGAGAATTTCTTCGCCAGGTTCTTGTAGATTTCCCAGTCGCTGCGCGATTCCCAGATCGGATCCACGGCCGCCGACAGCGGGTGGATGAAGGGATGCATGTCGGAGGTGTTCAGGTCGTTCTTTTCGTACCAGGTGGCCGTGGGCAGCACCACGTCCGAATACAGGCAGGTCGTGGACATGCGGAAATCCAGCGTCACCAGCAGGTCGAGCTTGCCCTGGGGCGCGTCCTCGTGCCAGGCGACCTCCAGCGGCTTGACGCCGCCCGACTCGCCCAGGTCCTTGCCCTGCACGCCGTGCTGGGTGCCCAGCAGGTGCTTGAGGAAATATTCGTGCCCCTTGCCCGAGGATCCGAGGATGTTGGAGCGCCAGACGAAGAGGTTGCGCGGGAAGTTGTCGGGATGGTCCGGATCCTCGCAGGAGAACTTCAGCGAGCCGTCGCGCAGGCCGTTGACCGCGTAATCCTTGGGATCCTGGCCGGCCGCCCGGGCCGCGCGCACGATGTCGAGCGGATTGGTCTGCAGCTGCGGGGCCGTGGGCAGCCAGCCCATGCGCTCGGAGCGCACGTTCATGTCGATCAGGCTGCCCTGGTATTTCGAGGGATCCGCCAGCGGCGAGAGCAGTTCCGGCACCTGCAGCTTTTCGTAGCGCCACTGGTCGGTATGCGCGTAGAAGAACGAGGTGCCGTTCATGTGGCGCGGCGGACGCAGCCAGTCCAGCGCGAAGGTCAGCATGGTCCAGCCGGTCTGGGGACGCAGTTTTTCCTGGCCCACGTAGTGGCACCAGCCGCCGCCGGACTGGCCCACGCAGCCGCACATGGACACCAGGTTGATGATGCCGCGGTACGACATGTCCATGTGGTACCAGTGGTTCAGGCCGGCGCCCAGGATGACCATGGACTTGCCTTCGGTCTTGTCGGCGTTGTCGGCGAACTGGCGCGCCACGGTGATGACCTTTTCGCGGTCCACGCCGGTGATGCGCTCCTGCCAGGCGGGGGTGTAGGGCACGTCGTCGTCATAGGACGCGGCCGCGTTGTCGCCGCCCAGGCCCCGGTCGATGCCGTAGTTGGCCACGAACAGGTCGAACACCGTGGCGACCAGGACCTCGCCCTCGGCCGTCTGGATGCGCTTGACGGGCAGGTTGCGCACCAGCACCTCGTCGTGTTCGGTGCCCTGGAAGTGGTCGTGGTGGATGCCGCCGAAGTACGGGAAGGCCACCGGCGCGACCTCGTCGTAGGCGTCGATCAGGGACAGGCGCGGATGCACTTCGTGGCCCCGGGCGTCCTTGAGCTCCAGGTTCCACTTGCCGGCGTCCCCGCCCTCCTGCTGGCCCCAGCGGAAGCCGATGGAGCCCTGCGGCACGATCAGCTCGCCGGTGTCCTGGTCGCAGGCGACGGTCTTCCATTCGGGGTTGTTGTCCTGGCCCAGGCGGTCGGCGAAATCGGCCGCCCGCAGCTTGCGGTCGGGCACGTAGCGGTCGCCCTGGCGCACCAGGCGCACCAGGAAGGGCATGTCGGTGTATTGACGGCAATAGCGGTCGAAATAGGCGCTCTTGCCCGCGAGGTGGAATTCCTTGAGGATGACGTGGCCCATCGCCAGGGCCAGGGCCGCGTCGGTGCCCTGCTTGGGGTGCAGCCAGATGTCGCCGAACTTGGCGCCTTCGGCGTAGTCGGGGAACACGGACACGACCTTGGCGCCGCGGTAGCGCGCCTCGACCATGAAGTGGGCGTCGGGCGTGCGGGTCTGGGGCACGTTCGAGCCCCACAGCATGATGAAGGTGGAGTTGTACCAGTCGGCCGATTCGCTGACGTCGGTCTGCTCGCCCCAGGTCTGCGGGCTGGAGGGGGGCAGGTCGCAATACCAGTCGTAGAAGCTCAGCAGCGATCCCCCCAGCAGCGACAGGTAGCGGCTGCCGGAGGCGTAGGACACCATGGACATGGCCGGGATCGGCGAGAAGCCGGCGATGCGGTCGGGGCCGTGGCGCTTGATGGTGTGGATGTTGGCCGCCGCGACGATCTCGTTGACCTCGTCCCAGTTGGACCGGACGAAGCCGCCCAGGCCGCGCGCGGATTTATAGCTGGCGGCCTTGTCCGGATCGGACACGATGGCCTCCCAGGCCTGGACCGGGCCCATCGTCTTGCGCTGTTCGCGCCACAGGCGGGCCAGGCGGCCGCGCAGCATGGGGTATTTGACGCGGTTGGCGCTGTACAGGTACCACGAGAACGTGGCACCGCGCGGACAGCCGCGCGGCTCGTGGTTGGGCATGTCCGGCCGGGTGCGCGGATAGTCGGTCTGCTGCGTTTCCCACGTGACCAGGCCGCCCTTGACGTAGATTTTCCAGGAACAGGAGCCGGTGCAGTTCACCCCGTGCGTGGAGCGCACGATCTTGTCGTGCTGCCAGCGGTTGCGGTAGGCGTCCTCCCAGGTGCGGTCTTCGCGGACCACCGCGCCGTGCCCGTCGGAGAAGGATTCCTTGGGGCGGGAAAAGTATTTCAGGCGGTCGATGAAATGGCTCACGATGGACGCTCCTGTTAGAAAAGGGTTCTGCCTGGGACCGGCGCGCGGCGGCGCGTCAGCACGGGATTTCCGCGCGGCGCCGCGAGTAGTACCACCAGGTCACGGCAATCGAAACGGCATAGAACACGACGAAGAACAACAGGGCGGCATACGGGGTGCCGGTGAGTTCAAAGGACGTGCCGAAGCTCTTGGGGATGAAGAAGCCGCCGTAGGCCCCCATGGCGCCGCTGAAGCCCAGCACCGCGGCGGATTCCTTGGCGCCTTCGGTGTCGGCCCGCGCCTGGGCGTCCGGGCCGCCGGCGGCGTGGCGGCGCTGCGCCAGGGTGTTGAAGATCACGGGAATCATGGCGAAAGTGGAGCCGTTGCCGATGCCGGTCAGGAAGAAGAGGAACAGGAAGGACAGCAGGAAGCCGAAGAAGTTCCCTGGAGACTGGCCGCCCGGCAGCGAGGCCATGACGCCCAGCACCCCCAGGATCATCCAGAAGAAGGTCCAGAAGGTGACCCGCGCGCCGCCCATCCGGTCCGACAGCCAGCCGCCGAAGGGCCGCGCCATGGCGCCGACCAGCGGTCCCAGCCAGGCGTACTGCAGCGGGCGGATGTCGGGGTAGAGGTACTTGATCAGCAGCGGGAAGCCGGCGGAAAAGCCGATGAAGGAGCCGAAGGTGCCCAGGTAGAGGAAGCACATGATCCAGTTGTGCTTGCGCTTGAAGATGACGGCCTGGTCGCGGAAGGATGCCTTGGCGTCGGCGATGTCGTGCATGCCCACCCAGGCCAGCATCGACACGATGATGATGAACGGCACCCAGATGAAGGCGGCGTTCTGCGCCCAGATCTCGACCGGACCGCCGTGAGCGCCCGACAGCTTCGCCATCTGCGGCTCGCCCGCCCAGGGGCCGAGGATGCCCATGGTGATGACCAGCGGCGCGAGGAACTGCACCGAGGACACGCCCAGGTTGCCCAGGCCGGCGTTCAGGCCCAGGGCGGAGCCTTTGCGCTCCTTGGGGAAGAAGAAGCTGATGTTGGACATCGACGAGGAGAAGTTCCCGCCCCCCAGCCCGCACAGCAGGGCGAGGATCAGCATGGTGGAATACGGCGTGGTCGGGTCCTGCACCGCCAGCCCCACCCCGATGGTGGGCAGCAGCAGGCTGGCCGTGGTCAGCGCGGTCCAGCGCCGGCCGCCGAACACGGGCACCATGAAGGAGTAGAAGATGCGCAGCGTGGCGCCGGACAGGGCCGGCAGCGCCGCCAGCCAGAAGAGCTGGTTTTCGGTGTAGCGGAAGCCCAGGTTGGGCAGGTTGACCGCCACCACGCTCCACATCTGCCAGACGGCGAAGGCGAGGAACAGGGCCGGGATCGAGATCCAGAGATTGACGTTGGCGATCGCGTTGCCTTCGTTTACCCAGAACGCCTGGTCCTCGGGCGTCCAGACGGTGAGCAGGCGCCCGCGGCGGGCCTTGGGGGATGCATCGGTGGAGAGGCTCATGCAAGGGCTCCTGGTTCCGGGGGCCTCCACCTTAAACCCCCACGCGCGGTAAGGGTGATGATCTGAATCAAACAGCCGCCGATTTTCCGTACCGGACACCGGGCAGTCTGTGGAGCAGGATCACGTCAGCGGGCCACCTGGGAATGCAGCCCCAGTATAGTGGCATGGCCCGATGAGGTGAAAGCCCCCACGCTGCGCAGGCTTATGCCTGCTTGCTGTCCACTGCTTGCTGTCCACCTCGCGGCCTGCATGCCGCTCGGATTCGTCAGGCGCAGGCCAGTCCGCAGGGACTGCCCTGCGTCCAGCCTCATCCCCCAAGGGGACGCTCAGACCCGGTCGCAGCGGATGGTGATGGGGTGGCGCCGCAGGCCCTCGATGACCTGGTCGGTGGCCTCGCCGTCGACGTCGGTGATGGCGTAGCCGATCTTGCCGCGCGTCTGGAGCTGCTGGCTGACGATGTTCAGGCCGTATTCGCCCATCAGGTTGCTGAGCGCGCCCATGGCGCCCGGCACGTTCTGGTGAATGTGGATGATGCGCGCCGCGCCCGCCTGCTCGTGGTAGGAGATCTCCGGGAAATTGACCGCGCCCTTGGTCGTGCCGCTGCTGATGAAGCGCTTGAGCTTTTCCGCGACTTCGCGGCCGATGTTTTCCTGGGATTCCTGGGTGCTGCCGCCGATGTGCGGCGTGAGGATCACGTTGTGCATGCCGCGCAGCGGGCTGTCCAGCGCCTCGTCGCGGCTCTTGGGCTCGGTGGGGAACACGTCGATGGCGGCGCCCGACAGGTGGCCGGATTTCAGCGCGCGCTGCAGCGCGGGGATGTCCACCACCGTGCCGCGCGAGGCGTTGATCAGGATGCTGCCCGGGCGCATGGCGGCGATGGCCTCGGCGTCCATCAGGTTGGCGGTGTCCTTGCCGCCGGGCACGTGCAGGGTGACCACGTCGGCCTGGCCGAGGAATTTCTTCAGCGAGGACGTGGCGTGGGCGTTGCCCAGGGGCAGTTTGGCCTCGATGTCGTGGTAGATCACGCGCATGCCGAAGGATTCGGCCAGGATGCCGACCTGGGAGCCGATGTTGCCGTAGCCGACGATGCCCAGCGTCTTGCCGCGCGCCTCGTAGGCGCCGTCGGCGGTCTTGTCCCAGAAGCCCTCATGCACGCGGGCGTTCTTTTCGGGGATGCGGCGCAGCAGCAGGATGGCCTCGCCCAGCACCAGCTCGGCCACGGAGCGGGTATTGGAGAACGGCGCGTTGAACACCGGGATCCCGCGCAGCGCGGCGGTTTCCAGGTCCACCTGGTTGGTGCCGATGCAGAAGCAGCCGATGACCCGCAGGTCCGGCAGGTCGGCCAGCACGGCCTGGTCGAGATGGGTCCGGGAACGGATGCCGACCGCGTGCGCGCCCTGGAGGGCCTCGCGCAGGGCGTCGCCCGAGAGCGCTCCCGCGTGCGTGACGACATCATCGAACCCCGCCGCGACGAAGACTTCCCGGGCGCTGGCGTGTATGTTTTCAAACAGGACTATGCGTGACATCTGGACCCTTTCCGGCGATTGAGAAAAACATTCATTGTGCGATATTTCAAGTTTCTCGTCAGGGTCATCCCTGATGAAAACAGGGTCAAAGAAGAACGGGCTCAGGATTCGCCGTCCGCGACCAGGCGGTCCCGGCCGGCGGCCTTGGCGCGGTAGAGGTTTTCGTCGGCGCGGCGGAACAGCGATTGCGGCGTTTCGCCTTCCCGCCAGTGGGCGGCGCCGGCGCTCAGGGTCAGCGCGATCGTGGAGCCGTCATCGAGCTCGACGGCATTGCGGCGCACGTGCTCCAGCACGCCGGCGGCCAGGATGATCGCGTCCTCCAGCGAGGTGGCCGGCAGCAGCGCCACGAATTCCTCGCCGCCGAAGCGCGCCAGCACGTCGGAACGGCGCCGCAGCAGATTGAGCAGCACTTCGGCCACCCAGCGCAGCGCGGCGTCGCCGGCCTCGTGGCCGTGGACGTCGTTGACCCGCTTGAAGTGGTCCAGATCGAAAATGACCAGCGTACCGCGCGGGGCCGCGCCTTCGTTCGCGGCGAAGCGCGCCAGCGCCTCGTCCAGGCCGCGACGGTTGAGCAGCCCCGTCAGCGGATCGTGCAGGGTCAGTTCGCGCAGCTGCCGGTTGGCCTGCTCCAGCGCCCCCATGGTGGCGCGCAGGTCGGCCGTGCGCGACTGGACCTCGTACTGCAGCGAGCTGCGGGCGCTGGCCTCGATCTCCAGCGCCCGGCGCATCAGGTCGTGCAGCTGCATGACCTCGGCGTAGGTCAGCAGGAACATCTGGCTGCCCAGGGCGACCTGCATCCAGCGCTCCTGGGCCATGAAGCCGGGGATGTAGCCGAAGGCCGCCAGCCCGTAGGCCAGGTAGCCGGCGAAGAACACCAGCCAGGACAGCACGTACCAGCGCGCGGCGCGCTCGCCCTGGCGCAGGTGGCGCAGGCCCAGGCCGAACATCGCCACCATGCAGGCCAGGGCGTAGACCGTGTCGATCTTAATGATGAGCGAATAGGGCACGAGCAGGCTGGCCGCGAGCAGGCCCGCGCCGATCCAGGCCAGCAGCCGCATGAGCCGGGCCTGGCGCGGCCAGCGGCCGGCGTCGATCGCCAGGAAATGGCGCGTGAACCAGAGCAGGCTGAGGATGGCCAGGGTCTCGGTCAGGGGCACCGAGCGGTTCGCCAGCCAGGGCCAGTCCGGCCACAGATACTGGAAGGACAGGCCGGACATGGACGTGAGGAACAGCCCGGCGCAGAGGATGTAGGCGGTGTTGTAGAGGGACTGGCGGATCCGCAGGCGCAGGTAGAGGGCGGCGTTGAACAGGGCCAGCATGGCCAGCGCGCCCAGGAACATGCCCTGGCTCAGGCCGTGGTCCTGGGCCCAGCCGATGGCCGAGGCGCCCGAATGCAGCGACAGGGGGATGTTGATCGCGCCGCTGCTGCGCACCCGCAGCACGACCGCGAGCCGCTGCCCCGGCCCGAAATCCAGCGGCATCAGGAACAGGCGATGGCGCACCGGCCGCGCATCGAAGGGCCGGGCGTCGCCCATGCGCGCCGTGCGCAGCAGCCGCGGGGCCGCCCCGGGCGCCGGGTCCGCCGCCGGGTCCGTTGCCGGGTCCGCCGCCGGGTCCGGCGCCAAGTCCGTTGCCGGGTCCGTCCCGAGGTCGTAGACCCAGACGTCGACTTCGTCGAGCAGCGGGTAGTCCAGCTGGAGAAACCAGGTGCGGGCGGCGGATTCCAGGTTGCGCAGGGGCGCGTAGACCCAGTAGACGGACTGGTTCTGCCGGAAGACGAGCTGATCGGCGTCGCGCCGCTCCATCGGCGCGCGGCCGCCGAGGATGTCCTCCGGACCGAGGGCGTGGGCCGCGTCGCGCAGGAAGCACAGCCGCGGCAGGGAGGGGATGTCCGCCCGGGCGAAGGACAGCCCGAGCGCCGGACAGGCCGCCTCGGGTACGGCCGCCAGGGCCCGCGCCGCGCCGAGCAGGCACAGCGCCAGGCTGATCGCCGCGGCCGCGCGCGCCCACCACCGGGCATGCGCCCCCGCCGGCATCGTCGTGCCGTGCAGCGATCCAGCGGTCCCGTCGCAGTCCGACAGATCAGCCTCCCCTATGACACAGACGTGAAACGTATGATCGTTTTTCCGCATCCAAGGAGTGCCCGGCCCCCGCAGGGCCTCCCGAGAAGATTATGGATCAAAACCCGCCGGCGGGGGGCGGTTCACAGGAGAACGCCATGGCCATCTGGCCCAGCGCATTGCTGCGCATCGACGACATCGCGCGCGACACCGTCGCGGTCCATTTCCGCAAGCCCGAAGACTTCCGGTTCCAGCCGGGGCAGACCGTTTCACTGACGCTGCCGTCCGACGCGCCGGACGCCCCGGTGCTGCGGCACACTTTCTCGCTGGTCAGCGCCCCGCACGAGAACGAACTGTGCATCGCCACCCGCGTCCGCGCCACTCCCTTCAAGCAGGCCCTGGCGCGGCTGCAGCCCGGCGCCGAGCTGCGCTTCAGCGGCCCCTACGGCAAGCTCACCCCGCCGGCCGCGACGGACCGCCCCCTGGTCCTGATCGCCGGCGGCATCGGCATCACGCCCTGCATCAGCATGCTGCGCGACGCCGCGCACCGGGGCTCGGACCGGCCGTTCCTGCTGCTCTATTCCAACCGCACCCGGGAGCAGGCCGCCTTCCTGGACGAACTGCGCGAACTCGCGCGGCGCAACCCGCGCCTGCGCCTGCTGGCCACCCTGACGGGCCCGGAGGACGGCGGCTGGGACGGGCTGCGCGGCCGGATCGACGCCGCCCTGCTGCGGCAAGCCCTCCAGGGGCTGGACGCGCCGCTGTGCTACGTGACCGGCACGCCTGCCATGGTGGAGACCATCCGCGCGCTGCTGGCCGCCGCCGGCGTGCCCGACGACGCCGTCCTGGACGAGGGCTTCCATGGCTACTGAAGCCGCGGCCGGGGCCGCAGCCAAGGTCCCGATCGATGCCCAGATCGAGGCGCGGGCCAAAGCCCCCGATCGAGGCTGCGCCCCGCGCCCCGCGCCGCGGGACCGTGGTAGTCTAAATAGCTCACTTCGCATGCCGCAAGACCGCATCCGCCAGGAATCCGATATGCCCTCCACCGCCGCGCCCCTGCCCCCCGCCGTAGACGCCTCCGCCGCGCCCTTCATGCGCACGCCCGACCTGTCCGAGCCGGACACGGGCCGCCTGCGCGCCGCCATCCGGCGCTATTTCCTGGACACCTTCGACCGCTACGAGTCCCTGTTCCAGTGCCTGGCCGGCGACGAAGCCTATTTCGTCAAACCGATTCCCCTGCGCCATCCGCTGATCTTCTATTTCGGCCATACCGCGACCTTCTTCGTCAACAAGCTGATGCTCACGCGCCTGATCGACCGGCGCCTGGACCACCGGCTGGAGTCGGTCTTCGCCGTCGGCGTGGACGAAATGAGCTGGGACGACCTGAACGACGCCCACTACGACTGGCCCGCCGCGGCCGAGGTCCGCGCCTACCGCGGCCGCGTGCGCGCGCTGGTCCTGGACCTGATCGACCACGCCCCGCTGCAGTCCCCCATCGGCTGGCAGAACCCCTGGTGGGCCATCGTCATGGGCGTCGAGCACGAGCGCATCCACCTGGAGACGTCCTCGGTCCTGATCCGCCAGCACGCGCTGAAATACGTGCGCTCCGCACCCGGATGGGCGCCCCTGCCCGACGCCGGCGGCGAGCCGCCCGCCAACGAGCTGGTGCGCGTGTCCGCCGGCACGGTGCGCGTGGGCAAGGCCTTCGACGACCCGCAATACGGCTGGGACAACGAATACGGCAGCCATGTCGCCCAGGTCGAGTCCTTCGAGGCCGGGCGCTACCTGGTCAGCAACCGCGAATATCTGGCCTTCGTCGAGGCGGGCGGCTACCGCAGCCACCGCGACTGGACCGAGGAAGGCCGCCAGTGGCTGGACTACAGCCAGGCGGAGCACCCGACCTTCTGGGTCAAGAAGACGCAGGGCTGGTTCCTGCGCCTGATGACCGAGGAAATCCCCATGCCCTGGTCCTGGCCGGTCGAGGTCAACTACCTGGAGGCCAAGGCCTTCTGCAACTGGATGGCGGCCGAGACCGGCCAGCCGGTGCGCCTGCCCACCGAGGACGAATGGTACCGGCTGTACGACGCCGCCGGCCTGCGCGACCCCGACGACCAGCCCTGCGCCGCCAACCTGCACCTGGACCACGGCGCTTCGTCCTGCCCGGTGGACACCTGGCGCCACGGCGACTGGTACGACGTGGTGGGCAACGTCTGGCAATGGACCGAGACCCCCACCTACCCGTTCGACGGCTTCGACGTCCACCCGATCTACGACGATTTCACGACGCCGACCTTCGACGGGCGCCACAACCTCATCAAGGGCGGTTCCTGGATCTCCTGCGGCAACGAGGCCGTGCGCGCCTCGCGCTACGCTTTCCGGCGGCATTTCTTCCAGCACGCGGGCTTCCGCTACGTGGTGTCCCACGCGCCCGCCGAGGCGCCCGCCGCCTACTACGAAACCGACAAGCTGATGTCCGAATACGCCGAATTCCACTACGGCGACTCGTATTTCGGCGTGCCCAGCTTCCCGCAGGCCCTGGCGCGGCGGGCCATCGAGGCCATGGGCGAACGCCCGCGCCGCCGCGCGCTGGACCTGGGCTGCGCCTCCGGGCGGGCCACCTTCGAGCTGGCCCGCGCCTTCGAGCGGGTCACCGGGGTGGACTTCTCGGCCCGCTTCATCAACCAGGGCGTGCAGCTGATCCAGTCGGGCCAGCTGCGCTACACCCTGGCCGACGAGGGCGAGCTGGTGTCCTACAAGACCCGCACGCTGGCCGAGCTGGGCCTGGGCGAGGCCGTCGAGCGGGTGGAGTTCTTCCAGGGCGACGCCTGCAACCTGAAGCCGCAGTTCACGGACTACGACCTGGTCCTGGCGGCCAACCTGATCGACCGCCTGTACGATCCGGCGCGGTTCCTGGACCAGATCCACGAGCGCATCGTGCCGGGCGGCCTGCTGCTGATCGCCTCGCCCTACACCTGGCTGGAGGAACACACGCCGCGCGCCGCCTGGCTGGGCGGCTTCAAGAAGGACGCGGAGAACTACACCACGCTGGACGGCCTGAAGGACCACCTGGCGCCGCATTTCCAGCTGCTGGGCGCCCCCGAGGACGTGCCCTTCGTCATCCGCGAGACGCGGCGCAAGTTCCAGCACACGCTGTCGGAACTGACGATCTGGGAACGGCGTTAGGACTCCCCCACGTCGCGCAGGACGAAGTGCTCGAAGGCGTCGGGCTCCAGCGGCCGGCTGAAATGGTAGCCCTGGATGTCGTCGCAGCCGCTGGCCCGCAGGAAGGCCAGCTGCTCGGCCGTCTCCACGCCTTCGGCGATGGTGCTCATGCTCAGGCTGCGGGCCATCTGGATGATGGCCGAGGCGATCGCCTGGTCGTCCACGTCGGAATCAATGTCGCGCACGAAGCTCTGGTCGATCTTGAGCTTGTGGATCTTGAAGCGCTTGAGGTAGCTGAGCGAGGAATAGCCCGTGCCGAAGTCGTCGATCGCCAGGCGGATGCCGCGCTGGTGGAGTTCCTGGATCTTCTGTGCGGCGGTCTCCGGGGTCTTCATGGCGGCCGCCTCGGTCAGTTCCAGCTCCAGGCAATGCGGCGGCACGCCCGCCTCGTCCAGCATCCGGCTGATCCGGTCGGGCAGGTCGGGCTGGTCGAACTGCACCGCCGAGAGGTTCACCGCCACGACCAGGTCCGGCAGGCCGCGGTCCAGCCAGTGCCGGACCTGCCGCAAGGCGGTGCGCAGCACCCAGTCCCCGATGGACAGGATCAGGCCGGACGACTCGGCGATCGGGATGAACTCGGCCGGGCTGACCGCCCCCCATTGGGGGGAATCCCAGCGCAGCAGGGCTTCCGCGCCGAAGATGCGGTGTTCGGACAGGCGCAGCTGCGGCTGGTAGACCAGCCGCAGTTCGCCCCGCTGCTGCGCCTGCTTCAGGGCATGGCCCAGCGCGATCAGGCGTGCGGAGCGGGCCTGCATCTCGGGCGTGAAGAAGCAACTGCCGTTGCGCCCGTCGGACTTGACCCGGTACATGGCGGTCTCGGCGTGCTTGAGCAGGACGTCGAGCTGATCGGCATCGGAGGGATACAGCGCGATGCCGACGGAGGCCGTCACGAAGGTTTCCTGGCCGTCCAGCCGCAGCGGCAGCGCCACGGCGTCCAGCAGCGCCTGCGCGCCCCGGGCGGCTTCCTGCTGGCCGGCGCCGGGCAGGATGGCCAGGAAATCGTCGCCTGACAGGCGCGAGAGGATGTCCTGCGCCCGCAGGGCCGTGCGCAGCCGGTGGGCCATTTCCTGCAGCAGCGCGTCGCCCGCCCGGTGGCCCAGCGAATCGTTGATGTCCTTGAAGCGGTCCAGGTCGATCCACAGGACGGCCAGCGCGCGGAACTGCTGGCTGGCGTACTGGAAATGCTCGTGCAGCAGCATGCGATTGGGCAGGCCGGTGAGCTGGTCGTAGTGCGACAGCTGCTGGATGCGGGCGGCGGCCTGCTTCTTTTCGGTGATGTTTTCCTTGAGCGACAGGTAGTTGGTGACCTTCCCGTCGGCGTTGCGCACCGGGTAGATGAGCACGGATTCCGTGAATTCCCGGCCGGCCTTGTCGAGGCTGACCAGTTCGCCCTTCCAGGGCTCGCCCCGGGCGATCCGGGCCCGGATGGCGGGCTGGACCGACTCCGCCATCCGCGGCGACCAGAGTTCGGTGGGGCTGCGCCCCAGCAGTTCCTGGCCGGTATAGCCGCTCAGGCGGCTGTAGGCCTCGTTGACGTACTCGATGCGGTAGTCGGTGTCCAGGATCATGATGGACACCGGGCTCTGCGCCACCGCCAGGGAAAACTTGCGCAGCATCTGTTCGTTCTCGTGCCGCTGCGTGACGTCCCGCGCGATCACGACGTAGCGGTCGATGCCGCCCGGCCGGGCCGGCTTGCGCGCCACGGACAGCTCGAACCAGCGGAGGTCCCGGCCGAGCCGCAGGCTGACGGTGCGGCCGCGCGACACGCCCTGCCGGCCCGCCTCCGCCAGCGCCGCGAGCACCGTGCCGGCGGCCTGCGGCGGCAGGATGTCCTCGACCAGCCGGCCTTTCAGGCTGGATCCGCGCCGCGACATTTCCAGGGCCTGGGCGGCATGCACGGCGAGGTAGCGGCCCCGCGCGTCCATCTCGACCACCAGGTCGGGCAGGGCCTCCAGGGTGGCCTGCAGGCGCCGCCGGGATTCTTCCAGCAGGGCGTAGGGATGCTGGACGGTTTCCACGAAGACGGCGCGGTACAGGTAGAGATAGGCCAGCACCTTGTAGAGATGCCCGAACAGGTTGTAGACGTCCATGACGCCCATGTAGCGCGTCAGGAAGAATTCGCTCTGGGCCATGATGCAGGCGGCCGCGAACAGCGCGCCGGCGTTGAAGCGGCGGGGGCCGCGCATGAGCCACAGCAGCCGGGCGGCGGCCAGCAGGTTGAGCGCGACGATCGTGTATTCGGCGCCCACCGTGAAGCCGGTGGGCCCCCAGCCGGGAATGTAGGTGGCCGGCAGCCACGCCGGGGCGCGGAACAGCAGGACCGTCACGCCGAAAACCAGCAGCAGGCCGATCAGCTGCCAGCCGCTCAGGGGCATGCGGGCCGGACGCGTCCGCCAGGGCAGCCAGACCGCGGCCAGCAGGCCGAGGGCGCCGACCAGCCGGGCCGCGAGCCAGAAGCCGGTGCTGCGCGCGGTGGAGCCGGGCACGATGAAGTCCGGCATGCCCGGCAGGGTGAGCACATGCAGGAAATCCAGCAGCGCCACCGCCAGGAAGGCGCTGGCCACCCACAGGAGGTTGGCCGGCAGCTTTTCGTGCCGCGAGCTCCAGATGAGCCCGAAGATCAGCGAGGCCACCACGATGGACAGCGTCTCCAGCGCCATGTGCAGCGGCAGGAAATTGCTGACGTCGCTGGCAGCGGCCGGCAGGCGCAGGGTCGTGACCACGATCAGGATCACCAGCAGCGCGCTGGCGGCGCCGAAGGCGCGGCGGGATTCCGCCAGATGGGCCGGATGGATGGTCATGGACGCTGCTCGTGGAACGTGCAGACCAATGTAACGGGCCGGCACCCCATCGGCAAGCCCGGTCCAATCCAGCCCGGTCCAATCCGGATCGCGGCACGGACATCGGGCGGTCCGCCCGGACGGGGTCAGCCTTCTTCGTACAGCCCGATGCCCCACCAGCGCAGGGTGCCCGACAAATGGGCGCGCACGGCCCGCATGGCGTCTTCCTCGCGTCCGGCCAGCACGGCGTCGATGATCCGCAGGTGCTCGTCCATGGCGGGAATGATGCGCTCGGGCAGCAGCCGGCGCGACTGCTGCAGCACGGTGATGCGGTCATGGTTGCTGGCGTAGACACCCGCCGCCAGCGGGTTGCCCAACGCCCCGGCCAGCGCCAGATGCAGTTTCCAGTCGACCGCCATGGCCCATTGCTGGAGTTCGGGCGTGATGCCGCCGAACGCCTGGTCCCTGACGGCGGCATGCTCCTCGCGCAGGGCCTGCATCGGCGCCTCGCCCAGCCGGGCGGCCAGGACCCGGGCGCCTTCCTGGTCGAGCATGCAGCGCAGGTGGAAACAGGACCGGATCGTGTCGGGCGTGGGCTCGATGACCAGCACCCCGCGCTTGGGCAGGATCCGCACCAGGCCGACGGATTCGGCGTGCTTCACGGCTTCGCGCACGGGCGCCAGCGGAAAGCCGGTCTTTTCCACCAGCTCCGCGATCGAGACCAGCTGGCCGGCCCTGACTTCGCCCCGGAACAGCAGGTCCCGGAAGGCCAGGAAGGACTGGTCGGCCAGCAGCATGTCCTTCGCCATCACGCCTGTCCTGGGGCTGAAGCCGCGTCCTCGGCATCGCGCAGATCCACCTCGATCCTGCCATCCAGCACGTCGTGGGCACGCTGACGGTCCACGTCGCCTTCCCAGGCGCCGATGACGACGGTGCCGACGCAATTGCCGATCATGTTGGTGAGCGCGCGCGCCATGCCCATGAACCAGTCCACCGACAGCACCAGCACCAGGCCGATCGCGGGAATGTCGGGGATGACGCTGAGCGTGGCCGCCAGGATCACGATGGCCGAACCGGGCACGCCATGGGCCCCCTTGGATGTCAGGAGAGACACGCCCAGGATCAGCAGCAGGTGAGAGAATTCCAGCGGCGTGTCCGTCGCCTGGGCGATGAAGACGGCGGCCAGCGTCAGGTAGATCGAGAAGCCGTCCAGGTTGAACGAGTAGCCGGTCGGCACGACCAGACCGACGGTCGAGCCGCGTACCCCCATGAGTTCCAGCTTGCGCATGACTTGCGGCAGGACTGCGTCGGAAGAGGCCGTGCCCAGCACCACCAGCAGTTCCTCCCTCAGGTAGCGCAGCAGCTTCAGGATGTTGAAACCCGCCAGGCGCAGGATGATGCCCAGCACGACCAGCACGAAGATCACGCAGGTCACGTAGAACAGGGCTACCAGCAGCCCCAGCGATCCCAACGTGCCCACGCCGTATTTGCCCACCGTGAAGGCGATCGCCCCCAGCACGCCCAGCGGGGCCAGCTTGACGATGAAGCCGATGATCTTGAAGAACACGTGCGACAGGCAGTCGACCAGATGGACCACGGGACGGCCGCGTTCCCCCAGCAGGGCCACCGCGACGCCGAACAGGATGGAGATCAACAGCACCTGCAGGATGTCGCCCGAGGCGAAGGCGTCGACGAGCGTGGTCGGAATGATACGCATCAGGAAGCCGACCGTGTCGGTGGCGCCGCCCACGCGCGACGTGTAGGCGGACAGGGCGCTGGCATCCAGCGTGCCCGGATCGACGTGCATGCCGTGCCCGGGCGTGAACAGGTAGGCCAGCGCGATCCCCAGGGCCAGCGCGAAGGTCGTCACGACCTCGAAATACACCAGGGCCTTGACCCCGACGCGGCCCACCTTGCGGATGTCGCTGGTGCCGCAGATGCCGTGCACCACTACGCAGAAGACCAGCGGCGCGATGATCATCTTGATCAGCTTGATGAAGCCGTCGCCCAGCGGTTTGAGCGACGTTGCGAATTCCGGCCACGCCACGCCCACGATGATCCCCAGCACCAGGGCGATCACCACCTGTCCAAACAAAGTCCTGTGAAAACGCTTCATTGTCTCGCTCCTTGTCCTCGAGGGTACGCTGCCGATCCGGCAGTCGCCATGTCAGAATAGATTTCTGCATATATTTGATCTGACATGTTAGTTATAACATCAGAAGCCTTGACGGAAAATAAATTTTGAATCGGGAGAAACCCCGAGACATCATCGACACACGACGCTCAATCCCAGGCGCACGATGCCGCCGCAACCGGCACCATCCCCGGTACCCGCGCAACAGGCGGGGATGGTGCCTCTCCCGGTCAATCCAGCGCGATCTGCGCCTTCAGCCAGAAGACCCGCCCCGGCTCGTTGAGCCGGGTGTCCACGAAGGACACGCTGCCGGGAATGTCCACACCCGACTTCGACAGGTGCTCGGCGTAGGTCTTGTTCAGGACGTTGTCCACGCCGGCGGTCAGCAGCACGCTCTTGGCCGGCCGCCAGCCGGCATTGAGCGACAGCACGCCGAAGCCGCCGGTGGCGCCGAGGTCCTTGCCGGCGATGCCGCCCATGCCCGCGTCGTAGCGGTTCTGCGCGGCCACCAGGCGCCAGAGGATGCCCGCGGAATACGGCCCCTGGGCATAGTTCAGGCCCAGGCGGGCCTCCAGCGGCGGCTGCTGCGCCAGCGCGGTGCCGTCGGTGCGGTTCTTGCCGTACACGTAGGACAGGCTGGCCACGCCCTGCCAGGACGGGTGGAACTGCCAGGCGGCGTCCAGCTCGCCGCCCATGACCGTGGCGTCGACGTTGCGCGTCAGGCTGCGGTTCCAGTCGATGAGGATGTAGTCGTCCACGCGGCTGTAGAAGGCCGAGGCCGACAGCGTGTAGGGGCCGCTGCGCCAGGTCGTGCCGACGTCCAGCTGGTTGAGCTTTTCCGGCTTGGTGGACAGGAAGGCGCTGTTGCCGCCGTCGGCGCCGCCCTTCATCAGCTCCCAGTAATCGGGGAAGCGCTCGGAATGGCCGAGCCCGGCGTACCAGGTGCTGTGGTCGCCATAATCCCGTTCGTAGCGCAGGAAGCCGCTGGTCAGGGTGCGGTCGTTATCGCGCCCCGCGGTGGCCGACTTGGCGGGCGCGCGCTTGTCGCGCGCCTCGATCCAGTCTACCCGCAGGCCGCCGACCACGCGGTCCGCCTCGGTGAGGAACCAGGTGCTTTCGCTGAAGACGCCGTGCTGCTCGAAGCGCATGTCCTCCACCCGCGAAGCCGCCAGGAAGGCGGCGTCGGCCGCATCGGCCGAGGCCTGCATGCCGCTGCCGCGCGCGCGGTGCACGTCCTGCTTGGCGTCGGCTCCGACGACCACTTCCCAGGATTCGGCCGGCCGCAGCGTGGCGCTCAGCCGCCCGCCCGTGGTGCGGCGGTCCGGATTGCTGGCCATGTAGGACTTCTGGCCCATCTTGTTCGTGCTGGGCGAACGCAGGGTGTAGTTGTCCATCACGTGGTCCACGTAGTTGTAGTAGACCCGCCCCTCGACTTCATCGACCAGGCCGCCCATGCGCTTGCGCTCGAACATCAGCGACACGTTCTCGCGCTTGAACTTCGAGCCGTCCATGCCGCGGTCGGCGTAGGCGGCGCGGCCGTCGCTGACCGCGGCCGACAGCTCGATGCGCGTCTTGTCGTCCGGCGTCAGCCCGATGGCGGCGTGGCTGCTCCAGCGCAGGTATTCGGAATGCACGCGGTTGCCGTCGCCGTCCTCGTAGTCGTCGGCCTGGGCGCGGGTGCCCCCGGCGCGCACGTACGCCTGCGGCCCGCCGACCAGCACGTCGGCCATCTGGTCGTTGCGCCCGAAGCTGCCCAGGGTCAGGCTGCCATCGGCCTTCCAGCCGAACGACTCCATGCGCTTGACCTCGCGCTCGAACAGCACCACGCCGGCCGACTGGCCCGCGCCGTAGCGCACGCTCTGCGGCCCTTTGAGGACGGTGACGCGGTCGTAGGATTCGGGATAGACGTAGGCCGTGGGCGGGTCCATGCGTCCGCCGCAGCCGCCGTAGATTTCCTGGCCGTCGAGCAGGATGCCCAGGCGCGAGCCGGAAAAGCCGCGCAGCACCGGATCGCCGTCGGTGCCGCCCTTGCGGATCACGGAGAAGCCGGGGATGCTCTTGAGAAAATCCGCGCCATCATGGGCGGGGACGGGCTGGCGCGGGGCCTTCGGATCGGTCCGCACCACCAGGGGTTCGTCCGCGGCGGGCGCGGTGACGACCACGGGAGTCAGCGCCCGCACGGGCTGGGACAGCGCGGCCCGCGGCAGGCCGAGCGTCATCAGGGCGACCGGGATCCCAGCCACCCACAAGGTTTCCTTCTTCATCAGAGTCTCGATAGGCGAAAAAGCTGAAAGACATCCAGGGCCGCCCACGGCCGATGCAGCAGGCCGGGGCGGCCCCGAAACAAGAAAATCAGGGTTTCAGCATGAACGAGACGGGGGGCAGCGCGCGGGCGGCCATTCCCAGGTGCCGGCGATCCGCGCGGCGCAGGGAGCTTCGTCGAACCCAGCCGCGGGCTGGACCCAGGGCGCGGCCGGCACGGGGGTACCGGCCAGGGCGGCCGCCGGAGGGGCGGGATGGGTGGCGCACAGCGGGCAATGGCCGGTGCGCAGCATGCGCGGCGTGCCCGAACCGTCCGGATCGTCCGATCCGGAGTCCAGATCCATGATCACCATGCCGGCCGGCGTGCAGGCCACGATCTGCACGCCCCGCAGGGGATCGGACGGCGGTACGCCGGCGAACACCGGCCCGATCACCTGGAGCCAGAGCCCCAGGATCAGCAGCCAGTGGATGACGGCGCATCCGCGTGTACGCTTGCCCGCATGTCGCATGCAAGCATTCTATGCGGCGCGCCCCGCGCTCCTGTTGACGCCGGTCAAGCCGCGCGTCGGCGGCGGGCGTCCGCGGGCACGTTCCGGGCCGTCCGGCGCAGGGCGGACCCGGCTGAGGGGCGCAGGGCTGGCTCATGGGCGGCTCATGGGAGGATCATCGGCGGAGATCATGGGCGGATCATGGGAGGCATGGGGAAAGCCCATGGGGGGCACATCCATATTTCCATGAGCGATATGCAGATAGTCCGAAAACCTTTGCGGCTTGAAGGACATCTCATTAGAATGAAAACCCATAAGACGCGGCATTTATATAACTCGTTCCATTGATTTCCATCGTGTTCGTGGAATCGATGGATCCCTCTCCGGCCATCATGAAGAAAAAACTCTCCGCCCTGCTGCTCGCCTCCCTGCTCCCCCTGCTGGCCGCCGCGCCGGCCGCCCACGCGGCCACGGACGACCTCGCCGCCATCCAGAAGGCCGGCGTCCTGCGCATCGGCACCGAAGGCACCTACGCGCCGTTCTCCTACCACGACGCCAAGGACAACCGCCTGGTCGGCTTCGACGTGGACATCGGTCGCGCCATCGCCCAGCGGCTGGGCGTCAAGGCGCAGTTCGTGGAAGGCAAATGGGACGGCCTGATCGCCGGGCTGGACGTCAACCGCTACGACGTGGTCATCAACCAGGTCGGCATCAGTCCCGAGCGGCAGGCCAAGTTCGACTTCTCCCAGCCCTACATCGCCTCGGCCGCGGCGCTGATCGTGCGCGAGGACAACGACACGATCCACGCCTTCTCCGACCTGAAGGGCAAGCGCTCGGCCAACACCATCACCAGCAACTTCGGCAAGCTCGCCCAGCGCAGCGGCGCGGAAGTGGTGCCTGTGCAAGGCTTCAACGACGCCATCGCCCTGCTGACCTCGGGCCGCGTGGACGCGACCGTCAACGACGAGCTGTCCTTCCTGGACTTCAAGCACCAGCAGCCCAAGGCCAAGGTCAAGGTCGTCGCCACCGACGACAGCGCCGAGTTCGGCCAGTCCGGCGTGCTGATGCGCAAGAACCAGCCGGCCCTGAAGGCCGCCATCGACAAGGCGCTGGACGGCCTGCGCGACGACGGCACCTACAAGCAGATCTCCGAACGCTATTTCGGCGCGGACCTGTCCGCCAAGCTCAAGTAGGCCCGGTCAAGCAAGCAGGCAGGCCCGCCCCGCGCGCCCGCGACACGACACGCAGGAGCCCCGATGCCCGACTGGCTGCGCCTGATGACGGACTCCCTCTGGCCGCTGCTGGTCGGGGGAATCCGGTTCACCGTGCCGCTCGCGCTCCTGTCCTTCGCGGCCGGGCTGCTGCTGGCCTTCCTGAGCGCGATCGCGCGGCTGTTCGGGCCGCCGCCGCTGGTGGCGCTGGTGCGGTTCTACGTCTGGCTGATCCGCGGCACGCCGCTGCTGGTGCAGCTGTTCGCGATCTTCTACGGCCTGCCCAGCGTCGGCTTCGTACTGGATCCGCTGCCGGCCGCCCTGATCGGCTTTTCGCTCAACGTGGGCGCCTACAACGCCGAGGTCATCCGCAGCGCCATCGAGGCCATCCCCAAGGGGCAATGGGACGCCGCGTATTCGCTCAGCATGACGCGCGCGCAGGCGCTGCGGCGCACGGTGCTGCCCCAGGCGGCGCGCGTGGCCGTGCCGCCGCTGGCCAATTCCTTCATCGCCCTGGTGAAGGACACCTCGCTGGCCGCCGTGATCACCGTGCCGGAGATCTTCCAGGCGGCCCAGCGCATCGCCTCCGTCACCTACGAGCCGCTGATCCTGTACGTCGAGGCGGCGCTGATCTACCTGGTGCTCTGCTCCTTCCTGTCGGCCGCACAGGCCCGCCTGGAACGTCATTTCGGCCAGCACGCCGTCTTCACCGAGGGGCAGCGATGATCGAGCTGCGCGGCATCCGCAAGTCCTTCGCCGGCAACGAAGTGCTGCACGGCGTCGACGTCGTCGTCCCCGAAGGCCAGGTGACCGCCCTGATCGGCCCCTCGGGCAGCGGCAAGAGCACCCTGCTGCGCTGCGTGAACCTGCTGGACGTCCCGGACGCGGGCTGGCTGACGCTGGGCGACGAGACCCTGGAATTCCAGCCGGGACGCCACCCGCCGCGCCCGGCGGTGCAGCGCATCCGCCAGCAGACCGGCATGGTGTTCCAGAACTTCCAGCTGTTTCCCCACCAGACCGCCGTGCAGAACGTGATGGAGGGCCTGGTGACGGTGAAGGGCTGGAGCCGCGAGCGCGCCCGCGAACGCGCCCTCGGGCTGCTGGACAAGGTCGGCCTGCGCGAGAAGGCCGACGCCTGGCCGTCCAGCCTGTCGGGCGGCCAGCAGCAGCGCGTGGCCATCGCCCGCGCGCTGGCGCCCGAGCCGCGGGTGCTGCTGTGCGACGAGCCCACGTCGGCCCTGGACCCGGGACTGGCGGCGGAGGTGGTCGCCGTCCTGGCCGACCTGGCCGCCGAGGGCATGACCATGCTGATGGCCACCCATGACCTGCGCCTGGCGGCGCAGGTCGCGCGCCAGACCGTGTTCCTGCAGGACGGCGCGGTGGTCGAGGCCCGGCCGTCGGCCGAGCTGTTCCGCACGCCGCGGGATCCCAGGACGCAGCGCTTCGTGGCGACGCTGAAGGCTGACACCACCGCGTAAGGCGGCCGCGCGGATTCGTCAGGCGTGAGTCGTCAAGGATTGGGGCATCTCCCCACCTCGCCGCTTACAAGCGGCTCGGATTCGTCAGGCACAGGGCAGTCCGCAGGGACGGCCCTGTGCCCAGACTCATCCGCCGTGTATTTCGCCCCCGCCACGCAGGCCACGACGAAGGCGGTGACCGCCAGCATGACCGGCGTGACGGGCTCGCCCAGCAGCCAGGCGGCCAGCATCAGGCCCATGAAGGGCTGCAGCAGTTGCAGCTGGCCGACGGCGGCGATGCCGCCCTGGGCCAGTCCCCGGTACCAGAAGATGAAGCCCACCAGCATGCTGAAGACCGCCACGTAGGCCAGGCCGCCCCAGGCGGAAGCGGGGATGCCGGTCCACACGGCCGGACGCAGGACCACGGACAGGGGCAGGCTGAGCGGCAGCGACAGCACCAGCACCCAGCAGATGACCTGCCAGCCGCCCAGCCGGCGCGACAGGCGCCCGCCTTCGGCGTAGCCGTAGCCGCAGGTGACGATGGCGACCATCATCAGGGCATCGGCGCCCAGCGAGCCGGAGCCGTCCCGGCTGAGCGCGAAGCCGGCCACCGAGGCCGCGCCCAGGATGGCGAACGCCCAGAAGGCGCGGGACGGCCGCTCGCCGCCCAGCCAGGTGCCGAAGATCGCCGTCGCCAGCGGCAGCAGGCCGATGAAGACCAGGGAATGCGCCGAGGTGATGGTGCGCAGGGCCAGGGCGGAAAAGAGGGGAAAGCCGAGCACCACGCCGAAGGCCACCAGCAGCAGGGTGCGCAGGTCGGCGCGCCCAGGCCGGGGGCTGCGCGTGAAGGCCAGCGCGGCCAGGGCCAGCAGGCCGGCCAGGGCGGCGCGCGCCGCCGTGACGAAGAGGGGATCGAGCCCCAGGACGGCCAGCCGCGTCGCCGGCAGCGAACCGCTGAAGATCGCGACCCCGATCATGCCGTTGATCCAGCCGCGCGTGGTGGTGTTCATCCGTGTTCCTTTTCTGTACGGGAGGTGGGCGAGGACTCCAGCTTGCCTTGCCGCCAGGGCGGAATCCAGATACAGTGCAGTACAGTATCGATGAACTGTACTGATCGGATCCCCCCGCCCATCCTGCGCCCCCCGGCCCGGGCATGGCCGCCGCCCATGGACATCCCGCTCTCCCCTGCTCCAGGCCGCACCGCCGGCATCATGCGCTTCGTGCGCCAGCGCATCGCGGCCCGCGAATGGCCGCCCGGCGCACGCCTGCCCTCCCTGCGGGCCATGGCGCAGCAGCACGGCGTCTCCAAGTCCACCGTCGTCGAGGCCTACGACCGGCTGGCGGCCGAAGGCGCCATCCGTGCGCGCCCCGGCGCCGGCTTCTACGTCGCCGGGCCCCTGGCCCCGCTGGCGCTGGCGGAGATCGGCCCGCGCCTGGACCGCCAGATCGATCCCCTGTGGGTCTCGCGCCAGTCGCTGGACCTCGGCGCCCAGGCCCTGAAGCCCGGCTGCGGCTGGCTGCCCGACGACTGGATGCCCCGGGACGCCATCCGCCGCGCCCTGCGCCAGGTGGCGCGCGATCCCGCCGCCCCGCTGACGGACTACGCCCCCGCCCTGGGCCTGCCGGCGCTGCGCACCCAGATCGCCCGCCACCTGGGCACGCGCGGCCTCGCGGTCGATCCCCGCCACATCCTGCTGACCGATTCCGGGACCCAGGCCGTGGATCTGCTGTGCCGCTTCCTGATCGAGCCGGGCGATGCCGTCCTGGTGGACGACCCCTGCTATTTCAACTTCCTGGCGCTGCTGCGCGCGCACCGCGCCCGCATCGTCGGCGTGCCCCACACGCCCGACGGTCCGGACATGGACCGCTTCGAGGCCGCCCTGCGGGAACACCGCCCGCGCCTCTACCTCAGCAACGCCGGGCCGCACAACCCGACGGGCGCGCGGCTGTCGGCCGCCAAGGCGCGGCGCATCCGGGCGCTGGCGCACGACCACGACCTGATCCTGATCGAGGACGACATCTTCGGCGACTTCGAGTCCCGGCCCGCCGCCCGGCTGGCGGCCGACGACAGCCGCGACCGGGTCGCGCAGGTCGGCAGCTTTTCCAAGACCCTGTCCGCCAGCCTGCGCTGCGGCTATCTGATCGCGCGCGAGGACTGGCTCGACGCGCTGGCCGACCTGCGCACCGCGACGACGTTCTCCGGCGCCGGCCTGACCCAGGCGGTCATCGCCCGGCTGCTGCGCGACGGCGCCTGGCAGCAGCACACGCGGCTGCTGCGCCAGCGCCTGGCCCTGGCCATGCCGCGCGCCATCCACCTGTTGGACGCCCTGGGCCTGCGGCCTTGGCACGAGCCCGAGGACGGCATGTTCCTGTGGTGCCGGCTGCCCGACGGCATCGACGGCGCGCGCCTGGCGCAGGCGGGCCTGCAGCAGGGCCTGATGCTGGCGCCCGGCAACGTCTTCAGCCAGGCGCAGGCGGCGGGCGCCATGATGCGTTTCAACGTGTCGCAGATGGACGATCCCCGCCTGCCCGACCGTCTGGCTACACTGATCAGGACCTGTCCGCGCTGATCAGGGACGCACCCGGTCCGCCGGGGCGCCCGGCGCCCATTCCCTTTTCCCGAACTCCCGATTCCGATAAAAGACCGCCATGCTCCCCCCGTCCGACACCGAAGTGCTCAACGCGTTCCACGGTTCCCTGCGCGCCCAGATCGACACCCTGCCGCCCCCCTGGAAATCCGCACTGGAGGCCCCGCACCTGCAAGGCATCCTGGACCGGCTCGACGCGATGCTGGCCGAACGGCTGGCCGCGGGCGCGTGCATCTTCCCCCTGCGGCCCTTCCGCGCCCTGACCGAGATCCCGCCGGACGCGGTCCAGGTGGTGATCGTCGGCCAGGACCCCTACCACGGGCCGAACCAGGCCCAGGGCCTGGCGTTCTCCGTGCCGGACTTCTGCCCGACGCCGCCCAGCCTGCGCAACATGTTCAGGGAACTCGCCCTGGAATACGGCGAGCCGGAACAGCCGCCGCGCAACAGCCTGGTGCGCTGGGCGCGCCAGGGCGTGCTGCTCTTGAACACCTCGCTCACCGTCGAGGCCCACCAGCCCGCGTCCCACGCCAAGAAGGGCTGGGAGCACATCACCGACGCCCTCATCATGCGGGTGCTGCGCGAGGCCCGCCCCAAGGTCCTGCTGCTGTGGGGCTCGCACGCGCAGGCGCGGCGCGCGCTGCTGGACATGCAGCCCCCGGCCGGCCCGGTCGAAGTGCTGATGGCCAACCACCCCTCGCCCCTGTCGGCCCAGCGCCCGCCGCGCCCCTTCATCGGCTGCGGCCATTTCCGCCAGGCCAACGACTGGCTGCAGGCGCACGGGGAATCAGGCATCGACTGGATGCTGGCCCGCACGCCCCCCGCCGCCCCCGGCTACGGCGGCTGAGGCGCCCGCCCCGGCCGCGGCATCCCCGGCGGCGTCCTCACCCCGTTCCCGCGCCATGGCGGCCGGACGGCCGGGCCGGCGGCGGTCCGACGACAGGCGGACGCAATCCCGGCCCGCGGCCTTGGCCTCGTACAGCGCCCGGTCGGCGCAGGCCAGCAGGTGGTCCAGGTCATGGCCGTCGGCCGACGCGCAGGCGATGCCGATGCTCACGCTCAGGCGCCCGGGCGCCCCGGCGGCCTGCCCCGCCAGGCTGCGGCGGATCCGGTCGGCCATGTCCAGGGCGCTCAGAGGCCCCAGGTCCGCGGCCAGCACCACGAATTCCTCGCCCCCGATGCGGGCGCACAGGTCGCCCTGGCGCACGCGGGCGCGCAGGACATCGGCGAACAGGGCCAGCACCCGGTCGCCCGCCTCGTGGCCATGCTCGTCATTGATGCGCTTGAACCAGTCGAGATCGCACATCAGCAGGGCCATGTCGCGGCCTTCCTCGCGCGCCAGCGCCAGGGCCGCCGCGCCCTGCTCGAACAGGGCGCGCCGATTGGCCAGCCGGGTCAGCGTGTCGTGCAGGGCGGCATGGCGGTACTGGCGCTCCGCCCGCGCGCGCACCAGGATCAGGACGCCGAAGGACAGGCTGACGCAGAACAGGATGCCTTCCAGGATGGTGACGGTGAAATCCGGCCACAGCAGCCAGGTCACGCCCGGTATGTGCGCAACCGTCACCACCCGATAGAGATAGAACAGGCCATGGATGGCCAGCACGATCAGCAGCGGAAGCACCGAGCCGGCGTCCTGGCGCCGTTCGGGCCATATTTCCCGGCCGGCCGCCACCAGGTAGACGATCGACAGCAGGGAAAAGACCAGCAGCCGGAGGCCGTCCGAGGCCATGAACCCCGGCCACTGGCAGAGCAGGAACCATGCCGCCGCCCCGGCCAGCAGCACCCGCCGGTGCGCGCGCCCGCCGACGTAGACCCGCAGCGCCGCCCAGACGCAGGCATGGCCCGAGAGCAGCAGCATGTTGGACAGCACGATCACCGGCTCGCGCCAGCCCGGCAGCTCGCGCGCGATGCTGACCACGAAACCCGTCCCGCCGAGCAGCAGGGCGCCCGACATCCACAGCAGCGTGCGATCGCGCCGCCCCTGCAGGGCGGCCAGCAGCATCAGCCCGCCCATGAGGAACAGCACGAAGGCTTCGACGATCAGCAGAGTACGGGCGTCCAGGTTCCACATCGGGCATGCGCCTACTTTTTTCCTGTCCGGAGGGCCCGGATTGTTTCAAAGCATTTCACACCTGAAATGCCTATGATGGCAAACGGAACAACCCTGGAATTTTAGATGACGATCGAATCCGTCCGGCGGTTCTTTACCCAGCACGCCCCCGACCTGGACATCCTCGAACTGGAACAGAGCACCGCCACGGTCGCCCTGGCGGCCGAAGCCCACGGCGTGGCGCCCGGCCAGATCGCCAAGACCCTGTCCCTGCGGGCGGGCGACGCCGTCGTCCTGGTCGTGGCGCGGGGCGACGCGCGCCTGGACAACCGCAAGCTCAAGCAGGCCTTCGGCGGCCGCGTCAAGATGCTGCCCGCCGAAGAAGTCGCCGACCTGACCGGCCACCCCGTGGGCGGCGTCTGCCCCTTCGGCCTGGCCCGGCCGCTGCCGGTCTACTGCGACGTCAGCCTGCGCGATTTCGACGTCGTCATGCCGGCGGCGGGCTCCACCCGCAGCGCCGTGCGCATCCACCCCGAACGCCTGGCCCGGCTGACCGGCGCATCCTGGGTGGACGTGTGCCAGGCGGCCGCGCCGGCGGACGCCTGATCCCGCCGTCCTGCCCCCTGGCGGCCCCGCCCGGCCGCGCGCCGCCGCGCCGGGCTTGTTGAAGCTGAAGCCTCAACCCGGCGGACGCCGCGCCGCAGGGATCGAGGCTTCATGGGCCGGGGGGCGCGTCCAGCACCCGCTCCACGCCCTCGGCGGCGGCCGCGTCCAGCCGCCCCGCCTGGCGCGCCAGGGCCACGCCCCGGCGGCACAGGCGGTCGTACAGGTCGCGCATCTCGGGATCGACCGCCTGCAGCGCCTGGCGATGCAGGCGCACCGTGCCCGCGTCCCCGCGCGACACGGGGCCCGGCATGCCGGCCGCCACCCCGCTGCGCGCCAGGGATTCCACCGTGCCCCGCAGGAGCGGCAGCAGCGCGTCCAGCGCCTGCCGTTCCGTCGCTCCCCAGGACTGCCACAGGCGCACCGCCTCGGCCAGCAGGGCGTGGACGTGCTGGGACGCGTAGCCGCCCGAGGCGTGGTAGCGCACGCGCGCGCCCGGCGGCAGGTTCAGGCCGACGCAGCCCAGGCGGCGGGCCAGTGCATGCAGCAGGGCGTCCAGCGGCGGCTCCGCCTCGATGGCCACGGTGCAGCCCGGCAGGCTGGCGAGCGCCGCGCCGGGGTCCGCGCCGAAGGCCTGCATGGGGTGGAAGCCTCCGATCAGCGCGCCCGCCTCGGCGGCGGGCCGCAATGCGGCCACGGGCGTGGCGCCGCTGCAATGGGCCACCGCCTGGCCGGGGCGCCAGGGCACGGCCTGGGCGATCCCGGCGATCAGGGCGTCGGGCGAGGTGAGGAACACCAGGTCGCACTCCCGCGCCACGCCGGCGGGATCGCCGGGCCGGCAGTCCGGCAGCGATTCGGCCAGGGCCCGGGCGCTGGCGGCCGAGCGGCTGGCGACCCGGACGACCGGAACGCCGGCCGCCTGCAGTGCCAGGGAGAGCGCCCGCGCGAGCCGGCCCGCGCCGATGAAGCCGACCCGCAATGCCGAGGGCTCGGACGGCGTCCACGCCGCCGGGCGCGCCGATTCACCGGATTTCTTCGATTCGTCCATCCGTCCCTCCTCTGTCCAGGCGCCGTGCGCGCAACCCTATAATTGTAGGCTCGCGCGTCCGGCATGCCCCGCTGCCTCCCCCCTGCTTCCCGACCATGTCCTCCGCCTCGAATCCGCTTTCCATCCCCAGTCTGACCGCTCCCGTCGCCATGGGCTACGTGCCGCTGGGCGCGGTCTTCGGCTTCCTGTTCGTCCAGGCCGGCGGCTCCGGCTGGCTCGCGCTGGCATCCAGCCTGCTGATCTACGCCGGCGCCGCCCAGTTCATGATGGTGCCGATGCTGGCCGCCGGCCTGCCGCTCAGCGCCATCGTCCTGGCGACCCTGGTGCTGAACCTGCGCCACGTGTTCTACGGCCTGTCCCTGCTGAACACCCTGCCGGCCAGCCGCTGGCGGCGCTGGTACTGCATCTTCGCCCTGACCGACGAGACCTATTCCGTCCTGACGGCGCTGCCCGCCCGGGAACGGGCGCCGCGCATGGCGCTGATCAGCGCCCTGAACCAGGGCTGGTGGGTGCTCGGCACCGCGCTGGGGGCCGTGCTGGGCGCCCAGGCCCAGGTCGGCCTGGCGGGGCTGGACTTCGTGCTGGCGGCCCTGTTCGCCGTCCTGGCCGTGGAGCAATGGCGCGCGCGGCGCGATGCCGTGCCGATCTGGATCGCGGCCGCCGCCTATGCCGCCGGCTGCATCCTGATGCCTTCCCAGGCGCTGGCCATCGCCATCGCGCTCAGCCTGCTGGCCACCGCCCTGCGGCCCGCCCGGCCGGCGACCGCCCCGGGAGCCGCCCATGACTGACACCGGCTACGTCCTGACCGCCATCGCGCTGATGGCCCTCGTGACGATCCTCCTGCGTGCCCTGCCCTTCATCGCCGGCCACTGGCTGCGCCGCCACCCCATCGTGCACAAGCTCGGCGACTCGCTGCCGCTGTCGATCATGGTCCTGCTGCTGGTCGACACCGCCGCGGGCCAGGCGCGCGCGCACGACGGCCTGCCCTGGCAGGAACTGGCCGCCGTGGTGCTGGTGGTGCTGCTGCAATGGCGCACGCGCCAGACCCTGCTGAGCATCGCGGCGGGCACCGCGCTGTATGTCGCGCTGCGCGTAGTGCAGTAATCGGGCCCCTGACCGGGCGCCGCGGCACTCCCCCGGGCGCCACCGGGCGCCCAACGGTTCCGGTTCCGGCGGCGCCGGCGCAGCCCCTACAATCGGGATATCGCCCTCTTCCACCAGGAGCCCGCCCCATGCCCAGCTTTGACGTCGTCTCCGAAGTCGACAAGCACGAACTGACCAACGCCGTCGACCAGGCCAACCGCGAACTCGCCACCCGCTTCGACTTCAAGGGCACGGATGCGCGTTTCGAGCTGGAAGGCTATGTCGTCACCCAATCGGCGCCCAGCGCCTTCCAGCTCAAGCAGATGCTCGACATCCTGCGCGGCCGCCTGTCGGCGCGCGGCATCGACGTGCGCTGCATGGACGAGGCCGAGCCGCTGGAAAACCTGGGCGGCGCCCGCCAGAAGATCACCATCCGCCAGGGCATCGAGCAGGCCGTGGCGAAAAAGCTCATCGCCGCCGTGAAGCAGGCCAAGCTCAAGGTCGAGACCCAGATCAACGGCGACAAGCTGCGCGTGACCGGCAAGAAGCGCGACGACCTGCAGCAGGTGATCGCCCTGCTGCGCAAGACGGACGTGGAACTGCCGCTGCAGTTCCAGAATTTCCGCGACTGAAACTTCCGCGACTGAAAGGCCCCGCAGGCCGGGCGCCGCGCCCGGAAGCGCCGCGGCCGGGATCACGGCCGCGCGGCCAGCGTCTCCAGGCGCGCCGCCAGGGCCTCGGACCGCAGGGAAGCCTCGTAATGAGCCCGCAGCGCGGCCTCATCGTACCGGCCGGCCGCCACCTGCATCAGGTCGGCCTTCATGGTCCGCAGCACCGCCGGCTCGCAAGCGCGGATGCCCTCCAGGTAGCGCTCGACGGCCGCCATCAGGTCCTGGCGGTCGACCACCTCTTGCAGGAACCCGATCCGCAGCATTTCCTCGTCATGGATGGCCTGAGCCGCCAGGAACAGCTTCTTGGCCGCTGCCAGCCCCAGCACCGTCACGTAGCGGCGAATGCCGCCCGGATAATAATGCAGGCCGATCCTCGAGGCCGGCATCAGGAACCGGCTTCCGGTCACGCCGATCCGGAAATCGCAGCACAGGGCCAGATCGGTCGCACCGCCGTAGACACTGCCGTTCAGGGCACAGATCGTGGGCAGGGGAAACCGCTCCAGTTCATCGAGCATGTCTTCAAAGCGGCTGTCCAGCTGATCGCGTATTGCCCCCAGCGTATAGCCGGAACTGAACGTCTTGTCCCCCGCCCCCGTCAGGACCAGCGCGCGCAGGCCCTCGCGGGCGACCGCCTGACGCAGGTGTCCGCCGATCACGGTGCAATCGTCCGGCGCGATCCGATTGTGCTGCGAGATCCGCCGCAGCGTCAGGAAGGCGACGTCGCCCCTGAATTCCAGAGAAGGTTCCCGGTCCTGCATCTCACGTCTCCTTGCTCGGACTGTGGTTCGCATCCGTTTCCTCGGATCAGGCCCCCGCCCCCATCAGCCGATCCGGCAGCCAGGTCGCCAGTTCGGGGAAGAGGGCCAACACCATGATGAACGACAGCATGATCGCCACGAACGGCAGGACCCCCAGCATGATGTCGCGCAAAGCCACCTGGGGCGCGACCCCCTGGATGACGAACAGGTTCAGGCCCAGCGGCGGGTGGATCAGGCCGATTTCCAGATTGATGGTCATGACGATGGAAAACCAGACCAGATCGATGTGGCTCTGCTGCAGGACCGGGAGGATCACCGGCATGCTCATCAGGATCACGGAGACCGGCGGCAGGAAGAAGCCGGCGACCAGCAGGAAGACGTTCAGCAGCAGGATCAGCTGCCATTCGTGGAGACCCCAGCCGAACACCCATTCCGCCAGGCTCTGCGTGATGTACAGGTAGGACATCATGTAGGCGTACACGGCGGCGCCGGCCACGATCATGAGGATCATGCAGGACTCGCGCACCGTATCGCGCATCATGGGCCAGACATCGCGCATCCGGTAGGTCCGATACAGGAACACCACCAGGGCCAGCGCCATGAAAGCCGCCACGGCCGCCACTTCCGAGGGCGTGGCAAAGCCGGTGTACATGAACACGGTCACGGCCACGATGATGGCCAGGAAAGGCAGCGACCGGACCGATCCCCGCAGTTTCTGCCCCATCGTGTAGGACGCCGCCGGCACGGCTCCGCCGCCGTGCCGGATCCGGTCGAAGCGCACGCTCGACAGCCAGGCGTACAGGGCGAACAGCACGACCAGGAGGATGCCGGGCACGACCCCCGCCAGGAACAGGCGGGCGATCGAAGTGTGCGTCACGATCCCGTACACGATCAGCGTCAGCGAAGGCGGGATCAGGATGCCCAGGGTGCCACCGGCCGCGATGGACCCGGTTGCCAGGCGCACGGGCACCTGCCGCTCGATCATCTCGGGAATCCCGATCTTGCCGATCGCCGCGGAGGTCGCGGGACTGGAACCGCACATGGCCGCGAACAGGCCGCACCCCATGATGTTGGCGATCACCAGGCCTCCCGGCACCCGCACCAGCCAGCGGTGCAGCGCCTCATACAGGTCCTTGCCGGCCCGGGAGGCGCCGATGGTGCATCCCAGAAGCACGAACAAGGGGATCGTCAGCAGTGCGAAGCTGGACAGTTCTCCGATGAAGATGCTCGAAACGGAGGACAGCGCTCCCGCGTCGCCGAAGATCAGCAGGAACACGATGGAGATCAGGACCAGGCCGAAACCGATCGGGATGCCCGAGAACAGGATCAGGAACGTGGCGATGAACAGTGCGAAGCCGATCTGCAGTTCAGACATTCTTCATCTCCCGCCGGCGCGTCCCCAGGGCGCGCAGGATTTCGAGGACATACTGGAATGCGGTCAGCAGCATGCCCACCGCCACCGTCGAGTACTTGGGCCAGACGAGCGGCTGCCAGACCCCCAGCGCACGCTCGTGGGTGGCATAGGCATGGATCGTCAGTTCCAGCCCCGCGCATCCCAGATAGAAGCACACCGCGCAGGCCAGCACCTTGGGCAGGAGAGTCATCCAGCGGCCGGACGTGCCGGACAGCAGGCTGTCCAGCAGATCCATCTTGACGTGCCCGCCCGTGACCAGCGTGTACGGAGATGCCAGGAAGGTCGCGCCGATCATCAGCTCGATCGCCGTTTCCAGTTCCCAGGAACTCTGCAGGCCGATCCCCCGCTTGAACACCATCCAGGTGATGATGAGCGTTGCGGCCACCAGCAGGATGGCGGCCAGTACGGCCAGGATCAGGTTGACCCGGGCCATGCATTTTTCCAAAGTGCGCACGATGCCCTCCGGTATCCGTGGACGGGCTTCCCGTCACTTCGACAGGGCTTCGACCGACTCCAGCAGCCCCTTGGCCTCGGGGCTGATCGCCGCATACTCCGGCCATGCCGTCCTGTGCGCCAGTTCCAGCCAGCTCCTGTACTCGTCCTGCGTCATGGCATGGACCTGCACTCCCGCGGACTCGAACTTCTTCACGGTGTCGTGCTTGATACGGTCCTGTTCCTTGTTGAAGGACGGCAACGTGGCTTCGGCAGCCTTCTCGAAGACACGCTTCTGCTCGTCGCTCAGGCCGTCCCAGGCCTTGGTCGAAATCACCAGGGGCTGGAACACGACGAAAATGGTGTAGTCCCCGCCCAGGGTGGCATACCTGGTCTGCTCGTACAGGCGCATGCTCATGAAGGTTTCATAGGACGTCATCAGGCCATCGAGCACACCGGTCTGCATGGCGTTGTACAGCTCGGTCGACGGCATGGAAAAGACCGAAGCCCCGGCCGTCTTCAGCATCGTATCGATCGTGCGGTCGGCGCCCCGGAACTTCAGCCCCTTGACACTGTCGGGCGTCGTGATGGGGCGGACCGTATCGGCGATGCCGCCTTCGGTCCACCACCAGCTCAGGATGTGAAACCCCTGCTTGCGGGCCACGTCCTGCAGGCGCTTTTCATAGTCCGTGCCCTTGAAGCGCATGGCGTCCTGCACGCCGCTGATCGCGCCGGGCAGGATGGTGATGGAAAATTCCGGCGCCTTCCCCACCGCGTAGATCAGGGGAAAGATGGAAAGGTCGATCGACCCGTCGGCCAGCGCGTCGATCTGCTTGAGCGGGTTGCTGATCAGCGATGCGCCGGGATAGACCCGGAACTTCAGGGAAGGATCCTGCTTCTGCACTTCCTGGATGAACAGCCGGGCTCCGGCATCCCTCCCGTCGCCCTGCGGCCACTGATGGGACAGCTTCAGGGTCTTGGCCTGGGCCACCGAAGCGGCCAACAGGCACACCGAAGCCAGCAATAGGGTCCTGAATTGCATGATTGTCTCCTGTCATGATTGGGCACTCGTCCTCTGCGGGACTTTGCATGCCGGGTTCTGCGGTTGAAAACTGTTGGATCCCTAGGTGTCCGCCCCCTGAAAAATCACGCGATCCCTCAGCAGGCGGTCGATCTCGCCTCCCTCCAGGCCGTATTGCCGCAGCACCTCGACCGTGTGCTGCCCCAGGCGGGGCGGCGGGGAATGCACCGTGGCACCCACCGAACTCGCACCGGACCCGTCCTGCATGAAGAATGGCAAGCCGACCTGGCGCAGCTCGCCCAGATCGGGATGCCGGACGGTTTCCACCAATTGCATCTGGCGCACCTGCTCATCGGCAAAGACATCCGCCAGCGTATTGATGGGACCGGCGGGAATGCCCGCCTGGATGAACAGGGCGGTCCATTCCATGCGGCCGCGCGCCTGCAGCCGCGCATCGATCAGTTCCTTGAGTTCCAGCCGATGCTGGATACGGTCCGCGTTGAGCTTGAAACGGGAATCTTCCGCCCATTCCGGGCAGCCGAGCAGCTCGCACAGCCGCAGCCACATGTCCTGCGTGGCGGGGGCGAGGTTCAAGGGTCCGTCGGCCGTCTGGAAAGTGCCATACGGCGCGATCACCGGATGAACGTTGCCGCAGGGCTGAGGCACTTCCCCGAGACTCAGGTATCGCTGCCCCTGCACGCTGAGCAACCCCATCAGGCTGCTCAGCAGGGAACTGTGCACGTACCGGCCCTGGCCGGTCTGCTGGCGTGCCACACAGGCTCCCAGCACTCCGATCGCCGCCCACATGCCGGAGCTCAGATCGCCGATCGCGGTGCCGACCCGCATCGGACCGGTCTCGGGCGTGCCCGAAAGACTCATGAAGCCCGAATAGCCCTGGGCGATCTGATCGAAGCCCGCCCAATCCCTGGCGGGCCCGCGATTGCCGAAACCGGAGATCGAGGCATAGATCAGCCCTGGATGCTCCGCCGCCAGGGCTTCATAGCCCAGGCCCATTTTTTCGGCGGTACCGACGCGGAAATTTTCCACCACGATGTCCGACCGCAGCGCCAGGCGGCGCAACAGCGGCAGGCCGTCGGGATGGCGGAAATCGACGCCGACGCCTTTCTTGTTCCGATTGGCACTAAGATAATAAACGCTTATGCCATGATCGAACGGTCCCCACTGACGGATCATGTCGCCGTCCGGCGTCGGCTCGACCTTGATCACCTCGGCGCCGAGATCGGCCAGGATCATGGTGCAGAACGGCCCCGACAGGGCGCGGGTCAGATCCAGTACTTTCAATCCCTTGAGCGGCAAATCCACCGTGATGCCTCCTTTCTTCGTTTTCATCGATTCTAGGAAAGGCGCCCGGCGAATTGAAATAGTATTTACTGAGTGAGCAATCGGATTTTCTTATTGCAGTTCGACCGGAACGAGCCTGGAGACGCGCCATGAATCTGCGTCAACTGAACTACTTCACCCGCATCGTCGAAACCCAGAACATGACCCGCGCGGCGGAAATGCTGCACATCGCGCAGCCCGCCCTGAGCCAGCAGGTGACGCTGCTGGAAGAGGAACTGGGGGTCAGGCTGCTGAATCGCACGGCCCGGGGCATGCTGGCGACGGAAGAAGGCGAGCTGCTGTACCGGCACGCCCGCACCATCCTGCGCCAGGTGGACAATACCCGGGCGCTGATTTCACGCAAGCAGGGCGTGGTCTCGGGCACGGTCTCGATCGGCATGGCGTCCAGCACCGCCAAGATGCTGGCCCTGCACCTGATCCAGCGGGTCAGGGAACGCCATCCCGCCATCGTGCTGGAAATCGTGGATGTCCCCAGCGCCGACCTGACCTCCATGGTCATGCAGGGACGCGTCGACTTCGCCCTGGCGCCCGATCCAAAAAAACCCAAGGGCATGTCCTGCGAGCCGCTCCTGCTCGAGGACCTCTATCTGTTCACCCACCCCGCCTTGCGCCAGGCCGACGAACCCGTCTCCCTAGAAGAGATGGCGAAATATCCGCTGGTGCTGCCCAGCCTGCCGAACACGCTCCGGGCCCGTATCGAGCACGCCTTCCTGCAGCGGCACCTGTCCTACCATCTGCTGGCGGAGGCCAGCACATCCGCCATCCTGATCCCCGCCGTCAAGGCCGGCATCGCGGCAACCGTCCTGCCCTACTCCGCCGGCCACGAGGAAGTCCGGCAGGGCAACATCAAGATGCACCTCCTGACCTTCAGGCCGTCCAGGGAAATCTGCCTGTGCGTGAGCGAGTCGCTGCCGATGTCCATGGCCACGCAGGAGGTGCTCAAGCTGTGCCGCGACCTCGCAACCCGCCTGGTCGAAGAGGGATCCTGGCAAGGCTGCCGGGTCGTCACCTGAATCCCTCGATCGTCCCCCAGGTTGTGCAATCCGCACCAATAAACCATAATATGTGCATGTTGAACACCCACGGGATAGCGCCATGACCGCCCTGCCGAACACCGCGCCCGCACCGGACGCCGTGCTGGCCAAGGCCGTCCTGCGGGCGGCCGAGCAGCTCGGCCTGCGCCAGGCCGGGCTGGCCGACGTCCTGGGCATGCACCGCACCGCCGTCAGCCGGATGAAGACCGCGCAATCGCTGGATCCCGCCTCCAAGCAGGGCGAGCTGGCCCTGCTGCTGGTGCGCCTGGCCCGCGCCCTCTACGCGCTCACGGGCGGCGACGTCCAGTGGATCCGGCACTTCATGCAGTCGCCGAACCGCATCACCGGCGGCGTGCCGGCCGAGCAGATCGCCACGATCCAGGGGCTGGTGGCGGTGCTGCGCGCCGTGGACGCGATGCGGGGCAAGATTTGACCGCCGCGCGCCAGGACGGCGGCGGCCCGCGGGCCGGCTCCGAAGCCGGCGGGCTGTGGCGGGACTGCGAAGGCGAGCGCCACATCGGCCCGATCCAGGGCCTGCTGCACCGCCTGGTCGAAAGCCAGGAACACATCGCCACCCTGGGCTACGTGGACACGCTGGAAGAGCAGGCCGTCCTGGAATCGCTGCTCGACCAGGCCAAGCCGCCCTGGCCCGCCGGCGGCGAACGCCTCCACTACCTGCTGCGCACGCCCTTCCGCTACCCGCCGCTGCCCTGGGGATCGCGCTTCGGGCGGCCCGACGAGCCCAGCCTGCTCTATGGCGGCCGCGACCTCGGCGCGACGCTGGCCGAGTCCGCCTTTTACCGCTTCGTGTTCTGGTTCTCCATGGACGCGCCCCCGGCAGGGGATGCCATCCAGAGCCAGCACACGCTGTTTTCCGTGGGCTACCGCACGGAACGCGGCCTGCGGCTGCAGGATCCGCCCTTCGACGCCCACCGGGCCGCGCTGGCCGATCCCGCGCGCTACCAGGCGGCCCAGGCGCTCGGCACCGCCATGCGGGAGGCGGGTGTCGAGGCTTTTGAATACCGCTCGGCGCGCGACCCCGCGCACGGCCTGTGCGTGGGCCTGTTCACGCCGCGGGCGCTGGCCGGGAAATCCCCCCGCGACATGCGCCCCTGGCTGTGCCAGTTGAGTGCCCGCGAGGTCGCGTTCAAGCCGGTCGGCGGCCGCGCCGTCCACACCTACCCGCTCGACGCGTTCCTGGTGGACGGCCGGCTGCCCCTGCCGGCATAGGACCGCCCCGGGTTCGCGTCCGGCCGGAGCGTCCGGCCGGAGCACGAGGCGGAAAGCCGAAGGCGGCGCTCTTGCACGGCGAGGCGAACCAGCGACGTGATGCGGCCGGGCGCGTGCCCGGATTACGCGGCCAGGGCCAGGATGTCTTCCTGCGCCTGCGCCAGGCCGCGCGCCCGGCTTTCGGGGCCCATGTCCATGCCCTCGGCGCGCACGACGCGGATGTCGGTCACGCCCATGAAGCCGAAGATCGTCTTCAGGTAGCTTTCCTGGTGCTCCATGGCGTTGCCGGCGTCGCTGGTCGAATACACGCCGCCGCGGCTGAGCGCCAGGATCACGGTCTTGCCGCCGAGCAGGCCCACCGGGCCGTTCTCGGTGTACTTGAAGGTGCGGCCCACCTGGGCCACGCGGTCCAGCCAGGCCTTCAACTGGGCCGGAACGGTGAAGTTGTACAGCGGCGAGCCGATCACCACCACGTCGGCCGCGATCAGCTGGGAGACCAGCGCCTCGGAAATCTCGTTCTCGCGCCGCTGGACATCGCTGAGCGCCTCGTCCGAGGGCGGCAGCCGGAAGCCCAGCGCGTCCAGCGACAGGGGCGCGGGCGCCTGCAGGGCCAGGTCCAGGTATTCCACCGCCAGGCCGGGATGCGCAGCCTTTTGCTGCTCGACGATCGTGCGCGTCAGGCCGCGCGTGACGGAGTTCTGGCCGGTGATACTGGAATCGATGTGCAGCAGTTTCATGAAAGGTCCCATTCGGATGAAGAAGTTGCGATGGCCGTCATTTTCCATTGAGCATCGGGAATTGATAAGATTCCGTGGAAGGCATAGATTGTTCTATTCATGATGTGAATCGACCATGCACGACCTCAACGACATGCGCTATTTCGCCGAAGTCGTGGACCACGGCAGCTTCGCGGGCGCGGCCCGGGCGCTGGACCTGCCGACCTCGCGGCTGTCCCGGCGGATCGCCCGGCTCGAAGCCGAGCTGGGCGTGCGGCTCCTGCACCGCACCACCCGCAAGCTGTCCCTGACGGCGGCCGGCGAGCAGTACCACCGCCACTGCGTCGCCGTGCGCGACCAGGCGGACCAGGCCCAGGCGGAACTCGCCCGGATCCTGGCCGAGCCGCGCGGCCCCCTGCGCGTGTCCTGCCCCGTGACGCTGGCCCAGACCACCATCGGCCCCCTGATTCCCGACTACCTGGCGCGCCACCCCAAGGTGCGTCTCGACATGCAGGTCAGCAACCGCGTCGTGGACCCGGCCGAGGAAGGCGTGGACCTCGCCCTGCGGGTCCGCCCCACCCTGGAGGACAGCGGCAGCGCGATCATCAAGCAGTTCGGCCTGAGCCACGGCCTGCTCGTCGCCAGCCCGGCGCTGCTGCGGCGCCACGGCCGGCCGGCGCAGCCCGCCGAGCTGGAACGCTTCGACGCGGTCGGCATGTCGGCGGCGGGCGGCAAGGTGCGCGTGCGCCTGCTCGGCCCCCAGGGCGCGCGGCACGAGGCCGCCTGCCGCCCCGCCTGCATCGCCGACGACCTGCTGACGCTGCGCTTCGCCATCCTGGGCGGCGTCGGCATCGGCGTGCTGCCCGACTACATGTGCCACGAGGACATCGCCGAGGGGCGGCTCGAACGCCTCCTGCCCGGCTGGTCGCTGGCCTCGGGCATCGTGCACGCCGCCTATCTGTCGCGGCGCGGCATGTCGCCGGCCCTGCGCTCCTTCCTGGACTACCTGGGTGAGAAGCTGGTGCAGGACCCGGGCGGCGACCTGCTGGGGATTTCCCCGCTCGGGCAGCCGCCCGGCGCGGCGGCCGGGGCGCCTACGCGGCCCGCAGCGACGCCATCTCCACCACCCGCGCGCCCAGGTCGCGCCAGCGCTCGGGGTGGCAGGTGAACAGCAGGATCTGGTGGCGCTGCGCGGCGTCGAACAGGATGCGCTTCATGCCGTCCAGGCGGCCGGCGTCGCTGTGCACCAGGGCGTCGTCCAGGATGATCAGGGTGGGCCGGCCCGCCTCGCGCAGCAGATCGGCATAGGCCAGGCGGCTGATCAGGCCCATCTGCTCGCGCGCGCCGAAGCTCAGGGCGTCCAGCGCCTCGTGGGACGGGCCGTCCGCGCCCGGGCGGACCAGCCGTTCCGGCAGCAGGTCCTCGTCCACGTCGAGCCGCGCCTGCGGAAACAGCAGTTGCAGGTAGTGGTTCAGGTGGCGCTGCAGCGGCGCCTGGATGCGGCGCGTCAGCGCCTGGCGGCCGGCCCGCAGCAGCCCCAGCAGCAGGTCCAGGGCCTCGGCCCGGCGCTTCAGTTCGTCACGGCGCCGGCCGATGAATTCCGCTTCCCGGGCCAGGTCGGCGCGCTGCTCCTCCAGCCCGTGGGCGCCCAGGGCTTCGAGCCCGCTCTGCACCCGGATGGCTTCCTCCCGGCGCGCCTCGGCCGCCTGCTCCAGCGTGTCGGCCGTGCGCGAGAAACGCTGCGCGTCCTGCTCCAGGATGTCCGGGCGGGCCGCGTCGATCCGCTGGTCCAGCGCATCCAGCGACTGGCGCAGGGTCGCCTCCTGCGCCCGCAGCTCGGCCAGCCGGGCCGCCAGGCTCCGCTCCTGCTCCTGGCGTTCCGGCGCCTGGATCGCGTCCTGCAGCCTCTGCCATTCGGCCTGGGCCGTGCGGCCGGCCTGCTCCGCCAGGCCCAGCATCTGTTCGTGCCGGGTCGCGCGCTGCTCCGCGGCCAGCAGCCGTTCCCGGGCGGATTCCAGGCCGCGTTCCGCCTCGGCCTCGTCAAGGGGCTCGCCGGCTTCGCCGGCCGTCCCGGCTTGCGCCGGCGGCAAGGCCGCCAGCGCCTCGGACAGCGCCTGGCGCCGCCGTTCGACCTGGACCAGACGGTCTTCCAGGGCCTGGGTTCCCTGGGGCGCCAGGCCGGCCAGCAGGGACTCGTCCAGGCGGATGTCCTCTCCGAGGGCGCGCGCCTGCTCGGCGCGGTCTTCGGCCTGCCGCAGGTCCGGCACGCCCAGGCCGGCCAGCAGCGCATCGAACCGGTCGCGCGCCTCCTGGCGGCGGCGCGCCAGGTCGGCCACGTCCTCGCCGCCGGGCCGGATGCGCAGCCGGCCCACGCCCGGGATGTCCAGCTCGACAGGCTCCAGCAGCAGCCGTTCGCCCTGGCCGGCCAGGGTCTCGTCCCCCATCCGGATCTGCTGCGACGGCAGCAGCTGGTAGGCCAGGCG
>OFTX01000024.1_pt1 | contig 93717 bp, 85 predicted proteins | sample 1775051 | NCBI WGS metagenome assembly OFTX01 (sample SAMN08195772, study PRJEB24354) | sludge metagenome | isolation source: sludge from phenol fed wastewater aerobic bioreactor A | place: India: Nagpur | collected 2016-09-15 | reverse complement strand
GCCGGCGCGCGGTCGCGGCGAGAGGTGCGGATCCGACGAACGGACCCTTGACCGCGCGCGGCGGCGCGGCTAAACCGACCGGCGACTAGTACCGTACGGTACAGTACGCTGCGCTGCGAAAGACGGGTCTTCGCCGACGCCGAGGCGCATCGCTCGGGCGTGTGTCGCGGAGGCGAGCGGGGCTCGCGGAAGCGGTGTCGCGAGAGCGGACGCATCGTCGTTCGATGTGGGCGCGGTTCGCGAACCGTGCGGTTCGGGGTGGGTCGCGCGACGCGGTCGGAGGGGTCAGGTGAACGTGTCTTCGATCCAGGACGAGGCGGCCTTGAGCGAGCGCCAGATCGGCGTTCTCGCGGCGGTGCTGCGTCTTCTGGTGGAGACCGGCGACCGGCTGACCATGGCGGCGGTGGCGCGGGCGGCCTCGTGCTCCAAGGAGACGCTCTACAAGTGGTTCGGCGATCGCGACGGGCTCCTCGCCGCGACGGTGCGTTGGCAGGCGGCGCGGGTGCGGGTCGGGCCGGTCGATCGCTCGCGGCTCGATCGGGAACGCCTCGCCGAGCGGCTCGAGGAATTCGCGATCAATTGGCTGAGCGTGATCGCCACCGACACCTCGATCGCGCTCAATCGGGTGGCGATCGGCGCGGCGGCGAAATCCGGCGCGGCGGCGGCCCGAAAAGGGGAGGCCGATCCGCATTCGCTCGGCGCGATCGTTCTGGAAAACGGCCGTTTCGCCATGGGGCGGCGGTTGAAGCCGGTGCTGGAGGCGGGCCGCGAGGCCGGTCTCCTCGCCTTCGACGACGCGGAGGAGGCGTTCCGCACCTTCTTCGGGCTCGTCGCCCGCGACATTCACATCCGGTTGCTGCTCGGCGACCGGATCGCTCTCGACCCCGATCGGATCCGTGGCGAAGCCGCGCGTGCGGTCGGGCAATTCCTCGCTCTCCACGGAGCAAGTCCATCGACCGGCGCCGCCGGTGCGTGATCCCAGTCAGGGAAGGAAAAGCAACATGCGCGTCTATTACGATTCCGATGCCGACATCAATCTGATCAAGGGCAAGAAGGTCGTCATCGTCGGCTACGGCTCGCAGGGCCGTGCCCACGCCATGAACCTCAAGGATTCGGGCGTGAAGGAGATCCGGATCGCGCTGAAGGCCGGTTCGACCACCGCCGCCAAGGTCGTCGCCGACGGTCTCGAGGTGATGAGCGTCGCCGACGCCGCCAAGTGGGCCGACCTCATGATGATGGCGACCCCGGACGAGCTGCAGGCCGACATCTACAAGGCCGAGATCGCCCCCTTCATCCGTGACGGCGCGGCGATCGCCTTCGCCCACGGCCTCAACGTCCACTTCGGCCTGATCGAGCCGAAGAAGACCGTCGACGTCATCATGATCGCGCCGAAGGGCCCGGGCCACACCGTGCGTGGCGAGTATCAGAAGGGCGGCGGCGTGCCGTGCCTGATCGCCGTCCATCAGGACGCCTCGGGCAACGCCCACGATCTCGCGCTCTCCTACGCCTGCGGCGTCGGCGGCGGCCGTTCGGGCGTCATCGAGACCAACTTCCGCGAGGAATGCGAGACCGACCTCTTCGGCGAGCAGGTCGTGCTCTGCGGCGGTCTGGTCGAGCTGATCCGCGCCGGCTTCGAGACCCTGGTCGAGGCGGGCTATGCCCCCGAGATGGCCTATTTCGAGTGCCTGCACGAGGTGAAGCTGATCGTCGACCTCATCTACGAGGGCGGCATCGCCAACATGAACTACTCGATCTCCAACACCGCCGAGTGGGGCGAGTACGTCTCCGGCCCGCGCATCATCACCTCCGAGACCAAGGCGGAGATGAAGAAGGTGCTCAAGGACATCCAGACCGGCAAGTTCACCTCCGACTGGATGCAGGAGTATCGCGCCGGCGCCGCCCGCTTCAAGGGCATCCGCCGTCTCAACGACGAGCATCAGATCGAGGAAGTCGGCGCCAAGCTGCGCGCCATGATGCCCTGGATCGGCAAGAACAAGCTCGTCGACAAGGCCAAGAACTGAGCGATCACCGCTCCTCTTCCCGCCCGGACCCTCGGTTCGGGCGGGGGTCACGGACGTTCCCCGGCCGGCCTCACGCCGGCCGGAGGAGCACGAAGGTCATCTCCCGACGCAGGGTGAAGCCGAGCCGCTCGTAGAGCCCGATCGCGCCGGTGTTGCTCGCGAAGGCGTGCAGAAACGGACGGTCGCCACGGACGAGGACGTCGCGGGCGACCCGGCTGCAGAGGATCGCGGCGAGGCCGCGGCCACGGACGTCGGGATGGCTACAGACGCCGCTGACCTCGGTCAGGCCGGGCAGGCGCATCCGCTCCCCGGCCATCGCCATCAGGCGCCCCTCGTTCCGAACCCCCCAGAAGCGACCGAGCGTGTGCGTGCGCGCGGCGAAGGGCCCCGGCGCCGTCGCGGTGGCGAGGGCGAGCATGTCGCCGGCGTCGGCGTCGCCGAGGGGTTCGATCCCGGCCGCCGCGATCGCCGCCTCGGCGACGAGCCGATCGGGGCTCTCCAGCACCATCTGCACCGCCGGCGCGCGGATCTCCTCCCGGCACCCCGGCGGCACCGGCGAGGCGATCGCCTGCATCAGGCCGAGGCCGCCGGCCGAGACGATCAGGTCCGCGAGGTCGGCGAGGCTCTCCGGCTCGTCGTCGATCGTCGCCGCCAGCGGTCCGATGTCGGGATGGAAGCGGCGGGCCCGCTCGGTGCCGACCGAGACGGAGCGCTGGAGGGTCGAGAGGGCGTGCCAGATCGGGCGGTCGAGGATGGGGTGGTCGAGTGGGGTCACGGCCGGGGCTCCGTCTCGGGGAGGAGGTCACGAGCCCGCGCATCGAGCGGCCGCGCGGCGAGGGCGTCTTCCAGTGCGTCGAGTTGATCGAGCAGCGGGCCGTCGAGATCGGCGCAGAGACGGCGCACCGCCGTTTCGATCGCCGGCCACAGGTCGCGTTCGGCGCGGTCGACGAGACGTCGTCCGGTCTCGGTGAGGCGAACGACCCGAGCGCGCTGGTCGGCGGGATCGACGGCGGTCGCGACGAGACCGGCGGCCTCGAGCTGCGTGACCGAGCGGGTGATCGCCGGTTGGCTCACCCCGACGCGGCGCGCCAGGGCGCCGATCGAGGCGGGTTCGGTGCCGGCGAGGACGGCGAGCAGAGGATATTGGCCGGCGGCGACGTCGAGGCCGAGGCGCGCCGACAGACGCGTCACATCCCCCTGCAGCCGCTCGCCGATCCGCTTCAGGCGGGTGCCGAGCGTCAAGTGCCCCAAGCGTCGAACGAGATCGTCGGCCATCGCATCCTCCGAGCGGTTCCTGCCGCCTCGGGGGATTTTACATAACGCGTTATATTCTTCAACGGCGATCGATGCGGGCGATCGACGTATCGTGATCGATCCGCCTCGGCGACGTGCCCGATCGGGCCGTCGATCACCCGGGGAATTCGCGCCGGGCCCAGGTGGCGGCGAGGGCGAGGAGGCCGGCGAGGCGGCGGTCGTCGATGTCGGGGAGATACCAGGGGCCGGCGTCGCCGGGCGCGCGGGTGGCGCGGATCGGGCGCGAGAGCGCGGGCAGGCCGTCGATCGCCGCGACCTCGAGCCGGCCGGTGAACTCGTCGCTCTCCGCCGGGGGAAACTCGCCGTCGCCGCTTCCGGAGGCGAGGCGGATCTCGTCGACGCGCAGCGTGGCGACGCCGGCGCGGGGATCGTTCGGGGCGAGCATGTCGACGAAGGCGCGCTCGAGCGCGGGGCGGCCGAGGGCGGCGACCTTCTCGGCATAGCCGGCGAGACCCTTGGCGGCGATCGGGTGCACGTCGAGCGTGATCGCGCGCAGGCGGCCGTGCGGCAGGGGCGGATTTCCGCCGACGATGCAGCCGCCGAGCGGGGCGAGGCCGAGGGCGGCGAGGAGGGAACGACGGGTGAGGAGGGGGGTCATCGAGGGCACCGTTCGCGCGGAGTTCGAGTAGGGAGGCTCAGTCTACGACGGGCGGAGGTTTCAGAGCGAGCCCGGCCGCGCGAAGAGATCGGCGATCACCGATTCTTTCGCCGCGAGCCCGGGAAAGACGGAGGGTTTGCGGTCGAAACGCACCAGGCGCGCGAAGACGACCCGTCGGCCGTCCTTCTCGGCCCAGCCGACGAACCAGCCGATCGGCCTTTCCCGGTCGAGCGAGCCGTCGGGGTGTCGCGCCGCCGCCGAGCCCGTCTTGCCGTGGAGGCGCCAGCCGCCCGGCGCGAGGCCGGTGTCGAGGAGGCGGATCGTCGTCTCCATGGCGTGAGGCGTGACGGGCAGCCGGCGGCCGACGAGCCGCCGCAGGAACGTGATCTGCTCGAGCGGCGAGATCTTCAGCGACGAGCCGATCCAGGATCGGGTCAGGCCGTCGTTCTCGCCGGGGTCGCCGGAAACGTCGCGATTGCCGTAGTCGAGACGCGCGACGGCGTCGGCGAAGCGCCGCGTTCCGAGCGCCTCGGTGATCTTCTGCGAATACCAGACCACGGAATTGCGGATCCATCCGGTCGGATCGGTATCGGTCTTCCAGGACGCCATCCATGCGGGATAGCCCGGGCGATAGGGCAGGACCGGCGCATGTTCGTCGGTCAGGATGCCGGCGTCGAAGCCGATCACCGCGAGGGCGATCTTGAAGGTGGAGGCCGGCGTGACGCGGGTCTCGCAGTCTCCCTCGCGCTTCAGAAGCGTGCCGCTTTCGGCCTCGGCGACCGCCGTGCAGACGATCGCCATCTCGGCCCGGGCGAGGTGGACGGAGGCGAGGCCGAACACGAGGGCGAGCGATGCGATGCGTCTCACGGCCTATTCCTCCCCGAGTCGTGCCTTTCCACCACTGCGCTCGGGGATTATGGCATTCGCTGGATGGTCGGCGGTTCGCCGCGACCGTTCGAGAGGCTGGAGCCCGAGAGGTGGCGATGCGGCGGTTGAAACTGATGGCGGACTACGGCTGCCACCCCCTGTGGGGCACGGTCGACCCCGAGATCGGCGATCTCGATCCGGCGAGCCTGCCGCTGTCGGCGGCGCTCGTCGCCGATCTCGCCGCCTGGGCGGCGGGTTTCGAGGCGACGCTCGATCCGGACGATCCCGCCGCCTCCGGTTTCGCCACGGCGGAGGACGCGGCGGCGTTTCGCGCCGAGGGCGAGCGTCTGGCGGCGCGGCTCTCGGCCGAACTCGGGCCGGATTTCGAGATCGTCCCGGTGCTCTGAACCATCGTCTCCGCGGCATTGCTCATGGATCGCCGCCGGCCGCGTGCCCATCTGAGGCGACGAGGAGGGCGCGAGCCGGGAGGGTCGGTCATGAGACGAGGAACGATCGGTGCGGTGGCGCTGGCGGTCGGACTGCTGGCGAGCGGGTCGGTGCTGGCGTGTTCCTGCCGGCCGGTGTCACGCGAGGCGGTGATCGAGCGGGCCGAGGTCGCCTTTCGCGGCGAGATCGTCGCCTCGGGCAAGACCCGCGACGGCCGCGAGGTGGTGGCGCGGGTCAGGGTGATCTCACCGATCAAGGGCCGGGTGCCGGCGATGGTCACGGTGACCAGCACGGCGGTCGCGGGTCGTTGCGGCTATCCGCTCCATCAGGGTGCGACGCTCGACTTCGCCGGGCGCCTCGACGAGCGCGGGCGCATGGGCGTCGGCATGTGCGGCATGGTGCCGCTCAATCCGAGCCCGTGGGGCGATCGGCCCCGCTGAGGGCAGGGTCGAGCTGCGGACCGATGCCGCTCGTCTTGGCCTTCGACCGTCGCGGTGGCGGCGGCCGAGGCGTCACCTCGCACGGATCTCAGGCGCCGAACTCCCGTCGCGCCCAGGCGGCGAAGACGGTCGCGACGCCGTCGAGGCGGCGCTGGTCGATGTCGGGGAGAGCCCAGGGGCCGGCGCTCTCGGCGTCTCGCGACGCGGTGATGCGGCGGCGGGTGGTGCCCCAGGTGACCCAGCCCTCGATCCAGTCGGTGTGGGCATCGCCGGAGAACGAGCCGAAGGGGATCGTCCGCCAGCGGCCGGCGACATAGACGGGGAAGTTGCAGGCGTCGATCTCGAGGGTCAGCACGGGGGCCTTGCGGTCGCTCGGATCGATCATGTCGGCGAAGGCGGGCGTGGCGGCGCGACGCACGGCGTCGCCGACGCGCCGGGCCCAGGCGGGCATTCCGGCGCGGGCGATCGGCGAGGCGTCGACCTTCAGGGCGCGGAACCGGCGGCGCGGCAGCGGTGGCTCGAGGCCGAGTGCGGTCTGGAGGCCGGGTTCCCCGGCGCAGCCGGCGAGCGGGACGAGGGCGAGGCCGGCGAGAAGCGCGCGGCGGGTGAGAGGGCGGAATGACGAGGTCACTTGCGGACGTCCTTCCTCGTGCGGGAGGGGGCGCGGGGCCGGGCCTCGCGCCGAGCCGTTTCTCGCTCAGTCCTCGGCGCGGAGCGCCAGGAAATGATCGAGCAGACCGGCGGTCGAAGGGTCGACGCCGGCGATCGGCGCGGCACCCGTGACCATCGGCAACAGGTCCGTCGCCAGTTGCTTGCCCAGTTCGACGCCCCATTGATCGAAGGAATTGACGTCGAACAGCACGCCCTGGACGAAGACCTTGTGCTCGTAGAGCGCCAGGAGGCGGCCGAGGGTGAAGGGGTTCAGGCGGCGATAGAGGATGGTGTTCGAGGGGCGGTTGCCGGGGAAGATCTTGTGCGGGGTGAGCGCGTCGATCTTCGCCTTGTCCATGCCCGCGGCATGGAGTTCGGCGCGCACGGCGCGTTCGTTCTTGCCGGTCATCAGGGCCTGGGCCTGGGCGAGGCAGTTGGCGACCAGCTTGGCGTGATGATCGCCCATCGGCTCGTTGGGCTCGGCGGCGACCAGGAAATCGACCGGGATGACGTCGGTCCCCTGATGGATCAGCTGGAAGAAGGCGTGCTGGCCGTTGGTGCCGGGCTCGCCCCATACCACCGGGCCGGTCGGGCCCTCGACCGGACGGCCGTCGCGGCGCACCGACTTTCCGTTCGATTCCATGTCCAACTGCTGGAGATGGGCGGGGAAACGCGACAGGCGCTGATCGTAGGGAATGATCGCCTGGGTCGGGAAGCCCATCAGCGAGCGATACCAGACGCCGATCAGGGCGAGCAGCACCGGCAGGTTGCGCTCGAGCGGGGCCTCGAGGAAATGGTCGTCCATCGCCGCGCCGCCGGCGAGGAAGGCGCGGAAATTCTCCGGGCCGACCGAGAGCATCACCGGCAGGCCGATCGCCGACCACACCGAATAGCGCCCGCCGACCCAGTCCCAGAAGCCGAAGATGCGATTCTCGGCGATGCCGAAGGCCTTCACCTTGGGAATGGCGGTGGAGATCGCGGCGAAATGATCGGCGATCGCCGCCTCGCCGAGCGCCGAGACCAGCCAGGCGCGCGCCGAGGCGGCGTTGGTCATCGTCTCGAGCGTGGTGAAGGTCTTGGAGGCGATCAGGAACAGGGTCGTCTTCGGGTCGAGGGCCTTCAGCGTGTCGTGGAGATGGGCGCCGTCGACGTTGGAGACGTAGTGGACCTTCAGCGGGCCGGCCCAGGGCTCGAGCGCCAGCGTCACCATCGCCGGGCCGAGGTCGGAGCCGCCGATGCCGAGATTGACCACGTCGGTGAAGCGCTCGCCGGTGGCGCCGCGGGCGGCGCCGGAGCGGACCGCCTCGGCGAAGGCGGTCATGGCGAGGAGCACGTCCTCGACGTCGCCGGTGACGTCGCGGCCGGCGACCGTGTAGGGGCGGCGGCGATCGGGATTGCGCAGGGCGACGTGGAGGACGGCGCGGCCCTCGGTCGAGTTGATCGCCTCGCCGGCGAACATCGCGGCGCGGCGGCTCTCGAGCTTCGAGGCACGGGCGAGCGCGAAGAGGAGGCTCATCGTCTCGTCGTTCACCCGATTCTTGGAATAGTCGATCATCAGATCGTCGAGGCGGGCGGAGAAGCGCTCGAAGCGATCGGGCTCGGTGGCGAAGAGGTCGACGATATGGGCCGAGCGCATGGTCTGAGCATGAGCGCGGAGGGCCTGAAAGGCGACGTTGCGAGTATCGGTCATGGGTGTCGACCTTCTCGAGTCGTTGGAGGAGCGCGGGCGGCGCGCCACCCGCTCCGGCGTCGCGACCGGCGCCCGGAAGAGCGAGGCGCTCGTCAGAACGCCTTGAAGGTGATCAGGGTCTTGGTGTCGACGATCCCGGGAATCGGGTGGACCTTCTGATTGACGAAGTGGCCGATGTCGGTCTGGTCGTCGACGTAGAACTTGACGATCAGGTCGTGATCGCCGGCGATCGAGTAGATTTCCGAGGCGATTTCGGCGTCGGCGATCGCGGTGGCGACGTCGTAGGACCGCCCGAGGGCGCATTTGATGAGAACGAAGAAGGGTTTCATTCCGGGGGGCCTCGTCGAGATTTCACGCCAGTCGACCAGATGAGGGAGCGAAGGGCAAGAGCGGAGGCTTGCGGATCAGTCCCGCGCGGGTCGTCGCGATCGAAAGCCCTTGCCAGGATCGGTTTCGCGGCTTAACTCTCGGCGATCTCATGGGGGTGCCCGACCAGGATCGGGCTGAGAGGCGAGCGCCAACCCCTAGAACCTGATCCGGGTCGTGCCGGCGGAGGGATTTGAGATGTCGTACGACGAGACCACTCTTCCGACTTCACCCGTGGGCAAGGTCCGCAAGCTTGAGGCGCGTCGCGTCGTCGAGGTGCTCGCCCATGTGCGCGAGCGCCGGCCGCGCGTCCACGTCCTGACCTCGCCGGTGGCGCAGACCTTCACCGCCAACATGTTGCTGGCGGTCGGGGCCGAGCCGTCGATGACCTTCTCGCCGGAGGAGGTGCCGGCCTTCGTCGCCTCCGCCGACGCGCTGCTGGTCAATCTCGGCATGCTCGACCGCGTCCGCCGCGACGCCTCGACGACGGCGATCGAGGTCGCCAAGGAGGCCGGCGTCCCCTGGGTGCTCGATCCCGTGAAGATGCAGATCTCGCCGTCGCGGATGGACTTCGCGCGGCGGCTGATCGAGATGGACCCCGATCTGGTGCACACCAATCGCGGCGAGTTTCTGGGCCTCTCCGGGCTCGAGGCGAGCGACGAGGCGGTCGAGCAATATGCCGTCCATTTCGTCTCGACGCTGGCGGTCACCGGCGAGGTCGACATCGTCACCGACGGAACGCGGATCATCCGCGTCGCCAACGGTCATCCGCTGATGGACCGGGTCACGGCGATGGGCTGCGCCGGCTTCGCGGTCGCCACCGCCTTCCGCGCGGTCGAGCCCGATCCGGTGGTGGCCGGCGCGGCGGCGCTGGTCGTGCTCGGCGTGGCGGGCGAGGTGGCGGCGGCGGCGGCCCATGGTCCCGGCTCCTTCGCCGTCGAGATCCTCGACGCGCTCCACACCCTCGACGAAGAAACCCTGCTGGCACGAGCGAAGATCCGATGATCCCCGACATCCGCTGTTATGCCATTCTCGACCCCGAGCACTGCCGGGGCCGCGATCTCGCCGACCTCGCGCGCGCCTCGGCCGACGGGGGCGCGACGCTGCTGCAACTGCGCGACAAGCACGGCACCACCCGCGAGATGGTGGAGCGGGCGCGGGTGATCGTCGCGGCGCTCGCCGGGTCCAAGGTGCCGGTCCTGATCAACGACCGCGTCGACGTCGCGCTGGCGGCGCGGGCGGACGGCGTCCATGTCGGCCAGGACGACATGACGCCGCAGGACGTGCGCCGCCTGATGGGGCCCGACGCGATCGTCGGTCTGACGGTGAAGACGGCCGAGCAGGCGGCGGAAGTGCCGGCCGGGTTGGTCGACTACACCTGCGTCGGCGGGATCTTCGCCACCGTCTCGAAGCACAACCCGGATCCGCCGGTCGGGCTCCTCGGTCTCGGCCGGCTCGCCGATCGGATCCGTCTGAAGCGGCGGGATCTGCCGGTCGGGGCGATCGCCGGCATCCGCGCCGACAATGCCGAAGAGGTGATCGCCGCCGGCGCCGACGGGGTGGCGGTGATCTCCGAGATCTTCATGGCCGACGATCCGCGCGCGGCGACGGAACGCCTGCGCAAGGCGGTCGACCGGGGTCTGGCGGGGAGGGCGGAGCGATGACGGCCAAGGCGCTCACCATCGCCGGCTCGGATTCCGGCGGTGGCGCCGGGATCCAGGCGGATCTCAAGACCTTCTCGGCGCTCGGCGTCTACGGCGCCAGCGTGATCACGGCGCTGACGGCGCAGAACACGCGCGGCGTCACCGCGATCCTCGACGTGCCGCCGGAGTTCGTCACCGCCCAGATCGACGCGGTCTTCTCCGACATCGCCTTCGACGCGGTGAAGATCGGCATGTTGTCGCAGCCCGGCGTGATCCGTGCGGTGCGCGACGGGCTCGATCGCTGGCGGGCGACGTCGGTGGTGCTCGATCCGGTGATGGTGGCGACCAGCGGCGATCTGCTGTTGGCGCCGGAGGCGGTCGACGCCCTGCGCCGGCTCCTGCTGCCGCGCGCGACGCTGATCACCCCCAATCTGGCCGAGGCGGCGACGCTGACCGATCGGCCCATGGCCGACACGCCCGAGGCGATGATCGACCAGGGACGGATCCTGCTCGGCATGGGCGCGCAGGCGGTGCTGGTCAAGGGTGGGCACGGCGAGGGACGGGTCGCCGAGGACGTGCTGGTGATGCCGAACGGGATCGAATGGTTCTCGGCGGCGCGCCATCCGACCCGCAACACCCACGGCACCGGCTGCACCCTGTCGTCGGGGATCGCCGCCGGGCTCGCGCTCGGTCTCGACCTGACCCAATCGATCCGCGCCGCCAAGGCCTATCTGACGGCGGCGATCCGCAGCGCCGATCGGCTGGCGATCGGCGGTGGCCGCGGGCCGGTCGATCATTTCCACGCCTGGTGGCCGGATCGGGCCTGAACCGCCCGGCTTCGCCTTTCGATCTCTCGCACGGGCGCCGTCGGGGCGCCGGATGGAGCACGTCCATGGTGTCCTCGTCTCTCACCCGCCGCGCGGCGTTCGGATCCCTCGCGGCGGCGGCCGGCACGGCGCTGGCGCGGCCGGCGATCGCGCGCGGCCTCATCGAATGGCGGATGGCGACCTCCTGGCCCAAGGGCCTGCCGGGGCCGGGCGTCTCGGCGGAGCGGCTGGCGCAGTCGATCGGGCGGCTCTCGGAGGGGCGGTTGACCGTCAAGGTCTTCGCGGCCGGGGAGCTGGTCCCGGCGCTCGAGGTGTTCGACGCGGTCTCCGGCGGCTCGGCCGACATGGGCCACACCGCCTCGCTCTATTGGGCGGGCAAGATGCCGGCGGCGCCGATCTTCACCTCGCTGCCGTTCGGATTGACGCCGCTCGAGCATCTCTCCTGGCTCGAGCAGGGCGGCGGACAGGCGCTGTGGGACGAGCTCTACGCCCCGCACGGGATCAAACCGCTCGTCGCCGGCAACACCGGCATGTCGATGGCGGGCTGGTTCCGCCGCGAACTCGGTAGCCTCGACGACGTCAAGGGTCTGAAGCTCCGCATCGTCGGGCTCGGCGCCGAGATCTGGCGGCGGATGGGCGCGACGCCGGTGACACTGCCGCCGGGCGAGGTCTTCCCGGGCTTCCAGTCGGGGATCGTCGACGCGGCCGAACTGTTGGCGCCGGCCTCCGATCTCGCGGTCGGCCTGCATCGGCTGACGCGCTTCTACTACGGGCCCGGCTTCGACAAGCCGAACGGGGCGGGCGAGGCGCTGATCGCGATCCGCGCCCTCGAGGCGCTGCCGGACGATCTCAAGGCGATCGTCGCGAGCGCCTGCCGCGAGGAACATGCCGTCGCGCTGGCGCAGGCGGAATGGGCCAACGCGGTCGCGCTCCAGGCGATGGTGGAGACGCACGGGGTGGTCCTGTCGACGGTGCCGGAGCCGATCCTGGCGGCCGCGCGCGGCCACGGCGAGGATCTCGTCGGCGAATTGGCGGGCCGGGACGCGATCTCGGCGCGGATCGTCGCCTCCTACCGCGTCGCGCGGGAGCGGTCGCTCGTCTGGACGCGGGCCAATTGGAGACCGTTCTTCTCCGCGCGGGGGTGAGGTTTATCGTCGCTGTCATCAAACCGTGATCGGACTCGTGTTCTTGCGTGGCATGACACCCACGAAGATCGGAGCGGATCCGATGACGGCACCGGCCGAAGCCAGACATTTCCACGCGCTGTTTCTTTCAGACATTCATCTGGGAACACGAGGCTGTCGCGCGGAACTGTTGATCGATTTTCTGAAGTACCATGACGCGGAGACGATCTACCTCGTCGGCGACATCGTCGACGGCTGGCGTCTGAAGCGCGGCTGGTACTGGCCGCAGACCCACAACGACGTCGTCCAGAAGATCCTGCGCAAGGGACGCAAGGGCGCGCGCATCGTCTACGTGCCCGGCAACCACGACGAATTCCTGCGCGATTTCCTCGGGTCGCATTTCGGCGTGGTCGAGGTGGTGGATTCCGCTGTCCACGAGAGCATCGACGGGCGCCGCCTCCTGGTGATCCACGGCGATCAGTTCGACGTGGTGGTGCGCAACGCCAAGTGGCTCGCGCTCCTCGGCGACGGCGCCTACACGGTAGCGCTCGGCATCAACACGGCGCTCGACGCGGTGCGCCGCCGCCTCGGCTTTCCCTATTGGTCGCTGTCGGCCTGGGCCAAGCTCAAGGTCAAGAACGCCGTCAACTTCATCGGCGACTTCGAGAAGACGCTGGCGGGCGAGGCGAAGCGGATCGGCGTCGACGGCGTCGTCTGCGGCCACATCCACCACGCCACCATCGCCGAGCATCACGGCGTGACCTACATGAACACCGGCGACTGGGTGGAGAGCTGCACGGCCATCGCCGAGGGCCATGACGGCACCTTCGAGGTGATCACCTGGCAGCGCCGGGGCGAGACCGCGGGCGAGGACGCCGAGGACAAGGACAGGGAAGACGGAGCGCTCGTCGCGGCATGAAGAAACTGCTCATCGTGACGGATGCCTGGCGTCCGCAGATCAACGGCGTCGTGCGCTCGCTCGAACGCCTCGCCGAGGAACTGGTCCGCTACGACTTCGACGTCGTCTTCCTGACCCCTCAGTCCTACAAGACCCTGCCGTGTCCGAGCTATCCGGAGATCCGGCTGGCGTTGACGACGCCGTGGGGCGTGCGGCGCAAGATCGAGGAGATCGCGCCGGACTACATCCACATCGCGACCGAGGGGCCGCTCGGGATCATGGCGCGCCGGGCCGCGCTCGACCGCGCCGCGCCGGGCTTCACCACGAGCTACCACACCCGTTTCCCCGAATACATGGCCTCGCGCTGGCCGGTGCCGACCGGCCCGATCCATCGCTGGCTGAAGCGTTTCCACAACGCCGGCCTCGTCTGCATGGTGGCGACGGAGAGCCTGCGCAAGGAGCTCGAGAGCCACGGCCACGACAACCTGATGCCGTGGTCGCGCGGCGTCGACACCGGCCTCTTCCATCCGCGCGACGACCTCGGCGAGATCTACGCGGGTCTGCCGCGTCCGATCTTCCTCAACGTCGGCCGGGTCGCGGTGGAGAAGAACCTCGAGGCCTTCCTGGCGCTCGATCTGCCGGGATCGAAGGTGGTGATCGGCGAGGGGCCGCTGCTCGAGACGCTGCGCAAGGCCCATCCGGACGCCCATTTCCTCGGCGCCAAGGTGGGCGAGGATCTGGCCCGCCACTATGCGGCGGCCGACGTCTTCGTGTTCCCGTCGCTGACCGACACGTTCGGCAACGTGATCGTCGAGGCGCTCGCCTCGGGCCTGCCGGTGGCGGCCTATCCGGTGATGGGGCCGATCGACATCGTCGGCGGCACCCGCGCCGGCGCGCTGTCGGAGGATCTGCGCGCGGCGGCGCTCGAGGCGACGACCCTCGACCGGGCCGACGCGATCGCGCTCGCCGCGACCTACAGCTGGGATCATTCGACGCGGCAGTTCATCGACGCGATCGAGTTGGCGCAGGAGCGCCGCTTCGCCCAGGCGGAGACGCGCCGTCTCCTGCCCTCGTTCAGCCGAAGGTGATCAGACGCCGCTCGACGCCGAGTTCGGCGATCGGGTCGGCGGCGCTCACCACCGCCAGGGCCGGCGTGAGCACCGGCTCCGGCAGGGCCTCGTCCTCGACCACCATCACGGTGTTGCCGACCGTCACGGTGACGGGGGCGCCGCCGGTCCGCTCGAAGGCGCCGGTCTCGGTGGAGGCGAGCGAGGCGGCGGGAGTGCCGCGCGTCGGCTCGGCCGGGGCGAAGACGTCGGGCGCGGCGAAGACGTCGGCGGCCCGGTGGGCGCCGGGGGCGAGCGAGGCGGGGGCGAAGACGTCGGCTGAGGTGTCGAAGACGTCGGCGGCGGGCGAGGCGGCCTCGTCCGGCTCGGACGCCTCGGGCGCGAGTTCGGGCGCCGGTTCCTCGGCGGCGAAGACGGCGGGTTCCTCGCCGGTCTCGAAAGTCTCGACCGACGGCGTGGCGCCGTCCTGCCACATCAACTCGTCGACGTCGTCCTGACGGATGCCACGGCCCTGGAGCTGCGGTCCGTTGAGGAGATGGCGGTCGGGACGGGCGTCCATCGGATCGAAGGCATCGGACGTCGTCGTGGTCGCGGCGGCGATGTCGGCGTGGGCGTCGTCCTGCATACCCCAAATGTCGATCATCGCATTGATGCGGCTCTCGAGATAGCGCAACACGGTGACGACCTTGCGGGTCCGCTGGCCGGTGAGGTCCTGGAAGGAGCAGGCGGTATAGACTTCGGTGGCGTGGGTATCGAGTTTTTCGCACAGATCCTCGGAGGCGCCGGCCTCGCGCAGGGTCCAGGCGACTTCCTGGATGCCCTCGGCGGCGAGGAGGATCTCGTTGGTGGCGGTCTCGGTCTGGTCGACGATGGCGTCGAGTTCCTGGCTGGCCTCGGCGAAACGGCCGCCTTCGTTCGCCTCGACCTTCATCTGGGCGATCTCCTGCTTGGTGCGGGAAATCGCCTCGGCCATGTCGGCGAGGTCGAGACGGATGCGATCGATGTCGGGAGCGGCGCGTTCGCGACGGATGGTGCGCTCGATGCGCTCCAACGAGGTCAGAACCCGATCGGTGTCGCAATTGCGATTGCGACGGGCATATTCGGAGAGGAACCAACGCCCGCGCTGCGTCTCCATCACCGCGGATTCGATCGCGTCGTAGTCTTCGATGGCGAGTGGAGTGACCGTCACGGGCGTCGTCATGGGGCTTGCTCGTCGTCGAAGAACCGAGATCACGGATGGGAAGCGGCGGATGCGATCGTCGATCGCCGTCTCATACGCGCGAATCTCCTGCCAAAAGTTTATGAGTTCGTGAAAACCAGAGCAATGGTATGCAGTCTTCGTCCACTCCCCTGCGCATTTCGAGCTTCTTCGCCGCCTCCTTCGTGCCGTTCGGCGTTCATCTGCCGTTCTTTCCGGTGCTGCTGGCGGCGCGGGGGCAGGACGAGGCGGCGATCGCGCTGATCACCACCGTGCCGATCGTGCTGCGGGTGACGACCGGATCGCTGATGGGCTCCTTCGCCGATCGCATCGGCGATCGCCGTCTGGCGCTGATCCTCTATTCGGCGGTGGCTCTGGTCGGGGTGATCCTGCTCGGGCCGGCGCAGTCGTTCTGGGGGCTGCTACTCGCCAGTTCGCTGGCGGCGGCGGCGTGGAACGGCATCCTGCCGGTCACCGATGCGCTGGCGACCGGCGCGGTGCGGCGCGGCGAGGCGGTCTACGGGCGGATGCGGGTGTGGGGCTCGGCCGCCTTCGTCGCCGCCAATCTCGCCGCCGGGGTGGTCGCCTCGCGCTGGGGCGAGAGCGGCATCTACGGGTTCCTGCTCGCCGGGTTCGCCGGGCAGTTCGTCGCCGCCTTCCTGGTGCCGCGCGACCGGGTCGCCTCCGAGGCGGCGCCGCGCCGGCGCGAGGGGATGATGACGGCCCTGCGCGCGGTCGCGGCCGACCGGCGCCTGATGGCGGTGATGGCCGGGGCGGCGGTGCTGCAGTCGAGCCACGCCATGCTCTACGGCTTCTCGAGCCTGCACTGGGGCTCGCTCGGCTTCTCGGGGACCCAGATCGGCGCCCTGTGGGCGGTCGGGGTGACCGGCGAGATCCTGCTCTTCACCTTCTCCGGCCGGATCCTGCCGCGGCTCGGGGCGCGTGGTCTCCTGGCGATCGGCGGCCTCGGCGGCACGCTGCGTTGGGCGCTCTTTCCCCTCCTCGGCGGCGAGACGGCGCCCTGGGTGACGCTGCAACTGCTCCATGCCGCGACCTTCGCCGCGACCCATCTCGGCACCATGACGGTGATCGCCCGCTCGGTCGAGGACGAGCGAGCGGCGACGGCGCAGGGACTGATGGTGTCGATCAACGGATCGGCGATGGCGCTGGCGACGCTGGCGTCGGGGCCGCTCTTTCAGGCCTTCGGCGGCGGCGGTTTCGCCGCCATGTCGGTCCTGGCGGCGGTCGGCGGGACGATCCTGATGGTGGCGACGGCGGCGCGGCCGCGCGTCGCGCCCACCGGGGATCAGCCCCACAGCGCCGGCAGGGGCGGGTAGACCTGCGAGCCCTCGTAGCGCAGGCCGGGCACGCGGTCGCGGGCGAGGAGCAGGGGGCCGTCGAGATCGACGAAGTCGGCGTCGCGGGCGAGGAGCACCGCCGGCGCCATCGCCAACGACGAGCCGACCATGCAGCCGACCATCACCCGAAGCCGCAGGCGACGGGCGGCGCGCACCAGTTTCAGCGCCTCGGTGAGACCGCCGGTCTTGTCGAGCTTGACGTTGACGGCGGCATAACGGTCGGTCAGCGCCTCGAGTTCCTCGCAGGTGTGCAGGCTCTCGTCGGCGCAGAGCGGGATCGGGCTCTGAAGGCCGATCAGCGCGGCATCGTCGTCGGCGGGCAGCGGCTGTTCGATCAGCTCGACGCCGGCCTCGACGCAGGCCGCGAGGGCGTCGGCGAGGGTCTCGGGGCGCCAGGCCTCGTTGGCGTCGACGATCAGGCGGGCCTCGGGCGCGCCCTCGCGCACGGCGGCGATGCGTTCGGGGTCGCCGTCGCCGCCGAGTTTGACCTTGAGGAGGGGGCGGGAGGCCGCCGCCCGGGCGGCGGCGAGCATGGTCTCGGGGGTGCCGAGGCTCAGCGTATAGGCGGTGACGAGGGGGATCGGCTCGTCGAGGCCGGCGGCGATCCGCGCGGGGATGCCCGAGCGTTTGGCCTCGTAGTCCCAGAGCGCGCAATCGAGCGCGTTGCGAGCCGCGCCGGCCGGCAACAGCGTCGCCAGACGAGCGCGGTCGAAGCCGGGATCGGCGACCGCGCCGGCGAGGCCCTCGAGGACGGCGACGACGCCCTCGACGGTCTCGCCGTAGCGGGCATAGGGCACGCATTCCCCCCGTCCCACGGCCCTGCCGTCGGTCACCGTGGCGGTGACGACGACGGCTTCGGTGCGGCTGCCGCGCGAGATCGTGAAGGCTCCGGCGATGGGAAAGCGCTCGATCGCGACGGTGAGGGAGAGGGCCATGGGGCTCAGCCTTTCGGGAAGGCGGTGAGGAGACGGTCGACGATCGGGCCGACGCCGAAGCGGACCGGGTCGGAGGCGGGCAGATCGTGGAAGGCGGCGGCCTCCTCGCAGACCCGTCGGGCCTCGGCCTCGTCGAGATGCTCGGTGTTGATGGCGATGCCGATCGGGCGGATCGCGGGATTGGTGAGGCGGCCGCAGGCGAGGGTCATGTCGATCACCTCGCGGATCGACGGCAGGGCGTGCTGGACGCCGCGCATCTTGGTGCGGGTCGGCTCGTGGCAGACGACGAAGGCGTCGGGCTGGGCGCCGTGCAGGAGGCCGAGCGAGACGCCGGCGAAGCTCGGATGGAAGAGCGAACCCTGACCCTCGATCACGTCCCAATGGCCGGGATCGGCGGCGGGGGCGATCCATTCGACCGCGCCGGAGATGAAGTCGGCGACGACCGCGTCGATCGCGGCGCCTCGGCCGGAGATGAAGACGCCGGTCTGGCCGGTGGCGCGGAAGTCGGCGTCGAGGCCGCGGGCGCGCATCTCCTTCTCGAGGGCGAGGGCGGTGTACTTCTTGCCGACCGAACAGTCGGTGCCGACGGTGAGGAGGCGCAGGCCCGGGCGCTTGGTACCCTTGCCGGTGGCGAAGCGCTCGTGGGTGTGGCGCACGTCGTGCAGCTTGCGGCCGGAGCGGGCGGCGGCCTCGGCGATCGCCGGGATCGAGGCGAGGCGGACGTGGAGGCCGGTCGCCACGTCGAGACCGGCGTCGAGCGCCTCGACGATGGTGGTGATCCAATGATCGGGCAGGACGCCGCCGGCGTTGACGACGCCGACCACCATGGTCTTGACGCCGGCCGCGACCGCCTCGGCGACGCTCATCTCGGGGATCTTGGCGTCGGCCTTGCAGCCGGGCAGGCGCAGCTGGCCGAGGCACCAGTCGGGGCGCCAGTCGACGATGCCGAGCGCGGTCTTGGCGGCCAGCGCGTCGGGGACGTCGCCGAGGAAGAGGAGGTAGGGACGAGCGATTTCCATGTGCGAACACTCCGGTTTCCTCGAGCGCCGTCGTCGTCACGCAACACGATCGCGGCAAAAGGCGCGGTGACCTTGCGGATCGGGGGCGAGGGGCGGCACACTCCGAAACCGATTCATACGAGGCCGAGCGGGCGGACGACAAGTCTCGCCGGGCCTCGCCGTCATGCGCGGCACGCCGAGGAGGGCAGCGGCGGTCGCGGTTCGTGGTGTCGGCGCTTCGGCTCGCGGCGCGGAAAACGGCCGTGCGGCGGCCCGAACGACTGGAACGGCGGCCGATCATGGTCGTGGGAGTACCGATGGACAGCGCCTCGCCGCTCGCGCCCTGGGCGCAATCGCCGCCGACCTTCCGCCGCGACGCGGGCGAGGTGGTGCGTCTTTCCGGCGATTGGACGATCCGCACGATCGGGCCGATCGAGGCGGATCTCGTCCCGTTCCGGCGCGATCTCGAGGGCGTGACGGGCGCGGTCACCTTCGATCTCGGCGGCCTCGGCCGGCTCGACACGGCCGGCGCGCTGGTGCTGCTCCATCTCTTCGGCGACGTCGCGGAGGCGCGGCGGACGATCGTCGGCGTCGACGCCAAGCAGCGCATCCTGCTCGACGAGGTCGCGGGCGCCGAGCGCGAGCCGGCCGCGCCGCAGCTCGGGCCGGGGCCGGTGATCCGCTTCCTGATCGAACTGGGACGCTACGGCGTCGGCTGGTGGGTCGAGGCGCGGGCGGTGCTGGGGCTCCTCGGCGGCGTGGCGGCGGTTCTCTTCAAGATCCTGCTGCATCCCTCCCGGCTGCGCTTCATTCCCTTCGTCAATCAGCTCCAGCGCACCGCGCTCGACGCGACGCCGATCATCACCCTGATGAGCTTCCTGATCGGCTGCATCATCGCGCAGCAGGGGGCGTTCTATTTCCGCAGGTTCGGCGCCGACCTCTACGTGGTCGACATGGTGGGCGTGCTGACGCTGCGCGAGATCGCGGTGATCCTGACGGCGGTGATGGTGGCGGGCCGGTCGGGCTCGGCCTTCACCGCCGAACTCGGCTCGATGAAGATGCGCGAGGAGATCGACGCGCTGAAGGTGATCGGCCTCGATCCGGTCGAGATCCTGGTGGTGCCGCGTCTCGTCGCGCTGATGATCGCGCTGCCGATCCTGACGTTTCTCTCCGATCTCGCCTCGATCCTCGGGGCGGCGATCGTCTGCAACGTCTATGCGGACATTCCGATCGAGACGTTCCTCTATCGCCTGCATGCGGCGGTGGAGATGCGGACCTTCCTGGTCGGCGTCTCCAAGGCGCCGTTCATGGCGCTGATCATCGCCCTGGTCGCCTGCGTGCAGGGGCTGCAGGTCGAGGGCAGCGCCGAATCGCTCGGCCGGCGCACCACGATGGCGGTGGTGAAGTCGATCTTCATGGTGGTGGTGGTCGACGGCATCTTCGCGATGTTCTACGCGGCGGCGGGGGTGTGAGATGAGCGTCTGCGCCGAGGGCATTTCCGAAAGTGAACCGATCATCCGCTGTCGCGGGGTGACGGTGGGGTTCGGCGAACGGCTGATCCTCGACGGGCTCGATCTCGACGTCCGGCGCGGCGAGATCCTCGGCTTCGTCGGCGGGTCGGGCACCGGCAAGTCGGTGCTGATGCGCACCATCCTCGGGCTCAATCCCTTACGCGGTGGCACGGTCGAGGTGTTCGGCCACGACCTCGGCGCGGTCGACACGGCGACCCGGGCGGGAATCGAACGCTGTTGGGGGGTGTTGTTCCAGCACGGGGCGCTGTTCTCGTCGCTGACGGTGTTGCAGAACATTCAGGTGCCGATGCGCGAGCATCTCCATCTGACGCAGGGGCTGATGGACGATCTGGCGCGACTGAAGATCGCGATGGTCGGCCTGCCGCCCGACGCGGCCGACAAGATGCCGTCCGAGCTTTCCGGCGGTATGATCAAGCGCGCCAGCCTCGCCCGGGCGCTGGCGCTCGATCCGGCGATCGTCTTCCTCGACGAGCCGACATCGGGTCTCGATCCGATCGGGGCGGGCGATTTCGACGACCTGATCGCCAAACTGCGTGATACGTTGGGTCTGACGGTCTTCATGGTGACGCACGACCTCGACAGTCTGCGGTCGGTGTGCGACCGAATAGCGGTACTCGGGAATCGCCGGGTTCTGGTCGAAGGACCGCTCGCGACGATGTTGACCTTCGACGACCCCTGGGTGAAGGCCTATTTCCGAGGAACCCGCGCGCGGGGCCTCGTCGCCCCGGCAGCCGAGTAGAGGACCGATGGAGACCCGCGCCAATCTCGTCACCGTCGGCTTGTTCGTGCTCGCGTTGATCGCGGCGGGCTTCGGCTCGGCCTTCTGGCTTCTCAAGGGCTCCGATTCGAGCGGACGTGCGGCGATCACCGTCGTCTTCCCCGGCTCGGTGTCGGGGCTCGTCACCGGGGCCAGCGTCACCTTCAACGGCATCAAGGTCGGCGAGGTCGCGCGGCTGTCGTTCTCGCCCGACGATCCGGAACGGGTGGTGGCGCGGATCGCGGTGGAATCGACGACGCCGATCAAGACCGACAGTCACGTCTCGCTCGGTTATCAGGGCCTGACCGGCGTCTCCTTCGTCCAGGTCTGGGGTGGTTCGGCGGCGGCGCAGCGCCTGCTCGAGATCCCCGAGAACGATCGGGTGATGCTGGCCGAGCGCTCGACCGTCCAGGACATCATGGAAGGCGCGCAGCGCGTGCTGGCGCGGGTCGACAGCGCGGTCGGCACCATCGATCAGCTGGTCAAGGACAATGCCAAGTCGGTGGAGACCACGGCGCGCAACGTCGAGGCCTTCTCCAACGTGCTCGCCGAGAACAAGGACGGCGTCCGGAACTTCATGGATTCGGTCGGCAAGGCGGCGGACGTGCTCGCCAAGATCTCGGCCAAGGCCGAGACGCTGGTCGGCCATGTCGACGACCTCGTGGTCTCGGTCGACAAGACCCGGGTCGCCTCGATCGTCGATCATGCCGACGCCACCATGGCGCGGCTCGACGAGGCCTCCAAACGGGTCGACGGCATTCTCGCCAAGCTCGACGGTCTCGCCGGGTCCGACGAGGGCAAGGGGCTGGCGGTCAAGGCGGGCGACTTCCTCGACGAGGCGAAGGCGGCGGCCAAGTCGATCCGCGAGACGGCGGTGACCTTCCAGGCCAAGGCGGAGGCGATCTCGGCCGGGCTCGAGCGCTTCACCGGATCGGGCCTGCGCGATCTGCGTGACTTCGTCGCGGACGGGCGGCGCACGCTCTCCACCATCGACCGGACGGTCGGCAATCTCGATCGCGACCCCAAGCGGTTGATCTTCGGCGGCCAAGGCGGCAACGTGCCGGAATATTCGGGGAATCGGCGATGACGAGCGGACGGAGAGAGGGGCGGGGTCGACGGCGCGCGGGGATCGCGGCGCGTCTCTTCGCGGCCGTGGCGCTGTCGGGCCTCGTCGCCGCCTGCGCCTCGATCGCCGGGCCGACGCCGATCGACACGTTCGATCTCACCGCGCCGGTGGTGGTCACCCCGGCGCGGGGGCGCACGCTGCAGGTGCTGGTGCCCGAGCCGGTGGTCGATCGCGCCTATGACGGCGACCGGCTGCTGGTGCGGCCGAGCGCCACGGAGATCGCCTATTTCGCCGGGGCGCAATGGTCGGACCGGCTGCCGCGCCTGATCCAGTCGCGGCTCGTCGAGGCGCTCGAGAAGTCCGGCCGCTTCCATGCCGTGGGACGGCCGGGGCAGGGGCTGGCGATCGATCGTCAGATGATCGTCGACATTCGCGCCTTCGATTATCTGGTCGCGGAGCGGCGGGTCGAGGTGGCGCTGTCGGTCAAGACCATGGACGATCGCAACGGCCGGGTGCTGACCGTGGTGGAACATCGCGCCGAGGCGCCGGTCGCGGGCGACACGGCGAAGGACGTGGTGCTCGCCTTCGATGCCGCCTTCGGCCGGGTGCTCGGCGAGATCGTCGCCGGGGCGGGGCGCTGAGGCGCGATCACGCGGTTGCTATCGGCCGTGAGCCTTTTCCATGAAACGAATCCGCTCCACGTTCCGTAGTGTGGTCACGAGGCACGAACGGAGGCGAGGACCATGCGGTTCGGACGGCGATCCTGGGAGATTCCCGAGGCGGAAGTGACACCGGAGGCGGTGTTCGCCGAGCGGCGGCGCCTGCTCGGCTTCGCCGCCGGCGGGCTGGCGGCGGGGCTGGTCGGCCTGCCGCGCGGGGCGCGGGCGGCGGCGATCGACGGCCTGTTGCCGGCGAAGGCCAATCCGGCCTTCGGGCAGGGCGACACGCAGACCGCCGAAAAGGCGGCGACGAGCTACAACAATTTCTACGAATTCGGCCTCTCCAAGAACATCGTGGCGGCCTCCAAGAAGCTGCCGACGACGCCGTGGACGATCACCATCGACGGGCTGGTGGAGAAGCCGCTCACGCTCGACATCGACGATCTCCTGAAGAAGGTCTCGCTCGAGGAGCGGATCTATCGCCATCGCTGCGTCGAGGCGTGGTCGATGGTGGTGCCGTGGACCGGCTTTCCCGTGGCGGAGCTGGTGAAGCTCGCGGCGCCGAAGGCGGAAGCCAAATATCTCCTGATGGAGAGCTTCATGAACCCCAAGGTCGCGCCCTATCAGAGCGCGCCGCAATATCCCTGGCCCTATGTGGAGGGGCTGACACTCGCCGAGGCGCGGAACGATCTCGCCTTCCTCGCCGTCGGGATCTACGGCAAACCGATGCCGACCCAGAACGGCGCGCCGATCCGGCTGGCGGTGCCGTGGAAATACGGGTTCAAGTCGGCCAAGTCGATCGTCCGCTTCTCCTTCGTGGCGAAGCGTCCGCAGACCTTCTGGGAGGCGCTGGGGCCGGACGAATACGGCTTCTGGGCCAACGTGAACCCCAAGGTCGCGCATCCGCGCTGGTCGCAGGCGAACGAGCGGCGGATCGGCACCGAGGAGATGATCCCGACCCGGCTCTTCAACGGCTACGAGGCCGAGGTCGCCGGGCTCTATCAGGGGATGGAGAAGGAACGGCTCTACATGTGAGGGTGAGGGCGCGAGGCGATGCCGCTTCGCGCCCTCGTCGTCAGAACGTCCAGCGCTCCGCCTTGGAGATCAGGAAGTCGCGGAACACCTTGACGCGGGCGGTGTTGCGCATCTCCTCGGGGTAGACGAAGTAGCAGTCGAAGGCCGGCACGTCGGCCTCGGGGATCAGCTGCACCAGATCCGAATTGCCGTCGATCAGATAGTCGGGCAGCAGCGCCACGCCGACGCCGCGCTGGACCGCGCGCTTGATCGCCAGGACCGAATTGATCTTCAGGCAGGGCCGGCGCGGTGTGTTGAGCGGCCGGCCGGCGGTCTCCAGCCAGTTCATGTCGCGCAGATAGACCGGGGCCGAGGAGCCGAAGGTGATGATGCGGTGATTGTCGAGTTCCTCGATCGTCTCCGGATTGCCGTGGCGCTTCAGATAGGCCGACGAGGCGTAGAGATGATAGTGGATGGCGAAGAGCTTGCGCTGGATCAGGTCCGGCTGCACCGGCTGGCGCACGCGCAGCGCGACGTCGGCCTCGCGCATGGCGAGATCGAGTTCCTGATCGTCGAGGATCAGCTCCAGCTCGACTTCCGGGTAGAGGTCGACGAATTCGTGGATCCTGGACGTCAGCCAGGAGGTGCCGAGGCCGACGGTGGTGGTGACGCGCAGCGTGCCGGTCGGCTTCTCGCGGGTCTCGACGAGGCGGGAGCGGGCCTGCTCGAGCTTCAGCATCACCTCGCGGGCGGTGCGGAACAGGAGCTCGCCCTGCTCGGTCAGGATCAGGCCACGGGCATGGCGATGAAACAGCGGCACGCCGAGATCCTGCTCGAGGGCGGAGACCTGACGGCTCACCGCCGACTGGCTCATCTCGAGGAATTCACCCGCATGGGTGAAGGACCCCGCGTCGGCGGCGGCGTGAAAGATCCTCAGCTTGTCCCAATCCACGGATGCTTCCCCCCAAGTGTCTGTCGTCCGTCGCGGCCTCGCGTCCGCGCGGGTCCGGTCGGCGCCGCTCAGGCGCCGTGTCCGGCCAGATATTTTTCGGCCTCGAGCGCGGCCATGCAGCCCATTCCGGCGGCGGTGACGGCCTGACGGAAGACGTCGTCGGCGACGTCACCGGCGGCGAAGACGCCGGGGATCGAGGTGCGCGACGTGCCGGGCTCGACCCAGAGATAGCCGGACGGCTTCAGTTTCAGTTGCCCCTCGAAGAGTTCGACCGCCGGCTTGTGGCCGATCGCCACGAAGAGGCCGTCGCAGGGGATCTCGCGCAGGGCGCCGGTCACGGTGTCCTTCAGACGCACGCCGGTCACCGACGGCGGCATGCCGCCCGCGCCCAGAACCTCGTCGACGGCCGCGTTCCAGATCACCTCGATCTTCGGGTTCTCGAACAGGCGGTTCTGCAGGATGCGTTCGGCGCGGAAATCCTCGCGGCGATGGACCACCGTCACCTTGGAGGCGTGGTTGGTCAGATAGAGCGCCTCCTCGACGGCGGAGTTGCCGCCGCCGACCACGACCACTTCCTTGCCGCGATAGAAGAACCCGTCGCAGGTGGCGCAGGCGGAGACGCCGAAGCCGCGGAACTTCTCCTCCGACGGCAGGCCGAGCCACTTCGCCTGGGCGCCGGTGGCGATGATCAGCACGTCGCAGGTCCAGGTGTCGCCGCCGTCGAGCGTCAGAGTGAAGGGCTTGGCCGAGAGGTCGGCCTTCACCACCGTGTCGGAGACGAAGTTCGTGCCGCAATGCTCGGCCTGGAGGCGCATCTGCTCGACCAGCCACGGGCCCTGGATCGGCTCGGCGAAGCCGGGGTAGTTCTCGACCTCGGTGGTGACCGTCAGCTGGCCGCCGATCTGGATGCCGGCGATCAGCACCGGCTCCAACATGGCGCGGGCGGCATAGATGGCGGCGGTGTATCCGGCCGGGCCGGAGCCGATGACGAGGACGCGGGCGTGATGCTGGGGCATCGGATCTCCATTCCCTTCGGGGAAAGCAAGGTTCATCTCATCATATAGTCCAAGGGGTGGGGATTCCCCAACCCCCCGCGACAAGAAAACGACCGTTTCACAACCATTTACGATGCGCCCACATCCATTGTTCGGGATGCTCGCGGATCCATTCCTCGAAGACGGCGTGGATGGAGCGGGTCAGGCTCTCGACGTCGGCGTTCGCGTCGTCGGTCCGGGGCACCTCGAGCCAACGGCCGTCGAGCCGGAAATGGGCGCCGTGGGTGCGGATCGAGCGGCCGACGAAGAGCGGCAGACCGAGGCGGCGGGCGAGAAGGGCGGGGAAGGGCGTGGCGGCGGCGGGGCGGCCGAAGAAGTCGAGGGTGATCCCGGTCGGGTCCTTGAGATCGGCCAGGATCGCCAGCGTCGCGCCGGACTTGGCGAGCGACTTCAGCTTGACGGCGATGGTGCGGTCGAGCGCCATCAGGCCGCCGGCGTAGAGGGCGCGGCGGCGTTCGGCGAGCCATTGCTCGACCGCCGGATTGCGCAGCGGCTTGTAGACGGCGCGCAGGTCGAGGCCGGCGGCGGCGAGGGGCACCGACACCAGCTCCCAATTGCCGGTGTGGAGCGAGACGAAGATCGCGCCGCCGCGCGCCTTCTCGAACGTGTCGGGCGGGAGATGGTCCCAGGTGATGCGCTCCGGCTCCTTCAGGAGCTCGGGCAGCAGGATCGTCTCGGCGGCGGTGCGGCCGAGGTTCTCCCACATGTCGAGGACGAGCCGCCGCCGGGTGGCCGCGTCCATCTCGGGGAAGGCGGCGGCGAGATGGCCGTGGACGCGGGCATGGCGCTGGTTCAGCGGCGCGAAGAGGCGCCAGGCGAGGCCCATGAAGGCCGAGGCGCGATCGACGCCGAGGAGGCCGAGCAGACGCGCGACCACCACCAATCCCCAATATTGCACGCGATGCGAGATCCGACGCCGTCCGGCGGCGGAGAACACGGCAGTGAGTGGGGTCGTCGCCATCGCATTCCGAGGGGTTCTGCGGGGGGAGCCCCGCGCTTGCGAACGGTTCTTAGCGAATGCGCCCCCCCGGAGCAAGGAGAGGGCGGCGCGCGGTGGACCTCGTCGCGGCCTTGATCTAGAGAGGGAGCTCTTCGCGAGAGCGCGGCCGGAACGGGAGACGTTCGATGATCGTGGTGACGGGCGGGGCCGGAATGATCGGCGCCAATCTGGTGATGGCGCTCAACGGGGAGGGCCGCGACGACATTCTGGTGGTCGACGACCTCACCGACGGCACCAAATTCGCCAATCTCGTCGAGGCGCGCATCGCCGACTATCAGGACAAGGACGATTTCCTCGCCCGCATCCTCGCCGGCGAGGAGATGGGGATCGAGGTGATCTTCCATCAGGGCGCCTGCTCGGCCACCACCGAGTGGGACGGGCGCTTCATGATGAAGGTCAACTACGACTACACCAAAGCGCTCTATCACTATTGCAAGACCCGCAAGATTCCCTTCGTCTACGCCTCCTCGGCGGCGGTCTACGGCGGCGGGACGACGTTCCGCGAAGAGTATGAATTCGAGGCGCCGCTCAACGTCTACGGCTGGTCGAAGAAGCTCTTCGACGACTATCTGCGCCGCAATCATCGCGAGGGCGACCCGCCGGTGGTGGGGCTTCGCTACTTCAACGTCTACGGACCGCGCGAGGGCCACAAGGGCACCATGGCCTCGGTCGCCTTCCACCTCTTCAACCAGGTGAAGCGCGGCGAGAACCCCAAGCTCTTCGGCGCCTGGGAGGGCTACGGGCCGGGCGAGCAGAGCCGCGACTTCGTTCATGTCGAGGACGTGGCGGCGGTCAATCTGTGGTGCTGGCACAAGGGCGTCTCGGGCATCTTCAACTGCGGCACCGGGCGCTCGCAGCCGTTCAAGACGGTCGCCGAAGGGGTGATCGCCGGGCTCGGACAGGGCCGGATCGAGTTCATCGACTTCCCCGACCATCTCAAGGGGCGCTATCAGAGCTTCACCCAGGCGGACATGTCGAAACTGCGCGCGGCCGGCTACAACGGCGCCTTCCGCGACGTGGAGACCGGCGTTCGGGAGTATGTCGAATGGCTCCGCGCGCGATCCTCGTGATCGGCCCGCGCTGGGTCGGCGACATGGTGATGGCCCAGTGCCTGTTCTCGGCGCTGAAGGCGCGCGAGCCCGACGCCGCGATCGACGTGGTGGCGCCGACCTGGGCGACGCCGCTCCTCGACCGGATGCCGGAGGTGCGGCGACGGATCGACGCGCCCTTCCGCCCGAAGGAATTCGGGCTCGGCGCGCGGTGGCGGCTCGGGCGGGAACTCGCCGGGCGCTACGACGCGGCCTATGTGCTGCCGGGCAGCTGGAAATCGGCGCTGGTGCCGTTCTTCGCGCGGGTGCCGGTCCGGATCGGCTATCGCAAAGAGATGCGCTACGGGCTCCTCACCCGCATGCCGGCGCTGCCGAAGGCGCTGAAGCGCAAGACCGCCGACACCTATTTCCGCCTCGCCGAGGTCGACGGGCCGCGCCCGGATCCGAGGCTCACGGTCGACGTCGCCAATCGCGATCGGCTGCTCGCCGCGCATGGGCTCGCGGTGGGCGGCTACGTCGCCTTCATGCCGGGGGCGGAATACGGGCCGGCCAAGCGCTGGCCGTCGCGGCACTACGCGGCGCTGGCGGCCGAACGCATGGCGGCGGGCGACCGGGTGATCCTGCTCGGCAGCCCCAAGGACGCCGAGGTGGGCGCCGAGATCGTCGCGCTGGCGCCCGGCGTCATCGATCTGACCGGCCAGACCCGGCTCGAGGACGCGATCGATCTCCTCTCGGCGGCGCGGCTCGCGGTCTGCAACGACAGTGGTCTGATGCACGTGGCGGCGGCGGTCGGCACGCCGGTGGTCGCCGTCTACGGTTCGACCTCGGCGGAGAACACGCCACCGCTCTCGCGGCGCGCGGAGATCGTCACGCTCGGGCTCTCCTGTTCGCCCTGTCACGAGAAGGTCTGCCCGCTCGGCCATCTCGACTGCCTCGAGAAGCTCGAGCCCGGTCTCGTCGCGGCGGCGGCGGCGCGGGTGACGGGGAAGGCGGGCGAATGAAGGCGCTGCTGGTCAAGACCTCGTCGATGGGCGACGTGATCCACACCTTCCCGGCGGTGACGGAGGCGCTGGCGAAACGGCCGGATCTGATCATCGACTGGCTGGTGGAGGAGAGTTTCGTCGAGGTGGCGCGGCTCCATCCGGGCGTGCGCAAGGTGATCCCGGTGGCGGTCCGGCGCTGGCGCAAGGGGATTCTCCGGGCGGAGACGCGGGCGGAGATCTCCGGCGTGCGGCGGGCGCTGCGGCTCGAGACCTACGATCTCGTCCTCGACGCGCAGGGGCTGATCAAGAGCGCCTGGCTCGCCCGTTTCGCCCGCCGGCCGATCGAGGGGTTCGACAAGCGCAGCGTGCGGGAATGGCCGGCGAGCCTCGTCTATGCGCGCGGCCACACCGTCGCCCGCGAGGGCCATGCGATCGAACGGACGCGGCGGCTGTTCGGAGCGGTGTTCGGCTACGAGCCGGACCTCGAGCACTTCGCCTCCGGCCTCGAGCGCGACGGGCCCGGCAGCGACGAGGTCTTTCTCCTGCACGGCACGACCTGGCCGACCAAGCGCTGGCCGACCGGCGCCTGGATCGATCTGGCGCGCGGGCTGGTCGCGCGCGGGCTGGTGCCGGTCGTCACTCATGCCGACGCGGTCGAGGCGACGGTGGCGGAGGCGATCGCGGCGGCGGTGCCTGGTGTCGTCCATCTGCCCAGGACCCGGCTCGGCGTCCTGGCGGACCGGCTCGGCCGGGCACGCGGCGCGGTCGGGGTCGATACCGGGCTGACGCATCTCTCCGCCGCCTTCGGCCTGCCGACGGTGGCGCTCTTCTCCTCTACGGTGCCGGGGCTGACCGGGCCGATGGGGCGGGCGACGGAGGTGATCGCCTCCGAGGCGTCCTGCGCGCCGTGCCGGCAGCGGACCTGCCGGTTGACGCCGGGCGCCGCCGTTCTCGCCTGTCACGCCACCATGGGGGCGGACCGCGTCCTCGCCTCGATCGATCGGTGGGCCCCATGAGCGAGCCGCGTCTCTCCGCGATCCTGATCACCCGCGACGAGGCAGCGGATCTGCCCGAGTGCCTCGCCTCACTCGCCTTCTGCGACGAGATCGTGGTGGTCGATTCCGGATCGACCGACGCCACCGTGGCGATCGCCGAGGGGGCCGGCGCGCGGGTGACGGTGACCTCGGACTGGCCGGGCTTCGGGCCGCAGAAGCAGCGGGCGCTCGACCTCGCGACGGGCGACTGGGTGTTGTCGATCGACGCCGACGAGCGGATCCCGGCCGATCTCGCGGCGGAGATCCGGGCGGCGATCGCGCGCGGCGAGGCGGAGGCCGGGTTCCGGCTCAACCGGCGTTCGAGCTTCCTCGGCCGGTTCCTGCTCCACGGCGGCTGGTATCCCGACCGGATCCTGCGGCTGGCGCGACGCGAGGCGGCGCGGTTCACGCCCGACCGGGTCCACGAGCGGCTGGTGGTCGAGGGGGCGGTCGGCGATCTCTCCGCCGACATGGTCCACCATTCCTATCGCTCGATCGACGAGGTGCTCGACAAGGGCCGGCGCTATGCGCTCGCTTCGGCCGCCGAGCGGCGCGCGCGCGGCAAGCGCGGCGGGCTCGCCACCGCGCTCCTCAGGGCGACATGGGCGTTCCTGCGCCACTATCTCTTGAAACAGGGGTTCCGAGACGGGACGCACGGGTTCGTCGCCGCGCTCGCCAAGGCGCAGGAGACGTTCTGGCGCTGGCTCGCGGTCGGCTGGGAGAAGTAGCCGCGTCTCGTGAATGCGGACCCGGGGCGGAGTTTCGCGGAGGTCCTTCGTCCTGAGGCGCGAGCAACGTGAGCCTCGAAGGGCGAAGGGCCGAGAGGCACCGCCCGTCGATGCGTCGCATCCTTCGAGGCCCGCCCTGCGGTCGGGCGCCTCAGGATGAAGCCCGTCGGGGCGAGCCGGTGCTGGGCCTGTCCCTCCACCGGACGCGAAAACGGCGCCCGCGAGGGGCGCCGTTCGATCGATGGCCGGGCGGGGCGCGGCTCAGGCGTAGCGAACCGCCATCACCTCGTAGGAGCGAGCGCCGCCGGGCGAGATCACCTCGACGGTGTCGCCGATGTCCTTGCCGATGAGCGCGCGGGCGATCGGCGAGGAGATCGAGATCTTGCCCTGCTTCACGTCGGCCTCCATGTCGCCGACGATCTGGTACTTCTTCTCCTCCTCGGTGTCCTCGTCGATGAGGGTCACCGTGGCGCCGAACCTGATCTTGGTGCCGGTGAGCTTGGACACGTCGATGATCTCGGCGCGGCCGAGCTTGTCCTCGAGTTCCGCGATCCGGCCCTCGTTGTGGCTCTGCTGTTCCTTGGCGGAATGATATTCGGCATTTTCCGAAAGGTCGCCGTGGGCGCGCGCTTCCGAGATGGCCTGGATGATGCGCGGGCGCTCGACCTGCTGACGTTGCTTCAGCTCGGTTTCGAGAGCGGCATGGCCGCCCGCGGTCATCGGAATCTTCTCCATGGGTCTCGACCCTTCCTCATGCGCCCGGTATCGCCGAGCGTCGAACGGTGAACGAACACGGCTCACGTCCTCGCGACGGGAGCCGTGTGTCGTCGTCGGTCCCGCGTCTCGGCCGAGGCCTCGCGCGGGGATGTGTCACGTCGCTCGACGCGCCTCGGGCGCGATCACGCGGCGTCCGTGAAATAGGCCTGGAGCGGTCGAACCTGCAGCTCGCCACCGGCATAGGCGACGATCGCTTCGGCGGCTGCGACCGCACCGGCGAGGGTCGTATAGTACGGCACTTTGTGCAAGAGGGCAGCACGGCGCAGCGACCGGCTGTCGGCGAGCGCCTGGGCGCCCTCGGTGGTGTTGATCACCAGCTGGACACCGCCGTTCTTGATCGCGTCGACGATGTGCGGACGCCCTTCCAGGACCTTGTTGATCTTGGTGGCGGGCACGTCGTGCTCGATGAAGTAGCGCTGGGTGCCGGAGGTGGCGATCACCTTGAAGCCGGTCGCCACCAGCGCGCGCACCGAGGCGAGGATGCGGTCCTTGTCCTCGTCGCGCACCGAGATGAAGACGGTGCCCTCGGTCGGCACGCGGGTGCCGGAGCCGAGCTGCGACTTGGCGAAGGCCATGGCGTAGTCGAAGTCGAGACCGATCACCTCGCCGGTCGACTTCATCTCCGGGCCGAGCACCGTGTCGACGCCGGGGAAGCGGGCGAAGGGGAACACCGCCTCCTTGACCGCGATGTGCTTCAGGGTCTTCGGGGCCAATCCGAACGAGGCGAGGCTCTCGCCGGCCATGACGCGGCTGGCGATCTTGGCGACCGGCTCGCCGATGGTCTTGGCGACGAAGGGCACCGTGCGCGAGGCGCGCGGGTTCACCTCGAGGATGAAGACCACGTCGTTCTGAACCGCGTACTGCACGTTCATCAGGCCGCCGACGTCGAGGGCCAGCGCCAGCTCGCGGGTCTGACGCTCGATCTCGGCGACGACCTCGCGCTTCAGCGAGTGGGTCGGCAGCGAACAGGCCGAATCGCCGGAGTGGATGCCGGCTTCCTCGATGTGTTCCATGATGCCGGCGATGTAGACGTCCTTGCCGTCGCAGAGCGCGTCGACGTCGACCTCGATCGCGCCGGAGAGGTAGCGATCGAAGAGGAGCGGGGACTTGCCCAGCACCATGTTGATCTGGCCGGTCTTGTCGTTCGGGTAGCGCGCCTTGACGTCGGCGGGCACCATGCCGGGCAGGGTGCCGTGCAGATAGGCGTCGAAGCCGGCGTCGTCGCGCACGATCTCCATGGCGCGGCCACCGAGAACGTAGGACGGGCGCACCACCAGCGGGAAGCCGAGGCTCTCCGCGACGAGGCGCGCCTGTTCGATCGAATAGGCGATGCCGTTCTCGGGCTGGCGCAGGGCGAGCTTGTCGAGCAGGCGCTTGAAGCGATCGCGGTCCTCGGCGAGGTCGATGGCGTCGGGCGAGGTGCCGAGGATCGGGATCCCGGCCTTCTCCAGCGCGTCGGCGAGCTTCAGCGGGGTCTGGCCGCCGAACTGGACGATGACGCCCTTCAGCGTGCCGTTCTGCTTCTCCGTCTCGAGGATCTCCAGCACGTCCTCCGCCGTCAGCGGCTCGAAATAGAGCCGGTCGGAGGTGTCGTAGTCGGTGGAGACGGTCTCCGGGTTGCAGTTGACCATGATGGTCTCGAAGCCCGCGTCGGAGAGCGCGAAGGCGGCGTGACAGCAGCAGTAGTCGAACTCGATGCCCTGGCCGATGCGGTTCGGTCCGCCGCCGAGGATGACGATCTTGTTCGCCGCGCTCGGACGGGCCTCGTCGGCGAGGGTGCCGGCGAAGGGGGTCTCGTAGGTCGAGTACATGTAGGCGGTCGGCGCCGCGAATTCGGCGGCGCAGGTGTCGATGCGCTTGAAGACCGGGCGCACGGCGAGCGTGGCGCGGAGCGCCTTCACCTCGGCCTCGGCCATGCCGGCGAGCTCGGCGAGACGGGCGTCGGAGAAGCCCATCGCCTTGAGGGCGCGCAAGGCTCCCGCGGTCTTCGGCAGGCCGTGCTCGCGGACCTTGGCCTCGGTGTCGACGATCTCGCGGAACTGCTCGAGGAACCAGGGGTCGATCTTGCAGGAGGCGTGGATCTGCTCGTTCGAGACGCCGAGGCGCATGGCCTGGGCGACGGCGCGCAGGCGATCGGGGGTCGGCGTGCCGAGGACGGCGCGGATGGCGTTCTTGTCGTCGCCCTGGCCGAGGCCGGGGATCTCGATCTCGTTGAGGCCGGTCAGGCCCGTCTCGAGACCGCGCAGGGCCTTCTGGAGGCTCTCCTGGAAGGTACGGCCGATCGCCATGACCTCGCCGACCGACTTCATCGCGGTGGTGAGCGTCGGCTCGGCGCCGGGGAACTTCTCGAAGGCGAAGCGCGGGATCTTGGTGACGACGTAGTCGATGGTCGGCTCGAACGAGGCCGGGGTGGCGCCGCCGGTGATGTCGTTGGCCAGTTCGTCGAGCGTGTAGCCGACGGCGAGGCGCGCCGCGACCTTGGCGATCGGGAAGCCGGTCGCCTTGGAGGCCAGCGCCGAGGAGCGCGACACGCGCGGGTTCATCTCGATGACGATCATGCGGCCGGTCGCCGGATCGATGGCGAACTGGACGTTGGAGCCGCCGGTCTCGACGCCGATCTCGCGCAGAACCGCCAGCGAGGCGTCGCGCATGATCTGGTATTCCTTGTCGGTCAGCGTCAGCGCCGGGGCGATGGTGATCGAATCGCCGGTGTGGACGCCCATCGGATCGACGTTCTCGATCGAGCAGACGATGATGCAGTTGTCCGCGCGATCGCGGACGACCTCCATCTCGTATTCCTTCCAGCCGAGCACCGATTCCTCGATCAGCACCTCGTTGGTCGGGGAGGCGTCGACGCCGCGCTCGACGATGTCGATGAATTCCTCGCGATTGTAGGCGATGCCGCCGCCGGTGCCGCCGAGCGTGAAGGACGGGCGGATGATGGCGGGCAGGCCGATCTCGTCGAGCGCCGGCAGCGCCTCGGCGAGCGAATGGGCGAGGATCGACTTCGGCGTGTCGAGGCCGATCTTGGTCATCGCCTCGCGGAAGCGCTCGCGATCCTCGGCCTTGTCGATGGCATCGGCCGTGGCGCCGATCATCTCGACGCCGAACTTCTCCAGCACGCCCATCTTGCGCAGGCTGAGCGCGCAGTTGAGCGCGGTCTGGCCGCCCATGGTCGGGAGCAGCGCGTCGGGGCGCTCCTTCTCGATGATCCTGGCGACCACCTCCGGCGTGATCGGCTCGACGTAGGTGGCGTGGGCCAGATCCGGGTCGGTCATGATCGTCGCCGGATTGGAGTTGACCAGAATGATCCGGTAGCCCTCGGCCTTCAGTGCCTTGCAGGCCTGGGTGCCGGAATAGTCGAACTCGCAGGCCTGACCGATGACGATCGGGCCGGCGCCGATGACGAGGATACTCTGGATGTCGGTTCTCTTGGGCATGCGTGCTCGCGACCATGCCGACGCGATCGCTATGGGAGCGTCTCGCGCCGGTTCGTGTACCGGGTAAGTCGGAAATTCGTCCAGACCGGGCGGGGTTATAGGGGAAAAGACGGGCGCGGGGAAGGGGAAGCGTCGGTCGGGGACGTCGCATCCACCGCCGGTGACGATCGGACGTAACGGAACATATGCGGAAACAACGCTTTGTTTACCCCGGAGGCCGATCGTGACGCCTCATCGGGCGCGTCGCGGTCCCCGCCTCGCGCAGGGGAGCCTGTCGATGTTCAACTTTCACGCGATTTCCTTTCGTGTCGCGGCGGTCGTCGTTCTGGCGGTCGTGGCGGTCTCTGGTGTCGGTATCCTGGGCTATCTCGATCTGAGCACGTCCCTGCGCGAGCAGAAGGCGCAGGAGCTGCATCACCAGGTGGAGACGGCGGCGACCATCGTCGAGGGCTTCCGCGCGCGGGCGGCGAAGGGGGAGATGAGCGAGGCGGAGGCGCAGGCGGCGGCCAAGGCGGCGCTGCGGCCGGTGCGCTTCGGCGCCGACGGCAACTACTTCTTCGTCTACGACATGCAGGGCAACAACATCCTCCTGCCGGGCAAGCCCGAGCTCGAGGGCAAGAGCCTGATCGACATGAAGGACAAGAGCGGGCGCTTCATCGTCCGCGAGCTGATCGCTCTGGCGCGTGCCGGCGGCGGCCTCTACGTCTACGACTGGGTCAAGCCGGGCGACACGGAGGCGAGCGTCAAACTCTCCTACGCGCAGGGGATTTCCGGTTGGAACTGGATGCTCGGCACCGGCTTCCACGTGCCCGACATGGACGCGGCGCTGGCGGCGAGCTCGCGCAGCCTGATCGGCGCGACCCTGCTCGCCCTGGGCGCGCTGGCGGCGGCGGCCTGGGCGGTAACGCGCAGCATCGCGCGTCCGCTGTCGCGGCTCACCGGGTCGATGGACCGGCTCGTCGGCGGCGATCTCGACGCCGAGGTCGCCGGAGCGGCGCGGCGCGACGAGATCGGGCTGATCGCCCGCTCGGTGGTCGCCTTCCGCGATCTCCTGCGCCGGCGTCTCGCGGCGGAGGCGGCGGCCGAGCAGAAGCGCATCCTCGACGAGGAACACCGCCGCCAGGAGGTGCTCGCCGGGATGGCGAACGAATTCGACGGCAGCGTCAAGAAGACCGCCGGCGGCATGGACGTGACCGTCGCGGGGTTCGAATCGGCGGCGCGCGATCTCTCGGCGATGGCGGCGGACACCCGCGTCCAGGCGGAGAAGAGCGCCTCGGCCGGCCGCACGGCACGGGAGAACGTCCAGGCGGTGTCGAGCGCGGCGGAGGAGCTCTCCGCCTCGATCTCGGAGATCGTCGCCCAGGTCGATCACGCGGCGGAACTGACCGGCGGCGCGGTGCGCGACATGGTCCACGCGACCGAGGTGATCCACGGTCTCGACACGGCCTCCTCGGAGATCGGCAAGGTGGTGGCGCTGATCGAGGAGATCGCCTCGCAGACCAATCTCCTCGCCCTCAACGCCACGATCGAGGCGGCGCGCGCGGGCGAGGCCGGCAAGGGCTTCGCGGTGGTCGCCTCCGAGGTCAAGGTCCTGGCCGGGCAGACCTCCAAGGCGACCGAGGAGATCTCGCGCCGGATCGCCGTGATCCAGCAGGCGACCCAGGAGGCGGTGGCGGCGACCGGATCGGTCGGCGCCAGCATCGAGCGCGTCAACACCATTTCCTCTTCGATCGCCGGCACGCTCGACCAGCAGAACGCCGCCGTCGCGGAGATCTCCCATGCGATCACCGGCACCTTCGCCGCCGTCGGCGGGCTCGCCGCCGACATGGAGCGGCTGATGGCCAACGCGACCTCCTCCGACGGCAAGTCGAAGGAGGTGGCCGAGGCGGCGCGGCGCCTGCGCGGCGACACCGAACTGCTGCAGAGCCAGGTCGACCGCCTGATGCGGGAACTCAGGGTGGCTTGAGACGGCTCGAACGATCCGGGACGACGGCGGCGGAACCCATCCGCCGCCGTCTTCGTTTCGGCGAGGTGCGGGCGGGCTCGGCGTCTTTCGCGGAGACCCTTCCGCAGGGTATAGAGTCGACGGGATGCCTGCGGCGGATGATCCGTCGATCGAGGAGTGGCCGAGATGCGCTGGGATGGTCATCGCGAGAGCAGCAACATCGAGGACCGGCGCGACGACGGCGGCTTCGGCGGCGACGACACCGGCTCGGGCGGCGGCTATTCCGGCGGCGGTTTCGGCGGGTTGCCGATCAATCTCGGTGGGGGCGGCCTCGGCACGATCGTGGTGATGCTGATCATCGCCTGGGTGCTCGGCATCAATCCGCTGACCCTGCTCTCGGGGATGCCGGTCGGGCCGGGACAGTCGTCCTCGTCCTATCAGACGGCGCAGCCGAGCCGGACGTCGCCGGCGCGGCGCGACGATCTCACCCGATTCGTCGCGGTGGTGCTCGGCGACACCGAGGACCGCTGGAAGGAGATCCTGCCGGCGCAGGCGGGCGATCTCGTGCCGCGCGCCGCCGGCCTGCGCTACGAGGAGCCGAAGCTCGTCCTCTTCTCGGGCGCGACGCGCAGCCCCTGCGGGCAGGCGAGCGCGGCGACCGGACCGTTCTATTGCCCGGCCGATCGCAAGGTCTACATCGACCTCGCCTTCTACGACGAACTGAAGACGCGCTTCCGCGCCCCCGGCGACTTCGCCCAGGCCTATGTGATCGCCCACGAGATCGGCCATCACATCCAGAATCAGCTCGGCATCCTCCCGGCCTTCAATCAGGCGCGGGCGCGGATGAGCGAGAAGGAGGCGAACCGCGCCTCGGTCAAGGTCGAGCTCCAGGCCGACTGTTTCGCCGGGGTGTGGGCCCATTTCGCCCAGAAGGAGCGCGACTTCATCGAGCCGGGCGACATCGACGAGGCGCTCAACGCGGCGAGCCGGATCGGCGACGATTCGATCCAGAAGACCATGCGCGGCTACGTCGTGCCCGACAGCTTCACCCACGGCTCGTCGGCGCAGCGGCAGCGGTGGTTCAAGGCCGGCTTCGACAGCGGGCGGCTCGGCTCCTGCGACACGTTCAAGGCGACGACTCTGTGAGGGGGGTGGGGCGCGCCGGTCTCGGCCGCGCCGCCGCCATGCGCGCGCCGACGATGCAGCCGACCACGGCGACGGTGGCGGCGACCAGACCGAGGCCGATCGTTTCGCCGAGCAGCAGTCCCGCCAGGATCAGGCCGAGGAAGGGCTGGAGCAGCTGCAGCTGCGACACCGCCGCGACGCCGCCGCGCTCGAGGCCGCGATACCAGAAGACGAAGCCGAGCCACTGGCTGATCGCCGCCGTATAGGCGAGGCCGCCCATCGCCGAGGGGGCGACGCGGCTCCAGTCGGGCCATTCTCCGACGACGCCGACGAGCGCCCAGGGCAGGGCGAGGAGCACGGCCCAGGAGATCACCCGCCAGCCGCCGAGCCGGGTCGAGAGCCGCGCGCCCTCGGCATAGCCGAGGCCGGCCGAGACGACCGCCGCGACGATGAGGCCGTCGCCCCGGAGCGTGCCGGCGAGCGAGCCGGAGAGCGCATAGGTCGCGACCACGGCGCTGCCGGCGGCGGCGAAGAGCCAGAAGGCCGGGCGCGGCGCGGTGGCGCCCCGGGCGATGGCGAAGGCGGCGGTGAAGAGCGGCAGCAGGCCGATGAAGAGCGTCGCCCGGCCGGCGCCGATCTCGCGCAGCGCCAGCGCCGAGAAGAGCGGGAAGCCGACCACCACCGTGGCCGCGACGACGGCGAGGGCGACGAATTCGCGCGGGCGCGGCAGCGGCCTCGGCGCGACGGTTAGGGCGAGGCCGGCGAAGAGCGCGGCGCCGGCGGCGCGGGCGTGCGTCGAGAACAGCGGATCGAGGTCGATCACCGCGAAACGGGTCGCCACCAGCGATCCGGAGAACATCGTCACGCCGATCAATCCGTCGATCAGCCCCGCCCGGCGCCCGTCCATCCCGTCTCTCCGTTCGCTGCCGCCCTTCGCGGCGGGTCGCAGAATGGCGTGACGCGCCGGGAGGATCGAGGTACGATCACGGTACGGTCGTTCGAACCGTACCGATACGTTCGGCAGGACGGTCCATGGACATCGTCGTCGACAGAGACGGACATTCGACGCTGGTCGCGGCCGTGGTGGCGGCGGTCGAGCGGGCGATCGACGAGCGGCGGCTGACGCCCGGCGCGCGGCTGCCGTCGATCCGACGCTTCGCCGAGGCGCAGGGCCTTTCGAAATCGACGGTGGTGGAGGCCTACGACCGGCTGGTGGCGGCGGGGCGCGCGGTGTCGCGGCCGGGCTCGGGCTTCACCGTGGCCGCGGCGCCGCGGCTTCCGGTCGAGCCGGGGCCGGTCGTCGATCGCGACATCGATCCGTCCTGGGTGATGCGGCAGTCGCTCGAACTCGACCCGTCGGTGCCGAAACCCGGCTGCGGCTGGCTGCCGAGCGAATGGCTGGAGGAGGCGGGGATCCGCCGGGCGCTGCGGGCGGTGGCGCGCGATCCCGCCGCCCGCCTCGTCGACTACGGTCCTCCGCTCGGCCATGCGGGGCTGCGCCGTCAGATCGCGATCCGGCTCGGCGAACGCGGCATCGCGGTCGAGCCGTCTCGAGTGTTGCTCACCGCCGGGGCCTCGGCGGCGGTCGATCTTGTGCTCAGGCGGCTGGTCGAGCCGGGCGACACGGTCTTCGTCGACGATCCCTGCTACTACAACTTCCGCGCCAAGCTGAAGCTGCATCGGGCGCGGGTGGTCGGCATTCCCTTCCATCCCGACGGGCCCGATCTCGAGGTCTTCGAGCGCGAGGCGGAGGTGCTCCGGCCGAAGCTCTATCTGACCAATTCCGGCCCGCACAATCCGACCGGCGGGCGGATCGGCCCGGCGACGGCGCATCGGCTGCTCAATCTCGCGGGGCGCTACGACTTCGCGGTGATCGAGGACGACGTCTTCGCCGATTTCGAGGGGCGGCCGTCGCCTCGGATGGCGGCGCTCGACGGGCTGACGCGGGTGGTCCACGTCGGGTCCTTCTCCAAGACGCTGTCGTCGGCCATTCGGCTCGGCTGGATCGCGGCGCGGCCGGAGTTGATCGAGGATCTGACCGAGGCGAAGCTCGCGACCTCCTTCACCAACGACGATCTGGCGGCGCAGGTGATCCACCGTCTCCTCGCCGACGGCAGCTATCGCCGCCACGTCGAAGGCCTGCGCCGGCGCATCGCCGAGGCGCGCGGGCGGGTGGTGCGGTCGCTCGACCGGGTCGGTCTCGTGCCCCGGAGCGGGGCGGAGGAGGGGATCTTCGTCTGGGCGGAACTGCCCGTGGGGGTCGAGGCGAGCGAGATTTCGAAACGCGCGGCGGCGGCGGGGATCGTCTTCGCGCCGGGCAACGTCTTCTCGCCGTCGCTCTCGGCCGGCCGCTTCCTGCGCTTCAACGTCGCCCAGTCGGGCGATCCGCGCGTCTGGGCGTTTCTGCGCGAGGCGCTGGAGGGGGGGCGATGACGCGAAACGGCCGGATCTCGGGGAGATCCGGCCGTCGAACGCGTCTCTTCGGAGCCTTTCCGGCTCGCCTCAGGCCCGCTCGGGCAGGACCGGCTCGCCCTTCTTCTCGCGGATCAGGTTCATGAAGCGCGTGAAGAGATAGTGGCTGTCGCGGGGGCCGGGCGAGGCTTCCGGGTGGTACTGCACCGAGAAGATCGGCTTGCCCTCGACCGCGATGCCGCAGTTCGAGCCGTCGAAGAGCGAGACGTGGGTCTCGACGACGCCCGCCGGCAGCGTGTCGCGATCGACCGCGAAGCCGTGGTTCATCGAGGTGATCTCGACCTTGTCGGTGGTGAAGTCCTTGACCGGATGGTTGGCGCCGTGGTGGCCCTGATGCATCTTCATGGTCTTGGCGCCGAGCGCCAGCGCCAGCATCTGGTGGCCGAGGCAGATGCCGAAGGTCGGCACGCCCGAGGCGATCACGCCCTGGATGGTCGGCACCGCGTAGACGCCGGTGGCGGCGGGGTCGCCGGGGCCGTTCGACAGGAACACGCCGTCGGGCGCGAGCGCCAGCACCTCGTCGGCGGTCGCGGTCGCCGGCAGCACGGTGACCTTGCATCCGGCATCGGCGAGGAGGCGCAGGATGTTGCGCTTGACGCCGAAGTCGAGGGCGACGACGTGGAGCTTCGGGTCGGTCTGGCGGCCGTAGCCCTTACCCAGTTCCCAGGTGGTCTCGTCCCAGACGAAGGACTGGGCGGAGGTGACCATCGGCACCAGATCCATGCCCTCGAGGCCCGGCCACGCGGCGGCTTCCGCCTTCAGCGCGGGAAGATCGAAGACGCCGTCGGGCGAATGGGCGATCACCGCGTTGGGCATGCCCTTGTCGCGGATGAGGGCGGTGAGCGCGCGGGTGTCGATGCCGGAGATGCCGACGATGCCGCGGGCCTTCAGCCAGGCGTCGAGATCGCGCGAGGCGCGCCAGTTCGACGGCGAGGTGATCGGCGCCTTCAGCACGCAGCCGCGCACGCCGGAGGACGAGGCCATGTTGACGGTCTCGATGTCCTCGTCGTTGACGCCGATGTTGCCGATGTGGGGGAAGGTGAAGGTGATGATCTGGCCGGCGTAGGAGGGGTCGGTGAGGATCTCCTGGTAGCCGGTGATGGCGGTGTTGAAGCAGACCTCGCCCACCGCCGAGCCGGTGGCGCCGAGGCCGACGCCCTCGATGACGGTGCCGTCGGCCAACACCAGGAGGGCGGTCGGCTTCTGTTCGGCCCAGACGTCGTCGGTCATGTCGTTCATCCCGAAAGGGGGTCGCGCGTGGGCGCTCTCGCGGGTCGCTCGGACGGCCTCGGGGGAGGCCATGTCCGGGCGCGCGACGTCCGACCCCGCGAAGGTCGTCGCCCGCTCGTTCGCGCGGATATAGGGGGAAGCCCGGAGGCGGTCAACTGCGGGGCAGGGTCGCGGCCATCGTATCCACCGCCGGAATGGGCTATGGAGGGCGCCGAACGGCCGGACCGGCCGAGACGACGACGCGAGAGCGAGGAGAAATCGATGCGCGAGGAACTGAACGCGGCGGTGAAGACCGCGATGAAGGCGGGCGACAAGGCGCGGCTCTCGACGCTCCGGATGATGACCTCGGCGATCAAGGACAAGGACATCGCCGCGCGCACCGAGGGCGGCGGCGAGGGCATCTCGGATGCGGCGATCGGCGAGCTTCTCTCCAAGCTGGTCAAGAGCCGCGAGGATTCCGCCAAGCTCTACGACGACGGCGGCCGTCCCGAACTCGCCGCCAAGGAGCGCGAGGAGATCGCCGTCATCCGTGAATTCATGCCGCGCCAGATGGACGAGGCGGAGGCCAAGGCGGCGATCGTCGCGCTCGTCGCCGAGATCGGTGCCGCCGGTCCGAAGGACATGGGCCGCGTCATGGCCGCGCTCAAGGAGCGGTTCACCGGCAAGATGGACTTCGGCAAGGCCTCGGGTCTGGTCAAGGCGGCGCTGACCGCGTGAGAGAGGGCGCATGGGCGCGATCGGCCTCTATGTCCTGGCGGCGGTCGCGGAGATCGCCGGCTGTTTCGCCTTCTGGGCGTGGCTGAGGCTCGGCCGGTCGGTCCTGTGGCTCGCGCCGGGGATGGTGTCGCTGGCGCTCTTCGCCTGGCTCCTCACCCGAGTCGAGGCCGAAGCGGCGGGGCGGGCCTATGCCGCCTATGGCGGCGTCTACATCTGTGCCTCGCTGCTCTGGCTGTGGGGCGCGGAAGGGGTGCGGCCGGATCGCTGGGATGTCGGCGGAGCCGGCGTCGCGCTCCTCGGCGCGGCGATCATCCTGTTCGGGCCGCGCGGCTGAGGCCGGTCCTCCGGTCCTGGCGAGGCGGCGCCGAATCCACGAAGTTCGACCCGTCATCCAAGATCTGCGACATGCGGTCCCTGCGGTGGAAACGCCGCAGGAATTTTTGATTCAGAGCAAGAATTAGACGTCGTCCAAATGCGAGGAGTGATCCAGATCGGACCGACGGCTCGCGGTTCGGACGGGAGGCGCGAGCGGGACGGCGTCGGACGATCACCCGAGGAGACCTGCCGGATCCACGCCGGCCGATCCGATGGAGACGTTCCATGACGCGTCCGATGTCCCTGATCTTCGCATCCCTCGCCGCCCTGGCGGGCTCCACCGCGATCGCGGTCGCGGCCTCCGACGAGCCGATCCAGCCGATCAAACCGGCGGTGGTCACCAAGCCGGCGATGGTCGACCTGGGCAAGAAGCTCTACTTCGATCCGCGCCTGTCGAAGTCCGGCTTCATCTCCTGCAATTCGTGCCACAACCTCTCGATGGGCGGCACCGACAATCTCCAGACCTCGATCGGCGATCATTGGCAGCAGGGGCCGATCAACGCGCCGACGGTGCTCAATTCCTCGATGAACCTCGCCCAGTTCTGGGACGGCCGCGCCAAGGACCTCAAGGCGCAGGCGGGCGGGCCGATCGCCAATCCCGGCGAGATGGGCTTCACCCATGCGCTCGCCGTCGAAGTGTTGAAGTCGATTCCGGCCTACGAGGCGGAATTCACCAAGGCCTTCGGCTCGCCCGGCGTCGACATCGACCGGGTGACGACGGCGATCGCCGCCTTCGAGGAGACGCTGGTCACGCCCAATTCGCGCTTCGACAAGTGGCTCGCCGGCGACAAGAAGGCGCTGACCAAGCAGGAACTCGCCGGCTACGAGCTCTTCAAGGATTCCGGCTGCACCGCCTGCCACAACGGTCCGGCGGTGGGCGGCGCCTCGTTCCAGAAGATGGGCGTGGTCGAGCCCTATCAGACCAAGAACAAGGCGGAAGGCCTCTCCGGCGTCACCGGCAAGGACGCGGACCGCTTCAACTTCAAGGTTCCGACGCTCCGGAACGTCGAGATGACCTATCCCTATTTCCACGACGGCGCCTATTGGAAGCTCACCGACGTGGTCGATCTGATGGGCCGTCTCCAGCTCGGCAAGACCTTCACGAAGGAGGAGAACGCCGACATCGTCGCCTTCCTGAAGACGCTGACCGGCGATCAGCCCGACTTCAAACTGCCGATCCTGCCGCCCTCGACCGACGAGACGCCGCGTCCGAAGCCGTTCGGCTGAGGTCTCGAGGCCGCGCCCTCGCCCCCGGGAAAGGGGCGGGGGGCGACCGGGCGGGGGAGCCTTTCGGGGCTTCTTTGGCGTCCGTCTCAGCATTGGACCGGATCTATCGGGTGAGGGGAAGACATGCCACGATCGCCCCTCACCCGCATCGGAAGGGGTCGATCATGGGTCGTGCCAGTCATCTCTCGCCGCTTCTGACCGAAATCACGGTCGCGACCCCCGGAGAACGCATGCCCGAGGTGACGGATCAGGATCTCGCCGATCGGCTCAGGGCGCAGGGCGTGTCGCTGACGCTGCAGCGGCTGGTCATCGCGCGGGTGTTGTTGTCGCATCCGGTCCATCTCACCGCCGATCAGGTGTGGGGCCGGGCCAAGGACATCATGCCGGAGATCAGCCGGGCGACGGTCTACAACACGCTCGATCTCTTCGAGCGCTCGGGGCTGCTGCGCCGTCTGATCATCGACGCGGAGAAGGTGGTGTTCGATTCGAACACCGCCCCGCATCACCATCTCTACGATTCCACCACCGGCGAGGTGGTCGACATCGCCCCGGGCGAGGTCCAGGTGATCGGCATGCCGACCCTGCCGCCCGGCCTCGAACTCGAGGACGTCGACGTCGTGGTGCGGGTCCGGCGGCGGTGATCACTCGGCCGCGTCGGGCTTGCGCTTGGCGCGGCGCTTTCGCGTGTGCGTCATGTAGGAGCGCAGCACGGCGTTGATCCGCTTCTGATACCCGGCGCCGCCTTCCTTGAAGAAGGAGAGGACGTCGTCGTCGAGGCGGATGGAGATCGGCGTCTTGGACGGGGGGATCACCAGGACGGCATTCTCCCAATCGGGGTCCAGGTCATCCTGCCAATCGGGGTCAGACCGCATCGCCTGCTCGATGTCGGCGTCGGTGAGCGCGTCGACGCGCGCCCAATCGGTCTTGTCCTTCAGTTCACCCTTGGCGCGCTTTTCACGGATCTCCTGGATCGTGTAGCGCACGATACGCTCTTCGCTCATTGGGTCTCACTCTTCGCGCCGAGATGATCCGGATCGACGTTCCTCGCCACGTGTAGATCACGGCGACGAGCCGGCCATGAACCGGACCGAGCGCCTTGCGGCGCGCTTCGTGCGGATAGGACAGCGCTTCGTCCAGATGAGGCTCGAAGAACAGGTCGACGACGTCTTCGAAGTCGATGCCGTGCTTCTCGATGTTGCCGAGCCTCTTGGGTTCATCCCACTCGAAGCCGGTGGCTTCGAGTGAATTATCGTGATGGTCGTCCATATGGCCTCCACACGGGGGGCACGGCCTTTACGGGGTGCCTCCCGCGATGCTGCGGTTTCGAAGCATGCGTGTTCCTTTCGATCTCTTTTCTTGTTGATGCACGCCGTCTCTGGCGAACGGAATTGTATATACAGTTGTGTTGCCTGATTTTCAAGGGCAGAGCAATTTGCCTGCCGTCGCATCCGGCCGCTCGATCCCCTATACTCCCCCCATGAAGTACCCTCCGCATATCCTCGACGAGATCCGCGCGCGGCTTCCGGTTTCGGAGGTCGTGGGGCGGCGCGTGCGGTTGAAGCGGCAGGGGCGCGAGTTCGCCGGGCTCTCGCCGTTCAATCCCGAGAAGACCCCGTCCTTCTTCGTCAACGATCAGAAGGGCTTCTATCACTGCTTCTCGTCCGGCAAGCACGGCGACGTGTTCCGCTTCCTGATGGAGACGGAGGGGCTCTCCTTTCCGGAGGCCGTCGAGCGGCTGGCGGCGGAGAGTGGGGTGCCGCTTCCGAAGCCCGACGTGCGCGAGGAGCGGCGCGAGCAGATGCGCGCCAGTCTCGCCGACGTCTGCGAGATGGCGGCGCGCTTCTTCGAGGACAATCTGAAGCTTGCCGCCGGGGCGACGGCGCGGGCCTATGTCGAGCGGCGGCGGCTCGAGCCGCGCACCGTCAAGGAGTTCCGCGTCGGTTGGGCGCCGGCGGAGCGCGAGGCGCTGAAGCGGCATCTCCTCGCCAAGGGGGTCGACGAGGCGGCGATGGTCGACGCCGGCCTCCTCATCAAGCCGGACGACGGCCGCTCGACCTACGATCGCTTCCGCAATCGCCTGATGATCCCGATCCAGGACGAGCGCGGCCGGGTCGTCGCCTTCGGTGGGCGGGCGCTGTCGGCGGAGGACAATCCGAAGTATCTGAACTCGCCGGAGACCGAGCTCTTCCACAAGGGCTTCATGCTGTTCAACGGCCATCGCGCCAAGGCGGCGGCCTATGATCAGGGCTCGGTGATCGTGGTCGAGGGCTATCTCGACGCGATCGCGGTCTGGCAGGCCGGGATCCCGGCGGTGGTGGCGACGCTGGGCACGGCCTTCACCGAGGAGCAGATCCAGCGCATGTGGCGCTTCGCGGCCGAGCCGCTCGTCTGTTTCGACGGCGACCGGGCCGGCGTGAAGGCGGCGCATCGGGCGATCGACCGGATCCTGCCGCATCTGAAGTCGGGCTTCTCCTTCAACTTCGTGTTCCTGCCCGACGGCAAGGACCCGGACGAGCTGGTGCAGTCGGGCGGGGCGGAGGCGTTCCGCGCCGAGATGGCGCGCGCGGTGCCGCTCGCCGACGTGCTTTGGGATCGCGAGACGCAGGGCACCGCGATCGACACGCCCGAGCGCAAGGCGGCGCTCGAGAAGCGGCTCGAGGATCTCGTCCACGAGATCAAGGACGGCCGGGTCCAGCGGGCCTATCAACTCCGGTTCCGGCTCAAGCTCTCCAATCTGTTCTGGAACAGCGAGCGGGGCGAGGGGCGGGGCGGACGCGGGCGCGCCGGGGTGCCGGTGGCGCAGCCGATGCCGCCGATGCCGGGCGGCGATCTCGTCGGGCTCGAACGGGTCGTGCTCGGGCTCTGCGTCGAATATCCCGATCTCTTCGAGGCGGCGGCGGAGCGGGTGCTGGCGCTCGACTTCGGGCTCGAGCCGCACGAGGCCTTCAAGCGCGAACTGCATCGGATGGCGACCGAGGTCTCCGATCTCTCCGTCTCCTCCTTCTACGACGGGATCGATCCGCGCTTCTTCTTCCTGCTCGAGGAGTTGCACGGGGCGGAGATCACCGACGAGAGCGGCCGGGTGATCGAGCCGAGCGGCGGGCACCTGCGCACGCGCTTCAAGGTGCTGCGGCACCATCCGCCGGAGGCCTGGGTCGAGGGGTGTCTCTGGCATTTCCTCGATCGGCTGGAGCTGCGGCAGATGGAGCGCGACCTCGAGCGCGAGGTGGCGGGCATCGGCGCGGAGGTCGACGAGGCGCTGGAGGCGCGGATCCTCGGCCTGTCGCGCGACATCGCCAAGCGCAAGGAGGAATTCGGCCGGCGCGAGCAGGAATTGGCGGAAGAGGCCAAGGAAATTCGCCGCGCTCAGCGCGACGGGCCGCGCGGCGGCATCGCCGCCGGCGGTGGGCACGGGTGAGGAACGGGTTGCCGCAAACCGGGTCGTCTCGGGCAATCGGGGCGGAATTCCGCCGCCGCGCCGACGGCATGATTCGCATGCGGGCGCGAATCATGCGACGAATCACCCTTGCAGAAAGCGATTCGCCCGTTAAATAACCCACAGGGTCTCTCTCGCATCGGCGCCGCAACGTGTGCGCGGGCGGACGAGGTCCTTACGAGCGGGCGTTTCTCAACGTCGGTCCTCGCCGTTTCGGAGCCTCCTCGGAGCGTTCTTCCGCAGCGGAGACGGGCCGGCGCTTCGATCGAGCAGAGTTAATCGGAGCTTAAGACAAGCACCGTAGTCCAGACATCCGGGCCGCGTCGACATCGCGCTCCCCTCGCCGCCGTGGGCCCACACGGCCGTCGCGAGGGCGGGGCGGGCGTCGGCGGGCGCGGCCAGTTTCAGGAGACGTTTCATGGCGACCAAGGCCGGCGAGCAGGAAGAGACGGAAGTCCAGGCTCCCGAGACGCAGGACGGCCCGTTGCTCGACCTGTCGGATGCCGCCGTCAAGAGGATGATCAAGCTCGCCAAGAAGCGCGGCTTCGTCACCTATGACGAACTCAACGAGGTGCTTCCCTCCGAACAGGTCGCCTCCGAGCAGATCGAGGACATCCTCGCCATGCTCAACGAGATGGGGATCAACGTCGTCGAGACGGAAGAGGCCGAGGAGCACGAGGGCGAGGCCAAGGGCGAGGACGACGAGCCGGAGAGCACCGACCTCGTCGAGACCGCCTCGGCGGTGCCGGCGCGCACCACCACGGCCCGCGAGCCCGCCGACCGCACCGACGATCCGGTGCGCATGTATCTGCGCGAGATGGGCTCGGTCGAGCTTCTGTCGCGCGAGGGCGAAATCGCCATCGCCAAGCGCATCGAGGCCGGTCGCGAGGCGATGATCGCCGGTCTCTGCGAGAGCCCGCTGACCCTCCAGGCGGTCATCATCTGGCGCGACGAGCTCAACGAAGGCAAGATTCTGCTGCGCGAGATCATCGATCTCGAGGCGACCTATGCCGGTCCCGACGGCAAGAACGCCGGCCCGCCGATGGTTCCCGTCGACGAGGAGACCGCCGAGACCGAGGAGGAACCGCCCGAGCCGGAGGTCTCCGAGGACGGCGAGGACGACATGGAGGGCAACGTCTCCCTGTCGGCCATGGAAGCGGAACTGAAGCCGAAGGTGCTGGAGATCTTCGATCTCATCGCCGACGACTACAAGAAGCTCGCCCGTCTCCAGGAGCAGCTGGTCGAGGGTCGCCTCAAGAGCGAGACGCTGTCGCCCTCCCAGGAGCGGCGCTACAAGAAGCTCAAGGAGGATCTGATCCTCCAGGTGAAGAGCCTCTCGCTCAATCAGGCGCGCATCGACAGCCTCGTCGAGCAGCTCTACGACATCAACAAGAAGCTGATGGGCTTCGAGGGCCGTCTCTTGCGCCTCGCCGAGAGCTTCGGCGTGGGTCGCGAGGACTTCCTCAAGAACTACCAGGGCTCCGAGCTCGATCCGCACTGGCTGCGCCGCGTCGCCAATCTCGGCACGCGCGGCTGGCGCGACTTCGTGAAGAACGAAGGCGACACGATCAAGGAGTTCCGGGGCGCGATCCAGAACCTCGCCTCCGAGACCGGGCTCGAGATCGTCGAATTCCGCCGCATCGTCCACATGGTGCAGAAGGGCGAGCGCGAGGCCCGTCAGGCCAAGAAGGAGATGGTCGAGGCGAACCTGCGCCTGGTCATCTCGATCGCCAAGAAATACACCAACCGCGGTCTGCAGTTCCTGGATCTGATCCAGGAGGGCAACATCGGTCTGATGAAGGCGGTCGACAAGTTCGAGTATCGGCGCGGCTACAAGTTCTCGACCTATGCCACCTGGTGGATCCGGCAGGCGATCACCCGTTCGATCGCCGACCAGGCCCGCACGATCCGCATCCCCGTGCACATGATCGAGACGATCAACAAGATCGTCCGCACCTCGCGCCAGATGCTGCACGAGATCGGCCGCGAGCCGACCCCGGAGGAGCTGGCCGAGAAGCTCGCCATGCCGCTCGAGAAGGTGCGCAAGGTCCTCAAGATCGCCAAGGAGCCGATCTCGCTCGAAACTCCGATCGGCGACGAGGAGGATTCGCACCTCGGCGACTTCATCGAGGACAAGAACGCGATCCTGCCGATCGACGCGGCGATCCAGTCGAACCTGCGCGAGACGACCACCCGCGTCCTGGCGTCGCTGACGCCGCGCGAGGAACGCGTCCTGCGCATGCGCTTCGGCATCGGCATGAACACCGACCACACGCTCGAGGAGGTCGGTCAGCAGTTCTCGGTGACGCGCGAACGCATCCGCCAGATCGAGGCGAAGGCGCTCCGGAAGCTCAAGCATCCGAGCCGGAGCCGCAAGCTGCGGTCGTTCCTCGACAATTGAGAGTTTCGGCGTGAGGCACGAGAATCGAACCCCGGCGGCGACGCCGGGGTTTTTTCGTCGCGGGGAGGGTGGCGGGGCGTCACCCTGCCGCGCGGCGTAGGGTGCAATAGGCGAAGCCGTATTGCACCGGCCACGCGCGAGGCGCACCTTGAGCGTGTATCTCGCCGAGGCGCCTTTCATGCCCGACTATCGTCGCTTGTTCATTCCGGGAGGGTGCTGGTTCTTCACCGCGACGCTGTCGGACCGCAGGAGCCGGCTGCTGGTCGAGCGGATCGATGTTCTCAGGATGGCCGTTGCGGCGGTGAAGCGGGCGCATCCCTTCGGCATCGATGCCATGGTGGTTCTGCCCGATCACATCCATGCCGTCTGGACCCTGCCGGAGGGGGACGCCGACTTCCCGTTGCGCTGGCGTCTGATCAAGCGGGCCTTCTCCGTGGCGTTGCCCGAAGAGGCAGGGCTCGCGACAGCGCGGCGGCGCGAGGGTGAGCGGGGCATCTGGCAACGGCGCTATTGGGAGCATCTGATCCGTGACGACGACGATTTCGGTCGTCACGTCGATTATTGCCACATCAATCCGATGCGCCACGGGCTTGTCTCGCGGGTGAGGGACTGGCCGTATTCGTCATTTCATCGCGCGGTGGCGGCGGGTACATATGCGGAGGATTGGGGTGGCGAGGTCGCCTGATGCCAGGGGCGGCTTTGGCGGAGGTGGCGGATTACGCTACGCTGATCCGCCCTACGTCGACGAGATGGCCGGAAGATCGGCCTCTGACCCGGAGAGATCACATGTCCCTTCTCAAGCGCCTGTTCGGTCGCTCGAGCGATGCGCCGACGCCGCCGGCGGCGGCGCCCAGCATCGAATTCGACGGCTATACCGTGCGCGCCACGCCCTATCCGGAGGCGGGGCAGTTCCAGCTCTGCGGCGTGATCTCCAAGGAGATCGACGGGGTCGTGAAGGAGCATCGTTTCGTGCGCGCCGATCGCTTCACCGACATGGACACGGCGGTGGAGATGACCTTCGCCAAGGCGCGCCTGATCATCGCCCAGTCGGGCGACCGGATGTTCGGCTGACGCGCCGGTGTCGCGCGCGGATGGGGTTCCGCCTGCCCGCCGCCTCCGCTAGGCTTTCGGCATCGCAACAGTCGACGAGCCTCCGATGCCGCAAGACCCCACTCCCGAAACCCATCGCGGCGAACTCACCGTCCGCGTCATCGCCATGCCGTCCGACACCAACGCCAACGGCGACATCTTCGGCGGGTGGGTGCTCTCCCAGATGGACGCGGCCGGGGGCATTCGCGGGGTCGAGCGCGCCCAGGGGCGGGTCGTCACCATCAAAGTCGACACGCTCACCTTCATCCGCCCGGTCAAGGTCGGCGACGTGCTCTGCGTCTATACCGACGTGGAGAGCATCGGCCGGACCTCCATGAAGATCCACATCGAGGCCTGGGCGCGACGCTTCCTCACCGCCGAGCGGGAGAAGGTCACCGACGCCACCTTCACCTTCGTCGCCGTCGACGACGACGGCCGGCCGCGGGTCATTCCGCGCGAGACGTGAGCCGACGCGTCCGAGCGCGGGCGCGGGCCTTCGACCGTGGGCCGGCGGATCCCGGCCGTCTTCCCGAGGGGAGGGGCAGCATGTTCGGTTGGGACTTTCTTCTCACCACGCTGATCGTCGTGGTCGCGCCGGGGACGGGCGTGATCTACACGCTCGCCGCCGGCCTCGGGCAGGGGGCGCGGGCGAGTGTGGTCGCCGCCGTCGGCTGTACGATCGGCATCGTGCCGCATCTCCTGGCGGCGCTGTTCGGGCTCGCGGCGCTGCTGCATGCCTCGGCCGTCGCCTTCTCGATGGTGAAATATGCCGGCGTCGCCTACCTCCTGTGGATGGCGTGGCGCATGCTCGGCGAGACCGGCGGGCTCTCGGTCGAGGCGTCGAGCCCGGCGCGCTCGGACCTGCGGGTGATCCGCGACGGCATCCTGATCAACATCCTCAATCCGAAACTGTCGGTCTTCTTCCTCGCCTTCCTGCCGCAGTTCATGCGCGCCGAGGATCCCCGTCCGCTCGTCACCATGGCCGCGCTCGGCGGGGTCTTCATGGCGATGACGCTGGTGGTCTTCGTCGGCTACGGGCTGTTCGCGGCCTCGCTGCGCGATCACGTCATGTCGCGGCCGAAGGTGCTCGCGTGGATGCGGCGGAGTTTCGCCGCCGCCTTCGTCGGGCTCGGGGCGAAACTGGCGCTGACCGATCGCTGAAGACGCGAAAGCCCCGGGCGGCGGACCGACCGGGGCTTTCGATGGCGGCGGAACGCGTCGGGCGCGGCGCCCGTCGCGCCTCAGTTCCGGGAGCGGGACCGATCGATGAGATAACGATCGCGATCGTCGAGGGCGACCGTGACCTCGCCGGTGTGATCGCGCTTCGGCGCGGTCTCGGCGGTCTTCGACGCGGCTTCGGCGGGCTTCTCGGCCGCGGCCTTTTCGGCGGCGGCCTTTTCGCGCGCGGCCTTCCGGGACGCGGCGACCGTCTTGCGCTCGGCCTTCGGCGCGATCGAGGCGGTGGTCTCGACATCGGCGGCGGCGGTGCGGGTCGGGGTCTCGGCGGCGCCGGCCTCGACGGTCTCGATCGAGACGCGGGTCAGGCCGGAGGAGACGAAACCGAGCCGGTCGGCGGCGGCGCGGGAGAGATCGATGATGCGGCCCTTCACGAAGGGGCCGCGATCGTTGATGCGCACGACGACGCTGCGGCCGTTCCTGAGATTGGTGACGCGCATGTGCGAGCCGAGCCGGGCGGTACGATGGGCGGCGGTCATGGCGTGCATGTCGAAGCGCTCGCCGGAGGCGGTGGGGCCGCCGTGTTCGGAGCGGCCGTAGAAGGAGGCGACGCCTTCGGCGGCGGCCACGGGCGAGAGGCCCCCGAGCAGCAGGCCGGAGGCGATGAACGCCGAGCGCACGGCTCCGCCGCGTCGCGAAGCGACGTCGTCACGAGTGATGATCATTCCAAAGTCTCCAAGTCCAAGGAGCGAGCCGGGGCGATCCTCGCCTTCTCGTCTCGCCTCGTGGCGACGGCACGAACCGGGTCCTTGCCCGTCTGGGTTCGTGCTCCGTCTCGAAGCGCCGATCGGCCCCGGTTTCCCGACGGGGCGGGGATCGGCGGTGGGGCGCCGGACGACGTTTCGGACGTCGGCCGGTGCCTCCCGGGTGCGGCGCCTCACGCTGCCGGACCCGGTCGTTCCCCCGCGTCTCCGTGACGCCTCGGGGGGAAGTCTCGTCGGTCTATTGCGCCGCGCGTGGAGCCAGCTCGAAAGTCATGGTCACGTCGGCGGAAATCGTCTGGGTTCCGGCCTCGATCGGCACGGTGCCGGCGCTCATGGCAGCCTTGGCGAAGACCCGGGGCATCGGCCGCTCGGCGGCGCCCTCGCTGATCGAGAGCACGCGCACCAGCCGTTGATCGGCGGCGGCGGCGAGGAGTTCGGCCCGCGCCCGGGCGGCGGCGACGGCGGCGACACGCGCCTCGTCACGGCGCTTGCCGGCGTCGGAGACCTCGAAGGCGATACCGGAGACGGTGTTGGACCCCCGGGCGACGAAGCGCTCGAGCAGGGGGCCGAGATCGGCCAGCCGGCGGATCTTGAGGGTGAAGGTGTTGGAGACCGAGTAGCCGGTGATGCGGGCGGGGCCGTCGCCGGATCCGGTGCGGGTGGACCAGACCGGCGCGACCGAGAAGTCGGCGGTGGCGACGTCGGCCTTGGCGATGCCGGCGGCGGCGGCCTCGGCGAGGAGGGCGGCGGCGGCCTTGTCGGCGCCGGCCAGGGCCTCGGCGGTGGTGCGGGCCTCCGAGACGATGCCGGCGGTGACCAGAGCAGTGTCGGGAACGGCGGAGACTTCACCCGATGCGGTGACGGTGAGGGTCGGGACGACCGGCTCGGCGGCGGCGAGGGGGGCGGCGGCGAGAACCAGGGCCGCGGTCAGTGCCGCGACGACGATGCCTCTGCGCGCGGGGGCCTGCCCCGTTCCTGCGTCGATGATGCCTTGCTTCCGACTTTCCAAACCGTACGACCTCTCGCTCTTCGGCGCCGACGGCGCGCGACGACCGAGGGGCCGGCCGTCTTGGGTGCAGTGCAATATGGAAGTATCATGAAAAAAGTGGTCACAAAAGGGCGAGACCGCGTCCGGGCTCTGGCGCGGTGGGCCGGGTCCGTGCTAGGCGCCGCTCGAATCATGGGATTCGCGTGGTTTCGCCGTGGGATGGGCTCGGTCGGTAGGGCGTGGGAGAGACGACGTATGCGTGTGGTTCGCGCCGTCTCGACTTGTCAGGCGAGCGCCGATCTGCGATGAGGACGCAGCCGATGCGACCGGCGTCGGGCGAGGGAGCCGAGCGGGCTCCGATCGCGGCCGGTCGGTCGACGGGCCTGTAGCTCAATGGTCAGAGCTGGCCGCTCATAACGGCTAGGTTGGGGGTTCGAGTCCCTCCGGGCCCACCATCTCCCGACCATCCGTGCCGAGGCCGCCCGTCTCTCTCCCCACGCGCGATCGGCCTGCGGGCGTCGACAGAGGCGCGCGGTGGGACGATGATGGTCCTGTTCGCCCCGCCGACGGAGAGCCTCCCATGACGTCGATCGATCCCGCCTTCGCGACTTTTCTCGTCGGGCTGCCCAAGGCGGAGCTTCATGTCCACATCGAGGGGACGCTGGAGCCGGAGACGATCTTCCGGCTCGCGGCGCGCAACGGCGTGGCGCTCGCCTACGAAAGCGTCGAGGCGCTCAGGGCGGCCTATGCCTTCACCGATCTCCAGTCGTTCCTCGACATCTATTACGCGGGCGCGAGCGTTCTGCTCACGGCGGAGGATTTCGCCGACATGGGCCGGGCCTATCTCGCGCGGGCGGCGGCGGACGGGGTGATCCGGGCCGAGATCTTCTTCGATCCGCAGACGCATACCGCGCGCGGCGTCGCGATGGCGACGGTGATCGAGGGGCTGACGCGGGCGCTCGATGAGGCGCGGGCGGGCGGCATGAGCTGCGATCTGATCCTGTGTTTCCTGCGCCATCTCTCGGAAGAGGATGCCTTCGCGACGTTGCGGGCGGCGCTGCCGTTCCGTGACGCCTTCATCGGGGTCGGGCTCGATTCGAGCGAGGTCGGCCATCCCCCGGAGAAATTCGCCCGGGTCTTCGCCGAGGCGCGCGCGCTCGGGCTCCATGTCGTCGCCCATGCCGGCGAGGAGGGGCCGCCGGACTATATCGTCCAGGCGCTCGATCTCCTCGGCGCGGAACGGATCGACCATGGGGTGCGCTGCCTCGAGGACGCCGATCTGGTGGCGCGGCTGGCGCGCGAGCGGGTGCCGCTCACGGTCTGCCCCTTCTCCAACGTCAAGCTCAGGGTCTGCGACCGGCTCGAGGATCATCCGCTGCGGCGGATGCTCGAGGCGGGGCTGGCGGTCACGATCAATTCCGACGATCCCGCCTATTTCGGCGGTCAGATCGGCGCGAACTACGTCCAGACTTGTGCCGCGCTCGGTCTCGACCGGGCGGCGGCGGCGCGGATCGCCCGCACCAGTCTCGAGGCGTCCTTCGTCGACGCGGCGACGAAGGCGGGGTTCCTCGCCCGGCTCGACGCTCATCTCGCGGCGACGGCGGGGGCGTGATCGCGTCCCTCGACCCCGCCTCGTTCGGTCGGGGAGCGGGGGTCACGTGGCCGGCGCCTCCTCGCCGCGCGCCTTGCGGCGCTTGCCGGCATGGGCGTGGTCGGCCTTTCGCGCCGCCTTCCAGCCCTGCCAGACGGCGATCTCGGCCTCGGGCCGGGTGCGGACGATGTCGCGACGACCGCGATGGATCGTGCCGGCATCGGCATCGAGCGACAGCCAATCGCCCTCGCTCAGCTCGACCTCGCCGAGGGTGACGCGCCGCCGGATTTCGTCGACGCGGAGCGCGGCGCAGCCGACGATGCAGGGGCGGCCCATCTGGCGGGCGACCAGGGCGGCGTGGGCGGTGCGTCCGCCGCTGGCGGTGAGAATGCCGGCGGCGACGGAGAAGCCGATCACGTCGGCGGTCGAGGTGTCGGGACGCACCAGGACGACCGGATCGCCGCTCTCGGCCATGCGCCGCGCCGTCTCGCCGTCGCAGGCGATGCGGCCGCAGGCGACGCCGGGCGAGGCGGCGACGCCGACGGCGAGCGCCGGGGCGGCGCCGAGGAAGCCGGTGGCGTCGAGGGCGTCCTCGTCGACGTCCTTCAGCCGGTCGAGCGCTTCGTCGGGCGAGATCAGGCCCTCCTCGACCAGGGCGATGGCGATGGTGAGGGCGGCGCGCGGGGTGCGTTTGGCAGCGCGGGTCTGGAGGATCCACAGCCGGCCGGCCTCGATGGTGAACTCGACGTCCTGGACGTCGCACCAGCGCCGTTCGAGCCGATCGAGGGCCTGGATCAGTTCGGCGGCGACGGCGGGCATGCGGCGCTCGAAGGCGCGGGCGTCGAACGGCGTGCGCCGGCCGGAGACGACGTCCTCGCCCTGGGCCTCGAAGAGGACCTCGACCACCGGCTCGCGGGCGCCGGTCGAGGGATCGCGGGAGAAGGCGACGCCGGCGCCCGAGCGGCCGTCGGCATTGCCGTAGACCATGGCCTGAACCGTGACGGCGGTGCCGGCGAGGTCGTCGAGACCGTGGAGCCGGCGATAGGCGACGGCCTTGTCCGAGCCCCAGGAGGCGAAGACGGCGCGGGCGGCGGCGCGCAGTTGCGACATCGGATCGTCGGGCACGCGGCCCTGGGCGTGGACGAGGCAGCGGGCGACGTGGTCGGCGAGGGCCTCGACGTCGAGATCGCGGTCGCTGGCGACGCCCTCGGCGGCGACGCGCTCGGCGAGGTCGGCGGCGAGTGGGCGCGGATCGAGGCCGAGCACGGTCTCGGCATAGGCCTCGAGCAGGCGGCGGCGACAATCGAGGGCGAAACGCGGGTTGCCGGTCAGGCGGACGAGGCCGGCGCAAGTGGTCTCGTCGGCGCCGACGTCGAGCACTGTCTCCAGCATGCCGGGCATGGAGCGGGCGGCGCCGGAGCGCACCGAGACGAGGAGCGGGCGGCGGCGATCGCCGAAGCGGCGGCCGGTGCGGGCCTCGAGGAAGGCGATGCCCTCGGCGAGGCGTTCGTCGAGTTGGGCGAGAGCCTTCTTGCGGCCGCTCGCGACGTCGGCGCAGAGGTCGACGGGGATCACGAAGGCGGGCGGCACGGCGAGGCCGAGCCGGGCCATCTCGCCGAGATTGGCCGCCTTGGCGCCGACCCGTTCGGGATCGAGCGGTTCGGTCGCGAGACCGTCGACGAGGAAGAGCCGGGTCATGGTCGTTCCTCCCTCAAGGGTGGGCGTCGTCGCGGCCGCGCCGGCCGAGATCGCCGAGGACGTGACCGCGCAGAAGATGGCCGGCGCGGGCGAAGCGGTCGGTGGCGATCTCGATGCGACGGGCGCATTCGACCGCCGCGACGATGCGCTCGGCCGAGGCGCCGGAGGCGAGGGCGGCGGCGATGGTGGCGCGCTCGACGTCGTCGGCCTCGTGTTCGAGGGCGAAGAGATCGGCGAGGGCGACGAGGGCGTCGTCGACGTCGGCGCGGTGGCCGTCGGGCACGCAGGCGGCGGCGTCGGCCATGCGCGCGACCGCCTCGGTCGAGCGCAGCGCCAGGGCGCAGAGGCCGGCGAGGCGGATGTCGACGTGGTCGTCGACCCCGGCCGGGGCGAGGACGGAGAAGAAGAAGGCGGCCTCCTCCAATTCGTCGATCGCCTCCTCCATCGTGTCGATCAGCGGCATCAGGTCGTCGCGCACGCCGTAGCGATCGGCGGCGGCGCGCAGGTCGAGGGCGCGGCGGTCGGCCTTCTCCTCGATCCGCTTGGCGATCGCCGCGACATGGGCGGCGGCGCCGTCGCGGCCGGCGATGCGCTCGCGGAAGGCCTCGTCGAGCGCGGCGACGATCGAGCGGGCGAGCCCGGCCTGGGTGACGACGCCGTGCAGCAGGGTGCTGCCGGAGCGTTCCAGGCGGCGCACCAGCTCGGCGTCGACGGCGTCGCGCACCAGCCGGTCGGCGCGGCCGGCGAGCAGGAAGTCGGAGGTGATCGCCAGCACGCGGCGCAGGAAGTCGATCGCCTGCTCGCGGCCGATCGCCTGATCGAGGCGGACGCCGTAGCCGATGTGGTCGGCGGCGACGCGGCGGATGGCGCCCTCGACCAGGGCGGCGGCGCCGGTCTCGAGGAAGGCGCGGTGGCCGTGATGGTGGCGGGCGCCCCAGGTCAGAACGGCGATGGCGCCGGGCTTGTCGACGAAGCGCTGCAACTGTTTGCGCGCCTTGTTCCAGTCGATCAGGAAGACCAGCGCGGCGCCGATCGCGGTCAGGAAGGCGTCGCGGCGGGCGCGTTCGTCGGTGGCGAGGCGGGCGGTGACCAGATGGAAGGCGTCGCCCTCGGCGAGGCCCTCGACCCGGCGTTCGTCGGGATCGGACCATTCGACGCCGTCGATCTCGTCGAAGAGGGAGACGAAGAAGCGGGCGCGCGGGCGGTGCACGTCGGTGTAGGTCAGCTCGACGGCGTCGTCGCGAACGGTCACGCAGAGGACATGGGCGTCGGTGGTGCCGATGTCGTTCTGCAGCACCAGCCGATCGCCGATGCGGGCGGCGGTGGTGTCGAGGCCGGGATGGTCGAACTTGAGGGCGCGGGTGGCGGCGAGGCCGTTCATGAAGGCGGTGACGGCGCGACGATCGTCGTTGCCGAGGCCCGAACAGCGGGCGCCGGCGACGTCCTCCTCGGCGTGATCGGCGGCGAGGCGGTTCAGCGCCTTGTGCAGGTCCATCACCAGACGATGGACGCTGTCGTCGCCCTCGGCGCGAGCGGCGGTGACGGCGAGGACGGCGGCGCGGGCGAAGAGATCGCCGGGGGCGGCGCAGTCGGTGCGGCGGCGGGTCCAGCGGCGGCGGAAGTCGACGGCCTCCGGGCCGGCGCCGGCCTCGATGCCGGCGACCATGGTCTCGACGTCGTCGGCGAGGTCGGCGAGGAGCGCGTCGAGGCCGGGAGCGTGGAAGCGATCGCCGTCACGGGCGTCGGCGCCGCTCACCAGAGCGCGGACGCGATCCGGATCGAGATCGGCGCGGATGGCCTCGTCGGCGAGATCGATCGGCGCCCCGAGCGGGGCGAAGGCGCGGGAGGCCGCGGCCTGAAGCGCGCTCATGCGCACCTTGGCCCGGTCGTTGGCGAGGAGAGCATCGCGGATCCGGCGCGGCAGCAGCAGCGCCTCCTCGCCGAGATGCTCGACGATCCTGGTCTTGGCGATCATCGGCCGCGTCCATCGTCGTTCGTGGGGTGGCCAGTATCGTCCGGCCGGCGCCCGGCGCATTGCGGGAGGTCATTCACGCCCCCGTCACATCGTGACGGGCGGCGAGAGCGGGGGCGGAGGCCGGCGGGCGATCGCCTCACGCCGTCGGGGCGAGCGCGGTCGGGCGGGCGAGGGCGGCGGCGTCGTTCGCGGTGGCGAGGCGGCGGCCGGTCGCGGGGTCGAAGAGGTGGAGGGCGGGCGGATCGATCCCGAGCGCGAGGCCTTCCGGGGCGCCCTCGGCGAGGGCGGCGGGGGCGGTGACGACGAAGTCGTGTCCGCCGAAACGGCCGTGGACCAGGGCGGCGGCGCCGAGCTGCTCGACGAAGTCGACGGCGAGCACGAGGCCGGGATCGTTCACCGCGGCGCCGACGCGGACGTCCTCGGCGCGGATGCCGATCACCACGGCCGCGCCGGGCCGAAGCGCGAGCGGCGGGGTGTCGATCGGCGTGCCGTCGGCGAGGCGGACGCGGGTCTCGGTCTCGACCGTCGCCTCGAGCAGGTTCATCGGCGGCATGCCGACGAAGCCGGCGACGAAGCGGCTCGCGGGGCGATGCCAGATCTCGAGCGGGGTGCCGATCTGCTCGACCTTGCCGGCGTTCATGACGACGATGCGATCGGCCAGCGTCATCGCCTCGACCTGATCGTGGGTGACGAAGATCGAGGTCGCCGACAGGCGATTGTGCAGCTTGCGGATCTCGATGCGCATCTGGACGCGCAGTTTGGCGTCGAGGTTCGACAGCGGTTCGTCGAACAGGAACACCTTGGGCTCGCGGATCATGGCGCGGCCCATGGCGACGCGTTGGCGCTGGCCGCCGGAGAGCTGGGCGGGGCGGCGATCGAGGAGGGCGGTCAGCCCGAGCGTCTCGGCGACGCGGCCGATGCGGGCGAGGCGCTCGGCCTTGGCGACGCCGGCGACCTTCAGCGCATAGCCCATGTTGTCGGCGACGCTCATGTGGGGATAGAGCGCGTAGTTCTGGAACACCATGGCGCAACCGCGCTCGCGCGGCTCGAGGCGGTTCACGATCGTCCCGTCGATGGCGATGTCGCCGGCGGAGATCTCCTCGAGGCCTGCGATCATGCGGAGCAGGGTCGACTTGCCGCAGCCGGACGGGCCGAGCACGACGATGAATTCGCCGGAATGGATGTCGAGATCGAGCGCTTCCACCACGGACGTCTTGCCGTAGGACTTGGCGACCTTGCGGATGGAGATGTCGGCCATGAGGGCGCCTTCACTTCTCGGTGCTGATGAGGCCGCGCACGAACCAGCGCTGCATGACGACGACGACGAGGAGCGTCGGCAGCATGACGATCAGTGTCCCGGCCATGGCGATGTTCCATTCGGGAACGCCGCCGACATTGGGGATCAACTGCTTCAGTTCGGTGACGGCGGTGGCGTGGGTCGGATCGGTGGTGACCAGCAGCGGCCACAGATATTGGTTCCAGGCCCACAGAAACATGATGGTGGCGAGGGCGGCGACGTTGTTGCGCGACAGCGGCCACAGGATGTCGACGAAGAAGCGGATCGGCCCGGCGCCGTCCATCTTCGCCGCCTCGACCAGTTCGTCGGGGATGGTCAGGAAGAACTGGCGATAGAGGAAAGTGCCGGTCGCGGTCGCGACCAGCGGCAGGATCAGGCCGGTGTAGGAATTGAGCAGGCCGAACTGCAGATCGAGCCGGATCCCGGAGATCCAGGCGATCAGATCGGTGAGGCCGGTCACGTCGAGAATGGTCTGATAGGGGCCGAGCACGTTGGCGGCGACGGCGTAGGTCGGCACGATGCGGACCTCGAGCGGCAGCATCAGGGTGACGAAGATCGCCCAGAAGATCGCCTGACGGCCGGGGAAGCGGAAGAACACGATGGCATAGGCGGTGATCGCCGAGACGAACACCTTGCCGGCCGCGACGCCCCCGGCGAAGATCAGCGAATTCAAGAGCTTGTGGCCGAGGTCGGCGCGGGTCCAGGCCTCGGTCATGTTCTCCCAGAAATGGCCGCCGGGCAGGAGCGGCATCGGCACCAGATTGACGTGGAAGAGATCGTGGCTGGCGGCGACGGCGACCACCACGAAGGGCAGGACCGCGACCAGGAAGCCGAGGAACAGCACGGTGTGGGTGAGGGCGTTCAGGATGGGCGTGCGCTCGATCATCGCGGGCCTCACTTGTAGTGGACGCGCCGCTCGATGAAGCGGAACTGGAGGACGGTGAGGGCGACGATCAGGATCATCAGGATGATCGACTGGGCGGCGGCGCCGGAATAGTCGAGGCCACGGAAACCGTCGAAATAGATTTTGTAGACCATCAGCTCGGTGGCGCGCGCCGGGCCGCCGGAGGTCATGATGTCGACGATGCCGAAACTGTCCTGGAAGCTCTCGGTGATGTCGATCACCAGGAGGAAGAACACGGTCGGGGTCAGCATCGGCAACTGAATGTCACGCAGGCGGCGGATCCAGCCGGCGCCGTCGAGGGCGGCGGCCTCGGTCAGCGACTTCGGGATGCCCTGGAGCGCGGAGAGGAAGAAGACGAAGTTGTAGCCGACGTATTTCCATGAGAAGGCGACGATCACCGCGATCATCGCGTCGGTGCCGTCGAGGCCCGGATCCCAGAGGCCCGGCCAGAGCCGGTTGACGAAGGCGAGGAGGCCGGCCTCGGGCGCCAGCATGAAGCGGAAGGCGAGCGCCAGCGCCGGCGCGGCGATGCCGTAGGGCCAGATCATCACCACCCGGTAGACCTTGGAGCCGGCCAGCTCGCGGTCGACGAAGACGGCGAGGACGAGGCCGATCCCCATCGCCAGGAGGGTGGAGAAGAGGGCGAAGACGAAGGAGCGGACGACCGAGTTCCAATAGAGCGGATCGGTGAGGATCTGGCGGAAATTGTCGAGACCGACCCAGATGTTGCCGCCGCCCCAGGGCTGCTGCAGGGTCATCGACCAATAGACCGCCTGACCGGCCGGCCAATAGAAGAAGGTGAAGATCAGGATGATCTGCGGGATCGCGAAGGCGATGCCGATCCACCAATGACCGAAGGTCGCGCGCTTTTCCATGGATCCGCCGTCGGCTCGTTCGATCGGCCGCCGGGCGGCGGCCGCGAAAGGCGCCGGGCGTCCCTCGCGGGACGCCCGGCCGGTTCGGGAGGGAACGATCAGGGCAGGGTCTTGCCCTTGTAGGTCGCCTCGAAGCGACGCAGGATCACGTTGCCACGGGTCACCATGCCGTCGATCGCGGTCTGGACGTCGGACTTGCCGGAGAAGATCTCCTGCAGGCCGTTGCCGACCTCGGCGCGGATCTGGGTGAAGCCGCCGAGGCGCAGGCCACGGGTGAGCGGGGTCGGCGGGGTGGCGGTCAGCGAGGCGATGGCGACCTCGCGGCCCTTGTAGGGGGCCTTGTCGTAGAAGCCGTGCGACTTCATGTAGGCGAAGCCGGATTCGGTGACCGGGACGTAGCCGGTGACGGTCGACCAGAACAGCGCGCTCTCCGGCTCGGCGACGAAGGCGAGGAAGGCGGCGGCGGCCTTGTATTCGGCCGGCGACTTGCCCTTCAGCGTCCACAGCGAGGCGCCGCCGACGAGGCTGTTCTTGCGCTCGGTGCCCTCGTAGACCGGCAGCATCGCCACGTCCCAGGAGAGGCCTTCCTTGGCGGTGCGGCCGACGGTGCCGTGATCGCCGACCGAGGTCATGATCATCTGGCAGTCGCCCGCGGCGAAGGCCTGGACCATGTCCTGGCCCTGGTCCTTCGACTTGATCTTCACGAGACCCGCGTCGTACCAGGCCTTGAGGTCCTTGATGTACTTGACGAACTTGGTCTTGTTGAAGACCAGCTCGGCGTCGAGGCCGTCATAGCCGTTGTTCTTCGAGGCGACCGGCTCGCCGTGGATCGCCGAGAACTGCTCGAGCAGCTGCCAGCTCTCGTTCTGCGAGACGTTGATGGCGATCGGGCACTCGTAGCCGGCCTTCTTCAGCGCCTCGGCGTCGGCGTGCGCCTCTTCCCAGGTCTTCGGCGCGGCGGTCTTGCCGATCTTCTCGAAGGCGGTCTTGTTCCAATAGAGCAGCGGCGTCGAGGAGTTGAAGGGGAAGGAGAACATCTGGCCCTTCGACGAGGCGTAATAGCCGGCGATGCCGCCGATATAGTCCTTCCAGTCGATCTTGTAGCCGTTCTTCTCCATCAGCTCATAGGCCGGGACGAAGGCGTCGGAGAGCATCATGGTGGCGGTGCCGACGTCGTAGACCTGGACGACGGTCGGCTGCTTGCCGGCGCGGAAGGCGGCGATGGTGTTCTGGAGCGCGGCGTCGTAGTTGCCCTGGCTGGTGCAGACCACTTCGTAGTCGTTCTGCGAGGCGTTGAAGCGGGCGCAGACTTCCTGAACGCGCTTTTCCAGATCGCCGGAGAGGCCGAACCAGAAATCGAACTTGGTCTTCTCGGCGGCCTGGGCGCCGGTGGTGAGCATCAGCGCCGCGAGCGCGGCCGAGGCGAGCAGGGTCTTCTTCATCGTCGGTTCCTCGAGGAGACGAGGGCTCGCGCCGAAGGGCGGCGGCAACCTCGATCGGGATGGGACGGCGCGACCTTGATCGGTCCCGGTGACGTCCCGGCGACGATTGCATGACGGTCTCGTGTACGATCGTCCGAGAGGGGCGATCGCGGCGCGAACCCTGGGTTGCGGCTCAGCCGGCGAGACCGTCGACGATGCGGCCGCGTCCGGCGATGATCGCCGGGACCAGCGCGAACAGGCTGCCGGCGAGGAAGACGAGGCCGGCCCAGAGGAAATCGGGCGCCTCGAGGCGGACCGGCACGGCGAGGCCGGTCTCGGCGGTCAGGAGATGGGAGACGGTGCCGGCGGCGGCCCAGCCGAGGCCGAGGCCGAGGAGGCAGCCGATCGCCACCAGTGTGGCGGCCGAGCCCCAGACGGTCGCCAGCACGAATCGTCGCGGCGCGCCGAGGGCTCGCAGCATGGCGTAACGGCGTCGGCGCAAGCCCCCGACGGTGACGAGCAGCGCCGTCACGGCGAGGAAGACGAGGCCGTCGTCGAGCGCCGAGGCGATCTTCAGGATCCGGCCGACGTCGCCGAGCACGGCATAGAGTTCGACCAGGACCTCGGCCGGGAAGAGCGCGCCGAGCCCTTTCGCGCGGCCCTCGGCGCGCAGCTGATAGGCGGCGGCGAAGGACTTCGGCTTGATCACCAGGGCGGGAAGGCCGGGCAGTTTCTCGGCGTCGAAGGGGGCGCCGATGTGGTCTTCGCCCGCGTGGCCGTTGCCGAGACCGTGGGTCTCCCACACGCTCTCGACCGGCACCATCACGGCGCGGTCCCAGGGGCCGCCGGTCGGCGGCATGCGACCGACGACGGTGTAATGAACCTCGCCGTGGACGTGGGCCTTCTCCTCCGGATCGGCCTCGCCGGGATGGGCGGCGCTGCCGGCGTGGCCATGCGAGGGGCTGAAGGTCTCGCCGACGGCGATCTTCGCGGCGGAGCCGACGACGGCCTCGCCCTCCTCGGCGAACATCCGCCCTTCGCTCGGCGCGAGACGGCCCCAGCGGGAGGCGAATTCGGCGGTGGTGCCGATCACCGGATGGCCGCGCACGACGTCGCCGAAGGCGATCGGGGCGACGGCGGCGACGCGGTCGTCGGCGCCGTAGCGGCGCAGGGTCTCGCCGTCGAGGAGGGGGAGGGCGTCGAGGCGGAGGTAGACGGTCGACAGGACCAATTGCGTCGGGCTGCCGGCGGCGCCGATCACCAGCGGGAAGTCGCTCGCGGCGGTGGCGGAGGCGTGGCGGAAGGCCCGTTCCTGGGCGCCGAGCGCGATGCCGACGGCGACGGCGATCGCCACCAGAGCGACGATCACCACGCCGATCCATCTGAGGCCGCGCAGATCGGCGAGGATCATCGGGATCGGGTTCATCGTGTCGTCTCCGGATCGACGTGACCGGCGCGGAGGGCGACGACCCGGTCCATGCGGGCGAGGAGGTCGCGATCGTGGGCGGCGACGATCAGGGTGGCGCCGCTCTCGCGCGCCGAGGCGACGAGAAGGTCGGCGACCTCGTGGCCGTTGGCGGCGTCGAGGCTCGCGGTCGGCTCGTCGGCGAGGATCAGGCGGGGGCCCATCAGCAGGGCGCGGGCGACGGCGACGCGCTGGCGCTCGCCGCGCGACAGGCGGGCGGCCCGGCGGGCGGGATCGGCGAGGCCGACGCGCTCGATCAGGGCGTGGGCGCGGGCGTGCAGGGCGGGCGCGGCATGGAAGGCGGCGAAGCGGGCGGGCAGCAGCACGTTGTCGAGAACCGAGAGTTCGTCGACGAGGTGGAAATCCTGGAAGACGAAGCCGACGGTCTCGCGCCGCCAGCGGTCGCGGGCGCCTTCGCCGAGGCGGTCGATCCGGGTCGCCCCCCAGATGACGGCGCCTTCGCTCGGGACGGCGAGGCCGGCGACGATGTGGAGCAGCGTCGACTTGCCGGCACCCGACGGGCCGGAGACGCCGAGCGCGGTGGCGGGGGCGACGTCGAGCCGATCGAGGCGCAGCGCCTCGAAGGGGGCGTTTCCCTTGCGGGCATGGACGACGGCGACCGCGTCGAGCGTCAGCGTCTCGGCCGGCGCGGGCGCCTCAGGGGCCACGGCGATATTCGGCATCGACGATCCTCAATTGGCTGACGAAGCCGGTGTCGGGATCGGTGGCGGTGCCGACCTCGAGCGTGCCGGTGACGGTGACGCGCGTGCCGGCGGAGACCAGCGGGCTCGCCCCGGCGAGGCGGACGACGACGATGTCGGAGGGCCAATCGGCGTCGGACTGGCAGAAGGGGCAGATCGCCAGCGGCTCGCGGGTCAGGACGAAGAAGGTCGCCTCGGCCATCAGCGGCGGCGCCATGTAGCCGATGATCGAGACCGGCTTGCCGACGGAGGCCTTGACGGTCGGGGAGAACACCAGACCGCGCACGCCGAATTCGGAATAGAGCGTGTCGAAGGTCAGCGGCGTCGGCGCGGCCGCGCGGGCGGCGCCGGGGAAGACCACGCAAGCGAACCACGCGGCGGTGAGGCACCGCCGCGTGATCCCGGTCTCGGTCGATCCCACGCGGGGGACGGACATGGACATCCTCACTTGCTGGTTCGTCCGCTCACTTGGCGAGGCCGAGGGCCGTCGCCATGGCGCGGAAGACGCGGGTGTTGTCGAGACGGCCGTGGAAGACTTCCGCGCCCGGACCCATCGCGGTCAAGAGCACGTCGTCGCCGGAGTGGACACCCGACGAGGCGTCGAAGGGCAGGTTGCCGGTGACGTGGACGGCGCCGGGGCGCTCGCAGTTCTTCGGGTTCTCGACATAGGTCTTCGGCGTGGCGCCGGCGACGGCGGGGACGTTCTCGCCCTCGAGGTGCGGCTTGGCGTCGAAGCAGGTGTCGGGGGTGGTGCCGAAGTTGAGGGCGATGCGCTTGGAGACGTCGATGTTGGTCGGATAGCCCTCGGCGTCGACCGGGCCGTAGTTCGGCACCTTGGCGTCGGCGTAGGTGCCGAGCTTCTCGCGCGGGGTCTGGCCCGGACGGTCGTCGTCATAGGTGCCGATGATCGACACGGGGTGGGCATGGTCGGCCACCACGATGATCATGGTGTCGCCGTTCTTCGCCGCGAAGTCCTTGGCATACTTGACGGCGTTGTCGAGCATGATGGTGTCGAAGAGCGCGCGCTCGGGGTCGAGCGAGTGCGAGTACTTGTCGATGCGGGCGCTCTCGACCATCAGGAAGAAGCCGTTCGGGTTCTTCGACAGGGTGGCGATCGCCGCCTTGGTCTCGTCGACCACGTCGGGCTGATCGGGGAACTTGGAGACCGAGCCCTTCTTGAGGAACTTCAGGTCGAGGGCGCCGTCGATGTTGCCGGTGTTGTAGAGGCCGAGGATCTTCGACTTGCCGTCGGCGACCGCCTTCTCCATCTCGGTCTTGGTCGAGACGAAGGCGTAGCCGGCCTCCTCGAACTTCTTGAGATAGTCGACGTCGTCCTTGCGCTTGGAGCCGGGGGTCGACTTCGGCAGGAAGTTGGGCGAGCCGCCGCCCATGATCACGTCCGGCTTCACGTCGTAGAACATCTCGACGATGTCGTTGAAGTCGGAGCGCTTGCGGGTGTGGGCGACGATGCCGGCCGGGGTGGCGTCCTCGATCTCGGAGTTGGTGACGACGCCGAGGGCCATGCCGGTCTTGCGCTTCACCAGTTCGCCGATGGTCTCGACCTTGGGATGGTCGAGGGTGTTCTTGTTCTTGGCGCAGTAGACGCCGAGCGCGTTGACGCAGGTCTTGTGACCCGTCGTATAGGCGCTCATCGCGTTGGCGCTGTCGGTGACGATCGAATCCGTGCCGGGCGTCGAGATCAGCGCCATGTAGGGCATGTCGTCGACGGCGAGCTCGCCGCCGAAGTGGCCCTGGACGATGCCCTTCGACATGATGCGGGCGGCGGTGCGGTGGGCGATCGAGAAGCCGTCGCCGACGAAGAGGATGACGTTCTTGGCGACGCGGCCCTTGGGCGTGTCGAAGACGTCCCAGGCGACCGACTTCTTCTCGGTGCCGGCGGAGGCCTCGACCTTCACCTTGCCGGCGGTGGTCAGCGACACGCCGCGCAGCCAATAGGCGGTCAGGTCGTGGCCGTCCTCCTTGGCGACGATCTCGGGCTTGGCGCCCAGCACCTCGGCGGCGTCCTTGCCGTCGATGGTCACCTCGAGCTTGTCGGCGGCGACGGTGCCGGGGAACTCGACCTTGAGGTCGAACTTGGAGCCGGAGAGGATCTCCGCCCGATCGAGCGGATAGATGGTCTGGGCGACGGCACCGCCGGTCCAACCGGCGGTGACCAGAACGGTCGCGAGAAGGGCGCGCTTCAGCATGGCAACCTCGTCAATGGGCGAGCCCGACGGGGCCCGCGCGAGTTCGATGCCGACGAGGAACACCCTTCCCATTGCAGTTCCATGACGGTCCGTCGCATGGGCGTGGATATCGCCCATGCGTCGCACGCCGCCCGGCCCCGCGGTCACCAGCGCTGATGGACGTGCGGCGCGATCATCGTGCGATAGATCTCGCGGATCGCCTCCATCGTCGCCGGCGGAATCGGCGGGAGATCGGCGGCGGCGGCGTTGGCGCGGGCCTGATCGGCGTTGCGGGCGCCGGGGATCACCACCGAGACCGCGCTCTCCATCAGGATCCAACGCAGGGCGAAGGCGGCCATCGCCACGCCCTCGGGCACCACGCGGCGGATCTCCTCGACCGCCGCCAGACCGACGTCGAAGGGCACGCCGGCGAAGGTCTCGCCGACGTCGAAGGCCTCGCCGTGGCGGTTGAACTTGCGGTGGTCGTCGTCGGCGAAGACGGTGGAGCGGCCGATCTTGCCGGTGAGGAGGCCGCTCGCCAGGGGCACGCGGGTGATCACGGCGATGCCGCGACGCTCGGCCTCGCGGAAGAACAGGCCGGCCGGGCGCTGGCGGAACATGTTGTAGATGATCTGGATCGACACCACGCCGGGGTATTCGATCGCCTTCAGCGCCTCCTCGACCTTCTCGACGCTGACGCCGTAGTCGCGGATCTTGCCGGCGCGCTTCAGGCCGTCGAGCGCGTCGAACACCTCGGGACGGTAGAGGGTCTCGGTCGGCGGGCAATGGAGCTGGACGAGGTCGAGCCGCTCGACGCCGAGATTGGCGATGCTGCGATCGACGAAGGCCTCGAGATTGGCGGCGGTGTAGCCGGCGTCGACGTGGGGGGCGAGGCGGCGGCCGGCCTTGGTGGCGACGAAGGGGCGCTCACCGCCGCGCTCGCGCAGCACCTCGGCGATGATTCGCTCCGAACGGCCGTCGCCGTAGACGTCGGCGGTGTCGACGAAGGTCATGCCGGCGTCGAGCGCGGCATGGAGCGCGGCACGGCCGTCGGCCTCGTCGACGGATCCCCAGGAGCCGCCGATCTGCCAGGCACCGAAACCGATTTCGGAAACGGCGACGCCGGTGCGGCCGAAGATGCGGGTCTTCATGGCATGTCCTCTCTGACGGGCGGGCGAGCAGCCTACTCACCGCAAATTTTCGATTGGCGTACCTCGAGATAATGCATCGATGCCTCGATGCAATGGGGATTCGGCGGGACGGGGCTTCGGCGCGGCTGCGGTCGATCGCCTCTCCCCCTCGGCGGCTCCCGGGAGTAGACAGGGGGCGGGCACGGCCGGAACGGCGGCCCGGCGCACCGACGGGGCGCCTTCCGAGGCAGGGAGACGGACGACGATCATGGCACTCATCCGCGATTTCGGGACGATCGATGGTGTGGCGGTCCAGGCGGTGGAGCTGCGCTCGCCGGGTGGGGCGGTCGCCTCGATCGTGACGATCGGCGCGGCGGTGCGCGGGCTCACGGTGCCGGTCGGCGACGGCGCGCCGCGCCCGGTGGTGCTCGGCTACGAGACGATCGAGGGCTATCGGCTCAATCCCTCCCATCTCGGGGTGATCGCCGGGCGCTGCGCCAATCGCATCGGTGGCGGGCGGTTTCGCCTCGACGGGCGCGAGGTTCGGCTGGCGGTGAACGAGGGCGGCGTCAACACGCTGCACGGCGGTCCGGTCGGCTTCACCCGGCGGATCTGGCGGCTCGAGGGCGCGAGCGAGGACGCGGTCGAGCTGTCGCTGGTGTCGGAGGACGGCGATCAGGGCTGGCCGGGCCGGGTCGAGGCGCGGGTGGTCTATCGCCTGACCGGGGCGGCGTCGCTGGAGATCTCGGCGAGCGCCACATGCGACGCGCCGACGCCGGTGAACCTCACCAATCACGCCTATTTCACCCTGAACGGCGGCGCCGATTGCCGCGATCACCGGCTGGAGCTTTCGGCCGACTTCTATACGCCGGTCGACGCGGCGATGATCCCGACCGGCGCGATCCTGCCGGTGGCGGGAACCGAATACGATTTCCGCGGTCCGCGCCGGATCGACGGCGACTACGACGTCGCCTTCGCGCTCTCGGGCGCGCCGGGGGAGGTGGCGCTCGCGGCGCGGGTCTGGTCGCCGGACGAGCGCCTGCGGCTCGAGGTGGAGACCGATCAGCCGGCGCTCCAGCTCTATACCGCCGCCCATCTCGGCGCGACGGGGGCGGCGCACGACGGGATCGCGCACGGGCCCCATGCCGGGTTCTGCCTCGAGGCGCAGGGGTTCGTCGACGCGCCCAACAAGCGTCAGTTCCCGTCGGTGGTGCTGCGGCCGGGCGCCCGCTACCGGCATCGGACGGCCTATCGGTTCTTCGCCGACTGACCGAACCATCCTCCCGTCGGACAAGGCTTTTTCGCTCTGCGGCGCGGTCTCTGGCGCAGTGCAGCGACGAATTGAGTTGCGCACCTCAGATTTTTGCGCAATCCATCGTGACATGAACGACGAGATCGACCCCTCATCCACCACGTTGAAGGACGTCGCCCGCGAGGCCGGCGTTTCGATCGCCACCGTCGATCGCGTCCTGCACGGGCGTCCCGGGGTGCGCAAGGCGACGGTCGCGCGGGTCGAGGAGACGATCGAGCGGTTGGGGTTCCGCCCCCATGCGGCGGCGGCGGAACTGGCGCGCGGCCTCACTTATCGCTTCTGCTTCGTGATGCCGAAGAGCCTCAACGTCTTCATGGAGGAGATCCAGCAGACGGTGGTCCGCGAACGGGCCTGGCTGACCGCGCGGCGGACCCGGGTCGACATCGTCGAGACCGACGTCTTCGACGCCAATGCCCTCACGCAGACCCTCGAGGACATCGGCCCGAACTATGACGGCCTCGCCGTGGTGGCGCTCGATCATCCCCGGGTGCGGGCGGCGATCGACGATCTCGTCGCGGCCGGGATCCACGTGGTGACGCTCGTCTCCGACGTGCCGTCGTCGCGGCGGGCGCGCTACGTCGGGATCGACAACATCGCCGCCGGGCGCACGGCGGGCTCGCTGATCGGCCGCTTCATCGGCGGTCGCAAGGGCAAGGTGGCGGTCATCGCCGGGTCGCTGGCGCTGTCGGATCACACCGACCGCTTCATCGGCATCTCCCGGGTGATCGCCTCCGATTTCCCCGATCTCGAGCTGATGTTGCCGCTCGAGGGGCGTGACGACGACGAGACCAATCGCCGGCTGACGATCAAACTGGCGGCCGAGGTGCCGGATCTGGTCGGGCTCTACAACATCGGGGCGGGCACGCCCGGCGTGGTCGCCGGGCTCGCGGAGAGTGGGCGCGCGGGCGAGGTGATCTTCGTCGGCCACGATCTGACGGTGCACACGCGGCGGTTCCTGCTCAACGGGTCGATGGACGCGACGATCTCGCAGAACCCCGGCCGCGAGGCACGCTCGGCGCTGCGGGTGCTCCAGGCGCTGGCGCGCAAGGAGCCGATCTCCACCGCCCAGGAAACCATCGGTATCGACATCGTCATCCGAGAAAATCTGCCCTGAGGGCGGGATGACGAGCGTGATCGAGAGAGGAGCGGATCGATGTATCTCGGTCTCGACATCGGCACGTCGAGTGTCAAGGCGGCCCTGGTCGACGGCGATCGGGTCGTCGCCACGGTCGAGCGACCGCTCGAGGTCCACCGGCCGCGACCGCTCTGGTCGGAGCAGGATCCCGAGGCCTGGGTGAGCGCGACGATCTCGGCGGTCGACGAACTCGCCGGCACCCATCCGCGCGAGGTCGCGGCGGTCGCCGGGATCGGGCTCTCCGGCCAGATGCACGGCGCGGTGCTGCTCGACCGCGACGACCGGGTGTTGCGCCCCTGCATTCTCTGGAACGACGGACGCTCCGCCGCCGAATGCGTCGCGTTGGAGGCGGCCGTGCCGGACCTCCACGCGATCACCGGCAATCTCGCGATGCCCGGCTTCACCGCGCCGAAGCTCCTGTGGGTGCGCGCGCACGAGCCGGAGATCTTCGCGCGCACGGCCTGCGTGCTGCTGCCCAAGGCCTTCGTGCGGCTGCGGTTGACCGGCGAGAAGATCGAGGACATGTCGGACGCGTCGGGCACGCTGTGGCTCGATCCGGCGCGGCGCGACTGGTCGGACGAGGTTCTCGCCGCCTGCGGGCTGACGCGAGACCACATGCCACGCCTCGCGGAAGGGTCGGCGCCGGCGGGGCGGCTCTCGCCCGCGCTCTGCGCCCGTTGGGGCATGGCTTCGGCGCCGGTCGCGGCGGGTGGGGCGGGCGACAATGCCGCGACCGCCGTCGGCCTCGGCGCGATCGCGGCGGGCGACGCCTTCCTGTCGCTCGGCACCTCGGGCGTGTTGTGGGTCACCACCGACCGTTTCGCCCCCAATCCGGGCTCGGCGGTTCATGCCTTCGCCCATGCGCTGCCGGGGCTGTGGCATCAGATGGGGGTGATGCTGTCGGCCGCCTCCTGCCTCGCCTGGTGGGCGGGGGTGACGGGGGCGAGCGCCGAGGCGCTCCTCGCCGAACTCGGCGACGACGCCACCCCGGGCGGGGAGGCGATGTTCCTGCCCTATCTCACCGGCGAGCGCACGCCCGCCAACGATCCCGAGCTTCGGGCGATCTTCGCCGGTCTCGGCGGCGGTCACGGCCGCGCGGTGATGACGCGGGCGGTGCTCGAGGGGGTCGGCCACGCGGTGGTCGACAATCGCGACGCGCTCGCCGCCGCCGGCACCGTCATCGCCGAGATCGATCTCGTCGGCGGTGGGTCGCGCTCGCGGCTGTGGGCGCAGATCCTCGCCGATCAACTGGCCATCCCGGTCCACCGGGTCGAGGAGGGCGCGGTCGGCGCCGCCCATGGCGCGGCGCGGCTCGGCCGCCTCGCCGCGACCGGAGAACGTCCCGCCGAGGTCTGCGCCCGACCGCGCCGGCTCGAAACCTTCCATCCCGATGCGGCCCGCGCCGCGCTCCATCGCGAGACCCACGCCCGTTGGCGCCGGCTCGCCCCCTTCGCCAAGGAGATTCGTTCATGAACGCTCCCGCCACGCGCTTCTTCGGCGCGCTCGAGCCGATCCGCTTCCAGGGGACGGACGCCACCGATCCGCTCTCCTATCGCTGGTACGACAAGAACCGGGTAGTGGCCGGGCGCACCATGGCGGAGCATCTGCGCTTCGCCGTGTGCTATTGGCATTCGTTCTGCTGGCCGGGCGGCGATCCCTTCGGCGGCGAGACCTTCCTGCGTCCGTGGATGCACGGCGTCGATCCGATGGAGATGGCCAAGGCCAAGGCCGACGTCGCCTTCGATCTCTTCCGGCTGCTCGACGTGCCCTTCTTCACCTTCCACGACGTCGACGCGGCGCCGGAAGGGGCGAACCTCGCCGAGCAGGCGCGGAACGTCGCGGCGATCTGCGACGTGTTCGAGAAGAAGATCGAGGAGACCGGCGTGAAGCTCCTGTGGGGCACCGCCAATCTCTTCTCGCACCGCCGCTACATGGCGGGTGCCGCGACCAATCCCGACCCGGAGGTCTTCGCCTACGCCGCCGGTCAGGTGCGGATCGCGCTCGAGGCGACCAAGCGCCTCGGCGGCGCCAACTACGTCCTGTGGGGCGGGCGCGAGGGCTACGAGACCCTGCTCAACACCGACATGAAGCGCGAACTCGACCAGTTCGGCCGCTTCCTCGCGATGGTCGCCGAGCACAAGCACAAGATCGGCTTCGACGGCCCGCTCCTGATCGAGCCCAAGCCGCGCGAGCCGACCAAGCACCAGTACGACTTCGACGTCGCGACGGTCTACGGCTTCCTTGAGCGCTACGACCTGCTCGACGACGTCAAGGTCAACATCGAGCAGAACCATGCGCTTCTCGCCGGCCATTCGTTCGAGCACGAGGTGATGCTGGCCAATGCGCTCGGCATCTTCGGCTCGATCGACATCAACCGCGGCGACGCGCTCCTCGGCTGGGACACCGACCAGTTCGCGATGGACGTCGGCGAACTCACGCTGGTCTTCCACGAGATCCTGAAGGGCGGCGGCTTCACCACCGGCGGCATGAACTTCGACGCGAAGATCCGCCGTCAGTCGATCGACCCGGCCGACCTCCTCCATGCCCATGTCGGTTCGATCGACGCCTGCGCCCGGGCGCTCCTCAACGCCGCGGCGATGCTCGAGAAGCGCACGCTCACGGCGCCGCGCGAGGCGCGTTACGCCGGTTGGGACGGGGCCGAGGGCCAGGCGATCCTCGCCGGCAAGCGCAGCCTCGCCGAGGTCGCCGACCGCGCCACCGCCGAGGGGCTCGATCCGCAGCCGCGTTCGGGCCGCCAGGAGTTCCTCGAGGGCGAGGTGATGCGGAGCCTGTGACCGGCCGGCGCCGCTCGGGACATGCGAAGGCCGCCGCGATCGTGCGATCGCGGCGGCCTTTCGTCATCGGCGCATGGGATCAGCGCGGCTTGTCCTTGGAGGCGTAGTGGAGGCGCTTCGCCTCGTACATCGCGGCATCGGCGCGGCGGGCAACCTCTTCCATCCGCTCGCCGGGACGCTGGGTCGCGGCGCCGACGGCGAAGCTGAGGGGCAGGCCGCCGTAGAACTGATTGTTCAGCTCGGTCAGGCGATGGATGCGCTGGATGACCGCGGCGCCGCCGCGTTCGTCGGTCGCCGGCAGGAGGATGGCGAATTCGTCGCCGCCGATGCGCGAGGCGCGCGCCGGGTCTTCGGCGAGTTTGCTCAGGACCTCGCCGGCGCGGCGCAGCAACTGGTCGCCGACGGCGTGACCATGGCAGTCGTTGGCCTCCTTGAGCCCGTTCAGATCGGCGATGACGATCGTCGTCGGGGTCAGGTCGGAGCGCTCGGTGCGGGCGATCTCGTCGACGTAGAAGGAGCGATTGTAGAGCTTGGTCAGCACGTCGTGCTTGCCGAGGAACTCGAGATAGGCCTCGGCCTTCTTGCGGGCGGTGATGTCGGTGAGCGCGACCTGGACCAGATCCCACTTCGCCTCGTGGCCGGGCAGAACCGAGAACTGCATCATGAAATGCAGTTCCTCGCCGGCCAGCGAATAGTTCACCACCTCGCGCTGCTGGAAGAGCTTGCCGTTCCAAAGGTCGATCAGCTGCTCGCGAAAGGCGACCTGCATCGATCCCCGGAAGACCTCGTGGAGGCGCAGGAGCAGTTCGGAGCGGTTGGCGGCGCGGAAGGTCTCGAGGGTCTGACGGTTGACGTCGATCACCCGGATCTCGCTCATGCAACGCCCGACGAACTCGGGGTGGACGTCGGTGAAGGTGCGGAAATCGTCGATGCCGCAGGCGCGCACCTCGTCGATCAGGCGTTTCACCGAGGAGAAGTCCTCGACCCACAGCGACACCGGCGAATGCTGGAACAGGCCACGGGCGTGGCTCTCGGCGGCGGCGAGCTCGCGCCGCGCGGTCTCGCGGTCGCTGACGTCCTCGATCGCCACCAGCACCCGCGACCAGTCCTTCTCGTGGCCGGGCAGGAGGCGGGCGCGGAGCATGATGTCGAGACGGCGCCCCGACAGGGTGTAGTTGACGGTGAAGCTCGAGAAGTCGGTCCGGCCGGCCCAGAGCTGCTCCAATTCGTCGATGTGATAGAGCAGCATGTCGTCGCGGAAGACGTCGTCGAGGCGGGCGAGGAGGTGGATCGGGTCGTCGGCCTCATAGAGGTCGAGGGTGCGCTGGTTGACCTTCACGACGCGGATCAGCCCGGTGCAGACGCGGATCCGCTCGACGTCGGCGAGCAGGAAGTCGCGCAGCGACGTCACGCCTTGGGCGCGCCATTCGTCGAGCTGCACGAGAACGGCGGAATAGTCCTCGAGCCACAACGACACCGGCGCCAGATCGAAGGTCGAGAGTTCGTCCCAGTCTGAGGACTGCTTCGGCTCGGACGAGAACTCGAGGGCTTGCATGCGTCACCTGTCGGGAACGGGATGGCGAATCTCGGTCCAGTATAGGTCGTGAAGGTTCGGATCGGGTAAACGATCGCCGCGCGGCCGGTTCCCGAGAGAAAAACACCCCCCGACCGGGGCGGGTCGGGGGGTGGCGAGGTTTCCGTCGCGGGAGGCGCCGGAGGATCTCAGCGGGTGTTGCCGGAGGAGACGATGTCCATCCACACGGCCAGCACCAGGATCACGCCCTTGACGATCTGCTGCCAGAAGGTCTCGACGCCGAGCATGGACATACCGTTGTCGAGGCTCGCCATGATCACCGCGCCGACCAGGGCGCCGGCGACCGAGCCGATGCCGCCGCGCATCGAGGTGCCGCCGATGAAGCAGGAGGCGATGGCGTCGAGCTCGCCGCCGAAGCCGGCCGAGGGCGTGCCGGCGGCGAGGCGGGCGGTGGTGGTGAGCCCTGCGAGGGCGCACATCAGGCCCATCAGACCGAAGACCAGCATCTTCACCAGATTGACGTCGACGCCGGAGAGGCGGGTCGCCTCGAGGTTGGAGCCGACCGCGTAGATGCGGCGGCCGAACACCGTCTTGTTGCCGACGATGGTGAAGATGCCGAGGATCACCAGCAGGATCAGCACCGGCACCGGCACGCCCTGATAGCTGTTCAAGGTGACGACGAAGCCGAGGATGACCGCGCCGATCGCCACCAGACGGCCGACTTCCGCCACCATCGAGGAGACCGGCAGGCCGTGCTTCTGGCGTCCGGCCCGGGTTCGGAAGGCGGTCACCACCAAGAGCACGAAGAGGATGGCGGCGAGGCCGTCGCCGAGGCCGCCGGGCAGATAGCCCTGGCCGATGACCTTCAGCTCCTCCGACGCCGGGGCCACGGTGATGCCGCCGGTCAGCCCTAGGACGGCGCCACGGAACACCAGCATGCCGCCGAGGGTGACGATGAAGGAGGGGATGCCCTGATAGGCGGTGAGCCAGCCGACCCCGAGGCCGATGACGATGCCGAGCAGGATCACGACCGCGATCGTCCCGGCCAGCGGCCAGTGATAGATCACGTCGAGCACCGCCGCGATGCCGCCGAGGAGGCCGAGCAGCGAGCCGACCGACAGGTCGATCTCGCCGGCGACGATGACGAACACCATCGCGCTCGCCAACATGCCGGTGATCGCCATCTGGCGCAGCAGGTTGGAGAAGTTGCGCGCCGTCAGGAACTGGGAGCCACCGAGATCGGCATCATAGGTCATGAAGCCGAAGAAGGCCCAGATCACCGCGATGACGATGAGAAGGGCGACGATCTTGTAGGAGGAGAGGAACGTCCTCAGGTCTTTTCTCGTCAGGGTCATGGTTCGTCTTCCGACCAGGGTTCGCGCGCGATCAGGCGGCGTCCCGTGCTTGTTTGCCGAGAGCGGCGGCGAGGATCTGTTCCTGGCTGAGGCCGGTGTTGGGGAAGTCGCCGCGCAGGCGGCCCTCGCCCATCACCAGGACGCGGTCGGAGATGCCGAGCACCTCGGGCAGTTCCGAGGAGATCATCAGCACCGCCACGCCCTGTTTCGCCAGTTCGAAGATCAGTTTGTAGATCTCGTATTTGGCGCCGACGTCGACGCCGCGGGTCGGCTCGTCGAGGATCAGGACGCGCGGACCCGGCAGCAGCATCTTGGCGACCACCGCCTTCTGCTGATTGCCGCCGGAGAGCGAGGCGATCGGCAGGAGGGGCTGGGCGGTCTTGATCCGCATGCGGTCGATTTCGCCACGGATCACCGCCATTTCGTCCTCGGCGTCGATCAGGCCGAAGCGGGTGTAGTTGCGCAGCACCGACAGGGTGATGTTGTGGCCGACCCCCATCAGCGGCACGATGCCGTGACGTTTGCGGTCCTCCGGCACCATGCAGATGCCCTGACGCACCGCCTGGAGGGGCGAGTGGACGCGGACCTCCTGGCCGTCGAGCAGGATCGCGCCGACGTGCTCGCCGCGCCAGCAGCCGAAGAGGTGCGAGGCGAGTTCGGTGCGGCCGGCGCCGACGAGGCCGGCGACGCCGAGGATCTCGCCGCGCCGGAGGGTGAAGGACACGTCGTCGACCAGTTTGCGATCGGGATTGGTGAGGTCCCAGACGGTGACGTTGCGGGCTTCGAAGACGATCTCGCCGATGTCGTGGTCCTCGCGCGGGAAGAGGTTCTTCATCTCGCGGCCGACCATCATGGTGATGATGTCGTCGGTGGTGAGCTCCGCCATCGGCCGGGTCGCCACATGGGTGCCGTCGCGGATGACGGTGACGGTGTCGGCGATCTCGGCGACCTCGTCGAGCTTGTGGGAGATGTAGACGCAGGCCATGCCGCGCGCCTTGAACTCGGCCACGAGGTCGAGCAGCGTGCGCGTCTCGGCGGAGGTGAGGGCGGAGGTCGGCTCGTCGAGGATCAGCAGTTTGGCGTTCTTGTTCAACGCCTTGGCGATCTCGATCAGCTGCTGCTTGCCGCCCGAATAGGCCATCACCGGCAGGGCGACGTTGATGTCCGGCATCTTCAGCTGGATCATCAGCTCGGCGGCGCGGGCGTTCATCGCGTCGTAGTCGATCAGGCCGCCGAAGGTGGTCGGCTCGGAGCCGAGGAAGATGTTCTCGGCGACCGAGAGATGCGGCACCATCATCAGTTCCTGATGGATGATGACGATTCCGGCCTCCTCGGTCTCGCGGATGTTGCGGGCCTTGAGCTCCTCGCCCTCCCACAGGATCGTGCCGGACCAGGAGCCGGGCGGATAGACCGCGGAGAGGACCTTCATCAGCGTCGACTTGCCGGCGCCGTTCTCGCCGCAGAGGCCGACGCATTCGCCCGGGCGGACCTTCAGGTCGATGCCGTCGATCGCCTTGACGCCGGAGAATTCCTTGGTGATGCCACGCATCTCGAGCAGATAATCGGCCATCGTCTGTCCCTCGAGGCGGCCCTGGGACCGCGGGCTGCCGGTCGCTCGTCGTCCGGGGCGGGAGGCGGGGCGCGTCCCGGTGGGCGGGCGCATCCGCCGGAGACGGACGCGGCCCGCGGATCCGAACGTCCCGCGGTCGCGCCGTGGCGCGCCCGCGGGACCGGGACGGTCACTTACCGTCGACCTGTTCCTTGGTGTAGAAGCCGTCGGTGACGACGAGATCCACGTTGTCCTTGGTGAGGGCGACCGGGGTCAGGAGGAGGCTCTCGACCTGCTTCTTGCCGTTGTCGAGCTTGGCGTTGAAGGCGGGCTTCTCCTTGCGGACCATCTGCACCGTCAGCTTGGCCGCCTCGGTGGCGATCAGCTTCAGGGGCTTGTAGACGGTCACGGTCTGGGTTCCGGCCTTGACACGCTTGATCGCGGCGAGGTCGGCGTCCTGGCCGGAGATCGCCACCTTGCCGGCGAGACCCTGGGCGGCGAGCGCCTGGATCGCGCCACCGGCGGTGCCGTCGTTGGAGGCGACGACGGCGTCGATCTTGTTCTGGTTGGCGGTGAGCGCGTTCTCCATGATCGACAGAGCCTCGGTCGGGCTCCATTCCTTGACCCACTGCGAGCCGATGATCTTGATCTTGCCGGCGTCGACGGCGGGCTTCAAGGCCTTCTCCTGGCCGGCGCGCAGGAGCTTGGCGTTGTTGTCGGTGGGCGAGCCGCCGAGCATGTAGTAACGGCCGGTCGGCTGCGCCTTCAGCACGGCCTCGGCCTGGAGATAGCCGACGCGCTCGTTGTCGAAGGAGATGTAGGCGTCGACGTCGGCGTTGAGGATCAGGCGGTCGTAGGAGAGCACCTTGATGCCGGCCTTGTGGGCCTCCTCGACGACGGCGGAGAAGACCTTGGAGTTCATCGGCACGATGACGATCGCGTCGACCTTCTGGGCGATCAGATTCTCGATCTGACGGACCTGCTTCTCCTCGTTGCCGTCGGCGGACTGAACGGAGACCGTGGCGCCGAGCTCCTTGGCGGCGGCCATGAAGTAGTCGCGGTCGCGCGCCCAGCGCTCGACGCGCAGGTCGTCGATGGAGAAGCCGATCACGGGAGCCGCCTCGCTGGCGCTCGCCATCGAGAGGGGCAGGCATACGGTCAGAGCCGTGAGAGAGCCGGCCAGCACATGCAGCAGTTTCATCTCGTAGATCCTCCTGATCGCCCTCTCCTTGGAGGGCAGGTCCGCCGTTGGCCGGCGGGTTCCTCATGTCTTCCGCGCGTCCGACGGACGTCGGGATCCCCGGAAGCGAAACCGGGCGGTCGGTCGCCGGGCGACGCGGCCTCGGTTCGGTGTCCGTTACGCAGGCGCCAGTTTCATCAAATTTCTGAGGTGCGCAACTCAAATCAATGCTGCGCCGCCCACCTCATTTTTTGCTGCACTGCGCTCAAGTAGGGGTTTTTACGAGGGTTTTTTCTTTCAGGGGGATGAGTGCCGGCCGAGGTGCGGCGCCGGGCGGGGGCTCGGCGGGGGCGTCGGCCGGGGCGCGGTCGGTGGTGCCGCGCGCGTCCAGGTCGTGGTCTTTCGAGGTTGTCTCGCGTGATCTACGTAGGTCTCGTGATGGTTTTCCGCTTCGTTTCGCGGTAGTTTTCCGAGACGACATGAAGAAGAAAGATCGTCCGCCGAAGCGTTCCGACCGAAGTGACATGTCGGAATTCGGTCGCCGGGTCGATCTTCGAAAGGAGCGGGCGATGACGATCGGGGCATGGCGGCCGGATCGGAGGACCGTTCTTCGCGGTGGTCTCGTGATGTCGGCCTGTTTCGGCGCCGCGCCGATCCTTTCGCGACGGGCGATCGCCGCCGGCCGGCCGAGAGCCTATGTCGCCTCGGGCGCCGGTGCCCTGTCGCTGTTGGACGATCCGGACTATCGGCGCGTCTTCGAGAGCATCTTCTCCGGGCTCGACGCGCGATTCGCCGCGGCACCCTCGTCGGAGGCCCTGCTCGAGGGGATGATGGCGGCGGACCTCGTCTATCTCAGCGTCCACAGCAATTCACAGGTGATCGGCACCGATCAGGGACGGCTGGTCTCGATCGGCGACATCGTCCGGCGTCGCCGCGCCGTCGGACGGGGGCCGCGCCTCGTCGTCATCGCCGGGTGCCTCACCCTCGACAACCAGACCCGCACGACGCTGCCGCGCGCCTTCGGCGTGGAGGAGGGGGCGAGCGGGGCGGCCTATATCGGCTTTTCCACGACGATCGTCGGCAAGAACGTCGACGCCTTCTTCCGGATCTTCTTCTCGCTTTGGTTGAAGCCGGCGAAGGACGGGACCCACCGCACCCTCGAGGCGGCCCGCAGCGAGGCGATCGACTTCATCGAGGCCCGGATCGTCGACAATGCCGCCATCAAGGCGCAGGGCAACACCGATGCCGGCAAGATGATGGGCTTCGCGGCGGGCGTGCCCAACGTCGGGCGGAAGATGGTGATCGTCGGCGATTCCGGCCTGCGCCTCACCGGCCTCGATCGACCGTTCACCGTCGCGCCGAGCGACGGCGGAGCGGCCGGGACGACCGCCGGTTCCTCGCCCTCTCCGACGCCGTCGACCTCGGGCGCTCCGAGCCCGTCGACGTCCGGGGGCGTCCCCGCGAACGCGGGCTCCTCCGGCGCGTCGGGCGGCGGTGGATCGTGGACGCCGTCGGGCGGTTCGTCGTGGTCGCCGGGCGGCGGCGGGCGGGCGCCGGGATCCTCGGGATCTTCGGGAGCGGCTGGGCCGGCCGGCGGCGGCGACGCCGATGCCATCAACGACATGCTGAAACGCTGAGGCCGCGCCGTCCCCGGACGGTCGCGGGTCTCGCGTGAGGGTCACGCCGCACGGGGCTCGGGGCTCGGGGCTCCGTGCGAGGGCCTCGTCGGAGATCACCGGCGCGGCGAGAGGATCATCGCGCCGCGCAGATCGTCGACGGCGCGGGGGCTCTGCTGGCCGCCGGTCGCCTTCTCGACGTCGAGGCGGATCCGGCGATGGAGGACCGAGATGTCCTCGCCGGGGGTCGGCAGCATGCGCAGGAGGGCGTCGGTATAGACCGAGACGTCGCCGACGCCGGTCTGGGCGGTCCTGCCCTCGTCGGCGGCGAAGCCGATGAACTGGCCGGGGGCGAGGTTTTCCCGGGGCACCACGGCGAGGCCCTTGGTCTGGCCGCCGACGCTCTTGTAGAAGGTCTTGGCCATGCTCTCCTCGACGATCGGATTGTCGCGGCAGGCATCGACGAAGGCCAGCACCGTCTTCGCGCCGCCGGCGGCGTTGATGTATTTCTGGAGATCGACGGCGCGACCGTCGATGTCGAGCGCGGCCTGGGGATCGTCGAAACGGGCGTCGGTCGGCAGCAGGTAGTTGTGGCCGTTCACCTGGACGCCGTGGCCGGAGAAGTAGAAGAGGGCGACGTCGGCGCCCTTGGCCTGATCGTAGAGGGTGGCGAGATCGGCGGTCATCGCGGAGCGGGCGAGGTCGGTGCCGACGGTCACCTCGAAGCCGAGACCGCGCAACATCACCGCCATGCGGGTCGCGTCGCGGACCGGGGTCGGCAGTTTCGGCACGCCGACATAGGCGCCGTTGCCGATCACCAGGGCGACGCGGCGGCCGGCCGGCGGCGGAGGCGGGGCGGCCTCGTCGCGATCCTTGGCCGGGGACGCGGTCGCGCCTTGGGCGAGTTTCAACTGTTCGAGCTTCAGCCGCTCGATCTCGGCCTGGAGCTTCAGGCGCTCGAGTTCGGCGGTCGAGCGGGGCGTGGTCGGGGTCTCGGAGGTCGGCGGCGGGGCCGGCTCGGGCGGCTTCGCGGCCGAGGCGACGGGGGGTGAGGGCGTCGCGCCGACGGACTGCGCCGCGACCAGCGACTTCGACAGGCGCGTGACCATCTCGGAGGCGGTCTGCGACAGGTTGCGCGGATGGGAGATCACCAGGAAGGTGAAGACCGAGCGGTCGGCGGCGAGATGCACGCGGATATAGACGCCGTGGCCGTCGTGGATGCCGGAGAGGACGAAATTGTCGGGGAAGCTGCGGTCGTAGTCGAAATTCGCCCCGTTCATGCCGGCGCGGGTGCGCGAGCGCATGGTGGCGAGATCGAGCCCGCCGGGATTGGGCCGCGCGTAGACGCGGACGTCGATGCGGCGGTCGCGCGAGCGCAGGGCGAGGGCGTCGGCATCGGAGGCGGCCGGATCGGGGACGAGATCGTCGGGCACGTCGATGGCGAAGCGATAGCGCGGGCTTTCCCAACGCCGCCAATTCACCTCCGGTACGGGCGGCGAGGGCTCGGTCCGCTCCTGCGCGGGCTCGGGCTGCATCGGGACGAAGTGCGAGCCCGAGCCGCCGGCGCTCGATCCGCCGGGCAGGACGAAGCGATCGCCCGCGGCAGCGGGCGCCGCGCCGAGAAGCGCGAGGGCGAGCACGAGGGCGAGGACCCCGCCGGGGCGGGCGCGGTGTCGACGGGTGAGGTCGTGTGCCGGCATGGTCGCGCGCCTCCTTCTTCCTTCGCGGGGGCCGTGCGGCGGGGGCGCGGGTGGCGTCCCCGCCGGAGTCTCACGCGGGATCGGTCTCGCAGGGAGAGTGGCGAGACCGATCGCGGGACCCGTCAACGGGTCTGCGGCGCGGCGATCTTGTCGAGTTCGAAGCGATTGGCGCGCATCGAGATCCGGGCCTGGAGACCCATCTGCTCCATCGTCATGTGGAGATTGCGCTCGAGACGAGCGGAATCGATGCAGGACTCGTACCAGTATTCGGCGTAGCGCATCTGCGAGCGGATCGGCCGATAGTGGTCATAGCCCTTGAAGGCGGTCAGATATTCCTGGATCCGCATCACTTCCTGACTTTCGAACCCGCGCAGGACGATCGTATAGGCCGTGGTCATGCCGGTGCAGTCGCTGGGCGGGCCGGCCGGGGTGGCGATCGGCGCGGGCGCGGTCGGGACGACCACGGGCGCGGGTTCCACCGCCGGGTTGGTGATCGGGCCGGGGCGGGCCGGCGACAGGGCGGCGAGCTTCTGGGCGAGAACCGCGCCGACGTCGTGGGCGATCTGCTTGGCCTGACCGCCGATGTGCTCGAGGGCGCATTCGCGGTTGCAGTTGGGCGGCAGCGGCGGCAGGTCGCGCGGGCCGTAGGCGACCTCGAAATTGCCGAGCCCGAGGCCGGTCTGCACCTGCAGCATGCGGCCGGGGATGCGGATGTTCAGATCCATGATGTCGGCGTAGTTGTTGCGCTGCACCGAGGCGTAGATCTGGAAGATCACGACCGCGTCGATCGGCGGGGTCTGCACGCGCTGGGCGACCGAGATCACCTCGGCGTCGACCCGGCGGATGCGGCCGGGATTGGTGATGCCCATGGAGACCGCGGTCTCGTCGTAGACGCGGAAGCCCAATTGGCCCATTTCCGATTGGATCGCCTGGAGGACGCGGTTGAAGACCCGCGAGTTGCGCGGAACCGTGTCCTCGTCGGCGTCCTCGCCGACCACCAGGAGGTTGGGTTGTTCACCGGCGAAGACCTTGCCGCCGGGAAGGCTCATGACCGCGAGGCCGATCGCCAGGGCCGTGGCGGCTGTCTTGAGGAGGGTCGACCAAGTCGTCATGACAATCTCCCTGTCTTCGAGAAGTCCCGCCTTGCGCGGCGGTGAGGGGAGACCTCCCGCCGGAGGTGGCGGTGAGGGGGGGGACGTCCGCCGCGTGCGGCGGTCGGGGGAGGGGGTCACCAGCGGATGGTGGGCTTGCCGTCGGGACCGGGTCTCGGGTCGGTGCCGCCGTCGGGCCCACGGCGGCGGGCCACGGGCAGGATCAGGATCACCTCGACGCGCCGGTTGATCGCGGCGGTCGGTTCGTCCGGACGTTTCAGGCGGCGATCGCCGAAGCCCACCGCCCTCAGCCGATCCGGATCGATCGGGAAGGCGCTCACGAGATGGTCGCGCACCGCGTGGGCGCGGCGGCGGGAGAGATCGAGGTTGTAGCCGGGATCGCCGACCGCGTCGGTGTGTCCGGCGACGAGGTAGCGATAGGGGGCGAGATCGCGCGAGGCGAGCGCCCGGCCGAGCGGCCTGAGGTCGGCCCGGGTCCGCGGCGTCAGGGCGGCGCTGTCGAACTGGAAATAGACCTCGAGATCGACGGTGCGGGAGGGGACCACGGTGATGGTCTCGCCCTCGATGTCCGGCTCGACGCGGGTGCCGCCGTAATATTCGGGTGGCGGTGGCTGGTCGGCGTCGAAGCGCTGGTCGTAGCCCCCGGTCGGGGCCTGCCCACGGATCGGCGCGAGGGAGCGGATGATCGCGTTGATCTCCGCCTCGCCGGCCGAAGCCGCCTCGGTCGGCCAGCCGGCACCGGCGAGCATCGCCGCGAGGAGGAGCTCTCTCCTGTCGAAACGGACCATGGCTCCCTCCATTCGGGTGAGAAGGTCTTCGCGGCGCTCGCGCGTCTCAATGTTTCTCTGTTTTTTCGCGATGTCGTTGACCTGGAGCAAGTTCGAGAAAAAAGCGGAGTCTCGGGCGGGCGATCATTGGTATTTCAGAGAGCGAAATCTCGGACTTTCGTCGAAGTCAGGGCGCGACACTGATCGTCACCTCGGCCGATCCGACCTCGACGTCGAGGAGTCGGGCGAAGGCGAGATCGAGACTGGCGGCATCGAGGCCGGGGACGGGGCCGAGCGGGTCGGGGAAGAAGGCGATGGGGAGATCCTTGCGGACGTCGCGGCTGGTGGCGTAGCAGCGGACGAATTCCTCGCCGGTGGTGTCGGCGTTGAAGACGAAGCGGAACGGGTCGAGCTTCGGATCCGGCAGCGACTGGGGCGCGCCGGCGGCGAGGCGGTTGGCGTCGGGCGTGCGGCGATAGGGGTTCGGCAGCACGGTCGACACGGTGCCGGCGGAATCGACGTAGAAGCACCAGATCCAGGCATCGCGGCTCGAGCGGGCGACGAGGGTCAGTTCCTCGCCGGGCCGATAGATCGGCGTGCGGCCGCGCGGGCTCGTCAGGCGGAAGGCGAAGGGGCCGTGGCCGAGATCGTCGGCGCCGATCCCGGGATTGGTCGGGCGCAGCTCGAGGCCGGCGAAGTCCTGAAGACGGATGCGTCCGGCCCAGGCGTGAGTGGCGCCGTCGCCGCGCCGCAGGGTGAGTTTCAGATCGACGGCATTGCCGCGCAGCCAATAGCGGCCGGTCAGATCATAGATCGGTTCGGCGGTTTCGGCCGGGGCGGCGCCGTCGCCGGTCGGATCGAGCACCTTGAGGGCGCGGCCGGAGACCGGATTGGCCACTTCGCCGGTCAGGGCCGAGATCAGGCGATCGCGCAGGTAGCGCCCGGCGGGCGGCTGGGCGGCGGTGTCCTGATAGAAGAAGCCGCCGAGCCGCACCGCGCGCAGATCGGCGATGTCGAGGGCGAAGCGGTGGGCGGCGCGGTTGATCGCCGCGTCCATCGTGGTGGCGAGATCGGCGAGATCGCCGACCAGATAGACCTCGGGCACGACCACCGGCCGGGTCAGCGCGAGGGTGCGGCCGCTGGCGCGCTCGATGCCGCGCAACGTCAGGACGATCTTGCCGTCGTGGCCGTAGATCTGCGGCATGACCACCACGTCGACCTTGCGATTGGCCTCCTCGAGCGCGGCGACCGGATTGCCGCCGCTCTTCTGCAGGGCGCCGGTCCGGTCGAGATGGGTGATCACCGCGCCGATGGCGGTGCCGTCGAGGACGTCGAGGCAGGGGAGGCGGCGGCCGACGAGGCGGGCGACGATCTCGTCGTAGACCCGTTGGGCGCTCTTCGCCTGGACCGGCACGCGATCGGCGTCGAAGGGCCAGATGCCGATGCTCTTGCGGGCGCCGAAGAGGCAGGAGCCCTGGCCGATCTCGCCGTCGAGCAGTTGTTCGACGGCGGTGGTGATCGGGTCGACCGGCGGGGGTGCGGGGGCTCGGGCGGGGGATTGGGCGAGGGCGCCGGAGGCGACGGCGAGGGCCAGCGCCAGGGCGGCCGGACGCGCGGGAAACCGGCTCCTCCTCGTCATGGGCATCCGACCTCCGATCTCGGGGAGCGGCGCCTCAGGGCGTCGCTCGCCAGGTGCCGCTCGCCTTGTCGAGGCCGCCGGCTCCGGTCCAGGTCCCCGAGGCCGAACCCTTGGTGAAGCGTCCGTCGAGGTGACCGGAGAAGGCGACGCCCTTGTTCCAATGCACGGTGCCGCTCATGTTGGCGCCGAAGGTTCCCTGGGCGTCGATGGCGCCGGAGAAGCTGCCGGTGACGCCGTCGCCCTTGACGGAGCCGCTGATGGTGCCGTGCACGACCGCGCCGGAGACGGTGATCGACATCGAGCCCGAGGCGCCACCGCCGGAGAAGGTGCCGCGCCACGCCCCTTGCAGATCCGCCTGGGTCGGCAGGGTCGAGGGGCTCATGACGCCGAGGCCGTTGATCGGTTCCTTACCGATCAGCTTGCCCTGAGGATCGTATTGCAGGGTGTAGCCGCCGACGACGTTGCCTTGGGCGTCCTTGGTGTAGATCAGCTTCGTCGTGCCGTTCTCGTCGGTGACCCGTCCGACCTCGTAGTCGCCGGGGCCGTTGGCCGGCGGCGTCGGCGCCGAGGTGTTGGAGAAGGGCTCCTTCGAAATCAGATTGCCCTGGGGATCGTAGTGCTCGATCCAGCCGCCGATGATGTTGCCCTGGGCGTCGCGGGTGTTGAAGACCTTGGAGGTGCCGTTCTTGCCGGTGACGTAGCCGCCCTCGGTGGTGCCGGCGGTGGGTGCCGGGGTCGGCGGGGGCGTGTTGGAGAAGGGCTCCTTGGAGATCAGCCTGCCCTGAGCGTCGTAGTGCTCGATCCAACCGCCGGTGATGTTGCCCTGGGCATCGCGGGTGTTGAAGACCTTGGACGTCCCGTGCTTGTCGGTGAGGTACCCACCCTCGGAGGTGGTGCCCCCGGACGCGGAGGACGGCGAAGGCGAGGAGGACGGCGAAGGCGATGGGGCGGGCGCGGCGGCCGGGGCGTTCTTGAACGGGTCCCAGCCCGAGCCGGCGCCGCCGGAGGAGGGCGACGTCCAGCCGCCACTCGCGCCGCTGCCGCCGGTCGCGCCACCCGCGCCGCCGCTTCCCGAACTCGGGGCGGGCTGCTTCAGCCAGTCGTTGCCGTCGGATCCGCCCGCCGCTTGGGCGAGGGCGAGACTGGTCGATCCGGCGAGGAGGAGGAAGACCGTCGCGGAGACGGACAGAGAGCGAATGGCGTCCATGGCGACACCTCGTCATCTCGAAGGCGGTATTTCCAGTTTATGTCTCCATCGAGCGAACTTCATTGATCTCGCGCATCGGATCGGCGGGGCGGGCCGGCGAGCGCCAGGGTGATCGCCCATTCGTCGATCAGGGTGCGCAGCGCGTGCGCGACGCCGAGCGGGCCGCCGACGGCGAGCGCCTCGATGAGCGGACGGCCGACCATCACCGCGTCGGCGCCCCGCGAAAGCGCCACGTGGACGTCGCCGCCACGTCGGACGCCGCCGTCGAGGAGGATCGTCGGGCGATCGCCGAGCCGGTCGCGGATCGGCGCGAGCCGGTCGAGCGCGGCCGGGGCGAGGTCGAGCACGCGGCCGCCGTGGTTGGAGACGATGACGCCGGCGGCGCCGAGATCGATCGCCCGGGCGGCGTCCTCGACGTCGAGGATGCCCTTCAGGAGCACCGGCAGGCGGGTCCGCGCGACGATGTGGGCGACGTCGCTCCAGGTCGGCCGCCGGGCGAGGAGGGCGGCGAGCGATCCGTCGCCGCCGTCCGCCGGCGCGTCGCAGAGATTGGCCGGGGCGAGGGCGGCGGGCAGGCGAAATCCGGCGCGCTGCTCGACGTTGCGCACGCCGAAGACGGGCGCGTCGACGGTGATCACCAGCGCCGCGTAGCCGGCCGCCTCGGCGCGGGCGACGAGAGCGTCGGTGAAGCCGCGATCGGGCTGGACGTAGAGCTGGAACCACTGGGTGCCGCCGTCGGCGGCCTCGGCGATCGCCTCGAGCGACAGGGTGGAGAGGGTCGAGGCGACGAGGATCGTGTCGACCGCGCTCGTCGCCATCGCCGTCGCCCGTTCGGCGAGCGGATGGAAGAGGCCCTGATGGGCGACCGGGGCGACCAGGACGGGGGCGGCGATGGTTCGCCCGAAGAGGCGCGTGGTCGGATCCGGGGTCTCCTCGCGGAGGAGGCGCGGCGCGATCTCGGCGGCGAGGAAGGCCTCGCGGTTGCGCCGCGCGGTGACGCCGTCGCAGGCATGGCCGGCGAGATAGGCGTGGGCCTCCGGGGCGAGCCGCTCGCGGGCGAGCGGCGCCCAATCCTCGAGCGAGACGACGCCCGGCGGGATCGCGCCGAAGTCGGAGGGGTCGAGGTGTCCGGCCGTCGTCACGACTTCAACCGGAAGCGGATCGGCACGACCACGTCGACGTGATCGGCGAGGAAATTGGCGGGCATGGCCGGCAGGGGCGCGGCGCGGTCGATCAGATCGAGGGCGGCGCCGTCGAGGACGGCGGAGCCGGCGGTGCGATGGAGGCGGCGGGCGACGACGCGGCCGTCGCGCCCGACGGTCACCGCCACCAGCACCTCGCCCTCGGCGCCGGAGGCGCGCGCCTCGCGCGGGTAGCGCTTGTGGCGGCCGAGATGAGCCATGACCGCCTTCGCCCAGGAGGCCGGCGTCGGCGGGGCCTCGCGGACGCTGCCCTCGCTCGGCGCGGCGGTGGTGGCGGCGGTCTGCTCGACCGGCGAGGGGGCGGCCGCGGCGGCGGAGGCGGCGCTTTCGGCGGCGGCCTGCGACGGGGCCATCTCCTCGGTCGTCTGTTGTTCGGCCGACTCCTCGGTGCGCTCGAGCGTCTTCTTCTCGGCGAGGAGGAGATCGGGATCGTCGGGCTTGCGGGGCGAGGCGTCGGTCTCCGGCAGGTCGTCCTCGCTCGCGGCCGAGAGCGACTTCTTGACCTCGGGAGTCGACTGGGAGGCCTCCGACTCGCTCGCCTCGGCGATGCTGTCGCTGGTCTCGGCGGTTTCGGTCACGTCGGCGAATTCGACCACCATCTGGAGGCCGACGTCCTCCCACACCTTCTCGTTCGGCGTGAAGGCGACGAAGGTCGCGGCGGCGGGCGCGGCGTGGAGGAGGAGGGCGGCGAGAGATCCGACGATCCAGCGGCCGCGGGTGGCGGGGTCGCGCAGGCGATCGTGGGTCATGGGCCTTCTCCCGGCGTGGTCGGGGCGGCGACCGGCGCGGCGGTGGCGGTGGCGGGGACCGAGCCGCCCTCCATGCCGACCAGCGCGATCTTCAGATGACCGGAGGCGCGCAGCATGTTCATCAGCCGCGTCACCTCGCCATAGGGCACCGACTTGTCGGCGCGCACGAAGACGCGCTTGTCGAAATCGTATTTCGTGGCACGTCCCATCTCGAGCTCGAAGGCCTCCGCCGCGACCGGGGTCTCGCCGATGAGGACGGAGAGATCCGCCTTCATGGTGACGAAGACCGGCTTGTCGGGGCGCGGCTCGGGCTTGGCGGTGGAGACCGGCAGATCGACCGGCGCGTCGACCGTGGAGAGCGGCGCCGCCACCATGAAGATGATCAGCAGCACCAGCATGACGTCGATGAAGGGGGTGACGTTGATCTCGCTCATCTCGCCGAGATCGTCGCCGCCACCGGGGAGAAGTCCGCCCGCCATCGCCGTCACTCCGCCGCGCGAACGGCGCCGACCCGGGCGCCGCGGTCGAGTTCACGCGAGAGGATGCGGCGCACGGCGGCGCCGGCGTCGGCGACGGCGTTGCGATAGAGGCCGATCGAGCGGACGAGGCGATTGTAGAGCACGACCGCCGGGATCGCCGCGACGAGGCCGATGGCGGTGGCGAAGAGCGCCTCGGCGATGCCGGGGGCGACGACCGCGAGATTGGTCGACTGCGACTTCGCGATGCCGACGAAGCTGTTCATGATGCCCCAGACGGTGCCGAAGAGGCCGACGAAGGGGGCGGTCGAGCCGACCGTGCCGACGAGGCCGACGCCGCTCGACATGGTCTGCGCCACCGCCGCCTCGATCCGGGCGAGATGGGAGGCGACGCGCTCCTCGAGACCGGCGCGGTCGACGTCGGGGCCGGACAGTTCGATCTCGCGGGCGACGGCGTCGAGCATGGCGCGGCCGGGGCCGTGGTCGCGGCCGAAGGCGGCGGAGGCCTCGGCGAGGCGCGGCGCGCGGGTCAGTGCCTCGATCGTCTCCTGGACGTGGCGGTTGGCGGCGCGCAGCTCGAACATCTTGGCGACGAAGATCGTCCAGGAGAGGAGCGAGGCGACGGCGAGGACGCCCATCACCGACTTCACCACCCAATCGGCGCCGAGGAACATGGCGACGGGCGACAGGTCGGCGCCGGGGCCGGCCGCCGAGGCGGAACCGGCGAAGGCGGAGACGACGGAAGCGACGGCGACGAACAGGCCGAGGCGGGGAATTCTGAACATGGCGTGCCTCACGTCTCGGCCCAGCGGCGCACGAGGTTGTGGTAGACGAAGGAGAGACGGACGGCGTGGGGATCGCCCTCGCCGTCGCGCAGTCTCAGGTCCTGGATGGTCTGATCGAGATCGAAGAGGAGCGTGCGCTCGCCCTCGTCGCGGATCATGCTCTGGATCCAGAAGAACGAGGCGATCCGCTCGCCCGAGCGCACCGGCGCCACTTCGTGGAGCGAGGTGGAGGGATAGACCACGGCATGGCCGGCCGGCAGTTTGACGCTCTGGGCGCCGAAAGGCGTCTCGATCGTCAGTTCGCCGCCCTCGTATTCGTCCGGGTCGGACAGGAACACGGTGGTGGAGACGTCGGCGCGGATGCGGGTCGGGTCGCCGGGAGCGTTGCGCACGGCGTTGTCGACGTGGATGCCGAAGGATTCGCCCGGGCCGTAGGCGTTGAACATCGGCGGCAGGATCCTGAGCGGCAGCGTCGCCGACAGGAAGGTCGGATCGCGATGGAGGGCGGCGAGGATCTCCCCGCCGATCTCGATCGCGTCGCGGCCGGTCGGATCGAGCTGCCGGTTGTTCTTCACCGTCGCCGAGATCGGCCCGGCGGTGGCGCGCCCGTCGATCCAGGTCGCGGCGGCGAGCCGGTTCCGGCACTCGGCGAGCGTCCGCGGGTCGAGGAGGTCGGGGATGGTGATCAGCATGGCGGGATCCGGCGGCGGCGAGGATCCGAGCGAGGCCGGGGGAGCCCGGCGCCGCTCGGATCGGCGGGTCAATATTTCACGTTGAGCGAGAGGTATCCGACCCGGCCGGGCTGGATGTGGGCGTATTGGGCGGCGTTCTCGTAGGGCGTCTCGAAGAGAACCGTGTCGAAGACGTTGTTGATGTTGCCGCGCAGGGTGACGTTCGGCCGAACCTTCCACTCCGCCATCAGGTCGAAGCGCCAGCCGGCCGGGACCGACCAGGTCGCCTCGGCGAGGGTGCCGCCGTAGACCCGGCTCTTGTAGGTCGCGCCGGCGCCGAGGGTGAGACCGTCGAGCACCTCGTATTTGGTGAGGACGTTGAAGGTCTCGTGGGCGTTGCGGCCGAGCCGCTTGCCGACGTTGGCGGCGACCGCCGACTTGGTGACCTCGCTGTCCATGAAGACGGCGCCGCCGAAGATGCTCCAGCGATCGGTGATCTTGCCGGCGACGTTGAACTCGACGCCCTGGACGACATAGGCGCCGCCGTCGGACCAGACGGTGGTGCTGCCGGAACGGACCGACTCGCGCGCATTGTCCTTCTCGGTGCGGAAGAGGGCGGCGGAGGCGAGCAGGCGATTACCGAAGAGCTGCCACTTGGTGCCGATCTCGTAGGAGGTGTTCTTCTCCGGGGCGAGGGCGGAGGTGGTGGCGTCGATGCCGCCGTAGGAGGCGTTGGTCACGTCCAGCTCGGCGCCGATCGGGTTGGCGGAGGTGCCGTAGGCGGCGTAGAGCGTGGCGTTGTCCCAGAACTTCCAGGTCAGCGCGGCGTTCCAGTTGAGCAGCGTGTCGTGACGGGAGATGCCGCCGGTGCGCTCGACCTCGAAATCGTCGACACGGGCGCCGAGATCGAGCCGCCAGCGGTCGGTCAGATCGATGGCGTCGCTCAGATAGAGGCTCTTGGTGTCGATCGACACGGTGGTCTCGTTCGGGTTCGACGTGTAGGTCGTCGCCGGGTCGAGGTTGGAGAAATCGAAGTCGAAGATGTTCGAATAGGACCAGTAGGTCACGCCCTCGGCGCTGGTGCAGGTCGAGGTCGAGCCGGTCGAGCCGATCGAGCAGATCTTGGAGCCGACCACCATGTGCTCGCGCATCATCTCGAAACCGGCGACGAACGTGTGCTTCACGCCCCAGGTGTCGGCGCGGAACTCGACGTCGTTGGTCATCGCCAGACTGTCGTTGCGGCGGACGTGGGAGGTCGTCGAGGAGCGGCCGGAGAAGAGGCCGGTGACCGGATCGAAGCTCGCGGCGCCGGGCTTCGCCAGCACCATGTCGTAATCCGACGAGCCGAAGCGCAGGCGGTTGGTCCACTTGGCGCTCTCGCCGAGCATCACCTCGGTCTTGGCGGAGACGATGTCCTGCTTGTAGTGGAGGTAGTCGCGCTTGGCCAAGCCGAAGTAGGCGCCGCGAGAGAGACCGTATTCGGTCATCGGCTTGCCGTCGTACATCGGCACGCCGTAGTCGGGGAGCTGGTCGATGTCGACGTGATACCAGTCGACCGTGGTCTTGAAGGTCTCGTTCGGGCGCCAGGTGGCGGCGAGGAGGCCGCCCCAACGATCGTCGCGGCCCTGATCTCGGCCGGCGACCTCGGCCTTCTGCCACATGCCGTTCGCACGCACGGCGAAGGTCTCGTCGATCTTCTTGTTGACGTCGATGTCGATGCGGCGGGTCGCGTCGGTGCCGAGCGTGGCGGTCGCCTCGTAGTGATCGGCGAAGAAGGGCTTCTTGGTCTCGATGGCGACGGCGCCGCCGGCGCTGCCGCGTCCGGCGACCGTGCCGGAGGGACCCTTGAGGATCTCCACCTGCTCGGTCGCGAAATTCTCGCGCACGGCGACGCCGCTGTCGCGCTGGCCGTCGACGAAGACGTCGTTGCGGGCGTCGAAGCCGCGAATGAAGATGCGGTCGCCGAAGGGGTTGCCGCCCTCGCCGGAGCCGAGCGTGATGCCGGCGGTGGTGCGCACCAGTTCACGGAACGAGGTCGCGGCCTTGTCCTCCATCACCTCCTTGGGGATGGCGACGACGGTGCGCGGGGTCTCGGCGAGCGGGCGGACCAGCTTCGAGGAGGCGGAACGGTCGATCTTGTAGGGCGCGCCCGGGGCGGCGTTGGGATTGGTCCCGCCCGCGCCGGGGACCGGGGCGGCGGCGACCGTGGCGGCCGTCTCGCTCGCCGCCGGCGTGGAGGCAGGCTCGGCCGGACGCG
>OFTX01000023.1_pt1 | contig 93854 bp, 93 predicted proteins | sample 1775051 | NCBI WGS metagenome assembly OFTX01 (sample SAMN08195772, study PRJEB24354) | sludge metagenome | isolation source: sludge from phenol fed wastewater aerobic bioreactor A | place: India: Nagpur | collected 2016-09-15 | reverse complement strand
ATGAGAACCGGCTCGGGCCCCACGTCGCTGACATCACGAACATCTCCGAGGATCACCTCGACCGATACGATGACTATGAGCATTACATCCAGACGAAGCTCTCGATCGGCCGCCACCTGAGCGCCGACGATGTCGTAGTCTTCGACCGGGACGATCCGCAGGCGTCCCGCGTGGCGGCCGTCACGCCCGCTCAGGTCGTTCGCTTCGGGACCATCGACGACGGCGCGGATGGCCGAACGGATCGCCTCGGATGGCACGGAGCCGGTTATGGTCAGCTGCTCGGAATCCTTGGTCATCGACCAGACATAGGGATCAACCACCGGCGGCGTCACGGCGCTGCCGACGTCGTAGCCGTCCGGCGGGTTGGCGATGGCCGCCTCCACCTCGATGAGGTCGCCGGCCGTGGCCGCCGCACCGCAGCGCGCCGAATCCGCCCCCGCCATCGAGGTGCCGCCCAGCGCCATCGGCCGCTGGTACGACCTGGGCGCCTACGACGCGCCCTGGCTGGCCGGCGTGGGCCCCGCGCCCGCCAGCGGCGCCAGCGTGCCCACGCGCGTGGCCGGCCTGCAGCGCGCCGACGGCCAGTGGCTGGCGCTGGTGCTGGTGCAGCGCGTGGCCGGCGGCGGCAGCAGCTGCGCCGCGCCCGGCCGGCTGGACGTGAAGGACGCCGCCGGCTGCCTGCGCATGCGCCGCGACGCCGACTTCGACCACTGGCTGCAGCAGCAAAACCCGGTGCTGGAGCGCTGGATCGACGCCCGCGGCTGGGCCGCGCGCCCGCGCGCCTGGATCAGCGACCGCGCCACCGGCAGCGGCGACGCGGTGGAGGCGGTGGCGCTGGTCAACCCGGCGCTGCTGGAGCCGGTGACGCGCAACAACTACGATTTTCTGGTCAGCGGCGGCACCGGCCAGGCTTGGGCGCGACAGTTCGCGCACGCCACGCAGGCCGCCGCCGCCGGGGGCGCGCTGCGCGTGCCGCCGTTTCCGTTTTCGGCCCCGCTGGCGGCGCCCGCGCCTGCCGCCGCCCCAGCGGTCGTGACGGCGCCGCCCGCCGCCACCGCCGTGCAGGTGAACCCGCCCGCGCCGCCGCCCGCCCGCGCCCCGCGCGCCGACCGCCAATAGGCCCGCGCCGCGCGCGGCCCGACCCGAGATTTCGAGGAGCCCACCCATGGATGTCGTATCCCACACCCTCATCAACCTGACCATCTTCGTGCTGGCCATTTACGTCGGCTACCACGTGGTGTGGACCGTCACGCCGGCGCTGCACACGCCGCTGATGGCCGTCACCAACGCCATCTCGGCCATCGTCGTGGTCGGCGCCATGCTGGCCGCCGCGCTGACCGGCGACTGGTTTCCCAAGCTGCTGGGCGTGGCGGCGGTGGCGCTGGCCTCGGTCAACATCTTCGGCGGCTTCCTGGTGACCCGGCGCATGCTCGAGATGTTCAAGAAAAAAGAGCGCCCAGCCAAGGCGGAACAAGCGCAAGGCGCTGCAAAATAAGGAGCACATGGCATGAGCATGAACCTTGTCGCGCTGCTGTACCTGATTGCCAGCGTCTGCTTCATCCAGGCCTTGAAGGGCCTGTCGCACCCCACCTCGTCGATCCGCGGCAACCTGTTCGGCATGGTCGGCATGGCGATTGCCGTGCTGACCACGGCGGCGCTGATCGTCAAGCTCTCGGGTTCCATGGCCGGCCTGGGCTGGGTGCTGCTGGGCCTGGTCATCGGCGGCAGCTACGGCGCCTGGCGCGCCAAGACGGTCGAGATGACCCAGATGCCCGAGCTGATCGCCTTCTTCCACAGCATGATCGGCCTGGCGGCGGTGTGCATCGCGGCGGCCACGGTGATCGAGCCGCACGCGCTGGGCATCGTGGCGCAGGTGGGCGAGGCCATTCCGGGCGGCAACCGCATCGAGCTGTCGCTGGGCGCCTTCATCGGCGCGGTCACCTTCAGCGGCTCGGTCATCGCCTGGGGCAAGCTGTCGGGCAAGAGCAAGTTCCGGCTGTTCCAGGGCGCGCCGGTGCAGTTTGCCGGCCAGCACTGGCTGAACCTGCTGCTGGGCCTGGCGGCGATCTTCTTCATCTACGGCTTCTGGCACTCGCAAAGCAACTGGGACTTCGCGCTGGTGTGTCTGCTGGGCTTCGTCATCGGCGTGACGCTGATCATCCCGATCGGCGGCGCCGACATGCCGGTGGTGATCTCCATGCTCAACAGCTACTCGGGCTGGGCGGCGGCGGGCATCGGCTTTTCGCTCAACAACAGCATGCTGATCATCGCCGGCTCGCTGGTGGGCAGCTCGGGCGCCATCCTGTCCTTCATCATGTGCAAGGCGATGAACCGCGCCTTCCTGAGCGTGATCCTGGGCGGCTTCGGCGGCGAGACGGCCACCGCCGGCGGCAAGCAGGAGCAGCGCCCGGTCAAGAGCGGCAGCCCAGACGACGTGGCCTTCATGCTGGGCAACGCCGACAGCGTGATCATCGTGCCCGGCTACGGCCTGGCGGTGGCGCGCGCGCAGCACGCGGTGAAAGAGATGGTGCAAAAGCTCACCGACAAGGGCATCGACGTCAAGTACGCCATCCACCCCGTGGCCGGCCGCATGCCCGGCCACATGAACGTGCTGCTGGCCGAGGCCGAGGTGCCCTACGACCAGGTGTTCGAGATGGACGACATCAACGGCGAGTTCGGCCAGGCCGACGTGGCCATGATCCTGGGCGCCAACGACGTGGTGAACCCCGCCGCGCTGCAAAAGGGCAGCCCGATCTACGGCATGCCGATCCTGGAGGCCTACAAGGCCAAGACCGTGATCGTCAACAAGCGCTCCATGGCGGCGGGCTACGCCGGGCTGGACAACGAGCTGTTCTACATGGACAAGACCATGATGGTGTTCGGCGACGCCAAGAAGGTGGTGGAGGAAATCACCAAGGCGATCGAGTAGCCGGCCCTTCGGCGCACCCGCAGCGGCGAGGCACGGCGTGCCTCGCTTTTTTTCGCCTGCCGACTCCTCCATTTGTCTTCTTTTTGACCCCGGCCGGCACCGGGCGCGCCGGCGCCGGTCACAATGGCTTGCATTTCCCCCTTTCCCGACCCAACCCCACGGAGGATTTCTGGCATGAGCGAGCGCATCTGGTTGAGTGGCTACCCCGAGGGCGTGCCGGCGGACATCGACCCGTCGGCCTACGGCTCGCTGGTGGAGCTGTTGGAGGAGAGCTTCGGCAAGTACGCCGATCGCACGGCCTACCGCTTCATGGGCCACAGCGTCAGCTACGCCGAAACCGACCAGCAAAGCCGCGCGCTGGCCGCCTACCTGCAGGGCCTGGGCCTGGCCAAAGGCGAGCGCGTGGCGCTGATGATGCCCAACGTGCCGCAGTACCCGGCCGCCGTGGCGGCGGTGCTGCGCGCCGGCTACGTGGTGGTCAACGTCAACCCGCTGTACACCGCGCGCGAGTTGGAGCACCAGCTGACCGACTCGGGCGCCAAGGCCATCATCATCATCGAGAACTTCGCCGCCACGCTGGCGCAGTGCATCGCCAAAACGCCCGTCAAGCACGTGGTGCTGGCCTCGATGGGCGACCGGCTGGGCTGGCTCAAGGGCGCGCTGGTGAACTACGTGGTGCGCAAGGTCAAGAAGCTGGTGCCGCCCTTCAGCCTGCCGGGCGCGGTGCGCTACAACGACGCCGTGGCCCGCGGCCGCGCCGGCAGCTTCAAGGCGCCGGCCATCGGCCCGGACGACATCGCCGTGCTGCAGTACACCGGCGGCACCACGGGCGTGGCCAAGGGCGCCATGCTGCTGCACCGCAACATCATCGCCAACGTGCTGCAGTCCGAGGCCTGGAACCAGCCGGCGATGGACACCGTGCCCAAGGACCAGCAGTCCACCTGTGTCTGCGCGCTGCCGCTCTATCACATCTTCGCCTTCACCGTGGGCATGATGCTGTCGCTGCGCACCGGCGGCCTGCTGATCCTGATCCCCAACCCGCGCGACCTGCCTTCGGTGCTGAAGGATTTGTCCAAGGAGACCATCCACACCTTTCCGGCCGTCAACACGCTGTTCAACGGCCTGGCGCACCACCCCGACTTCGGCACCGTCGACTGGAAGAACCTGAAGGTGTCGGTCGGTGGCGGCATGGCCGTGCAGAGCGCCGTGGCCAAGCTGTGGCTGGAAAAGACCGGCTGCCCGATCTGCGAGGGCTACGGCCTGTCCGAGACCAGCCCCTCGGCCACCTGCAACCCGGTGACGTCCAAGGCCTTCACCGGCACCATCGGGCTGCCGCTGCCCAGCACGGCCATCAAGATCCTGGACGACAACGGTGTCGAAGTGCCGCTGGGCCAGCCGGGCGAGATCGCCATCCAGGGCCCGCAGGTGATGGCCGGCTACTGGCAGCGCCCCGACGAGACGGCCAAGGTCATGACGCCCGACGGCTTCTTCAAGAGCGGCGACATCGGCATCATGGACGAGCGCGGCTACACCAAGATCGTCGACCGCAAGAAGGACATGATCCTGGTGAGCGGCTTCAACGTCTACCCCAACGAGATCGAGGACGTGGTGGCCGCCATGCCCGGCGTGCTGGAGGTGGCCGCCGTCGGCGTGCCCGACGAGAAGATGGGCGAGGCGGTCAAGCTGGTCATCGTCAAGAAGGACCCGGCCCTGACCGAGGACGCCGTGCGCCAGTACTGCCACGACAACCTCACCGGCTACAAGCGCCCGCGCATCATCGAGTTCCGCGCCGACCTGCCCAAGACGCCCGTCGGCAAGGTGCTGCGGCGCGAGCTGCGCGACAAATGATGACCCACCCCCGTCGCTCCACTCGCTGCGCGATGTTGCGCCTCCCCCCTCCAGGGGGCATCGCCAGTGACCGGGGCGACCCCGGCCACGGCGATCGCTGGCGTGGCCTGCTCCGCGGCCGCCCGGCTCCGTGGGTGTCATGCGGGGCGGGTGGCGCGCAGCGCCGGGGATGAACGAAGTGCCCCGCATCGGCATCGTCAGCGCGCTGCACGACGAGCTGGCGGCCGTGCTGCAGCGCCTGCCCGACGAGCAGCGCGCGCCGGTGGCCGGGCGCGACTTCTGGTGCGGCCACTGGCACGGGCACGCGCTGGTGGCGGTGCTGGCGCGCGTGGGCAAGGTGGCGGCCGCCACCACGGCCACGATCCTGATCGAGCGCTTCGGCGTCGACCGCATCGTCTTCACCGGCGTCGCCGGCGGGCTGGCCGCGCACGTGCGCGTGGGCGACCTCGTGCTGGCGCGCGAGTTGCTGCAGCACGATATGGACGCCTCGCCGCTGTTTGCGCGCCACGAGGTGCCGCTGTACGGGCGCGCGCGCTTCGCCACCGATGCCGCGTTGTCCGACGCGCTGGCGCGCGCCGCGCAGGCCGTGCTGGCGCGGCCCGAGGCCACGCTGGGCGCGGGCGTGACGCGCGAGTTCGCGCTGCACGCGGCGCGCCTGCACCAGGGCCTGGTCGTCACCGGCGACCGCTTCGTTGCCGCCGCCGCCGACAGCGCCGCGCTGCGCGCCGCCCTGCCCGACGCGCTGGCGGTGGAGATGGAAGGCGCCGCCGTGGCCCAAGTGTGCCACGACTACGGCCTGCCCTTTGCCGCCCTGCGCACCATCTCGGACCGCGCCGACGACAGCGCGCACGTCGACTTCAGCCGCTTCGTCGCCCGCGTGGCCAGCCCGGTCAGCGCGGCGGTGCTGGAGGCGTATTTCCAGTCGCTCTGATTTGCATAGCTGTTGGCGCTTGCTGGACGCGGGCCAGGGCCACGTTTTGTCCAAAAACGCTCGCCCTCACCCCAACCCTCTCCCGGAGGGCGAGGGAGAACACCCAGGGGCTATTTCAGCCAGCCGCGCCGGCGGAAGTACCACATCGGCAGCAGCGCACTGGCGATCATCAGCGCCAGCGCGAAAGGGTAGCCCAGGGGGTGCTCCAGCTCGGGCATGTTGCGAAAGTTCATGCCGTAGATGCTGGCGATCAGCGTCGGCGGCAGCAGGGCCACACTGGCCACCGAGAAGATCTTAATGATCTTGTTCTGGTTGATGTTGATGAAGCCGACGGTGGCGTCCATCAGGAAGTTGATCTTGTCGAACAGGAAGGTGGTGTGGCTGTCCAGCGAGTCCAGGTCGCGCTGGATCTGGCGCGCCTCCTCGAACTGCTCGGCGTCCAGCATCTTGCTGCGCATCAGAAAGCTGACGGCGCGGCGCGTGTCCATCACGTTGCGGCGGATGCGCCCGTTCATGTCTTCCTGGCGCGCAATGGTGGCCAGCACCTCGCTGGCCATCTCGTCGCTGATGTTGTCGTCCAGCACCTTCTTGCCGGCCGCCTCCAGGTCGTCGTAGATGCCCTCCAGCGTGTCGGCGCAGTATTCGGCGTCGGCGTCCAGCAGCTTGAGCAGCACCTCCTTGGCGTCCGTCAGCAGGCCGGGCATGCGGCGCGCGCGCATGCGCAGCAGGCGAAACGCGGGCACGGTCTCGTCGTGGATGGAAAACAGCACGCCCTGGCTGCGCAGCTGCTCATTGACGATGTTGAGGATGAAGGCCACGCGCACCTGGTGCGGCGCGTCCGGGTCGGCCACCAGGAAGTCGCTGCGGATGTGCAGCTCGCCGTTGTCCTCGGCGTAAAAGCGCGCCGACTCCTCGATGTCCTCGTCGATCGCGTCCTCGGGGATCGACAGGCCGAAATACTGCTTGACCCAGCGCTTTTCCTCGGGTGTGGGCTCTTCCAGGTCGACCCAGATGGGGTGGAAGCGCGACAGCTCTTCCAGCGATTCGATTTCTTCCTGGAACAGGCGGCCGTTCGACAGCGTGAAGACGTTCAACATGAGGCTCTCCCTGCAGCGGGGTGCAAGCGTCTGGCGGATGGGTCAGGGCGGGCTTTCGGCCCCCCGTGCCAGCGTTCCAGGGAGGCGAAAGCTACCAACTGGGAATGGATTCCACGATGTGCTTTCTTGGCTTGGTTCAACGGCGGCGATTATGGCACCACCCCGGGCGCCACCGCGGGATTGCACTGGCCGCGGATCGGGGGCATCATGGCATCGCACGGCTCGCTTGGCGCGCTGCCAGGCGTCGTGCATGGGCCGGTGGTCGCCACCCGCACGTGCCCGTGGCGGCCACCCATCGCAAGCAAGGAGATTGGTATGAACTTGACGATCAGCGGACACCACCTGGAAGTGACCCCGGCGCTGCGCGGATACGTGTCTGGCAAGCTGGACCGGATCACGCGGCATTTCGATCAGGTGATGGACGTGCGGGTGCTGTTGTCGGTGGACAACCTGAAGGAAAAGGACCGACGCCAGCGCGCGGAATGCAACATCAAGGTCAAGGGCGGCGAGCTGTATGCCGAGAGTGCGCACGAAGACCTGTACGCCGCCGTGGATGAACTGATGGACAAGCTCGATCGCCAGCTGGTGCGCGACAAGGACCGGCGCCAGACGGTGGACCGGGTGGCCGGCAAACATCTGATGTAAGATTCGCAAATAAAAACACCTGCAACCGACTCCACTTACACAGCCGCCTCTTTTCGGGCGGCTTTCTTTTCGATGACTCGATGGCCCTCGGGCTCATGCATGAGCCAGCGCCCACGCGGCACCGCGCGGCTTGACAGCGCGCCGGCCGGCTGGCGTAACATGGGCGCTCCACGCTGTCGCACCCCTTCATGAATCGACTTGCATCCATCCTTCCCGCCGCGCAGGTGCTGGTGGGCATCGAGGTCACCAGCAAGAAGCGCGCGTTCGAGGAAGCCGGCCTGCTGTTCGAGAACCTGCACGGGCTGTCGCGCGCGCTGATCGCCGACAGCCTGTTCGCGCGCGAGCGCCTGGGCTCCACCGGCCTGGGCCATGGCGTGGCCATTCCGCACGGGCGCATCAAGGGCCTGAAGGCGCCGATGGCGGCGGTGCTGCAGCTGGCGCAGCCGATCGGCTTCGACGCCCCCGACGAGCAGCCGGTGGGCCTGCTGATCTTCTTGCTGGTGCCCGAGGCGGCGACGCAAAAGCACCTGGAGATCCTGTCCGAGATCGCCGAGCTGCTGTCGGACGCCAGCCTGCGCGAGCGCATCAAGACCGCGCCCACGGCCGAGCAGCTGCACGCGCTGATCGCCGACTGGCATTCGGCCCAGGGCGGCTGAGCGCCGCTTCCGCTTCACCTCCGCCCCGCGTCACGACGGCATGAAACCCACCGTCATCAGCGCCGACGTCCTGTTCGAGGACCACCGCGAATCGCTGCGCTGGCACTGGGTGGCCGGCCAGGGCGCGTCCGAACGGCGCTTCGACGAGGTGGTGGTGCGCCAGGCGCGCTCGGGTGCCGACCTGGTGGGCTACCTGAACTACATCCACCCCTACCGCCTGCAGATCCTGGGCGAGCGCGAGGTGCGCTACATCAGCGAATGCTCGCCCGAGGACGGCGCGCGGCGCATCGCGCGCATCGTCACGCTGGAGCCGCCGGTGCTGGTGCTGTGCGAGAACCAGCAGGCACCGGACGCGCTGGTCAGCATGTGCGAGCGCGCGCAGATTCCGCTGTTCGCCACCCACGAGTCGGCGGCCTTCGTCATCGACGTGCTGCGCACCTACCTGTCCAAGCACTTTGCCGACCGCACCACCATGCACGGCGTGTTCATGGACATCCTGGGCCTGGGCGTGCTGATCACCGGCGAATCCGGCCTGGGCAAGAGCGAATTGGGGCTGGAGCTGATCTCGCGCGGCAACGGCCTGGTGGCCGACGACGCGGTGGACCTGTTTCGCATCAACCAGACCACCATCGAGGGGCGCTGCCCCGAGCTGCTGCAAAACCTGCTGGAGGTGCGCGGCATCGGCCTGCTGGACATCCGCGCCATCTTCGGCGAGGCGGCCGTGCGCCGGCGCATGCGCCTGCGCCTGATCGTGCACCTGGTGCGCCGCGAGACCATGGAGCGCGACTACGAGCGCCTGCCCTACGAGCCGCTGTCGCAGGACGTGCTGGGCGTGCCGATCCACAAGGTGGTGATCCCGGTGGTGGCCGGCCGCAACATCGCCGTGCTGGTGGAGGCCGCCGTGCGCAACCACATCCTGCAGCTGCGCGGCATCGACACCTACGAAGAGTTCGTCAACCGCCACCGCGTGGCGATGGAAAAGGGCGGCGCCTCGTCGGCGTGAGGGGCCGCGGCGCTCAAGGCCCCTTGCGCGGCGGCGCGCTGCCGCGGTAGGGGCACACCGGCTTGTCGCAGTGCGCGTACAGGCTCAGCGCGTGGTCGGTCAGCGTAAAGCCGCGCTCGCGCGCGATGGCGCTCTGGCGCTGCTCGATCTCGGCGTCGTAGAACTCCTCGACGTGCCCGCAGTCCAGGCACACCAGGTGGTCGTGGTGCTGCTCGTCGTTGAGCTCGTACACCGCCTTGCCGGCCTCGAAGTGGTTGCGGCTGAGCAGCCCCGCCTGCTCGAACTGCGTCAGCACGCGGTACACCGTGGCCAGGCCGATGTCGGAATGCTCGGCCACCAGCAGGCGGTACACGTCCTCGGCCGACAGGTGGCGCAGCTGGGACGTCTGGAAGATCTCCAGAATCTTCAGCCGCGGCTGGGTCGCCTTCAGGCCCGTGTTCTTCAGCTCGTTGAGGGTGTCGTCCATGGCGTGCAGCATACCCGCCGGCACGCCCCGGCGCCGCGCGCTGGCTACAATGCCCGGTCGTATCGTGCCCAAGCCCCCGTCGATGCCCCAGATGCCCCGCCCCCCCGTCCGCCACGCCGGCCGGGTGACGCTCGCCCTGTGCGTGGCCGCGCTCGTCGGCGCCTGCAGCTCGTTCAACGACGCCACGCGCGACATGGCCAACGCCATCACGCTGTACAAGCCCGAGGTGGTGCAGGGCAATTTCGTCTCCAAGGAGCAGGTGGCCCAGCTGCAGCCGGGCATGACGCGCCTGCAGGTGCGCGACCTGCTGGGCACGCCGCTGATGACCAGCCTGTTCCACAACGACCGCTGGGACTACGTGTTCACCATCGCGCGCCAGGGCGTCAAGCCGCAGCAGTACCGCCTGACCCTGTTCTTCAACGGCGACGCGCTCGACCACTTCGAGGGCGACGAAATGCCCAGCGAAAACGAGTTCGTGCAGCGCATCGGCCGCGACAAGACCTACAAGGTGCCGCCGCTGGAGGCCACCGAGGAGCAGCTCGCCAAGTTCCCGGCGCCCGGCGCCTCGGCCGCCGCGGCGGCCACCGCGCCCACCCCCGAGCCGCCGGCCGGCGGCTACCCCCCGCTCGACAGCCCGCGCTGACGTTTTCTTGCGGCGCCACTCGCTCGCGCCGCGCCCTCCCCCGCCCTGCCATGACCGCTGCCTCCGCCCCTCACCGCGTCGCCATTGCCGGCGCCACCGGCCGCATGGGCCAGATGCTGATCGAGGCCGTGCGCGCGGCCGATGACTGCCAGCTGGCCGGCGCGCTCGACCGCGCCGGCAGCCCCGCCCTGGGCCATGACGCCGGCGCCTTTGCCGGCTGGGCCAGCGGCGTGAAAGTGACGGCCGAGTTGGCCGCCGGCCTGCAGGGCGCCAGTTGCCTGATCGACTTCACCCGCCCCGAGGCCACGCTGGCGCACCTGGCCGCCTGCCGCCAGCACGGCGTGGCCATGGTGATCGGCACCACCGGCTTTGCCGACGCGCAAAAGGCCCAGATCGAGGCCGCCGCGCAGCACATCCCCATCGTGCTGGCGCCCAACATGAGCGTGGGCGTCAACGTCACGCTCAAGCTGCTGGAGCTGGCCGCCAAGGCGCTGTCCAGCGGCTACGACATCGAGATCATCGAAGCGCACCACCGCCACAAGGTCGACGCGCCCTCGGGCACGGCGCTGCAGATGGGCGAGGTGATCGCCGCGGCGCAGGGCACGCGCCTGGCCGACCGCGCCGTGTACGAACGCCATGGCCACACCGGCGAGCGCGACCCCGCCGCCATCGGCTTTGCCACCGTGCGCGGCGGCGACATCGTGGGCGAGCACACGGTGCTGTTCGCCGGCACCGGCGAGCGCATCGAGATCGCCCACAAGTCCTCCAGCCGTGCCGGCTACGCCCAGGGCAGCCTGCGCGCGCTGCGCTTTCTGGCCGGCAAGAAGTCGGGCCTGTTCGACATGGCCGACGTGCTGAATTTGCGCTGAACCTCCATGAACCTGCAACAAGTCTTCGCGCAGAGCGACGCCATCGGCAAGGCCGTGGCGCTGCTGCTGCTGCTCATGTCCATCGCCAGCTGGGTGATCATCGTCTGGAAGGCCTGGATGCTGCGGCGCGCCGGCGGCAACGTGGCGCGCGCGGTGGCGGCCTTCTGGCAGGCGCCCTCGCTGCAGGACGCCGCCACGCAGCTGCAGGGCATCGACCGCGCCGCGCTGGTGCTGCCGCTGGTGCAGGCCACCCAGGCGCCGGACGGCGGCACCCTGGCCGGCGCCGGCGAGCGCGAGCAGCAGCTCACGCGCACGCTGCGCGGCGCGCTGCACGGCGTCATGCGGCGGCTGCAGTTCGGCCAGGTGCTGCTGGCCACCACCGGCTCCATCGCGCCCTTCATCGGCCTCTTGGGCACGGTGTGGGGCATTTATCACGCGCTCACCAGCATCGCCGGCTCGGGGCAAATCTCGATCGAGCGCGTGGCCGGCCCGGTGGGCGAGTCGCTCATCATGACCGCCGCCGGCCTGGCCGTCGCCATTCCGGCGGTGCTGGCCTACAACGGCTTCGGGCGCGTCATCGGCGCCATCGAGGCCGAGCTGGAAGGCTTTGCGCGCGATTTGCGCGAGCTGTTCGCACATCGCACATAAGAGGCGGCCATGGCTTTTGGAAGGCTGGAGCGCACCAAGGGCAGCGAGCCCATGTACGACATCAACGTCACGCCCATGGTGGACGTGATGCTGGTGCTGGTGGTCATCTTCATCCTCACCGCGCCGCTGCTGGCCAGTTCGATCCGGCTGGACCTGCCCAAGACCGACGGCGCCAAGCCGGGCGATCCGCCGCAGTTCGTCACCGTGGCGGTCGACCAGGCGGGCCAGGCCTTCTTCAACGACAAGCCGGTCGACGCGGCCGAGCTGTCGGTGGCGCTGCAGCAGGCCAAGCTGGACAACCCCGACACCGAGGTGCAGCTGCGCGCCGACCAGGGCGTGCCCTACGGCCGCGTGGTCGAGGTGATGGGCGAGGCGCAAAAGGCGGGCCTGAACCGCATCGGCTTCGTGGCCGAGGCGCCCGCCCCGGCGCCCGGCGCCGCCCCGCCAGCCGCTGCCGGCGCCCCACCGGCGGCGGGGACCGCACGCTGAGCGCGGCGCGGTTTTCAAGCGTTTCAGGCCTCCGGCGCCCGTCCATCAAGCGCTGGCAGCTATTGTTTTAATAGTTATCGGGCGGCCGCGAGCCGCCTACAATTTGCCCCATGCAAGACCAATACACGCATTCGGAGGTCGAGGCCGCCGCGCAGGCCCAGTGGCGCGCGGCCGACGCCTACCGCGTCACGGAGGACGCGGCCAAGCCCAAGTACTACGCCTGCTCCATGCTGCCCTATCCCAGCGGCAAGCTGCACATGGGCCACGTGCGCAACTACACCATCAACGACATGCTCACGCGCCAGCTGCGCATGAAGGGCTTCAACGTGCTGATGCCCATGGGCTGGGACGCCTTCGGCCTGCCGGCCGAAAACGCCGCACTGAAGAACAAGGTGCCGCCTGCGAAGTGGACCTACGACAACATCGCCTACATGAAGGGCCAGATGCAGGCCATGGGCCTGGCCATCGACTGGAGCCGCGAGGTGGCCACCTGCGACGCCAGCTACTACCGCTGGAACCAGTGGCTGTTCCTGAAGATGCTGGACAAGGGCATCGCCTATCGCAAGACCCAGGTCGTCAACTGGGACCCGGTGGACCAGACCGTGCTGGCCAACGAGCAGGTGATCGACGGCCGCGGCTGGCGCACCGGCGCGGTGGTCGAAAAACGCGAGATCCCGGGCTACTACCTCAAGATCACCGACTACGCGCAAGAGCTGCTCGACCACGTGCAGATCGGCAACCCCAAGGCGACGCTGACCGGCTGGCCCGACCGCGTGCGCCTGATGCAGGAAAACTGGATCGGCAAGAGCGAGGGCGTGCGCTTTGCCTTCACGCACGACATCGCGGGCGCGGACGGCCAGCCCATCGGCGGCGGCCGCATGTACGTCTTCACCACGCGCGCCGACACCATCATGGGCGTGACCTTTTGCGCCGTGGCGCCCGAGCACCCGCTGGCCGCGCACGCCGCCCGGGGCAAGCCTGAACTCGCCGCCTTCATCGAGAAGTGCAAGCAGGGCGGCACCACCGAGGCCGAGCTGGCCGCCAAGGAAAAGGAAGGCATGCCCACCGGCCTCACGGTGACGCACCCGCTGACCGGCGAGGCGGTGCCGCTGTGGGTGGGCAACTACGTGCTGATGAGCTACGGCGACGGCGCCGTGATGGGCGTGCCCGCGCACGACGAGCGCGACTTCGCCTTCGCGCTCAAGTACGGCCTGCCGATCCAGCAGGTGGTGCACGTCGACGGCAAGGACTACGACGACGCGCACTGGCACGACTGGTACGCCGACAAGCAGGGCGGCGTGACCATCAACTCCGACGTCTTCAGCGGCCTCGAATACCCCGACGCGGTCGACGCCGTGGCCGAGGCGCTGGAGCAAAAGGGCCTGGGCGAGAAAAAAGTGACCTGGCGCCTGCGCGACTGGGGCATCTCGCGCCAGCGCTACTGGGGCACGCCGATCCCCATCATCCACTGCGCGGACTGCGGCGCGGTGCCGGTGCCCGAAAAGGACTTGCCCGTGGTGCTGCCGCAGGACCTGGTGCCCGACGGCAGCGGCAACCCGCTCAACAAGTGCGAGGCCTTCCTGGCCTGCCGCTGCCCAAAATGCGGCCAGCCGGCGCGGCGCGAGACCGACACCATGGACACCTTCGTGGACAGTTCGTGGTATTTCATGCGCTACTGCGACCCCACCAACGAGCAGGCCATGGTGGCCGGCGGCACGCGCCACTGGATGCCGATGGACCAGTACATCGGCGGCATCGAGCACGCCATCCTGCACCTGCTGTACGCGCGCTTCTGGACCAAGGTGATGCGCGACCTGAAGCTGGTGCAGGTCGACGAGCCCTTCACCCGCCTGCTGACGCAGGGCATGGTGCTCAACCACATCTACAGCCGCCGCACCGCCAAGGGCGGCAAGGACTACTTCTGGCCGCAGGACGTGGAAAACGTGACCGACGAAGGCGGCAAGATCGTCGGCGCGCGGCTGAAGAACCCGGCCGACAGCGGCGACGGCCGGCTGCCCGCGGGCACGCCGATCGACTACGAGGGCGTGGGCACCATGTCCAAGTCCAAGAACAACGGCGTCGATCCGCAGGCGCTGATCGAGAAGTACGGCGCCGACACCGCGCGCCTGTACACCATGTTCACCTCGCCGCCCGAGCTGACGCTGGAGTGGAACGACGCCGCCGTCGAAGGCAGCTACCGCTTCCTGCGCCGGGTGTGGAACTTCGGCGTCAAGCTGAATGCTATTCAAAACATAGCTGCCAGCGCTCAATCCATGGGCGCTGGCGGCCAAAAAAACATGGAACTCGGCAAGGCCGCCAAGGCGCTGCGCCACGAGATCCACACCGTGCTGGGCCAGGTCGAGCACGACTATCAGCGCCTGCAATACAACACCGTGGTGTCGGGCGCGATGAAGATGCTCAATGCTCTTGAGGCGTTCAAGCCCGACGGTTCGCCCGGCGACACCGCCGCGCTGGCCGAGGGCTTTTCCATCCTGCTGCGCGTGCTCTACCCCGTCACCCCGCACGTCACGCACCAGCTGTGGCAACAGCTGGGCTTTGCCGCGCTGCAGGGCGAGGTGCTGGACGCGCCCTGGCCCGGCGTCGACGCCAAGGCGCTGGAGCAGGACGAGATCGAGCTGGTGCTGCAGGTGGGCGGCAAGCTGCGCGGCGCCATCCGCGTGCCCGCCGGCGCCTCGCGCGAGGCCATCGAGCAGGCCGCGCTGGCCAGCGAGGCCTTCGCCAAGTTCGGCGCCGGCGCCACGGTGCGCAAGGTGGTGATCGTGCCCGGGCGCCTGATCAACGTGGTGGTGGGCTGAGCACGGTGCGCCGCCAACGCCGCGCCCTGCTGCTGGCCGCCGCCCCGCTGGCCCTGGCCGGCTGCGGCTTTGCGCTGCGCAAGGCGCCTTCGTTCAGCTTTCACAGCATCGACCTGGCGCTGCCCGCCACCTCAGGCCTGGGGCTGGAGCTGCGCCGCCAGCTGCAGGGCACCGGGCAGGTGCAGGTCATCACCGACGCCGCACAAAAAGCCAAGGCCGACGTGGTGCTGGAAAGCAAGGGCGAGCAGCGCGAGCGCGCCGTGGTCAGCCTGACGGCCACCGGCGAGGTGCGCGAGTTCCAACTGCGCATCCGCTTCGCCTTCCGGGTCGTCACCCCCGCCGGACGCGAGCTGCTGCCGACGTCCGAAATCCTGCGCGAAATCGACCAGAGCTACAGCGAATCGGCCGCGCTGTCGAAGGAGCAGGAAGCGTTGATGCTCTACCAGAACATGCAGAGCGACATCGTGCAGCAGGTGATGCGGCGGCTGGCCACCGTCAAGCTCAACTGAACCTCGTCCGTGAGGCCGAAGCATCAGTGGTAGTCGTCCTCGCGCTGATGGCGAATGGCCGACACGATCACTTCCTTGTCGCTGACGATGTGGAACAGTGCCACGTAGCCCGAGGCGCCGAACGGGATCACCAATTCGCGCTCCAGCCGGTCGTCGAAAGCGATGCGGCAGGTGAAGGGGTTGCGAGCAAGAATGCGAAATTCGCGCTGGATGGCAGCCATGGCGCGGGCCGGCAGGTCGAGATCCCCGTGGGCCAGCGCGGACTCGATGAGAAAGTCTTCCAGCCGTTGCAGGTCGTCCAGCGCCTCGGGCGTCAGGCGCACGGCATGGCTCACCGGGCCATCTCCGTGCGTTGCACGGCCGCGTGGGCCCTCATGACCGCCGCAGCGCGGCCACGCGGGCGTCCAGCCGCGCCTGCATGGCGGCCAAGGCGTCGTCGGCGTCGTGCAGCACACCCGTTTCCTGTGCCCGGGCCAGCGCCGCGCGGCCACGCGCCACGAAGGCTTGCTGGGCCTGACGGCGCTGCGCGGCCTGCACGGCGGCCTGCTCGACGAACTGCGACAGCGTTTCGCCCGCCTGCAGCACGGCTTCGATTTGCGCGCGTACGGCGGGGGCGACACGCACCGGGGGCAGTTGGGCGGTTTTCATGAGCCAAGTGTAGTGCAATTGCTATGCATTGATCTGGAACAGGCCTCACAATTCACACCGCCCCGCGCATGACCACCGTCGTGTTCACCATGCCGACTTCGCAAGGAAAGCCACCAGCGGCGAGAATCGGGCCATGCAACTGAGCGCCGCCCAACTGCCCACCCACCTGCAAAAAGCGCTGCGCCCGCTGTACGTGCTGCACGGCGACGAGGCGCTGCTGGCGCAGGAGGCGGCCGACGCCATCCGCGCGGCGGCGCGCGCGCAGGGCTACACCGAGCGCAGCAGCTTCACCGTGGCGGGCGCCAACTACGACTGGAGCGCCGTGCTGGCGGCCGGCGGATCCTTGAGCCTGTTTGCCGACAAGCAGATCGTCGAGATCCGCGTGCCCTCGGGCAAGCCGGGCAAGGACGGCAGCGCCGCGCTGCAGCAGATCGCCCAGCAGGCGGCGGGCAACGACGCGGTGCTGAGCCTGGTGCTGCTGCCGCGGCTGGACAAGGCCACGCGCACATCCGCCTGGTTCAGCGCGCTGGAGGGCGCCGGCGTGGCGATCCAGATCGACAGCGTCGAGCGCGCCCAGCTGCCGGCCTGGATCGCCCAGCGCCTGGCCGCGCAGGGCCAGCGCGTGCAGGCGGGCGAGGCGGGGCAGCGCACGCTGCAGTTCTTTGCCGACCAGGTGGAGGGCAACCTGCTGGCCGCGCACCAGGAGATCAGCAAGCTGGGGCTGCTGCACCCGGCCGGCGAGCTGACGCTGGAGCAGGTGGAGGCGGCCGTCACCAACGTGGCGCGCTACGACGTGTTCAAGCTGTCCGAGGCCGTGCTGGCCGGCCGGCGCGAGCGCGTGCAGCGCATGATCGACGGCCTGCAGGCCGAGGGCGAGGCGCCGGTGCTGGTGCACTACGCCATTGCCGAGGACATCCGCGCGCTCAAGCGCATCCAGGACGCCATGGCCGCCGGCAAGCCGCTGCCGCTGGCGCTGCGCAGCGAGCGCGTATGGGGCCTGCGCGAGCGCCTGTTCGAGCGCGTGCTGCCGCTCTTGTCCGAGCGCCAGCTCGACGCCCTGCTGGAGGCCGCCTGGCGCGTGGACGGCATCGTCAAGGGCCTGCAGCACCCCGGCTGGCCGCAGGACCCCTGGCAGGCGCTGCAGCGACTGGCGCAAAGCCTGACCGGCGCCTGCGCGCCGGCGCGCTGAACCGGCGTTCGGCGCCATCTTTTGGGACAATCGGGGCATGAACGCGCCCGATGTCTCCCTCACCATGCAAGCCCTGGGCCGCCAGGCCCGCGACGCCTCGCGCGCCATGGCGCGCGCGCCGGCCGCCGTGCGCAACCAGGCGCTGCGCGAGCTGGCGCGCCTGCTGCGCGCCCACGTCGAGCCGCTGCAGGCCGCCAACGCGCGCGACCTGGCGCGCGCCGGGGAGCTGAGCGCGCCGATGCGCGACCGCCTCAAGCTCACGCCGCCCATCATCGAGACCTGCGCCCAGGGCTGCGAGCAGCTGGCCGCCATGCCCGACCTGATCGGCGACGTCGTGGGCCTGCGGCAGCAGCCCAGCGGCATCCGCGTGGGGCAGATGCGCGTGCCCATCGGCGTGTTCGGCATGATTTACGAAAGCCGCCCCAACGTCACCATCGAGGCCGCCAGCCTGTCGATCAAGAGCGCCAACGCCGCCATCCTGCGCGGCGGCAGCGAGGCCATCGAGTCCAACCGCGCGCTGGCCGCCCTGGTGCAGCAGGCGCTCGAAGCGGCCGGCCTGCCGCCCGCGGCGGTGCAGCTGGTGCCCACCACCGACCGCGCCGCCGTCGGCCTGCTGATCACCATGCCCGAGTTCGTCGACGTCGTCATCCCGCGCGGTGGCCGGGGCCTGATCGAGCGCATCAGCCGCGAGGCCAAGGTGCCCGTCATCAAGCACCTGGACGGCAACTGCCACAGCTACGTCGACGAGCCCTGCGATCTGGACTTGGCCGTCACCGTGGTGGACAACGCCAAGACGCAAAAATACAGCCCTTGCAACGCCACCGAAAGCCTGCTGGTGGCGCGCGGCGTGGCCCAGGCCTTTCTGCCGCGCATCGGCGCCGTGTTCGCCGCCAAGGGGGTCGAGATGCGCTGCGATGCCGAGGCGCTGGCGATTCTCAAGCAAAATCGGCCTGCAGCGCCCGCCAATCAAGCGCCAGCAGCTATTGATATCGAAGTACTGCTGAAGCCCGCGCAAGAGTCGGACTGGTACGAGGAATACCTGGCGCCCATCATCAGCATCAAGGTGGTGGCGGGCCTGGACGAGGCGATCGCCCACATCAACCACTACGGCAGCCACCACACCGACGCCATCCTGACCAGCGACCACCGCCACGCCCAGCGCTTTCTGCGCGAGGTCGATTCAGCCAGCGTCATGGTCAACGCCAGCACGCGCTTTGCCGACGGCTTCGAATACGGCCTGGGCGCCGAGATCGGCATCAGCACCGACAAGTTCCATGCGCGCGGGCCGGTGGGCATCGAGGGGCTGACCTCGCTGAAGTGGGTGGTGCTGGGCGAGGGCGAGGTGCGCGGCTGAACCAGCGGCCGCGCCGGCACGCCCGACGCGGCCGAGGCCGGTTGGCAGGCCCATTACACTGCGGGGACTCCAACGCCCCCGCCCCCATGGTTCCCCACCTCATCACCGCCCTGAACGGCCCCATCAACGAGCTGGAACAGCGCCTGCTGGACGCCACACCGGTGATCGAGCGCTGGTTTCGCCTGGAATGGATGGAGCACACGCCGCCGCTGTATTGCGCGGTGGACATCCGCAACGCCGGCTTCAAACTGGCGCCGGTGGACACCAACCTGTACCCCGACGGCTGGCACAACCTGTCGCCCGACACGCTGCCGCTGGCGGTGCAGGCGGCGCAGGCGGCGATCGAGAAGATCTGCCCCGAGGCGCACAACCTGCTGATCGTGCCCGAGAGCGGCAAGCTGTCGAGCTTTTACCTGGCCAGCCTGGCGCGCCTGGCCGAGATCTTCGGCATGGCGGGGCTGAACGTGCGCCTGGGCTCGATCGACCCGCTGCTCAAGCGCGCCACGCCGATGACGCTGGCCGACGGCCAGAAGCTGACGCTGGAGCCGGCGCAGCGCCAGCGCTTTCGGCTGGGCCTGAAGCACTTCGACCCCTGCACCATCCTGCTCAACAACGACCTGCCCGACGGCGCGCCGGGCATCCTGGAAGACCTGCACGAGCAATACCTGCTGCCGCCGCTGCAGGCCGGCTGGACGGTGCGGCGCAAGAGCCGGCACTTCCAGTGTTATGAAGACGTGAGCAAGCGCTTCGGCAAGCTGATCGGCATCGACCCCTGGCTGATCAACCCGCTGTTCGCCACCTGCGGCCAGATCGACATCCACGAGGCCTATGGCGGCGACTGCCTGCGCACGCACGTGGACGCGCTGCTGACCAAGATCCGGCGCAAGTACAAGGAATACGGCATTGCCGAAAAGCCCTTCGTCGTCGTCAAGGCCGACCACGGCCCGCGCGGCATGGGCATCATGACGGTGCGCGACGTGAAAGACTTGGCCGACATCGGCGCCAAGGCGCCCAAGGCCGGCGCCGCACCCGTGCCCACCGGCGAGGTGATCATCCAGGAGGGCGTGCTGACCGGCGAGCGCATTCACGACGCGGTGGCCGAGCCGGTGGTCTACATGATCGACCGCTACGTGGTGGGGGGCTTCTATCGCATCCACGCCGAGCGCGGCGCCGACAACAGCCTGAACGCGCCGGGCGCGCGCTTCGTGCCCCTGCCCTTTGCCGGCAACGCCCACCTGCCGCGCCCCGGCGCCAAGGGCGAGGCGCGCGCGCCCAACCGCTTCTACATGTACGGCGTGATCGCCCGCCTGGCCATGGTGGCCGCCAGCTACGAGCTGGAAGCGACCGACCCCGAACTGCTCGACACCGCCTGAGGCCTTGGGCCCCGCCCGGTTTGGCGCGCCGGCGCGTTCGGCGCACAATGATTCGCCCGCCCATCCGACCATGGCCGAAACCAAGTCCTCGTTGCCCACGTTGATGGTCGGAGCCATCGGCGTGGTCTTTGGCGACATCGGCACCAGCGTGCTGTACACGGTCAAGGAGATCTTCGGCCCCGGCCACGTGCAGTTCACGCCCAACAACGTCTACGGCGTGCTGTCGCTGATCTTCTGGACGCTCACCGTCATCGTCTCCATCAAATACGTGGTGCTGGTGCTGCGCGCCGACAACAACGGCGAGGGCGGTCTGGTGGCCATGCTGACCCTGGCCTCGCGCGCCGTGGCCGACAAGCCGGTGCTGCGGCGCGGCATGCTGATGGTGGGCATCTTCGGCACCTGCCTGTTCTATGGCGACGGCGTCATCACGCCGGCCATCACCACGCTGGGCGCCATGGAGGGGCTGGAGGTGGTCTCGCCCGCCTTCACCGAATACGTCATCCCGCTCACGCTGGCGGTGCTATTCGCGCTGTTTTTCGTGCAGAAGAAGGGCACGGCCGGCATCGGGCGCTTCTTCGGCCCGGTGATGCTGCTGTGGTTTGCCGTGATCGCCGTGCTGGGCGTGCTGCAGATCGCCAACAACCCGCGCATCTTGTGGGCGCTGTCGCCGCACTACGCGCTGGCCTTCGCGGCGCAGCATCCGGGCGTCACCTTCATCACCCTGGGCGCGGTGGTGTTGTGCGTGACCGGCTGCGAGGCGCTGTACGCAGACATGGGCCACTTCGGCAAGCGGCCGATCCGCCTGGCCTGGTTCACCATCGCCATGCCGGCGCTGGTGCTCAACTACTTCGGCCAGGGCGCGCTGCTGCTGGCCGAGGGCGACGCGGCGGTCAAGAACCCGTTCTTCCACATGGCGCCCGACTGGGCCACGCTGCCGCTGGTCGGCCTGGCCACCGCGGCCGCCGTCATTGCTTCGCAGGCGCTGATCTCGGGTGCCTTCAGCGTCACCAAGCAGGTCATCCAGCTGGGCTTTTTGCCGCACCTGACCATTCAGCACACCAGCGTGCGCGACATGGGGCAGATCTACATGCCGCTGGTCAACTGGGGCCTGTTCGTCACCATCGTGCTGGCCATCGGCATGTTCCGCTCCTCCAGCAACCTGGCGGCCGCCTACGGCATCGCCGTCACCACCGACATGCTGATCACCACCGTGCTGACCTTCTTCGTCGTGCGCTACACTTGGCGGCTGTCGCTGGCGCTGGCGCTGGCGGCCACGGGCTTCTTCCTGATGGTCGACCTGCTGTTCTGGAGCTCGAACCTGCTCAAGCTGGTGCACGGCGGCTGGTTTCCGCTGGCCATCGCCGGCGCCATCTTCATCCTGATGGTGACCTGGCGCGACGGCCGCGCGCTGCTGCACCAGGCGCTGCAGGAGACGGCGCTGGACCTGAAGGACTTCCTGGCCGCGCTGTTCGAGGCGCCACCCACGCGGGTGGACGGCACGGCGGTGTTCCTCACGCCCGACCCCGGCATCGTGCCCAACGCGCTGCTGCACAACCTCAAGCACAACAAGGTGCTGCACCAGCAAAACCTGTTCGTCACCGTGCAGCAGCACGAGGTGCCGTGGATCGGCATGGAAAAGCGCCTGCTGCTCGAACCCCTGGGCCACGACTGCTGGCAGGTGGTGCTGAACTACGGCTTCAAGAACGACCCCGACCTGCCCAAGGCGCTGGCCCTGCTGGCCGCGCGCGGCGTCAAGTTGAACCCGATGAGCACCAGCTATTTCCTGTCGCGCCACATCGTCACGCCCACCGTCGGCACCGGCCTGATGCCCTGGCGCGAAAAGCTGTTCGCCTACATGCACCACACGGCGACGGCGGCGGCCGAATACCTCAACCTGCCGAGCAACGCGGTGGTCGAGCTGGGCGGCAAAGTCGAGATTTGATCGCCACCGGGAGATCGCGCATGGACCACGGCGACCAAGCCCACGCCCGCCACGCCAGCCTGGGCGCGCTGATGCTGGGCGCCGTGGGCGTGGTGTTCGGCGACATCGGCACCAGCCCGCTGTATGCCTTTCGCGAGGTGTTCGCCGGCGGGCGCGTGCCGTTTTCGCACGCCAACGTGCTGGCCGCCACGTCCATGTTCATCTGGGCGCTGATCCTGGTCGTCGCCTTCAAGTACGTGGCGCTGGTGATGCGCGCCGACAACGACGGCGAGGGCGGCATGATGGCCCTGCTGGCGCTGGCCTCGCGCTCGGTGGGCGAGCGCCCGCGCTTGCGCGCCGGCATGCTGGCGGTGGGCGCCTTCGGCGTGGCGCTGTTCTTCGGCGATGGCGTGATCACGCCCGCCATCTCGGTGCTGTCGGCGGTGGAGGGCCTGGAAGTGGCCACGCCCGAGGCCAAGCCCTACGTGATCCCGATCGCGCTGGTCGTGCTGGCGCTGCTGTTCATGGTGCAAAAGCACGGTACGGCGCGCATCGGGCACTTTTTCGGGCCGGTGATGGTGCTGTGGTTCGTGGTGCTGGCGGTGGTGGGCGCGCGGCAGATCGTGCACGCGCCGCAGGTGCTGGCGGCGTTGTCGCCGCACCACGCGCTGCGCTTCATGTGGGAGCAGCCGCACATCGCCTTCATCGCGCTGGGCGCGGTTTTCCTGTGCCTGACCGGCGCCGAGGCGCTGTACGCCGACATGGGCCACTTCGGCAAGCGCCCGATCCGGCTGGCCTGGTTCGTGGGGGTGATGCCGGCGCTGATGCTGAACTACCTGGGCCAGGGTGCGCTGGTGCTGGCCCAACCCAAGGCGGTGGACAACCCGTTTTACCTGCTGGCGCCGCCCTGGGCGCTGGTGGGCCTGGTGCTGCTGGCCACGGCGGCCACGGTGATCGCCTCGCAGGCGCTGATCTCGGGCGCGTTCTCGGCCGCCAAGCAGTCGATGCAGCTGGACTTTTTGCCGCGCATGCGCATCGACCACACCTCCACCGAGGAGATCGGGCAAATCTACATCCGCGCCGTCAACTGGCTGCTGCTGGCGGGCGTGGTGCTGACGGTGGGCGTGTTTCGCAGCTCGTCGGCCATGGCGGCGGCCTACGGCGTGTCGGTCAGCCTGCTGATGGTCATCACCACGTGCCTCACGTTTTTCGTGGTGCGCCACGGCTGGCATTACCCGCTGCCGCTGGCGCTGGGCGCCACCGGGATCTTCCTGTTGGTGGACCTGGTGTTCTTCGGCTCCAACGCGCTCAAGATTGCCGACGGCGGCTGGTTTCCGCTCTTGATCGCGGCGCTGGTCTTTACCGTGATGGCCACCTGGCGGCGCGGGCGCGAGCTGGTGCGCGCCAACAACCGCGACCACGCGGTCGAGCTGCCGCTGTTTCTGGACGCCGTCTTCGTGCATCCGCCGCTGCGCGTGGACGGCACGGCGGTGTTTTTGTGCGCGGTGGCCGGCATCACGCCCAACGCGCTGCTGCACAGCCTCAAGCACTACAAGGTGCTGCACGCGCGCAACCTGTTCGTCAACGTGCGCAACCACGAGGTGCCGTGGGTGGCGCCGGCCGAGCGGCTGGAGATCGTCGAGCTGGGCCACGACTGCTGGCGCATCACGCTGCACTACGGCTTCAAGGACCACATCGACCTGCCCGGCGCGCTGCGCGGCGCGGTCGACACGGTGGGACCGCTGGACCCCATGAAGACCAGCTACTTCCTGTCGGCCACCACCATCGTGCCGCACACCGGCGGCGGCATGGCGCTGTGGCGCGAAAAGCTCTACACCCGCCTGCAACTCAACGCCAGCCCGATGGCCGAGTTTTTGCAGCTGCCGATCAACTCGGTGGTGGAGCTGGGCACGCAGATCGAGATTTGAGCCAAATCGGCCTGTATCGCCCGTCCATCAAGCGCGGACAGCTATCATTTAAATAGTAATTCGCTCACTGCACGATCCCGCGCTGGCGCAGCGCGGCGATCTGCCCGGCGCTCAAGCCCAGCTCGCGCAGCACCGCGTCGGTGTCCTCGCCCAGGTGCGGCGCGCTGGCGCGCACGCCGCCGGGCGTGGCCGACAGCTTGGGCACGATGCCCGGCACCGTCAGTGTGTCGCCGTCGCGCGTGGTTTGCGCCAGCAGCATGTCGCGCGCCTGGTAGTGCGGGTCCTCGGCGATATCGCGCGCGGTGTAGACCTTGCCGGCCGGCACGCGCGCGGCGGTCAGGGCGTCCAGCACCGCCTGCACGCTGCGCTGCTGCGTCCATTGGCCGATGGCGGTATCGATCTCGGCCACCCGCGCCACGCGCCCGGCGTTGTCGGCCAGGTCGGGCGCGGCGCCCAGGTCGTCGCGGCCGATGGCGGTCATCAGCCGCTTGAAGATGCTGTCGCCGTTGCCCGCCACCAGCACCCAGCCGTCCTGGCAGGGGTAGGCGTTGCTGGGCGCGATGCCCGGCAGCGCGCTGCCCGCGGGCTCGCGCACCGCGCCGAAGGCGCTGTACTCGGGGATCAGGCTTTCCATGCAGTTGAACACCGCCTCGTGCAGCGCCACGTCGATCACCTGCCCCGCGCCGCCGTGCGCCGTGCGGTGGTGCAGCGCCAGCAGCACGCCGATCACGCCGTGCAGCGCCGCCAGCGTGTCGCCGATGGATACACCCACGCGCACCGGCACGCGTCCCGGCTCGGCCGTCAGGTGGCGCAGGCCGCCCATCGCCTCGCCCACCACGCCGAAGCCCGGCCGGTCGCGGTACGGCCCGGTCTGGCCGTAGCCCGAGATGCGCAGCACGATCAGCCCCGGGTTGAGCGCCTGCAGCCGCTCGGGCGCCAGGCCCCAGCCCTCCAGCGTGCCGGGCTTGAAGTTCTCGATCAGCACATCGGCCTCGGCAATCAGGCGCCGCGCAATGTCCTGCCCCTCGGCCGCGCGCAAGTCCAGCGCCAGCGAGCGCTTGTTGCGCGACTGCACCTGCCACCACACCGAGGTGCCGTGCCGCAGCAGCCGCCAGTTGCGCAGCGGATCGCCTGCGCCCGGTGGCTCGATCTTGATCACCTCGGCCCCGAAGTCGCCCAGCGTCTTGCCGGCGAACGGCCCGGCGATCAGCTGGCCCATCTCGATCACGCGCAGGCCGGCGAGGGGGGTGGCTTGGGGGGTGTTCATGCGGACATTGTGCAACCCGGCCGCTTCGATCTTCGGCTCGCCACGTCGCACCATCTCCTGTAAGCTTTGATGCGATTCCTCCCTATTTCAACGCCGCCATGTCGCAGCCTCTGCCCCAACCCCGTTTCGACGCGCCGGCGTACCTGGCGTGGGAAGCCGAGCAGGCCGACAAGCACGAATACGTCGATGGCGAAGTCTTCGCCATGGCCGGTGCGTCCGACGCGCACGTCACCATTGCCGGCAACCTCTACATGGCCCTGCGCCGCCACCTGCGCGGCGGCCCCTGCAGCGTCTTCATTTCCGACATGAAGCTGCAGGTAGCCGAGGACAACGCCTTTTTCTATCCCGACGTGTTCGTCACCTGCGCCGAGGCCGACCGCGCGCAAAGCCACTTCAAAAGTGCGCCCACGCTGGTGGCCGAGGTGCTTTCGCCCAGCACCAGCGCCTTCGACCGCGGCGCCAAGTTTGCCGCCTACCGCAAGCTGCCCAGCCTGCGCGAATACGCCGTCATCGACACCGAGCGCCTGAGCGTGGACCTGTTTCGCCGCGACAGCGACTCGGGCCACTGGGTGCTCTACCCCTTCGTGGCCGGCGACGAGGTTCAGTGCGACAGCGTCGGCCTGCGCCTGCCCATGGCCGAGCTGTATGAGGATGTGCGGTTCGAGCCCTGAAATCGGGGTTTTGATGGGGGCTGGATGAAAGGTTCAACCTGCCCCGGTTTTTCAGTTTCCGCCTAACCGTGCCGAGCCCAAAAATCAGCCGGCGTCACGACGGGGTATCGACCCGCCAGCGCCAACCAATCCTTGTCGCCCGTGATCAGGCAATCGGCCTTCGACGCCAGCAGCGTCAGCAACACGGTCTGGTCGGCGGGGTCGCGCAGACTCGCGTCGGGCACACCCGCGGGTTCGACCACATCGGCGAGGAACATGAAGCTGTCGGCCAGGTCGCGAATTTCGGCGGCGGTCATGCGAATCCGCGCATGGCGCGGCAGCACCCGGGCCAACTCGTCCAGGATGCACCGGGACAGAACGACGTCCAAGCCGCCCTGGCGCCACGCATCAACGATGCGGCCCGGCACACTGCCCGGGTAGGCCAGGCCCGACACCAGCACGTTGGTGTCCAGCACCACGCGCAAGCCCGGCATCAGCGCCGCTGCCACGGCGGCGTCGATCTCGGCCATGCCATCGTCCGCCGGCAGTTCGGCATACGCCTGGGCGATGCGCCCGGCCAGCGCATCGAAGCGCTCGCGCATGCGCCGGATGCGCGCGAACAGTTCGGCATCCACCAGCGCGGCGACGGGCTTGCCGTCCTTGTTGATGACAATGCTGGGCGATCTCAACTCCGAAGTGCAACACCACTGGTTGAGAATCAATGAATCGTAGCCGAGTCCTTCTCGCTGATGGCGGCCATCAGTTTCTTGAAAGCTTGGTAGGGGCTGTCCCAGTCCAGCGTCTTGCCGCTGACCAGGGGCGACCCAGTTTTCGCCCCAATAGGTTCGTCCGTTGACAAAGCGCTGCACCCGCTGCGCGGCCTCGACCATTCCAGTGCGCACCCACTGGACGGCGCATCGGGGAAATGCTCATCCCCAATTTTCCCAGTCTACGTGCCCGCAGCACCACCCTGGGCGATTGACGTTAATAACGACTAGCGTTATCATTGGCGCCCCATGATCTTGAACTTCCGCTGTTCCGACACGCAATCCTTGTTTGAACAGCGGCGCGTACGGCGGTTTGTCAACATCGAGGCGGTGGCGCTGCGCAAGCTGGCCCAATTGCACGCTGCCGGATCGCTCGACTTTCTTCGATTGCCGCCCGGCAATCGGTTGGAAGCCTTGAGCGCCGACCGATCGGGTCAGCACAGCATCCGCATCAACGACCAATGGCGGCTGTGCTTCGTCTGGGCGGACGGCAACGCCACGCAGGTCGAAATCGTGGACTACCACTGAAAGGAGCAACCGGCATGAGCAGCAGCATCCAATGGCCCCACCCCGGCGAAGTGCTGATGGAGGACTTTCTCAAACCGATGGGCATCAGCCAATATCGCATCGCCAAGGACATCGGCGTGCCCGCGCGGCGCGTCAACGAAATCGTCAAGGGCCAGCGCGGCATCTCGGCCGACACCGCGCTGCGGCTGGCGGCCTTCTTCGGCACCGATGCCATCAGCTGGATGAACCTTCAGGCTGAATACGACCTGCGCGCCGCCCAGTCGTCCATGCAGACCGTGCTCGCCCACATCCGCAAGCACGAGTTGGCCTGATTTCGTCGGAGGCGTCCATGCATGGGTCGAGGCACGAAACCCATGCATGGGCGCATCCCTTGCATCGGCCGCATCGCCCCGGTTCATGCCGGATTTCGCTTCGCGAACCCAGCCAAATTCTATTGATTTGATAGCTTCCAGCGCTTGCTGATCGGGCGTCAGCGGCTTGTTTTACCCACAATCAAACCCATCCACCGGCGCCCAGCCCACCCTGCCCAACTTGTCCTCCGACAGGAAAAATGACCACCTGTGCCAGCGAAATTTCTCGAGCTGGCTCAAAACGAATCCAGCGGCACAAACCCCACCGGCTGCGCCGTCCGGGCATCCAGCAGCACCGTCCACACCACGCCCCTGCGGCCCTGGATGGGCAGGTAGCGCAGCGCATCGGCACGGCGCCCCGATTGGGCCACGCCTTCGTTGATCGCCGCCGCATCGCGCGCAAAGCGCTGGGTCAGCTCGGCAGCCGGCCGCGCCGCCGCCAGGATGGCCTGCCGGCCGCTGTCATAGGGCTGCCACAACTCCGGCCGCGCCGATATCGGCACGCCATCCAGCGCCTGCAGGGTGTAGTCCGCCACCTCGCCGCCCACCAGCGGGCGCAGCGACAGCCAGGTGGGGCCGCTCAAAGGCAAGGCCGTGATCCCGGCCGGCGTGCGGCCCAGCAAGTCGGGCGGAATGTCGTTGGCATGCACCACGCGAAAGCGGTTGTACTCGAACACCGCGTGCACCGGCCGCGCCTCGTAAATGGTGTGCAGGCCATAGCCCAGCGCCGCCAGCTGCAGCACGCCGATGACCGAGAAGTCCAGCCACTTCTCGCGCCGCGACTTGCGGGGGTTGAACACCACCAGCGTGACCAGCGGCCCGATCACCACGTCCACCACGGCCACCAGCACAAACAGCTCGCGCCCGCCCGAGAGGGCGCGAAACGGCGGCGGGAACCAAAGCCAGAACACCAGCGCGGCGGCCAAGGCGGCCACCGCCAGGCTGAGCCCCAGATGGATGACCAATGCGCGAACTTTGGATATCCAGAGGGTCATGTCAGCGTTCAAATTCGGCCATCCGGCAATTCAGCTTCGAGGCGTCACGATCAATCATGATCTGTCCCCGCTTCTCTGATTTCAGCTTTGTTCTGCTCAACCCACTCATTCCATCCTCGCTCGATCTTGGCGTAGTAGGTCGGATGGTAGGTAGCGCGGATAACCACCAGTTCCTGCTTTGCCTGCGGCATCCGGCCATTCAGGGCCAGGGCTTTCGCGTAGTCCATGCGACTGGACAGCAGGTGGAATCGTCTGGCGATAACGCCCAGACGGTCCAGTTCCTCGGCTGACATTCCGGCGCGTATGGCAATGCGCGACGCGGCATTCAGCGCAGCGAACTGGTCGAGAATCAGCGGATTCGCATACAACTCGTGAACGGGAGCACCAATGAAACGACCGCGTTCGAATCGATTCGCGCGAAAGTCGTCTTCAAGCCTGAAATAGTCGTACGTGAGCGCGACCAACATGATGGCGCCGAGTGCACCGAGCAACACGGCAGAGCGACTGGCCACCATTCGTCCGGACCGCTCTTGTTGGCGCGGCGCCCCGCTCTTCTGTGGCGGGCTTGTGATGCAGCCCGCCAGCAACGCTGCCGGAAACAGGAAGAAGGTGTGGGCAAACGGAAACTCCAGCAGCGACTGCACCGTCAGCGCCAGCCACACCGCAAACACCCATTGGCGCTGCGCCTGCAACTCCGCATCCGGGTTTTTTTTCAGCCAACCCAGCAGCCACACGGCGAGCGCACCACTCAAAACCAGCGCCAACGGCACGCCGCCCCAGGCCATCAAATCCAGCATGAAGTTATGGGCATAGGTGGCGTTGCGCGCAGGCTCCACATGCGCCGCCACCTCGCGCAAGGCCAGCATGCCCTGCTCGAAGCCATAGCCCCGCCAGGGGTGCTCAAGAATCGCGGCGATGTATTGCCGCCAGATGCCTGCGCGCGGGCCGACCTCCAGCATTTCGCGCGTCACTTCGGCCTTCAGGTAAAGCGCGTCTTCGATGGCGCCCAGATATCGGTGGATGAGCCAACCCACGGCCAGGCCGATCAACACCTCCGGCACCCGAAGCCGCGTGGGCACCCGCCCGCGGCCCAAGAACCAGAACGCGACGATGCACAGCAAGCCGAGCAGCGAGGCGCGCGACTCGCTGATGAGCACGCCAAAGCCCAGCAGGGCAACGGTCAGGGCATAGCTGGCGCGATGCGACAGCACGCGCATCTCGAACAGCGCCGTGGCCGCCACCATGCCCATCACCATCAGCAGCCCGAACAAGTTGGGCTGCGCAAAATTGCCGTAGGGCCGGTCGTTGATCAGATCCATCGCCCACCAGCCAGGGTTGGGCAGGCGCAGCCACTGCACCAGCGCCAAGCCGGCTTCGGCAATGGCCGCCAGTACCAGAGTGACAAACAGCATCCGCAACACCGGGCCGCGGCCCTCCTGTGCGGCCCAGAGGCAGCCGGTGTAGATGCTCAACGCGCCGCCCAGCGCGTACATGAAGCCCAGTGCCGCATCGCCACGAAACACCAGCCCCCCTGCCAGGTACTGCACCACGGGAACCAGGCCCACCAGCAGCCAGACGCGTGCCGACCCGGGCCATCTCAAGCGCACCGGCCGCGCTGCGTCGAGACCATTCGCAACGCAAACGCCCGGCGATTGCGCGGGCCGACACATCGTGCCCAGAAACAGCAGGCACACGCCAAACGCCGACACGGCTTCGCTGTGGAACGTGGTCCACAACGGGTAGTGGTTCGGCAGGTTCCAGCCCAGAAACAGGCAGATCAAGCCGAGAACGAAGAGAATTTCGCGCACAAACAAAAAGTGCGGCCCGAAGGCCGCACCACACTTTCACTCAGCCGGACTCAGACACCACCCTTGCAAGAACCCGGCAGATATTTCAAGGCGATGGTCGTGCCCGAGCCGCCACACACCCAAGACGTCACTTGTTTGCCCCCATCGGTTGCAGCCACAGCGCTGGCACCAATCATGGGAATCAACGTGACGTTTTTGCCGTCGATGTCCGTGTCACCAAATCCTTGAGCCGTGACCGTAACCACACCAAGGGCACTCGTGGCGACCTTGTTGACATATTTCGTGCCGGTGCCCGAGGCTGCGTCAGCTTCACAACCCCAGCCGTCGGCCGCGACGGAAAGTGCGTTGCTGACCGAAGCCTGGATCGTTTCGGTAATCGTGGTGCGGCACTGCGATGCAGCCAGAATCACTTCCGACATCTTGGCCTTCTTGGTGTACTGCTGATAAGCCGGCAGCGCCACGGCAGCCAAGATACCAATGATGGCCACCACGATCATCAATTCGATCAGGGTGAAGCCTTGCTGCAGTTTCTTCATTTGTTTCATTTCCGTTTCCTCTCAAAAATTGATTCGGACCTTGGAGACACTTCCTGGATGGCTAGGTGCGTCACCGCACGCCTTGTGTGTTGCAGGGGGCGTGCCAAGCGACAACCAGGCGCCTTTTGTGACAAATCGCACGTGACAGGACGGCGTTTGGGACGGCAAACACCATCCCGCACCTCGGCGGGATGGCGACTGGTGTCTCATGCCGTCGCCTTGGATGGGCGCCGGCGTCCGGCGGCACGGGCGCTGCCTTCTAGAATCGTGCCGACCATGAAAGAACCCCGCGCATGAACTCGATCAGCCTGGACGCCGTGGCGGCCCTGACCGGCATGGGCCGCAGCACCCTGTGGCGCAAGCTGGCCGACGGCGCCCTGGCCAAGGGCGAGAAGGACGCGCGCGGGCGCGCCACCGTGGCGCTGGCCGACGTGCTGGGCCTGATTGGCGAGGGCACGCGCGTGGCCTTCAGCGACGCGGACCTGGCCGTGCTGCTGCAGGCCGACGCCGGCAACGCCCAGGCGCAAGCCGACATCGGCGCCCTGCTGCAGCTGCACGGGGGGCGCGAGGCCGCGCTCTACTGGCTGCAGGCCGCCGCCGAGCAGGGCAGCGCCGAGGCCATGCAGTGGCTGGGCACGGCCCATGCGGCCAAGGGCACTGAGCAAGGCGACCAACTGGCGGTGATGTGGATCGCCAAGGCGGCGGCGCTGGGCCACCCGATTGCCGGGCGGCAATTGGAGGGGCTGCTGCAGCGCGTGGCGGGCGGGGCCGGGGGTGTGGGCGCGCAGCCGGCGCCCTGAAATCAACGGCACAATCAAGGCATGCCCACGCACGCCCAGCTTGACGAACGCGCCCGCGCCTTGCATCGGCTGGCGGCCGCGCGCGTGCGGGCGGAGCCGGCCCTGTTCGAGCGCGTGCGGGCCAATCTGGCGCGCTGGCAGCGCGATGCCGCCCCACAGGTGCAGCCCTATTTGCGCGAATGGAAAGCCCTGGCCGACCAAGGCTTGCCAGCCTGCCTGGCGATGGCCGAGGAAGACTCGCCGCACGCCGCAGCATTGCGCCAGGCATCGCCCTTTGCAGGCGTTTTGAGCAACGCCGAGCGCTTGGCGTTTTTGAAGGGCTGGCGCGCAAGGCAAGGCGATGCGGCGCGCTGAACTGGAGCACCTGATTGGTGGCCGGCCGCGACAAGGACGACCCTTTCGTCGCGACGATGCTGCGCCACGGCATCATCTCGGTGGACACCCTGGTTGCCCGCATCGCGGTGCTGCCGCTCGACGAGGCGCGCAAAGCGCGACTGCAACGGCAAGCGCGGCGACTGGCTCAGGCCTGATCGGCGCGCGGGTTTGATGCCCGTGCCGACCCGTTCAAGCGGCCAATTTGCCCCGGCGCACGGCCTCCCGCAGCACGCGGTTGACGCGCGTTTGCCAGCCGCTGCCGCTGGCCTTGATGGCGGCCAGCACGTCGGCGTCCACGCGCATCGTCATGGGCACCTTGGGGTGCTCGGCGGCCGGGCGTCCTGGCCGGCGCAGCGGTGCCAGGCGCGGCAGGTCGGCACGGGTGATTTCCATCGTGTCGGCGTCCTGCGCCAAGCCGGCGGCAATGGCGGCGTCCTCGGCCGCGGTGGGCAGCAGCAGCCCCCGGTTTTTAGATCGCTTCGTCATACAGCTTCACCTCACGTCGGTTGGCCTTGCGCAGGCTGATGATGCGCATCACCTCGCCGCGCTGCACGAACACCACCACGTACAGCCGCTCGTCGATCACGGCAAAGCCGATTTCTCGCAGCTCGCCATAGTCGCGCCGGTTGTCGGGCATGCACAGAACATCGGGCCAGCAAATGCGCTCGGCCAAGGCCATGGAGACGCCGTGCTTGGCGACGTTGGCCGCGTCCTTGGCTTGGTCGAACTCGATGTTCATTTTATTATTGTACGTACATCAATTGGCCTGTCAACCGTCGTCAATCTTGTTGGCCCTGCGCGCCCACCTTGACCACGCCGGCACGCGCACAATCCCCCGATGCGATTTTTCAAGGACCTGAGCCTGTCGGCCGCCAGCGCGGGCTTCGTGGCGGTGCTGGTGGGCTTTACCAGTTCGGTGGCGCTGGTGTTTCAGGCGGCGCAGGCGTTCGGCGCGTCGCAAGAGGTGATCACTTCGTGGATGTGGGCGCTGGGGATCGGCATGGGGCTGTGCTCGGCCATTCCCTCGCTCGTCCTGCGCCAGCCGGTGATGATTGCCTGGAGCACGCCGGGCGCGGCGGTGCTGGCCAGCGCGGGGCTGGGGTTCGACCTGGGGCAGGCCACGGGCGCCTTCATCGTCTGCGCGGCGCTGATCGTGCTGTGCGGGGTGACGGGCTGGTTCGAGCGGGTGATGAACCGCATCCCGATGGCGATTGCCTCGGCCCTGCTGGCGGGCGTGCTGGCGCACTTCGGCATGGCGGCCTTCGGCGCGGCGCGCACGGCGCTGCCTTTGGTGCTGGTGATGCTGGCGGCCTACCTGCTGGCGCGCCGCTGGTGGCCGCGCTACACGGTGCCGGCGACGCTGGCCGTGGCCATCGCGTTTGCGGCGTGGCAGGGCACCATCCGCTGGACGGCGGTGCGCTGGGACTGGGCGCAGCCGGTGTGGACGACGCCGGTGTTCAGCTGGCAGGCGGCCGTGAGCGTGGCGCTGCCGCTGTTCGTGGTGACCATGGCCTCGCAAAACCTGCCGGGCGTGGCGGTGATGCGCGCCACCGGCTACCGCATGCCCGTCAGCCGCCTGATCAGCCTGACGGGCCTGGCCACGCTGGTGCTGGCGCCCTTTGGCGGCTATGCGCTCAACCTGGCGGCCATCACCGCCGCCATCTGCATGGGCCCCGAAGCGCACCCCGACCCGGCGCGGCGCTACACCGCGGCGGTGGTCAACGGCGTGATCTACGTGGCGATCGGCCTGTTCGGCGCCGCGGTGGCGGGGCTGCTGACGGCCTTTCCGAAAGAGCTGGTGGCCGCCATTGCCGGGCTGGCGCTGCTGGGCACCATCGGCTCGGGGCTGGCAGCGGCGCTGCAGGGCGAGGCGCACCGCGAGGCGGCGGTCATCACCTTTCTGGTCACGCTCTCGGGCGTGACGCTGGCCGGCATCGGCTCGGCCTTCTGGGGCGTGGTGGCCGGCGCGCTGACGCTGCTCGTCACCCAGGCGCGGGGAAAACCCGGCGCCGCGCAGGCTCCGCCGCGTTGAGGCAAGATTTGGCCCGACGCCCCACGAAAGCCCCCCCCATGAACCTGCTGTTCATCGCCGACCCGCTCGAGCACTTCAAGACCTACAAGGACACCACCTTCTCGATGATGCGCGAGGCCCAGCGGCGCGGCCATCGCATTGCCGCCTGCGGGCCGCAGGATTTGCACTGGCAATCGGGCGGCGTGGTGCGCGCGCAGGTGCGCCCGATCCAGCTCACGGGCCGCACGCCCGACTGGTTTGCCGAGGAGCCGGCGCAAGACGTGGCGCTGAAGGATTTCGGCGCCGTGCTGATGCGCAAGGACCCGCCCTTCGACGCCGAATACATCTACGCCACGCACCTGCTGGAGCAGGCCGAGCGCGAGGGCGCGCAGGTCGTCAACCAGCCGGCGGCGCTGCGCAACCACCCCGAAAAGCTGGCCATCATGGAGTGGCCGCAGTTCATCGGGCCGACGCTGGTCACGCGATCCAGCGACGAAATCCGCCGCTTTCACGCCCAGCACCAGGACATCATCCTCAAGCCGCTGGACGGCATGGGCGGCATGGGCATCTTCCGCGTCAAGGCGGATGCGCTGAACCTGGGCTCGATCATCGAGACGCTGAACGCGGGCGGCGCGCAGACGGTGATGGTGCAGCGCTTTCTGCCCGAGATCGCCGCCGGCGACAAGCGCATTCTGATCATCGACGGCGAGCCCGTGCCCTTCGTGCTGGCGCGCATCCCGCAGGGCAGCGAGGTGCGCGGCAACCTGGCGGCCGGCGGCAAGGGCGTGGCCCAGCCCATCACCGACAGCGACCGCGCCACGGCGGCCGCCATCGGCCGCGTGCTGGCGCCGCGCGGGCTGCTGCTGATCGGGCTGGACATCATCGGCACCCACGTCACCGAGATCAACGTCACCAGCCCGACCTGCTTTCAGGAGATTCACGAGCAAACCGGCTGCGACGTGCCGGCGCTGTTCGTCGACGCGCTGGAGCGGCGCGTGGCGGCGCGGGGCAGGTCGTAGGCGTCATCGCGAGGAGCGCAGCGACGTGGCGATCCAGCGGCGGCGTTGCGTGGTGGCGCCGTGCTGGATTGCTTCGCTTCGCTCGCAATGACTGGGGTGGAGCAAGCCCATTCGCCTGACTCCAAGCGCGCAGGCCCATGAATTCGCCCATATTTTTGTAGCGCGCCACGCAAACTGGGTGCGGGCCTGGTCCCTCTACGCCTTGTAACCTCGCCCCTGCGGGTTATCCCGCATACTGCCTGCCTTTCGGCCCGCGCCTGTCGCGGTGGGCCGGGCAGAAGAAGGGCAGTACATCATGAAGGCTGGCGGCATCGGCTTGCGCTACAACCCGGCGCTGGATGGGTTGCGCGGCGTGGCCATCGCGCTGGTGATCCTGTCGCACGCGCACGTGCCGCTGTTCGACGGCGCGTTCTTCGGCGTCGACGTGTTCTTCGTGCTCAGCGGTTTCCTGATCACCTCGCTGCTGCTGATCGAGCTGCAGACCGAGGGCCGGCTGGACTATTGGCGCTTTTACCGCCGCCGCCTGCTGCGCCTGATGCCGGCGCTGCTGCTGTTTTTGGCCGTCTACGTGGCGGTGGCGCCGCTGTTGTGGCCCGGCGCACACGACGCGCTGACCGACGCGCTGGTGTCGGCGCTGTACCTGGCCGACTACGGCATCGCCTTCTTCGACCAGCCGGCCAGCCTGCTGCACATGTGGTCGCTGTCGGTGGAAGAGCACTTCTACCTGATCTGGCCGCCGCTGCTGGCGCTGGGGGTGGCGCGCTTCAAGCGCGGCCAGCTGTGGCGCGCGATCGCGGTGCTGTGGCTGCTGGCCACGGCGTGGCGCGTGCTGTGCGTGGCGTGGGACCAGCCGTTCTACCAGGTGTTCTTCCGCTTCGACACGCGCGCCACGGGCCTGCTGGCCGGCGCGCTGCTGGCGGCGCTGCTGCACGAGCAGCCCGACTTCATCGCCCGCGCGCGCCGCCACCTGCCCAGCGCGCTGTGGCTGCCGCTGGCGGTGCCGGTGCTGATGGGCCTGGGCTGGGACAGCAGCGACGCTTTGAGTTGGGGCATGCCGGCGGTCGAGGGCGCGGCGGTGGTGCTGCTGGTGGCCGTGCAGCGCCAGCGCGGCCTGATCTGGCGCATGCTGAGCGCGCCGGCGCTGGTCAAGCTGGGGCAGTTGTCCTACGGCGTGTACCTGTGGCACTACCCGGTGGTGCGCTGGCTGCGCGCCGAACTGCCCTGGCCGTGGGTGGTGCTGCTGGGCGGCGCCATCTCGCTGGCGCTGGCGGCGCTGTCGTACTACACGATCGAGCGCTGGGCGCTGCGCTGGCGTGACCGGGCGCCGGCGTCGGCCCGCCCGCGCCCCACGGTGTCGGTGCCGGCGCATTGAGTCGCGGCGCACGATTTCAAGCCAAATCGGGCTGTAGCCGGTGCCCATCAAGCGCGAGCAGCTATTGAATGCATAGTTATCGGAGCGCGGCGCAGGCCACGCTCCGCCGCCCCCACTATGATCGGCGGGCCATGCCCGACTCCCAGCCGCACCCGAGCGCCGCCCCCCTCGCCGACGAGGACCTGGGCGCGCTGGCGCCGTTTCGCCACCGCGTGTTCAGCCTGCTGTGGAGCACCTGGCTGATCGCCAACCTGTGCATGTGGATGAACGACGTGGCGGCCGCCTGGCTGATGACCACGTTGACCGAGCAGCCCAACTGGGTGGCGCTGGTGCAGACGGCGGCCACGCTGCCGGTCTTCTTGCTGGGCCTGCCCTCGGGCGCGCTGGCCGACATCCTGAACCGCAAGCACTTTCTGCTGTTCACCCAGCTGTGGGTGGCGGTGGTGGGCGCGCTGCTGGCGCTGGCGGCGTTCGCGCAGGTCATCACGCCGCCGCTGCTGCTCTTGCTGCTGTTTTGCAACGGCGTGGGGCTGGCGCTGCGCTGGCCGGTGTTCTCGGCCATCGTGCCCGAGCTGGTGCCGCGCGCGCAGCTGCCGGCGGCGCTGGCGCTGAACGGCGCGTCGATGAACGCGGCGCGCATCGTCGGCCCGCTGATCGCCGGCGCGCTGATCGCCAGCCTGGGCAGCGCCTGGGTGTTCGGGCTCAACGCCGTGCTGTCGGTGGGCGCGGCGGTGGTCATCTCGCGCTGGCAGCGTCCGCACACGCCGCACCCGCTGGGGCGCGAAAGCCTGCGCGGCGCCATGCGCGTGGGCCTGCAGTACGTGATGCAGTCCTATCACCTGAAGGGGGTGCTGCTGCGCATCGCGCTGTTCTTTTTTCACTCGACCGCGCTGATCGCGCTGCTGCCGCTGGTGGCGCGCGAGATCGAGGGCGGCAACGCCGGCACCTTCACCGTCTTGCTGGCCGCCATGGGCGCGGGCGCCATTGCCTCCACCTTCGTGCTGCCGCAGCTGCGGCGCGCCTTTCCGCGCGACCGGCTGGTGCTGGCCGGCGCCATCACGCAGGCGGCGACGATGGCGCTGATGGCCGTCACGCGCAGCCTGTGGCTGGCGGTGCCGGCCATGCTGCTGTGCGGCGGCGCCTGGCTGACCACGGCCAACTCGCTCAGCGTGTCGGCGCAGATCAGCCTGCCCGACTGGGTGCGCGCGCGCGGCATGTCGATGTACCAGATGGCCATCATGGGCGCCACCGCCCTGGGCGCGGCGGTGTGGGGCCAGGTGGCCACCTGGACCAACGTGCCGCTGACGCTGGGCATCGGCGCGGCCAGCGGCATTTTGACGATGGCCATCGCCACCTGGCGCATGCCCGACCGCGGCGTGATCGATGACCCCACGCCGGCCGGCCCCTGGCCGCTGCCCCAGGTCGAGGCGCCGCCACCCGAGGGCCGCGTGGTCGTCACGGTCGAATACCAGATCGACCCGGCGCGCGCCACCGCCTTTCGCGCCCTGATGGAAGAAAGCCGCCGCTCGCGCCTGCGCGTGGGCGCCGTGGACTGGGAGCTGCTGTCGGACATCAACGAGCCGGGGCGCTTCATCGAGGTGATCGAGGACGCGTCCTGGACCGAGCACCTGCGCCGCTTCGAGCGCACCACCACCGCCGACGTGGCGCTGCGCGAGCGCAAGCTGGCCTTTCACATCGGCACCGAGCCGCCGCGCGTGCGGCGCGCGCTGCGCGAAAGCACGGTGCGGACAGGGCCCGCGTCGACCCCTTCGCCCTCTGGGAGAGGCTTGGGCTGAGGGCCGGTGGCTGGCGTCGAAGCACGCCAGTTTTTGGACCGTTCAGGCCTCCAGCGCGCGCCCACCAAGCGCGGGCAGCTATCGAAACGATTGCAACTCAGAGCGCCTGCAGCGCCCCGTCCACGAACACCGCCAGCTCGCCCGGCGCGAACGGTGTCCAGGCCTCGTCGCAGGTCAGCGGCGTGGTGGCCACCACGGCCACGCGGTCGCGCGGGGTGGTGTGCTCGGCGAAGTCGATGGCCAGGTCTTCGTCGGCCAGGCGGGCGCGGGCAAAGGGGTGCTGGCGCACGATGTAGCACAGCTTGGTCGAGGCATGCGCCCACAGCGCCTGGCCGTTGGACAGCAGCATGTTGAAGCTGCCGTGGCGCGCCACCCGCGGCGCCAGCTCGGCCAGGGTGCGCGTGAGCTCGGCCACCGGCGGCAGGCTGGCGTGCGACTTGGCCAGCTCCTGCATCAACCAGCAGAAGGCGCGCTCGCTGTCGGTGTCGCCCACCGGGTGAAAGTGCCCGTGCAGGCGCGGGTGGTAGTCCTTCAGGTCGCCGTTGTGGGCGAACACCCAGGTGCGGCCCCACAGCTCGCGCTGGAAGGGGTGGCAGTTCTCCAGCAGCACCGGTCCGACCGTGGCCTTGCGGATGTGGGCAATGACGTTCTTGCTCTTGATCGGATAGCGCCGGATCAGCTCGGCAATGGGCGAGTCGGCCGCCGCCCCGGGGTCGAGAAACACGCGCGCGCCGCGCCCCTCGAAAAACGCGATGCCCCAACCGTCGGCATGGTGGTCGGTGCGCCCGCCGCGCTGCGCGAAGCCGGCGAACGAGAAGGTCACGTCCGTCGGCGTGTTGCAGTTCATCCCGAGCAGCTGGCACATGGCGCTCAGTATGCTACGGCGGCGCCCGTTCGCCCTCGGCCGCCGCCCGCGCGCAGGCGGCGCAGATGCAGGCGCGCCGGCGCGCGTCCTCGGGCAGCCGCGCCAGCAGCGCGGGCGTGAACGACGCCTGCGTGCACCAGCACGGCGGCTGCGGCGGGCCGCTGGCGCGCTCTTGCTCCATGGCGCAGCCGTTGGGGCCGCCGCACAACGGGCAAACCATGGGGTCGAGCGGCAGCGGCGCGGGGGTCATGGGGGTGATATTCTGCTGTACAGGACCTGCCGTCGCCCGCAGCTTTTGGAGAATCGATCATGAGCGCCGCACCACTGACCGCCGCCCAGCGGCAAGAACTGAAAGCCCTGCTGCTGGCGCGCCGCCACGATCTGCAGGCGCAGATGCAGCAAAACCGCAGCAACCTGGCGCCGGCCGAGAACACCGCCGGCAGCGTGTCGCAGGACGAGAACGGGCGCCTGACCAACCAGACGCGCGAGGTGGACGCGGCGCTGACCTCGCTGGACGTGGACGAGCTGGCGCGCATCGACCGCGCGCTGGAGCGCATGGCCGAGGACAGCTACGGCCTGTGCGTGGAGTGCGGCCAGCCGATCGCCTTCGAGCGCCTGAAGGTGGAGCCCATGACCCTGCATTGCGTGGCCTGCAAGTCGCAGCGCGAGCGCAAGCAGGGGCTGCGCGGCTGAGGCGGCGAGCGCGCGGATCGCCACCAGAAAATATGCGAAATCGGGCCGCAGCGCCCGCCCATCAAGCGCCGGCAGCTATCATTTGAATAATTTTCGGCGCCGACGCGATCGTCAAGCCCCCGCCTTCACCTTCTGCCGCCAGGCGTGCAGCAGCGGCTCGGTGTAGCCGCTGGGCTGCACCAGGCCCTTGAAGATCAGGTCGCTGGCGGCCTGGAAGGCGGCCGATTTCTCGAAGTTGCCGTGCATGTTGCGGTACAGCGGGTCGCCCGCGTTCTGCTGGTCGACCAGCGCGGCCATGCGCTGCAGCGTGGCGCGCACTTGGCCCTCGCTCACCACGCCGTGCAGCAGCCAGTTGGCGATGTGCTGGCTGGAGATGCGCAGCGTGGCGCGGTCTTCCATCAGGCCCACGCCGTGGATGTCGGGCACCTTGGAGCAGCCCACGCCCTGGTCGACCCAGCGCACCACGTAGCCCAGGATGCCCTGACAGTTGTTGTCCAGCTCCTGCTGGCGCTCGGCGGCGCTCCACTTGGCCTCGGGCACCACCGGGATGCTGAGCAGGCCGGTCAGCAGCTCGTCGCGCAGCGCGGCCGCGTCGGCGTGCGCCAGCTCGGCCTCCATGGCCTTTTGCACGTCGCTCACCAGCACCTGGTGGTAGTGCATGGCGTGCAGGGTGGCGCCGGTGGGGCTGGGCACCCAGGCGGTGTTGGCGCCGGCCTTGGGGTGGTTGATCTTTTGCTGCAGCATGGCGGCCATCAGGTCGGGCATGGCCCACATGCCCTTGCCGATCTGCGCCTTGCCCCGCAGGCCGCAGGCCAGGCCGACCAGCACGTTGTTGCGCTCATACGCCTGGATCCAGGCGCTGCTCTTCATGTCGCCCTTGCGGTACACCGGGCCGGCGCGCATGCAGCTGTGCATCTCGTCGCCCGTGCGGTCCAGAAAGCCGGTGTTGATGAAGGCCACGCGCGACCTGGCGGCGGCAATGCTGGCCTTGAGGTTGACGCTGGTGCGGCGCTCCTCGTCCATGATGCCCAGCTTGACGGTGCTGTCGGGCAGGCCCAGCAGCTCCTCGACGCGGCCGAACAGCTCGCTGGCGAAGCCCACCTCGGCCGGGCCGTGCATCTTGGGCTTGACGATGTAGACGCTGCCGGTGCGCGAGTTGCGGATGCCGCCCGCGCCCTTGCCCTGCAGGTCGTGCAAGGCGATGGCGGTGGTCACCACCGCGTCCAGGATGCCCTCGGGGATTTCCTTCTCGCTGCCGTCGGCCGCCTTGTACAGGATGGCCGGGTTGGTCATCAGGTGGCCGACGTTGCGCACGAACATCAGCGAGCGCCCGTGCAGCCGCACCGTGCCCTTGCCGGCCGGCTTGGTGTACAGGCGATCGGGGTTGAGCCCGCGCGTGACGGTGCGCCCGCCCTTGTCGAAGCTCTCGGTCAGCGTGCCGCGCAGGATGCCCAACCAGTTGCGATAGCCCAGCACCTTGTCCTCGGCGTCGACCGCGGCAATCGAGTCTTCCAAGTCCATGATGGTAGACACCGCCGCCTCGACCACCACGTCGGCCACGCCGGCCGCATCGGTCTTGCCGATGGGGGACTGCGGGTCGATGCGGATGTCCAGGTGCAGGCCGTTGTGCACCAGCAGCACCGAGCTGGGCGCCTTGGCGTCGCCCTGAAAGCCCACCAGCTGCGCCTTGTCCAGCAGCTTGCTGCGCTTGCCGTCGGCCAGCTTGACGACCAGCTCGCCGTCCTTGATCTTGTAGCCCACCGCATCGAGGTGCGAGCCCTTCTTGAGCGGCGCCGTGCGGTCCAGCATGTGGCGCGCCCATTCGATCACCTTGGCGCCGCGCCGCGCGTTGTAGCCCTTGCCTTTTTCCAGGCCGGGGGTTTCGGCGATCACGTCGGTGCCGTACAGCGCGTCGTACAGGCTGCCCCAGCGCGCGTTGGCGGCGTTCAGCGCATAGCGCGCGTTCAGGATCGGCACCACCAGCTGCGGGCCGGCCTGCACGGCCAACTCGGCGTCCACCTTCTTGGTCGTGATCTTCACCTTGGCCGGCACCGGCACCAGGTAGCCGATGCCCTCCAGGAAGGCGCGGTAGGCGCGCATGTCGGTGATCGGGCCGGGGTTGGCCTGGTGCCAGGTGTCCAGCTCGGCCTGCAGGCGATCGCGCTCGGCCAGCAGGGCGGCGTTCTTGGGCGCCAGCTCGGTGACGATGGACGAGAAGCCCTTCCAGAAGCGGCCTTGGTCCACGCCCACGTCGGGCAGCACCTCGCGGTTGATGAAGTCGTAGAGCTCGGAGGCCACCCGCAGGGCGCCGGCTTGGATGCGTTGATTCATGGCAGTGAAGCTTCAGGAGAAAAACCACCGGCCGCCGGCTGCGGGCGGCCATCGAAGCCCCACTATATTTCAACCCGTATCAGCAAAAAAGAAGCTCTGGATTGCAAAACCATTGACTTTTTTGCACAAGTGGCCGGACGCCACCGAAGTCGATTGCCGCGTGTCAGCGCAAGGGCTCGCGCACCGCCGGCACCGCCGCCCACAGCGCCGCCAGCCACAGCGGCGCCGCCTGCAGCACGGCCAGCAGCACGCTGCCGCCACGCCAGGCCCAGGCCAGCGCCAGCAGAACCACCAGCGCCTGCAGCGCCAGCGCCCAGCGGCTGCAGCGCATCAGCAGGGCGCCCACCCCCGCGCAGGCCCCGCCGCACAGCAGGTAATAGGCGCCGCCGCCGCGCGCCAGCAGCGCCAGCCCGCCCAGGCCCAGCAGCACGCCCCAGGCGATCAACACCAGGCCCACCAGGCGCGGCGGGCCGTCCTGGCGCGCGGCCTCCAGCTGCTGGCGCTCCATCAGCGCCCAGGAGTCGATGCGCGCGTCGTGGCCATCGGCTGCCGCCGCGGCGATCGGCGCGGGCGCCGGACGGGCGTTGCCGGGCACGGCCGCGGCCACCGAAGGCGCGCGTGGCGCGGGCGCGGCGGCCGCGGGGCCGGGCTCGCGCAGGCGCCGCTCCAGCTCGGCACGGGCGCGGCGGCTGCCGCCCTCGGCCAGCCGGTGCAGCTGGGCCAGGCTGAAGCGGCGCACGTCGGGCGCGGAGGGGGCGGGCGGGATGGTCGTGGTCACGGCGATGAGCGGCAACGGGTGGCTGGCATGATGGCATAGCCAACCGTTCAATCCAATGGTCCCGCCGACCGTTCATCTTGGCCCGCACGCCGGCTGTCGATAATTCGGACCCATGGACAAGCTCAAGGCCTACGAGACCTTTGCCTCGGTGGCCGGCCGCGGCAGCCTGAGCGCGGCCGCGCGTGCCGAGGGCGTGGCGCCGGCCGTCATCGGGCGCCGGCTGGACGCGCTGGAGGCGCAGCTGGGCGTGAAGCTGCTGGTGCGCAGCACGCGCCGCATCGCGCTCACGCACGAGGGCGCGGCCTTTCTGGACGACTGCCAGCGCATCCTGGCCGAGGTGGCCGGCGCCGAGGCCAGCGTCTCGGCCGGCGGCGTGCAGGCCAGCGGCCAGCTGCGCATCACCGCGCCGGCCGGCTTCGGCCGCCGGCACGTGGCGCCGCTGGTGCCGCCCTTTCACGAAGCGCACCCGCGGCTGCGCATCTCGCTCAACCTGGCCGACCGCATCGTCGACCTGGCGGCCGAGGGCTACGACTGCGCGGTGCGCGTGGGCGACTTGCCCGACTCCTCGCTCATCAGCATCCGGCTGGCCGACAACCACCGCCTGGCGGTGGCCACGCCGGCCTACCTGCGCCGCCGTGGCGTGCCACGCCACCCGCAGGACCTGGCGCGCCACGACTGCCTGGTTTTGTCCAGCGACGCCTCGCAGTCGCGCGGCTGGGCTTTCACCATCGACGGCCAGCCGATGCACCTGCGCCCCCACGGCCCGCTGGACTGCAGCGACGGCCAGGTTCTGCACGCCTGGTGCCTGGCCGGCCACGGCATCGCCTGGCGCTCCACCTGGGAGGTCGAAGCCGAGATCGCCGCCGGTGCGCTGGTGCCCGTGCTGCAGGCCTACGCCGCGCCGCCCAACGGCATCTACGCCCTGCTGCCGCACGCCACGCGCCACCTGCCGCTGCGCGTGCGCCTGTGGGTGGATTTTTTGAAGCAGCGCTACGCCGAGCCCGGTTTCTGGACGCGGCCGTAACATCGCCCCCATGCTCGAACCCATCCTCGCCTTCTTGCACATCAGCGCCTTCATCGGCTGGATCGTGTTCGCCACCGCGCAGTCGGCGATCTGCCGCGCCGCCTGGTTCAACGCCGCCAGCGTGCCGCGCCTGGTGCGGCTGGACCGCATTTTGTGGATCGCCACCGCCTTCGTGCTGCTGACCGGCCTGGCGCGCACCTGGCTGGGCAGCAAGGGCTTTGCCTGGTACTGGAGCAACCCGCTGCTGTGGGCCAAGTTCGGCCTGTTCATGGCCGCCGCGCTGCTGCAGATCGGCCCCACGCGCGCCTACCGCCGCTGGCAGCTCGCGCTGGACGGCGGCGGCGCGCTGCCCAGCGAGGCCGAGATCAACCGCGCGCGCAAGCCGATCATGCTGGGCACGCACCTGGTGGCCGTGATCCCACTGCCGGCGGTGTTTTTGGCGCGCGGCTGGGGCGCCTGGTGACGCGTGGGCGCTGACGCCAAGCCCCTGGTGCTGTGCGCCGACGACTACGCCCAGCACGCGGGCGTGACGCGGGCGGTGCTGGCGCTGGCGGCGCAGGGTCGCTTGACCGCAACCAGCGCCATGGTGCTGTCGCCGCGCTGGCGCGAGGATGCGGCGCCGCTGCGCGAGTGGCGCGACCGCTTGGACGTGGGCCTGCACCTGGACTTCACCAGCGACTTTGCGGTGGCCGCCGGCCATGGCCTGAGCTTGGGCGCGGCCATGCGGCGCGCGCTGCTGGGCGGCTTCGACCCCGCGGCCGCGCGCGTCGTGATCGAGCGCCAGCTGGACGCCTTCGAAGCCGCCTGGGGCGGGCCGCCCGACCACGTGGACGGTCACCAGCACGTGCAGCAGTTCGCCGGCATCCGCACGCCGCTGGTGCAGGTGCTGGCGCGGCGCTACGGCGCCCGCCCGCCCTGGTTGCGCGTGTCGCGCCCGCCGGCGAGCCAGCGCACGCTCAAGAGCTGGGTGATCGCCAGCCTGGGCGCCGGCGCTCTTGAAAAGATAGCTGTTCACGCACGTATTCCGTGCGCTCCAGCCCTTTCCGGCATTTATGACTTCACCGGCGGCGAGGCCGGCTACGCCCACCGCATGGCCGGCTGGCTGGCCGGCTCGCCCGCCGGCACGCTACTGATGTGCCACCCCGGCGCCGCGCCCGAGGCCACCGACGGGCCCGACCCCATCGCCGCCGCCCGCGCCTGGGAATTCGCCCATTTCGCCAGCGCCGCGTTTGCCGCACAATGCGCCACCGCCGGCGTGCGCCTGGTGCGCGGCAGCACCCTCTACCCCCCCCACGCATGAACCCCTCCGTCTCCCTGGCGGCGCCCGCCCCGGCGCCGACGTCCGGCGTGCGCGCGCGGGCCTGGTCGCCGCTGGGCTTCGTGCTGCTGCTGGCGCTGCTGGCCGCGCTGCGGCCGCTGTCGGTGCCCGACGAAGGGCGCTACGCCGACATCGGCCGCTGGATGCTGCTGTCGGGCGACTGGCTGACGCCGCGGCTGGACGGCCTGCCGTTTTTTCACAAGCCGCCGCTCACGCACTGGCTGCAGGCCGCCAGCATGGCGGTGTTCGGCGTCACGCCCTGGGCCGCGCGCGTGCCGGGCATGCTGCTGGCCAGCGCGATGCTGGTGGGCGTGCTGGGGGCCGGCCGCCGCCTGGGCGACGCCGCGCTGGCGCGGCGCGCGGCGCTGATGCTGGGCGCCAGCGCGGGCTTTCTGATCGGCGGCCAGTACGTCAACCACGACATGGGCGTGGCCGCCTGGATCGCCAGCGCCATCTGGTGCTTTGCCCTGGCCTGCTGGGACGGCGAGCGTCCGCACGCGGGCTGGGCGCGCGCCGGCTTTGCCCTGTGCGCCGGCGGGCTGCTGACCAAGGGCCTGATCGGCGTGGCGCTGCCGGCGCTGGTGATCGGCGCCTGGCTGCTGGCCACGCGCCAGTGGCGCAAGGCGCTGCACCTGCCCTGGGCCAGCGGCCTGTTGCTCTTCGCCGTGCTCGCCCTGCCCTGGTTCGTGCTGGCGGGCGAGCGCTATCCGGGCCTGTGGGCCTATCTGTTCGGCGTGCAGCAATTCGGGCGCTACACCGGCGGCGGCTTCAACAACCCGCAGCCCTGGTGGTTTTACGGGGCGGCCTGCGCGCTGCTGCTGTTTCCATGGGCCTTTTTTGCTGCCTGGGACGGCCTGCTGCGCCTGCGCCGGCGGCCCGCCCCGGCGGCGCTCGACGCGCAGCGCCGGCTGGCCGTGCTGTGCTGGATCTGGGTGGGCGCCATCGTGCTGTTTTTCTCGCTGCCGCGCTCCAAGCTGATCGGCTACGCGCTGCCGGTGCTGCCGCCGCTGGCCCTGCTGGCGGCCATGGGCTGGCAGCGCGCGCTGGACGGGCGCCGCCACGCCGAGCGCGCCTTCGTCGCCGTGCTGCTGCTGGCCGCGGCCGTGCCGGTGGCCATCACGCTGGCGGCGCCGCGCATCGACCGCGGGCGGCTGTCGGGCGACGTGGCGCGGGTGCTGGCCTGCCGCGCCGCGCCCACCGACGAGATCTACGTGGTGGGCGGCTACCCGATGGACTTGCCCTTCGTGGCGCAAACGCAAAAGCCGCTGCGCGTGGTGCAGGACTGGCCCCAGGTGCGCGCCAAGGCCGCCGACGACTGGAAACGCGAGCTGTACGAGGCCGGCGCGTTCGAGCCGGCCGCCGCGGCGCGCATCCTGCTGGAGCCGGCGGCGCTGGCGCAGGCGCGCACGCAGCCGCACGCCTGGCTGCTGGCGCCGCGCAAGGCCGGCCCCGACACCCAGGCCCTCATCGCCGGCTGGCAGCCGGTGTTCGCGGGCCAGACTTGGGCCTTGTACCGCTCGGCCGCCTCAGCGGCGGAAGGCCCAGAAACGCCCCAGCACGAAGGTCTGCCCGGCTGCCACGCCCATGGCGGCAAACAGCGCCAGCCATGAGGGCCAGCCGGCGCCGCGCAGCAGCAGGCTGAACACCGCCTCGTTCACCGCGAAGCCGGCCACGGCAGTGGCGCCAAAGCGCAGCAGGCTCTGGCCCACGCCGGTGCTGGCGCCGCGAAAGCTCAGCCAGCGGTGACCGACAAAACTGACGCCGAAGGCGACGACGAAACCCAGCGCATTGGCCAGCTCGGGCAGCATCCAGGGCTTGGCCAGGCCGAACACCGCCGCGTGCGTGGCGGCTGCCGCCGCGCCCACGGCGCCGAACCAGAACCCGGTGCGCGCCAGGCTCACGGCTGCCCACGCGCGGGCAGGCCCTGGCCCGCTTCATCGGCCACCAGGTACAGGGGGCGCTGCTTGACCTCGTCGTAGATGCGCGCCACGTACTCGGCCAGCAGGCCCACCGACAGCAGCTGCACCCCGCTCAAAAACATCATGCCCGCCGCCAGCGTGGGATAGCCGCGCACCGGGTTGCCCAGCCAGAAATACTCGATCACCACCCAGACGCCGTAGGCCAGCGCCGCCAGCGACAGCGTCAGGCCCAGCAGGGCCAGCACGCGCAGCGGCGCGGCGGTGAAGGCCAGGAGACCCGTGGTGCCCAGGCCCAGCGCGCCGCTCAGGCCGAAATGGCTTTCACCGGCGCGCCGCGGCAGCGGCTCGTAGTCCAGCGCCACGCTGGGAAAGCCGACCCAGGCGTACAGGCCCTTCATGAAGCGGTGGCGCTCGGGCAGGGCCAGCAGGGCGTCGACCACGCGCCGGTCGAGCCAGCGAAAGTCACCCGCGTCGCGCGGAATGCGCACCCGGCTGCGCCAGTTGACCAGGCCGTAGAAGGCGCCGACCAGGCGCCGGTAAAGGGCCGACTGGTCGCTGCGCGTGCGGCGCACGGCATACACCACGTCGGCGCCCGCCTGCCAGTGGCGCAGCATGTCGGCCAGCAGGGCCGTGGGGTGCTGGCCATCGGCATCCATCAGCACCACCACCTCGCCGCGCGCGGCGGCCAGGCCGGCGGTGAGCGCCGCCTCCTTGCCGAAGTTGCGCGACAGCTGCAGCAGGCGCAGCGCCGGCTCGCGCTGGCACAGGGCGCGCAGCACGGCCACCGTGTCGTCGCGGCTGCCGTCGTCCACCACCACCACCTCGACCCGGGGCGACAGCGCCCGCAGCGCGGCCAGCACCTGCGTCAGCACCTCGGGCAAGGCGGCGGCCTCGTTGTAGGCCGGCATGACGCAGGAGATGGAGGGGATTCGGGCGGCGCGCTCGCTCATGGACGAATCATGCCAAAAGAAAACCTCGCCGCGATCACGCGGCGAGGTTGTGGGTGCGGCGGCAATGCCTTATTTCTTCAGGCACTCGCTCATGAAGGCCTTGCGCTCGTCACCTTTCTTGCCGGTGGCCTCCTTGTTGCAGACCTTCATCTTCTCCTGCTGGGTGGCCGGGGCGGCGGCGGCGGTGGTGGCGGGCTGGGCGCTCAGGCAGCTCTTCATGAAGGCCTTGCGCTCGTCGCCCTTCTTGCCGGCGGCCTGCGCGTTGCAGGTGCTCATTTTTTCCTGTTGCGCCGTCTTGGCGCTGGCCAGGGTGGGCGCCGCGCCCAGGGACAGGGCCAGGCCGGTGGCGGCGATCAGGGACAGCAGTTTGCTCATGAACGAACTCCTCTTGCTTGGGGTGGGTTAGCAACGGGAACAGCCGGCCGGCATCTTGACACGCCGGCCTGCCGCCTACAACGCCTGGCCGCGCCGATCGGATGACGCGCCGCCCGAACGGGCGCGGGCAGCCCTTCGGCGCCCCGTAAAATTGGACGATGCCTTCGGTCAAACAACAACTGCTCGCAGCCCTGGCTGCCGAGCTCGCCACGCTGGCGCCGGACACGCCCGTCGCGGCGGCCTTCGAATCGCCGCGCCAGGCCGCGCACGGCGACTGGGCGTGCACGGCCGCGATGCAGCTGGCCAAGCCGCTGAAGGCCAATCCGCGCCAGCTGGCCGAGCGCCTCAAGGCGGCCCTGCTGGCCACGCCCGCCTTCGGCCAGTGGGTAGACGCCATCGACATCGCCGGGCCCGGTTTTCTGAACATCCGCCTCAAGCCCGCCGCCAAGCAGCAGGTCGTGCGCGAGGTGCTGGCGCAGCGCGAGCGCTACGGCTGGCAGCCGGCACGCGCCGAGGCCATGATCGTCGAGTTCGTCAGCGCCAACCCCACCGGGCCGCTGCACGTGGGCCATGGCCGCCAGGCGGCGCTGGGCGACGCGCTGTGCAACCTCTTTGCCACCCAGGGCTGGCGGGTGCACCGCGAGTTTTATTACAACGACGCCGGCGTGCAGATCGAGACGCTGACGCGCTCGGTGCAGTTGCGCGCTCAGGGGCTCAAGCCGGGCGATGCCGGCTGGCCCGAGGCGGCCTACAACGGCGACTACATCCAGGACATCGCAAGCGACTTTCTCGCCAGGAAGACGGTGCAGGCCGACGACCGCCGCTTCACCGCCAGCGGCGACCTGGACGACTGGGACGGCATGCGCCAGTTCGCCGTCGCCTACCTGCGCCACGAGCAGGACAAGGACCTGCAGGCCTTCCACCTCAAGTTCGACGAGTACTTTCTCGAATCCAGCCTGTACGCCAGCGGCCGCGTCGAGGCCACGGTGCAGCGCCTGATCGCCGCCGGCAAGACCTACGAGAAGGACGGCGCGCTGTGGCTGCGCACCACCGACTACGGCGACGACAAGGACCGGGTGATGAGGAAGTCCGAAGGCGGCTACACCTACTTCGTGCCCGACGTCGCCTATCACACCACCAAGTGGGAGCGCGGCTTTCGCAAGGCCATCAACATCCAGGGCACCGACCACCACGGCACCATCGCGCGCGTGCGCGCCGGCCTGCAGGCGCTGGGCCTGGGCATTCCCGAGGGCTATCCGGACTACGTGCTGCACACCATGGTGCGTGTGGTGCGCGGCGGCGAGGAGGTCAAGATCAGCAAGCGCGCGGGCAGCTACGTCACGCTGCGCGACCTGATCGAGTGGACCAGCGCCGACGCGGTGCGCTTTTTCCTGCTGTCGCGCAAGCCCGACACCGAATACACCTTCGACGTCGACCTGGCCGTGCAGCAGAACAACGACAACCCGGTGTACTACGTGCAGTACGCCCACGCGCGCATCTGCTCGGTGCTGCAGGCCTGGGGCGGCGACGCCGCCGCGCTGGCGCAGGCCGAGCTGGCGCCGCTGGACACCCCCGCCGCGCAGGCGCTGATGCTGCAGCTGGCGCGCTTTCCCGACGTGCTGGCCGGCGCGGCGCAGGACCTGGCGCCGCACGACGTGGTGTTCTACCTGCGCGAGCTGGCCGCCAGCTACCACAGCTACTACGACGCCGAGCGCATCCTGGTGGACGACGAAGCGGTCAGGACCGCGCGCCTGGCCCTGGTCGCCGCCACCGCCCAAGTCCTGCACAATGGCCTGTCGCTGCTGGGCGTGAGCGCACCGGCACGCATGTGATTCCACTCCTGCAAGCATGAAGACATCCAGACAACACGGCGGCACCTTTCTGGGCCTGATCCTGGGCGCGGTGGTCGGCCTGGCGGTGGCGCTGGGCGTGGCCATCTACGTGGCCAAGGTGCCGGTGCCCTTTGCCAACAAGGGCGCCGCGCGCACCAGCAGCCAGGACGCGGCCGAGGCCAACAAGAACCGCGACTGGGACCCCAACGCCGCGCTGCGCAACCGCGACGACAACGCGCCGGCAGCCCCCGCCGCCCCGGCCGCGGGCACCACCGCCGGCGGCAGCGTGGCCCCCGCGCCCGAGTCCATGCCCATTCCGGCGCCGGCCGTGGTGGGCGGCCCGGTGGCGCGCACGGCGCCCGCCGAGCCCCCAGCCATCGCCGCCAAGCCGCCGGCCACCGCCACCCGCACGGCGCCTTCGACCGACCCGCTGGGCGACCTGGCCGCGGCCCGCTCCGGCATCGGCAGCAATGCGGGCGCGGCCGCCAGCGCCGACCCCTTCACCTATTTCGTGCAGGCCGGCGCCTTCCGCGCGCAGGTCGACGCCGACGCCCAGCGCGCGCGCCTGTCGCTGATGGGCGTGGAGGCGCGCGTGAGCGAGCGCGAGCAGGCCGGCCGCACCGTCTACCGCGTGCGCGTGGGCCCGTTCCAGAACCGCGACGCCGCCGACCGCGTGAAGGCGCGGCTGGACGACAATGGGCTCGAAGCGGCGCTGGTGCGGGTGCAGAAGTGAGCGCCCGACAAGTGCAGGCCGGGCGGGAACTTGCCGACCGGCAGCGGGCTCAATAGGGCCGACAAGGACTGGAGAAAACATTTCATGAAACGACGCGAATTCACCCTGGCCGCCGCCGCTGCGGCCCTTCCGGGGCTTATGAGCCTGCCGGCGCACGCCCAGTCGGGCAAGGGCTACATCGAGCTGTCGCCGCGCGCGCCGGTCGACGCCCCGGCGGGGCAGATCGAGGTGGTCGAGTTCTTCTCGTACGGCTGCCCGCACTGCATGCACTTCGAGCCCATCATGGACGCCTGGGTCAAGACCCTGCCCAAGGACGTGGCCTTCCGCCGCGTGCACGTGGGCTTTCAAAGCAACTTCGCGCCGCTGCAAAAAATCTTCTACACGCTGGAGGCCATGGGCAAGGTCGACGCCGCCATGCAGGACAAGGTGTTCAAGGCGCTGCAGACCGATCGCATCAACCTGACCAAGCCCGAGGTGCTGTTTCCGTGGGCGGCCAAGCAGGGGCTGGATCAGGCCAAGTTCGAAAGCACCTACAACTCCTTCGGCGTGGCCACGCAGCTGCGCAAGGCGGTGCAGCTGCAGGACGCCTACAAGGTCGAGGGCACGCCGGCGCTGGGCATTGCCGGGCGCTACTACACCGACGGCTCGATGGCCAATGGCTTCGAGCCCATGATCAAGCTTGCCAACCAGCTGATCGAGCAGGTGCGCAAGGGCGCCTGACCCGGCCCCGGACGCGCGGCCATGCCAGCCCGCTTCGGCGGGCTTTTTCGCGCCGGCGCCCGTCCGCGCGGGCGATACCGGCCCTTACAATGGCCCATTCACCCAAGCAAAAACCGTGCCTCACATGGATGACCGCCACCCGTTCGTCGTGCCCGCCTGGCGCCGCTGGGCCCTGGGCGCCTTGCTGGTGCTGGCGGCCGTGCCGGCGCTGGCCGAGCGCGCCGACCGCGACCAGCCGATGAACATCGAGGCCGACGCGCTGCGCTACGAGGACAAGCAGCAGCTGTCCACCTTCACCGGCAACGTGGTGGTGACCAAGGGCACCATCGTGATGCGCGGCGCGCGCCTGGAGGTGCGCCAGGACAGCGCCGGCAACCAGAGCGGCGTGATGTTCGGCGCGCCCGGCAAGCGCGCCTTCTTTCGCCAGAAGCGCGAGGGCGTCAACGAGTTCATCGAGGGCGAGGCCGACTCCATCACCTACGACGGCAAGAGCGACATCGTGCGCTTCGTGCGGCACGCCGAGATGCGCCGCCTGGTCGGCACCACGCTGCAGGACCAGGTGACGGGCGACGTCATCGTCTACAACAACCGCACCGAGGTCTACACCGTCGAGGGCGCGCCCCACCAGGCCGGCACGCCCGCCGCCGGCAGCGGCCGCGTGCGCGCGGTGCTGGCGCCGCGCAACGCGGCCAGCCAGCCGGCACCGGCCGCGCTGCCGCTGCAGCCGGCGCCGGGCCTGCCGCCCACCGGACCCGCGCAGTGAACCTGACCACCCGCAGCGCCCCGGCCGACGGCGCCCGCAGCCGCATGCAGGTGCGCGGGCTGCGCAAGAACTACGGCGCGCGCCGCGTGGTGCACGATGTGTCGCTGGACGTGACCAGCAGCGAGGTGGTGGGCCTGCTGGGGCCCAACGGCGCGGGCAAGACGACCTCGTTCTACATGATCGTCGGGCTGGTGCGCGCCGACGCCGGCAGCATCCGCATCGACGAGCAGGCGGTCGAGCACATGCCGATCCACCGGCGCTCGCGCCTGGGCCTGTCCTACCTGCCGCAGGAAGCCTCGATCTTCCGCAAGCTGACGGTGGCCGAGAACGTGCGCGCCGTGCTGGAGCTGCAGCACGGCGAGGACGGCCACCCGCTGGGCCGCGCCGAGATCGAGCGGCGCCTGACCGAGCTGCTGGAGCAGCTGCACGTGCAGGACCTGCGCGACTCGCCCGCGCCCTCGCTGTCGGGCGGCGAGCGCCGGCGCGTCGAAATCGCCCGCGCGCTGGCCACGCAGCCGCGCTTCATCCTGCTGGACGAGCCCTTTGCCGGCATCGACCCGATCGCGGTGATCGAGATCCAGCGCATCATCGCCTTCCTCAAGTCGCGCGGCATCGGCGTGCTGATCACCGACCACAACGTGCGCGAGACGCTGGGCATCTGCGACCACGCGGTCATCATCACCGAGGGGCGCGTGCTGGCCACCGGCACGCCCACCGACATCGTGGCCAACCCCGACGTGCGCCGGGTCTACCTCGGCGAGCATTTCCGGCTCTGAGTCCGGGCGGGCAGTACGCGGTGAAACCCGGGCTTTCCCTTCGCGTTTCGCAGCAACTGGCGCTGACGCCGCAGCTGCAGCAGTCGATCCGCCTGCTGCAGCTGTCCACGCTGGAGCTGGCCAGCGAAGTCGAGCAGATGCTGCTGGACAACCCCTTCCTGGAGCGCGAGGACGAACACGCCGACGCCGAGCCCCCCGAGCCCGCGCACGAGCCGCGCGAGCGCGAGGCCGCCGATACCCGCGACGCTATCGATTCGGAAGCTGCTGGCGCAGATTCGACGGGGGCCGAAGCCGAATTCGAGTCCAAACAGGACTGGCCGGACGACTGGGAGGGCGACGGCGCCGACGCGCCCAGCGACCGCGAATGGGGCGATGCCGCCGGCCCCGGCGCGGGCGGCGACGAGCGCGAGCCGGGCGAGCGCGACGCGCCGCACGAGTCGCTGGCCGCCCACCTGCACACCCAGGCGCTGGCGCTGCGGCTGGCGCCCGAGGACGCGGCGGTGCTGCGCTTTCTGATCGAGTCGCTGAACGAGGACGGCTACCTGGAAGACTCGCTGGCCCAGCTGGCCGCCACCCTGGTGGACGACAGCGACGAGCTGGACGCGCTCGACACCCTGGTGCACCGCTTCAGCTTCGCGCTGAAGCTGCTGCAGTCGATGGAGCCGGCCGGCGTGGGTGCGCGCGACTTGCCCGAGTGCCTGGCGCTGCAGCTCAAGGCGCTGTTGGCCGACGCCGCGCTGCCGCCCGCCACCCAGGCCAGCGCCCGCGCCGCGCTGGCCCTGCTGGCCCAGCCCCAGGCGCTGGACGCGCTGGCCCGCCGCGACCTGCGCCGCCTGGCGCAGGCCAGCGGCCAGGACGAGGCGGCGGTGCGCGCCGCGATGGCCCTGATCGCCACGCTGGAGCCCAAGCCCGGCCGGCGCTTTGCCGATGTCGAGCACAACGTCATCGTGCCCGACGTCATCGTCTCGGCCAGCGGCGCGAGCCAGCGCCTGCGCGTGCAGCTCAACCCCGAGGTGCTGCCGCGCCTGCGCGTGCACGACCTGTACGCGCGCGCCCTGCGCGGCGGCAAGGAGGGCGGCGGCCACGCGGCGCTGAGCCAGCAGCTGCAGGAGGCGCGCTGGTTCATCCGCAACATCCAGCAGCGCTTCGACACCATCCTGCGCGTGAGCGAGGCCATCGTGCAGCGCCAGCGCAGCTTCTTCACCCACGGCGAGCTGGCCATGCGCCCGCTGGTGCAGCGCGAGCTGGCCGAGGCGCTGGGCGTGCACGAGTCGACCATCTCGCGCGTAACCACCGCCAAGTACATGGCCACGCCGCGCGGCACCTTCGAGCTGAAGTACTTCTTCGGCTCGGCCCTGGGCACCGAGGCCGGCGGCAACGCCAGCAGCACCGCGGTGCGCGCGCTGATCAAGCAGTTCATCGCCGCCGAAGACCCGCGCCGTCCGCTGTCCGACCAGCGGCTGGCCGAGATGCTGAAGGAGCAGGGCATCGACTGCGCGCGCCGCACCGTGGCCAAGTACCGCGAGGCGATGAAGATCGCCCCCACCCCGCTGCGCAAGCAGCTCTAGCCCCTCCGTTTGCCCCATGGCCCGCATCGTCTTCGACCTCCCGGCACGCTTCGGCTTTGCCACCGAGCTGCAGGTCTACATCAGCCACGTCAACCAGGGCGGGCACCTGGACAACGCCCAGCTGCTCAGCCTGGTGTCCGAGGCGCGGCTGCGCTTTTTCCAGTCGCTGGGCTATCGCGAGGGCCACGTCGACGGCACCGCCATCGTGGTCGGCGACATGCTGGCGCAGTACAAGTCGGAGGCCTTTCATGGCGAGACCCTGCGCGTGCAGATGCAGCCGGCCGATTTCAACCGCTATGGCTTCGACCTGGTGTTCTGCATGACCGAGACGAGCGAGCGCCGCGAGGTGGCGCGCGGCAAGACCGGCATCGTCTTCATCGACCCGGCCACGCGCCGCGTCACCCCGATTCCCATGGCCGCTCTGCACCAGCTGCAGCGCTGCGCCTCCATGGCCGACGCACCCGCATGACCACGCTGACCCTGTTCCTGCCCTGCGCCGGCGGCGTGGAGGACTATCTGGCCGACGAGGTGCACGGCCTCACCGGCCTGGTCGGCCAGGACCTGCTGACCCTGCGCGGCGGCGTGCGCGTGCGCGGCGACTGGGCCTGCGTGCTGCGCCTGAACCTGATGAGCCGCCTGGCGCAGCGCGTGCTGGTCGAGCTGGCGCACGCGCCGTATGTGGGCGAGCAGGATCTGTACGCGCTGGCCGCCGGCGTGGCGTGGGAAGACTGGTTCACGCCACGCCAGAGCTTCCGCGTCGACCTGACGGCGCAGGCCAGCCCGCTCAAGAGCCTGAACTTCGCCACCCTGCGCATCAAGGACGCGGTGGCCGACCGCTTTCGCCAGCAGGCCGGCGGCGTGCGCCCCAGCATCGACACCCAGCGGCCCGACGTGCGCGTGAGCGCGCACCTGACGGCCGACCAGGCCCAGCTTTACATCGACACCAGCGGCGAGCCGCTGTTCAAGCGCGGCTGGCGCCAAGACAAGGGCGAGGCGCCGCTGAAGGAGACGCTGGCCGCCGCCATGCTGGCCGCCAGCGGCTGGTGGCAGCCGGCCACGCGCAGCGTGTCGCCGCTGCCGCTGTACGACCCCTGCTGCGGCTCGGGCACCATCGTCATCGAGGCCGCGCAGCTGGCGCTGGGCCTGCCCGCCGGCGGGCAGCGCCGCTTCGCCTTCGAGCGCCTGAAGGGCTTCGACGCCACGCAGTGGCATGCTATCAAATCAGAAGCTGTTCGCGCTTGTTCCACGGGCGCTGAAGGCCCAAATGGCTTGAAATCCGCGGCGGTGCGCGTGTTCGGCAGCGACGTCGCGCACCGCATGGTCGACTTCGCCCAGCGCAACGCCGCGCGCGCCGGTGTGGCGCAGGCCGTGCAGCTGCGCGGCGGCGACGCGCTGCAGCGCCTGCCGCCCAGCGAACAGGCCGGCGTGATCCTGATGAACCCGCCCTACGGCGAGCGCATGGCGGCCGCCGGCGTGGCGGGCGCCGGACGCGGCCGCGAGGCCTTCCAGAGCGGCACGCTGGCGCGCCAGCGTGCCGGCGCGGCCGCTGCGGATGAAGTCAACGCCGGTGACGAATTCTTCGCCCGCCTGGCCGCGCACTGGAAGAGCCACTACGCCGGCTGGAGCGCCTGGCTGCTGACGCCCGACCTCAAGCTGCCCGGCCGCCTGCGCCTGAAGGAGTCGCGCCGCGTGCCGCTGTGGAACGGGCCGATCGAATGCCGGCTGTTCAGGTTCGATTTGACGGCGCGCACGCCGCGCCCGCCGCAGCCCGGCGCTTAGCCCATCAAGCCGGCGCCGACCCATGCTGCGCCAGCAGCGTGGCCATGAAGGCATGCGCCACCGGCGGCAGCGTGCGCCCGATGCGCGTGACGATGCCGATCGCCCGGCTGGCCTGCGGGCGCACCAGCGGTACGGCGGCCAGACCTTCCATGCTCATCAGGCCCAGCGTCAGGCGCGGCAGCGCGCTGATGCCCAGGCCCGCCGCCACCAGCGCGCCGCAGGCCGACACGCTGGGGTATTCCAGCGCCAGCCGCGGCGTGATGCGCCTTTGCATGAACACCGCGTCGGTGAGCGGCCGGATGCTGCTGTGCAAGGCACTGGCGATGAAGGGCCGCTGCGCGAACACCGACCAGGGCACCGAGGCGCGCGCGGCCAGCGGGTCGTCGGCACGGCACAGCAGCATCAGCGGGTCGTCCAGCAGCGGCTGGTAGCGCAGGCGCTGCTGCGGTGCCGGGCGCACGCTCAGGCCCAGGTCGGCGCGGCCCTCTTCCACCACCGCCAGCAGGGCATCGGCCGGCGCCTCGATCAGGGTGAACTGCACGGCCGGGTGGGTGCGTTGCAAGGCCACCATGGCCTGCGGCACCAGCGCCGCGCCGGTGGACGGCAGCGCCGCCACCGTCACGTGACCGCTGCGCCCCTGCATGAAGTCGCCCAGCTCGCTCAACGCGCCGTCGAAGTCGCGCAGGATGCGCCGCGCGATGGGCAGCAGCTCGCGCCCGGCGGCGGTGATCTCGGCCCGGCGCGTGTCGCGGTCGAACAGGCGCACGCCCAGCGTCTGCTCGGCCTGGCCGATCAGGCGACTGATCACCGGCTGCGCCTGTCCCAGCTCGGCGGCGGCGCGCCGAAAGCTGCCGCTGGTCGCCACCTGGGCAAAGGCTTCGAGTTGCCGCAGGCTCAGGTCGATGCGCATGGGATTGATCCTGTTTCGTCATCACAGATATAGAAATATAGCGCTTCCCATATCACGCCCCGGTGCCTAGACTGAACGGCAATATCAGGAGACAAGGCGATGACGGGCGTGCTTGACGGGGTTCGCGTGCTGGAGCTGGGCCAGGTGCTGGCCGGGCCGTTTGCCGGCGCCATCCTGGCCGACCTGGGCGCCGAGGTCGTGAAGGTCGAGCGCGTGCAGGGCGGCGACGACGCGCGCCAGATGGGGCCGGCGTTTCGCCACGGCGACGCGCTCAACTTCCAGGTCTTCAACCGCGGCAAGCAGTCGGTGGCGCTGGACCTGAAAAGCCCCGAGGGCCTGGCCGCCTTCGAGCGGCTGGCGGGCGAGGCCGACCTCTTCATCCACAACCTGCGCCCCGGCGTGCCGGCCAAGCTGGGCATCGACGGTCCGGCGCTGTGCGCGCGTCACCCGCGCCTGATCTACTGCGAGATCTCGGCCTTCGGCCATGTGGGGCCGATGGCGCTGCGGCCGGGTTACGAGCCGCTGGTGCAAGCCTTCAGCGGCCTGTCCAGCACCAACGGCGGGCCGGGTGACCCGCCCATGCGCTCGGCCGCCTCGATGTGCGACCAGGGCAGCGGCATGTGGGTGGTGATCGGCGCGCTGGCCCTGCTGCACCGCCGCGCGCAAACCGGGCGCGGCGGCATCCTGAACACCTCGCTGCTGGAAACCGCGCTGGTCTGGAACGGCCAGAAGGCCGACGCTTTCGTCAACGAAGGCCGCCTGCCCCAGCGCGACCGCTCGGGCCACCCCGGCTTCGTGCCCTACGAAGCCTTCGACACGCAGGACGCGCCGCTGCTCATCTGCTGCGGCAACGACCGTCTGTTCGCCAAGCTGGCGGCCGAGCTGGGCCGGCCGGACTGGCTGGCGGACGAGCGCTTTGCCACCAACCGCGCGCGCCTGGCGCACAAGGCGGCGCTGCTGGAGCAGCTGATGCCGCTGCTGCGCGCGCGCCCGCGCGCCGAGTGGATCGAGCGCTTCGACGCCGCCGGCGTGCCCTGCGCGCCGATCCACAGCGTGCCCGAGGCGCTGGCGCACCCGCAGGTGCAGGCGCTGGGCCTGCTGGCGCCGGTGCCGGGCGAGGACTTCGCGCTCACCGCCCTGCCGCTCAGCATCGACGGCCGGCGCCCGTTGCCGCGCGCCGGCGCCCCGCGCCTGGGCGCCGGCAACGCCGCGCACGGCCTGCCCACGCCCCCCCACTCATCCACCACCGACAAGGAGACACCATGACCTTTCGACCGATCCACCTGCTGGCCGCGCTGAGCACGGCCGCCGCGACGCTGTTGGCCCTGCCCGCCGCCGCGCAGGACTACCCCAACAAGCCCATCACCCTGGTCGTGCCCTTCGGCCCCGGCAGCGGCACCGACCAGATGGCCCGCCTGTACGCCAAGGCGCTGGGCGACGAGCTGAAGGTGCCCATCGTGGTCGAGAACAAGGGCGGCGCCAGCGGCTTCATCGCCGCGCAGCTGGTGGCCAAGGCCGCGCCCGACGGCTACACGCTGATGATGACCACCAACACCACGCACGCCGCCAACGAGCACCTGTTCAAGAAACTGCCCTACGACCCGGTGAAGGACTTCGCGCCCATCGAGCTGCTGGCCACCGGGCAGATGCTGCTGCTGGTGCAGCCCAATTCGCCCTACAAGAGCGTGGCCGACCTGCTGGCCGCCGCGCGCAAGGAGCCGGGCAAGCTGGACTTCGGCAGCGGCTCCTCGTCCAGCCAGGTGGCGGGTTATGCGCTGCAGCAGATGGCGCACGTGGACATGGTCAACGTGCCCTACAAGAGCAACCCGCAGGCCATTACCGACCTGATCGGCGGGCGCTTCACCTTCATGTTCGCCGACACCTCCACGGCCATGCCGCAGGTGCAGGGCGGCAAGCTGCGCGCGCTGGCCACCAGCGGCGCCAAGCGCGTGGCGGCCTTGCCCGACGTGCCGACGGTGGCCGAGGCCGGCGTCAAGGGCTACGACGTGAGCTACTGGTTTGCCGCCTACGCGCCGGCCGGCACGCCGCCGGCCATCGTGACCCGGCTCAATCAGGTGTTCGCCAAGGCCTCGACCACGGACGAGGTCAAGGCCTACATGAACCAGACCAGCAGCACGCTCACCTCCAGCACGCCCGAGGGCCTGGCCAAGTTCCAGGCCGCCGAATCGAAGAAATGGGGCGAGGTGATTCGCGCTGCGGGCATCGAGCCCCAGTGACGACCCACTGCGCGCCTGCGATCAAAACCCACCCGGAATCAGCCATGACTCGCTTTCACTTTCTCCGTTTCGCCCTTGCCGGCACCTGTGCCCTGGCGGCGCTCACCGCGCCCGCCCAGGCGCAGGACTACCCCAGCAAGCCCATCACCATCGTGGTGCCCTTCGGCCCCGGCAGCGGCACCGACCAGGCCGCGCGCGTCTACGGACAGGCACTGTCCGAACAGCTGAAGGTGCCGGTGATCGTCGACAACAAGGGCGGCGCCAGCGGCTTCATCGGCGCGCAATACGTGGCCAAGGCCGCGCCCGACGGCTACACCATCTTCATGACCACCAACACCACGCAGGTGGCCAACCCCTACCTGTTCAAGAAGCTGCCCTACGACCCGGTCAAGGACTTCGCGCCGGTCGAACTGCTGTTCAAGGGCCAGATGCTGCTGCTGGTGCGCCCCAACTCGCCCTACAAGTCGCTGGGCGAGCTGCTGGCCGCCGCCAGGAAGACGCCGGGCAAGCTGAGCTTCGGCGCCGGCAACTCGTCCAGCCAGGTCGGCGGCGAACTGCTCAAGCAGATGGCCGGCGTCGACGTGCTCTACGTGCCCTACAAGAGCAACCCCCAGGCCGTCACGGACCTGATCGGCGGCCAGATCGACTTCATGTTCGTCGACACGCCCAACGCACTGGCGCAGGTGGAAGGCGGCAAGCTGCGCGCGCTGGCCGCCAGCGGCGCCAAGCGCCTGGCGATGGCGCCCAGCGTGCCCACGGTCAGCGAGGCCGGCGTCAAGGGCTACGAGATGCTGTACTGGCTGGCGGTCTACCTGCCGGCGCGCGCGCCGGCGGCCGTGGTCGATCGCCTGAGCGCCGCCTTCGCCAAGGCCACCCAGTCGGCCGACGTGAAGGCGTTCGAGACCAAGATCAACGTCGAATCCGCGCTGGCGGGGCCGAAGGGCCTGGCCAGCTTTCAGGCCGCCGACGCGACCAAGTGGCAACAGGTGATCCAGGCCGCCGGCATCGAGCCGCAGTGAGCCGCGCCCCCATCAACAGGAGATCGTGCATGACCCGAGTCGTGATTCGTCCGCAGGACGTGAGCGCCTATTCGCCCGCCAACCACACCGGCACCTCCAACCAGCGCATCATCAGCCGCGCAACGGTCGGCGCGCGCCACGTGGAGGCCCTGATCGGCACCATCGCCGCCGGCCAGGGCGCGCACGCGCACGCGCACCCCACGCTGGAGCAGGCGTCGCTGTTCCTGCAGGGCGAGGGCGTGGGCGAGATCGAAGGCCGGGAAGTGACGATCAAGGCGGGCGAACTGCTGTTCAACCCGATGGGCAAGTTTCACCGCCTCGTCACCAAGACGCCGGTGCGGGTGCTGGTGGTGTACGCGCCGCCCTACGCCGAAAACCCGAATGCCGCCGAGGTGTACGACGAGCGCAGCCAGGCGGCCGGGAAGATCATTGGCGAGGACTCGCACATCCTGCTGCCGCGCGAGGACAAGCGCTTCACCCCCAGCCATCACGACGCCGGCACCGTGTGCCGCCCGATCGTGAACCAGGAGCTGGTGGGCGCGCGCTTCATGGAAGTCTTCCGGCAGGAGAGCGCGCCCGGCTCCGGCGCCGAAGCGCATGCGCTGCCGGGCACCGAGCGTTTCATGGTGATCGAGAAGGGCCAGTTGTCCGGCCAGATCGCCGGCGAGCCGTTCAGCGCCCAGGCCGGTGACTGGGTCTTCGTGCCGCAAGGCAGCTCGTTCGGATACGCCGCTGCCGGCACCGAGCCCCTGCACGCCATCGTCGTGCACGCCCACGCCTGAGAAGGTGTGACCATGCGCATCCAGGAGACCGCACGACCATGACCGATACCACCCCCCAGCCAGCCAGCACCGGCCCCCTGCACGGCGTGCGCGTGCTCGACCTGACCACCGTGTTCATGGGTCCCTCGTGCACGCAGCTGCTGGGCGACCTGGGCGCCGACGTGATCAAGGTCGAGGCGCCGGGCGGCGACTCGATCCGCACCATCGGGCCTTGCGGCGAGCTTGGGCTGGGCCCGCTCTTCATGGGCCTCAACCGCAACAAGCGCAGCATCGTGCTCGATCTGAAAAAGCCCGAAGGCCTGGCGGCCCTCAAGCGTCTGGCCCAGGATGCCGACGTGCTGGCCACCAACGTGCGCCCGGCCGGCATGCGGCGCCTGGGGCTCGCTTTCGAGCAGCTGTCGTCCCTCAACCCGCGTCTCGTCTACGCCAGCATGGTGGGTTTTTCGCAGCGTGGCCCCTACGCACCCAAGGCCGCCTTCGACGACATGATCCAGGCCGCCACGGGCCTGTCGGCCGTGGTGGGTCAGAGCGCGAACGACGAGCCGCGCTACCTGCCCATCACGATTGCCGATCGCTCGGTGGGCTTGTATGCCTTCGGCGTCATCAGCGCCGCGCTGTACGCGCGCGAGCGCACCGGCGTGGGCCAGTCCGTCGAGATTCCCATGTTCGAGACCATGATCCCCTACGTGCTGGGCGACCATCTGTACGGCCACACCTTCGATCCGCCCAAGGCGGGGTTCAGCTACCCGCGCCTGATGTCGCCCGACCGGCGGCCCTACAAGACCAAGGACGGCTACGTCTGCTGCGTGATCTACACCGACAAGCAGTGGGACATCTTTTTGAACGCCGTCGGCAAGGGCGAATTGCGCCAGACCGACCCGCGCTTTGCCAGCCTGCGCAGCCGCACGCAGGCCATCAACGAGCTCTACAAGCTGGTCGCCGACGAGCTGGTGCACCGCACGACGGCCGAGTGGCGCGCGCTGCTGCCCGAAAACGAGATCGTGATCTTCCCCATGCACACGCTGGATTCGCTGCTGGAAGACGAGCACCTGAAGGCCACGGGCTTTTTCCGGCGCAGCGAACACCCGAGCGTCGGCACCATCGTCGAGACCGCCGTGCCCAGCGAATGGTCGGGCACCCGGCCGACGCAGCACAAGCCCGTGCCCCGGCTGGGCGAGCACACGGCCGAGGTGCTGCGCGAGGCCGGCTACGCCGACGCCGACATCGAGGCCCTGATCGACCAGGGCGCCGCGCACGCCGCCAACCCCAAGGAAACTAAGAAATGACCGACATCCCACCCGAGCTCGACGTGCGCCAGCAGGACGGCGTGCTGCGCCTGACCATCAACCGCGAGGCGCGCCGCAACGCCATCAGCTCCGCCGTGGTCCGTGGCCTGAGCGAGGCGCTGACGGCCGCCAACCAGGACCGCAGCGTGCGCGCCATCGTGCTGACCGGCGCGGGCGAGAAGGCCTTCTGCGCCGGCGCCGATTTGCAGACCGGCCAGTCCTTCCAATTCGACTACTCCGAGCCCACGCAGGGCATCGCCAATCTGTTTCGCCTCACGCGCCAGCTCAACGTGCCGCTGATCGCGCGCGTCAACGGCGCCTGCATGGCCGGCGGCATGGGCTTGATGGCCATGTGCGACATGGCCGTGGCGGCGCCGCACGCCATCTTCGGCCTGCCCGAGGTCAAGGTCGGCGTGTTCCCGGCCCAGGTGCTGTCGCTGCTGAACGGCCTGATCGGCCAGCGCGCGCTGACCGAGCTGTGCATCACCGGCGAGCCGATCAACGCGCACGAGGCGCTGTCGATCGGCCTGATCAACCACGTGAGCGAAGACCTGGACGCCGGCGTGCAGGCGCTGCTCGATCGCTTTCTGGACAAGTCGCCCGCCGCCATCCGCCGCGGCCTGTACCTCATGAAGCGCATCGGCGCCATGTCCTTCGAGGAATCCATGGCCTTCACCGAAAGCCAGATCGCCCTGTTCGCGCTGACCGAGGACGCGGCCGAGGGGCAGGCCGCCTTCCGTGAGAAACGCAAACCGAATTGGAGTGGGCGATGAGCCAAAACAAGATTGTTCGCATCGGCGGCGCCAGCGGCTTCTGGGGCGACTCCAGCGTGGCCGCGCCGCAGCTGGTGGCCAGCGGCCAGATCGATTACCTGGTGTTCGACTACCTGGCCGAGTTGACCATGTCCATCCTGGCCGCCGCCCGCATGAAAAAGCCCGAGCTGGGCTACGCCACGGACTTCGTCACGGTGGCGATGAAGAGCGTGCTGAAAGACGTGGTGGCCAAGGGCGTCCGTGTCGTCAGCAATGCCGGCGGCGTCAATCCCGAAGGCTGCGCCGAGGCGCTGCGCGCGCTGGCCAAAGAGCTGAGCGTCGAGGTCAAGATCGCCGTCGTCACCGGCGACGACGTGATGCCGCTGTTGCCCGAGCTGCGCCAGGCCCAGCCGCCGGTGGCCGAGCTGCAAAGCGGCGCGCCGCTGCCGGCCAAGGTGGTCACCGCCAACGCCTACCTGGGCGCCGTGCCCGTCAAGGCCGCGCTGGATGCGGGCGCGCAGATCGTCATCACCGGCCGCTGCGTCGATTCGGCCGTGACGCTGGGCGTGCTGATGCACGAATTCGGCTGGACGCCGCAGGATCTCGACCCGCTGGCCGGCGCCAGCCTGGCCGGCCACATCATCGAATGCGGCTGCCAGGGCACGGGCGGGCTGCACACGGATTGGCAGGCCGTGCCCGATTGGGCGCACATCGGCTACCCCATCGTCGAATGCGCGGCGGACGGCAGCTTCAGCGTCACCAAGCCCAAGGGCACGGGCGGCCTGATCGCACCGCAGTGCGTGGCCGAGCAGCTGCTGTACGAGATCCACGACCCGGCGGCCTACCTGCTGCCCGACGTGGTGTGCGACTTCACGCAGGTCAGGCTGCGACAGACCGACCCCGAGCACGTGCACGTGAGCGGCGCGCGCGGCCGCGCCCCCACGGGCAGCTACAAGGTCAGCGCCACTTATCTGGATGGCTTCAAGACCTCGGCGCAGCTCACCATCGTCGGCTTCGACGCCGCCGCCAAGGCCCGGCGCACCGGCGAGGCGATCCTCACGCGCGTGGGCGATCTGCTGAAGGCGCAAGGACTGCCCCCGTTCAGCGCGACGAACATCGAAGTGCTGGGCGCGGAGTCGGGCTACGGCCCGCTGGCCGCGCCGGCGGTGCTGCAGACGCGCGAGGCCATCCTGCGCCTCACCGCACGCCACCCCGACAAGGCGGCGCTGCAGCTGCTGGCCAGCGAGGTGGCGCCCGCCGGCACCTCGTGGGCGCCCGGCTCCACCGGTTTCGGCGGCCGCCCCGGCGTGTCGCCGCTGATCCGGCAATACGCCTTCCTGCTCGACAAGGCCCGCCTCAGGCCCAGCGTGACGCTGGACGGCCAGGCGATTTCTGTGCCAAACAGCCCTCCAGCGCCCGACCGTCAAGCGCGAACAGCTATCAAAACAGAAGTATCTGCGACCGCCGAAGCCAGCGCGCCGATCAGCGGCGAGATGGTCGAGGTGCCGCTGATCCGCCTGGCCTGGGCGCGCTCGGGCGACAAGGGCGACACCTCCAACATCGGCGTCATCGCGCGCAAGCCCGAGTGGCTGCCGCTGCTGCGCCAGCAGCTGACCGAAGCGCGCGTGGCCCAGCATCTGGCGCACCTGATGACGGGCCACAAGGTCACGCGCTACGAGTTGCCGGGCATTCACGCCTTCAACTTCGTGTGCGAGCAGGCGCTGGGCGGCGGCGGCATGGCCTCGCTGCGCAACGATTCGCTGGGCAAGGGCATGGGGCAAATCCTGCTCGCGCTGCCGGTGCGCGTGCCGGCCAACTGGGGCGTGCAGGCATGAACGTTCAATTCGACTTTTCCGGCCGCCACGTCATGGTGTTCGGCGGCACCACCGGCATCAACCTGGGCATCGCCCAGGCCTTCGCCGCCACCGGCGCCAAGGTCAGCGTGGCCAGCCGCAAGCAGGCCAACGTGGATGCCGCCGTGCCCACGCTGGGCGAGCGCGGCTTTGGCGCGGTGGCCGACGTGCGCGACGAGGCCAGCGTGGCCCGTGCCCTGGCGGACGCCGAGGCGCGCCATGGCCCGATCGACGTGCTGGTGTCGGGCGCGGCGGGCAACTTTCTGGCCGAGGTCAACGGCATGTCGTCCAACGCCTTCAAGGTGGTGCTGGACATCGACCTGCTGGGCAGCTTTCACGTCGTGCGCCAGGCGTACCCGCATCTGCGCAAGCCGGGCGCCAGCGTGATCTTCATCTCGGCGCCGCAGGCCGTGGTGCCGATGCCCTGGCAGGCGCACGTGGGCGCGGCCAAGGCCGGCGTCGACCAGCTGGCGCGCGTGCTGGCGCTGGAGTGGGGGCCGGCGGGGGTGCGCGTCAACGTCATCTCGCCCGGGCCGATCGCCGGCACCGAGGGCATGAAACGCCTGGCGCCGCAGGGCGAGACGGGCGATGCGCTGGTGCGCGCCATGGTGCCGCTGGGCCGCATGGGCACGCCCGGCGACATCGCCAACCTGGCGCAGTTTCTCGGCTCGGACGCCGCTGCCTACGTCTCCGGCGCCGTGATCGCCTGCGACGGCGGCGCGCAGAACATGCTGACGCCGATGATCAGCGCGGCGGTGGAGCAGCTGAAGGCCGGCGGCTGAAGCGGGCCGCTCGGCATGACCCGCGTGCCCGCGCCCGTCGCCGTCATCGACACCAACCGCGTGCTCGATCTGTGGCTGTTCGACGAGCCGCAGGTGGCGCGGCTGCGGCACGCCGTCGAGACCCGCACGCTGCACTGGCTGGCCACCGACGCCATGCGCGCCGAACTGGCGCGCGTGCTGGGCTACGCGACCGTCGTGATGCAGCTGGAGCGGCGCGCGCGCAGCGCCGGGCAGGTGCTGGCGGCTTTCGACCGCTGGACGCAGCCCGTGCCGCCCGCGCCCGTGGCCGGCGTGCGTTGCCGCGACGCCGACGACCAGGGCTTCATCGACCTGGCCGTCGCCTGGCGTGCCGCCCTGTTCAGCAAGGATCGCGCCCTGATCGAGCAGACCCGTGCGCTGGCGCCGCTGGGCGTGGCGCTGCACGCGGGCGACTGGCCGGCGGGCGGCGGCGCCTGAGGGCCTTCCACCCTTGGGGTTGCAACGCCGGCCGCGCCAAAACGAAGGTCCTGCGGGTTTACCATTGGCAGCCATGCAAGCCGCACTCGACGCCCTGACCGACAAGTTGCGCACGGCCGTCGAGAAGGGCCGGCCGCTGCGCATCCGCGGCGGCGGCACCAAGGACTTTTACGGTCAGATTCTGCATGGCGAACTGCTGGACACGCGGCCGCTGGCCGGCATCCTGGCCTACGAACCCAGCGAGCTGGTGGTCACCGTCGGCGCCGGCACCCGCCTGACCGAGCTGCACGCCGCGCTGGCCGCGCAGCAGCAGGCCCTGCCCTTCGAGCCGCCGCAGTTCGGCAGCGCCGGCACCGTGGGCGGCATGGTGGCCGCCGGCCTGGCCGGCCCCGCGCGCGCCAGCGTGGGCGGCGTGCGCGAGCACGTGCTGGGCGTGCAAATCCTCAGCGGCAAGGGCGAGTTGCTGAACTTCGGCGGCCAGGTGATGAAGAACGTCGCCGGCTACGACGTCAGCCGCCTGATGGCCGGCGCGCTGGGCACCCTGGGCATCATCACCCAGGTCAGCCTGAAGGTGCTGCCGCTGCCGCCGGCCGAATGCACGCTGGTGTTCGAGCTGTCCGAGACCAGCGCGCGCCAGCAGCTCAACCGCTGGGGCAGCCAGCCGCTGCCCATCAGCGCCAGCTGCTGGCACGCCGGCCACCTGGCCGTGCGCCTGCGCGGGGCGCACGCGGCGATCGCGGCGGCGCGCCGGCACATGGGCGGCGAGCCCCTGGAACCAGCGCGCGCCACCCAGCAGTGGTGCGCGCTGCGCGACCAGCGGCTGCCGTTTTTTCACCTCGACGCCGGCCAGGCGCTGTGGCGCGTGAGCGTGCCCGACACCGCCACGCCGCTCAACCTGGGGCCCACCCTGGTCGAATGGCACGGCGCGCTGCGCTGGCTGCGCCTGCCGCCGCAGGCCGCGCCCCAGGTGCGCGCCGCCGCTGCGCGCGCCGGCGGACACGCGACCCTGTTTCGCGGCGGTGACGGGCGGGTGCCCGTGTTCACGCCGCTGCCGGCACCGCTGGCGCGCATTCACGCGCAACTCAAGCAGGCGTTCGACCCGGCGGGCATCCTCAACCCCGGCCGCCTGTCTTTCGATTTTTGAACGGCTGATGCAAACCCATCTCGCGCCCGAATTCCAGAACACGCTCGAAGGCGAGGAGGCCGAGGCCATCCTGCGCAAGTGCGTACATTGCGGCTTTTGCCTGGCCACCTGCCCCACCTACCAGCTGCTGGGCGACGAGCTGGACAGCCCGCGCGGGCGCATCTACCAGATCAAGCAGGTGCTGGAGGGCCACGCGCCCACGCGCGAGACGCAGTTGCACCTGGACCGCTGCCTGACCTGCCTGAACTGCGAAACCACCTGCCCCAGCGGCGTGGAGTACGGGCACCTGGTGGACATCGGCCGCCAAGTGGTCGAGCGCAAGGTCGAGCGCGCGCCGGCGCAGGCGCGCCAGCGCGCGCTGCTGCGCACCGCCCTGCCCTCGCCGCTGTTCGGCCCCGCCATGCGGATGGGCCAGGCGGTGCGCGGGCTGCTGCCCGAATCTTTGAAGGCCAAGGTGCCCGAGCGGCGCGAACCGGGCCGCTGGCCGCGCGCCACCCACGCGCGCAAGGTGCTGCTGCTGGAAGGCTGCGTGCAGCCCTCGATGGCACCCAACATCAACACCGCCACCGCACGCGTGCTGGATGCCGCCGGCATCCAGTGCCTGCGCCCGCGCGGCCAGGGCTGCTGCGGCGCGGTCAAGTTTCACCTGGCCGACGACGCCGGCGGGCGCGCGCAGATGCGTGCCAACATCGACGCCTGGTGGCCGCACATCGAGCGCGGCGCCATCGAGGCCATCGTCGTCAACGCCTCGGGCTGCGGCGTGCTGGTCAAGGACTACGACCACCTGCTGCGCGGCGACAAGCACTACGCGGCCAAGGCGGCGCGCGTGTCCGAGCTGACGCGCGACGTGAGCGAGCTGCTGCCCGACATCGTGGCTGCGCTGGCCGACCGCGTGCGGCCCCACGCCGGCGTGCTGGCCTGGCACGCGCCCTGCACGCTGCAGCACGGCCAGCGCCTGCGCGGCGGGGTCGAGGAACACCTGGCGCAGCTGGGCTTCACGCTGCGCCCGGCGGCGCAGGAGGCGCACCTGTGCTGCGGCTCGGCCGGCACCTATTCGGTGCTGCAGCCCGAGCTGTCGCTGCAGCTGCGCGAGCGCAAGCTGGGCCACCTGCTGGGCGAAAGCGCGGCCGAGCGTCCGGCCGCCATCCTGTCGGCCAACATCGGCTGCATCACGCACCTGCAGGCCGGCACCGAGGTGCCGGTGCGGCACTGGATCGAGGCGCTGGACGAAGCTCTATTAAAATCATAGCAGTTCGCACACAACCATCAAGCGCTGAGGGCCAATTCGATATCCGGCGCGATGGACGCCGGCGTGACCTGCGGCGCGTAGCGGCGGATCACCCGGTCGTCGCGGCCGATCAAAAATTTGGTGAAGTTCCACTTGATGGATGAGCCCAGCAGCCCCGGCGCCTCGGCCTTGAGCCAGGCAAACAGCGGGTGCGCGCGCGGGCCGTTGACCTCGGTCTTGGCCATCACCGGAAAGCTCACGCCGTAGTTGCGCTGGCAAAACGCGCCGATCTCCTCGGCGCTGCCGCGCTCCTGCATGCCGAACTGGTTGCACGGAAAGGCCAGCACCACCAGCCCCCGCGGGCCGTAGCGCTCGTGCAGCGCCTGCAGCCCGCCCAGCTGCGGCGTGAAGCCGCAGGCGCTGGCGGTGTTGACGACCAGGCGCACCTGGCCGCGAAAGCGCTTCCAGGGCACGGATTGGCCCTCCAGCGTCTGCAGCTTCAGGTCAACGGGTTCGGCAAGGGCCATGGGGCACTCCGGTCGTGGAGGATCGGGGCATCTTGCGGCGCGCCGCCCATGAGGTCAAGCGTACAAAAAGCAGTCATGGCGCTGCGCGACACCCGCAGCGCATGAACCCCAAAGAGCCAAAGGGCCGCGGAGCAGGCCATGCCAGCGATCACCGTGGCCGGGGTCTCCCCGGCCACGGGTGATGCCCCTGGAGGGGGATGCCGAAACATCGCACAGCGAGTGGAGCAACGGGGTGGCGTCATTCACTGCCGCACCGCCAGCACGGCGGTCAGCATGATCAGCGCGCCGCCCAGCCAGACGACGGGCGCCGGGTGCGCCGCCCCCAGCGCGAAGGACGAGCCGGTGGCGATCACCACCTCGGACAGCATCAGCAGCGCCGTCACCTGCGCCTTCAGGCGCGCGGCGCCGTACTGCAGCGCCAGGTTGCCGCCCAGAAAGCCGGCCGCCAGCACCGCCACCCAGGGCAGCCAGCCGACCGACAGCGCCGGCAGCGGCCCGGCCGTGCCGGCCAGCGCCAGCGCACCGGCCATGGCCAGGCCGCCGCAGAACATGGCCAGCGCGCGCCCGTCCTCGGGCGTGTCGCGCCAGCGGCGCACCAGCGCGTTGGTCAGCGCAAAGCAAAAGCCGCCGGCCAGCGCCAGCCAGTCAGCCGCGCCCTGCGGCAGCGGCCAGGCCGAGCCGGGGCGCCACAGCACCAGCACCACGCCGGCCAGCGCCAAGCCCAGTCGCCCCAGCGCGGCGCGCGTAGGCCGCTCGCCCACCAGCAGCCAGGCCAGGCCGATGGACCACACCGGCATCAGGTAGAACAGCAGCGTGACGCGCACCACGTCGCCCGCCGTGATGGCCCAGTTGAAGCACACGTTGGTCAGCCCCGCCGCCGCCGCCAGGCCCCACAGGCGCGGGTGGCGCGCCAGCGCCCGCGCGCCCTGCGGACGCCACGCCAGCAGCGCCGCCAGCGCCAGCACGTAGACGAAGGCCGTGGCCCACACCGGGTGCAGGCCGCGCGCCTGCAGCGCCTTGAACGGCAGCCAGGCCAGGCCCCACACGGTCGCGTTCAGCAGCAGGGCCAGCGCCGGGCCCGAGGCGCCGGTTCGCACGGCCATCAATGGTGCAACCGATTGCTGCGCGCCAGTTCGAGCAGGCGCTCCAGCTCGGCCGTGTGGTGGCGTCGGTTGTTGCGGTTCCAGCGCAGGATCAGGGCCATCATGACCACCACCACGGCGCCGAACAGCGCGATGGCGCCAAAGGCCGGCAGGCCCAGGCCGGTGGCCGCGCTGTAGAAGGCGCCCAGCACCAGGATGGCCGCCTGCTCGTTGAAGTTCTGCACCGCGATCGAGCGCCCGGCGCCCATCAGGTTGTGGCCGCGGTGCTGCAGCAGCGCGTTCATGGGCACCACGATGAAGCCGCCCAGCGCACCCAGCAAAACCAGGAAGGGCACGGCCACGCCCAGGTGGCGCACCAGCACCATGGCCGCCACCAGCACGCCCATCAGCAGGCCCAGCGGCAGCACGGCGGTGGCGCGGTCCAGCCGCACCCGCATCGACGCCGCCACGGCCCCCACCGCCGTGCCCAGCGCCACCACGCCCACCAGGTTGGACGCCTGCGTGGTGCCATAGCCCAGCGCCACGGCAGCCCAGGCCAGCACGATGTAGCGCATGTTGCCCGACACGCCCCAGAACAGGGTGGTGGTGGCCAGCGCGATCTGGCCCAGGCGGTCGTGCCACAGGCGCCGGTTGCAGCGCCAGAAGTCGGGCAGCAGCAGCCACATGGCGCGCCGCGGCAGGCGCCGCATCTTCACGCCGGTGCGCGGAATCCACAGGTTGATGGCGGCGGCGATGGCGTAGACGAACACCAGCCCGGCGATGGCCGCCTGCGCCGGCTGGTCGATGCCGGTGTCGATGTAGGGCACGTCGAAGCTCAGCAGCCAGCCCGACAGGTGCGGGCTGACCAGCTGGCCGCCCAGCACCACGCCCAGGATGATGGAGGCGATGGTCAGCCCCTCGATCCAGCCGTTGGCCTTGACCAGCTGCGTGGGCGGCAGCAACTCGGTCAGGATGCCGTACTTGGCCGGCGAATAGGCGGCCGCGCCCAGGCCGACGACGGCGTAGGCCAGCAGCGGGTGGCCACCGAACAGCATCAGCACGCAGCCGACGATCTTGATGGCATTGCTGAGAAACATCACCCAGCCCTTGGGCCGCGAGTCGGCGAAGGCCCCCACCCAGGGCGCCAGCAGCACGTAGAACAGCGCGAACATGGGCACCAGCGCGGCCTGCTGCCAGTCGGTGGCGCCGTTGCGGCGCAACATCTCCACCGCCGCGACGAACAGCGCGTTGTCGGCCAGCGAGCTGAAGAACTGCGCGGCCATGATGGTGTAGAAGCCGCGCTTCATCGGGACGGGGGCAGAAAAACGTGAGTGAGACGAGGCGACAACAATTCGTAACCTGAAATCGTGGCGCGTTATAGCATGCGCCACCGCGCACAGGATGTGAACAAACGCACGCTTCGCGGGTGCCAAAATCGGCAGCCAACCGCCATTGTCCACCCGCCGCCATTGTCCACCCGCCGCCATGCCCCGTCCCATCCAGGCCACCATCCACACCGCCGCGCTGCGCCACAACCTGGCGCGCCTGCGCGCGGCGGCCCCGGGCGCGCGCCTGTGGGCCATCGTCAAGGCCAACGCTTACGGCCACGGCATCGAGCGCGCGTACGAGGGCCTGCGCGGCGCCGACGGCTTTGCGCTGCTGGACCTGGCCGAGGCCGAGCGCGTGCGGGCGCTGGGCTGGCGCGGCCCCATCCTGCTGCTGGAGGGCGCGTTCGAGCCGCGCGACCTCGAAACCTGCTCGCGCCTGAACCTGTGGCACGCCGTGCACTGCGAGGCGCAGATCGACTGGCTGGCCATGCACAAGACGCACGCGCCGCACCGCGTGTTTCTCAAGCTCAACTCGGGCATGAACCGCCTGGGCTTCACGCCCGGGCGCTTTCGCGCCGCCCATGCGCGCCTGTCGGCGCTGCCGCAGGTCGACGAGATCGCGCTGATGACGCACTTCAGCAACGCCGATGACGCCAAGGACATCACCGCGCAATGGGCGGTGTTCGAGCACGCGTGCGACGGCCTGCCCGGCGAGCGCAGCGTGTGCAACAGCGCCGCCACCCTGCGCCACGGCCACGAGAGCGCCGTGCGCGCCGACTGGGTGCGCCCCGGCATCGCGGCCTACGGCGGCTCGCCCGACCATCCGCGACACAACGCCGCGCATTGGGGCCTGCAGCCCGCCATGAGCCTGAACGCCGGCCTGATCGCCGTGCAGCAGCTGGCCGCCGGCGACACCGTCGGCTACGGCTCCACCTTCAGCGCCCCGCAGCCCATGCGCATCGGCGTCGTGGCCTGCGGCTACGCCGACGGCTACCCGCGCCACGCCGGCACCGGCACGCCGGTGCTGGTCGACGGCGTGCGCACCCGCACCCTGGGGCGCGTCAGCATGGACATGCTGGCGGTCGACCTGGAGCCGGTGCCGCAGGCGCAGATCGGCAGCCAGGTCACGCTGTGGGGCCGAGCCAGCGGCGGCGCCGTGCTGCCCATCGACGAGGTGGCGCAGGCGGCCGGCACCATCGGCTATGAGCTGATGTGCGCGCTGGCCTTGCGGGTGCCGGTGCAGGTGCTGTGACAACACCGGCGTCACCGGTGAGCGACGGGCGGCCACCATGGTGCTGACACGTGAAATGCTCCAGTCCGGCGCCTTCCTGGAGGCGTTCGGCGATCTCCCGGGCCAGGCACGCTGGTCGCTGCAGCGCATCGATGCGTCCTTGCGCGCCACCCTGGCCCGGCGTCCGGCCGGCCCCCTGTGGCTGTATGCCTATGGCTCGCTGATCTGGAACCCGCTGTTTCACTACGAGGCGCGCCAGGGTGCGCTGCTGCGCGGCTGGCAGCGCCACTTCTGCCTGCAGTTGCTGGCCGGTCGCGCCAGCCCGCAAACGCCGGGGCGCATGCTGGCGCTGGATGCGGGGGACGCCTGCGCCGGCGTGGTGTTTCGCCTGGCCGAGTCCACGCTGCTCGACGAGCTGCGCCTGGTCTGGATTCGCGAGATGGTCTATGGCAGCTATCGCCCCGTGTGGGAGCCGGTGCGGCTGGACGACGGGCAGGACGTGCAGGCGCTGGTGTTTGTCGCCGACCCGACGCAGGCCCAGTACGCGGTCGACGCCGGCATGGAGCCCACGGCGCGGCTCATCGCCGCAGCCCATGGGCCGCTGGGCAGCAACCTCGACTATCTGCTGCGGCTGGACGAAAGCCTGATCGAGCAGGGCATCCGCGACCCCTACGTCCACCGGCTGGCCGCGGCGGCGCGCGAGCTCGGCGCGCCCTGAGCGGGCTACTTCAAGAACGCGTCGTAGCCGGTCTTGAGGATCAGCGCCCCCACCACCACGATGAACACCCAGCGCACGAAGCCCGCGCCATGCTTGAGCGCCAGGCGCGTGCCGATCAGGCTGCCCGCGATGTTGGCCACGGCCAGCACCGCGCCCACCTGCCACCAGATGTGGCCCTTGGCGGCAAACAGGGCGATGGCCGAGACGTTGGTGGCGACGTTGAGCACCTTGGCGCTGGCCGAGGCGTTGAGAAAGTCGTAGCCCAGCACGCGCACGAACAGGAAGATGAAGAAGCTGCCGGTGCCGGGGCCGAAGAAGCCGTCGTACCAGCCCAGGACCAGGCCGATGCCGCAGGCCAGCAGGGATTCGCGGCGCCCGTCGTGGCGTGGCGCGTGCACGCGGCCCAGGTCCTTCTTGGTCAGGGTGTAGAGCAGCACGGCCAGCAAAATCACGGGCAGCAGCTTGCGCAGGAAGGCCGGGTCGATCATCGTGACCACCCAGGCGCCGAAGAACGAGCCGACGAAGGCGGCCAGCGCCGCCGGCCCCAGCACCGGCCAGCGCAGCCGCACCCGCCGCGCGTATTGCACGGTGGCGATGCTGGTGCCCCAGACCGAGGCGCTCTTGTTGGTGCCGAACAGCGTGGCGGGCGCAGCGCCGGGGTAGGTGGCGAACAGGGCGGGGATCAGGATCAGGCCGCCGCCGCCGACGATCGAGTCCACCAGCCCGGCCAGCAACGACGCGGCCGTGACGATCAGCAAGTCCATGGGGAAAGGGAGTCAGAAAAGAAATCGGGCCCGCGCCGGCAAAACGGCGCGCCGGCGGCGCGGGGCCAAGGGCCCCAATTGTCCGCGATCGGCCGCGGGCCGGCAGCCGCCGGCCCAAAAACAAAGGGCACCCGAAGGTGCCCTTGAATGAACGCAGACCGGTTTGAACTGTCGCTCGGTCTGTCGGCTGATCTTGTTGCTGTTGTTGGAGGTCGGTTTGTCTCCTCGGCCCCTCGTGGCGCCAAGCCCGAAGGGCAGCAGCACCGATAACCCATGACTGTATCGGCGCCACGAGGCCCTGACCATCGGGACTTGCCCGAACCCAGAGCCTGTCGAAATTTCTGATGGCGAGACGATCAGGCCACAAATGAAACGTTAAGCATTCAAATCAGCGCTTTTCATGGCCGATCTGCGGCAGCATGGAGCCGGCGCCCAACTCCAGCAGGCCGCTCTTGGCGTAGCTGGCCAGCTTGGCGCGGGTGTCGGTGATGTCCAGGTTGCGCATGGTCAGCTGGCCGATGCGGTCGAGCGGGGAAAACGGCGCGTCTTCCACCTTTTCCATCGACAGGCGCTCGGGCGCATACGTCAGGTTGGGCGACTCGGTGTTGAGCAGGCTGTAGTCGTTGCCGCGACGCAGCTCCAGCGTGACCTCGCCCGTCACGGCGCGCGCCACCCAGCGCTGGGCCGATTCGCGCAGCATGATGGCCTGCGGGTCGAACCAGCGGCCCTGGTACAGCAGGCGGCCCAGCTTGAGGCCGTTGATGCGGTACTGCTCGATGGTGTCCTCGTTGTGGATGCCGCTGACCAGGCGCTCGTAGGCGATGTGCAGCAGAGCCATGCCGGGCGCTTCGTAGATGCCGCGGCTCTTGGCCTCGATGATGCGGTTCTCGATCTGGTCGCACATGCCCAGGCCGTGGCGGCCGCCGATGCGGTTGGCCTCCAGGAACAGCTCCACCGGGTCGGCGATCTCGCGGCCGTTCAGTGCCACCGGCTGGCCCTCGTTGAAGCGCACGCGCACTTCCTCGGCCTTGACCTCGACCTCGGGCTTCCAGAAGGCCACGCCCATGATGGGCTTGACGATGCGGATGCCGCTGTTCAGGAACTCCAGGTCCTTGGCCTCGTGGGTGGCGCCCAGCATGTTCGAATCGGTCGAATAGGCCTTTTCTGCCGACATCTTGTAGTCAAAACCCGACTTCACCATGAATTCGGACATTTCCTTGCGACCACCCAGCTCGTCGATGAAGCGCTGGTCCAGCCAGGGCTTGTAGATCTTCAGGCTGGGGTTGGCCAGCAGGCCGTAGCGATAGAAGCGTTCGATGTCATTGCCCTTGAACGTGCTGCCATCACCCCAGATGTTGACGTCATCTTCCTTCATCGCGTTGACCAGCATGGTGCCCGTCACGGCCCGGCCCAGCGGCGTGGTGTTGAAGTAGGTGGCGCCGGCGGTCTGCACGTGAAAAGCCCCGCACTGCAGGGCGGCGATGCCTTCGTGCGCCAGTTGCGCGCGGCAGTCCACCAGGCGCGCCTTTTCGGCGCCGTAGGCCAGGGCCTTGCGCGGAATGGCGTCGTAGTCGTCCTCGTCGGGCTGGCCCAGGTTGGCGGTGTAGGCGTAGGGCACGGCGCCTTTCTGGCGCATCCACAGCAGGGCGGCGCTGGTGTCCAGGCCGCCGGAAAAGGCGATGCCGACCTTCTGGCCGGTGGGGAGGGATTGGAGGATGGTGTTGGACATGTCGGTAAAGCCGGCCGGGCGCCGGAGCGGCAAGGGCTTGAGATCGGTGAACCGCTTATTGTCCGACGTTTTCTGGCCCGCCCTGCTGGCCCGCGCCGGCCTGCACGCGCCCCGGCACGCGCAGGCCCTTCAACGGCGCGCCGCCGTCAGCAACAGCTCGTTGGGCCCGATCCAGCCGTCCGCGGTGTTGAAGCGCTCCAGCTTGGCGGCCATCTCATCCCAAGCCGCCTGCGCGGCCGGCGCGTCGAGCCGGCCGAGGATCTGCTGGATCGGGCTGGCCGAGGAGCGGACGAAGTCCAGGTAATGCGCGACGGAAGGCAGGCCAAACGGCGCCGCGACGGCCGTGCTCGCCACCTCGCGGAAGCCGGCCTGGCGAAACAGCTCGTCCAGCCGTCCCGGCGCGCCCAGGCTCATCAACGCGCCCGGCTGCAACGGGTCGCGCGCCGGCAGCCCGGCGTGCGCAAGCGCGGTGGACATCAGGATGCCCAGGCAGGGATTGCTCTCGGGCCGCGAAAAAACCACGCTGCAGACGCCCGCGCCCGGCCGCAGCACGCGGTGCAGTTCGCGCAGTCCGGCCAGCGGGTCGGGAAAGAACATCAGGCCCAGCCGGCACACCGCGGCATCGAAGCTCGATGCATCGAGCGGCAGGCTCTCGCCGTCGGCCACCTGCGTCTCGACGTTGTCCAGGCCGGCGTGGCGGGCGTTGTACCGCGCCAGCGCCAGGATGGCGGGCGACAGGTCGGTGGCCAGCACGCGGCCCGCCGGGCCCACACGCCGCGCGAGGTCCAGCGTCTGGTCGCCGGCGCCGGCGGCGAGATCGAGCACCGCCATGCCCGGCGCGATGCCCGCCATCTCCATCATGGCGTCGGTGACCGGGCGCAGCCAGGCACGGATTTGCGGCGTGTGCGCGTTCCAGCCGGCGGCCGACTGGTCCCACTGCGTGCGCTGGGCGGCCTTGAAGGCCTGCGGATCGGGGGTGAGAATCGTGGCCATGACGAACTCCTGATGCATGCTGCCAGGCTGCAGACACGCCCCCAGTCTAGGAAGCGTGCGCCCTGGCCACAAGCCGGGATTTCGCATAACGGGGTCGCAGGAATGCGGGCCCGGCGCGCCATCCGGATGGTTTCGTCGATCGTCAGAAAGCGAGCCCAGCATGTACGACTGGAACGACCTGAAAGTGCTGCTGGCCGTGGCGCGCCACGGCAGCACCACGGCAGCGGGCAAGGCGCTGGGCGTCAACCAGTCCACCGTGCAGCGCCGGCTGCTTGCGCTGGAGCGCTGCTTCAAGCGCCCGCTGGTGCAGCGCCATACCACCGGCTACCGCCTGACCGCCCTGGGCGAGCAGTTGTTGCCGCTGGCCGAGCGGGTGGAGCAGGCGGCGCAGGCGCTGGCGCACGAGCTTGGGCGGCAGGCGCGCGAGCTCAGTGGCGTGGTGCGCGTGACCTGCCCCGAGCCCATCGTCCACAAGCTCGCGGCATCCAGCCTGCTGGAGCGCTTTCACGCGCGCTACCCCAATCTGAAGATCGAGTTCGTCATGAGCGACCGCTACCTCGACCTGAACCAGGGCGAAGTCGACGTGGCGCTGCGCTCGGGCGACACCGAGGACGCGGCGCTGGTGGGCCGCAAGATCGGCGATTCGCTGTGGGCGGTGTACGCCAGTGCCGCCTATCTGGCGCGCCGGGGCCGGCCCGAGCGCATGGAAGACCTGGGCCATCACGACTGGGTGGGACTGGACGCCAGCCTGGACCAACACCGCGCCGCCCTGTGGCTCAAGCAGGTGGCGCCCGCCGGGCGCATCGTCGCGCGCAACAACAGCGTGCTGGGCCTGGCCTATTCGGCCAAGGCGGGCCTGGGCCTGGCGCCGCTGCCCACGCCCTTGGGCGACGGCGAGCCCGAACTGGTGCGCGTGCTGGGCCCGATCCCCGAGCTCACGCGCATCTGGCGCGTGCTGACCACGCCCGAGCTGCGCCGCACGCCGCGCGTGGCGGCGTTCTTCGACTTCATGGTGGAGGAAATGGCGGCGCTGCGGCCGATCATCACCGGCTGACCGCGCCGGCGTCGCCGGCCGCGATCCAGCGCGCCGCCTTCTCGGCCATCATCAGCGTGGGGCTGTTGGTGTTGCCGCTGGTGATGGTGGGCATGGCACCGGCGTCGACCACGCGCAGGCCGGCGATGCGCCCGCCGGCGCCGTCGTGCACGTGAAAGCGCGCATCCAGCACCGCCATCGGGTCGTCGGCGCGGCCCATCCGGGTGGTGCCCACGGGGTGGAAGATGGTCGATGCAATATCGCCGGCCAGGCGTGCCAGTTCGTCGTCGCTCTGGTATTGCGCGCCGGGCTTGAACTCCTCGGGCGCAAAGCGCGCCAGGGCCGGCTGGGCCATGATGCGGCGCGTGACGCGCAGGCTGTCGGCGGCCACTTGCCGGTCCGCGTCGGTGGCGAGGTAGTTGGGGGCGATGGCGGGCGCGTCCTCGAAGCGCGCGCTCTGGACGCGCACGCTGCCGCGGCTGGTGGGGTTGAGGTTGCACACGCTGGCGGTGATGGCGCCGAAGCGGTGCAGCGGCTCGCCGAACGCATCCAGGCTGAGCGGCTGCACGTGGTATTCGAGGTTGGGCCAGGCCCGCTCGGGCGACGAGCGCGTGAAGGCGCCCAGCTGGCTGGGCGCCATGCTCATCGGCCCGGTGCGGCGCAGCAAATATTCGAGCCCGATGGCGGCCTTGCCCCAGGGCGTGGCGGCCAGGGTGTTGAGCGTTTTGGCGCCGCGCACGGTGTAGACGCTGCGAATCTGCAAATGGTCTTGCAGGTTGGCGCCCACGCCGGGGCGGTCGGCATGCACCGCGATGCCGTGCTGGCGCAGCAGCTCGGCCGGGCCGATGCCCGACAGCTGCAGGATCTGCGGCGAACCGATGCTGCCCGCGCTCAGGATGAGCTGGCCGCCGGGCGCCAGTTGGGCAGTGGTCTGCTCCTGGCCCGTCCACACCTGGGCGCCGGTGCAGCGCAGACCGCCCGCGTCCGACTCGATCAGCAGGCGCATCACCTGCGCGCCGGTCCACAGCTCGAAGTTGGGGCGGGCATAGGCCGGACGCAGAAAGGCCTTGGCGGCGCTCCAGCGCCAGCCGTTCTTCTGGTTGACCTGGAAGTAGCCGACGCCCTCGTTGTCGCCGCCGTTGAAGTCGTCGGTGGCCGGAATGCCGGCCTGCACCGCGGCCTGGGCGAAGGCGTCGAGCACGTCCCAGCGCAGGCGCTGGCGGTCGACGCGCCACTCGCCGCCGTGGCCATGCAACCGCCCATATTCAAGCGAAATCGGGCTCTGGCGCCCGCCGGACAAGCGCGAGCAGCTATCGAATAGATAGTTGTCTTCGTGCGCCATGAAGTCGGGCAGGCAGCGCTCCCAGCGCCATTCGTCCTCGCCCGTCAGGGCCGCCCACTGGTCGTAGTCGCGCGACTGGCCGCGCAGATACAGCATGCCGTTGATGCTGCTGCTGCCACCCAGCACCTTGCCGCGTGGGTAGCGCAAGGTGCGCCCATTCAGGCCGGGGGCAGGCTCGGTCTGGTACAGCCAGTCGGTGCGCGGGTTGCCGATGCAGTGCAGGTAGCCGACGGGGATGTGAATCCAGTGGTAGTCGTCCTTGCCGCCGGCCTCGATCAGCAGCACGCGCCGACGCGCGTCGCGCGACAGGCGGTTGGCCAGCAGGCTGCCGGCCGTGCCGGCGCCGATGATGATGAAGTCGAAGGTGCTGTCGCTGCTCATGGATGGGTGCGCTTGCGGCGCCCCCGAGCATAAGGCGACGAGGCAAGCGAGCCGTCAGTTTTTTCCGATGTTGTTCTTCATGTGCGCCAGCGCAATGGTCAGCGCGCCGGCGCCCAGGGTCTTGATCAGATCGGGGTGCTCGGCATAGATGCCGCTGATGCGCTCCAGCAGGCCGGGTTCGTGCTGTTGCGCCGCGTTCACCACGTCGCGCACCTGGTCGCTGGTGACGGTGCCGGCCTTGGCCACCGACACCTGCGGCGTGTCGGCGCCCTCGTGGCCGGCCAGCACGCCGCCGGCCACGCTCGCCAGCGCGCCCGGGCCCAGCTTGGCGGTGATGGTGTTGAGGATGGCGGCCTGCTGCTCGGGGCTGGCCTGGCCGAACATCTGCGAGACGATCTGCGACAGGTCGGGCGTCTGGTCCGAGCGCAGCGCCGCGCTCACGCCGCTTTGCAGGTCGGCCTTGCTGGCGTTTTGCGTGACCTGATCGAGCTGGCCGGCGCTGGGCTGGGTGGCGGCACCCACGATTTGCTGCAAGAGGTCGGCGAGGGACATGAAGGCTCTCCTGAATCAAAAACAAGCAATATAGACCCATGCCGGCCGAGCGCAAGTGTGACCGGCCTACAAACCCAGATTGGGCGCCAGCGCCCGCTTGACGCTGCCCAGGTCCGCGCCGCTGCGCGCGGCCAGGTCGGCAGCCTGGCTTTCGTCGATGGGGCCGACGTTGAAGTAGGTGCTGGCCGGGTGGCTGAAGTAAAAGCCGCTGACGCTGGCGCCGGGCTGCATGGCGAAGCTGTCGGTCACGTGCATGCCGACGTCGCCCGCGCCCAGCAGGCCGAACAGCGGCTGCTTGATGCGGTGGTCGGGGCAGGCGGGGTAGCCGGGCGCGGGGCGGATGCCCTGGTACTTCTCGTCGATCATCTCCTCCTTGGAGAAGTGCTCGTCGGGCACGAAGCCCCACAGGTCGGTGCGCACGCGGTGGTGCAGCCATTCGGCGCAGGCCTCGGCCAGGCGGTCGGCCAGGGCCTCGAAGGTGATGGCGCTGTAGTCGTCGTGCGCGGCGATGAACTCGGCGATCTTCTCGCGCGCGCCGATGCCGGCGGTGCAGGCGAAGGCGCCGATGTAGTCCCTGGTGATGGATGCGCTCTTGCCCTCACCCCCACCCTCTCCCGCAGGCGGGAGAGGGAGCACGTCACGCGGGGCGATGAAATCGGCCAGGCAGCGGCTGGGGCGCAGGTGGCCGTCGGCGTCTTCCTGCTTCTCGGTCTGCTGGCGCAGGCCGTACCAGGTCAGCACCACGTCCTGGCGCGACTCGTCGGCGTACAGCTCGATGTCGTCGTCGCGCACGCTGTTGGCCGGCCAGAAGCCGATCACGGCGTTGGCCGTGAGCCAGCGGTGCTCGATGATGTTTTTCAGCATGGCCTGCGCGTCGTGGTAGACGCGGGTGGCCTCTTCGCCCACCACCTCGTCGCTGAGGATGGCCGGAAAGTGGCCCGCCAGGTCCCAGGTCTGGAAAAACGGCGTCCAGTCCAGAAAGCGCACCAGCTCCGCCAGGTCGATGTTCATGAACACGCGCCGGCCGATGAACTTGGGCTGCGGCGGCGTGTAGTGCACCCAGTCGATGACGGCCTTGTTGGCGCGCGCCTTGGCCAGCGACCACATGGGCTGCTTCTTCTTGCGCGCGTGCAGCTCGCGCACGTGCTGGTAGTCGGCGCGGGTGTCGGCGATGAACTTCTCGGCGCCGTCGCCCAACAGGTTTTGCGCCACGCCCACGCTGCGCGAGGCGTCGGGCACGTAGACCACCGGGCCGTCGTAGTGGGGCGCGATCTTGACCGCGGTGTGCACGCGGCTCGTCGTCGCGCCGCCGATCAGCAGCGGGATGTTGCGGCTGCGGAAGTACTCGTCCTTTTGCATCTCGGCGGCCACGTGCTGCATCTCCTCCAGGCTGGGGGTGATCAGGCCGCTCACGCCCACCATGTCGGCGCCCACCTCCTTGGCCTTGGCCAGCAGCTCGTGGCAGGGCACCATCACGCCCATGTTGGTGACCTCGAAGTTGTTGCACTGCAGGACCACGGTGACGATGTTCTTGCCGATGTCGTGCACGTCGCCCTTGACGGTGGCCACCACCAGCTTGCCCTTGCTCTTGACGTCGCCGCCGGCGGCCAGCAGCTGGGCCTTCTCGGCCTCGATGTAGGGCAGCAGGTGGGCCACGGCCTGCTTCATCACGCGCGCGCTTTTCACCACCTGCGGCAAAAACATCTTGCCGGCGCCGAACAGATCGCCCACCACGTTCATGCCGTCCATCAGCGGGCCTTCGATGACCTGCAGCGGCCGCCCGCCAGCGGCGCGGATCTTCTGCCAGCACTCCTCGGTGTCGGGCACCACGAAGTCGGTGATGCCGTGCACCAGCGCGTGGCTCAGGCGCGCTTCCACCTCGGCGGCGCGCCAGGCCAGCTTCTGGCTGTCGTCCTTGGCGTTGCCCTTGGCCTGCTCGGCAATCTCCAGCAGGCGCTCGGCGGCGTCGGGGCGGCGGTTGAGCACCACGTCCTCCACCCGCTCGCGCAGGTCGGGCTCCAAGTCGTCGTACACGCCCACCATGCCGGCGTTGACGATGCCCATGTCCATGCCGGCGCGGATGGCGTGGTAGAGAAACACGGTGTGAATGGCCTCGCGCACCGGGTCGTTGCCGCGAAAGCTGAACGAGACGTTGCTGACGCCGCCCGACACCTTGGCGCCCGGCAGGTTGGCCTTGATCCAGCGCGTGGCCTCGATGAAATCGACCGCGTAGTTGTTGTGCTCCTCGATGCCGGTGGCGATGGCGAAGATGTTGGGGTCGAAAATGATGTCCTCGGGCGCAAAGCCCACCTCGTCGACCAGCACGCGGTAGGCGCGCGCGCAGATGCTGGTCTTGCGCTCCAGCGTGTCGGCCTGGCCCTGCTCGTCGAAGGCCATCACCACGGCGGCGGCGCCGTAGCGGCGCACCAGGCGCGCCTGGCGCTTGAACTCGTCCACGCCCTCCTTCATGCTGATGGAGTTGACGATGCCCTTGCCCTGCAGGCAGCGCAGGCCGGCCTCGATCACGCTCCACTTGCTGGAGTCCACCATCACCGGCACCTTGGCGATGTCGGGCTCGGAGCCGATCAGGTTCAAGAAGCGCACCATGGCCGCCTGGCTGTCGAGCATGGCCTCGTCCATGTTGACGTCGATGATCTGCGCGCCGTTTTCGACCTGCTGGCGCGCCACCGCCAGCGCGTCCTCGAACTGGCCGGCCAGGACCATGCGGGCAAAGGCCTTGGAGCCGGTGACGTTGGTGCGCTCGCCGATGTTGACGAACAAATGGCCCGCGCCGATGCTCACCGGCTCCAGGCCGGACAGCTTCATCGGGGGGACTTCGGGTGTGGGGGCAGTCATGGTCTCACCTGCGGCAGGGCGCGTTCAGGTGAGCGTCGTTGCAAGTCGAAATACGCGCCAAGCCTGACGGGACATGCGCCCGCTGCAACGCTCCTTGGCAGCCAGCCGATGATTTTAAGGCGCGCGCCGTGCGGCACGCCGGCGCAGGGTCACTGCACCAGCCGCACTTCCAGCCCGGCGCCGCGCAGGCGCTCGATCAGCTCGGTCACGTGCTCGTGCCCGCGCGTCTGCAGCACCATCTCGATCTCGACGTTTTGCGCCGCCAGCAGGGTGAAGGCGCGCTGGTGGTGCACCTCGTCGACGTTGGCGCCGCAGTCGGCCACCAGGGCGGTGATGCGTGCCAGCGAGCCCGGCACGTCGCGCGTGCTGACGACGATGCGCACCAGCCGGCCCGAGCGCACCATGCCGCGCTCGATGATGGCGGCCAGCAGCATCGGGTCGATGTTGCCGCCCGACAGCACCATGCCCACCTTCTTGCCGGCCAGGCGCTCGCGGTGGCGCAGCAGCGCCGCCAGCGCGGCGGCGCCCGCGCCTTCGACCAGGGTTTTTTCGATCTCCAGCAGCAGCACGATCGCCTGCTCGATATCGCCCTCGTCCACCAGCAAGAAGTCGTCCACGTTGCGGCGGATCAGCTCGACGCATTCGGGGCCCGGCGCGCCCACGGCGATGCCTTCGGCGATGGTGCTCACGCCCTGCTCCAGCTGCGTGCCCTGCATCAGGTTGACCATGGCCGGAAAGCGCCGCGTCTGCACCCCCACCACCGTGATGCCGGGCTGAATGGCCTTGGCCGCGGTGGCCATGCCGGCGATCAGCCCGCCACCGCCCACCGGCACCACCAGCGCATCCAGCCCGGGCTGCTGCGCCAGCATCTCCAGCGCCGCCGTGCCCTGGCCGGCCATGATGGCGGCGTCGTTGTAGGGGTGCACGAACACCAGGTTCTTCTCGTCGGCCAGCTGCCGGGCATGGGTGTAGGCCGCCTCCAGCGTGGCGCCGTGCAGGATCACCTGCGCGCCGAAGCCGCGCGTGCGCGCCACCTTGACGCCCGGCGTGAAGCTGGGCATGACGATGGTGGCCGGAATGCCCAGGCGCTGCGCGTGATAGGCCACGCCCTGCGCGTGGTTGCCCGCGCTCATGGCGATCACGCCGCGCGCGCGCTCGTCGGGCGTCAGCTGCACCAGCTTGTTGCAGGCCCCGCGCTCCTTGAAGCTGGCGGTGAACTGCAGGTTCTCGAACTTCAAGAACACCTGCGCGCCCGTCAGCTCGGACAGCGTGCGCGACTCGACGCAAGGGGTTTCGAGCACCTGCCCGCGCACCCGCGCGGCGGCTTGTTGGATGTCGGCCAGGGTCAGCATGGCGCGATTGTGCGCGCAAGCGGGCGGGCCCCTACGCCGCCGCCGCCGGCAGCCCGAACACGCGATCGAACCCCCAGTTGAAGACAAAGGTGTAGACCAGGAAGAACAGCAGCAGCCCCAGGTCCATCACCAGCGCCTGCCACAGGCCGACGTCGAACCACCAGGCCAGCAGCGGCACCAGCATCAGCGCCAGCCCGCCCTCGAAGCCGAGAGCGTGCGCCACGCGCCGCGCCAGGCTGCGCCCGCGCACGCTCTGGCGGCTTTCCCAGCGCTCGAACAGGGCGTTGAAGGCCACGTTCCAGACCACCGCGAGGACCGAGGACGCGGCCGAGATGACGCCCGCGTGCGCCGCACCCGAATCGGTGAACAGCATGAAGCCGACGGTGGTGACCGCGATCGCGATCAGTTCGTACAGAGTCACGAACACCACGCGCCGCCAAGGGCCCTGAAGGGAAAACAGTGTGGGAGAAGAAGCCGACATGGGGCATCACTGTAGCGAAGCCGCCGCACACGCAGAAAGCGGGCCTGCGGGCGCCGTCACATGCGGATGCACCTGCGGCGCCGGCAGCACCCACAATGCGCCCTTGGCCCGCGCGCGGCGGGCCCGACCGTTTTTTTGCTCGCCGGACTCGCTCCGGCCAGCGCCCGCCCGAACGCCCGTCCCCGCATGCACCGTCCTCGCCCCTCGCAGCTCGCCGTCCTGCTGCCCATCGTCGGCCCCGCCCTGTGCGGCGCACAAGCCCCCACTGCGCCGCCCGCGCCCACGCCGGCCGCGCTGGCATCCGCCCTGGCCTGGCAGGCCTGCGTGGGCCAGCCCGACGCCACGCGCCTGGCCTGCTTCGACGACTGGGCGCGCGCGCAGCAGCAACTGGTGCAGGCCATCGAGGACAAGGCGCGCTCGGTGGCGGCTTCGCCCCAGACCAATGTGGCGCCCAGCGCGCCGGCGGCCGCCGTGCGCGGCCAGGTGGCCGAAGCCGTGGCGACGACCCAGCCCACGCCCGCCGAGGGCAGCACCAGCGCCTCGGGCTCGGCCGGCATCGTCGGCGTGGGGCTGGAGCAGGGCTGCCGCGACCGCCAGTTTTCCGAGCTGTCGCGCTTTTGGGAGCTGGAGTCGGGGTCGAGTTGCCCGACCTTCGGCCTGCGCTCGTTCCATCCGACCACGGCGTCGGTGGTTGCCGGCGACCGCGCCAACCGCCTGCCCGCCTCGCCCAACCCGGCCAACAGCGCCAGCACGCCAATCGACTACAGCCGGCACGAGATGCGCCTGTCGCTGTCGGTGCGCACCAAGCTGGCCGCGGGCCTGTTCACGCCCGCCGGCGGCACGCTGCGCGACTCGCTGTGGGCGGCCTACACCCAGCAGTCGTACTGGCAGGTGTTCAACAGCGGCCTGTCGCGGCCGTTTCGCAACACCGACCACCTGCCGGAGCTGATCTACGTCTACCCCACCACGCTCAAGCTGCCGGGCGACTGGCTGTGGCGCTACTCCGGCGTCGGCCTGGCGCACCAGTCCAACGGCCAGAGCGATCCGCTGTCGCGCAGCTGGAACCGCGCCTACCTGATGGCCGGCTTCGAGAAAGACCAGCGCTTCAGCGTCGAGGCGCGGCTGTGGAAGCGCCTGCCCGAAAGCCGCGCCCAGGACAACAACCCCGACATCAGCCGCTACGTCGGCCGCGGCGACCTCAGCCTGACCTGGAACGTGGACAGCAAGAACACCCTGCGCGCCACCTACACCGGCTCGCTCAACCGCTATGGCTCGGGCCGGCTGGAATGGACGCGCTCGCTGGGCGACGGCTGGGGCAACAGCTTCTCGGGCCTGCGCCTGTACACCGCCATCTTCCACGGCTACGGCGACAGCCTGCTGGACTACAACTTCCGCCGCACCGTGTTCTCGATCGGGCTGAGCCTGGTGGACTTCTGAATGCCGTGCGTGGTGGGCGTGCTCGGCAGCCCGATCGACTCGGCGATGCGTTTTACGTACAATATGTGCAATTTGTACAAATAGTACGAAATCGCCATGCAAACCATCACCACCAGTCAAGCGCGAAACGAGTTTGCGCAGGTCATCGAATCGACCCGACGCGGGCCGGTGCTGATTCAGCGGCAAAAACGGGATGTGGCGGTCATCATGTCGGCCGACGAATACCAGCGGCTGATGCACCTGAACGTGTCGGAGTTTCAACGCTTTTGCGACCAGGTCGGCCACGATGCGCAGGCCGCCGGCATGAACGAGCAGGTCTTGCAGGAATTGCTGGGTGACGACTGAGCGCCGGCTGGTCATCGACACCAACCTGTGGATCAGCCGCCTGCTGCTGCCCGGTTGCGCGGCGGCTCGCGCGGTCGACCACGGCCTGGCATGGGGCATGCCGCTGATGTCCGAAGCCACGCTGGCCGAGTTGGCCGACGTTTTGTCGCGCCCGCGCTTCGACCGCTGGGTATCGCGCGCCGAGCGCCAGCAGTTTCTGCGCCAGCTCGGCGGCGTGGTTCGCTTGGTCATCGTCACGCAGTGCGTGCGCGCATGCCGCGACCCGAAGGACGACAAATTTCTCGACGTCGCCCTCACCGGCCAGGCGCAGTTGATCGTGACCGGTGACCGGGACTTGCTGGCCCTGCACCCGTTTCACGACATCGAAATCCTGACGCCGGCAGCGTTTTCGCAGAAGGCGATGGGCTGAAGCGACAAGCGAAAAACGGGCCCGCAGCTCGTCTCGAATACTATTTATTCAATAGCGTTTTGCGCTTGTTGTGTGCGGGTTAGAGCCCGATTCGTCTTGAATCTTGAAGCCAACTACTTGCCAAGACCAGACACCTGCATGCCACTTAGCGCCGACGGCCTCATCACGCCAGTGGCGAGTCGAGTGTGATCTGGCCTTGCGGCCCAGCGTGCTGGAGCCTTGGGTGAGCCCGGTCCAATGGCCGCTATAGATGTTCCGGGCGCGGCTTCGTCGCACGGAGACTCATGTTATCGACGCGATAAGCCCATCGAATCTGGAGTTTGGTTCACGACTTGCTCCAGTGCCTGTGCTGGATTGACGCCGCAGGCCATGCACCAATCGACAAACAGCATGACGTCAACGTAAGCATCGCCTCGCTCAATCTTCGAAACGAAGGACTGGCCCACCTCCAAGCGCTGCGCCAACTGCATCTGCGTCAGCTGCGCCGTGTTGCGCAGCGCAACCAGCGCGGCACGCAAGGCCTTGTAGCGCGGATGATGCACAGAAACCAACACCCGCGCATGGTTGAGTCCACATTGGAATATTCCATTTGTGACTATTCATGTAACATCTCGTTAGCGAAAGCTGAATCGATACCAACCTAAACGAGTGAGGAACGGATGAACAAGAAACTTGCCAGCATCGGATTGATGTGCGCTTTCCTGGCAGCGTGCGGCGGTGATGACGGCCCTGCACCTGCACCTGCACCGGCACCTGCACCTGCACCTGCACCTGCACCTGCACCTGCACCTGCACCTGCACCGGCACCGGCACCGGCACCGGCACCGGCACCTGCACCTGCACCAGCGCCAGCGCCAGCGCCGGCTCCCGCTCCTAAAGCCAGCCCCGAAGGCTTCTGGGTAGGCCGCGCCTCGACCGGCACCAACGTTTTTCTGGCCGTGCTGGACGACGGCAAGACTTGGGGCCTCTACCAATCCGGTGGTTACATCGTGGGCGCCTTGGTCGGCGATACGAGTTTCAGCGGCAATCAGCTTTCTGGCTCTGGCCGGGATTTCAATCTTCCTTCCCGCACAGTAAGCCCCGGCACCTATACAGGCACGTTCAGCGCCAGAAGCTACGTCGATGTTCGACTCTCGAACGGATCGACGTTCACGGGCAGCTATGACGCCAGCTATGACCAGTCGGCCACGTTGGCTGCCATCGCGGGCACATTCTCCGGTTCGGGCGTCACGGGCAGCATTTCGCCGCAGCCGATAACGGTCAGCATCTCATCGAGCGGCCAGATCACGATGCCGACCTCCCAGGGGTGCGGTGGCTCGGGCGCCATTCAGCCGCGCACGTCGGGCAAGAACGTGTATGACGTCACCGTCACCTTCCAGGGCAGCACGTGCGCGTTGGGCAACGGCGCGACCGTGCACGGCATTGCCGTATACGACAGCGCTCAGCGCGGTCTGTGGGCATTGGCGGTGAACGGCGCCAAGACTGACGGCTTCATCTACAGCGGCCTCAAGAACTAAGGCACTCCGCAGCGGAAGCACCTCGTTGCTCCCGCCTCAAGCCGCTTCCTGGTAAAACCCCGCCGCCTGCACCCCCCGCGGCGCCAGCGGCCCCACGGCGCGCACGATGGCGCCGATGTGGTCGGGCGTGGTGCCACAGCAGCCGCCCACGATGTTGACCAGGCCTTCGGCGGCGAACTCGTGCAGCAGGCGGCTGGTGACCTCGGGGGTTTCGTCGAAGCCGGTCTCGCTCATCGGGTTGGGCAGGCCGGCGTTGGGGTAGCAGCTGATGAAGGTGTCGGGCGCGGCCTTGGCCAGCTCCTGGATGTAGGGGCGCATCAGCGCCGCGCCCAGGGCGCAGTTCAGGCCCACGGCCAGCGGCTGGGCGTGGCGCACGCTGTACCAGAAGGCGGTCACGGTCTGGCCCGACAGCACGCGGCCCGAGGCGTCGGTCACCGTGCCGCTGATGATGAGCGGCAGGCGCTGGCCGCTTTGCTCGAAGAACTCGTCGATGGCGAACAGCGCGGCCTTGGCATTCAGCGTGTCGAAGATGGTCTCGACCAGCAGCACGTCGGCGCCGCCCTCGACCAGGCCCTCGACCTGCTCCAGGTACGCCGCGCGCAGGGTCTCGAAGTCGACGTTGCGCGCGCCGGGGTCGTTGACGTCCGGGCTGATGCTGGCGGTCTTGGGCGTGGGGCCCAGCGCGCCGGCGACAAAGCGCGGCTTGTCGGGCGTTGAATATTTGTCGCAGGCGGCGCGCGCCAGGCGGGCGGCGGCGACGTTCATCTCGCGCGCCAGCGGCGCCATGTCGTAGTCGGCCTGCGCCACCGTCGTGGCGCCGAAGGTGTTGGTCTCGATCAGGTCGGCGCCGGCGGCCAGGTATTTCTCGTGGATGTCGGCGATCAGCCGCGGCTGCGTCAGGTTCAGCAGCTCGTTGTTGCCCTTGACGTCCTTGTGAAAGTCCGCAAAGCGCTCGCCCCGGTACTGCGCCTCGCCCAGCTTGAGCTGCTGGATCATGGTGCCCATGGCGCCGTCGAGGATGACCAGGCGCTGTTGCAGGATCTGGGGCAGTTGCTGGGCGCGGGTGTAGGGCTGGCCGTTCATGGCCCAAATTTTAGGCGGCGCGGGGTGCGGGCCCGGTTTTTGGGGACAATCGAGGGCTTGTCTTGCCTTGCCCCGCCTTCCACCGCCGCCGCCCCGCTCGCCATCTTGCGCGAGGTCTTCGGCTACGAACATTTTCGCGGCCAGCAGGCCGCCATCGTCGATCACGTCACGGCCGGCGGCGACGCGCTGGTGCTGATGCCCACGGGCGGCGGCAAGTCGCTGTGCTATCAAATCCCGGCCCTCGCGCGCCAGCGGGCCGGGCGTGGCGTCACGCTGGTGATCTCGCCGCTGATCGCGCTGATGCACGACCAGGTGGGCGCGCTGCACGAGGCCGGCGTGGCGGCGGCCTTTCTCAACTCCACGCTGGACTGGGAGCAGGCCGAGGACGTCGAGCGGCGCCTGCTGGCCGGCCAGCTGACGCTGCTGTACGCCGCGCCCGAGCGCGTGGCCACGCCGCGCTTCCTGGGTCTGCTGGACACGCTGCACGCACACGGCCAGCTCGGCCTGTTCGCCATCGACGAGGCGCATTGCGTGAGCCAGTGGGGGCACGACTTTCGGCCCGAATACCGCCAGCTGACGGTGCTGCACGAGCGCTGGCCCGACGTGCCGCGCATCGCGCTGACGGCCACGGCCGACGCCGTCACGCGCGCCGACATCGTCGAGCGCCTGCAGCTGCAGGCCGCGCGGCCCTTCGTCAGCAGCTTCGACCGGCCCAACATCGCCTACACCATCGTCGACAAGAAGGACCCGACGCGCCAGCTGCTGCAGTTCATCGAGGACGAGCACCCGGGCGAGGCCGGCATCGTGTATTGCCAGTCGCGCAAGCGCGTGGACGAGCTGGCCGCCACGCTGTGCACCCACGGGCTGGACGCGCTGCCCTACCACGCCGGCCTGCCGGCCGACGAGCGCCGCCAGAACCAGGACCGCTTTCTGCGCGAGGACGGCGTGGTGATGGTGGCCACCATCGCCTTCGGCATGGGCATCGACAAGCCCGACGTGCGCTTTGTCGCCCACGTGGACTTGCCCAAGAACATCGAGGGCTATTACCAGGAGACGGGCCGCGCCGGGCGCGACGGGCTGCCGGCCGATGCCTGGATGGCCTATGGCCTGCAGGACGTGGTCAATCAGCGCCGCATGATCGACGACAGCCCCGCCGGCGACGAGTTCAAGCAGGTGATGCGCGGCAAGCTGGACGCCCTGCTGGCGCTGGCCGAAGCCACCGACTGCCGGCGCGAGCGCCTGCTGGCCTATTTTGGCGAGCGCATGGCCGACGCTTCTGATTCGATAGCTGACGGCGCTTGTCTGGCGGGTTCCGAAGGCCTGTTCGACCCTGAATCCGCACGCCCGCGCTATCGCCCCGGCTTTTGTGGCCACTGCGACAACTGCCTGCACCCGCCCGCGGTGTGGGACGCCACCGACTGCGCGCGCAAGCTGCTGTCCACCGTCTACCGCGTGCAGGAGATGAGCGGCATCGGCTTCGGCGCCGGCCACCTGATGGACATCCTGCGCGGCAAGTCCAGCGACAAGGTGCGCCAGTTCGGCCACGACCAGATCAGCACCTTCGGCCTGGGCGCCGAATTCAGCGAGGCCGACTTGCGCGGCGTGCTGCGCCAGCTGATCGCCGTCGGCGCGCTGCGCGTGGACGCCGAGCGCTTCAACACCGTGCAGCTGCTGCCCGGCGCGCGCCCCATCCTGCGCGGCGAGCAGCCGGTGCGCCTGCGCGCCGTCGCGGCCAAATCGGGCCCCAGCCGGCGCACCAAAAGCGCCGGACGCTCTCAAAAACGCAGCAAACAAGACGCCGCTGCCGCCGAGCTGGACGCGGCCGCCCAGGCGCGCTTTGCCGCCCTCAAGGCCTGGCGCGGCGAAGTGGCGCGCGAGCACAAGCTGCCCGCCTACGTGATCTTCCACGACGCCACCCTGGCCGCCATCGCCGCGCGCGCACCGGGCTCGATGGCCGATCTCGAAGGCGTCAGCGGCATTGGCGCGACCAAGCTGGAGCGCTACGGCGAGCAGGTGCTGCGGGTGTGCCAGTCGGCGCCCTGAGCATCGCCCGATCCGGCGCGCTCTGAGAGCGCCGCGCCTGCGCAATCCGTCACGCTGGCGCGCACTGGGGCGATTTGCCACGCCGCCGCGCCGCAAAAGCGTGAAGGACGGCACAGACGGGCGGGTCGGCCTTCACCACAATCGCCTCCTGTCCGCGCGCTCGTCCGCGCCAGCCCTTGAAAGAACACCATGACCACCGCCTCAGCGCCCCCCTCGCCCAGCCTGCTGGCCCGCGTGGCCGCGGCCCTTGCGGCCTGGCTGCCCGCGCGGCGCGCCCGCCTGGCCCGGCCGGGTGCCGCAGCCGGCGCCAGCGCGCAGTGGACGCAACTGGCCCAGCTGGCCACGCGCTTTTTCGACGTCCGCGGCCTGGCGCCCGAAGACCCGGCCCAGCCCTGGGCCGAGGCGGGCAACCGCCTGCTGCGCAAGGGCCCGCGCCGCTACCTGGTGCATGCCGCCCATTGGCAGGCGGCGCGCGTGGACGCGGCGACCGTGCAGGCCGTCCTGCGCGCCGTGGCCCAGCAGCGCGCCACGGCCGGCATCGTGCTGTGCGCGCGCGACGTGTTCACCCCGGCGGCACGCGCGCTGGCGCGCGAAAACGCCATCCTGCTGCTGGAGCCCGGCCAGCTGCGCCAGCTCGTTGATGGCCAGGCCCTGTACATGGTGGCCGGCGATCAACCGCAGCACGGCCACCAGACGGGCAGGACTCTGCGCTCCGGGAAACCCCGAGTTCATATCGTGAACATCCTGCCCATCCAACTTTGCCATCCCTCTCCCCCCCGGCCCATAGTGCGCCCGTCAGCCCGCTTCCACAGGAACATGAGATGAGCACTTACCGGCCCGTACACGCACCCCACATACCGCCCGTCGTCGGGGATGGAAGGACGCCCCGCTGGACACGGCGCCCGCCCCGCCGCCGCCCTCGCCCCGGCCCGGAATGCCGCAGCGATGCCGGCCGTCGCCGCATCGGCCACGCCATCGGCAGCCGCTTACGACAGGCAAAACCCCTTCCCGGCCATCGTCATCGAGAACCTGGCACTCACCGGGCGCGGATCGAGCAAGGAGACGCGCCATATCGAATTGTCGCTCGGCGGCTCCGGCCTCGCTTTCCAGCCGGGCGACGCGTTGGGGGTCATGCCGCGCAACGACCCGGCCCTTGTCGAGAGGCTTCTGGAGGCGCTGTCGCTTTCCGCCGGTGAGCCTGTGGAACTGAAGGACGGCGTGCTGCCGCTGGCCGATGCATTGGAGCGCGCCTTCGAGATCACCGCGGCCACACCGCGCTTCGTCGACCGCTGGGCGGAACTCGGCGGCTCGGCCGAGCTTGCCGGGCTGCGCGGCGAGGACAACGCGCCGGCGCGTGCCGCCTTCCTGCGCGGCCACCACATCCTCGACATCGTCCGGCGCTTTCCCGTGCCCGGCCTTGCCGCGGCAGACTTCGTGGCCGGGCTTCGCCCTCTCCAGCCGCGCCTCTATTCCATCGCGTCCAGCCCGGACCTCGCACCGGAAGAGGCGCACCTGACCGTCGCCACCGTTCGCTACGAACTG
>OFTX01000022.1_pt1 | contig 94042 bp, 88 predicted proteins | sample 1775051 | NCBI WGS metagenome assembly OFTX01 (sample SAMN08195772, study PRJEB24354) | sludge metagenome | isolation source: sludge from phenol fed wastewater aerobic bioreactor A | place: India: Nagpur | collected 2016-09-15 | reverse complement strand
CAACAGGCGCGAAGCGTTTCCTGCTGTTGATTGTTCAACTTGATCAAGGAGAAAAAAATGGCAACTGCGAAGAAACCCGCCGCGAAGAAGGCTGCGGCCAAGAAGGCACCGGCGAAGAAAGCCCCCGCGAAGAAGGCGGCCGCGAAGAAGGCACCGGCCAAGAAGGTCGTGGCCAAGAAAGCGGCACCGGCCAAAAAGGCCGCGGTGAAGAAGGTCGCGGCCAAGAAGGCGCCGGCCAAGAAGGCGGCAGTGAAGAAGGTCGCTGCCAAGAAGGCGGCGGTGAAGAAGGCCATCGGCAACCTGAAGAAGGCGGTAGACAAGAAGGTCGCTGCCGCCAAGAAGGCGGTTGCCAAGAAGGTCGCGGCCAAGAAGGCGCCGGCCAAGAAGGCGGCAGTGAAGAAGGTCGCCGCCAAGAAGGCGGCGCCGGCCAAGAAGGCGGCTGCCAAGAAAGCCGCGCCGGCCAAGAAGCCTGCCCCTGCGCCCAAGACCACGCTGAGCCCTCAGGCCGCGTGGCCCTTCCCCACGGCCGCCAAGCCCTGATCGGGCCCGGCCGCTGCCGGCGCCTGGGCGTCGGCAGACGCACTCAACCCGCACGCGCGGTCCCGGCGTGCGGGTTTTTCTTTGCCCCTTGGGTTGGGGGAGTGGGCTATGCGGCTTCGCGCAGCAGCGCCGCGCGATCGACCGTGTAGTTCTGCGGGCCGCTGGCCGCCACCTTGAGCGCGCCCAGGCGGTTGCCCAGCACGGCGCAGCGCGCCATCGACCAGCCTTGCTCCAGGCCCCACAGCAGCGCGCCGCGCCAGGCGTCGCCGCAGCCGGTGGGGTCGACCACCTGCGCCGGCTGAACGCCGGGAACGCGCGTGCACACGCCGTCCTCCCAAACGTCGCAGCCCTCGGCCCCGCGCGTGACGACCAGCGCGCGCGCACGCCGCGACAGCTCGGCCGGTGTCACGCTCATGCGGTCGCACAGCATCTGGCCTTCGTAGTCGTTGACCGTCACCCAAGTGGCCAGCGCCACGAAGTGCGCCAGCTCGGCGCCATCGAACATGGGCAGACCCTGGCCGGGGTCGAACACGAAGGGGATGCCGGCGGCATGAAACTGCTCGGCGTGCTGCAGCATGGCGTCGCGCCCGTCCGGCGAGATGATGCCCAGGCGGATGTCGGGCCGTGCCGCGATGCGGTTGACGTGCGCCTGCATCATGGCGCCGGGGTGAAAGGCCGTGATCTGGTTGTTGTCGCGGTCGGTCATGATCATGGCCTGCGCGGTGTAGGTGTCATCCACCTCGCGCACGAACTCGGTGCTGATGCCCTGGCCGTGCAGGCGCTGCAGGTAATCGGCGCCGTCGCGCCCCACGGTGGCCATGGGCAGGGGCGTGCCGCCCAGCTGGCGCATGGCGTAGGCGATGTTGCCGGCGCAGCCGCCGAAGTCGCGGCGCAGATGGGGCACCAGAAACGAGACGTTCAGGATGTGCAACTGCTCGGGCAGGATCTGCTGCGCGAAGCGTCCTTCGAAGCTCATGATGGTGTCGAACGCGAGGGAACCGCAAATCAGGCTTGCCATGGTGTGGGGAGGGGTTGGGTCGGTGGTCAGGGATAGAAGGCGGTCAGGCGGTAGCCCGCCACCGCGGCAGCGTCCACCGGCGCGCCGACCGTCACGCCCTGGCTGGCGCTGAAGTCGCCGCGCGGCGCCAGCGCGGGGGGCGCGCCGAGTTCGGCCGCGGTCAGCACGCGGCGCACCAGGGGCTGGTTGTCGCGGTCGGTCAGGATCAATTCCAGCGCCGGGCTGGCCACCGGCCAGTCGGCGCTGTTGCGCAGGCTGACGCTGAAGCGAAACTCGGGCCCCGCCACGCGGTTGAAGGCCGAGGCGTCGATGACGATGGCGTCGAGTTGCCGATAGGGCCTGATCTGGCAACCCAGCGGGGCGCACAGCGCGCGCAGGGCCGGCGCCGACTGCGGCAGGCGCGCGGCCAGCCAGTCGCGCTGGCCGACCACCCACTGACCCGCCAGGGCCAGCACGCCCAGCAGGGCGACCAGCCACAGCAGGGCGCGCACCGGGCGCGAGGCCCAGAACGCGCGCCGGCGCGCGGCGGCGACGAAGGAGGGCGGCGCTTCCAGCGGCGCGACGTTCGACGCGGGCTCATCGTCGGGGTGTGGACGTTCGGGCAAGGCGGTCCCGCCGTCCTCCAGCGGATCGAGCAGTGCCGGCTCGGTGAGGCTCGTGTAGGCCAGGTGGAGATCGAGGGGGTCGGGGTCCACCATCGGGGGAAGATCGGACGGCTCCGGATCCGGCGCTTCGGCTGGCTCGTCGAGGGCGGGCTCGGCACTCGGCGTCGTTGCCGACGGGGTCTCGGCCGGATCGTCCCGGACGAGGTCGGTGGGCTGGGTCCACGCCGTCGCCTGCCGATCGTCCGTCTCAGCGGCGAGCGCGGCAGGGATATCAGGCACAACCGGGGCAGGTTCTGCGGGCGGCGTGACCACTGCCGGCGCTGCGACGGGCAGCGGTGCAATGCTCGGCGCTGGTGCAGCGGCATCCGCTGCAACCGGCGGCGCGGCGGATGCTTCGCCCCAGGGCATGGGTGGCGAAGTGACGGCGGACGGCAGCGGCGCCGCGCGGGCCATCGTTTCTGCGGCGGGTGCGCCCACGGGTGCCGGGGCGGTCGATGCGTCACGCGGCAGCAGGTGCGTCGAGGCATCGAACACCACGCCGCAGTGCCCGCAGCGCACCCAGCCGGCGGCGATGCGAATCTGGTCCGGCACGACCTTGAACAGGGTCGAGCAGGCGGGGCAGCGCGTGACCAGGCTCATGCCAGGGGCGAGGGCGTTGGTGCGGCGGCAAGCATGGCGGCGATTGTAGGCAGGCGCGCGGCCGGCCTGGCGCTTCAGCGTGCGCGCGTGGCCGTCATCAGCACCCAGCCGTCCTGCGTGTCGGCCACCTGCAGGGCCAGCCAGGGGCGATAGGCCTGCTGCAACTCCTCGGTCTGCCGCTCCAGGATGCCGGCCAGCACCAGCGCGCCGCCGGCTGCGACGTGGGCGCACAGCAGGGGCGCCAGCACCTTCAGCGGCGTGGCCAGGATGTTGGCCAGCACCGTGTCGTACAGGCCATGGGCCGCATCCGGCAGGCCGCTGTCGATGGACACGCCGTTGGCCGCTGCGTTGGCCTGGGTGGACTGCACGGCCGCCGGGTCGATGTCCACCGCGTCCACCGCGCGGGCGCCGTGCAGGGCCGCGCCGATGGCCAGGATGCCCGAGCCGCAGCCGTAGTCCAGCACGCGCTGGCCCGTCGGCGGATGCGCGGCCAGCCAGCGCAGGCACATGCGCGTGGTGGGGTGGGTGCCGGTGCCGAAGGCCAGGCCGGGGTCGAGCCGGATCACGCGCGTGGCGGCGGCCGGCACCTCGTGCCAGCTGGGCACGATCCAGAATTCGGGCGTGATGGCCACCGGGTCGAACTGCGACTGCGTCAGGCGCACCCAGTCCTGCTCGGGCACCGGCGCCACCGACTGCACCTGGCTGCCAGCAAAAAAGTCCTGCGCGGCCAGCAGCGCGGCGGCTTCGCGCGCGGCGCCTTCCTGCGTGAACAGCGCCACCACCGTGGTGCGCGACCAGCCGGGCGCCGGTGGCGGCAGGCCGGGCTCGCCGAACAGGGCCTGCTCGGCCTGGGTGTCGGCGTCGGCGTCCTCGGCGCTGACGCTGAGCGCGTCCAGCGCCTGCAGCGCGTCGCTGATCGGCTCGACCGCCGATTCGGGGCAGACCAGGCGCAGTTCAAACATCACGGAAACTACAGTAAATATAGCTGCTCGCGCTTGACGGACACGGGCTGCAGGTCGATTTGGCTTGAAAAATGGGGCGGACAGGCGTGGCTACTTGCTGCGCTCGGCCAGCCATTTTTCGAGGTAGTGGATGTTGGTCCCGCCCTCGCGAAAGCGCGCATCCACCAGCAGGTTGCGGTGCAGCGGGATGTTGGTCTGGATGCCCTCGACCACGGTCTCCAGCAGCGCCGTCTGCATGCGGGCGATGGCCTGCTCGCGCGTGTCGCCGTAGGTGATGATTTTGCCGATCATCGAGTCGTAGTTGGGCGGCACGAAGTAGTTGTTGTAGACGTGCGAGTCGACCCGCACGCCCGGGCCGCCCGGCTGGTGCCACAGCGTGATGCGGCCGGGCGAGGGCGTGAACTTGAACGGGTCCTCGGCGTTGATGCGGCACTCGATGGCGTGGCCGCGGATCTGGATCTGCCGCTGGGTGAAGGGCAGTTTTTCGCCCGCCGCCACCATGATCTGCGAGCGCACGATGTCCACGCCGGTGATCCATTCGGTGACCGGGTGCTCGACCTGCACGCGCGTGTTCATTTCGATGAAGTAGAACTCGCCGTTCTCGTACAAAAACTCGAAGGTGCCCGCGCCGCGGTAGCCGATCTTCTTGCAGGCAGCCACGCAGCGCTCGCCGATGCGCTCGATCTGGCGGCGCGGAATGCCCGGCGCCGGCGCTTCCTCGATCACCTTCTGGTGGCGCCGCTGCATGGAGCAGTCGCGCTCGCCCAGGTAGACGGCGTTCTTGTGCTTGTCGGCCAGGATCTGGATTTCGACGTGACGGGGGTTCTGGAGGTATTTCTCCATGTACACCGCCGGGTTGTTGAAGGCCGCGGTGGCCTCGGCCTTGGTGGTCTGCACCGCGCTGATCAGCGCCGCCTCGGTGTGCACCACGCGCATGCCGCGCCCGCCGCCGCCGCCCGAAGCCTTGATGATCACCGGATAGCCGATGGCCTTGGCGATGCGGCGGATGCTGGCGGCATCCTCGGGCAGTTCGCCGTCCGAGCCCGGCACGCAGGGCACGCCGGCCTTGATCATGGCCTGCTTGGCCGACACCTTGTCGCCCATGATGCGGATCGACTGCGGCGTCGGGCCGATGAACTGAAAGCCGCTTTGCTCCACCCGCTCGGCGAAGTCGGCGTTCTCGCTCAGAAAGCCATAGCCCGGGTGGATGGCCTCGGCGTCGGTGACCTCGGCCGCCGAGATGATGGCCGGCATGTTGAGGTAGCTTTGCCCCGAGGGCGCCGGGCCGATGCACACCGCCTCTTCCGCCAGCTTGACGTACTTGGCCTCCTTGTCGGCCTCGGAATAGACCATCACGGCCTTGACGCCCAGCTCGCGGCAGGCACGCTGCACGCGCAGCGCGATTTCGCCGCGGTTGGCGATCAGAATTTTCTTGAACATCCGCTGCTCCGCGGTTCGTTATTCGATGACGAACAGCGGTTGCCCGTACTCGACCGCCTGGCCGTTTTCGCCCAGCACCTGGGTAATGGTGCCCGACTTCTCGGCCTCGATCTCGTTCAGGATCTTCATGGCTTCGATGATGCAGATCACGTCGCCCTCGCTGACCTTCTGCCCCACCTCGACGAAGGCGGTGCCGCCCGGACTGGCCGAGCGGTAGAAGGTGCCCACCATGGGCGACTTGACGACGAAGCCGGTCACGGCCGGTTCAGCCGGCGCCGCCGCGGCAGCCGCAGGGGCCGCCACCGCAGCAGGTGCGGCCGCCACCGGAGCCGCCTGCACGGGCACGGCGGCCACGACCGGGGCGGCCAGGCCGGCCTTGACGATGCGCACCTTGCCTTCGGCCTCGGTGATCTCGAGCTCGGACACGTTCGACTCGGACACCAGGTCGATCAAGGTCTTGAGTTTTCGCAGGTCCATTTTTGCAATGCTTTCGTAGAAATTGAAACCATTTTACCGAATTTAAGGCGAAATTCGAGCTTTGAATGCATCGCGTTGTCGCGCCGGCCCTGGCGTCAGCGCAGCCAGTCCGCCAGATCCTCGGGCTTCAACTGGCCCAGCTTGCGGTGCCGGATGTCGCCTTTTCGGTCGAAAACCACCGTAAACGGCAGGCCGCCGGCGGCATTTCCCAGCTTTTTCGTCAATTCGACGCCGGCAGGACCGGCCATGGCGATGGGGTAGCTGACGGGGGTGCGAGTCAGAAAGCGCTGCACCAGGTCGGGCTGATCGATGGCCAATCCTAGCATTTGCCAGCCGTTGTCCTTCACTTGCGTGTAAAAGCGGCTCAATAGCGGCATTTCTTCCACGCAGGGCGGGCACCAGGTGGCCCAGAAGTTGATCAGCAGCGGGCGGCCCTTCAAGTCGGCCATGGCCAAGGGGGCGCCGGCGGGTGTGCTGAAATGATGCTGCCAGAGGTCCTGGGTATCGGGCTCGTGCAGTGCAAAACGCCGCCAGGCCAGCGTGGCGCCGGCGATGCCGGCGGCCGCACCCACTGCGGCGGCCAGAGCCCAGCGGCGGGTAGGGGTGCCGGCGGCGGGTGAAAGCTCAGAACTTTCACTCATGCACAGGCCTCGTCTTGCAGCCGCGCGGCCAGCGCGGTGGCGTCGCCCTGGCGGGGCCGGCCGTCGGCGCCGGGCTTGAGGGCGCCACGCAGGGCGTCGTAGTCTTGAATCATCAGATGAATGCCGATGGCTTCGCCCAGTTCGGGGCAGGGCGTCGAAAAGCTGAGCACGTCCGCCGCCGGGCCGGGGCCGCCGGGCGCGGGGCGCACGTCGTAGCGCACGCCGCGGTCGATCAGCGCGATCTCGGCCGATTTGGGGTCGTCGCAATACAGCTGCAGGTGAATGTCGCTGCGGCGCGTGGCGGTGCCGTTCCACACGGCGCCCTGGATGTGCGGGCGAAAGGCGGCCAGGCGCTGCATCCAGGTCAGGGCCAGCTGGCGCAAGGCCTGCAGCTCGCCGGGCTGGGTGTCGGCGTGGAACAGGTCGATGTAAGCGCGTACTTCGCTTTCGACCGCATCGTTGTCGGGCAGGGCGGTGCGCGCCGGCGCGCCCAGCAGCTTCTGCGCGCGGCGCTTGGCGCTGCCGTAGTCCAGGCCTTCTTCCACCACCAGCCGTGCGGCGGTGGCGGCCAGTTCTTGCCTCAGGGTTTCCATGGGGCGCATTGTGCCCGCTCGCGTCGGCTGGCGGCGTAAAGTCGCCCGAAGGCATGACCCGAAGGAGACCCGATGCAAAGCACCATGATGAACGCGCCCTTGTCGCTCAACCACCTGCTGGAGCGGGCGGGGCGGCTGTTTGCCGGCAACGAGATCGTCTCGCGCCGGCCCGACAAGTCACTGGTGCGCCACAGCTATGGCGAGTTCTATCGCCGCACGCGGGCGCTGGCGTCGGCGCTGCAAGGCCTGGGGCTGCGCCAGGGCGATCGCGTGGCCACCCTGTGCTGGAACCACCACGCCCACCTGGAGTGCTACTTCGGCATTCCCGCCGCGGGCGGGGTGATGCACACGCTGAACCTGCGCCTGGCGCCGGAGGAGATCGGCTGGATCGCCGACGACGCGCAGGACCGCTTGCTGGTGATCGACGACGTGCTGCTGCCGCTGTACGAGCAGTTCAAGCACCGCTACACGTTCGAGCAGGTCATCGTGTTTCCCTTCTCGGGCGGCCAGGCGCTGCCCAAGGGCATGCTGGACTACGAGGCGCTGCTGGCCGGCGCCGACCCCGACGGCCTGGTCTACGCCCCGCACGACGAGAACGACCCGGTGGCCATGTGCTACACCAGCGGCACCACCGGGCGGCCCAAGGGCGTGGTGTATTCGCACCGCTCGACCGTGCTGCATTCGCTGGTGGGCAGCCTGCCGGACTTCTGCAGCGTGCACGGCAGCGACGTGGTGCTGCCCGTCACGCCCATGTTCCACGCCAACAGCTGGGGCATGCCCTACATGGCAGTGATGATGGGCGCCAAGCTGGTGTTTCCGGGCCCGCACATGCACCCCGACGACCTGCTCGACCTGATGACCGCCGAGCCGCCCACGCTGGCGCTGGGCGTGCCCACCATCTGGATGACGCTGATCCAGACCTACGACGCCTCGCTCAAGACCGGTGCGGCCAACGCCGGCCGCTGGAAGCTGCCCACGGGACTGCGCTCGCTGGTCGGCGGCGCGGCCGTGCCCGAGGCGCTGATCCGCGCCTTCGACGCCCATGGCATCTGGATCATGCAGGGCTGGGGCATGACCGAGACCAGCCCGGTGGCCACCATCAGCTACCCGCGCGCCGAGTTGCGGGGCGCCTCGGCCGACGAGAAATACCGGCGCGCGGCCATGGCCGGCGTGCCGGTGCCGCTGGTGGAGCTGCGCGCGCGCGGCGACGACGGCAGCGACCAGCCCTGGGACGGCCACAGCGTGGGCGAGATCCAGGTGCGCGGGCCCTTCATCACCGGCAGCTACCACGAGGTGGGCTCGCCGGCCGACAAGTTCACCGAGGACGGCTGGCTGCGCACCGGCGACGTCGCCAGCGTGGACGCGCTGGGCTTCGTCAAGATCAGCGACCGCACCAAGGACCTGATCAAGTCGGGCGGCGAATGGATCAGCTCGGTCGATCTGGAAAACGCGCTGATGGCTCATCCGTCGGTGGCCGAGGCGGCCGTCATCGCCATCCCCGACGAAAAGTGGAGCGAGCGTCCGCTGGCCTGCGTGGTGCTCAAGCCGGGCGAGCAGGCGACGCCCGACCAGCTCGATGCCCTGCTGCTGGACAAGTCCTTCGCCAAATGGCAGCTGCCCGAGCGCTACGAGTTCATCGACGCCGTGCCGCGCACCTCGACCGGAAAATTCTGGAAGCTCAAGCTGCGCGAACGGTTCCCGCACTGAGCCGCGCACGACCTGAAAAACTATCGAATCGATAGCTTTCCGCGCTTGATGCAAGCGGGCCAGCGGTCGATTTGGCTTGAAGACCGGCCAAGGCCGGGCGTCAAACGGTCTCGCCCCGCCACAAGTCCTGCACCGCCTCGCGCTGGCGCACCACGCGCGCCTCGCGGCCATCGACCAGCACCTCGGCCGCGCGCCGGCGCGTGTTGTAGTTGCTGGCCATGCTCATGCAATAGGCGCCGGCCGACAGCACGGCCAGGTGCTCGCCCGGCTGCACCGCCAGGGGCCGGTCGCGGCCCAGCCAGTCGCCGCTTTCGCACACCGGGCCCACCACGTCGTAGGGGGTGGCGGCCGCGCCGGGCGCCGCCTGGCGCAGCGGCACGATGCGGTGAAAGGCCTCGTACAGTGCCGGGCGCGGCAGGTCGTTCATGGCGGCGTCGACGATGCAGAAATTCTTGTGCTCGCCGGGCTTGAGGTACAGCACCTCGGTCAGGCACAGGCCGGCATTGCCCACCAGCGAGCGGCCGGGCTCGATCATCAGCGCCCGGTCGCCGTAGCCGCGCGCGTCCAGGCGCGCCAGCAGGGCGGCCCACAGCGCGTCGGCGGCGGGGGGCGTGTCGCCCGCGTAGTCGATGCCCAGGCCGCCGCCCAGGTCGATGTGGTGGATGCGGATGCCGTCGGACTCGATGGCGTCCACCAGGTCCAGCACGCGGTCCAGCGCCTCCACGTACGGCGCGACCTCGGTGATCTGCGAGCCGATGTGGCAGTCGATGCCCGCCACCTGCAGCCCCGGCAGGCGGGCGGCGTGCCGGTAGGCGGCCAGCGCCTGCTCGTGCGCGATGCCGAACTTGTTGCCCTTCAGGCCGGTGGAGATGTAGGGATGCGTGCGGGCGTCCACGTTCGGGTTGACGCGGATGCTGACGGGTGCGCGCCGGCCACAGGCCCGGGCCACCTCGTCGATGACGTCCAGCTCGGCCAGGCTCTCGACGTTGAAGCAGCGGATGCCCGCCTCGAGCGCGCGGCGGATCTCGGCGCGCGTCTTGCCGATGCCCGAGAACACGATCTTGCCGGCCGCGCCGCCGGCGGCCAGCACGCGCTCCAGCTCGCCGCCCGAGACGATGTCGAAGCCGCAGCCGGCGTCGGCAAAGACCTTCAGCACGGCCAGCGTCGAGTTGGCTTTCATGGCGTAGCAGATCAGCGCCTCGCGCCCCGCCAGGCCGCGCTGGTAGGCGGCCAGCGCGCCCAGCATGGCGGCCTTGGAATACACGAACAGCGGCGTGCCGTGGCGCTGCGCCAGCTCGGCCAGCGCCACGTCCTCCAGCATCAACCGGCCGTCGCGGTACGCGACGAAGGGGGCGCCCGGCAGGGGAGCGTCGGCGCGAGCGGGTGCGGACGGTGTCATTGGATCTCGGGCAGGTTGGGCAGGGGAGGTGGCGGTACCGCGGCGGGCGCCCGGCTGGCGGGCGCCGTGGGCGCGGCGGCCGCGCCGCCGAACACGGTTTGCGGCAGCGTGGCGCGCTGCGCCGCGGCCGGGGTGCTGGGAATGAAGAGAGGCCCCTTCTGACCGCAGGCGCCCAGCGCTGCAGCGGCCAGGACGGCCATGGCGATGCGGGCAAGCGGCGGGGGCAGAAGCGGCATGGCGCGGATTCTAGTGACGCGCCGGTGCACTAGTTTTTGAACAAATCCAGGATGCGGTTGCGCTCGCCGCCCGCCGGCGCGGCGGCGCCCAGGGGGCTGCCGATCTCGGCCGGGGCCTCGGGCTCTTGCCGGCCTGCGCCGTCCAGATTGGCGATGCCGCCGCCATGCGCGTACTCGTCGTACAGCCAGTCGTCGCCCACCTTGGTCACGCCCGCCGGGGGCTTGAGCTGCGCCACCGGCACGCCCTTGAGCGCCGTCTGCATGAAGTTGATCCAGATCGGCAGCGACAGGCCGCCGCCCGTCTCGCGTGTGCCCAGGTTGCGGGGCGTGTCGTAGCCGATCCACACCGAGGCCACCAGCGTCGGCTGGTAGCCGGTGAACCAGGCGTCCATCGAGTCGTTGGTGGTGCCCGTCTTGCCGTACAGGTCGGGCCGCTTGAGCGTGGCCTGCGCGCGCGCCGCCGTACCGCTGCGCGCCACCTCGTTGAGCATGGTGTTCATGACGAAGGCGTTGCGCGCGTTGATGGCGCGGTTGTCCTCCGTGGGCGGCGTGGGGTGGCTTTCGACCAGCACCTTGCCGGTGTGGTCGGTGACGCGGGTGATGAGGAAGGGGTTGACGCGCCAGCCGCCGTTGGCGAACACCGCAAAGCCCGTGGCCATCTGCATCGGCGTGACCGAGCCGGCGCCCAGCGCCATGGTCAGGTAGGGCGGATGCTTGTCGGGGTCGAAGCCGAAGTGGGCGACCCAGTCCTGCGCGTAGCGCGGCGTGATGGCCTGCAGCACGCGGATGGAGATCATGTTGCGCGAGCGCGCCAGGCCGCGCTTGAGCGTCATCGGGCCTTCGAAGCCGCCCTCGTAGTTCTTGGGCTCCCAGGGCTGGCCGCCGGTGACGCTGGCATCGAAAAACAGCGGTGCGTCGTCGACGATGGTGGTGGGCGAGAAGCCCTTTTCGAGCGCCGCCGAATACACGAAGGGCTTGAAGCCCGAGCCCGGCTGGCGCCAGGCCTGCGTGACGTGGTTGAACTTGTTCTTGCCGTAGTCGAAGCCGCCCACCAGCGCCTTCACGGCGCCGTCGCGCGGATCGAGTGCCACCAGCGCGCCCTCGACCTCGGGCAACTGCGCCACGTCCCAGCTGTTGTCGTCCTTGCGCACCACGCGGATCACCGCGCCGGGCCGAATCTGCACCGCCGGCGCCGCGCGTGGCGACAGGCCGGAGCGCGCCGCGCGCAGGCCATTGCCGGTGATCTGGATGGCGTCGCCGCTGGCCAGCACCGCGTCGATCTGGCGCGCGCTGGCGGCGGTGACCACGGCGGCGGCCAGGTCGCCGATGTCCGGGTAGTCGGCCAGCACGTCGCCGATGAAGGTCTCGCGCTCGGCGGCGTCCTTGGGCAGGTCGACGAATTTTTCGGGGCCGCGGTAGGCCTGGCGGCTCTCGTAGTTCATGATGCCGCGGCGCAGCGCCTCGTACGCCGCCTGCTGGTCGTCGGCCTTGATGCTGGTGTAGACCTTCAGGCCGCGCACGTAGGTCTGGTCGCCGTACTGCTCGAACATCATGCGGCGCACCATCTCGGCCACGTACTCGGCGTGCACGCGGTCGCGGTTGCTGCTGGGGCGGATGTGCAGCTCCTGCGCCTTGGCCTGCGTTGCCTGCTCGGCGGTGATGAAGCCGTTTTCGACCATGCGGTCGATGATGTGCAGCTGGCGCTCCTTGGCGCGGGCGAAGTTGGCGATCGGGTTGGCGGTGGACGGGAACTTGGGAATGCCCGCCAGCATGGCGGCCTCGGCGATGGTCACGTCCTTCAGCGGCTTGCCGAAATAGGTCTCGGCGGCGGCGGCAAAACCGTAGGCGCGGTTGCCCAGGAAGATCTGGTTCATGTAGATCTCCAGGATCTGGTCCTTGGAGAGCTGGTGCTCGAGCTTGAGCGTCAGCAGCATTTCGTAGATCTTGCGCGTGTAGGTCTTCTCCGACGTCAGGTACACATTGCGCGCCACCTGCATGGTGATGGTGGACGCGCCCTGGCTCTTCTCACGCCCCAGGTTGGCCAGCGCGGCGCGCAGCACGCCCACGTAATCGATGCCGTTGTGCTCGTAAAAGCGTGCATCTTCAATCGCCAGGACGGCATCTTTCATGATCTTCGGGATTTGACCGATCGGCGTCAGGGTGCGCCGCTCTTCGCCGAACTCGCCGATCAGCTGGCCTTCGGCCGTGTACACGCGCAGCGGCAGCTTGGGGTGGTAGTTGGACAGGCCCGATACGTCGGGCAGGTTGGGATAGGCGATGGCCAGCGCCATCAGCCCCGCCAGGCCGGCGCACAGCACCAGGGCGACCACGCTGCCGCCGGCCCACAGCAGGCCCTTGGCCAGCCAGGCGGGCCAGCGGGCCCTGGTTCGAGCTGTGCGCGGCGCGGAAGAACGGGTTGGACGGTCAGCAGGCATGTGATATGGCAAGGAATTCGTCTAAATGGGCGGGCGCGACAACGCGTCGATTTCCGGTGCAGGCCCTGCTCCACGGCATCGGCGCCCGATTGTGGCGGCAGCTCCGCCGGTGTGCACGTCAAAGCATTGAAAGCACCGGCACCGATTGGCAAAAGCTGTTACAGCACGCCCGATCGTTAGTTTTTGACAACGTCAAGCGCGAAAAGTCACCCTGATGGGCTATTTCGGGCCGTCGGTGTGCAAATGGCATGCAATCAATTTATTAAGTGTGTTCTACTTCTGCAATAGAAAGTAACTGGGCATTGCTTTGAACATGGCTTCGCTGTTCGATCGTCAGCCGGCTCCCTTGGTGGGCCTGGACGTGAGCGCATCCAGCATCAAGCTGGTCGAGCTGTCGCGCGATCGCGCCGGCCGCTTCACGTTGGATCGGTGCGCGATCGAGCCGCTGGAGCGCGGCTGGATCAACGAAGGCAACTTCGAGAAGTTCGACGAAGTGGTCGACGCCGCGCGCCGCCTGATCAAGAAAAGCGGCACCAGGGCCAAGAACGTCGCCATGGCGCTGCCGGCCTCGCTGGTCATCAGCAAAAAGATCATTTTACCCGGCGGGCTGGGCGAGCGTGAGCTGGAGGCCCAGGTCGAGCTGGAGGCCAACCAGTACATCCCCTTCTCGCTCGACGAGGTCAGCCTGGATTTTTGCGTCATCGGCCCCAGCCCCAGCTCGGCCGGCGACGTCGAGGTCATGATCGCCGCCTCGCGCAAGGAAAAGGTCGAGGATCGCCAGGGTCTGGCCGAGGCCATCGGACTGACTCCCATGGTGATGGACGTCGAAACCTATGCGTCGCGCCTGGCGGCGGCGCGGGTGCTGGAGCAGCTGCCTGGCGGCGGCGCCAATGCCGTGGTGGCCCTGTTCGAGATCGGCGGCCTGTCCTCCACCCTGCAGGTGCTGCGCGAGGATGAGCTGCTGTACGAGCGCGACCAGGTGTTCGGCGGCGCCCAGCTCACCCAGTTGCTGATGCGCCAGTACGGCTTCACGGCCGAGGAGGCCGAGGCCAAGAAGCGCGCCGGCGAACTGCCCGAGGACTATGCCCAGGTCGTGCTGGACCCGTTTGTCCAGAACCTGGCGCAGGAAGTCGAGCGCGCGCTCAAGTTCTTCTTTACCAGCACGCCGCACAACCGGGTCGACTTGATCCTGCTGGCGGGCGGCAGCGCCGGCCTGCATGGCCTGACCGAGGCCATCACGGACGCCACCTCGTTCCCGTGCCAGATGATCAATCCGTTCGATGGCATGGGGCTGGGGCGCGGCGTGCGCGAGCAAAAGGTGCTGCGCGAGGCGCCGTCCTACCTGACCGCCTGTGGCCTGGCGATGCGGAGGTTCCTGCCATGATCCTGCTCAACCTGCTGCCCCATCGGGAGATGGCGCGCAAGCGCGCGCGCCAGGTGTTCAACGGCTCCCTGGTCGGCGCGGTGGTCTTGGGTGCCCTGATTGCTGGGGTCGGCTACCTGTGGCTGCAGGGGCGCATCGAGGAGCAGCAGGCGCGCAACGCCTTCCTGACGCGCGAGATCGCCAAGCTGGACCAGGAAATCAAGGAAGTCGCCTCGTTGCAGAGCGAAATCGCGGCCCTGAAGGCGCGCCAGGAGGCGGTCGAAAACCTGCAGGCCGACCGCAACATGCCGGTGCACCTGCTCAATGAGGCTGTCAGGCAGCTGCCGGACGGCATGTACCTAAGCAAGATCAAGCAGGAAAACCAGAACGTCCTGCTCGAGGGCGTGGCGCAATCCAACGAGCGGGTGTCCGAGTTGCTGCGCAACCTGTCGCGCGCCAGCCCGTGGATCACCAAGCCCGAGCTGATCGAGATCGTCGCCAAGAACCTGGCGCTGGGCCCGCGCGAGCAGCGCCGGGTCTACAACTTCACCATCCGCGTCCAGTTGCAGCGCGCCAGCGATGCGAAGGCGGCCGCACCCGGCGCCGCCGCCGCGGCGCGGCCGGCCAACGCTCCGGCGTGATCAAGGGGCTCCCGCGTCATGGCTCGCAAGTCTTCATCCAACATCGACCTCCGGCAAGCGTTCGCGGGGCTGAGCGGACAGTTCCGCGGCCTCGACACGCGCGACCCATCGTCCTGGCCGGCGCTGCCGCGCTACGTCCTGCTGGTGCTGGCCGCGGCCGTCATGGTGGCCATCCTCTGGTACGCCTGGCTCAAGGGCGTCGATGAAGAGCTCGAAGGCGAGCAGGCCAAGGAACTGACCCTGCGCAACGACTACCGCGGCAAGCTGCAAAAGGCCGTCAGCCTGGAAGAGCTGAAGAAGCAGCGCGTGCAGGTGCTGCAGTACGTCAACCTGCTGGAAAAGCAGCTGCCCAACAAGGCCGAGATGGACGCGCTGCTGTCGGACATCAACCAGGCCGGCCTGGGCCGCAGCCTGCAGTTCGAGCTGTTCCGGCCCGGGCAACTGGTGGTCAAGGATTACTACGCCGAACTGCCCATCGCCCTCAAGGTGACCGGCCGCTATCACGACATCGGCGCCTTCAGCTCCGACATCGCGCATCTGTCGCGCATCGTCACGCTGAACAACCTGTCGGTGGCGCCCAGCGGCGACAAGGACAAGTCCGGCATGCTGGTGCTGGAGGCCACGGCCAAGACCTTCCGCTACCTCGATCCCGAAGAGATCGCGGCACAGCAAAAGGCCACGGCCAAGCCGGGAGCCAAGAAATGATGGGGCGCGTTGGATGGTGGGCGCTGGCGTGCGGGGTGGCGTCTCTGCTGGGCGGTTGCGCGCCGGCCCAGGAAGACCTGCAGCAGTGGATGACCGAGCAGCGGCGCCAGATGGTGCCCAAGGTCACGCCCTTGGCCGAGCCGAAGAAATACGTTCCGCAAGACTACACCCAGACTGCAGCCGTCGACCCCTTCGGTCACGAGCGCCTGGCGCAGGCGCTGCGGCGCGAGTCCGGCGTCAAGGGCTCGGGCGACTCGCTGATCGCGCCTGAACTGAACCGCCGCAAGGAGCCGCTGGAGGCCTTTCCGCTCGACACCATGTCCATGGTGGGCAGCCTCGATCGCGGGGGCAAGCGGGTGGCGCTGGTGCGGGTCGACAAGCTGCTTTATCAGGTCAAGGTGGGCGACTACCTGGGGCAAAACTACGGCCGGGTGACCCAGGTCAGCGAGAGCGACGTGGGTTTGCGCGAGATCGTGCAGGACGCGGCCGGTGAATGGATCGAGCGCAACGCCGAGTTGCAGTTGCAGGAGAAAAAACGATGAGCAAGTGGATGCCGAACTGCCGGCAAGTGCGCGTTGCCGCGCTGGGATTGATCGCTTTCGGCGCCGCCACCGTCGCCATGGCGCAGGCGCGCATCGAGTCGATCACGAGCTCGATCCAGGGAGGCGCCGAAGTCGTGCGCATCGAGCTGAACGAAGCCCTGGTGGCGCCCCCCGCCGGTTTCGTCGTGCAATCGCCGGCGCGCATCGCGCTGGATTTCCCGGGTGTCGTCAGCGGCCTGGCGCACAGCAACATCGCCATCGACCAGGGCAACCTGCGCGGCGCCAACGTGGCGCAGGGCAGCAATCGCACGCGGGTGGTGCTCAACCTCAAGCAGCCCACCACCTACCAGGCCGAGCTGCAGGGTCGCGCGGTGCTGGTCACGCTGGGGGCCGTGGCCTCCGCCGCCACGCCGGCGCCGGCCACCAGCGCCTTTGCCGAAAGCCACGTCGACACCGAACAGCCGCTGCAGGGCATCGACTTTCGCCGCAGCACCGACAACGCCGGCCGCGTGGTGGTCGACCTGCCCAGCAACCAGGTGGGCGTGGACATCAAGCAGCAGGGGCAAAAGCTGGTGGTCGAGTTCCTGAAGACCAGCCTGCCCGAGGGTCTGCGCCGCAAGCTCGACGTGTCCGACTTCGGCACCCCCGTGCAGACCATCACCACCGTGCAGTCGGGTGACCGCGTGCGCATGGTCATCGAGCCCAAGGGCGCGTGGGAGCACAGCGCCTACCAGAGCGACAAGCAGCTGGTGGTCGAGGTGCGCCAGCAAAAGAGCAACCCCGACAAGCTGACCCAGGGGCCCGGCTATCGCGGCGAGAAGCTGTCGCTGAACTTCCAGGACATCGACGTGCGCTCGCTGCTGCAGGTGATCGCCGACTTCACCAACTTCAACATCGTCACCTCCGACTCGGTGCAGGGCAACCTGACGCTGCGGCTGAAGGACGTGCCCTGGGACCAGGCGCTGGACATCATCCTGCAGGCCAAGAACCTGGGCATGAAGCGCGTCGGCAACGTGCTGCAGATCGCGCCCAAGGACGAAATGGCGGCCAAGGAAAAGGCCGACCTCGAGGCCCAGGCCGCCATCCGCAACCTGGAGCCGCTGCGCACCCAGTCGTTCCAGCTCAACTACACCAAGGCCGAGGACATCAAGCAGCAGCTGACCTCGTCTTCCGGCTCCGGCGGTGGTGGCGGCAGCGGCGCCAACTCGGGCAGCCTGCTCAGCTCACGCGGCAGCGTCATCGCCGAGCCGCGCACCAACCAGCTGTTCATCTCCGACATCCCCTCGCGCCTGGAACAAATCCAGGACATGATCACCAAGCTGGACGTGCCGGTGCGCCAGGTGCTGATCGAGGCGCGCATCGTCGAGGCCACCGACACCTTCGGCAAGTCGCTGGGGGTCAAGCTGGGCGGCGCCGACCTGCGCGGCATTCGCGGTGGCGACGCGGGCTACGGCGTCGGCAGCAACCGCATCGCCTTCGGCGGCAACTACAACGCCATCACCTCCACCACCGGGCAGACCGATGCGGGCGGCCTGACCTCGGCCAGCTCGCAGTTCCTCAGCCTGCCCGCGCTGGGCTTGGCGGGCGCCACGCCGGCCAACTTCGCCATCTCGCTGTTCAGCTCGGCCGCCAACCGCTTCCTGAATCTGGAGCTGTCCGCGCTGGAAGCCGACGGCAAGGGCAAGATCGTCTCCAGCCCGCGCGTCGTCACGGCCGACCAGACCAAGGCGCTGATCGAGCAGGGCACCGAGTTCGCCTACCAGCAAGCCACCAGCAGCGGCGCCACGGCGGTGGCCTTCCGCAAGGCCGTGCTCAAGCTCGAGGTCACGCCGCAGATCACGCCTGAGGGCAACATCATTCTCGACCTGGACGTCAACAAGGACAGCCCGGGCGGTGTGGTCGAAGGCGCCATGTCCATCAACACCAAGCGCGTCAAGACCCAGGTGCTGGTCGAAAACGGCGGTACGGTGGTGATCGGCGGCATCTTCGAGCTGACCGAGACCGACCAGGAAAACAAGGTTCCCTTCCTGGGCGACGTGCCCGTGTTGGGCAACCTGTTCAAGCAGCGCACGCGCAAGGCCGACAAGCAGGAAATGCTGGTCTTCATCACGCCGAAGATGATTTCGGACCGCGGTGCGGTGCGCTGACCGCCCGGTCCGCGGGCTTCGTTCATCGATTTGTTGTCTTAACCGAGTTGACCCTATGCGAAAATTGATTGGAATCGTGGGCCTGGCCGCCGCCGCGCTATTGGCGGGCTGTGGTGGTGGGGGCGGCAGCCCTGGAGATACGCCCGAGTCGTATTCGATCACTCTGGTGGCGGAGAAGACCAACCTGCCATTGAACACCGGCCACTATCCGGTCGGCATCGGCACGCAATACCCGTTCACCACCACGCTCTACGTCAACGCCAAGAAGGGCGATGCGCCGATTCCGGGCGGCACCGACATCTTCGCCTGCAACACCGCATACGGTCTTTCTTCGGGGCCCTTGTACTACCTGGACGGCAATTCGGAGCACGAAACCGACGCCCCCGACGGCAATGGCGGGACGGTCAAGGTTCCCAACGCCTATCGCAACATCGCGCTGCCTTCCAATGCCGGCGGCGCATCCTTCCATTTCCACTCCAGCGACCAGGCCGGCGTGGCCACCATCACCTGCTCGGTGCACGACCCGCGCGCCAACCGCGAAGTCAGCGCCAGCATCAACATCACGGTGGGCGGCGGCGCGGGCTCAGGCAAGGCCGCCAGCGTGGTGGCCATCGCAACCTATCCGACCTTGGGCGTGCAGGGCAACGTCTACAACCTGCGCACCAGCACGGCCATCAACGCCTACATCTGGGACGACGCCAACCAGCCCGTTCCCGCCAACGGCCATGCCAACCTGCAGGTCAGCATCCGTTCGGTGACTCCCGCGGCCCAGGGCGCGCGCCTGATGGCCGATGGCAAGCAGGGCAGCGTGCTGCAGTTGCAAACCACCGGCGGCGTCGGCCTGTTTTCGCTGGCCAGCGGCCCGCAAGAGGGCCCGATCCTGCTCGAACTGGTGACCGACCGACTGGACAATGACGTCAGCAACGGCATTCAGGATCCCATCACCAGCCTGGTGGTGGTCACGGCGACGGAAGGAGCACCTGCAATCAATCCGGATCCGATCGCATTCGTCGACGTTACGCCGCCCGGCGCCACCAACGACGTCCCATACAGCTACGTTCTCAGTGTCAAGGGCGGCGTGGCGCCCTACACCTGGCAGGCCCTTGGGCGCATGCCGGCCGGCCTGACGCTCAACAGCTCGGGCTTGATCAGCGGCACGCCCAGCATGGACCCGCCAGGCACGGTTTCGGTGGCCATCCGGGTGACCGACAGCACGGGTGCGTCGCTGACCACGAACCTGTCCATTGCCGTCGCGGCCGCTCCCGCGGCGCCGCCGGCGCCGGCCCCGGTGCCGGCTCCGCTGTCCATCAATCTGAGTGGCTGCAGCGACGTGAACGTCGCGTGCAACCTGCCGGGCGCACCCATTGGCGGCTTCTATCAGTACGTCCTGACCGCCTCGGGCGGGAGCGCGGGGGCCGCCGCGTGGGCGTTTGATCCTGCCGCGCCCGGTGACTTGCCTTGGCTGACGCTGAGCGCTTCCGGTATCCTTCAGGGCGCTGTTCCTGCGACCTGTGGCCCGATCGGCAACCCGTTCTTCATCAAGGTTACCAAGGGCAGCGAAACCGTGATGCGCAAGGTGCAGATCACCGGTGTCAGCGGCCCCGGCGGATCCTGCTGAATCAGCGCCCACTCGCGCGCAGCCTTGCTGGCTGCGCCCCAGGCCCCGGAGCGATGCTTTGGGGCATTTTTTTGACCGGTGCGCACCGGCGTTCAGGCTTGGCCTTGGATGGGCTCACATTTTTGCAATAGGATGGCTTGCATGAGGGTTGTTCTCGTCGGCATGCCCGGCAGCGGCAAATCCACCGTGGGCCGCTCGCTGGCGCACCGCTTGCAGCTGCCTTTTGCCGATTCCGACGCGGCGATCGAGCAGCGCCTGGGCTGTGCCATTCGCGACTACTTCGACCGTGAGGGCGAAGCGGCGTTTCGCGACGTCGAGCAGGCGGTGATCGACGAGTTGACGCAGGGCCCGCCGGGCGTGCTGGCGACGGGCGGCGGCGCGGTGCTGCGGCCGCTCAATCGTCAGCACCTGCACGAGCGCGGCACCGTGATCTACCTGCGCAGCTCGCCGGAGACGCTGTTTCGCCGCCTGCGGCACGACACCAAGCGCCCGCTGCTGCAGGTGGACGACCCGCTGGCGCGCCTGCGCGCCCTGTACGCCGAGCGCGACCCGCTGTACCGCCAGTGCGCGCACTTCGTGCTGGACACCCACGGCTCGTCGATGTCGATGCTGCTGGGTCGCATCATGATGCAGCTGGAGCTGATGCCGCCGGGCGACGCGGCATCCTGAGGGCGCCGCGGGCGCGGCAGCGTCTAAACTGGGCGCCCCATGCAAAGCACGCAAAACATTTCGGCCCCGCGCCAGCTCGCCATCGCGCTGGGCGAGCGCAGCTACCCCATCCTGATCGGCGCCGGCCTGCTGGGCGACGCGGCATCCTACTCGGCGGCGCCCCAGGGCAGCGACGCGCTCATCGTCAGCAACCAGACCGTCGCGCCGCTGTACGCCGCGCAACTGGCGCAGGCCCTGGCCGGGCGCCATCGCCAGGTGCACCAGCTGGCGCTGCCCGACGGCGAGCAGCACAAGGACTGGGCCACGCTCAACCTGATCTTCGACGCCCTGCTGACCCACGGCGCCGACCGCAAGACCGTGCTGTACGCCCTGGGCGGCGGCGTGGTGGGCGACATGACCGGCTTTGCCGCTGCCTGCTACATGCGCGGCGTGCCCTTCGTGCAGGTGCCGACCACGCTGCTGGCGCAGGTCGATTCATCGGTGGGCGGCAAGACGGCCATCAACCACCCGCTGGGCAAGAACATGATCGGCGCGTTTTATCAGCCGCGCGCGGTGGTGTGCGACCTCGACGTGCTCAAGACCCTGCCGCCGCGCGAGCTGTCGGCCGGCCTGGCCGAGGTGATCAAGTACGGCCCGATCGCCGACATGGCTTTCTTCGACTGGATCGAGGCCCACGTCGACGCCCTGCGCGCGCTGGACGCCGACGCGCTGGCGCACGCCGTGCAGCGCAGCTGCGAGATCAAGGCCGCCGTGGTCGGCCAGGACGAGCGCGAGGCCAGCCTGCGCGCCATCCTCAACTTCGGCCACACCTTCGGCCACGCCATCGAGGCCGGCATGGGCTACGGCGCCTGGCTGCACGGCGAGGGCGTGGCCGCCGGCATGGTGATGGCGGCCGAGCTGTCGTGCCAGCTGGGCGGGGTCGACGCCGCCTTCGTGCAGCGCCTCACGCGCCTGATCGAGCGCGCCGGCCTGCCGGTGCGCGGCGCCGTCATCGACGCGCAGGACAACGCCGGCCGCTACCTGCAGCTGATGCGGGTGGACAAGAAGGCCGAGGCGGGCGAGATCCGCTTCGTGCTCATCGACGGCCCCGGCCGCGCCAGCGTGCGCGCCGCGCCCGATGCGCTGGTGCGCCGGGTGATCGACCGGTGCTGCCAGTGATACTATTATTTATATAGCTGTTGGCGCTTGTCACATAAGCGCTGGAGGCCGATTTGACTCATAACCCCGCTGGCTTGGCCGTCTACGCCAGCGACCCCGCCCGCTCGCGCGGCCGGCGGCACCCGGTCACGCCCGCGCCCACGCGCAACGCCTATCAGCGCGACCGCGACCGCATCGTGCACTGCAGCGCGTTTCGGCGCCTGGTCTACAAGACGCAGGTCTTCCTCAACCACGAGGGCGACCTGTTTCGCACCCGCCTGACGCACTCGCTGGAGGTGGCGCAGCTGGCGCGCGACATCGCCCGCGCCTTGGGCCTGCACGAAGACCTGGTCGAGGCCATCGCGCTGGCGCACGACCTGGGCCACACGCCCTTCGGCCATGCGGGGCAAGACGCGCTCAACGCCTGCATGGCCGAGCACGGCGGTTTCGAGCACAACCTGCAAAGCCTGCGCGTGGTCGACACGCTGGAGCACCGCTACCCCGAGCACGACGGCCTGAACCTCAGCTTCGAGACGCGCGAGGGCATCCTCAAGCACTGCTCCAAGGCCAATGCCCAGCGCATCGAGGCGCGCGAGCCGGGCGGCGTGGCGCGCCGATTTCTGGACCATACCGAGCCCAGCCTGGAAGCCCAACTGGCCAACCTGGCCGACGAGATCGCCTACAACGCACACGACATCGACGACGGCGTGCGCTCGGGCCTGCTGACGCAGGACCAGCTGGCGGCGGTGCCACTGTTCGCGCAGCATCGGGCGGCGGCGCTGCACGAGCATCCGCGCCTGGCCGAGTCCGCCATGGGCCGGCGCCTGCTGTACGAGTCGATCCGCCGCATGCTCTCGGCCCAAGTCTACGACGTGATCGCCGCCACGCGCGCGGCCCTGGCCGCCGCCGCGCCGGCCGACGCCGACGCCGCGCGCCGCCTGGGGCCGCTGGTGTGCTTTGGCGAGGCCATGCGCGCGCAGTCGACCGCGCTCAAGCGCTTTTTGTTCGCCAACCTCTACCGCCACCCGCAGGTGGTGGAGACCACCGCGCGTGGCCAGCAGGTGGTGCGCGAGCTGTTCGCCACCTACCTGGCCACGCCCGCGCAACTGCCGCCCGAGTTTGCCGACGCCCTTGATCGCCCGCGCGCCGTGGCCGACTACATCGCCGGCATGACCGATCGCTTCGCCCTGCGCGAGCACGAGCGCCTGACGGGGCAAAGGCTGTTCGCGTGAGCACCGCCGGGCCGCCCCAAGGTGTTCGCACCGCAGGCCGTTCGGCCGAAGGTGGTCCGATGACCGCTGGCGGCTTCAGCCCCCGGGCGCCCTGGGTCATCGTGCTGGCCGGCGTGGCCGCCGCCCTGCACGTGGGCAAGCTGCCGCCGGCCGTGCCCGCGCTGCAGCAGGCCATGGGCATCGGCCTGGTGCAGGCGGGCTTTCTGCTGTCGCTGGTGCAATTGGGCGCCGTGCTGCTGGGCCTGGTGGCCGGCCTGCTGGCCGACGGCGTGGGCCTGCGCCGCTGCATGCTGGTCGGCCTGGCGCTGCTCACGGCCGCCGGCCTGGCGGGGGCCGCCGCGCGCGACGTGCATGAGCTGCTGCTGCTGCGCGCCGTCGAGGGCGTGGGCTTTCTGCTGACCACCGTGCCCGCACCCAGCCTGCTGCGCCGCGCCGTGGCGCCGGCGCAGCTGACCCGCATGCTGGGCGTGTGGAGCGCCTACATGCCCTTCGGCACCGCGCTGGCCCTGTTGGCCGGGCCGCTGCTGATCGGCGTGCTGGGCTGGCGCGGCTGGTGGGTGCTGACGGCCGCTGGCACCGCCGCCATGCTGTTGTGGCTGCCGCTGGTCGTGCCGCGCGACGTGCGTGCGCCCGCGCCCGCCGCCGGTGCGCCGGCGGCCGAGCCCTGGCACCGCCGTCTGGCCACCACCTTGCGCGCGCCCGGCCCCTGGCTGGCGGCGCTGACCTTCGCCGTCTACGCCGCGCAATGGCTGGCCGTCATCGGCTTTCTGCCCACGCTGTACCAGCAGTCGGGCTGGGGCGGGGCGCTGGGCGCGGTGCTGACGGCCACCGTGGCGGCCGTCAACATGGTGGGCAACATCGGGGCCGGGCGCCTGCTGCACCGCGGCGTGCACGCGCGCACCGTGCTGTGGTCGGGCTTTGTCGCCATGGCGGTGGGCGCCTGGCTGGCCTTCGGCAGCGCCACGGTCGACGCGCCGGTGTTGCGCTATGGCGGGGCGCTGCTGTTTTCCACCGTCGGCGGCCTGATCCCGGGCGCGCTGTTCGCGCTGGCGCCGCGCGTGGCGCCGGGCGAGGGCCACATCGCCACCACCGTCGGCTGGATGCAGCAGTGGTCGGCCATCGGCCAGATGAGCGGCCCGCCGGCCGTCGCCTGGGTGGCCAGCCGCGTCGGCAGCTGGGACTGGACCTGGGCCGTGACCGGTGCGTACGCCGCCGCCGGACTGGTGCTGGCCTGGGCGCTGCAGCGCCACGGCCTGCGCCGTTGACAGCGGCCGGGGCGGCGGCGGTGGTGTAATTCGGGCATGCCACTCATTGCCCTCGACACCGCCATTGCCGACACCCGCCGCTGGCTGGAGCGCGCCGTCATCGGCCTGAACCTGTGCCCCTTCGCCAAGGCGCCGCACGTCAAGGGGCAGGTTCACTACGCCGTGTGCAGCGGCGGCGGGCGCGCCGAGCTGCTGGCCGCCCTGCGCGCCGAGCTGCAGGCGCTGGCCGCCGCCGACCCCGAGCAGCGCGAAACCACGCTGCTGATCGTGCCCGACCAGCTGGCCGACTTCCTGGACTTCAACGACATGCTGGACGACGCCGAGGCGCTGCTGGACGAGCTGGGCCTGGCGGGCGTGCTGCAGATCGCGCCCTTTCACCCGCGCTTTCAGTTTGCCGGCACCGACCCGGACGACATCACCAACGCCACCAACCGCTCGCCCTGGCCCACGCTGCACCTGCTGCGCGAGGCCAGCGTGGACCGCGCGGTGGAGGCCTTTCCCGAGGCCGAGGCGATCTACGAAACCAACATGGCCACGCTGGAAAAGCTGGGGCCGCGCGGCTGGGCGGCGCTGGGCGTGGGCCCGTCGGCCCGCGCGGATGACGAGCCGACGCGATGAATCCGAATGCTACTAAAAACAGAGCTGCTCGCGCACGACCTGCGGGCGCCAGAGGCCAAAAACAGCCTGAAGACGCGGTGCGGGCCGAGCTGCGCCCCGGCCAGTCGGTCGAGCTGCTGAAAGCGCTGCACATCCTCACGCGCGAGGGCCGGCTCAACCAGGACTCGCGGCGCAAGCTCAAGCAGGTGGAGCACCTGGTGCAGTTCATCGAAAAGCTGCTGAACGAGCTGCAGCCGCAGGGCGCTGAGCTGAGCCTGGCCGACCACGGCGCCGGCAAGTCCTATCTCGGCTTTATCCTGTACGACCTGTGGTTCAAAAGCCATGGCAGTGGCAGCATCTATGGCATCGAGACGCGCGCCGAGCTGGTCGAGCGCTCGCGCGTGCTGGCCGAGCGGCTGGGCTTCGAGCGCATGCGCTTTCTGAACATCGCCGCCGCCGACGCGGCAAGCGAGGCCGCGCTGCCCGAGCGCTTCGACGTCGTGACCGCGCTGCACGCCTGCGACACCGCCACCGACGACGCCATCGCCTTCGGCCTGGCCAAGCAGGCGCAGGCCATGGTACTGGTGCCCTGCTGCCAGGCCGAGCTGGCCGCCTGCCTGCGCCACAACAAGGCTTTTGCCCTGTCGCGCACGCCGCTGGCCGAGCTGTGGCGCCACCCGCTGCACACGCGCGAGCTGGGCAGCCAGCTCACCAACGTGCTGCGCTGCCTCTATCTCGAATCGCAGGGCTACGGCGTGACCGTGACCGAGCTGGTCGGCTGGGAGCACAGCCTGAAGAACGAGCTGATCATCGCCCGCTTCACCGGCCACAGAAAGCGCAGCGCCGCCGAGCGCCTGCACGCGCTGCTGGCGCAGTTCGGCCTGCAGGAGCTGGCGGCCACGCGCTATGCGCGCGCCAGCGACTGAAATTCAAAGAGCCGAACGGCCGCGGAGCAGGCCGTGCCAGCAAACGCCGTGGCCGGGGTCTCCCCGGCCACTGGCGTGCCTTGCAGGCCGCGGCGGCGCCAGAGGCACCGCCTCTTCGGGCCGTCCAAGCCTGCGCGGGCAGGCTTGGAGCCGCGGCCCTCAGCCCCCTCGAGGGAGGCGAAACATCGCGCAGCGAGTGGAGCAACGGGGGTGGGCGTCAGTTCATCGTCATGTTGTTGAAGACAGCCCGCACGCCGGGCACGCTCTGCGCCAGGCGCATGGCCAGCTCGCGCCCCAGCAGGCCGTTGGCGGGCGTGCCGCTGATCTCGACCTTGCCGTCGCCCAGCGCCTTCACCTGCAGGCCCTCGGCGCCCACGCGCGGGTCGGATCGCAGCGCGGCGCGCACGCGGTCGGTGAGGTCCTGGTTCTGCATTTGCTTTTGGGCGTCGCGGGTGTACAAGGAGCCTCCGGGGGCGTTGTAGGCGCCGCCGGCGCAACCGGCGACGACGCTGAGGGTGGCCAGGGCGCTGCCGGCGGCCAGGCCGCGCAGCCATGGGTTGGATCGGGTCATGCAAACCTCCTGAGATGAGTGGGCCGAAGCACGGCGCCCATCATCCCAGAAAATATTCCGGCGCTCAGGGCGTGCGCATGCGGTCGACCACCTGGCTGACGCCGGGCACGCGGCGCGCCGTGTCGAGGGCGCGCTGGCGGTCGCCCGTGCTGCGCACCGGCCCGCCCAGCACGATCAGGCCGCCTTCCAGGCCTTCCACCGTCAGCCCCTGGCCCGCCAGCTGCGGGTCGGCGGCCAGCGCCTGCTGCACGCGCTCGGCCACGCGCAGCGCGCCGGCGGTGGAGCCCGAGGCGCCGTCCACCACCTGGCCCGCATGTCTCAGGTCGGGCAGGGTCACCGGCAGGTTCTGCGGCGTGGCGCCCCAGGGCGTGCCGCCGCTGCAGGCGGCCAGCAGGGCGCAGGCGGCAAGGGCCGCCGATGTGGCGGCGATGCGAAGTGGGGCAGGGTATGGCATGGGGCGCATTGTCCAACCAATCGGCGGGCCGCTGTCAAGCCGCGCGCTGGCCGCCCGAGCAGCGCTCGATGCCGGCCAGGTCGAACCGCGACTGCACGGGGCCCAGGCCGGCGCGCTGCAGCAGGGCGCGCACGGCGCCGGCCTGGTCGTGGCCGTGCTCCAGCAGCAGCCAGCCGCCGGGCGCCAGGTGCGCGGGGGCGGCGGCGCAAATCGCGCGCAGGTCGCGCAGGCCGTCGGGGCCGCTGGCCAGGGCCTGGCGCGGCTCGTGCGCCAGCGCGGCCAGGTGCGGGTCACCGTCGGCGATGTAGGGCGGGTTGCCGACGATGAGGTCGAAGCATTGGCCGGCCACCGGCGCCAGCCAGTCGCCATGGCGCCAAGTCACGGCCAAGCCCAGCCGCTGGCCGTTGGCCTGGGCCACGGCCAGGGCGTCGGCGCTGGCATCCACCGCCCACACCTCGGCCTGCGGGCGTGCGGCGGCCAGCGCCAGCGCGATGGCGCCGCTGCCGGTGCCCAGGTCCAGCACGCGCGCGGGGCGGTCGTCCGGCAGCAGCTCCAGCGCCCAGTCGACCAGCGTCTCGGTGTCGTCGCGCGGGTCGAGCACGCGCGCGTCCACCTGCAGCGTCAGGCCGTGAAAGGCCTTGGTGCCCGTCAGGTAGGCCACCGGCTCGCCGCGCAGGCGGCGCGCGCACAGGGCGTCGAAGCGCGCGGCGGCGTCGGTTGCCAGCGCATCGCCGTCGTGGGCGATCAGCCAGGCGCGCTCGTGCGTGGCGCGGCCCAGCGCGTGCAGCAGCAGCATTTGCGCCTCCAGGCGCGGCAGGCCCTGGCGCTGCGCGGCGGCCAGGGCCTGGGCCAGCGTTGCCCCGCCGGCCTTGCTCCCTCGCCCCTCTGGGGAGAGGGCGGGGGTGAGGGGCGAGCGGCGCTCACCAGTGTTCACCAGCCGCGCCCCCACCCCAACCCTCCCCCAGCGGGGGAGGGCAACAACCGGGGCGTCATACCTGCCCCTCCAGCTCCGCCATCTGCTCCGCCTGGTGTGCGGCCTGCAGCGCGTCGACGATGTCCTGCAAATCGCCTTCCATCACCAGCGCCAGCTTGTACAGCGTGAGGTTGATGCGGTGGTCGGTCACGCGCCCCTGCGGAAAGTTGTAGGTGCGGATGCGGTCGCTGCGGTCGCCGCTGCCGATCAGGCCCTTGCGCGTGGCGGCCTCCCTGGCGGCGCGCTCGCTGCGCTCCTTGTCCTGCAGGCGCGCCTGCAGCACGCGCAGCGCCTGCGCCTTGTTGGCGTGCTGGCTGCGCCCGTCCTGGCACTCGGCCACCAGGCCGGTGGGCAGGTGCACCATCCGCACGGCCGAATCGGTCTTGTTGATGTGCTGGCCGCCCGCGCCGCTGGCGCGAAAGGTGTCGATGCGCAAGTCCGCCGGGTTGAGCGTGATGGCCTGCGCCTCGTCCGGCTCGGGCATCACCGCCACCGTGGCCGCGCTGGTGTGGATGCGGCCCTGCGTCTCGGTCACCGGCACGCGCTGCACGCGGTGCCCGCCGGACTCGAAGCGCAGCAGTCCGTACACCCCCTCGCCGGCCATGCGCAGCACCACTTCCTTGTAGCCGCCCAGCTCGGCCGGCGACTCGCTCATCACCTCCACCCGCCAGCCGCGCCCCTGCGCGTAGCGCGTGTACATGCGCGCCAGGTCGCCCGCGAACAGCGCCGATTCGTCACCGCCCGTGCCGGCGCGGATCTCAAGGAAGGCGTTGCGCGCGTCGTCCGGGTCCTTGGGCAGCAGCATGCGCTGCAGTTCGGCGTCCAGCTCGGCCAGCTCGGCCTGGGCGGCGGCGATCTCCTCGCGCGCCAGATCGGCCATGTCGGCGTCGGCCAGCATGTCCTGCGCCGCGCCCAGGTCACGCTCGCGCTGCTGATAGCGCGCCCAGCGGCCGGCGACGGCGGCGACCTCGGTGTGCTCGCGCGACAGGGCCATGAATTGGCTCATGTCGGCCATGACGTCGGGCTGGGCCAACAAAAAATCCAATTCGGCAAGACGTTCGGAAACGCCAGCAAGCCTGTGACGCAAAAAGTGGTGCATGCAAGCCGCTATTGTCGCTTGTCCGGTCGACCCAATGGGTCGACGAAGCAGGGCCGCGCAACGACGGTCTACTGCGTCGCAGAAGCCGTGCAGTCGGTGGTCTGATCCGGGCGGCAACTGCGTGTGCGGCCCGTGGCAGCCACGATGATGCGTCGGGTTTGGGCGTTGGTTTGGCCACTGGCCACGTCGTTTCGAACCATGCTCAGCGCCAAGGCGCCAAAGCCGCCAGACTTCGTTTTGGCGTAGCCAGAGCCGTCGTACAGGATGTAGGGCGAGCCTCCGGCTGCCGTGCCGTTGCCTGAGATCGTGATGAAGCTGGGTGGTGCTGGCTGCTCCAGAACGATCTCATCCTTGCTCGCGTCGTAGTCGGTGCTCAGGTCCTTGTCGACAAAAACGATCCAGCCCGTGTTCCAGTCGGCGCCATCCTTCGGGATCACCATGGCAAAGGCGCCACGCTTCAGCGCCTCGCCTCGTGCAGCATTGATTGAAGCCAGCAGGGTGTTGGTGCTCGACGTAAGCGCCGAGTTGCGCTGGAACTCGACAAAACTGGGGACGGCGACCATCGCCAACACGGCAAGCACCGCGATGGCGGTCATCAGCTCGATGAGCGTAAATCCGAGATGGAGACGGTGTGGCTTTCTCATGGCCAGCATACCTTCGGGTCGCTGTCTTTGGCGGTGCCCGTGCAACTTTTGACGCCATTGCTGGTCAAGCTCAGGTCACCGGCGCGTGCGTCGGTGCTGGTTGGCGCGGCCACCAGCTCGATGCAGATGTTGGCCGTCGACGATGCACAGGCTTGGGCCTTGATTTTGTAGGTCGGCGATGTGCTGCTGCCCACCGTCGTCTTGAACGGCACCGTTCCATCTCCTGACGCGAACTCCTTGTAGGTGTTGTGCTGCGTCATGTAGCGCTCCTGCTGTTGCATCAATTCGGTCAGGGCGGAGCGAGCTTCTCCGCGCCGCCCTTTCAGGACCGAATCCTGATACGACGGATAGGCGATGGCGGCAAGGATGGCAACGATGGCCACGACGATCATCAGTTCGATGAGCGTGAAGCCGTGTTCGCGCCAAGGAACGGGATTGGGTGTGGACTGGGCGGGCGTCATTTTTTGTACAGCTCAAGATAATTGTTGATCTGACGCCAGCTCAGGCGGCCAACCGGGAAGGTTTCACGAGCTGCCTCCGTGGCGTTCAGGCCTTGGGAGCCCTGCTGTCCCAAGACGACGGGCCGCGTGCGCAAACGCCGCCCCGTGCTGTCCGCTTTGGTTTCTGTAGTACCTGCATCGTTGAACATGATCAGCGGTTGACCCAACACGCCCACCGTCGACGCCTTCTTGAAGCCGGTGCCGGCCAGCATGTCGACGTAATAGCTGTTGCCCGTGCCGCCCGCCACGCTGCAAACCCCGGGCGTCGTGGCCGAATCGGGGATCAGACTGCTGAAGGCAACCTTGGTGGTCATCGGCACGTACGCAGAGTCGTAGACCACACGTTCGCCACTGGCCGGCAAGTCGTAGTACCAGCCTGAGCGCTGTGTGGCGTCGCTGTCGCTGGTGGCACGGCCCCAATTGAAAGCGCTGGCGGGCGTGAGCGCTCCGCTGGCGTCGGAGGTCACTTGGCGCAGCCGACCGCGCCCGGCAATGCCGACGGTGCCCGAAGTGCCACCCGACGCACTGCCGCTGCCGTTGTCGTAAACCACGTAGAACGTGTTGGGCTGGGTCGAGGTCGCATCGGAATTTTCGAAGTACTTTCCGGTGCCGAATCCGACAAAGTGCTGATCGGGGTCTGCACCCTGCAGAATGCTGGGCGCTGCCGTGATGGGTTGAATTTTTCCAGCCGCATCCTTGGCGATATACATGGGGTAGGCCACCAAGGAGCCCGCCGAGCCGGTTGAAAAGCGCGACAGCTGGCCCGACGTCCACCCAGTGGCGTCGAACTTGGTGAAGTCCAGCGCCCACAGGCGACCATGAAGATCGCCCGCGTAGACGTATTGCGTCACGCCAGAGCCGTTCATGTAAGCCTCGAGATTGATGATGCCGGTGGGGTTGGTGATGGCCAGCGTGGCATCAAACGGCAATGAAATCTTGTAATAGTTCGGTGAGCTACCCGTACTTGTCCACGCGTCTCCAGTGGGCTTGTCCAGCGCCAGCAGGAAAATCGTGGGCGCTCCTGTGCGGCTGAAGTTGTCGTCGCTCGCGTCTTGTTGCGTGTAGTTGTTGACTCCGGCGGGCACCATGGCGAACCAGCGGTCCGTCGGTGTGCCCGTGCCCCCACTTCCGTCGTCGGTGCGCAGTTTGACAATGCGGGGTTTGCCAAGCACATAACCCATGTCCTTGTCGTTCGCTTGCGTGAACTCCCACATCACCTTGTCTGCAGCAAAAGTGGATGGGTCCGACACATCAAGTGCGAACACGCCGCGTCCTCCGCCGCCAGTGCCGGACACCAGAACCGTTTTCCAGGCTGGGGTCGAAGACGTGCTCGTTTGCGCATCTCCAATCACGGGTGTGGCATCCACATAGGCCTGATGCAGATACCCGGGGTCGGTCAGTGCGCTCAGTTTGGGGCCGAGCCAACTTGGAATATAGGCAAACAGCTCGTTGCCACTGGAGGCATCGAAGGCGTGCAGCATGCCGTCGTTGGCGCCCACATACAGGGCTGCTTGGCGATCCTTGTTGGTGGTGACGAAGGTGGCATAGCCGGAACCCAGGTTTTGCACCGCGCTGGGTGCGCCTACGTACTGAATGCCCGAGTTGACCACATCGCCCAGCGACCGATAGCGGCGGCGAAATGGGGCACCTTCCTTGCTCTTGTTGCCACGCAAGTAGTCAAGGCGATCTTGCCAAAGCCCGTCATCGGCCGCGCTGGGACTGTATCGATTCAGATCAGCTTTCAAGGCCGCGTCGATTCCCGCTGCCGTGAAGGGCGTGGCGGTAGGAGATGGGTTGGCGCCGCGGATGCCAACGATGATGTTGCGTGGTGGAGTCCCCGCCATCAGTCGGTTGGACAATTCCTGCTCTGCCGACCACGCGGCGCCGCTTGCCATGTCGATGCTGACGTTGTCACTGGCGACCTTCACGTTGAAGGCTTGCACGTCACCGGTCCAATTGCCGGTGTCAAACGATGCCTGGTAGAAGTGGGATCCACCCTGCGTCAGATTGCTGCCCGACGCGGCGGCGCCAGCGATGCTGCGCTGGGCCGAGGCTGCCTGGGTGAAAATTTTCTCGAATGCGGCCAGCACCCCGCGCGCGTTGCTTTGCAGGAAATAGGTCTGCGGCTCCAGTGGCCTGGCCGGGTCTTGCCAGACGTTGTTGTTGGCAGCGCCGCTCTTGTCGTAGAAGGGGTTGCCCTGGGTGTTGTAAGGGATGCTGGTGTCCTTGTCCGGCTGCGTGTTGAAGCCGCCGTATTTGCCGGCCGTGTAGTACTGGTTGTTCGTGCGCCGCGTGTTGTCGTTGCTTTGTTCGGCGTATTCATTGACGTCGAAGAAGAACGACTTGACGCGCAGGCCGGGGCGTTGCTTGTCCGGCGCAGCGGTCCAGTCGGTGCCCCGGATGTCGTGCGTATGAGCCCAGTACGACAGGCCGTAGACCTGGGCGCCCCGCGTGTTGGGGCTGCTGTTGGCGGTGTTGGGGTTGCTGGTGGTGCGCGAGACACCCTGGCCGTCCAGATATGTCTTTGTCGTTGCCTTTTCGAAGGCCTGCACCACCGAAATCCAACCCTCGATGTCGGGCACGTTGTTGGCCAGGTCGGTGGTGGCCATGCGATTGTGCGACTTGTTCGACGTGTATCGAGAGTCCCAGGTGTTCACGTCGCCGATAAGGGCGATGTTGCTCTTGAGGCAGGCGTAGTCGCTGGTGCTGTTGCGCCCGCCGGCGTAGGGGTCGAGATTGGTCCAGTCCTTGAAGATCGGGTAGCCATCGTAGAACGCCTTCTGCGTGACGTTGGTCAAATCAAGGTTGGCCACGGCGTCCGGGCTGGGGGGCAGGCCTTGCAAATAGCGCAGTGTCTCGTAGTAAAGCTCGCCCGATGGGTCATACCGCTTGTAGCGCCCCGGCGTGGGCCCGGTGCGGCCAAACTGGTTCAGGTAGTTGACGACGCCGCTTACGCCAAAGGTGGTGTCGTTGTCCGGGTTCTTGGCGAAAATGCCGGTAATCGGGTCCCACTCCATGTTGGGGTTGCCGACCCCGGGGGTGTTTTCGACGCCCGTGCTGTCGTAGGTGCGCGGCCCGACAAACTTCATGGGCGCCCGCAACACACCGCCATAACGGCCATTTGTTTTGGAGCCGTCGTCCCAGCTCAAGGTCTGTTCCAGGGCATAGCCGAACGCCGCCAGGCGCAGTTGATCGCTGTACTTCTGCACGGTGCCCGTGGGCTTGTAGTTGCCGTTCGGATAGCGGGTGCACAGCCGGTAGTCGCGGTCGTCGAGCAGGCTGCCGCCGCTGTCTCGGCCGCAGACTTCAGCGCGCGCGTAAAAGAAGCCGTCGGTGTTCAGGGGGGTTCCGTTGTTGGGCGTCCAAGTGCCGCTGTAGGATTCCAGATAGCATGCTTTGGCGGTTCCAGAAATTGGGTCGCCGAACACCGCATTGGTGCAGCTGAATGGGCCGATCACGGGCGCCCGCTTCCATTTGTTGTTGGCGCCATACCAGACCCGCTGGATTCCAGAGGTCGTGCAGCTTCCGCCTTCATCCGCGCACTTTGTGGCGCCACTGGGCAAGGAGCTGGTCTTGTCGGCAATGGTGCCCATGCCGATGCCGGCATTGAGCACGTAGCTGCTGGGGTTGTTGCAGGAACCGTCCTTGTTGGTGCCGAAGTAAATTTTGTTCAGCGTGTTGGCTACCCAGATATTGCTGGCGTTCTGGGCGTTGGCCGCAGCGACCATGGCTTGGGGCACGGCGCCCGAAAAACTGCCGTCGCTACCCTTGGCGAGTTGCTTGGCCGGGAAGTTGGATGAGTTCCACATGCAGATGGGATCGCCATTGGGCAAGACCGCGCGTTGCAAAATGGTCAGGCCGGTTTCATCGATGACGCGGTCGCCGCCTGAGAGGGCCATGCGCAGCATGTCGATGGCCGAATTGCTGACCCAGTTGAGGAAGTTGCCGCTGAAGCCGTCGCCGCAGCGCCGCGCGGTGGCCGGGCCGTTGATCTGGAAACGCTTGTAGTCGGGCTTGGTTTTGCCGCTGGCAGGGGTTTCGCCGGGATTGTCGATGTAGCGATAGCACATCTCGGCGTTGTAGTAACCGATGTATTCGGTGGCGGGGCTGTAGGAGGCGTCGGTGGTCGCGCTGGGCTGGTCGACATACTGCGCGCCCACGGTGGGGAATTCGACCGACAGCGCCAGCGCCAGCGCCGGCTTGTCGCCCTGGGTGGCGGAATACAGCGGCACCGACGCAATATTGGCCTTGCGAATGTTGGGGGGTGCGTCGGCACCCACGCCGGACAGGGACCACAGGAGCCCGGACAGGACCACGGCAACGGGCGCCAGCAACCAGGAGCGCCACAGGGGACGGTGTCGGATGGTGTGCAACATTTCGATGGTCTTTCGCATCAGGAAGGAGTGGCCGCGCGGGTCAGTTTCTGTAGATGGTCTGCAGGGCAGCCTGGATGTCGCTGCGTGGGCCGAAACCCATGGCAGTCACGCGGTAGAGTCGGTCCGTGCTTGCGCGTGTACCGGCAGCGCCTGCCGATCGATACGTGCTGCCAACGACCGACCCACCGCCGGCACCCGACGTCGTGACGTCTTCGATGATGTAGCGTGGTGCCAGGGCTGCCTGGATGCCGGTGCCCGAAGCCTGGCCCGCATTGGCAAACGAGCGACCCGTGAAGGTGCCGAACGCCACGGTGGGCGCGGTGAGATTGCTGGTGTCCAAGAAGTTCACCAGCAGCCAACTTGGCTTGGCTTGCCCGAAAGTCACCGGGCTACAGAAGCCCCGCCAATTCGCAGACGTTGAACAACCGGAATCGGGCACCACGGGATTGGCTGCAATCAGAGCGGTGCGACTTGCTGAAGCAGAGTTGGGTCCCGAGAGATCGATCTCCGCGTCCACCAGCGCAGCCTCTGCACCCTGCCAAGCCAGTTGCATGTCTCGATCATTGCGCGCGCCGCGCTCACCCATCATGCTGATCTGCATGCTGGCGACACCCAACATGGAGATGATGACGAGCAGCATCAGCACCACGACCAGTGAGAGGCCGTGTTGATGCGACGGTGCCGTATTGCGGTTATGTCTCTGAAACGGCATGGCGTTGAGGTGTCGAAAAAATCAAGAGGGAAGAACGACGTCGCAGCCGGTGCCGGAACTGGCGGGCTGGTAGCCTTGGTTTTGGCAGTTGCGTAGGTTGACGGTGAAGGTGACAACCTGACGCAGACGTCCATCGGTAGCGGTGAATTTGCTCCCTGGGTCGCCGCTGGTCTGGAAGTTCGTGCCCAGCGGATAGAGAGTTTGCGCTTCAGAAGACTGCGCCGATCCCGCTGGTCCCCGCAGCACGAGGCCGATGCGCAGGCTGCGCACGCGGCGCCAGTTGGTTTGTGTGGCGGCATCGTTGCCGGCTACCGTCAATTGATTGGCGCGCAGGAACTGGTTGGGCACGCTGGTGGTAGCCCCCGTGGGGACGGCATTGGCCGTGACGTTGTCGACCCCGTACAGAACCTGAAAGCTCTCGACCCCCTTGATCAAGGGCGTAGGCGTTGACGGCGTGCCGCTGGCTCCGTCGATCTTGATGCACATCAGGGCGGGTTCGTTGCCGCTGCTGGTGTTCACGTACAGCACGCTGATCGACCGATCCGCCCGGTTGGCGGCAGGCATGTTGGGAGATGCACCATCGCAGGTGATCATGCTGCCGTCGGTCGTCGTGTCGGTGACCTTGACTGGGTCGTAACGCAGGATCAGCGCGTCACTGCCATAGCCCAGTGAGCCGGCGGTACGCACCGTGGCCGTGTTGACGGGATCGGTCGCGCTGGGGATGGCGTTGTCGAAGCCAGAGACAGCGGCCACCAAGGTGCTGGGGTCCAGGCCATTCAGGCCCTTGTAAGTGCCGATGCTTCCGCCGTAAGGGCGGCGCACGAAATCCAGATCTTCGAAACCGGTTTGCACCACCAGCCGCTGGATCAGATCGCTTGCGAAGCGGGCATCGTCGCGCAATTGCGAAGCTGCATCAACCGTACTGGCGCCACGCCGAGTGGCCGTGAGCGATGCCACTGCCGCGAGAACAATGAGCAAACCGATGGCCATGGCCACCAGCAACTCGACCAGCGTGAAGCCGCGAACCGTGCGTCGACGCGTTATGTGACGAAAGATGGTCGTATTCACGACTGGCCTCCGGGTGTTAACGGCAGAACCACCAGCGGGCGAGCGTCGGAGTCGCTGGCTCCCTGAATGCTGTTGTCGGTCTTCTCGCGTGTCCAGCCCAACTTGATGACCGACACCGGCTGCCCAGTACCTGTGGATGCCGTGCAATTCCACTGGGGTAGGCCATTGGCGTCGTATGGTGCGGCGTCGTTGCAGGTCACGACTCTGGCTCCAGGAAGCGCGCTTTCGACGCGCTGGAGCCAATCGGTCATTTGGGCATTGGCCACGTCGGTGGTGCTGGTGCAGGTGCTGCCCACGTTCAGGCAACTTGACGTCGTGGCCGGCGCCAATCCGGTACCTGAAAAATTGCCGAAATAGGGGTTGTTGGAAGTCTTGCCGGCCACCTGGGCATTGGCGCGCATCATTTCGGCCAGTTCGCGCGCCAAGGTCACGCCCACGGACTGCTGGCGAGCATCACGCCCGTATTTGAGCGCCGACGCCTGCAGTCCGGCGACGCCCAACAAGCCAAACGAGAGCACCACGATGGAAACCAGCACTTCCACCATGGAAAAACCGGTCGAATGGTGCCGGTCGTTTGAACTAGAGCGAGCGGGAGGTAGCGCAACGTGAGGCATGCAACCAATGGTAGGTTTGCACGGCGGCGCTGCAAGGGCGCTTGTCAGGCGATGGCTACCGCTTGTCGGGTGACGGCGTCACCCACCGCCAAAATTCACGGGAATGCGCAGAAACTGGGTCCAGCGGAAGCTCAGCGCGCCGTTTTGGGTTGCGGCCTACTTGTGAGTGCCCCTCAAAAACAGCCGCTCGATGGCCTGCGCCGCGTCGTCGCGCGCATCGGGCGCGGCGGCGTGCAGCTCGGCCATGGCGCCATGCAGCATCTTTTGCGTCAACCCGCGCGACAGGGCCTCCAGCACGGCCTCGACGTCTTCGCCCTTGGCCAGGCGCTTGCGGGCGCGGGCCAGCTCCAGCGCGCGCCATTCGTCGGCCTGGGCGTTCAGCTGGCGGATCAGGGGCACCACGCCGCGGGCGGGGTCGCGCTGGTCCAGCCAGTGCATGAAGCTTTGCACGCCGGCGTCGATGATGACTTCGGCCTGCGCGACGGCGGCCTGGCGGCTGGCCTGGCCGGTTTGCACCACCTGGGCCAGGTCGTCGACGGTGTAGAGGTAGACGTCGGGCAGCTGCTTGACTTCGGGCTCGATGTCGCGCGGCACGGCCAGGTCGACCATGAACATCGGGCGATGGCGGCGCTTTTTCAGCGTGCGCTCGACGGCGCCCAAGCCGAGGATGGGCAGCTGGCTGGCGGTGCAGCTGACGACGATGTCGAACTCGTGCAGGCGCTCGGGCAGGTCGGCCAGGCGCATGACCTGGGCGCCAAAGCGGCTGGCCAGCTTTTCGCCGCGCTCCAGCGTGCGGTTGGCGATGGCGATGGCCTGCGGCTGGCGCGCGGCAAAGTGGGTGGCGGCCAGCTCGATCATCTCGCCGGCGCCGATGAACAGCACGCGCGTGCGGCCCAGGTCTTCAAACAGGTTGCCGGCCAGGCGCACGGCGGCGGCGGCCATGCTGATGGAGTGGGCGCCGATTTCGGTGCTGCTTCGCACCTGCTTGGCGACGGCAAAGCTGCGCTGAAACAGCTGGCTGAGCGTGCTGCCCAGGGCGCCGGCGTCCTCGGCGGCGCGCACGGCGTCCTTCAGCTGGCCCAGGATTTGCGGCTCGCCCAGCACCATGCTGTCGAGCCCGCTGGCGACGCGAAAGGCGTGGCGCGCCGTCTGGTCGCCCTGCAGGGTGTAGGTGTGCTGGCGCAGCGCGTCGACCGGCACCTGGCCGGCCTGCGCCAGCCAGCCCAGGGTGTGGTCGACCTGCACCTGCTCGCTGGCGCAATACACCTCGGTGCGGTTGCAGGTGGACAGGATGGCGGCCTCGGGGTGGCGCAGGTGCTGCTCGCGCAGGCCCTTGAGCGCCGGCGCGATGGTGTCGAGCGCAAACGCAAAACGACCGCGCAGATCGAGCGGCGCGGTGTTGTGATTCAGTCCCAATGCCCAGACGGCCATGGCGTCGATTATAAAATTTGACGCGGGTTCAGGTGCGGCAGCCTCGCCACGGCTTGACTCATATCAAAACCATGGATTGGCTCGATTTGTTGTGGCATGTGGCCGGCTTTGTCGCCCCGGCGCTGGTGTTGGCCCCGGCCATGGTGCTGGCCAGCCGGTTTTTAGGGCAAAAAAAGGCTGCAGCCCTTGCGTGGCCTGCGCAAACAGCTATCAATTTCATGGTGTGCGTGGCGGTTTTGCTGGCCGGCCTGGTGTTGAGCGGGCACGACGGGCGCATGACGACCTATGCCGCGCTGGTGCTGGCCAGCGCCGCCTGCCAGGCCTGGCTGACGCGCGGGCCTTAGTTCACCGAACACTGGAATCGCTGCCCCGCAGCCGGCGCGATGCGGGCGCGCCGGGGCGTTGCAAATGCCCGCGAGTTGCCACCCGGTGTCGCCGTGCTTTGCGGCTCGCATCAAACGTCGCCTCGCCCGTCTCCCGGATGGCATTTCGATGGCTCGGCGGACCGGGCGCGCCCATGTCACGGCGCCGCGTCCAGCCGGCGCCCGATCAGCCCGCCGATGAAGTCGCCCGGCACCGGCGCCAGGCGGGCGCGGGCGCGGTTGACGTGGTCCAGCACCACGCGGGCGTCGGGCTCGGGCGGGGGTGCGATCCAGCGCGTGTCGTCGCCGTCCAGCACCAGTTCGCGCGCCTGGGTGTCGCCCGCGATCCAGACCCGCACCTGATCGCGCTCGGCCCCCTCCACGTGCAGCACGTAGCGCGCGGGTTGCGCCTGCGCGCCCAGCAGCCGCCCGCGAAAGGCATCGGTGCAGGACGGCCGATCCGCCAGGTCGAGCAGGCCGGCGATGAAATCGGTTTGCTGCCAGCGGCCGGCGTGCGGGCCGGCCGGCAGCCCCGACGGCCCGATCACCACCATTGGAACGCGTGAAATCGCGCCGGCACCCAGGTGCGCGATCTGCTCCGGCCGCGGGGTGGTCATGGCGCGATGGTCGCCCGTGACCAGCAGCACCCCATGATCGAAATAGTGGCGCTGCCGCAGGGCCGAGATGAACTGGTCGATCTGCGCGTCGGCCCAGCCGAAGGCGCCCGCTTCGTCGCGCAGCTCGGTGCCGGGAACGGTGAAGGGCGGGTGCGTGGACACCGTGAGCAGGGCGGAGAAGTTCAGCGTCTGGGTGCGCTCGTGGTCGTACCAGTCGAGATAGCGCGCAAACAGCGCCTGGTCGGACGCCGCGTTGAAACCACCGCGTGGCAGGTTCTCGTAAAACGGGCTGTCGGCCCCTTCCACGTGGCCAAAGCCCAGCCCGCGCAGCCACTGGCCTTTGTCCAGAAACCCCAGGTCCCCGGTGGTGAAGAACTGCGTCCCGTAGCCGGTGGCCGCCAGTTGGGCCAGCAGATCGGGCACCGCCACCTTTTCATAGCCGGCATAGGCATGCGTGCTGGCATAGCGGCCGATGGCGGGCAAGGGCACGTGTCCGGTCAGCAGCGCGATCAGGCCACCGTCGGTGGTGAAGCCGTTGGCGTGAAAGTCCGGGAAGTAGCTGGCGCGCCGCGACCAGGCGTCCAGCTTCGGCGTGCTGTCCTGCGTGCCGCCCAATAGCCGGCTGTGATAGGCGGACAGCCCCTCGACCACCAGCAGGATCACCGAGCGCGCCGGCCCGCTGGCGGGCTGGATGCACTGGCGCGCGGCGGGCTCGGGGCTGGCGGCCATCAGCGCGGCCCGGAAGGCCGGGGAGTAGGCGCGATCGACCCCGTCCGGCCGGTTGTTGCGCAGCACGTCGCGGTAGGTGTAGGCGTCCACCGATTCCAGCGGCGCCGCGAACGTGGCGGCGGCCAGGGCGGACGCCGCGGCGATCGAGCCCAGCGCCAGCACGGCGCGACGCGGCACGGTCCAGATCAATCCGGCCCAGCCCGATAGCGCGAGCAGCAGGCCCGCCACCATCGCCACTCCGCGCGGCTGGGCCAGCAGTGGCGCCACCACCGACCATGTGGAGCGCGTTTCGCCCCCGTAGCGCAGCAGGTCCGTGAGGCGCAGGCGCATGCCGAAGATCAGATAGATGCCGAGGTCGATGAGGTAAAGCACGATCACGCCCAAGGCCACCGCCATCGGCAGCATGCGCCACGCTCCGGGGCGCAGCAGGCCGGCGGCGGCCACGGACGCGAGCAGCAGCGCCGTGGGCAGCAGGTCGCTCAGGATCACCGGGGCGTCCACGCACGATTCGCAGCCGCCATAGATGCCGGGCCCGGCGCGCACGGCCAGCACCCGCAGCGCCAGCAGCACGAACCAGCCGCACAGGCCCAGCAGCAGCCACGGCCACACGCGCCGCGGGGCGCGCGGATGGGTGTGCCAGGAGGGGCGGTCCATGCGTGGCATCGGTGGCTCAGCGGCTCGCCGGGCTGAACAGGTCCACCCGGTCGGTCACCACGCCGTCGGTGCCCAAATCGATCAGGCGCTGCGCCGCCCATTCGTCGTTGACGGTGTAGCTCAGGGCGCGCAGGCCGGTGGCCTTGACCTGGCCGACGGTGGCAGCGTCCCACAGCGCGTGGTTGCAGACGATGGCCACGCAGCCCAGTTGCCGCGCGCGCTCCAGCCAGCCGTCCCACAGGGTGTCCAGCAGCAGGCCGCGCGGCAGCTGCGGCGCCACTTGCTGCGCGCCGGCCAGCGATTCGGGCTTGAACGAGGTCAGCAGCGGCGGCGCGGCGGCGCCTTGCCACAGGCGCGCGGCGAGCTGGGCGACGGCCTGGCCGGTTTGCACGTCGAGGCCCGGGGTGGGCTTGATCTCGATGTCCAGCTGGTACTGGTTGCGCAGGCAAAAGCGCGCGATGCGCTCCAGCGTGGGCAGCGGCTCGCCGGCGTAGGCGCGCGAATGCCAGCTGCCGGCGTCCAGCTGGGCCAGCGTGCCCCAGGGCAGGTTGCCGGCCACGCCCTGGCCGTTGGTGGTGCGCTCCAGCGTGTCGTCGTGCAGCAGAAACAGCACGCCGTCGGCCGACAGCTTGGCGTCGCACTCGAACATGCGATAGCCCTGCGCCGCGCCGTGGCGAAAGGCGGCCAGGGTGTTCTCGGGCGCCCGCTTGCCGGCGCCGCGGTGGGCGATCCAGAACGGGTAGGGCCAGGGGGCGGGCGGGGTCATGGCGCGGGGCCTCCGTCGATGGTGAGCGCGATCTTGCCGAACTGCAGGCCCGATTCGAGCCGGGCGAGGGCCGCATGCACCTCGTCGAGCGCAAAGGTCTGCTCGATCACCGGGCGCACGCCGTGTCGCTGGCAAAAGGCCAGCAGCTGGTGCAGTTCGGCCACGGTGCCCATGGTCGAGCCCAGCACCTTCAGCTGGCGGATGAACAGGCGCCGCAAGTCGGCGCCGGGCTGGTCGCCGCTGGTGGCGCCGCAGAGGACCAGGCGGCCGCCGCGCACCAGCGACTTCAGGGCGTGCGACCACACGGTTTCGCCCACGTTGTCGAAAGCGACGTCGACCCCGCGCCCGCCGGTGGCGGCCAGCGCGGCCTTGGCGATGTCCTCGCGGCTGGCGTCGATCACGTGGTCGGCGCCCAGCGCGCGGGCGCGCTCCAGCTTGCCTGCGTGGCGCGAGGTGACGATGACGCGCGCGCCCAGCGCCTTGGCGATCTGCAGGCCGGCCAGCGACACGCCGCCGCCGATGCCGAAGATCAGCACCGTCTCCCAGGGCCTCAGCTGCGCCTGCGTGACCAGCATGCGCCAGGCCGTGAGGTGGTTGACGCCCAGCGCCGCGCCCTCGGCGAACGACCAATCGCTCGGCAGCGGCAGCAGGCTGCGCGCCGGCACGGCGATGTGTTGGGCAAAGGTGCCGTCGCGCTGCTCGCCCAGGATCTGATAGCGCGTGCACAGCACGTCGTCGCCGCGCAGGCAGAACTCGCAACGCCCGCAGGCCACGCCGGGATACAGCAGCACGCGCTGGCCGGGCTGCAGAACGGGGTCGCCTGCGTCCAACTCGTCGATCACGCCGGCGCCGTCCACGCCCATGATCTGCGGGATGCGGTGCGTGATGCCGGCGCCGCTGTCGCGCATGTACAGATCGACCCGGTTGAGCGTGGCGGCGTGCAGGCGCACGCGCACCTCGCCCGCCGCGCGCGCGGGCAGGGGGCGCTCGCCGACGGCGACGACCTCGTTGCCGCCGTGTCCGGTCAGGAAAGCTGCTTTCATGGTCGAATGATGCGTTGGTCGGCTCCAGTCAAGCGCCAGCAGCTATCAAATATATAGTTATCTTACGAATCCAGGCGCAGCCCGGTGGCGGCGTCGAAGCCGTGGATGCGGTCTTCCAGCGGCTGCACGTGCAGCTGCTGGCCGGGCGCGGGCGGCGCCTCGGTTTCGCTCATGCGCACGATGGTCCAGGGGCCTTGCGGGCCGTTCAGGTGGCCGTAGATCAGGCGTTCGGCGCCCAGCATTTCCACCGTCTGCACGTGCAGTTGCCAGCCGCCGGCGTCGACCACGCGCAGATGCTCGGGGCGGATGCCCAGCAGCGCGCCTTCGCGCACGCCTTCGATGCCGCTGAGCAGGTTCATGGGCGGCGCGCCGATGAAGCCGGCCACGAAGGTGCTGGCCGGGCGGTGGTAGACCTCGTCGGGCGTGCCGAACTGCTCCATGCGGCCGGCGTTCATCACGATCATGCGCTCGGCCAGCGTCATCGCCTCGACCTGGTCGTGGGTGACGAACAGGCTGGTGATGCCCAGCTCGCGGTGCAGTTTTTCGATCTCCAGCCGGGTCTGCGCGCGCAGCTTGGCGTCCAGGTTGGACAGCGGCTCGTCGAACAAAAACACCTGCGGCTGGCGCACGATGGCGCGGCCCATGGCCACGCGCTGGCGCTGCCCGCCCGAGAGCTCGCGCGGCTTGCGCTGCAGCAGGCCGCCCAGCTCCAGGATGGCGGCGGCCTTGTCCACCCGGGCGCGGATGTCGTCAGCCGGCACCTTCTTGATCTTCAGGCCGTAGGCCATGTTGTCGAACACGCTCATGTGCGGATACAGGGCGTAGTTCTGGAACACCATGGCGATGTCGCGCTCGGACGGCTCCAGGTCGTTGACCACGCGCTCGCCGATGGAGATTTCGCCCTCGGTGATCTCCTCCAGCCCCGCCACCATGCGCAGCAGGGTGGACTTGCCGCAGCCCGAGGGGCCGACGATGACGACGAATTCGCCGTCGTCGACCTGGGCGCTCACGCCGTGGATGACCTGGTTGGCCTTGGGGCCGCTGCCGTAACGCTTGACGACGTTGTTGAATTGGATCTGGGCCATAGCAAATCAAATACCGGACGCAGGGGGCGCAGAAGTTGCGCAAAGGACGCAGAAAAATTCGAGGTTTCTTTTGCGTCCTTTGCGAATTTTTTGCGTCCTCTGCGTCCGGCTGTTCATGGTTTCATTTCTCCGTGTCCACCAGGCCCTTGACGAACCATTTCTGCATCAGGATGACGACGATGGCCGGCGGGACCATGGCCAGCAGGGCCGTGGCCATCACGATGTTCCAGTCCACCGCCGCCTCGCCCCCAGCGAGCATGCGCTTGATGCCGATCACCACGGGATACATGTCCTCGGACGTGGTCATCAGCAGTGGCCAAAGGTACTGGTTCCAGCCGTAGATGAACTGAATCACGAACAGCGCCGCGATCGAGGTGCGCGACAGTGGCACCAAGATGTCCTTGAAAAAGCGCAGCGGTCCGGCACCGTCGATTCGGGCGGCTTCGGCCAGTTCGTCGGGCACCGTCAGGAAGAACTGACGAAACAGGAAGGTGGCTGTGGCCGAGGCGATCAGCGGCAGCGATAGGCCGGCGTAGCTGTTGAGCAGGCCGAGGTCGGCCACGACCTTGTAGGTCGGCAGGATACGCACTTCCACCGGCAGCATCAGCGTGATGAAGATGGCCCAAAAGCACAGCATCCGAAAGCGAAAGCGGAAATAGACGATGGCGAAGGCCGACAGCAGCGAGATGGCGATCTTGCCCACGGTGATAAACATCGCGACGACGAAGCTCACCCACATCATGTGCACCACGGTGGTGTTGGAGCCGAGCTTGCCGCTGCCAAACAGTGCGGCCTTGTAGTTGTCCCACAGGTGACTGCCGGGCAGCAGCGGCATGGGCGACTGCACCACCGCCGCAGCGGTGTGCGTGGAGGCGATGAAGGCCAGATACAGCGGAAACGCCACGATGCAGACCCCCAGGATCAGCACCCCGTGCGAGGCGAACACCAGCCAGGGTTTACGGTCGACCATGGTCAGTACTGAACCTTCTTCTCGACATAGCGAAATTGCAGCACCGTGAGCGTGATGACGATCAGCATCAGGATGACCGATTGCGCGGCCGAGCCGCCCAGGTCCAGCGCCTTGAAGCCGTCCAAGTACACCTTGTAGACCAGGATGGAGGTGGACTGGCCCGGCCCGCCCTGGGTGGCGGCGTCGATGATGCCGAAGGTGTCGAAAAAGGCATAGACCACGTTCATCACCAGCAGGAAGAAGGTCGTGGGCGAGAGCAGGGGAAGCTGGATGTTCCAGAACCTGCGCCAGGGGCCGGCGCCGTCGATGGAGGCGGCTTCGATCAGCGCTTTGGGTATCGACTGCAGCCCGGCCAGAAAGAACAGGAAATTGTAGGAAATCTGCTTCCAGACCGAGGCGATCACGATCATGGCCATGGCCTGGTTTTCATTGATCAGGTAATTCCACTGGTAGCCGAGCTTGCCCAGGTAGTAGGCCAGCACGCCAATGGAGGGTGAGAACAGAAAGACCCAGAGTACCCCGGCGATCACGGGCGCCACGGCGTAGGGCACGATCAGCAGCGTTTGGTAAGCCAGCGCGAAACGGGTGATGCGGTCGGCAAAGATGGCGAGCCCGAGCGCGAGCACGATGCCGATGCCCGCCACCAGCAGCGAGAACACGGCGGTGCGCTCGAACGAGTTGAGGTAGGACGGATCGTTGAACAGCTGGACGAAGTTGTCGAGACCCACCCATTCGGTGCTGGTGCCGAAGGCATCCTCGACCTGGAAGGACTGCAGGACGGCCTGCGCGGCCGGCCAGAAGAAAAACACGCCGACGATGGCGAGCTGCGGCAACACCAAGGCCCAAGGCAGCCAGGCGGAGCGGAAAAGAACCCGTTTTTCCATGAAGTTCAGGAACGAAGAAGCCACCCGGCTGGGCCGGGCGGCGGGTCAGGCTGGTTGGAGATTACTTCTTGTAGGACTTCTCGAACTTGGCCAGCAGCTCGTTGCCACGCGTGGCGATGGCGTCCAGCGCGTCCTTGGCGGACTTCTTGCCGCTCCAGATCTGTTCGGTTTCCTCGTCCTCGATGGTACGGATCTGCACGTAGTTGCCCAGGCGGATACCGCGTGAATTGTCGGTCACCTTGCGCACCATCTGGTTCACCGCCACGTCCGTGCCGGGGTGCTTTTCATAGAAACCCGACGCATTGGTCAGGTTGTACGCGGCGGTGGTGATGGGCAGGTAGCCGGTGCGCTGATGGCTCGCGGCCTGCACCTTGGTGTTGGAAAGGAATTCGAAGAACTTGGCCACACCCTTGTAGACCTCGGCCTTTTTGCCGGCCATGACCCACAGCGAGGCACCGCCGATCACGGTGTTCTGCGGCGCGCCCTTGACGTCGGGGTAATAGGGTAGGGGGGCGATGCCATAGGCAAACTTGGCGTTCTTGGCGACGTCGCCATAGTAGCCCGACGAGGTCTGGATCATCGCGCACTCGCCCGAGGTGAACGAAGCTTGCGCGTCCGAATTGCGCCCCCGGTAGACGAATTCACCGTTCTTGGCCAGTCGGGCCAGATCGTCGAAGTGGCGCACGTGCAGTGGCGAGTTCATCTTCAGGCGCGCCTTGTAACCTTCGGCATCCAGGCCGTTCTTGTGGGTGGCGAACTCGACGTTGTGCCAGGTGGAGAATGACTCGAGCTGTGTCCAGCCCATCCACGCCAGCGTCATCGGGCAGGCGTGGCCGCTGGCCTTGAGCTTTTTGGCGGCATCGAACACCTCGGGCCAGGTGGTCGGTAGCTTGTCCGGGTTGAGGCCGGCCTTCTTGAAGGCGTCCTTGTTGTAATAGGCCACCGTGGTCGAGCTGTTGAACGGAAAGCTCAACATCTGGCCATTGGGCGCGGTGTAGTAGGCCGCGACGGCGGGGATGTAGCCGCTGGGGTCGAACGCCACGCCAGCGTCCTTCATCACTTTGCCGACCGGCACCGTCGCGCCCTTGCTGGCCATCATGGTGGCGGTGCCCACCTCGAAGACTTGCAGGATGTCGGGCGCGTTGCCCGAGCGAAATGCGGCGATGGCGGCGGTCATGCTCTCAGGGTAGCTGCCCTTGTAGGTGGGCACGACCTTGTATTCCTTCTGGCTTTCGTTGAACTGCTTGGCCAGGTCGTTGACCCATTCGTTGTTGACGGCGGTCATCGAGTGCCACCACTGGATTTCGGTTTGCGCCTGCGCGGGCCCGGCCAGGCCGAGGGACAGGAGGGCGGCGCCGGCCAGCGCCAGGGATTTGAATCGCATGAGAACTCCTCTGAAGAATTTGGCTTGAAACTGGGGCGTTGCCGCCCGTGCATGCGCGGATCGCGGGCTCCATGATGCCGCGCGACTGTGACGTTTTCGCACATCGGCGGGCTGGGCGGCAATCGGGATAACCCGTTCGGGCGTGGCCGGCGCGCCCGGCGCCCCGACAAAGCAGGGAGGCCGTCAAGGATATTGCTGCGGTGCACAATGGCCGGTTTTCGTCGCGCGGCCGCCGCCGGCGCGAACCCGTTTCCTGCATTCATCCGACTGAAACCCCATGCCCAAGACCTCGCTGGACAAGAGCAAGATCAAATTTTTGTTGCTGGAGGGCATACACCCCCACGCCGAGGAGGTGCTGCGCGGCGCCGGCTACTCCAACATCGAGCTGCTGCCCAAGGCGCTGGAGGGCGACGAGCTCAGGCGCAAGCTGGCCGACGCGCATTTCGTGGGCATTCGCTCGCGCACCCAGCTGACGGCCGAGGTGCTGGCGCACGCGCCCAAGCTGGTGGCCATCGGCGCCTTTTGCATCGGCACCAACCAGATCGACCTGAAGGCCGCCAGCGAGCGCGGCATCGCGGTGTTCAACGCGCCGTATTCCAACACCCGCTCGGTGGCCGAGCTGGTGCTGGCCGAGGCCATCCTGCTGCTGCGCGGCATTCCGGCGCGCAACGCGGCGGCGCATCGCGGCGGCTGGCTCAAGAGCGCCGACAACGCGCACGAGATTCGCGGCAAGACGCTGGGCATCGTCGGCTACGGCTCCATCGGCACGCAGCTGTCGGTGCTGGCCGAGGGGCTGGGCATGCACGTGATCTTCTACGACGTGGTCAACAAGCTGCCGCTGGGCAACGCGCGCCAGGTGCACAGCCTGCAGGAGCTGCTGCGCGAGGCCGACGTGGTCAGCCTGCACGTGCCGCAGCTGCCGTCCACGCAATGGATGATCGGCGCCGCCGAGATCGCCGCGCTCAAGCCCGGCGGCATTCTGATCAACGCCGCGCGCGGCACCGTGGTCGAGATCGAGCCGCTGGCCGCCGCGCTGAAGGCCGGCAAGCTGGCGGGCGCGGCGATCGACGTCTTTCCGACCGAGCCCAAGAGCAACAAGGACGAGTTCGTGTCGCCGCTGCGCGGGCTGGACCACGTGATCCTGACGCCGCACATCGGCGGCTCCACGCTGGAGGCGCAGGCCAACATCGGGCTGGAGGTGGCCGAGAAGCTGGCCAAGTACAGCGACAACGGCAGCACCATCACCTCGGTCAACTTTCCCGAGGTGGCGCTGCCCGCGCACCCGGGCAAGCACCGCATCCTGCACGTGCACAAAAACGTGCCGGGCGTGCTCTCGCGCATCAACCACGTGTTCTCGGACAACCACATCAACATCGCCGCGCAGCACCTGCAGACCAACGAGAGCATCGGCTACGTGGTGATCGACCTGGACGCCGCCTCGTCCGACGTGGCGCTGCAGCACCTGGCCGAGATCCCGGGCACCATCCGCTGCCGCGTGTTGTTCTGATCCCGTAGTGCCGCAGTCTCGGGGTAGGCTGGATTGAGGCACGAAACCCAGCAAGCGCGCTGATGCTGGGTCTCGACCCGGCCTACGCAGTCTGGCGGTCATATTGACCGTGAAACGCCGGTATTGAGCGCCGCGTCGCCTAAAATCACCGGCCCCGAGCTTGCGGGCCGACGCCGATCGGCTCCGCCCCAGGTGTGAGCCGATGAATGCCCCGATGACGCCCGCGCAGGCCGCCTTGCCTGCCGCCGAGCCCGCGCGACTGCGCGAGATTCCGTACAACTACACCAGCTTTTCCGACCGCGAGATCGTGCTGCGCCTGCTGGGCGCGCGCGCGTGGGAGCTGCTGCAAGTGCTGCGCGCCGAGCGCCACACCGGCCGCTCGGCGCGCATGCTGTACGAGGTGCTGGGCGACATCTGGGTGGTGCGGCGCAACCCTTACCTGCAGGACGATTTGCTGGACAGCCCCAAGCGCCGGCGCCTGCTGGTGCAGGCGCTGCGCCACCGCCTGGCCGAGATCGACAAGCGCCGTCACCCCGAGGATGACGCGGCGCGTGATGCGCAGGTGGGTGATTTGCTCGCTGCTGCGCACCGGGTGGTCGACGCCTTCGACCGCTCGTTCGACAAAGTGGCCGAGCTGCGCCGCCGCGCCGCGCGGTCCTTGAGCCGCCACACGCACAAGGACAACATCAAGTTCGACGGCCTGTCGCGCGTCAGCCACGTGACCGACGCCACCGACTGGCGGGTCGAGTTTCCGCTCGTCGTCCTCACGCCCGACACCGAGGCCGAGATGGCCGCCCTGGTGGCCGGCTGCATCGAGCTGGGCTTGACCATCATCCCGCGCGGCGGCGGCACCGGCTACACCGGCGGCGCCATCGCGCTGGACTGGAAGAGCGCCGTCATCAACACCGAAAAGCTGCTGGGCATGGGCGCGGTCGAGCGCCTGCGCCTGCCGGGCCTTCAGCACGAGGTGGCCACGATCTGGACCGAGGCCGGCGTGGTGACGCAGCGCGTGGCCGACGCGGCCGAGGACGCAGGCCTGGTGTTCGCCGTCGATCCGACCAGCGCCGAGGCCAGCTGCATCGGCGGCAACATCGCCATGAACGCCGGCGGCAAGAAGGCCGTGCTGTGGGGCACGGCGCTGGACAACCTGGCGAGCTGGCGCATGGTCACGCCCGAGGGTACCTGGCTGGAGGTCACGCGCCTGAATCACAACCTGGGCAAGATTCATGACGCCGAGCTGGCGAGCTTCGAGTTGAAATACTTCGACGCCTCGGGCAAGCAATTGCAGAAGACCGAGCGCCTGGACATCCCCGGCGCGCAGTTTCGCAAGACCGGCCTGGGCAAGGACGTAACGGACAAGTTCCTGGCCGGCCTGCCGGGCGTGCAAAAGGAAGGCTGCGACGGCCTGATCACCAGCGCGCGCTGGGTGCTGCACCGCATGCCCGAGCACACGCGCACCGTGTGCCTCGAATTCTTCGGGCACGCCAAGGACGCCGTGCCCAGCATCGTCGAGATCAAGGACTTCATGTTCGCCGAGCAAAAGCGGACGGGAACCCTGCTGGCCGGCCTGGAGCACCTGGACGACCGCTACCTGCGCGCCGTGGGCTACAGCACCAAGAGCAAGCGCGGCGGCCTGCCCAAGATGGTGCTGGTGGGCGACATCGCCGGCGACGACGCGGATGCCGTGGCGCGCGCCACCAGCGAGGTGGTGCGCATCGCCAACTCGCGCGCGGGCGAGGGCTTCATCGCCGTCGCCGCCGACGCGCGCAAGAAGTTCTGGGCCGACCGCAAGAAGACCGCCGCCATCAGCCGCCACACCAACGCCTTCAAGATCAACGAGGACGTGGTGATCCCGTTGCCGCGCATGGCCGAGTACACCGACGGCATCGAGCGCATCAACATCGAGCTCAGCTTGCACAACAAGATCGAGCTGGCCGACGCGCTGGAGGCCTTCTTGCAAGGCGGCAAGCTGCCCCTGGGCCCGGCCAGCGCCGAGCCGCCGCCGCCCGAGCTGCTGCACGAGAAGGTCGGGCTGGCGCTGGACGTGGTGCGTCAGGCGCGCACCCTGTGGCAGGGCTGGCTGCACGATGTGGAGCGGCTGTTTCCGCAGCTGCAGGACCACAGCCTGCGCGCCAGCTGGAAGACGCAGATCCGCGCGCCCCTGCAAGGCATCTTTACCGGCAGCGACTTCGAGCCGCTGCTGGCCGCGCTGGGCGAGATCCAGCAGCGCGTGCTCAAGGGCCGCGTGTGGATCGCCCTGCACATGCACGCGGGCGACGGCAACGTGCACACCAACATACCGGTGCACAGCGACAACTACGCCATGCTGCAAACCGCGCACCGGGCGGTGAACCGCGTGATGGCGCTGGCGCGCAGCCTGGATGGCGTGATCAGCGGCGAGCACGGCATCGGCATCACCAAGCTGCAGTACCTCAGCGACGCCGAGCTGGCGCCGTTTGCCGACTACAAGCGCCGCGTCGACCCCGAAGGGCGCTTCAACCGGGGCAAGTTGCTGCGAAATGCGGAGCTGCCAGCGCAAGATGGACGGGCGCTGGCGGCCGAATCCGTTGAAAAGGTCAGCTTGCGCGCCGACCTGACCAATGCCTACACGCCCAGCTTCGGCCTGATGGGGCACGAGTCGCTGCTGCTGCAGCAAAGCGACTTGGGCGCCATCGCCGACAGCATCAAGGACTGCCTGCGCTGCGGCAAGTGCAAGCCCGACTGCAGCACCCACGTGCCGCGCGCCAACCTGCTGTACAGCCCGCGCAACAAGATCCTGGCCACTTCGCTGCTGATCGAGGCCTTTCTGTACGAGGAGCAGACGCGCCGCGGCGTCAGCCTGCAGCACTGGGCCGAGTTCGAGGACGTGGCCGACCACTGCACCGTGTGCCACCGCTGCCTTGCGCCATGCCCGGTCAAGATCGACTTCGGCGACGTGACCATGGCCATGCGCAACCTGCTGCGCAAGATGGGCCAGCAGAGCTTTCGCCCCGGCAAGGCCGCGGCCATGGCGTTCTTGAACGCCACCGAGCCGCGCGTCATCAACGCCACGCGCGCGCTGATGACGGGCGTGGCCTTTCCGGCGCAGCGGGCGGTGGTCGACCTGCTGAAGGTGGCCGGCCGCGCGCAGACCGCGCACCCACCCGCCACCGTGGGGCCGGCGCCCGTGCGCGAGCAGATCATCCACTTCGTCAACAAGAAGATGCCCGGTGGCCTGCCCAAGAAGACGGCACGCGCGCTGCTGGACATCGAGGACCGCGCCTACGTGCCCGTCATCCGCGACCCGCGGGCGACCACGACCGACAGTGAGGCGGTGTTCTACTTTCCGGGCTGCGGCTCCGAGCGCCTGTTCAGTCAGGTCGGCCTGGCCACGCAGGCCATGCTGTGGCACGCTGGCGTGCAGACCGTGCTGCCGCCGGGCTACGTGTGCTGCGGCTATCCGCAGCGCGGCAGCGGCCAGTTCGACGCCGCCGAGAAGATGATCACCGACAACCGCGTGCTGCTGCACCGCGTGGCCACCACGCTCAACTACCTGGACATCAAGACCGTGGTGGTCAGCTGCGGCACCTGCTACGACCAGCTGGCCGACTACCGCTTCGAGCAGATCTTTCCGGGCTGCCGCATCGTCGACATCCACGAATACCTGCTTGAAAAAGGCATCACCCTGCCCGCGGCCCAGCAGGGCGCCTACCTGTACCACCAGCCCTGCCACGACCCGATGAAGCAGCAGGATTCGCTGAAAACCGTCAAGGCGCTGGTCGGCGCGCAGGTCGTCAAGAGCGAGCGCTGCTGCGGCGAGTCGGGCACGCTGGGCGTCACGCGGCCGGACATCGCCACCCAGGTGCGCTATCGCAAGGAGCAGGAGATCAAGAAGGGCGAGGCCCAGCTACGCGCCAGCGGCGCCGTGGGCGAGCAGGCCAACGTCAAGATATTGACGAGCTGCCCCAGCTGCCTGCAGGGGCTCAAGCGCTACGAGGACGATTTGACGAACGGCCTGCTGGAGGCCGACTACATCGTCATCGAGATGGCGCGCCACATCCTGGGCGAAAGCTGGCTGCCCGACTACGTGGCGCGCGCCAACGCCGGCGGCATCGAGCGGGTGCTGGTGTGATGACTATGTAATTGATAGCTGCTGGCGCTTGATGGGCCGGCGCTGCAGCCTGATTTGACCTAATGCCCCACTACGCCCGTGCTCAGGCCTCGGGCGGCGGCGCAGGCGTCGGGCTGCTGGCCGGAGCGGCCGCAGGCGCTTCACTCTCGTCCTCGGCCACGTTGAACAGCGCCCAGGCGGCCACGAACAGCGCGGCGATGGCCGGCCCGATGACGAAGCCGTTGACGCCGAAGATCGAGATGCCGCCGATGGTGGACAGCAGCACCAGGTAGTCGGGCAGCTTGGTTTCCTTGCCCACCAGGATGGGGCGCAGCACGTTGTCGACCATGCCCATCACGCCCGCGCCCCACACCGCCAGGCCGATGCCCTGCACGGGCGAGCCGGTGGCCAGCAGGTAGATCGCCACCGGCGCCCAGATCAGTGCCGCGCCGACCGCCGGCAACAGCGACAGGATGGCCATGGCCACGCCCCACAGCACGGCGCCGCCGATGCCCAGCACGGCGAAGGCGATGCCGCCCAGCATGCCCTGCACCAGCGCCACCACCACCGTGCCTTTGACGGTGGCGCGCACCACGGTGGCGAACTTGTGCAGCAGGTAGCGGGTGTGCGCCGGCTTCATCGGGATGGCGGCGCGCAGCGTGCGCGCCAGGTCGCGCCCGTCGCGCAGAAAGAAGAACAGCAGATACAGCATGATGCCCAGGTTGACCACCAGCAGCACCGTGTTCTGCCCGAACGCCAGGGCGCGCGTGGTCAGCATCTGGCCGCCCTGCACCAGCAGCGCCGTGAGCTTGTCCATCACGTCCTGCAGGCTGATCACGCCGTAGCGCTCCATCAGGCTGTGCACCCAGGCCGGCAGCGCGTCCACCACCTGCTGGATGTAGCCGCGCACGTCAATCCCGCCGCCGCGCACCCGCTGGCTGAGAATGCCCGCCTCGTCCACCATGGCGCCGATGATCAGGATCAGGGGCACCACCACGATCACCAGGCAGATCACCAGCGTGCCGATGGCCGCCAGCGTGTCGCGGCCGCGCAGGGCCACGCACAGGCGGCGGTGCAGCGGCATGAACATCAGCGCCAGCACCATGGCCCAGAACACCGCGCCGAAAAACGGCGAGATGACCCAGCAAAAGGCCAGGGTGACGCCGGTCAGCAGCAGCAGGAAGACGGCGCGTTGCAGGGCGGGTGAGTTCACGAACGGCAGTCGCAAGCCAATGGGGCGCAAAGATTAGCAGAAGCGCCGGCAGGGCCTTTGGCCGCGGGGGCCGCGCAGCGCCAAGGCGCGCGGCACAATGCCCGCTACGCCCCCGACGAACCGTCTCGACCGATGAGCACTTCTCCATCCTCCCCCGTGGCCCAAAAGTCCGCCTCGGCGCCGCCGCCCGAGGCCATCACCATCCACGCCAAGTCGCGCGTGCTGGAACTGGTGTGGGCCGACGGCACGGCCTATCGCCTGCCGTTCGAGCTGATGCGCGTGTATTCGCCCTCGGCCGAGGTGCAGGGCCACGGCCCCGGCCAAGCGGTGCTGCAGACCGGCAAGCGCGACATCGACATCACGGCGCTGGCGCCAGTGGGCAACTACGCGGTGCAGCCGCGTTTTTCGGACGGCCACGAAAGCGGCATCTTCACCTGGGAATACCTGCGTCACCTGGGCGCCAACCAGCAGGCGCTGTGGCGCGACTACGAGGCGCGCCTGGCGGCGGCCGGGCGCGACCGCGACACCCCCATGCCCACGCTGGGCAAGGCGCCGGCGCAGCCGATGACGTTTCACGCCAAGCGGCCACATTGAGCCGGCGGCGGCGGGTCAACCCGTGTTGCGCAGCCCCGCCGCGATGCCGTTGATGCTGATGTGAATGCCGGTCTGCACCCGGTCGTCGTCCTGCCCGGCGCGCCAGCGGCGGATCAGCTCGACCTGCAGGTGGTGCAGCGGATCGATGTAGGGAAAGCGGTGGCGGATCGAGCGTGCCAGTGCGGTGTTGGCCGCCAGGCGCTGGCGCTCGCCGGTGATGCGCGCCAGCGCCTCGCTGGTGCGCTGCCACTCGGCCTCGATGGCGGCGAACACCTGCTTGCGCAGCCGGGCGTCGGGCACCAGGGCGCTGTAGCGCTTGGCCAGCGCCAGGTCGCTCTTGGCCAGCACCATGTCCATGTTGGACAGCAGGGTGCGAAAAAACGGCCACTGGCGGTGCATGCGGCGCAGCAGCGCCAGCTGGGCCGCGGGCTTGGTGCCGGGCGCGTGGATGAAGGCCTGCACCGCCGTGCCGAAGCCGAACCAGCCCGGCAGGGTGAGCCGGCACTGGCCCCAGCTGAAGCCCCAGGGAATGGCGCGCAAGTCCTCGATCTTCTGGCTGGGCTTGCGCGAGGCCGGGCGTGAACCCAGGTTGAGCTGGGCGATCTCGCGGATCGGCGTGGCGCTGAAGAAATAGTCGGTGAAGCCCGGCGTCTCGTACACCAGTGCGCGGTACGCCGCCATGCTGGCTTGCGAGAGCTGCTCGGCCGCCGCCAGAAAGGCCGGGCTGGCCGGCTGGGTGGGCTGCAGCAGCGTGGCCTCCAGTGTGGCGGCCACCAAGGTCTCCAGGTTGCGCCGGCCGATCTCGGGGTTGGCGTATTTGCTGGCGATGACCTCGCCCTGCTCGGTCAGGCGAATTTGCCCGCGCACGGTGCCCGGCGGCTGCGCCAGGATGGCCTGGTAGCTGGGCCCGCCGCCGCGCCCCACGGTGCCGCCGCGGCCGTGGAACATGCGCAGGCGAATCGGCGGAATGAACGGGGCCCCCACGCTCCCCGCTGCGCGTGGTTCGCTGCCCCCCAAGGGGGCTGCCGCACCTTGGGGCGGCCCGGCGGTGCGGCTCGCATTCATCTCGTCGAACAGCGCCACCAACGCGATCTCGGCGCGGTACAGCTCCCAGTTGCTGGTGAAGATGCCGCCGTCCTTGTTGCTGTCGCTGTAGCCGAGCATGATGTCCTGCTCGCCGCCGCTGCGCGCCACCAGCGCGGCCACGCCGGGCAGCTGGTAGAACTCGCGCATGATGGGCGCGGCGTTGCGCAGGTCGGCGATGGTCTCGAACAGCGGCACCACGATCAGGTCGGACGTGGCGTCGGCATCGAGCGTGGCCCGCATCAAGCCCACTTCCTTTTGCAGCAGCAGCACCTCCAGCAGGTCGCTCACGGTCTCGGTGTGGCTGATGATGCAGTGGCGGATGGCGGCATGGCCGTAGCGGCGCAGCACCTGCGCGGCGGTCTCGAAGATGGCCAACTCGCCGCGCGTGTGCTCGCTGTAGGTCGCACCGGGCACGCGCAGTGGCCGCGCGTCGTTCAGCAGGCGCAGCAGCAGGGCGCGGCGCTGCGCCTCGTCCAGCACGGCGTAGTCGGGCTCCAGGCGCGCGGTGGCCAGCAGCTCGGCGACCACGCGCTCGTGCTGGTCCGAGCTTTGCCGCAAATCCACCGTGGCCAGATGAAAGCCGAACACCTCGACCGCACGGATCAGTGGCTGCAGGCGCTCGGCCGCCAGCGCCGCGCCGCGGTGCGAGCGCAGCGAGGTGTCGAGGGTGCGCAGGTCCTGCAAAAATGCCTCCGCGCTGGCGTAGGCGTCTTGCGGCGCCACGGCATGGCGCGCGGCCTCGCCGCCGGCCAGCTCGCGCAAGGTGGCGGCCAGGCGCGCGTACACGCCGGTCAGCGCGCGGCGGTAGGGCTCGTCGTCGCGGTGTGCGCTGGTGTCGGGCGAGCGCTCGGCCAGCCGCCGCATGGCTGGCGTGACCTCGACCAGCTTGCTGGACAGCGACAGCTCGCGCCCCAGGAGGTGCACCTCGGTCAGGTAGTGGCGCAGGGCGACCTCGGCCTGGCGGCGCAGCGCCAGCGCCAGCGTGTCGGCGCTCACGTTGGGGTTGCCGTCGCGGTCGCCGCCGATCCACTGTCCCATGCGCAGAAAGGGCGCCACGGCGTGCTGCGACCCCAGCTCGCGCTCCAGGTCGGCGTAGATCTTGGGGATCTCGCGCAGGAAGGTGCTTTCGTAATACGACAGGGCGTTTTCGATTTCGTCAGCCACCGTCAGCTTGCTGTAGCGCAGCAGGCGCGTTTGCCACAGCTGGGCCACGCGAGCGCGCAGCCGCGCCTCGTTGGCGGCCAGCTGGCGCGGGCTCAGCGCGTCGCGGCCGGCCTTGAACAGCTGCGCGCGTTCGCGCAGCTCGTCGCGCTCGGTCAGCAGTTGGGCGATGTCGCGCTCGGCGTCCAGGATGCTCTTGCGCTGCACCTCGGTGGGGTGGGCCGTCAGCACGGGCGAGACGTGGCTGGCCGCCAGCGTACGCGCCACGGCGCCGGGCGCGATGCCGGCCGCGCGCAGGCGCGCCAGCGCCACCTCGATGCTGCCCTCCTGGGCGCTGCCGGCGCGCTCGTGCACGGCGCGGCGGCGGATGTGGTGCCGGTCCTCCGCCAGGTTGGCCAGGTGGCTGAAGTAGGTGAAGGCGCGGATCACGCTCACCGTCTGCTCGCTGGACAGCGACTTCAGCAGCTTTTTCAGCGCCGCATCCGCCGCGGCGTCGGCGTCGCGCCGGTAGGCCACCGACAGCTGGCGGATTTTTTCGACCAGCGCGTAGGCGGCTTCGCCCTCCTGCTCGCGGATCACGTCGCCCAGGATGCGGCCGAGCAGGCGGATGTCGTCGATCAGCGGCCGATCCTTGTCGGCCTTCTTGGCGGTGGCGGTCATGGGCGGTGGGGGCGGGCCGCGCGGCGGCTGCGCTACAGTCGCAAGGGAGCCGCATGGTAGCGCCATGCCCGGCGCTGGACACAAGGCACATTGGCATGACGAGCACGCATTTCGGATATGAGACGGTCGACGAGCGCGACAAGGCGCGGCGCGTGCGCGGCGTGTTCGACTCGGTGGCCTCGCGCTACGACCTGATGAACGACCTGATGTCGGGCGGCCTGCACCGGCTGTGGAAGCGCTACACCCTGATGGTGGCCCACCCGCAGCCCGGCCAGCGCGTGCTGGACATCGCCGGCGGCACGGGCGACCTGGCGCTGGCCTTTGCCAAAAAGGTGGGGGCCACCGGCCAGGTGGTGCACACCGACATCAACGAGGCCATGCTGCGCACCGGGCGCGACCGCCTGCTGGACGCCGGCGTCATCCTGCCCACCGTGGTGTGCGACGCCGAGCGCCTGCCCTTCCCCGACGGCCATTTCGACCTCGTCAGCGTGGCCTTCGGCCTGCGCAACATGACGCACAAGGACGCCGCCCTGCGCGAGATGGCGCGCGTGCTGCGCCCCGGCGGGCGCCTGCTGGTGCTGGAGTTCTCGCAGGTGGCCGCGCCCCTGCGCAAGGCCTACGACCTGTATTCCTTCAGTGTGCTGCCGCGCCTGGGGCGGCTGGTGGCCGGTGATGCCGAAAGTTACCGCTATCTGGCCGAATCCATTCGCATGCACCCCGGGCAGGCGGAACTAAAGGCCCTGATGAAGGTCAATGGCTTTGGCCACGTGGACTACCACAACCTGACCGCGGGGGTGGTGGCGCTGCATGTCGGCGTCAAGTGTGGCTGACGCGCCTGCCTTCGGGCCCCAAAATGGGCCAAAACCGCGACGGCAGGCGGGTTTTCAGGCATGATTTGTTCTCGATCGATTCCATCCATCTGACCCAGGGAGATCACCTCGGATGAAAAAGCATCACCTTCTTTCGCGCTTGCTGACACTGCTGCTGGCCGTGTTCCTGCTGGGCGCCTTCAGCTTCGATGCCGAGGCCAGGCGCATGGGCGGTGGCAAGTCCTTCGGCCGCCAGTCCAGCAACGTCACCCAACGCCAGGCCACGCCGCCGGCCGCGCCCAGCCAGGCCACCAACTCGGCCAACGCCGCGGGCGCCGGGGTGGCGGGCGCGGCCGCGCGCAAGCCCTGGGCGGGCATGCTGGGCGGCCTGGCCGCCGGCTTGGGCCTGGCCTGGCTGGCGCACTCGCTGGGTTTGGGCGCCGAGTTCGGCAACATCCTGCTGATCGGTTTGCTGGTGCTGGCCGCCGTGGCGGTCATCGGCATGCTGCGGCGCGCGCGCCAGGGCGGCGTGGGGCCACGTCCCATGGCCTACCAGGGCGCCGGTGCGGCCAACCCGGCCAGCCCGCCGCAGTACAACCCGACCAAGGTCGGCAACGACGCCTCGGCCCGCCCGTGGGACGTGCAGGGCGCCGCCCTGGGTGGCGGCGCGGCCGGCGGCTCCATGATCGGCTCGGCGCTGAAGGGCTCGCAAGGCTGGGGCATTCCGGCCGACTTCGACGTCGCCGGCTTCACCGAGGCAGCCAAGCGCAACTTCATGGCGCTGCAGCAGGCATGGGACCGCTCCGACATCCCCACCCTGCGCGCCATGATGACCGACGAGATGCTGGCCGAAATCCAGAGCCAGCTGGCCGAGCGCGAGCGCACGGCCCCCGGCCAGGTCAACACCACCGAGGTGGCCATGCTGGAGGCCCAGCTGCTGGGCATCGAGGAGCAGGACGACCTGTACATGGCCAGCGTCGAATTCAGCGGCATGATCCGCGAGGACGCATCCTCGGGCCTCAATCCCTTCCGCGAGGTCTGGAACATGACCAAGCCCAGGAGCGGACGCGGCGGCTGGCTGGTGGCCGGCGTGCAGGCCCTGCAGTGACGCGGCCCGCGGCCTGAACGCGGCGGCGCCCTTCGGGGCGCCGTTTTTTTGGCCCGTTCGTCATCAATAATCGGGGCATCATGAATGCGCCGTCTCCCTTTTCCGTTCTGACCGAAGGCCTGGCCAAGCTGGGCGCGGGCCTGAAGGCCCCCGACTGGCTGGTCGACGAGCTGCAGCACCGCCTGGTGCTGTTTCTCAACCACGTGCTGATGCAGGAGCCCGAGGCCCAGGCGCGGCTGGCGCGCCAGAGCGGGCGCGTGGTCAAGCTGCAGTGGGGGGCGTTCTCGATGCAGCTGGCGGCCACGCCGGCCGGCCTGTGCGAGCGCGCGCCGGTGGCCGAGGCCGATCTGCTGCTGACGGTGGTCGACCGCTCGCCGCTGGACGTGCTGAAGGACACGCTACGCGGCGAGCGCCCGGGCGTGCGCATCGAGGGCGACGTCCAGTTTGCCGCCGAGGTGAGCTGGCTGGTCGACAACGTGCGCTGGGACGCCGAGGAAGACCTGGCCCGCCTGATCGGCGACGCGCCGGCCCACACCCTGGCCGAGGGCGGGCGCGCCGTCGCGCAGGCCCTGCGCCAGCTGGCCAGCCGCCTGCCGGGCATGGGCCAGGCGTGATGCGCATCACGCGCGCCGTCACCATCGTCTGGGTGGCCCTGCGCCATGGGCTGGACGAGCTGGTGCTGACGAGCTTTCAGCACCCCGGCCTGCGGCTGCTGGGGCGCATTGCCCGCATCGGGCGCGATTTGTCGGCCCCGCGCGGCCAGCGCCTGCGCGAGGCGCTGGAGCAGCTGGGCCCCATCTTCGTCAAGTTCGGCCAGGTGCTGTCCACCCGGCGCGACCTGCTGCCCGTGGACATCGCCGACGAGCTGGCGCTGCTGCAGGACCGCGTGCCGCCGTTTCCGGGCGAGGTGGCCATCGCCACCATCGAGCGCGCCTTCCGCAGGCCGGTGGGCGAGCTGTTCACCCATTTCGAGCACGAGCCGGTGGCCAGCGCCTCGATCGCGCAGGTGCACTTCGCCACCCTGGTCGACAAGGAGGGCCGCGAGCGCGACGTGGCGGTGAAGGTGCTGCGCCCGGGCATGCTCAAGGTGATCGAGCAGGATCTGCAGCTGATCCGCTGGATGGCCGGCTGGATCGAGCGCCTGTCCAGCGACGGCAAGCGCCTGAAGCCGCGCGAGGTGGTGGGCGAGTTCGACAAGTACCTGCACGACGAGCTGGACCTGGTGCGCGAGGCCGCCAGCGCCGCGCAGTTGCGGCGCAACATGGCGGGGCTGAACCTGGTGCTGATCCCCGAGATGATCTGGGACCTGTGCCGCTCCGAGGTGATCGTGATGGAGCGCATGAGCGGCATCCCGATCGGCCAGGTCGAGCGCCTGCGCGAGGCCGGGGTGGACATTCCTCAGCTGGCGCGCGACGGCGTCACCATCTTCTTCACCCAGGTGTTTCGCGACGGTTTTTTCCACGCCGACATGCACCCGGGCAACATCATGGTCAGCGTCGATCCCAACACCTTCGGGCGCTACATCTCGCTGGACTTCGGCATCGTCGGCACGCTCACCGAGTACGACAAGGAATACTTGGCGCAGAACTTCACCGCCTTCTTTCGGCGCGACTACAAGCGCGTGGCCGAGCTGCACGTGGAAAGCGGCTGGGTGCCGGCAGGCACGCGCATCGATGAGCTCGAATCGGCCATCCGCAGCGTGTGCGAGCCCTACTTCGACCGCCCGCTCAAGGACATCTCGCTGGGCATGGTGCTGATGCGGCTGTTCCAGACCTCGCGCCGCTTCAACGTCGAGATCCAGCCGCAGCTGGTGCTGCTGCAAAAGACCCTGCTCAACATCGAGGGCCTGGGCCGCGAGCTCGACCCCGAGCTGGACCTGTGGAGCACGGCCAAGCCCTTCCTGGAGCGGTGGATGCTCGATCAGGTAGGCCCCAAGCGCCTGTGGCGCGAGCTGCGCCAGCAGGCGCCGTACTACGCGCGCATGCTGCCCGACCTGCCGCGCCTGTGGCACGAATACCTGCGCCAGCACACCCGCGAGGCCCCCGACGCCGAGCTGCGCCTGCTGCTGGCCGAGCAGCGGCGCACCAACCGCCTGCTGCAGGCGCTGCTGTACGGCGCCATCGGCTTCGTGCTGGGGCTGATCGTGATGCAAATTCTGGTGCGCGTGCTGCTTTTTTAAGCGAAATCGGGTTGTAGCCCGCTCTGGACAAGCGCAAACAGCTATCAAAAGAATAGTTGCCAAAAACAGCGACAATCGCGCGTCCGCGCTGCCCCCGTTCCTTGGCCTGGAGACAACTCATGCTGGTGAGCTTCATCGTCCTGTACCTGCTGGCGTCGATCGCCATCGGCCTGCTGGCCGCGCGGCGGGTGCACAACACGGCCGACTATGCGGTGGCCGGGCGCACGCTGCCGCTGCCGGTGATCATCGCCACCACCTTCGCCACCTGGTTCGGCGCCGAGACGGTGCTGGGCGCGCCGGCCAAGTTCGTCGCCGAGGGCCTGCACGGCACGGTGGAAGACCCGTTCGGCGCCGGCCTGTGCCTGGTGCTGGTGGGCCTGTTTTTTGCGCGCAAGCTGTACGCGATGAACATCATCACCATCGGCGACTATTACCGGCGGCGCTTCGGCCGCACGGTCGAGGTGCTGTGCTCGGCCATCATCATCTTCAGCTACCTGGGCTGGGTGGGCGCGCAGGTGACGGCGCTGGGCCTGGTGTTCAACCTGCTCAGCAGCGGCGCCATCTCGCTGGCCTGGGGCATGGTGATCGGCACGCTCATCGTGCTGGTCTACACGCTGTACGGCGGCATGTGGTCGGTGGCGCTGACCGACTTCGTGCAGATGATCGTCATCACCGTCGGCCTGGTGCTGATCGCCTGGTACGCCGGTGAACTGGCCGGCGGCGCCGGCAAGGTGATCGACTACGCCGCGCGCGAGGGCAAGTTCAATTTCTTTCCCACCGGCGGCGCCAAGGAGTGGACCTTTTTCTTTGCCGCCGCCATCACCATGATGCTGGGCTCCATCCCGCAGCAGGACGTGTTCCAGCGCGTGATGTCGTCCAACAACGCCGACACCGCGCGGCGCGGGCCGGTGGCCGGCGGGCTGCTGTACATCGCCTTCGCCTTCGTGCCCATGTTCGTGGTCATCGCCGCGCTGCTCGTCATGCCCGGCACCGCCGGCCTGCTGGCCGACGACCCGCAGAAGGTGCTGCCCACCCTGGTGATGGAGCACATGCCGGTGGCGCTGCAGGTGGCGTTTTTCGGCGCGCTGCTGTCGGCCATCATGTCCACCGCCTCGGCCACCATGCTGGCGCCCTCGACCACCTTCGTCGAGAACATCCTGCGCAACCTCAAGCCCGGCATGAGCGACGCCCAGACGCTCAAGGCCATGCGCATCAGCGTGCTGGTGTTCACCGTCTGCGTGCTGATTTACTCGATCACCATGGAAGGCTCGTCGATCTACGAGCTGGTTTCGGGCGCCTACCAGCTGCCCCTGGTGGGCGCCTTCGTGCCGCTGGCCTTCGGCGTCTACTGGAAGCGCGCCACCACCCAGGGCGCGCTGCTGGCGATGGCGCTGGGCATCGGCGTGTGGCTGCTGTTCGTCGCCAGCCCGATGCTGAACGAGGCCTTTCCGCAGCAGCTGGCCGGCGTGCTGGCGGCGCTGGCGGGCATGGTGTTCGGCTCGCTGGCGCCGCAGTGGCTGCCTGACCACAAGGGCCACGCGCCCCATTACGCGGCCAGCGCGCCGTAGCGCGCGCATGCCCCCGGCGGCGGCAGGTGCGAGGGGCGCCGCCTATAATTGAGGGTTTTTCGTCCGGCTGGAAGTCGTGTCGTCATGCCCATATATGCGTACAAGTGCGCCGCCTGCGGTTTTGCCAAGGACGTGCTGCAAAAACTCTCCGATGCTCCGCTCACGGTGTGCCCGTCCTGCGGTGAGCCGCGCTTTGCCAAGCAGGTGACGGCGGCCAGCTTTCAGCTCAAGGGCTCGGGCTGGTACGTGACCGACTTCCGCAACGAGGGCAGCGCGCCCGCGGCCGACGCCAAGGCGGGCGGCAACGAAGACAGCAAGGCCTCGGCCCCCGCGCCGGCGGCCGAGGCCCCCGCGGCGGCCGCGCCTTCGCCGGCGCCTGCTCCCGCGGCCGCGCCGGCGCCGGCGCCGGCGGCCGGCGGCTCGTCCACCGCCTGACCCTTGCGCCGAGCGCTTCGCCCATGATGTCCCGCCTGCGGCAATACTTCATCACCGGCCTGCTGGTGTGGTTGCCCATGACCGTCACCGTGTGGGTGCTGCTGTGGCTGGTCGGCCTGCTGGACGGCGTGTTCGGCGGCGTGCTGACCGCCTTCGAGACCATGGTGCCGCCGCTGCAGCCGCTGGCCAGCCAGCTGCGCCACGTGCCCGGCCTGGGCGTCATCCTGGTGGCCATCGTCATTCTGGCCACCGGCCTGTTCGTGGCCAACATGTTCGGCCAATGGGCGGTGCGCCAGTGGGACCGGCTGATGGCGCGCATTCCGGTGGTGCGCAGCATCTACACCAGCGTCAAGCAGGTGTCGGACACGCTGTTTTCCGGCTCGGGCCATGCCTTTTCCAAGGCGCTGTTGATCCAGTACCCGCGCGCGGGCGCCTGGACCATCGCCTTTCTGACCGGCCAGCCCAGCGGCGAGGTGGCGGCCCACCTGGGCGGCGATCACCTGAGCGTGTACGTGCCCACCACGCCCAACCCGACCTCGGGTTTTTTCCTGATCGTGCCGCGCGCCGACGTGGTGGAGCTGGCCATGAGCGTGGACGAAGCGCTCAAGTACGTCATCTCCATGGGCGTGGTCGCGCCGCCGCCGGCGCGCGTGCCGCTGGCGCCCCCGGTGCTCCCCGAGCACGCGGCGGCGCACCCCGAACCCTGATTCACCGATCGTCCGAAAGTCTTTCTGCCCCATGTCCATGCGTAGCCATTACTGCGGTCTCGTGACCGAAGCCCTGCTGGGTCAAACCGTCAGCCTGTGCGGCTGGGTCAATCGCCGGCGCGACCACGGCGGCGTGATCTTCATCGACCTGCGCGACCGCGAAGGCTACGTGCAGGTGGTGTGCGACCCCGACCGCCCCGAGATGTTCCAGGTGGCCGAGGACATTCGCAACGAGTTCTGCGTGCGCGTCGAGGGCCTGGTGCGGGCGCGCCCGGCCGGCACCGTCAACGAGCAGCTCAAGAGCGGCCAGATCGAGGTGCTGTGCCAGCAGCTGACGGTGCTCAACCCCTCGGTCACGCCGCCCTTTCCGCTGGACGACGACAACCTGTCGGAAACCACGCGCCTGACGCACCGCGTGATGGATCTGCGCCGCCCGGCCATGCAGCGCAACATGATGCTGCGCTACAAGACCGCCATCCAGGTGCGCAACTTTCTCGACCAGCAGGGCTTCATCGACATCGAAACGCCCATGCTGGGCAAGAGCACGCCCGAGGGCGCGCGCGACTACCTGGTGCCCAGCCGCGTGCACGACGGCCAGTTCTACGCGCTGCCGCAGTCGCCCCAGCTGTACAAGCAGATGCTGATGGTGGCCGGCTACGACCGCTACTACCAGATCACCAAGTGCTTTCGCGACGAGGACCTGCGCGCCGATCGCCAGCCCGAGTTCACGCAGATCGACTGCGAGACCTCGTTTCTGGGCGAGGAAGAAATCCGCGCCATCTTCCAGCGCATGATCAGCGAGGTGTTCCAGCAGCAGTTGGGCGTCGACCTGGGTGAGTTCCCCGTCATGGCCTACCAGGAGGCGATGCACCGCTTCGGCTCCGACAAGCCCGACCTGCGCGTCAAGCTCGAATTCACCGAGCTGACCGACGTGATGAAGGACGTGGACTTCAAGGTCTTCAGCACCCCCGCCACCACCCCCGGCGGGCGCGTGGTGGCCCTGCGCGTGCCCGGCGGCGCGCAGATCTCGCGCGGCGAGATCGACGGCTACACCGATTTCGTCAAGATCTACGGCGCCAAGGGCCTGGCCTGGATCAAGGTCAACGAAGTGGCCAAGGGCCGTGACGGTTTGCAATCGCCCATCGTCAAGAACATCCACGACGCAGCGATTGCCGAGATCCTCAAGCGCACGGGCGCGCAGGACGGCGACATCCTGTTCTTCGGCGCCGACAGGCTCAAGGTGGTCAACGACGCCATCGGCGCGCTGCGCCTGAAGGTGGGCCACAGCGAATTCGGCAAGAAAAGCGGCCTGTTCGAAGACCGCTGGGCGCCGCTGTGGGTGGTCGACTTCCCGATGTTCGAGCACGACGAGGAAGACGACCGCTGGGTGGCCGTGCACCACCCCTTCACCAGCCCCAAGGACGGCCACGAAGACCTGATGGAGACCGACCCCGGCGCCTGCCTGTCCAAGGCCTATGACATGGTGCTGAACGGCTGGGAACTGGGTGGCGGCTCGGTGCGCATTCACCGCGCCGAGGTGCAGTCCAAGGTGTTCGCCGCGCTCAAAATCGGCCCCGAGGACGCACGTGCCAAGTTCGGCTACCTGCTCGATGCGCTGCAGTACGGCGCGCCCCCGCACGGCGGCCTGGCCTTCGGCCTGGACCGACTCATCACCCTGATGACCGGCGCCGAGTCGATCCGCGACGTCATCGCCTTCCCCAAGACCCAGCGCGCGCAGGACTTGCTGACGCAGGCGCCGAGCCCGGTGGACGAAAAGCAGCTGCGCGAGTTGCACATCAGGCTGCGCAATCCCGCCGCGGCATAGCCACCGCCCCGCGCGCCGGGGCATGGCCGGGGGCTCTGCTACGATGAATTCTTTGCCAAGGAGGTCCCCCGATGTCCAACCTGTCCGATATGGCCGATTCCGCCGTGGAAGCCAAGGAAGAGCTTGTCGCCAACCTGCGGCGCGTGATTTCCGATGCCGAGGATTTGCTGGCCGCCACCGCCGGTGACAGCGACAGCCGCATCGCCGAGTTGCGCGCGCGCGCCAAGCAGAACCTGGCGGTGGCGCGCGAGAAGCTGGCCGACGCCGACGCCGCCCTGCGCGCGGGCGCCCGCCGCGCCATGAACGTCACCGACGACTACGTGCACGAAAACCCCTGGTCTTCCATCGGCGCCGCGGCGGCCGTCGGCATGCTGATCGGCGTGCTGCTGGGCCGCCGTTGAGCCGGGCGCGCGGGCTCCAGGCTTCAGCGGGCGCGGCGTGAGCGCGGGCACCGAAGGCACCCTGGCGCGGGTGCGCCAGTTGCTGGCCGACGCGGTCGAGCTGGTTCAGGTGCGGCTGGAGCTGCTCAGCCTGGAGGCGCGCGAGGACATCGGCCAGCTGCTGACCTTGGGCCTGCAGGCCGCGCTGGCGCTGGTGCTGCTCAGCTTCGGCCTGATCTTCCTGGCGCTGTTTCTCACCGTCCTGCTGTGGGACAGCCAGCGCCTGCTGGCGCTGGGCATCTTCACCACCGCCTTTCTGGGCGGCGGCGTGGTGCTGGCCCTGCTGGCCTGGCAGCGCCTGCGCCGCGGGCTGCGCCTGTTTCGCTCCAGCATCCAGGAGCTGCAGGCCGACCGGGAGCGGCTGCGTTCATGACCGACGGCGCTTCGCACACCCGCCCGCGCGAGCTGGCCGCCCGGCGCGAGCATCTGCTGCTGCGCTCGGCCCAGCTGCGCGAGCAGATCGGCGCCCGCACGCAGGTGCTGCGCCCGGCCTTTCGCGCCGTCGATCGCGTGCGCGGCGGCGCGCGGGCGGTGCGCAGCAATCGCGGCTGGGTGCTGCTGGGCGCCGCCGCCCTGGCCGGCGCCGCGCTGGTGCGGCCACGCCTGGTGCTGGGGCTGGGCGCGCGGGCCTGGGCTGGCTGGCAGGCGTATCGGCGCGTGCAGCCGATCGCGCGCACGCTGCTGCGCCAGTTGATGTGAACCTGCAGGGGCCCGCGCCATGCCGCAGCCCAAGACCACGCCCCGTCCCTACAAGATTCCCCAGTCGGTGCTGGTGGTGATCCACACCGCTGCGCTGGACGTGCTGCTGCTGCGCCGCGCCGACATCGAGGCCGAGTTCTGGCAGTCGGTCACCGGCAGCAAGGACCGCGCGGACGAGCCCCTGCTCGAGACGGCGGTGCGCGAGGTGCGCGAGGAAACCGGGCTGGACGCCACCGCACCGGGCTGCCTGCTGAGCGACTGGAACCTGGAGAACGTCTACGACATCTACCCGCGCTGGCGCGCACGCTACGCGCCGGGCGTGACGCGCAACGTCGAGCACGTGTTCGGTCTGCGCGTGCCCGCCGGCGCGGCGGTGCGCCTGAGCCCGCGCGAGCACACCGACTACGTGTGGTTGCCCTGGCGCGCGGCGGCCGACCGCTGCTATTCGTACACCAACGCCGAGGCCTGCCTGCTGCTGCCGCGCTTCGCGCCAGGGGCGGCGCCATGATCGAGGCCCCGTCCGGCGACATCCTGGGGCCGCAGCGCCTGCGCGTGGCCACCTACAACATCCACAAGGGCGTGCAGGGGCTGGGCCCGGCGCGCCGGCTGGAGATCCACAACCTGGCGCTGGCGGTGGACAGCCTGGACGCCGACATCGTCTGCCTGCAGGAGGTGCGTGCCGAAAACCGCCGCGAGGCGCAGTTCTTCGAGCGCTGGCCGACGCTGCCGCAGGCCGACTTCCTGGCGCCGCTGGGTTACGAAGTGGCCTACCACACCAACGCCGTCACCAAGGACGGCGAGCACGGCAACGCGCTGCTCACGCGCTGGCCCATCATCCACGTGCGGCACGAGGACATGTCCGACCACCGCTTCGAGCAGCGCGGCCTGCTGCACGCCGAGCTGCGCGTGCTGGGCGCGCCGCTGCACGTCATCGTGGTGCACTTCGGGCTGATTCCGGCCAGCCGCCTGCGCCAGGCGCTGCAGCTGCGCCGCTACATCGCGCGCGAGGTGCCGCTCGACGAGGCCTTGCTGGTGGCGGGCGACTTCAACGACTGGGGCACGCGCGTGCAGCGCCTGCTGCGCGTGGACGCGCTCAAGGGCTTCGAGGGCGAGCGCACGCTGACCTACCCCTCGCGCTTTCCGGTCGCGCAGCTGGACCACATCTACGCCCGCGGCATGTTGCCGCTGAGCCTGCAGGCGCCGCGCGGGCGCGTCTGGCGGCGCATGTCCGACCACCTGCCGCTGATCGCGGAATTTCAGCTTGCGGCGCACGCCTGATAAGCGCGAGCAGCTACTTAAATGATAGTGATGCGGGCGCGTTCCGCTGCTGCTACCATCACCTCTTCATGAGTCGCATTCTTCCCGCCACCCCCTTGCACGCCGCCGCGGCCGACGACGAGGGCACGCCCGTCTCGGTCAAGATTCGCGAGCGCGTGCGCGCCGCCGGCCAGCGCTTCAACGCCAACGACAACATCGCCGAGTTCATCCAGCCGGGCGAGCTCGAGCGCCTGCTGGACGAGGTCGAAGACAAGATGCAGGCCGTGCTCGACAGCCTGGTGATCGACACCGCGCGCGACCACAACACCGAGCGCACCGCCCGGCGCGTGGCCAAGATGTACCTCAACGAGGTGTTTCACGGCCGCTACACGCCGGCGCCCACGATCACCGAGTTTCCCAACGCCGAGCACCTCAACGAGCTGATGATCGTCGGCCCCATCACCGTGCGCTCGGCCTGCAGCCACCACCTGTGCCCCATCATCGGCAAGCTGTGGATCGGCGTGATGCCCAACGAGCACACCAACGTCATCGGCCTGTCCAAGTACGCGCGCCTGGCCGAGTGGATCATGGGCCGCCCGCAAATCCAGGAAGAAGCCGTGGTGCAGCTGGCCGACCTGATCCAGCACAAGACCAAGCCCGACGGCCTGGCGCTGGTCATGCAGGCCTCGCACTTTTGCATGGCCTGGCGCGGCGTCAAGGACATGGACAGCCGGATGATGAACTCGGTGATGCGCGGCGTGTTCCTGAAGGACGCCAACCTGCGGCGCGAATTTCTGTCATTGATTCCCCGGGAGGCCTGAGCATGCTGGTACGACTGCTTTACGCGAGCCGCGCGGTGGACCAGGCGCCGTCGGCCATCCAGGCCATCCTCGACTCGGCCCGGCGCCACAACGCCGACAGCGGGGTGACCGGGCTGCTGGTGTACGGCGGCGGCGTGTTCATGCAGGCCATCGAGGGCGGCCGCCAGGCCGTGAGCGACCTGTACGGCACCATCTCGCGCGACGCGCGCCACAAGGACGTGGCGCTGCTGCACTACGAGGAAATCGCCGAGCGGCGCTTCAGCAGCTGGACCATGGGCCTGGTCGACGTCGGGCGCATCAACGCCAGCGTGCTGCTCAAATATTCCGAGCGCGCCGTGCTCGACCCCTACGCCGTCTCGGGCCAGGTGTCGATGGCGCTGCTGGACGAGCTGATCGCCACCGCCAGCATCGCCTGCCATGCCTGATCGGGCGTTCAAGAGCCGAATCGACCGCTGGCCGGTGCTGAACAAGCGCGAGCAGCTATCAATTCAATAGTATCAAGCGGGTGACGCGGGCGCGTCCGCCGCCTCGCCAGTGTCGCGCAGCGCGGCCAGCGTCTCGGCATCGGTGCGCCACAGCTGCAGCAGCGGCGAGGGCGCCAGCGCACCGGCGGCGCGCAGCACCTGCTCGGCGGGCAGCTTCAGGCCGCTCACCAGCAGGCGCACGCCACGCGCGTTCAGCTGCGCCTGCACGCGCGCGAATACCTCCGCGCCGGTGACGTCGATGTGGTTGATGGGCTGCGCCAGCAGGCACACCTGGCGCGTGTCGGGGTGTTCGGTCAGGTACTCGACCACGCAGCGCTCGAACTCGCCCGCGCTGGCGAAGTCCAGCGCCGCGTCCATGCGCAGCGCCAGCGTGCGCGGCGCCAGCGGCGGCAATTGCCACAGGTGGCGGTCGCGCAGGGTGCCGTCGGGGTGCAGGCCGACTTCGATGATGCGCGGGTGCAGGTTGCGGTACAGGTAGTGCGACAGCGCCATCAGCACGCCGGCCAGCACGCCCCAGTACAGCTGCGGCGCGGCAGCGATGGTGATGGCGAAGGTGGCGACGGCGATCACGCCTTCCACGCGCGAGATGCGCCACACGCGCAAAAATTCGCGCGGCCGCAGCAGCCCCACCACGGCCACCACCACGATGGCCGCCAGCACCGCCTGCGGCACGTGCCGCAGCGCCGGCGTGAAGAACAGTAGCGCCCCCAGCACCACGAGCACCGAGAACACCGTGGCCCAGCCGGTCTGCGCGCCGGCGTACAGGTTGAGCGCCGAGCGCGAGAAGGACGAGCTGGTGGCGAACGCGCCCGACAGGCCCGAGACGATCTTGGCCAGGCCCTGGCCGATCAAATCCTGGTCCTGGTCCCAGCGCTCGCCCTTGCGCTGGTTGTCCACCTTGGCGCTGGACGCCGTCTCCAGAAAGCTGATCAGCGTCACCACCAGCGTGGGCAGCACCAGCTGCCCCAGCGCATGCCAGCCCGGCCACGTGGGGACGTACAGCGAGGGCAGGCCCTGCGGCAGCGCGCCGATCACCTTGCCGCCCGTGGCCTCGAAGCCGACCAGCCAGCTCACGCCGGCGGCGGCCAGCACGATCACCAGGATGCTGGGAAAGGTCGGCCGCCAGCGCCGCGCCAGCCACAGCAGGACCAGCGCCGCCAGCCCGAAGGCCGCCGCGCTGGGGTTGATGGCGGGCTGCGCGGCCATCTGCGCCCACCCTCCCTTGAAGCCCAGCAGCGCCGGCAATTGCGAGCTGATGATGAGCACCGCCGCCGCCTGGGTGAAGGCCGTCAGCACGGGCGAGTTGACCAGGTTCAGCAGCCAGCCGAAGCGCGCCAGCCCCAGGGCGGCCTGCAGCAGGCCCGACAGCAGCGCCAGCCACACCGCCAGGTCCACCCATTCGGGCGAGCCCGGCTGCGCCAGCGGCGCCAGGCCGGCGTAGATCAGCAGGCTGGTCAGGGCCACAGGCCCCACCGACAGCCGCGCCGAGGCCGAGAACAGCACCGCCGCCAGCGCCGGCAGCAGCGAGGCGTAGATGCCGGTGATCAGCGGCATGCCCGCCAGCTGCGCATAGGCCACGCCCTGCGGGATCACCATCAGGCCCACCGTCAGGCCGGCCAGGGCCTCGCTGCGCAGCAGCGCGCGCGTCGGCCGCGGCCAGCGCAGGAAGGGCAGGCGACGGGTCAGGCCGGGCGGCAGGGACATGGGGGCGGAGCGGGTGTCGGCGCGGTGGGGCGGGGGGACGTTACATTGCGCAGGTGCGCACCCATGCGCGCGTACCACCGTCCTTGTCGGGAGAACGATGATAACGACCCCAACCTTGTCGTCGCCGCATGCCTGCGGGCTGCAGCGCGCCCTTGTCGCCCTGGCGCTGTGCGCGCCGCTGGCGGCCGGCGCCCAGGCCTACCGCTGCGTGGACGCGGCCAGCGGGCGCACGCTCTACACCGACCAGCCGTGCAAGGGCGGCGCCACCGTGGTGCCCAAGCCGACCGAGGAGCAGCTGCAGCGCGATGCCGAGCGTGCGCAGGAGGCGCGCGAGCGCAGCCTGCAGCAGCGCGAGCAGACCGTGCAGCGCGAGCAGGACCGGCTGGACGCTGCGCGCAGTGCCGAGGCGCAGCGCCCGCCGCCCGCGGCGGCGCCATCCGAATCCCAGGCCTGCCGCGCCGCGCGCGAGGAAGCCAGCTTTCGCGCCGCCAGCGTGACGGCGACCGAGGAGCAGATTCGCACCGCGCGCGCCAACGCGGCGCTGGCCTGCGGGCAGCCGGCGCCGCCCGAGATCGTGGTGGCGCCGCCGCCGCGCTGGCACCCGCACGTCTATCCGCGGCCCGATCGCTACCCCGGCTACTCCGGGCCGGCGCCGTGGCCGCGCGCCGTGGACTCGCAGCCCAGCTACGCGCCGGGTACCGAGCCCCTGCCCATGACCACGCGCCCGCCCTCGGCAACTCGCTGACTCCGCGAATGGATCATCGACGCTCATCAGTTCATTGGGACGAAAGGCCGCGGAGCAGGCCATGCCAGCAATCGCCGTGGCCGGGGTCTCCCCGGTCACTGGCGATGCCCCCTCGAGGGGGGAGGCGAAACATCGCGCAGCGAGTGGAGCAACGGGGGTGATCGTTCAACGTTGTGGCATGTCCTTGTAGGAGTAGCCCAGGCTGATCGTGGCGTCGTCGGGGATGGGCGGCATGCCGGCGTTCCAGGCCAGCCAGTCGGCGCGCAGCGCGTCCAGCCGCGCGGGTTCCTTCCTGGCCAAGTTGGCGCGCTCGCGCTCATCCAGCGGGATGTTGAACAGGTACTCGTTGCCGTCCACCTTCAGGTACTTCCAGTCGCCCACGCGCAGCGCGCGCTGGTCGCGGTGGTTCATGCGAAAGTGCAACGGGCGCTCGAAGACCTGCGAGGCATCGCGCAGCACCGGCAGCAGCGAGACACCGTCCAGCGGATAGTCGGGGTGCGCGGCCACGCCGGCGGCGGCCAGCACGGTGGCCGACCAGTCCATGGTCATGCACAGCTGGGGGCTGACGCCGCCGGCCTGGATCTGCGCCGGCCAGTGGGCGATCCAGGGCACGCGGATGCCGCCTTCGGTCAGGTCCATCTTGCCGCCCACCAGCGGCCAGTTGTCCGAAAAGCGCTCGCCGCCGTTGTCGCTGGTGAACACGAGCAGGGTGTTGTCCAGCTGGCCGGTGCGGCGCAGCGCCTCGACGATCCAGCCGATGCCCTCGTCCATGTGGTGGATCATGCGGCGATAGACGTGGATGTTGCCGGCCGCCAGGTCGAACAGGTTGTCCTTGATGGTGGGTGCGCGCGCGGCGTCCTCGCGCGTCTCCCAAGGCCAGTGCGGCGCGGTGTAGTGCAGGCTGACGAAGAACGGCGCGTCCTGCTTGGCCATGCGCTCGACGTACTCCACCGTGCGACGCGAGAACAGGTCGGTCAGGTAACCGTCCTCGTGGTGCTCCTCGCCGTTCAGCCACAGGTCGTGCTGGCCGCTGGAGTCGCAGTGGGTGAAGTAGTCCACCCCGCCGGCCAGCGGGCCGAAGCTTTCCTCGTAGCCGGACTGGAGCGGCCCGAAGTGCGGCCCGAAGCCCAGGTGCCACTTGCCGATCAGCGCCGTGCGGTAGCCGGCGTCGCGCAGCAGCGAGGGCAGAGTGGGGTGCTCGGGCGGCAGGCCCAGGGTGGTGCTGCCGCGGCTCTTGCTGTTGATCGGCTCCTCGGCCGCGCCGCGCAGGCGGTACTGGTAGCGCGCCGTCATCAGCGCGAAGCGCGTGGGCGAGCACACCGGCGAATTGCTGTAGCCCTGGGTGAAGCGCATGCCGCCCGCCGCCAGGCGGTCGAGCACCGGCGAGACCGGGCCCCAGGTCTCGTCGCGCCCGTCGTAGCAGCCCAGGTCGGCATAGCCCAGGTCGTCGGCGACGATGTAGATGATGTTGGGTCGATTATTGGTCATATTGGCCGCCAGCCCAGGTAGATCAAGCGCGAACAGCTATCAAGAACAAAGCATCACTCGACGTGCATGCCGGTGGCGCGGATGACCCGCTCGTAGCGCTGCGACAGCTCGGCGATGCGCTGGCTGGCCGCCGTGCCGGTCAGGCCTTCGTGGAACAGGTCCAGGTCGACCAGGCGCTGCTTCACGTCCGGCTGGGCCAGCGCTTCGGCGAAAGCCTTTTGCAAGGTCTGCACCACGGCATCGGGCGTGGCGGCCGGGGCCATGGCGACGTACAGCACCTCCTGCTCCAGGTTCTTGTGGCCGGCCTCGGCCACGGTGGGGACGTCGGGCGCCAGCGCCGAGCGGCGGCGGCTGGTGACCGCCAGCGCGCCGATCTTGCCGGCCTTGACGAAGGGCAGCATGCCGGGCGTGGCCAGCACGCCGCCGTCCACCTCGCCCGAGAGCACGGCGTTGACGGCCGGGCTGTTGCCCTTGTAGGGGATCTGCGTGATCTTCATGCCGGTGTCTTCCTTCATCATCTCCACCGCCAGGTGGCCCGGGCTGCCCGAGCCGGCGGAGGCGAAGTTGATGTTCTTCTTCTGCCCCGCGGCGATCAGCTCGGCCAGCGTCTTGTAGCCGGTCTTGGGGTGCACGCCCACCAGCAGGCCCGAAGACGCCATCACCATCACCGGCCTGAAGTCGGCCGGCTTGAAGGCCAGCGACTTGTAGATGTGCGGGTTGACGGTGAAGGCGGTGTCGATGCCGATCAGCAGGGTGTAGCCGTCGGGCTCGCTCTTGGCCACCGCGTCGGCGCCGATGTTGCCCGAGGCGCCGGGCTTGTTCTCGACGATGAAGCTCTGCTTGAGCGTCTTCTGCAGCTCGGCGGCAATCGAGCGGGCAATGATGTCCGAGGGCCCGCCGGGCGGGAAGTTGTTGATGATCCGCACCGTCTTGGCTGGGTAGCTGCCTTGGGCCAGCGCGGGGGCGAGCGGGGTGGCGGCGCACAGCGCGGCCAGGGCGCCGCGCAGCAGGAGTTTCGTCATGAGCATGAGGGAAGGGCCTTTGTCGTTCGTCGATCAGGGCTGGTAGCCCGACTGCTGCACCACCGGCGCCCATTGCGCGCGATAGGCCTTCAGCATCGCCGCGGTCTGCGCCGCCGTGGCCGACACCGGCACCATCTTGGCATCGTGAAACTTGCGCCGGGTGTCCTCGTCCTTCATCACCTCGGCAATGGCCTGCGACAGGCGCGCCACCTCGGCCTTGGGCATGCTGGCGGGGGCGAAAAAGGCGTTCCAGCCGGTGGCCACCAGATCCAGCCCCGACTCCTTGTAGGTCGGCACGTCGGGCGCGAAGCCCGAGCGCTTGGCGCCCGAGCTGGCCAGGATGTGCAGCTTGCCCGCCTCGTGCTGGGGCAGCAGGGTGTCCAGCGTGTCGAAGGCCACCGGCACCTGGCCGCCGATCAGGTCGGTCAGCAGCGGGCCCGAGCCGCGGTAGCCCACCACCTGGCCTTTCACCTGCGCCTTCTCGCTGGTCATCAGGGCGAAGAAGTGCGGCAGGCTGCCGGTGGCCGGCACGCCGAAGTTGGCCTGTGTGGGGTTGGCGCGCAGCCAGGCCAGCAGGTGCGACAGCGACTTGACCGGCACGGCGGTGGCCACGGCGGCGCCGAACTCGTATTCGCTGACCTGCCCCACGGGTTGAAAGTCGGTCTGCGGGTCGTAGCCGGCGTCCTTGAACACCAGCGGCGCCACCACGATGGTGGCCGGGTTGGCCAGCACCAGCTCGCGCCGGCTGGCGGGCGCCAGCTTGCCTTGCTGCATGGCCAGGCGCCCGCCGGCGCCGGTCTTGTTCTCGACCACCACCACCTCGCCCAGCTTGGCGCCCAGCTTGTCGCCGATGATGCGGGCGGTGCGGTCGCTGGAGCCGCCGGGCGCGTAGGGCACGACCAGGCGCAGCGGGCCCTTGTCCTGGCTCCAGGCGGGGGCGACGATGGAGGCCGCGGCCAGCGCGGCGGCGGATTTCAGGGCGGAGCGTCGAAGCATGATGGAGGGGTTCCTTCTCGTGTTGCGCAAAATGACCGGAATCAAGCACTGTAGGTTCAGGTCCTTGAATTGACAAAATCAATCCATGTCCGGAATTTCCCCAATGCCTGCACGTCATTTGCTCCAGCCCAAGACCTTGGACGACATGCTGCTGTACGTGATGTGGCAGCTGCAGGCCTGCGCGGGCAGCGTGGTGGTGCGCCTGTGCGAGAGCGAGTTCGGCATCACGCGGCGCGAGTGGCGCATGGTGGCGCAGCTGGCGGTGCACGAGGGCGTGCAGTCGTCCGAGCTGGCGCGGCACGCCGCGCTGGACCGCGCTCGTACCTCGCGCGCGCTGACCGGGCTGGAGGCCAAGGGCCTGGTGGAGCGCACGCCGCGCCCCGGCGACCGGCGCGAGGTGCTGGTGCGTCTGACGCCGCAGGGCCGCGCGCTGCACGCCGCCCTGCTGCCGCGCGTGATGCAGATCAACCGCGAACTGCTGTCGGCCCTGGACGAGGGCGAGGTCGATCAGCTGGAGCGCTTCTTCGCGCGCCTGCAGCAGCGCGCCGAGGCGATGCGGGCCGATGCGCGCGGCGCGGCCGAGCGGGCGCCCTAGCCGTGGGCATATGCACATCGAAAAACAATCGTTGGGGCCGTGCCCGGGCATTCCTACAATTTCATCCCTTTCGGGCGGCCGGGCATGACGGGCGCCTTTGTTGGAGAATTTGCACCATGAACGTCTTGAAGAAACTCTTGTTGACCATCGGCTTGGGCGCCGGTCTGGGCCTGCTGGCGGTCGCGCCGGCGCAGGCCGCGGACGACGACCTGGCGGCGATCCAGAAGGCCGGCGTGATCCGCATCGGCACCGAGGGCACCTACGCGCCCTTCACCTACCACGAGACCTCGGACAACAAGCTGGTCGGCTTCGACGTCGACATCGGCCGTGCCATCGCGGCCAAGCTGGGCGTCAAGCCCGAGTTCGTCGAGGGCAAGTGGGACGGCCTGATCGCCGGGCTCAACGTCAACCGCTACGACGTGGTCATCAACCAGGTCGGCATCTCGGCCGAGCGCCAGGCCAAGTACGACTTTTCCAAGCCCTACATCGCCTCGGCGGCGGCGCTGATCGTGCGCGCCGACAACGACAGCATCCACGGCTTTGCCGACCTCAAGGGCAAGCGCTCGGCCAACAGCATCAGCAGCAACTTCGCCAAGCTGGCCGAGCGCAACGGCGCGCAGGTGGTGGCGGTGCAGGGCTTCAACGATGCCATCGCGCTGCTGCTGGCCGGCCGGGTCGACGCCACGGTCAACGACTACCTGTCCTACCTCGACTTCAAGAAGCAGCAGCCGCAGGCCAAGGTCAAGGTGGTGGCGCGCGACGACAGCGCCGAGTTCGGCCGCTCGGGCGTGCTGATGCGCAAGGGCCAGTCGCAGCTGAAGGCGGCCATCGACCAGGCGATCGACGCCATCGTCGCCGACGGCACCTACAAGAAGATCTCCGAGCACTATTTCGGCGAAGACCTCGCGTCCAAGATCCGCTGAGTTCGTTCAGTAACAACGACTGAGGGATCGTGCCCGACTGGCTGCTCCTGATGTGGCAATCCCTCGGGCCCTTGCTGGTCGGAGGGATCAAGTTCACGGTGCCGCTGGCGCTGCTGTCGTTTGCGGTCGGTCTGCTGCTGGCCTTCGCGGCCGCTTTGGCGCGGCTGTTTGGCCCGCCGCCCTTGGTGGCGCTGGTGCGTTTTTACATCTGGCTGATCCGCGGCACGCCGCTGCTGGTGCAGCTGTTCGTGATCTTCTACGGCCTGCCCAGCGTGGGCATCGTGCTCGACCCGCTCACGGCGGCGCTGATCGGCTTTTCGCTCAACATCGGCGCTTACAACGCCGAGGTGATTCGCGGCGCCATCGAGGCCATTCCCAGCGGCCAGTGGGACGCCGCCTATTCGCTGGGCATGACGCGCGCGCAGGCGCTGCGCCGCACCGTGCTGCCGCAGGCCGCGCGCGTGGCGGTGCCGCCGCTGGCCAATTCCTTCATCGCGCTGGTCAAGGACACCTCGCTGGCCGCGGTCATCACCGTGCCCGAGATCTTTCAGGCCGCGCAGCGCATCGCCTCGGTCACCTACGAGCCGCTGGTGCTGTACGTGGAGGCGGCGCTGATCTACCTGGTGCTGTGCTCGGTGCTGTCCTCGCTGCAGGTGCGGCTGGAGCGCCACTTCAGCCGCCACGCGGTGTTTGCCGAGGGCCGGCGATGATCGCGCTGCAAGGCATCCGCAAGTCCTTTGGCGGCCACGAGGTGCTGCGCTCGGTCAGCGTCGACATCGCGGCGGGCCAGGTCACGGCGCTGATCGGCCCCTCGGGCAGCGGCAAGAGCACCCTGCTGCGCTGCGTCAACCTGCTGGAGGTGCCCGACGCCGGCAGCCTGACCCTGGGCGCCGAGACGATCCGCTTCAGCCCCGGCGTGCGGCCCGGCCCCGAGGCCGTGCGGCGCATCCGCCTGCAGACCGGCATGGTGTTCCAGAACTTCCAGTTGTTCGCGCACCAGAGCGCGGTGCAGAACGTGATGGAGGGCCTGGTCACCGTCAAGCGCTGGGACAAGGCGCGCGCGCACGAGCGGGCGCTGGCCCTGCTGGACAAGGTGGGCCTGCGCGACAAGGCCGACGCCTGGCCCGCCAGCCTGTCGGGCGGCCAGCAGCAGCGCGTGGCGATTGCCCGTGCGCTGGCGATCGAGCCCGCCGTGCTGTTGTGCGACGAGCCCACCTCCGCCCTGGACCCCGGCCTCGCCGCCGAGGTGGTCGCCGTGCTGAGCGAGCTGGCGCGCGAAGGCATGACCATGCTGATGGCCACGCACGATTTGCGCTTGGCCGCGCAGGTGGCCGGTCACACGGTGTTCCTGCTGGATGGCGCGGTGGTGGAGGCCGGCCCATCCAGGACCATCTTCGAAGCTGCCCAGGACCCGCGCACGCGCGAATTCGTGGCCACCCTGGCGCACGGGTGAATGGCCCAACAAAAAACCCAAGCGATCGACTCGCTTGGGTTTTTATTGGTACCTGGTCGGGGTGAGAGGATTCGAACCTCCGGCCTCTACGTCCCGAACGTAGCGCTCTACCAGGCTAAGCTACACCCCGATGGCCGTGCCAGCGTACTCCGTCAGGAGCGCCGCTGCAGCAGCTGAGCCGACAATTCTAGCAAACTCTCGGTGTACGGATTGGGCGCGAAGCCCTGCAGGGCCTGGACCGCGCGCCGGGCCTGCTCGGACGCCACGCCGCGGGCCTGCTCCAGCGCGCCGCAGCCCTGCACGATGCGCAAGATGGCGGGCAATTCGTCGGTGCGGCCCGACTCGATGGCGTGGCGCACCAGCGCGGCCTGCTCGGGCGCGCCGCGCTGCATGGCCATGATCAGCGGCAGGGTGACCTTGCCTTCGCGCAGGTCGTCGCCCAGGTTCTTGCCCAGCTCGGCGGCGTCGCCCTCGTAGTCGAGCACGTCGTCGATGATCTGGAACGCCGTGCCCAGCGACTGGCCGTATTCGGCGCAGGCCTCTTCCATGGCGGCGGGGCTGCCCGCCAGCACCGCCGCCAGGCGGCAGCTGGCCTCGAACAGCTTGGCCGTCTTGGAGCGGATGACGCGCAGGTACGCCGCTTCGTCCAGCGCGGTGTCGCGGATGTTCATCAGCTGCAGCACCTCGCCCTCGGCGATGACGTTGGTGGCGTCGGCCAGAATCTGCATCACGCGCATGCTGCCGGTCTCGACCATCATCTGGAAGGCGCGCGAATACAGAAAATCGCCCACCAGCACGCTGGCGGGATTGCCGAACACCTCGTTGGCGGTGGCCTTGCCGCGGCGCAGGGTGGACTCGTCCACCACGTCGTCGTGCAGCAGCGTGGCGGTGTGGATGAACTCGACCACCGCCGCCAGGTTGAAGCGCTGCTCGCTGGCGCAGCCCAGCGCGCCGCAGGTCAGCAGCAGCAGCACCGGGCGCAGGCGCTTGCCGCCCGAGGCGATGATGTAGCGTGCCACCTCGCCCACCAGCGGAACGCCCGAGTCCAGGCGCCGGGCGATGGTGGCGTCGACCTCGCGCATGTCGGCGGCGGCCAGTTCGAGCGCGCGGTGATAGGGGGTGGAGGAGGCGGACAAGACGGACGGCGGGGGTAAGTCGAGAGGAGCAGGCCGTGGCGGCCTGCGGCGCCGGGGATTATAGGTTTGAGCGCGGGCTCCCCACGGCGCCTCGGGGCTTGGTTTGCCAGCGGCGGCCAGGGCCTATATAATGCGCAGTTCGCCGGAAATCCGTCTGGCGAGACTCAATCAACAAGGGTTTTCAATATGTACGCGGTCATAAAAACCGGTGGCAAGCAGTATCGCGTTGCCGCTGGCGAGAAGATCAAAGTAGAACAGATTGCTGCGGACGTAGGCCAGGAAATCACCCTCGATCAGGTTTTGGCTGTCGGCAGCGGCGGCGATCTGGTGGTGGGCGCGCCCCTGGTGTCCGGCGCCACGGTGGTGGCCAAGGTGCTGTCGCACGGCAGGCACGACAAGGTGCGCATCTTCAAGATGCGCCGTCGCAAGCACTACCAAAAGCGCCAGGGCCATCGTCAGAACTACACCGAGCTTGAAATCGGCGCCATCAACGGCGGCAAATAAGGAAGGATAGCGACATGGCACAGAAAAAAGGCGGCGGCTCCACCCGCAACGGCCGCGACTCCAAGCCGAAGATGCTGGGCGTGAAGGTGTTCGGCGGCCAGGCCATCAGCGCCGGCGCCATCATCGTGCGCCAGCGCGGCACCAAGTTTCACGCCGGTACCAACGTCGGCGTCGGCAAGGACCACACGCTGTTCGCCCTGGTCGACGGCCAGGTGTCCTTTGCCACCAAGGGCGCGTTGAACAAGCACACGGTCATCGTCACCCCGACGGCCTGAGGCGCTCGCGCTCCGGCCCTGGCCAAAGCCCCGCGCCGCGGGGCTTTGGCGTTTTTGATGCTGACCTAAACTCCACCGAATCATGAAATTCGTCGACGAAGCCTTCATCGACATCGCCGCCGGCGATGGTGGCAACGGCTGCGTGTCGTTTCGCCACGAGAAGTACAAGGAGTTCGGCGGCCCCAACGGGGGCGACGGCGGGCGCGGCGGCCACGTGTTCGCGGTGGCGGACGTCAACCTCAACACGCTGATCGACTTTCGCTACGCGCGCCGCCACGAGGCGGGGCGCGGCCAGCACGGCATGGGCTCGGACATGTTCGGCGCCGCGGGCGATGACATCACGCTCAAGATGCCGGTGGGCACCATCATCAGCGACGCCGAGACGGGCGAGGTGCTGTTCGAGCTGCTGACCGCCGGCGAGAAGATCATGATCGCCAAGGGCGGCGACGGCGGCTTCGGCAACCTGCGCTTCAAGAGCGCCATCAACCGCGCGCCGCGCCAGAAGACGCCCGGCTGGCCGGGCGTGCGCCGCAGCCTCAAGCTGGAGCTGAAGGTGCTGGCCGACGTCGGCCTGCTGGGCATGCCCAACGCGGGCAAGTCCACCTTCATCGCCGCCGTCAGCAACGCGCGGCCCAAGATCGCCGACTACCCCTTCACCACGCTGCACCCCAACCTGGGCGTGGTGCGCGTGGGGCCCGAGCAAAGCTTCGTCGTGGCCGACATCCCGGGCCTGATCGAGGGCGCGTCCGAAGGCGCGGGCCTGGGCCACCAGTTCCTGCGCCACCTGCAGCGCACCCGCCTGCTGCTGCACATCGTGGATATTGCGCCGTTTGACGAAGGCGTCGACCCGGTGGCGCAGGCGCGCGCCATCGTGGCCGAGTTGAAGAAGTACGACCCGGCGCTGCACGCCAAGCCGCGCTGGCTGGTGCTCAACAAACTGGACATGGTGCCCGCCGAGGAGCGCGCCGCGCGCGTGAAGGACTTCGTGCGGCGCCTGCGCTGGAAGGGCCCGGTGTTCGAGATCTCGGCGCTGACGCGCGAGGGCTGCGAGCCGCTGGTGCAGGCCATCTACCAGCACGTGCACGCCGAGCAGCGCGCGGCGGCCGGCGACGAGCCGGTCGACCCGCGCTTTGCCGATCAGGCGTAAACTATCAAAACAATAGCTGCTTGCGCTTTACTGGCGCCGGCTGCAGGTCAAAATGACTCAAGAATCTGCTGCTGAAGTGCTGCGCCAGGCGCGCCGCATCGTGGTCAAGGTGGGCTCCAGCCTGGTGACCAACGAAGGCCGCGGGCTGGACGCGGCCGCCATCGGCGAATGGTGCCGCCAGCTGGCGCTGCTGGAGCGGGGCGCCGACGGGCAGGCGCCGCGCGAGCTGGTGATGGTCTCCAGCGGCGCCATCGCCGAGGGCATGAAGCGCCTGGGCTGGAGCAAGCGCCCGCACGAGGTGAGCGAGCTGCAGGCCGCTGCCGCCGTCGGTCAGATGGGCCTGGCGCAGATGTACGAGACCCAGCTGAGCGAGCAGGGCCTGCGCAGCGCTCAGGTGCTGCTGACGCACGCCGACCTGGCCGACCGCGAGCGCTACCTGAACGCGCGCTCCACCCTGATGACCTTGCTGCGGCACCAGGTGCTGCCGGTCATCAACGAGAACGACACCGTGGTCACCGACGAGATCAAGGTGGGCGACAACGACACCCTGGGCGCGCTGGTGGCCAACCTGATCGAGGCCGACCTGCTGGTGATCCTGACCGACCAGAAGGGCTTGTACACGGCCGACCCGCGCAGCAACCCGGCGGCCGAGTTCGTGCACCAGGCGCGCGCGGGCGATCCGGCGCTTGAGCGCATGGCCGGCGGCGCGGGTTCGAGCATCGGCAAGGGCGGCATGCTGACCAAGATCGTCGCGGCGCGGCGCGCGGCGGGCTCGGGTGCGTCCACCGTCATCGCCTGGGGGCGCGAGCCCGACGCGCTGCTGCGCCTGGCCGCGGGCGAGAACATCGGCACCCTGCTGGTGGCGCCCACGCACAAGACGCAGGCGCGCAAGCAGTGGATCGCCGACCACCTGCAGCTGCGCGGCTCGATCACGGTGGACGAGGGCGCGGCCGCCAAGCTGCGCCGCGAAGGCAAGAGCCTGTTGCCCATCGGCATGACCCAGGTGGAGGGCGACTTTTCGCGCGGCGACGTGATCGCCATCCGCGACGGCGCGGGGCGCGAACTGGCGCGCGGCCTGGCCAACTACGCCAGCGCCGAGGCGCGCCTGCTGTGCCGGCGGCCGTCCCGGGACATCGCCAAGCTGCTGGGCTACAGCGGTGGGCCGGAGATGGTGCACCGCGACAACCTGGTGCTGACCCAGGCGTCGGCCGCGGCCGATCAGTAGTACAGCACCTCGTTGCCGGTCTTCAGCGCGCGCACGATCTCGGTCACCGACTGCGGCACGGTCGTGCCGTTGCACATGCCGCCGCGCGCCAGCTGCAGGGGGTGGCGCACCACCACGTTGCTCTGGCCCAGCATGGGCTTCCACTCGCTCTCGGTGCTGGGCGTCCAGGCGCCGCCCTGCACCTGGCGGGCGTAGACGCGGTATTCGGCCGTGGCGCAGCGGATACCCTCGTAGGTGGCGTTGACGGCCGAGGTGCCGCGCGCCACCACCACATAGCGCACGATGCCGGTCTCGAGGTTGAGGCTGATGGTGGCCGGGTCGACCCCCAGCTTCACCGTCGAGCCGCGCGGCATCTCGATCTCGATCAGGTGGCTCAGGCTGTAGCTGGGCGGCGGCGGGGGCGCGTCTTCCTTCCAGTCGGCGCGGTCGAGCTCGGCGTTTTGCGCGCCGGCGGCCACGGCCAGCGCCAGCAGCGCGGCGCCGGCGAGCCGCCGCGCCAGGGTGCCGACGCGGGTCATGAGCCGCTCCGTGGGAACAGGGGCGAGCGCAGGCCGCCGCTCAGGCTGGCGCCCGGGGGCAGCTCGATGCCGCCCGGCGCCGTGTCGGGCCCGCTGTGGGTGATCGGCGCCGGCACCGCCGCGCCGTCGCCGCGCTCGCGCATGCGCACGCCGCCGCGCAGGTAGCGGTTGCGCTGCTCGGGGCGCGGCAGAAAGCGCGCCAGCTCGGTCAGAGCCAGCTCGTAGACGCCGCGCTTGAACTCGACCACCACGTCCAGCGGCACCCAGTAGTCGTTCCAGCGCCAGGCGTCGAACTCGGGGTGGTCGGTGGCGCGCAGGTTGAGCTGCCAGTCCTGCGCCACCAGTTGCAGCAGATACCAGATCTGCTTTTGGCCTTTGTAATGGCCGCGCGCGTCGCGGCGGATGAACCGGTCTGGCACCTCATAGCGCAACCAGTCACGGGTTCGGGCCACGATGCGCACATGCTCCGGCAGCAGACCCACTTCCTCGTGCAGTTCCCGGAACATGGCCTGCTCGGGAGATTCGCCCCGATCGATGCCGCCTTGTGGAAACTGCCAGGAGTGGGTGCGGATGCGCTTGCCCCAAAATACCTGATTTCTCTGGTTGAGCAAGACGATGCCGACGTTCGGGCGAAAGCCTTCCCGGTCAAGCATAATCAAACCCCAAATTCAATAAGTTGTGACCATTATGCACGGCGTGATACGCGGGGCAAGTGGGCACAAACCCCCTGTGCCGTGCCGTGTCGGCACCCCCGCGTCCATGAAAGCCTCCCAGTTCCTGATTTCCACCCTGCGGCAAGCGCCGGCCGATGCCGAAGTGGTCAGCCACCAGCTGATGATGCGCGCCGGCATGATCAAGCGCCTGGCGGCCGGCATCTACACCTACATGCCCATGGGCCTGCGCGTGATCCGCAAGGTCGAGGCCATCGTGCGCGAGGAGATGAACCGCGCCGGCGCCATCGAATGCACCATGCCCGTGATCCAGCCGGCCGAGCTGTGGTCCGAGAGCGGGCGCTTCGAGAAGATGGGGCCCGAGCTGCTGCGCCTGAAGGACCGCCACGAGCGCGACTACGTGGTGCAGCCCACCAGCGAAGAAGCGGTGACCGACATCGCGCGCCAGGAGTTCAAGAGCTACAAGCAGCTGCCCAAGAACCTCTACCAGATTCAGACCAAGTTTCGCGACGAGCGCCGCCCGCGCTTCGGCCTGATGCGCGGGCGCGAGTTCATCATGAAGGACGCCTACAGCTTCGACCGCGACGAGGCCGGCGCCAAGCGCAGCTACCAGGCGATGGCCGCGGCCTACCGCGCCATCTTCGACCGCTTCGGCCTCAGCTACCGCGCGGTGGCGGCCGACTCGGGCGCCATCGGGGGCGACCTGAGCGAGGAGTTCCAGGTCATTGCCGCCACGGGCGAGGACGCCATCGTCTATTCCACCGGCAGCGCCTACGCCGCCAACATGGAAAAGGCCGAGGCCGCCGCGCCCGCCGGCCCGCGGCCCGCGGCCGGCGAGGCCTTGGCCAAGACGCCCACGCCCGGCAAGAGCACCTGCGCCGACGTGGCCGAACTGCTGGGCCTGCCGCTGGCGCGCACCGTGAAGTCGCTGGTGCTGGCCACCGACGAGCTGGACGCGGCCGGCGAGGTGGCCAAGACCCAGGTCTGGCTGCTGCTGCTGCGCGGCGACCACGACCTGAACGAGGTCAAGGCCGGCAAGGTGCCGGGCCTGAATGTCGGCTTTCGCTTTGCCACCGTGCCCGAAATCCTGGCGCACTTCGGCACGCCGCCCGGCTACCTGGGCCCCATCGGCCTGAAAAAGCCGCTCAAGATCGTCGTCGACCGCGAGGTCGCCGTGATGGCCGACTGGGTGTGCGGCGCCAACGACAAGGACTTTCACTTTACCGGCGTCAACTGGGGGCGCGACCTGCCCGAGCCCGACGTGGTGGCCGACCTGCGCAACGTGGTGGCGGGCGACGCCTCGCCCGACGGCCAGGGGCAGCTCGCCATCGAACGCGGCATCGAGATTGGCCACGTGTTCTACCTGGGCACCAAGTACAGCCGCGCGATGAACGCCAGCTTCCTCGACGAAGACGGCAAGCCCAAGCCCTTCGAGATGGGCTGCTACGGCATCGGCGTCACGCGCCTGCCGGCCGCCGCCATCGAGCAGAACCACGACGAGCGCGGCATCATCTGGCCGGACGCCATCGCGCCCTTCACGGTGGTGATCTGCCCGGTCGGCATGGACCGCAGCGAGGCGGTGAAGAGCGCCGCCGAAAGCCTGTACGCCGAGTTGCTGGCCGCGGGCGTGGACGTGATCCTGGACGACCGCGGCGAGCGCCCCGGCGCCATGTTCGCCGACTGGGAGCTGATCGGCGTGCCGCACCGCGTGACCATCGGCGACAAGGGCCTGAAGGACGGCCAGGTCGAATACCAGCACCGGCGCGACACGGCCGCCACGCGCGTGCCGGCGGGCGAGATCACCGCCTTCGTGAAAGGCCGGCTGGCCGGGTGACGATGCCCGCCGCAGGCCGTCGCACGCTGCTGCGCACCCTGCTGGCGCTGCCCGGCGGCGCGCTGCTGGGGCCGCGCGTGGCCCGGGCCGGCGGTCAGTTGGAGGAACCCCTGGCCGACGCCGTGCGCACCGCGCTGAGCGCGGCCATCGCCAACGACGCGCCGCCGGTGCCGGTGTTCGACACCACCGAGGCGCGGCTGGCCTATCTGCGCTGGCTCTCGCACGCCAGCGACCGGCTGTACCCGCGCATGAAGGACTTCGACACGCGCATCGGCTTTCTGCAGACCCTGTGGTACGAGACCCGCCGCGCCGGGCTGGACACCTCGCTGGTGCTGGGCCTGGTGCAGGTCGAGAGCGCGTTTCGCAAGTACGCCGTCTCCGGCGTGGGCGCGCGCGGCTACATGCAGGTCATGCCGTTCTGGAGCCGGGTGATCGGCGACGGCGACCCGGGCAAGCTGTTTCACATGCAGACCAACCTGCGCTTCGGCTGCGTCATCCTGCGCCACTACCTCGATCGCGAGCAGGGCAACCTGTATCTGGCGCTGGGGCGCTACAACGGCTCGCGCGGGCAGGCGCCGTACCCGAACGCGGTGTTCGGGGCGCAAAAACATTGGCATTTTGACCGCTAGCCGGCGCCAATCGTGCGCGAACAGCTATAAAAATTGCAGTCAATGGCTGGCTGTGGCCGGCGCCGCCGGCGGCTCGCGCGTGACCAGCACCTGGTCGATGCGGTGGTTGTCCACGTCCAGCACCTCGAAGCGGTGCCCGTCCCAGCTCAGCCGGTCGGTGCGGCGCGGCACGCGGCGCAGCATCACCATCAAGAAGCCGGCCAGCGTGTCGTACTCGCTCATGTGCGGCGGCTCGTTCAGGTCGAGCGCGCGCAGCACGTCGGACATCGGCGTCAGGCCGTCGATCAGCCAGCTGCCGTCCTCGCGCCGCACGATCATCTCCTCGTCCTCCTGCGTCACCAGCTCGCCCATCACCGTGCTCATCACGTCGTTGAGCGTGACCACGCCGACCACCGTGCTGTATTCGTTGACGATCAGCGCGAAGTCCTCGTGCTGCTGGCGAAACTGGTTCAGCACCTCCGACAGGCTCAGGCGGTCGGGCACCACCACCAGCTTGTGCAGCAGGCTGTCGTCGGTCAGGCGGATCGGCTGGCCGTTGAGCACGCGCTGGAACAGCTCCTTGGCGTCGACGTAGCCGATGGCCTGGTCGAGCTCGCCGCGGCACACCGGGTAGGTCGAGTACGGCTCGGCCGCGATGCGCGCGCGCACCACCTCGTCGGGGTCGTCGTGGTGCAGCCAGGCAATGCGGTCGCGCGGCGTCATGGCGCTGCTGACGGTGCGCGTCTCCAGCTCCAGCAGGTTCTCGATCACCTGCTGCTCGGGGCGGTCGATGGCGCCGGCCTGCGTACCGGCCTCGGCCAGCGCCAGGATGTCGTCGGGCGTGATGCGCTCGTCGCGCTGCAGCGGCAGGCCCAGCGCGCGCAGCAGGGCGTCGGCGCAGCGCGCGTACAGCCATACCAGCGGCCGCAGCGCCAGCCGCACCGCGTTCATGGGGCCGATCAGGGCCATGGCCACGCGCTCGGGCTCGGCCATGCCCAGGCGCCGGGGCAGCAGGTCGGCAAACATCACGAACATCGAGGTCACGATCAGCACCGACACGGCAAAGGCCACGTCGCCCGCCACGCCCGCTGGCAGCCACAGCGCCAGCAGGCGCTCCAGCGGCGGGCCGAACAGGCCCTCGCCCACGATGCCGCCCAAAATGGCCACGGCGTTGACGCCGATCTGCACCGCGGTGAAATAATCGCCCGGCTGCTCCTGCACCTGCAGCACGCGCAGCGCCCGCAGGTCGCCCGCGTCGGCCAGCGGGCGCAGCCGCAGCCGGCGCGAGGCCGCCAGCGCGATCTCGGCCAGCGAGAAAAAGGCGCTGACCACGATCAGCAGCACAATCAGCAGCAGGCTCTGCGTGAAACTCATGGGGGGCGTGGACGGAGGTTGCCGCCCCACGCGGGGTGCGGCGGGCGCGCCCCAGTGTAGGGGCAATCGGGCGCGATCCGGCCCGGCCGGGGCCGCGCGGGGGCTGACTATAATTTTTTCGAGGTTGCGGTCGCGCAGGGCGCCATGAAGCGGCCCTTTTTTCCAACAACTGCTGATGAGCGAGGTTCGTGATGTATGAGGTGCTGATCCGCGAAGCGGCCGTGCGTTTTGGCCTGGGTGACAAGGCGCTGCCGGTGCTGCAGATGCTGCTGGCCTACATGACGGCCAAGGACAGCGGGGGGCTGGTCGGTTTTCTTGAAAAATTCAAGGCCGCCGGCTTGGGGCCGCTCATCCAGTCCTGGCTGGGCGGCGGGCCCAGCGCCCAGCCCATCGCCAACAGCCAGCTTGAAACGGTGCTCGGCTCCAGCGGCGGCCTGCTGTCGCTGATCAGTGGCAAGCTCGAATTGGGGCGCGACAACGTGACCTCGGCCCTGGGCTATCTGCTGCCGGCCTTGGTGGGCAAGCTGACGCCGGGCGGCAGCATGCCCGCCAGCCTGCCTGCCGAGGTGCAGAGCCTGGCCGAGGCCGGCCAGCAGCTGCTGGCGGCGCCGGCCCCGTCGGAGCTGACTTCCGGCGGCATCGGCGGCAGCCTGCTCAGCTGGCTGCCTTGGGTGGTGGTGGTGCTGGCCGCGCTGTTCGGCCTGAGCTACTGCGGCAAGGACAAGGGCAGCGCCACGCCGCCGGCGGTCGAGGCTCCGGCATCGGCGCCGGCCGCCGCATCCGAGCCGGCCGCGCCGGCGTCCGATGCGGCCCCCGCCACGGCGCCCGAGTCGTCGGCGCCCGCATCCGAAGCCGCGCCGGCGGCGGCGCCTGCCGCACCCACGGCCTCCGAACCCGGGGCGCCCGCGTCGGCGGTGTCGGGCGACACGCGCGCCTGAGCCGGCACGGCCCAATAAAAACGGACGCCCCGGGGCGTCCGTTTTTCCTTGTGGCGGAGAAACCCGCTGCGTTCAGGCGGCCTTGGCGCCCACCAGTTGCTGCAGCTCGCCCGACTCGTACATCTCCATCATGATGTCGGCGCCGCCGATGAACTCGCCCTTGACGTAGAGCTGGGGAATGGTGGGCCAGCGGCTGTAGTCCTTGACGCCCTGGCGGATGGCCTCGTCCTCCAGCACGTTCACGGTGGTGATGGTGCCGGTGTCGACGCCGACGGCCTTCAGGATCTGGATGGCGCGGCCCGAAAAGCCGCACATCGGAAAGTTGGCATCGCCCTTCATGAACAGTACGAGCTCATGGCCCTTGACGAGCTGCTCGATGCGTTGCTGGGTGTTTGAATCCGTCATGGTGCTTCCTGTTGCGCGAAGCGCGAATTATCCCATTTCGGGCGCAACCCCGTGGGGCGCAAGGCCGGCCAAAAAACAAGGGCGCCCGATGGGGCGCCCCGGCCATGCGTGCAATGGCAATCAGGCAATCGCGAATGCGCTGCGGTCCTTGCCCTCGATCCAGCGCGGCGGCTTGCCGCGGCCGGTCCAGGTCACGCCGGTGGCCGGATCGCGATATTTGGGCGCCACCTTGCCGGTGGATGCGGTTTTGCCGCCACGGCGGCGGCCGGGAAACACGTCCTGCGCCGTCAGGCCATATTCGGCCACCAGTTCGCGCGCCTTGTGCACGGCATCGGCAATCTCGCGCTTGCGCGCTTCCTCGACCTGAACAGCCAGTTCTTTTTGCTTTTGCAGCAGTTCCTTGTAACTTGCCATGGCAATGAAATCCCTAATGAGTGAAAGGGCCCCGAATATATCATTGCCGCGCGGCATTCAAAACCCATTAATCCACGGCGCGCTTAAATTTCGGTATCTGCCACCAGCGCCGGGTGGGCCTTGATTTTGTCGATGCGCCGGCCCTGCAGACGGCGGATTTCGAATATCCAGCCCGCGCAATCGATGCGTTCGCCGGCCTGCGGCATGCGGCCCAGCACCGACATCAGCAGGCCGCCCAAGGTGTTGTAACGATTTTTGTCTTCGGCCGGCAATTCGTCGATATTCAGCCGCGCTTTCAGTTCGCTGATCGGCATCAGCCCGTCCAGCAGCCAGCCGCCGTCGGGCGTGGGCATGGCCCAGGCATCGACGTCGGCGTCCGGTTTCAATTCGCCGGTAATGGCTTCCAGCAAATCGTGCGGCGTCATCAGGCCTTGCACCACGCCATATTCATCGACCACAAAGGCCAGCCGCCCCGACTTGGCGCGCAATTGCTCCAGGATTTCCAGGCCGCTCAGAGTTTCCGGCACGAATCGGGCCGGCTCGGCATGAGTTTCGATGGATTCGGCGGCATGCGGGCCCAGGGCCAGCAGACGGGCCACCGAAATCACGCCCTTGACCTCGTCCAGACCATTGCGGCAAACCGGATACCAGGAATGCACGCTGTTTTCTCCATGGCGCGCCACATAATCGAGCGCCTGCGCCACGCTGAGGCTGGCCTCCAGCCAATCAATATCGGCGCGCGCCACCATCAGCGAGGTCAATGGGCGGTCGTCCAGGTGAAACACGTTGCGCACCATCTGGTGCTCGTGCGCCTCGATCAGGCCGGCGTCCACGCCTTCTTCCAGGCTGGCCGATATTTCCTCCTCGGTCACGCGCCGGCTTTGCGAGTCGTCGATGCGCAGCAGCTTGAGCATGCCCTGCGTGCACACCGACAGCAGCCACACGAAGGGTTTGGCCAGGCGCGCCAGCCAGGTCATGGGCCGGGCAATCCAGCGCGCCACGGTCTCGGGGAACATCTGGCCGATGCGCTTGGGCACCAGCTCGCCGAACACGATGGTGGTGAAGGTGATGATGGCCACCACCAGCGCCGTGCCGGCGACCGAAGCCACGCCGGCGCTCAGGCCCAGCCGGGCCAGCCAGGCCGCCACTGGCCCGCTGAAGGCGGCCTCGCCCACGATGCCGTTGAGCATGCCGATCGAGGTGATGCCCACCTGCACCGTGGACAGGAACTGCGTCGGCCGCTCCATCAAGCGCAGTGCGGCCGTGGCGCCGGTGTCGCCGCTTTCTTCCATCGCTGCCAGGCGCGCCTTGCGGCTGGAGGCCACCGCCAGCTCGGACATGGCGAACACGCCGTTGAGCAGGGTGAGGAAGACGATCAGGAAGAAGTCCATGCGGGCCGGGGGCGAGCCCGGTGGAAAATCGGGTCATGGCACTCTACCTGATTGGCGACGTGCAGGGCTGCGACGACGCCCTGGGGCGGCTGCTCGACGCGGCGGCGTTCTCGCCCAGCCGCGACCGGCTGATCGTGCTGGGCGATCTGGTCAACCGCGGCCCGGCCTCGCTGGCCGCGCTGCGCCGGCTGATGGCGCTGGACGGGGCTGGCCAAAGCCTGCTGGGCAACCACGACCTGCACCTGCTGGCCCTGGCCTGCGGCGTGCGCCCGCTGCACCGGCTGGACACCGTGGGCGACATCCTGGCCGCGCCCGACCGCGCCGCGCTGCTCGACTGGCTGCGCCAGCGCCCGCTGGCGCTGCGCGAGCAGGGCGTGCTGCTGGTGCACGCCGGCGTGCTGCCGCCGTGGACGGCCGAGCAGACGCTGGCGCTGGCCGGCGAGGTGCAGGCCGTGCTGCGCGGCGCCGACTGGGCGGGCTTCTTGCAGCGCATGTACGGCAACCAGCCCGACCAGTGGCACGACGGGCTGCAGGGCGCCGAGCGCCTGCGCGTGATTGTCAACGCGCTCACCCGCCTGCGCTTTTGCACGCCCGAGGGCCGCATGGAATTCGCCACCAAGGAGGGCGGGGCGGCAGCGGCGCCCCCCGGTTACCTGCCCTGGTTCGACGCGCCCGCGCGCCGCACGGCGGGCCAGACGATCGCCTTCGGCCACTGGTCGACGCTGGGCGCCGTCGAGCGGCCCGGGCTGATCGCGCTGGACACCGGCTGCGTCTGGGGCGGCTGCCTGAGCGCCGCGCGGCTGGATGGCGCCGGCCGCGTGGCCGAGCGCATCCGGGTGCGCTGCCCGCAAGCGCAGGCGCCCGGCCGCACATGAAGATGAAGCGCGTTGCGCTGGCCCTGCTGCTGGCCGCTGCCGCGCTGTACGCGCTGGCCACCTGGATGGCGCCGCGGCACCTGGCCTGGGGCTACGTGGCGGCCTTTGCCGAGGCCGCCATGGTGGGCGCCATCGCCGACTGGTTCGCGGTGGTGGCGCTGTTTCGCCGGCCGCTGGGGCTGCCCATTCCGCACACCGCCATCATCCCGGCCAACAAAGATCGCATCGGCCAGCGGCTCGCGGGCTTCATCGTCACCCATTTCCTGTCGACCGAGCAGGTCACGGCGCGTCTGGCCGACTTCGACGCCGCCGGCCGCTTGGCGGCCTGGCTGGCCGACCGTGACCACGCCGAGCGCCTGGCCGGGCGGCTGTCGGGCGTCGGCGGTTGGGTGGTGCAGGCGCTGGACGATCCGCGCGTGCACCCCTTCGTCACCGAGCTGGCGCGCAGCGGCCTGCGGCAGATCGACGTGGCGCGGCTGTCGGGGCAGCTGATCGAGGCGCTGATGCGCGAGCGCCGCCACCAGGTGCTGCTGGACGGCGTGCTGGCGCAGCTGGCGCGCTGGCTGGGCGAGGACGCGGTGCAGGACGCCATCAGCGAGGCCATCGCGCGCGAGGTGCGGGTGCTGCGGCGCGTCGGGCTCGACCAGGTGGCCGCGCGCCTGGCCACGCGCAAGGTGGTGCTGATGATCGCCCGCAGCCTGCTGGAGCTGGCCGAGGACCCGCAGCACCGCCTGCGCCTGGCCTTCGACGAGCAGGTCGCCGACTGGGCCGAGCGCCTGCAGGACGACGAGGCGCTGCGCGCCCGCGTGCTGCGCCTGCGCGACGAGCTGCTGCAGCGCCCCGAGCTGGCCGCCAGCGTGCGCGGGCTGTGGTCGGAGCTGCTGGCTTGGCTGCAGGCCGACCTGCGCGCTCAGGATTCCTGGCTGCGCCAGCGCAGCGCCGCCGGGCTGCAGGCGCTGGGCCAGCGCCTGGCGGCCGACCGGGCGGTGCGCGCCTGGATCAACGGCGAGTTGCGCGCCGCCGCGCCGCGCCTGCTGGAGCGCCACCGCGACGCCATCGCCGCCCTGATCGAGGCGCGCGTGGCGGGCTGGAACGCGGGCGAATTGAGCGCCGAGCTGGAGCGCCACATCGGCAACGACCTGCAGTACATCCGCATCAACGGCACGCTGGTGGGCGGGCTGGTGGGGCTGCTGATCCACACCGTGACCGCGTGGGCCGGTGGGTAACTATCATTTAGATAGCTGCTCGCGCTTGATGCACAAGCGCTGGAGCCCGATTTGACTTGAAACCGGGCCGGCGTGCCGCCCGCGCCCTCAGGGCGTCGGCGCCGGCGCCTTGAACAGCGCGGCCACGGCGCGCTTGGGCTTGATGTTGGCCGAGCGGCCGGTGCGCGGGCGCTGGGGCGTGTCCCAGGCGGGCGGCGCCTGCTCGGCGTCGGTCTCGGCGGTGTAGGGCTGGCTGAAGAAAGGGTCGACCGGGGCGCTGGCGGCGGGGCGCGGCGGCGGGGCGCGGCGCTCGCCGCGCACGCGGCGGGCCTCGTCGCGGCTGTCGCCGGTCTCGTGGTCCTGCCAGCGGCGGCGGCCGTCGTTGGCGCGGCCGTGCGGGCGCTCGCCGTCGAACTCCAGGTGCTCCAGCTCGATCTTGGTCTTGAGCAGCTTTTCCAGCTCGCCCATCAGGCGCTGGTCGCCCTTGGTGACCAAGGTGACGGCCACGCCCGAGGCGCCGGCGCGGCCGGTGCGGCCGATGCGGTGCACGTAGTCCTCGGCGTGGAAGGGCACGTCGTAGTTGAAGACCGCCGGCACGTCCTTGATGTCGAGCCCGCGCGCCGCCACGTCGGTGGCCACCAGCAGGTCGACCTCGCCGGCCTTGAAGGCTTCGAGGGATTTGAGGCGCTCGTCCTGGCTCTTGTCGCCGTGCAACGCGGTGGTCTTCAGGCCGTCGCGCTCCAGCGCGCGGGCGAGGCGCGCCGTGCCCAGCTTGCTGTTGCAGAACACGAAGGCCTGGCGCAGCTGCTTGTCCTTGAGCACCTGGCGGATGGCGCGCCGCTTGTCGTCGTCGTCCAGCAGGTAGAAGTGCTGCTCGACCGTGGACGCGGTGGCGTTGGGGCGGGCGACCTCGATCAGCACCGGGTTTTGCAGATAGCTCTCGGCCAGCCGCTTGATCTCGGGCGAGAAGGTGGCGCTGAACAGCAGCGTGGTGCGCTGCTTGGGCAGGTAGTTCAGGATGCGCTGCAGATCGGGCAGAAAGCCGATGTCCAGCATGCGGTCGGCTTCATCGAGCACCACGTATTCGACCTGGTTGAGCACCGCGGTCTTGGCCTCGATGTGGTCCAGCAGGCGCCCGGGGGTGGCCACCAGCACCTCGACGCCCTGGCGCAGCTCGGCCGTCTGCGGCTTCATGTCCATGCCGCCGAACACGACGGCGCTGCGCAGCTGGGTGTACTTGGCGTACTGCTTGACCTGGTCGGCCACCTGCACCGCCAGCTCGCGCGTGGGCAGCAGCACCAGCGCGCGCACCGGGTGGCGCGCCGGCGAGAGCGAGGCGGTTTCGTGCTTGAGCAGGCGTTGCAGCAGCGGCAGCGAGAAGGCCGCCGTCTTGCCGGTGCCGGTTTGCGCGGCGCCCATCACGTCCTGGCCCGCCAGCACCACCGGAATGGCCTGCGCCTGGATCGGCGTCATGGTCTCGTA